>Ga0116160_1000053_pt1 | contig 135082 bp, 126 predicted proteins | sample AD_JPNAS2_MetaG_FD_89879 | JGI IMG/M metagenome (GOLD analysis project Ga0116160, IMG submission 89879) | Active sludge microbial communities of municipal wastewater-treating anaerobic digesters from Japan - AD_JPNAS2_MetaG | ecosystem: Engineered > Bioreactor > Anaerobic > Digestate | place...
TACGGCTACATGGACGAGTACGCGGTGCAGAAGTGGTACCGTGACGCCAAGATCCTGGAGCTTTACGAAGGGACGAAGGAAGCGGAGATCATGACGATCGGCCGCGTTCTGCAGAGCAAATAATAAAAACAGGGTTCGAGGGTTCGAGTTCAAGCTGAACCGGAGCGCTCGGCCTCTGGAATAAAGCAACAAGGGGAAAAGGAACAGGCCAGGGGTTCCAAGAACTGATCGGTACTTGAACCCCTGGAGCCTTTAATCCTCGGTCCATAAAAAGGAGAGTTCAATGAAAGATGTCGTAATCGTTTCCGCTTGCCGCACGGCGATAGGCAGTTTCGGAGGGAGCCTTCGCAATACGAATGTCGCCGCGCTGGGCAGCGTTGTCATGAAAGAGGCGATAAAAAGGGCGGGAATAGACCCCGCGCTCATCGGAGACGTCCGCTTCGGCTGCTGCCGGGAGCCGGTGGACGCACTTAATGTGACAAGAATATCGGCGCTGATGGCCGGAATTCCCGAGACTGTAACGGCTGCTACCGTAAACCGGGTCTGCATTTCGGGTATGGAGGCGGTCATTTCCGGCATGGCCATGATCCAGGCCGGGATGGTGGATATAGTCCTCGCGGGCGGAATGGAACATATGTCCGGAATTCCATATTCCGTTCCGGGAGCCCGCTGGGGCTGCCGCTTCCAGGACCAGGTATTAGTGGATGATATAGTCCATGCGCTTCATGCCGGCTCCCACCTGCTCCCCGGCCTTGAACAGGGGCCTATAAAGGAGGGGCCGGTGGTCGATCTCTTCCGGGGAAAGCCTTACATCATGGGAATCACGGCGGAGCTTATCGCACAGAAGCACAACATGAGCCGCCGGGAAATCGACGAAGTGGCGCTGCGCAGCCATAACAACGCGGAGAGGGCCACGAAGGAAGGCGATTTCTTCGCGGAGATCATCCCGATCGAGTTCCCCGGAAAAAAAGGGAAACCGCCGGTTATTTTCCAGGCGGATGAGCATTTCCGCCCGGGACTGACCATGGAAGAATTGGCCAAGCTGCCTGCAGCCTTCATTCCAAAAACGGGAAAGGTGACGGCGGGCAACTCCTCCGGCGTGAATGACGGCGCCAGCGCCATGCTCATCATGTCGGCCGAAAAAGCGAAGGAGCTCGGAAAGAAGCCCCTGGCCAGAATAAAAGCAGTGGGGCGGGGAGGCTGCCATCCTTCCGTAATGGGTCTCAGCCCCGTCCCGGCGGTAAATGATCTGATGGCGAAATCCGGTTTGAAGATCAGGGATTTCGAACTCGTAGAGGTCAACGAGGCATTCGCGGCGCAATACCTCGGCGTGGAAAGAGAGCTTGGCCTCAACCGCGACGTAACAAACGTGAACGGCTCGGGCTGCGGACTTGGCCATCCGGTCGGCTCCACGGGATGCCGCATCATTGTTACCCTCCTGCATGCAATGCAGAAGCGGGGGAAAACGCTGGGAATGGCTACTCTGTGCGGAGGAGGCGGAGTCTCCCTGGCCACGGTGATCGAGATGATCTGAAGGGCAAAGGGCAAAAGGCATAGGGCACAAGTAAAAAAAAGAGGCACAAGAACTTAAAATAAAAAAAGGGCTAATGGGTTTCAACCCATCAGCCCTTTGCCTTTTGCCTTATGCCTGTTTTATCTGCAGCTCGTGCACACCATCAGCTTCGACTTTTTTACGCCGGTCTTCCTGCTGATGTAATCCAGCTGCTCTTCCGGCGCGAAATAGCGGCCGCAAACCCGGCACTGGGCCATCCGGAATACCTTGTTCCAGATTGTCCGCTTCCCTCCGGAAGTTTCCATCTTGACGTAAGAGGTCGGGCAGACGTAGGCGCAGGAGCCGCAGCCGATACAGGCGGCGGGATCGAACTCGATTTTCGGCTCTTCCACGTCCCTGCCCGGACCCCTGTCCTCGAACTTGAGCGCGCAGACGTCGACGGCCTCACGGCAGGCCCGGACGCATAAACCGCACAGGATGCACTCTTCCTTCGCCGGTCCGGACCCGTCGACCTCCACTCCCATTCTCCCGGCCATGTCGCGGATAACGGGGTCGCCCGGGTACTTATAGTAAAGCATCCCTGCGGCGAACTTGCGGCTTTCTTTGACCCGGTCGGAACCTGTCTTGATCTCCATCTTGTCCGTTACCGGAGTCGTGCAGGCGGAGGTGAGTTTCCATTCTCCGTTCGCCTTCACCTCTACCATGCACAGACGGCACGCGCCGAAGGGCGTCAGGTCCTTATGGTAGCAGAGGGTGGGAATCTCGATTTTCAGCTCGCGGGCGGTCTCCAGAACGGTCGCACCGTTCTTCGCCTCCACCTTCCGGCCGTCGATTATGATTTTCGCCATTTTATTCTCCATTAGGCTGTTCTTCCATTTAAAAACTTCGATCCCGAAGAATCGTTGAGATTATCAGGTCCTGTCCCAGACGACGACGCGATAACACCTCAGGCATCTTTTCGCTTCTTCGATTGCCTCGGCGGGACTGAACCCCCCTTCCACTTCGCTGAAACCGGCAATGCGCTCTTTCGGATCGAGGTGCTTCACCTTCTCTCCCATCCTGCGCGGCACGAACAGGGATTCCCTTCCTTTCTTCGGAACAAGACCGCCGAGCGCGATTTCCTCGTCAAATTTGCGGCCCTTGATGTAGCAGTCGATGATCCGGGCTGCCCGGTTCCCGGCATTCAGGGCATCGATGATCGTCGCGGGTCCGGTGACGCAATCGCCGCCGGCAAAAACGCCTTTCAGGTTCGTCCGGAACGTCGCCGGGTCGATCTTTATCGTCCCCCAGTTCGTCATGTCTATTTCAGTTACGAAGGAGAGGTCGGGCTTCTGTCCCGTCGCCGGGATAATCATGTCCGTCTTGACGGCGAACTCGGACCCTTTGACGGGGACCGGCCTGCGCCTTCCGCTTTCATCGGGTTCGCCGAGTTTCATTTTGATGCATTCGACCCCCGTAACCCTGCCGTTTTTTGTAACAACGGAGACCGGAGCCGCAAGGTAGGATATTTTTACTCCTTCCTGAAGCGCCCCTTCGATCTCTTCATTGTGGGCCGGCATCTCCGCACGGGTTCTGCGGTACAGTATCTCCACCTGCTCGAATCCGAGACGGGCGCAAGTACGGGCGCAGTCGATCGCAACGTTTCCTCCGCCGATCACGACAACCTTTTTTCGGGGCTCGACTTTTTTACCCAGAGTGAGATTCCTCAGGAATTCAACTCCGTCGATATATCCGTCGTAATCTTCGTCTTCGCCGCGGCAGCCTATCTTGGCGCCTTTCTGCGCACCTACGGCGAGGAACAAAGCCTGGAAACCCTTTTTTCGCAGTTCATCCAGCTTCCTGATCGGGGTATTCAGTTTTATTTCGACTCCCATCCGCTTGATGAGATCGATCTCACGGTTAAGGACATCCTTCGGAAGCCGGTAATCGGGGATTCCCGCCGCGGTCATTCCGCCCGCGTAAGGGAGCGCTTCGAAAATCGTGACGGGATAACCCATACTGCGCAGGTGGTACGCCGTCGCCAGGCCCGCCGGGCCTGCTCCGATCACCGCCACTTTCTCGGCCTTTTCCTCCCGCGGGGCGTCGGGGCCGGCTCCTTCCTGGAGACTGTAATCGGCGGCCGCGCGCTTGAGCAGGCGGATTGCCAGGGCCTCATCGATCTCGGCGCGAACGCATGCTTCCTGGCACGGCGCCGGACAGGCGCGCCCGATCACGCCCGGAAGGATGCATTTTTCACGGATAAGATCGACGGCTTCCCGGTACCTGTTGTTGCGGATCAATTCTATATAACCGGGAACATCTACGCCGGCGGGGCATTTATCAATGCAAGGGGCCGTAACGGAAGCCGGGAAATCCTTTTCCGCGATCGTGCGCTTTCCTTCGGCCAGGGCTGTGAAATCCTCGCGGTAAGCCTTGATCGCGTCGAGGACGGGGGCGAGGGACGTCGAACCGAAATTGCATTTGCTGTTTTCGGCCACTCCCTTAACGACCGTCTCGATTTCGGCCAGGGTCTGCCTGCTGCCCGTTCCTTTGCTCATCCCGCGGAAAAGATCGATCAGCCGATCGATCCCGATCATGCACACGGAGCATTCTCCGCAGGAGATCCTCCGAATCGCTTTCAGGTAATGGAAGGTGAGGGACGGAATATCCGTCTTCGGGTCCATGACCACAAGGCCGTTCCAGCCCATCATGGCCTTTACCTTGTGCCCGTTCAGCCGTTCGGGAATTTTGACATCTGCGGGCTTCGCTGATCCCTTCCTGTTGTCCACGATCTTCCCGTTCCAACTGCTGAATGAAACTGCGCTCATTATGCGTACCTGTCCCTATTCTTTATTGGTTACTCCAGCCAGGACTTCGATGTTTCGACCTTATGGAGCAGTTTTTTGAGTTCCTGGTTGACTTTTTCCTGCACCTTCTCAATGTCCGCCGGGGTCAGATGGCGGAACCGGCCCTGGAGCTTCAAATAATCGGAGACGGGCCTGAGTTTTTCCGGCATTTCAACGGTGAGCCTGTATTTTCCGTTTTCAACCTCGTAAAGAGGAAAGACCCCCGTCTCCAGCGCGAGACGGCCAAGCTTGATCGTTTCGGAGGATGCGGACCTCCACCCGGTCGGGCACATTGAGAACACGTGAATGTAAGACGGCCCCTGGACGCGCTTCGCTTTTTCGACTTTGTTCATCAGATCCAGGGGGTAGCTGGGACAAGCCGTCGCCACATAAGGAACGTTGTGCGCGACCATGATCTCGGGAACGTTCTTCTTCCCGGTCTTCTGCCCCATGCTCACCTTCCCCGCCGGAGAAGTCGTCGTGGCCGCGCCGAACGGAGTAGCGCTCGAGCGCTGGATTCCAGTATTCATGTAGGCTTCGTTGTCCAGGCAGAAAAAAGTCATGTTGTGGCCGCGCTCCATGGCGCCGGAGAGCGCCTGAAGCCCGATATCCACGGTCCCGCCGTCGCCGGCGACAGCAACCGTTTTAACGTCGCGGTCAGGAATCCGCCCCTTGCGCCGGAGCACCTTCAAGGCCGCTTCCACGCCGGAGCCCACCGCCGCCGCATTCTCGAAAGCGACATGGATCCAAGGCACTTCCCATGCTGTATGGGGATAATTGCTCGATATGATCTCCATGCAGCCGGTTGCGTTGGCTACGACGATATCGTCGCCCAGGGCCTTGCAGATATGCCGGAGCGCCAGCACTTCGCCGCACCCCTGGCATGCCCTGTGGCCGGAGCAGAAGGATTCCCTCTTGTCGACCAGCTTGTGAGCAAACAAATCAAAATTTTGGACGATGCTCATTCTCTCACTCCGTAAAAGATGTAACCGCCTGCGGGTTTTTTATTTATTGCCTGAACTCCCTTTTCCAGTATGTCCTTGAAATTCTCAACCGTAACATCGCGGCCGCCGAGTCCGATCAGGAAATTCAGGACCGCAGGCCGGCCGGCGTCACTGTACAGGGCCGATTTCACCTCCGCCGCCACAGGTCCTCCCGGGCCTCCGAACGACACGGCGCGGTCGCAGACGATCAGGACTTTCGCCCCCTTGATCGCCTCCCTGAATTCTTCGAACGGGAAAGGTCTCCACAGCCTCAGCTTGACCAGCCCGGCCGGAACGCCTTTCGCCCGCAGCTCGTCCACGGCGATCGAGGCGGTCTCCCCCATCGAGCCCATGGTCATGATGAGGACTTCCGCGCCGTCGGCCTTATAGGTCTCAACCGGTTTATACCAGCGGCCGAACTGTTTCCCCCACTCGTCCCACGCCTTCAGGATCGTCTTCTTGGAATCGATGAGGACGCTGTCCTTCACCTTCATCACTTCAGTAAATATATCGGGTAAGGCGTAAGCGCCCATAGAAACCGGCTTGTCGGGATGGAGCGTCGCGAGAGGCCTGAATGGAGGAAGATACCTGTCCACTTCCTTCTGTGACGGGAGTTCCAGCGCCTCGATCATGTGCGTGAGCTGGAAACCGTCGATATTGAGTACGATGGGAAGCATGACCTCGGGGTCCTCCGCGATGCGGAAGGACTGAATCGACATGTCCACCGCTTCCTGGCCGTTTTCCGCAAAGAAGCTGATCCACCCGGAATCCCGCTGCGGCATGATATCCGAATGGTCGTTCCAGATGTTGAGCGGACCTGAAACGGCCCGGTTCGCCAGCCCCATTACCACCGGGAGCCGCATGGCCGACACGATCGGCAGAATTTCGTGCATCAGCATGAGTCCCTGGGAGCTCGTGGCCGTATACGCCCGCGCCCCGGCGCCCGAAGCGCCGCAGCAGGCGCTGATGGACGAATGCTCGGATTCTACCGTGATGTACTCCGCGTCCAGCCTTCCATCTGCTACGATTTCCGCCAGGTGCTCGGCGATATGCGTGTTTGGAGTAATGGGGTAGACGGCGGCTACATCGATCCTGCAGAGCGCCACGGCTTCCGCGGCCGCGATCGCCACTTCCATGCCTACGCGTTTCGCCATGCTACACCTCCTCCTCCTTCATTTCTATTGCGCCGGGCCAGCATTCGTGCGCGCAGATGCCGCATCCCTTGCAATATTCCAGGTCCGCCGCGTAATATCCTTCCTCCGTCCGGGAAACGCAGGCTTCCGGGCAGTAGATGTAGCATACGCCGCATTTGATGCACTTCCTGTTGTCCCAGACGGGATGCTGCGCCTTCCAGCTTCCGGTTTTATGCGCCTTGGCGCTCCCGGCCTCGAACACCATGCAGCCCGGGTTCAATTCCGTCCATTTCTCCGGATATTTTTTTTTGGTAGTCATATTTTCCTCAATTTATATTGCTCATCTTCACTTCATTATAGGCCCTTTTCAGCGCCTTCATGTTCCTTCCGGCGAGCTTCCCGAACCGGTGCTCAATCGGCACTTTCAGCGAATCCAGCTTTATCACGCCCGTCGCCTTGATAACCGCTCCCAGCATCGTGGTGTTCGTAATGGGAGCGCCGAGCTCCTCGCGTGCTATTTTTGTCGCATCCACGGTTGCGATTTTCCCCTTGAAATTGAGAATCCGGCTGATTTCTTCGGCCGTCTTGGTCGTGTTGACGATCAGGATCCCTTTCGCCTTGAGCCCGTCCGCCACATTGACCAGCCCGATCAGGCCGGGGTCCAGGACAACCACAATATCGGGGTTGTAAATATTGGACCGGACTTTTATCTGATGAGTGTTAACGCGATTAAATGCAGCAAGAGGCGCCCCCCTTCTCTCGGGGCCGAAGCTTGGAAATCCCTGGGCGTATTTCCCTTCTTCGATCGCCGCCAGGGCCAGCATTTCCACGGAGGTGACCGCCCCCTGACCGCCCCTGCCGTGCCACCTGATTTCAATCATTGGATCCTTCTCCCATGCTTTGTACGTTTGAGGTTGCTTTTTGACTGCCGGATTGTGTTTTGTTCAATGCGGAATCGCGTTACAGGTTGTGCAACTATTTAATATTCTTAAGTATATCCATGCCGCCTCTTCGTATTTTTTTGCATCGCCAAAAGGCAGCATGCTGAAATGTGCATGTAATATAGAACTTGTCTCCTCCTGTCAATACCTTTTTACCTTTGTTCAGCAAAGAAATCGCGACCCTCGGAATCATTGAGAACAATGAGGGGAAAATTCTCAAGCGTCAGTCTCATGACGGCTTCCGGACCCAGTTCCGGCCAGGCGATTACGGCTGCTTCTGCAACGCATTTCGAAAGCAGCGCCGCAACACCTCCCGGCGCCCCGAAGTACACGGCTGAAAAGCGGCGGATCGCTTCCGCTACTTCGGCGGAACGTCTTCCTTTCCCTATCATTCCCCTGAGTCCGTGCTGGAGAAGAAGAGGCGTATAACGATCCATTCTGGAGCTTGTGGTCGGACCGACGGAGCCGATCTTTTCGCCGGGCTTTGCCGGCGTGGGCGCGGCATAAAAAATCACCTGGTTTTCCAGGGATATCGGGAGGGGACCTCCCTTCTTCAGGGCTTCGAAAAGCCTTTTATGGGCCACATCCCGCGCCGTGTATACATCTCCGCTCAGGAGGACCCTGTCCCCCACCCTCAAGACCGAAACAGCCTCCTTCGAAAGCGGCGTGCGCAGTTGGATTATTTTCTTCATTCCATTGCCCGATAAAGTGTAAGTATAAATAGTATATCTGCATTTTTCAAGACCACCCTGCTTAAATCCTAAATCCGAAGCGCTGAATCCTGAAAAAATTCCAAATTCAAAATTCCAATCAAGTAGACAAGAATATTAATTCCAGGGATTTTAAATTTGGCACTCTGGAATTGTTCAGGATTCGGATTTAGAATTTAGAAATTCGAATTTGCCTTATATGGTGGCTTCCCTGTGGCGGGCCGAATGGCACTGGATGCTTACTGCGACAGGCAGACTGGCGATATGGCATGGAGCCGCTTCGATATGAACCGCAAGGGCTGTAGTTTTGCCGCCCAGCCCCTGCGGACCGATTCCCAGTTTATTTACGGCGATGAGTATTTCCGATTCCAGCTCGGCAATCCGGGTATCCAGGCTGTTCACCTCCCCGACCCGGCGCAGGAGCGCCCTTTTCGCCAGGATGGGTGCAAGATCGATCGATCCGCCGATCCCCACTCCGATGATGACCGGCGGGCATGGATTGGGACCAGCTTTCACCACGGCATCAATAACAAACTTCCGGATTCCCTCCGGACCGGAGGTCGCGAGGATCATGCCGACCGCGCTCATATTTTCGGCTCCTCCCCCCTTCGGCATGGCTATAAGACGCAGCCGGTCTCCAGGCACAATTTCAACATGGATGACGGCGGGGGTATTGTCGCCCGTATTCTCCCGCGAGAGGGGGTCGCAAACCGATTTTCTCAGGCAACCCGCAGCGTACGCCTTCTTTACTCCATCCTGAATGCAGCTGTTGAAGTCGCCCCCCGTTATATGCACGTCCTGCCCCAGTTCGGCAAAAACTATAGCAAGCCCCGTGTCCTGGCAGAGAGGCAGCTTTTCCTTCCGGGCGATCCCGGCGTTCTCGAGCACCTCTCCGAGCGCCTGACGCGCAGAAGGTGATTCCTCCCTTTCCAGGGCGCTCCGGACCGCGCCGATCACATCTTCAGGGAGCTCCGTGTTTGCCTCAATGAAGAGACGGCTCACGGTATCCGCAACAGCGCGGCACGATATCTCCCTCACCGGCCCGTCAGTCCTCGCCTTTCCCTTCCCCATATTATCCCGGCTCACATTCCCCGGCGGAACTCGAGCGCCTTCGCCAGCGTTACCCTGTCCGCATACTTGAGATCGCCGCCCACCGGAATGCCGAAGGCGATCCGGGTAATCCGGATCTCCCTATCCTTCAGGAGCTTCATTATCAGCAGGGCGGTCGCATCACCCTGCATGCTCGGATTGGTCGCGATAATGACTTCGCGCACCCCGTCCTGCTCCACTCTCCGAGCCAGTTCCGCCAATTTCAACTGGTCGGGCCCGATCCCGTCAAGGGGGGAGAGGGTTCCATGAAGAACGTGATAGGTCCCGCGAAAACTCCCGCTCGCCTCTACGGCCAGAAGTGAATCCGGGTCTTCCACGACGCAGACGATATCTTTTTCCCTCGACCCGTTGCGGCAGATCTCACATGGATCATCCTCGGTAAGATGAAAGCAGACGGAACAGAGGCGGATCTTCCTTTTAACGTCCAGAATGCTTTCCGCCAGCCTGCGCGCATCGTCTTCCGAAGATTGAAGAATGAAGTTTGCAAGACGGCTCGCGGTCTTTTCCCCGATACCCGGAAAGCGGCCGAGTTCCTCGATCAGCCTCTTTATTGGAGGTGCATATCCCGCCATGAGAGACTCAACCTATTCCCGGAATATTGAGCCCGCCGGTGATTTTAGACATTTCGGCCTGCGCCATTTCCTGGGCCCTGCGGATGCCCTCATTTACAGCCGCGACGATCAGGTCCTGCAGCATTTCGATATCGTCCGGATTGACCACATCTTTTTCGATCCGGAGGGATACCAGTTCATGCTTCCCGTTGACAACGGCAGTAACCATGCCTCCCCCGGCGGTTGCCTCGACGGTTCGGGAGGCAAGCTCCTCCTGGAGTTTCAGCATCTTTTGCTGAAGCTGCTGGGCCTGTTTCATTATGTTGCCGAAGTTTTGTGCCATTTATTCTCCTTTTCTGCGAAATCTTACAATATCCTGGACGCAAGCGTTATTTGCCGGGGTTCAATCCTCGCTTTTTGTCTTTTTTTCGAGGGGAACGACTTCGCGGATCTCGGCGCCCTCGAAAACGTCCAGGATTTTCTGGACCATGGGGTTACCAAGCGCCTCGCGCCTTACCTGCTGGTGGTTTTTCCTGTTGTTTAATGAACCGTTCCGGACCAATCCGCTTTCTCCCGCGCCGGCATCCAGCGCTTCTATTTCAACAGACGCTTCCCGCTTAAGCAATTCCGCCGCAATCTCGCTCAGCCTGGAATTTTTTCTGAGGCTGTCCATGAACAGGTAGTCCCGAGGAAAACCTATGCGCAAGCGGCCGTCCTCGCAGCCAAGAAATACGCCCGCATTGACCTGGGACCAGAGAGGAGGGCTTTTGGCCTTTACCAGATCCTTGAACTCCTGCCAGAGATCGCCTGATGATTTCGGCATCACTTGGCCTGCCTCCTCCGGACCCGCGGCGGAGGCAGGAGAGAAGGAGGCAGATCTGTTCGGTTCGGCCTCTGCCGACAGCTTCTTCTCAAGATATTCTATTTTCGCGAGGATCTCATCAAGGGGAAGCCTCGGCTCGAGGTTCGCCAACCGGATCAGAACGCATTCGAAATACATCTTCGGGTTGCCGCTTCTCCTCATCTCTTCGTCGCTCGAAAGCAGAATATCGAGCATGCGCCGGAGGGTTTCGCGCGAGGCCTTCTCCGCCTGTTCGCCAAGGGCTTTGCGCTCCTCTTCGGAAAGATCGGCGGGGCCGCTATCCGTCCCGGAAATTTTCATCACGATCAGCTTCAGAAAATGCTCCGTGAGCCGGCCATGAAACTGCCTGAGGTCCAGCCCCGCGTAATACGCCTCGGCGGCTGTTTCCAGGCATTTTTTCCCGTCCCGGTCCAGGATGGCTCCGGCAAGAGAAGTTATCAGCTTCCGGTCGGACCTGCCGAGCAGATCGCTGATCGCTTCCTCCCTGATCTCGGTTCCCGCATAGGAAATTACCTGGTCGAAGATGCTCTCCGCATCCCGCATGCTCCCCTCGGCTGCTTCGGCGATCCAGCCGAGAGCCGTTTCACCGACACGGATCGATTCCGCATCTGCAATCTTCCTGAGCTGTCCCCTGATCTGAGCGGAAGATACTCGCCGGAAATCGTGCCGCTGGCACCGGGACAGGATAGTCATGGGAACCCGGTGAATCTCGGTTGTCGCAAAAATGAAAATGACGTGCCGGGGAGGCTCTTCGATCGTTTTGAGGAGGGCGTTGAAGGCCTCCTTGGTAAGCATGTGGACTTCGTCGATTATATAGACCTTGCAGGGAGCGGAAGCGGGTGTGAATCTCACGTTTTCACGCAATTCCCTTATTTCATCTATTCCCCGGTTGGATGCGCCGTCTATTTCCCGAACATCCATGGAAATGCCGTCGGTTATCTCGCGGCAGTTGACGCATCCGTTACAGGGGATGCCCGTGGGTCCCTTTTCACAGTTCAGGGCCTTCGCCAGAATCCTGGCGACGGAGGTCTTGCCGATCCCCCGCGGTCCGCTGAAAAGGAGCGCGTGCGCCACCCGTCCCTGCCGGACGGCGTTCCCCAGCGTTTTTGTGACATGGTCCTGCCCCACCACGTCCTCAAAAACCTGCGGCCTCCACTTCCTGGCTAAAACAAGGTACTCCATAATTTCTTTAATCTCTGGCCGAAGACAAAGGTTGTGAACCCGTGCAACTTGCACAAACTGTCCAAAAATGTCCAGATGCAAGGCTCCTTCGACAAGCTCAGGACAGGCTCCGGCTTTGTCATGGTGAGCCTGTCGAACCACGAGGGGCGAAGCGCAACGCCGCAGACTCCGTCCCCGCGGAGGCGGGGATGGGCGTTTTTGGGCAGTTTGTTGAAGGTGGCCGGGTTTCCCCACAGCACACGCAGTAAATTGTTGCCGCTGCTTCCTTCCGGACCTGACGGGGTTCACAATCCTGCGTTGCGCGGGACCCGGCCATTTTCAAGCAATTCAAAGTGTTGAATTATACGAACCGCCACCGGGAGCTGTCAACCTTTTTAGTAAATGGAGGAAAGTAAAAAGCGAAACTGCCGGAAAGACCCAAACTCTTCTTTCTTTCCATTTTCCCCCGAATCGCTTAAAATGAACACTCTTTCTCTTTACCTTTTACCTTTTTACTTTCACCTTTCACTAATATGCGGGAGGCGCATTCCATGAAAACCAAACGTGTGGACGGGGAGGACCGGGGAAATGTCATGCTTTACGCCCTCAGCACCTGCGGGTGGTGCAAAAAGACAAAAGAGCTGCTGAAGGCGATGAATGTCGGGTTCCAGTACACGGATGTAGACCAGCTGGGCGAAAAAGACCGCGCCGAAGCCATGGACGAGGTAAGGAAATGGAACCCTGCCTGCTCTTTTCCTTCCATGGTGATCGATGATGCCCGGTGCATCGTGGGATTCAATGAGAAGGAAATCCGGGAGGCCCTTGGAAAATGAGCGAAACGGGCGGCTATGAGCCTTCGGATCAGGAGATCGAAGCAGCGTATCAGAAACTCAAGAAGGATGTTGAACCCAAGGGCTACTTTCTCAACCCGGACGAGTCGTTCACAAAAGACCTCATCCGCGGGATGCTGATCAACGAAAAGAGATACGGCTACTGGTCGTGTCCGTGCCGCCTCGCCTCCGGCAGTAAGGAAGAGGACCGCGATATAATCTGTCCCTGCGATTACCGCGACCCTGATCTCGACGATTTCGGAACGTGCTATTGCGCCCTTTATGTATCCGGGGCGGTTCTTAAAGGCGAACAGAAGGTTTCCTCCATCCCCGAGCGAAGGCCGCCGCCCGACGAGAGAAAAGTCCTTTCCGAAAAACCCGCCGGGACCGGTCCCGTTTCCGCTCTCGCCTATCCCGTCTGGCGCTGCAAGGTCTGCGGATACCTTTGTGCGCGGGAAAAGCCGCCGGAGGTGTGCCCGATATGCAAGGCTAAGCGGGATCGCTTCCACCGTTTCATGTGACCGGCTATCCATAAGCGTCCATCTACTTCGTTTCTCTTGCCCCTCGTCTGCTCACATACGCAAAAAGTATGCTGCGCGCCTCGGGGCTGCGGGGGCCTCGTATCTGGGCACTTCTGAATAGCCGGTCGACATACAAAGTTCGGCATGCCTCATTACCGGAATAGGGTTTTGCACCCCGCACCTGGAATAGCCCCCGAATCCGGGTCTGGGTAAGCTTCTGAACAGCACGGTTTTCAAATCCCGACAAAAAAGGTTTGACTAATATGTCCATATTAGCTAAATTGGCTTTGCCAATCGGGGGGAGTGGATTATGAAGGGAATAAATGCTACGGATGCAAAAAACAAGTTTGGCCATTTACTTGAAATGGCGATTACCGAGCCGGTCGCGATCGAGAAGCAGGGCCGGAGGGTGGCTGTTATCATATCTGCGGCCGAATACGAGCGGCTGACCGCACTGGAAGACAAAATCTGGGGCGAAAAGGCCCTGGCCGCTGTTTCGAAAGGTTTCTTGAGCGAGAAGGAAACGAAGGACTGGATTAAAGGGAAACTGAATGCTGAAGCTCCTGTTAGGTCGAGAAGCAAAGAAGTTTCTTGACACCCTTCCTCCGAAACAGTTCAGACAAGTAATAAACAAAATACTTTCCTTACTTGAAAATCCTCGACCAAACGATTCTGCCGAACTGAAGGGATATCCCTTTTTACGGGTTGATATCGGGGAATATCGAATTATTTACGATAAATATGAAAATAACGTATTAAGGATCATCCTGATTGGCAAACGGAACGATAACGCAGTCTACCTTTCGCTCAAGCTAAAATAAAATCCCGGCTACATCCGTATTTTCTTCGCAAATAAAAAAAGCGCCCGGGTGCGGACGCTTCATAACTCCGGAGTTCAGAGCCCAGGGTTAAACTCTGAACCCTGAACTCTGAACTCTGAACTCTGAACTTTTTTAGAACCTCCAGTTGACGATGACCATGCCGGGAGCCAGTTCTCCGGGGAGACCGGTGAACCACCTGTTTTCCGGCAGGATATTGATTACCCCGATCTGAACGCCGCCTGACGCCCTTTCGGCATAGTTGATGATTCCGAGCTGGAGACCCTTAAAATTCTCCGCATAGTTAACCACGCCCGTCTGAAGTCCTTTCATCATACCGCCCGTGTGATTATAAAGAGCGTTTTGCCACCCGGTGAAGTTCTTTTTATTGTAGTTGACGATCGACCACTGCACGCCTTTATAGTTATCCGCGTAGTTGACCAGAATTCCCCAGGTAAAGCCGACGCTGTCGCCTGTAGATCCGTTCACAAGTCCCAGGGCAAACGCTGACTGAGGGTTTTCACTCCAGAAACCGAGACTGAATCCTTCAATTCTAGTGGTTCTGTCGTAGATCGCAACATCCGGGGTGAGACTGAGCTGTACCGGCTTTGATTCAGCCATTGCCTGGCCGGCGCCGAACACGATAATCCCTACGCATATCAGCAAGAGCATTTTCTTCATCGCGTATCTCCTTGTACAGGGATTTAGTATCGATCTATATACCAGATTACAGGCTTAATTGGAAGGTATGCTAAATTACATCCTGATGAACCGGAGGAAGAGCGAATGGAACACCGCCCACACGAGTATTGCTGCGGTAATGAAGACCAGGAACGCCCCGAGACCGCGGTGAAATGATGTTTCCGGCCTTTTTTCTTCGTAGCCCAACAACCAGCCGATCAGAAGCCCGCAGGCGAGTCCTCCTCCGTGCGCCCAGTTGTTGATGGCTGGAACGAGCAGGCCGATCACGGCAATGCCGATCACCCAACCGGTTGCCTGCTTGTAAATAGCCTGCCCGTAAATTCCTCCCCTGCTCTTTCCGTAGTAAAGGATCGCGCCGATCAGGCCGGTGAGGCTGGCGGATGCGCCGATCGTAAAGGGTATTCCGGCGACATACGAAACCAGGAATCCCGCGACCCCGCTGAGGATGTAAATGGAAAGGAAACGGCTCGCCCCGTATTCGGCCGCGACAAAGGGTCCGAGCTGGCGAAGGGCCGCCATGTTGAAAAAAATATGCAGAATGCTGCCGTGCAGAAAATTGGCGGAGACAAGCGTCCACCACCGCCTGAATATGCCGATCGGGATAGTGCCCGTTGCGCCGAGCACGAAAAGGCTCTCGTCGGACGGGGAAAGGAAAGCGAAGGGGTTGGCGGAAAAGCCGATCCGGGTAGGAAAAAGCAGGATGGAAAAAATGAACAGCGCGGCGTTCAGCCAGATGATGCTGCGGACGAGGTCCTGGGGATTGCTGTAAAACCTGCTTAAGCTCCCCTTCCACCAGGAGCCGGGCCGGGACATTCCGCAATACGGACAGTATTCCTCGTCGGAACTCACCAGCTTCCTGCACCTTGGACAAAGGATCGACTTTTTCCGCTGCTCCGTCATGCTCGGCCTCAGGAATGGAGAAACCGGACTACGAAAGGAATGGCGATGAAAGTGCCCGCAGCCGCCGAAAGATTCACAATAGCGATAAGTATGAGCAGCCTCGTGATACGGTTGCGCCAGAATCCCCGAACCGATCCGATGTCTTCGGCAAGGTCCAGAAAGTCCTTGACCCTCGGTTTCCTGATCGCCGCTTCCATCAGGCCCGCCACCCAGCCGGTGGCTATCAGGGGATGAATCGTCGCGATCGGGGCTGAAAACGCGGCCGTCGCTATCGTGAGCGGATGCGCCAGGACGAGGATTGCGCCCAGTCCTGCCGATGCCGCCGTGATCAACGTCCACCATTTGATCATGTTCAGACTCGCCTCCTCGCCGGCATAGAAAAACCCGGCGATGAAAAGCCCGATTACGGCCGCGAACATTCCCCAGGACAAAACCGGCCCGAAACGCGAGGGGGGCGGAAGTTTCTCCAGTTCGGAAATATCCGTCTCCCGGTCCAGGTTTTCCAGAATTCCGGGGACGTGGCCCGCCCCGACGACAGCGACGATTTTTTCTCCGGGCGCAAGCGAAATTTTACGCGCAAGATACCTGTCTCTCTCGTCTATCAGCGTCGACTTCACTTCCGGCATCTTCTTCCCGAATGTCTGAAGGGCGAGCTCGAGCGCATCCTGCTGTTTGAGGCGCTCTACGTCCTCCTCTTTTATTTCCTCGGACATGATAATGGAAACAAGCGTCTCCGGCAACAGCTTGAATTTTGCCCAGAACCCCATTTTTCTCCATGCGCGGAGCAGGGTAGTACGGATGTCCCGATCCGCCAGGACCACCTCCGCCCCTGTCTCTTCCGCCTTCTCCACGGCCCTTTTCATTTCCTCGCCGGGCCGGATTCCGAATCTGTCGGCGATCTTCTTCTGAAAAGCAGCCATCAGGAGCTGGAAGAGAAGCAGGGAAGTCCTCTTCTCCCGGATCACTTTGATGATGTCGGTGTCCCGCCATTTTTCCGTCTGCTTGATAGCCTCGTAGCGGGACCGGCAAAGCTCGACGCAGACAGTGTCCGGTTTTTCCTCGGCAATTGTCCTTTCCACGAGATCCGCGCTGTCCCGCGAAACATGGGCGGTGCCGAGCAGGATTATATTCCTGCCCCCCTTTTCGATGCGATGTACATTCCGCTGCTGCAATGAATCCTCCGGCTACAGGCAAAAACGGCGAATGAAGTTAGCAGGTATCCGGCCGGTTGTAAAGGGGCGGCAAAGCCGGATCCCGCCGCTGCTCCATTTACCGGGCAGTGAAAAGATGTTATAGCTTACACCGATATCGTGGAGGATTCCAGGGAGATCCGGTATTTACATGAACCTGGGTTTTTACAGGGGAAAGCGGGAGCGGACCGCCGTAAGCAGGCTGGCGTACGGGGGAGACGGCGTGGGGAAGATAAAGGATATGGTAACCTTTATTCCTTTTGCGGCGGCAGGTGACGAGGTGGAGGTCCGCATAACCGAGGTCCGAAAGCGCTATCTGAGGGGCCGGCTGCTGAGCGTCCTGAACCCGTCGCCGGATCGCGTCGAGCCCCTGTGCCGGTATTACACGCGCTGCGGAGGCTGCCAGTACCAGCATATCGCTTATGAACGGCAATTGAGCGCCAAGCGGGAACAGGTTATCGAGTGTTTCCGGAGGATCGGCGGTTTCGACTCCATCCCGGAAGCGATTCCGGTATGCGAGACAATTCCCTCGCCGCGCAGTTACGGGTACCGCTGCAAGGCGGAATTTCACCTCGGAATGCAGTGCGGCTATTCGGCAGGATTCATGGACACGAGCGGTTTCAGGCTGGTGGATATCGAGCGCTGCGAAATCGTGGACGAGAGCATAAATGAAAACTATCGGATTTTCCGCAGCACGCTGCCGGGGAGAGAAAAGGCCGGAAACGGTTCGGAAATTTTCTGGTCCGGCATTCCCTTCGAAACGTCCGGAAGCAGGCCCGACCGGGTCGCGAGGGAGGTAAAAAAAAGGGTCCTTGCTGCTCCCTATTACGGCTTCTTTCAGGCCAATTCACTGCTTACGGAACGGCTGGTGGACTCCGTGCTCGAGATGAGCGGAGAAGAGAGGAACGGGAACGTCCTTGACTGCTATTGCGGTTCGGGATTGTTTACAGTCTTCCTTGCGGAAAAGGCCAAAAAGATATACGGAATTGAAACCGATCCGGAAGCGGCGGAGTGCGCCAGGGCGAATCTGGAGGATGCGGGATTTTCCCGGGACTCCGTTCTGGAAGGAATGGTGGAGGAAAAGGCCGGGGAACTGGCTGACCGGGGATTCAGTCCCGACGTGATCATTCTGGATCCGCCCCGGACCGGCTGCGCCGGGTCCGCTCTGACGGCAATCACGGAGCTGGAGCCCGAAAAAATTGTATATGTATCCTGCGACCCCGCCACTCAGGCCCGCGACATCAGTCTGCTTGCCGGTCGCGGTTACCGGCTCGAACTGCTCAGGCCGATAGATATGTTCCCGCAAACAAAGCATATTGAAACAATAGCCGTATTGAAAAAGTAATTGGAAAATGGAGACAGTAGAGCCTAAAGATGCCGCGACGGTCATTCTGGTCAGGGATTCCGAGCGGCGGGGAGAAAGGGCAATCGAGGTCCTCATGGTGCTGCGGCATCCGACCAGCCGGTTCGTCGCCGACTCGTACGTCTTTCCCGGCGGAGCGCTGGATGAGGAGGATTGCTCCGGAATGGAGCCGCTGTGCGCGGGTTTGACCGGGGATGCGGCAAGAAATATCATGACGGATACGCCATCCCCGGCGCGTTCTCTCGGTCTGTGGGTCGCCGGCATCCGCGAGACTTTTGAAGAAGTCGGCCTTCTGCTCGCGTATGATCGCAGCGGGAAAATCGCATCAATCGATTCGTCCGTCGATTCGGACAGATTTTCAGGGTATCGGAAAAAACTCTGGCGCAAAGAGATCGCCTTCAGAAGCTTCCTTGAAAAAGAGGGATTACTGCTGGCCGCAGATCGGCTTCATTATTTCGCGCATTGGATAACGCCGGCGCCCCTGCCGATCCGCTACGATGTGCGATTTTTCCTTGCCGCCGCCCCGCCCCGCCAGAGCGCCAGGCACGATGGAAGGGAATTGACCAGACATGTCTGGATCACGCCCGGCGAGGCCCTCTCCGAATACGAGAACAGGCGCTTCCGCATGGTCCTGCCGACGATGATGACCTTGAAAGAGCTGAACGCTTTCCGAACAGTGGAAGAGGCAATCCGGTCCACACGCGGCAAAGAGATCCCGGCTATCCTTACCCGGATGGCGCGCAGGGGGAACCGGGACGTCGAGATAATGCCGGACGGCTCCATTCACGAGCCCTGTCCGGTATAAAACGCGCGCATCAGCCCGGCAGGTAGTGACAATGGAAATGGAAAGAGATCCGAAGATTGATACCGGGACGGCCGATCCCGGAGACGGCGGCTACATACTGGTCGTCGACGACGATCCCGAGTCGCTGGAGTTCATGGCGGACGTTCTCAGGGATTCCGGCTATGAAGTCGAGACCGCCGCAAGCGGCGACGAGGCCATGACCAAGGAGCTTAAAGGCGTTCCGGACCTGATCCTGATCGACTTCCTCATGCCCCGGGTGGACGGAATTGAGCTTACGCGCAGAATTCGCACCCTGCCCGGCTTCTCTCTAAACAAAATCATCATCGTTTCCGGGGTGGACCGCAGGGAGGGAGCCGTTTCAGCTCTCGAAAGCGGCGCCGACGATTTCATCGCCAAGCCTTTCGATCCGAAGGAACTCACGGCCCGCGTGCGGAACCAGATAAGGATAAAGCGGATTGAGGACAAGATTATGGCGGGCAATGAGGAGCTGCGCCGCACAACTGCAGTTTCGGAGGAAAAAACAGGGGCCCTGCAGTGGCAGATGGAAACCCTGAAAAAAGAGCGGGACGATCTGGCTTTGAAAAACGCCAAGCTGGAATCAATCAACCGCAGGCTGACCAGGAAAAAGAAGGCCAGGAAGACGGGAATATGGCTTGTCATAATACTGCTCGCGTCGGCGCTCGCCGCAGGCATGGTCTTCGGGGTCGGGGAGATCGTGAAGAGCTTTACAAAGATCCGCGACTGGGGGTATCAGCCCATGGAAATCAAGCGCCACATTGATGCTAATTTGCCGAAACCTGAAAGGCGGTGAAGTAATGAAGAAAATGGGTGAGTTGTTCAGTATAAAGGGCAAGACGGCCCTGGTGACGGGAGGGGGCAGGGGAATCGGAAAATTTATCGCGACCGGCCTGGCTGAGGCGGGAGCGAACCTGGTCGTCACCTCGCGTAAAATGAAAAACATCGAATCCGCCGCTGCGGAAATCGAGAAGCTGACGGGCGTGCGCTGCGTCCCCATCGCGTGCGATCTGGGAGACGAGAAGTCGATCGACGCCATGTTCCGGAAGTCTCAGGAGATTTTCCCGAAAATCGATATCCTCGTGAATAACGCGGGAGCAACCTGGGGCGCCCCGACGCTGGATTTTCCCCTGGAGAGATGGGATCAGCTTTTCAACATAAATGTGCGGGGACTCTGGATATTGACCCAGAAAACCGCGCGGGTCATGAAAGAGCAGGGCGGCGGCAGCATAATCAGCATCTCTTCAATCATGAGCTTTCGCGGATCGGACGAGGCGGTTCATCCCGCGGTGCCTTACAATTCCACGAAAGCCGCAGTCAACCTCCTGACGATGAACCTGGCTGTAAAACTCGCCTCTTACAATATCCGGGTCAACGCCATCGCTCCCGGATTCTTCCGGACGGACATGATGGCATACATCGAAAAACCGGAATTCAAGAAAGCCTATGAGGAAATGCTTCGGATGATTCCCCTGCGCCGCGTCGGCGATATCGATGATATAAAAGGCCTCGCCGTCTTTCTCGCCTCGGATGCATCCGCCTATGTGACCGGACAGATCATCGCGGTGGACGGGGGGTATCTGGCAAGGTAAGGCAGGGGGCAAGGGGTTTCGAGGGTTCAAGTGAAAAAAGCGCTGCATGGTTCGACAAGCTCGCCATGCAGCGCTTTTCTATAAAGCAGTTTATTTCTCGGGTCCTTCCAAACGGAGAGCAGTTTCCTGTGTAATCTACCCAACGCCTGAAGCCCAATGCCCAACGCCCCTCAGAATTTTACCTGCGGCGCGGCTTTCGCGGCCTCCGGCACTTCGAAAAAGGCCGCCCGCTCGAATCCGAACATTCCCGCCACGATGTTTTCCGGGAAGCTCCGGATTTTAACATTATACTGCCGCACGGATTCATTATAGCGCTTCCGCTCGACCGCGATCCTGTTCTCGGTGCCGGCAAGCTCGTCCTGGAGCCGGATGAAATTCTGATTGGCCTTGAGATCCGGATATCTCTCCACTACCACCAGCAGCCTGCTGAGGGCGCTGCTCAGTTCGTTATTGGCCTCGATCTGGCTGGAAACCGTCCTGGCGCCCCCCACCCTGGCCCGCGCGTTCGTTACTTCGGTCAGGACTTCCTTTTCGTACCGCGCATACCCTTTCACCGTCTCCACAAGGTTGGGGATGAGGTCATAGCGGCGCTGAAGCTGGTTCTGAACCTGGGCCCATGAAGTCTTGACCTGCTCATCCAGGGAAACGAGACTGTTGTATGTGCCCTGGAAAAAGAAGTACCCGGACAAAACGACTATCGCCGCAACAGCCAGGGCGATCAACATACCTTTCTTCATATTAACCTCCTGATTAAAAATGGTTTCGGGAATCAGGTGTCGGGTTCCGGGCATCGTTCGTTAAAGCCTGATACCGGAAACCTTTTATTAAATCCGGTCCACTTTCCGGGCGAGATTTCTCACTTCCCTCAAGTAGGCCCGGAAAATACTCTTTGTTTCGTCGGCGCTGAATTTCCTGCCCTCTTCCTTTATTTCTATGCAGTCAAGGAATGTCTTCTTATCTATCCCGAATAAAGCGCAGGCGGCATCGACGAGATCTTTCCGTCCGCGGGGTATCTCCACACCTTTCATATGGAGCAGCCCTCTGAATATGGACAGGAATGCGATAATTGACACTCCGATCAGCTCCCGTATCCGCTTCGCATCTCCCCCGGTTTCCAGAAAACGCCCCTGCAGCAGGAGGGCCTTCCCCCGGAGCTCCCTTTCGCACTGCAGCCGGACCGATTCAGGATCGAGGGCGAGGTCCTTCAGGACATCCGGCCCGTGCACGGGGATATAGCTCTGTTTTATATTCAGGAACTCCAAGGGAAAAGAGTCGATGGAGCGGCACAGGTCCTCCTGCGTCATGAACAGAGGCGCAGCGATTCTTCTTTTTCTCCACTTCTTCTGCAGAGGCGCGGCGTCCTCGAGTTTCTCCAGGGCGCTCTCGTTCAGCACGACGAGGAAATTAAGGTCCGATTTCCCCGGGATATAATCTCCGCTCGCCCCGCTTCCATACAGGATAATGGAGGCCAGCCCGTCCCCGAACAGCCCCCCGAGATCGCCGGAAAAATCCGAAAAAACCTCCTCCGGCTTTTCAGGTATTCCCGCCATACTTCCTCCTTTGAAGATCCTTAAGGAAAATGCTTAAACATGATTCGCTCGCTTACCCCGTCCGCCTAGGCGGACCCGAGGCGGACGGGGAATGCGCTCGCTACCGGATTCAGAAACCCCGGCCTGCGCCTCCGCCTCCGCTCGATCCCCCGCCGAACCCGCCGAACCCGCCGCCGCCGAAACCGCCGAAACCTCCCCCGCCGGATCCCCTGCTCGAGCTGATAATCATCCAGAGCAGGAGATAGCGCCCGGGTTTTGTGCCGATGAGAAAGGCGAGTACGATTCCGATCAGGACCCATTCCCAGAGGCCGAGCCTGCCCGGAATGCGTTTCATACGTTCCCTGGCGGCCGACGGCCCGTCTCCGATCGAGACCCCTGCATCCGCGGCAATGACCTCGGAAACCGCCTTTACCGTCCCCAGGAGTCCGCGCCCGTACTCCCCCTTCCTCAGAAAGGGAATCGTATGCCGGTCGAGTATTTCCCCGACCAGGCCGTCGGGCAGGATGCCCTCCACGCCGTAGCCCGTTTCTATCCTGATTTTCCTCTCCTTCAGGGCGAGAAAGATCAGGACGCCCTTATCTTCCCCCTTTTTCCCTACGCCCCAGTCCGCGTACAGCCGGTTGGCGAATTCATCGGCGGAGATGTCTCCCGCCGTCGGGAAGGTCGCAACCACGATGGATGCGCCTGTTTTCCGCAGCGTTTCTTCTGCGATACTGTTCATCCTGCTTTCGTATTCGGCAGGGATGATTCCCGCAAAATCGTTTATCGCACCCGTCGGACGGGGAAATTTCTCCTGCCCCCCGATCCGCCCCGGCAGGAGGAAAAGAACAATTAACAAGAAGAATAAAACGCGGCTGTAATTTTTCATGTACGTTCGCTCGCGCTTATCATAATCATGACGGCGGGAAAAGGCAATCTCCTCCGCCCTGTCGCGGCCTGCAGGAAATTGCTGGATTTTTTCCCTTCTTTCCTATATTTGAGGTGTGTACCAACCGGAAAAGGAGGGTGATATGAAAGGAAAGCTCCTGATTTTCCTGCTTCTAAGCGGTGTGCTTGCATTTTCCGGCTGCGCGGGGTTGTCCAAATGCATGGACGGCAGCTACGAAAAAAGCATCAAGGAACTGACGACCGCCAACGAATCCCTGAAAAAAGAGGTGGCCGGACTTGAGGCTTCGGTTAAGGCCCAGGAAAAAACCCTGGCAGAGCGACAGGCGGAAATTGCCAGACTGGAGGAGGAGAGGAAAGCCCTTCAATCCGGAATGGCCGGACTGAACGAAGAAGTTCGGAAGCTGAAAAAAGAGCTCCAACCCGAAAAGCAGAAAGACGCTGCGGCCGAAGCCCAGGTATTGAAAAAGGATCTCAAAATAAAGATCCTGGCCGGCAATACTCGGCTCTCGTCAGCTCGGGCGCTTTCAAAGAAACTTTCTGAAGCCGGCTACTCGGTAGGCAGGGTTGATCGGGCGCCCCGTTCATTTGCCATTACGACAGTGTTTCATGCGGCGGGCCTGGCAAACGAAGCCAAGCAGGTAGCCCAGAAAATCGGCGCGAATGCCGTCACGAAACCGATGACCTGGAGTTCAATGTATCAGCTGATAATCGTCGTCGGGAGGAAATGAGCGGGTCGAGGAAAACCGGCAAATCGGAACCCGCGCGGATCTTCGACGGCAAGGCTCTGATCGCCGACCCGATTCACCAGTACGCCTGGTTCACCATCCGCTCCGCGGATTCGCTCGCGGAGGGGACAGAACAGGACCTCATAGATTCGCCCTGGCTCCAGCGCCTGCGCAGGATATATCAGCTTCAGAGCGCCAGGTGGGTGTACCCATCCGCCGAACACAGCCGCTTCCAGCACTCCCTTGGAACAATGCACATCGCCGGCGAATTCGGGAGATACCTTTATCCCAGCCTCGCCGGCGTCTGCAGGAACTGCCCTTCGATTCATTTCATTGAAGAGTGCCTCCGGGTCGCAGGGCTTCTCCACGATATCGGCCACGGGCCCTACGGACACTTCTTCGACGATCATTTCCTTGACTCATTCGGCCTTAACCACGAACTGATCGGGCAGCGGATCATCAGGAAAAAGCTTGCGGAAACGATCCGCGGGATCAGGCGAAGCCCGAACGGCCCGTTTGCCAAAGGCGAGACGCTGGAGCCGGAATACATCGCTTTTCTCATCAAGCTGCCGGCAGGCGGGGAGCCGGCGGACAAGCCGTCCTGGCTGCTGCACCTGCGCCAGCTCTTTTCGGGAATCTACACCGTGGACAACCTGGACTACGTCCAGCGCGACGCATACATGACCGGCTTCTCGCTCGACCTTGTAGATATAGCAAGGTTGCGGTCTTACACGTTCTTCACGGACCAGGGTCTGACGCTTCACCAGGCGGGGACCTCGGCGCTCAGCCGCTTCATCAACGCCCGCCTGAATCTCTATTCCAACGTTTATTATCACCGGACGACGCGCGCCCTGGATCTGCACCTGCAGGAGATATTCCGGGATACCATGGGCATGGCGTACCCGTTCAATCCGGCGGAAAAGCTCGATTCCTATCTCCGCTGCGACGAATGGAGCCTGTTCCAGACGGTGCGGCAATGGCTTACCTCCGGTGAGAAGAAGAAGAGATCGGTGGCGCTGGAATGGGAAAAGCTGCACAGCCGCAAGGTCAAATGGAAGATGTCCTACTCCGCCGAGCTTTCCATCGACCAGATACAGAAGGGAGCAAGCTTTTCCGGAGAGAGGGAATACGAGGCTCGCATCCGCAGGCAGCTCCCGCCCCGTTTGAAAAAGCTGAGATTCAGAGTGGATCTCGCCACCCAGGACCCCCGGCCCCTGAACCCGATGTCGGAAAGAAACAGGCGCATCAACATCTATAATCCGGCAACGGGAACGACCTCGCCCGAGCCTCTCCAGGAGATCTACAGGTTCATTCCGGCGCGTGTTGTCCACCTCCGTGTGTTCTCGCTTTCCCACGACCACGACAGCGACCTGACGCAAGCCGCGGAACAGGCCCTGGCGGGGGAGATGGATTATCACTCTAAAACCAATCTGTAAGAAAGGCTAAAGGCGCAAGGCTAAAGGCGCAAGGCTAAGGGCGAAAAACCTGACAGGAGATCTGAATCTGTCTGCTGTTTTTTAAGCCATTTGCCTTTTGCCCTTTGCCCTTTGCCTTTCGGTCGAAATATTATTTGACAATGTGTAGATTCACGAATATGATTTTTCAACTGCAAAGCGAAAGGGATTACATGTTTTCCGTCATCACGATGCAGGCGGCAGCGGCAGCCAGGGCTAAACGGCCCATGGCGTGTGGCGGATCCCTCTGATTACAAAATCTCACAGGCCATGGGCAGGATAAGCAAATTGTCCATGGCCTTTTTTATTGAGGCCCTGGATGTATTTTTCAGGGCTTTTTTTTACCGGCAAGGAGAGTCAGAAAATGGAAAACCACGATGACTTTATCAGTTTTTCAAGAAGAATGGACATGCTCCCGCCGTATGTATTCGGCAGGATAAACAAATTGAAACTGGAAAAGAGGAAGGCCGGAGCAGATATTATCGACCTGGCCATGGGAAACCCTTCCGACCCGACGCCCCGGAACGTTGTTGACAAGCTCTGCGAGGTCGTCCGGGATCCGAGGAATCACCGCTATTCGGTGGCTTCGGGAATTCATAACCTCAGGCGGGAGATTTCCCTCTATTATGAGCGGCAGTATGGAGTGTCGCTCAGCCCCGATACGGAGGTCCTTTGCACGATCGGCTCGAAGGAGGGCGTTTCTCATCTGTCCCTGGCGCTGCTGGGGCCGGGAGATGCCGCGATCGTACCCGTCCCCGCCTTTCCGATACATATTTATTCGGCCGTAATTGCCGGCGCGGAGGTCGTCCGCGTGCCTCACGAGGATGATGAAACCTTTCTGAAGAGCGTCGATGAGATCTGCCGCACCCATTCTCCCGCCCCAAAAGTTCTTTTCCTGAATTTCCCGCATAACCCCACGGCCCGGACGGTGGATCTGGGATTTCTGGAGGAGGCGGTCAGGGTAGCGAGGCGGAGGCGGCTGATCATCATCCACGATTTCGCTTACGCCAGGGTGACTTTTGACGGATATGAGGCCCCGAGCATTCTGCAGGTCAAAGGGGCCAGGGACCTGGCCGTTGAATTCGGCACTCTTTCCAAATCGTACAACATGGCGGGCTGGAGAGTAGGCTACTGCCTCGGGAATCCCAGAATCGTCGACGCCCTTTCGCGCATAAAAGGCTATTACGATTACGGCCTCTTCCAGGCGGTGCAGATTGCGGCGATAATCGCCCTCCGCCACTGTGACAAGGAAATCCTGAAACAGGCTGCGATTTACCAGAGCAGAAGGGACGTGCTCTGCGACGGACTGAACTCCATCGGATGGAAGGTCGAAAAACCGAGGGCGTCCATGTTCATCTGGGCCCCGATCCCCGAGCCCTTCCGCGCCCTCGGATCAATGGAATATTCTGTTCGTCTCATGGAAGAGGCGGAAGTGGCGGTCTCCCCCGGAATCGCTTTCGGCCCGGAGGGCGATGGCTATCTGCGCATTGCCCTTGTCGAAAATGAAAACAGGATCCGGCAGGCGATCCGGCAGATCAAGCGGCTCTCTTTTACCGGAATGGAAAAGAAACAGGCCGCCGGGGCCGGCGCGTGAGGACGAAGCAACGTACACCCGTGAAGAAGGATACGACGGATATTACGCTCTTCGTCAGGACGTCCAATGAGGATGTCGTCCAATGGAACCGGCAGAAGATAGTTGACGCCCTGCTTCTGGAGACCTATGTGGACGGCGATACGGCGGAAGCCATAAGCCGGGAAGTGGAAAAGCAGATTTTCTCCTCAGGAATCGCCACCCTCACGGCCCCTCTGATCCGCGAGCTCGTAAACGCCCGCCTGATCGAAAGAGGGCTCGAGCACGCGAGGCGGGCCCATGCCCGGCTCGGTTTTCCCCTCTACGATATCGGCAATCTCATCGCCCATCGAAACCGCGAGAACGCCAATGTTCCCCACTGGCCGGAGGGGACCAATCTTACCCTGGCCCTCGGCATAAAAAGGGAATACGCACTGAACAGCGTCTTTTCTCAAGACGTGAGCGACGCCCATCTTTCCGGGGATTTCCACCTCCACAATCTCGGGTATATCGACCGCCCTTACTGCTCGGCCCAATCGCTGGAGCATATCAAGGAACACGGAATCGATCTGCCCAACCTGTCTTCCCGGGCGAAGCCGGCACGGCATGCAGAGGTGCTCCTCGCGCATATGGTGCGGTTCAGCGCCGCCCTGCAGGGAAATTTCGCCGGGCCGATAGAATGGAAGGCGGTGAACGTCTGCTTCGCCCCGTATATTACCGGCTGGACGGATGAGCAGGTGCGGCAGCTTGTCCAGATGCTCATATTCGAATTCTCCCAATTGGCCGTCTCGAGAGGGGGCCAGGTCATGTACACCAACCTGCACGTTCATTGGGATATTCCGGATGAGACGGCGGCCCGCGCGGCGATAGGGCCGGGCGGGATCCCGACCGGCAGGAAATACGGAGAGTATGTGAAGGACGCCCGCCGCCTCGCCTGGGCCATGATGGAAGTTTATCTTCGGGGGGATGCCGGCAATAAGCCTTTCTTCTTTCCGAAACCGGTCCTTCACGTATCGGCATCGATGTTTCGCGAGGCGGGGGCGAAGGACTTTCTCCGCCACGCCTGCAATGCGGCGGCAGATAAAGGAAACCCCTTCTTTGTGCTCGACCGGACGCCGCCGGCAGGGGAGGGTCTCGGCGGGGATGAAAGGAGCGCGGCCGTCCATATGGTCACGCTCAATCTGCCCAGGATCGGGTATCGCTCAAAAAACGACGATGCGAGACTTTTTCACCTCCTCAGTTCGCTGACGGAGCTCGCAGCCAGGGCCCATGCGCAGAAAAGGGACTACATGAAAACGCTTCAGTCCCATGGAAAGGAAGGGCCCCTGGCCTTCTGCGCCATGGACCGGGACGGGTCGCCTTATCTCGATTACGATAATGCCCGGTACCTGCTCGGTTTCGTCGGCCTCAACGAGCTCGTTAAAATGAGATCGGGAGGGCAGGCCCGCTCCGCGGAGGAAGCCCTCCGTTATGGAAAAAAAATCCTCTCCCATCTGGGTTCCGTCGCGGGTAAACTGGGGCGAAGGTACGGCATACGCCTGTCGCTCGCCTGCTCGCCTGCTGAGACGACCGCGTATCGTTTTGCCAGGCTGGATCTCAGGTATCACTCCCCTGAAGCAGGCCGTCACATCAGCGGAGATCTGGTCAGCGGAGGCGTATATTATTCCGGCTCAATAACGGCGGATCATGCTGCAGACGTGATGACTCGCCTCCATCATGAAGGCGCCTATCACCCCTTGGCCGGGTGGGGCGCGGTCAGCCATGTATGGCTGGGGTCCGCCATGCCGCGCGGGAGCTCCCTGGTATCCCTTATGAAGAGAGTATTCAGGGATTGCGGGAACACTCAATTGACGTTCTCCCCCGATTTTACCTGCTGCCGCTCCTGTCTTGACACCAGCCGGGGATTCACTGAAAAATGCCCAAAATGCGGCTCCGAGGACGTGGACGGCATTACGAAGATAGCGGGCTACTTCGCCTGGAAATCAAGCCTGAATCGTGGAAAACTCGAGGAATTAAGGCGTCTTCGCCCGGACGTGCTGCCGGACGAGGACTGAAAAAATCCGATCCCCACTCCGGCTCAAACACGGAAATCCTCTGCATCGTTCTCAAAGAAATCTTTAAGCTGGGACTCTTTGGACCGCGCCTTACTCAGATTCGTGATTACCTCCAGGACCCGGACGCTCCATTTATTCCCGTTAAAACTGCAATCATTTTCCGCATTATCTTGACAGGGGGAAAACCATTAATAAATTATGGCCAGTTGACCATGGAGAGATTTAGTAAGTTATGGAAGATATTGAAGACATTCTGTTGCGGATTTTTAAGGAAAGCAGTCATCTTAAAGAGGTTTTCATAAACGAGAATCTGAGCAGGCTGGCGAGGGTTGTGGAGGTTATTACGGCGGCCCTCAAAGCAGGTAACAAGATTCTGCTCTTTGGAAACGGCGGAAGCGCGGCGGATGCCCAGCACATTGCGGCGGAATTCGTAAACCGATTCATGATCGAGAGACCGCCCTTGCCCGCCATCGCCTTGAACACCGATACCTCAGTCATCACTAGTATTGCAAATGATTATGATTTTTCTGAAATTTTTTCAAAGCAGATCAGGGCCATCGGACAGCCCGGCGACGTGGCCTGGGGCATAAGCACCAGCGGCGCTTCGCCGAACGTGATCAAGGCCTTTGAAACGGCGAAAAAAATGGACCTCATCACCATCGGGCTGACCGGTCGTGACGGGGGAGAAATTGCCAGGATCGCGGATCATTCGCTCAATGTATCGGGAGGAAGCACCCCCCGGATTCAGGAAATTCATATCACCGTCGGGCATGCCATCTGCGAACTGGTGGATTACAGGCTTTTCCAGAAGCCTGACCATAAGAGATAGGCGCTGTTCAAGCATAAGCGTGCGGGCATAGCGGAAGAGGAACTGACGATGGGAAAAGGTGCTGACCACAACAAAAAAGGCTCCGCCGGGGAACAGATCCCGGAAACGAAAATGCCTGCGGAGCCTGAAAACAAGGAATCGACAGACCTGAAAACGAAACTGGAAGAAAAGGAAAAAGAGTCCAAAGACAATTACGAGAAGTATTTGCGCATTGCGGCCGAGCTGGACAATTTCAAAAAACACTCGATCAAAGAGCGATCGGAACTCGTCCGCTATGGAAATGAAAACCTTATAAAGGAGATCCTTCCTGTCCTCGACAATATCGACCGCGCATTGGAGCACGCTGAAAAAGCGAGAGATATCGATGCTTTTATCGATGGCCTGAAGATCATCCGCGGCCAGTTCCTCCAACGCCTGGGAAAATTCGGGGTGAAGCAGGTGGAGGCAGCCGGAAGTGAATTCGACCCGAACCTGCATGAGGCTGTATTGAGCGTGGAAAGTCCGGACCATGAAGACAACAGGGTCCTGGATGAATTCGAGAAGGGCTATCTCCTGAACGACCGCCTGCTGAAACCGGCGCGTGTTTCCGTAACCAAGCGCAAGCCGGAAGCGGAGGAACTCGATCAAGGCAAATCGTAAGCAAGGAGGATTTTTAATCATGGCTAAAATTATCGGAATCGACCTGGGAACGACGAATTCGTGCGTTGCGATCATGATCGGCGGCGATCCCGTCGTCATCCCGAATCAGGAGGGGAGCCGGATTACTCCGTCCGTCGTCGCTTTCACGGACAAAGGAGAGAGAATTGTGGGGACAGCCGCCCGCAGGCAGGCGATCACCAATCCTGAAAACACCGTTTACGCCATCAAGAGACTGATCGGACGGAAATACAATTCCAAAGAAGTCCAGTATGACAAGACGATCTCCCCATTCAAGATCTCGGAAGCATCCAACGGAGATGCGCAGATGACGATCCGCGGAAAGAACTACAGCCCCGCGGAGATATCCTCGATGATTCTGGCCAAGATGAAGGAGACCGCAGAGGCCTATCTCGGGGAAAAGGTTAACGACGCCGTAATAACCGTTCCCGCTTATTTCGACGATTCCCAACGCCAGGCCACCAAGGACGCCGGCAAGATCGCCGGCTTGAACGTGGTCAGGATTATCAATGAGCCCACAGCGGCTTCGCTTGCTTACGGACTGGACAAAAAGAAAGACGAGAAAATCGCGGTTTTCGACCTCGGCGGAGGAACTTTTGATATCTCCATTCTCGAGATCGGCGACGGAGTATTCGAGGTCAAATCGACCAACGGAGATACTCATCTGGGCGGCGAGGATTTCGACCAGAAAGTGATGGACTTTATCTGCGACGAATTCAAAAGGGAGCAGGGTATAGACCTGAAGAAGGACCGGATGGCGCTCCAGCGGATCAAGGAAGCCGCCGAGAAGGCAAAAATGGAGCTTTCGACGACTCTGGAGACCGATATTAACCTGCCGTTCATTACGGCGGATGCGTCCGGGCCGAAACACCTCACCATGAGACTGACCAGGGCTAAGCTGGAGCAGCTTGTCGACGATCTTATTATGAAACTCGAAGGACCCTGCCGCACGGCGATGAAAGACGCCAACCTGACGCCGCGGGAAATCGATGAGGTCATCCTTGTCGGCGGCATGACGCGGATGCCGCGGGTGCAGCAGAAAGTGCGCGAGCTTTTCAGCAGAGAGCCGCATAAAGGAGTCAATCCGGACGAAGTAGTCGCGATCGGGGCCGCTATCCAGGCCGGCGTGTTGTCGGGAGAAGTCAAAGACATTCTGCTCCTCGACGTCACCCCGCTTTCGCTGGGCATTGAAACCCTGGGCGGGGTAATGACCAAGCTGATCGAGAAAAATACGACGATTCCGACCAAAAAGAGCCAGATTTTCTCGACGGCGGCAGACAACCAGCCGGCGGTGAGCATCCACGTGCTCCAGGGAGAGCGCGCCATGGCCGGGGACAACAAGACTCTCGGAAGATTCGAGCTGGTCGGTATCCCCCCCGCACCCAGGGGCGTGCCGCAGATAGAGGTCACATTCGACATCGACGCCAACGGGATCGTGCACGTTTCCGCAAAAGACCTCGGAACCGGCAAGGAACAAAGCATCCGGATCACTGCATCGAGCGGCCTTTCCAAGGAGGAAATAGACAAGCTCGTCAGGGATGCGGAATCTCATCAGGAGGATGACCGCAGAAGAAAAGAGCTGATCGAGGCGAGGAACCAGGCCGATTCCATGATCTACTCGGTAGAAAAAAACATAAAGGATTTCGGCGATAAAATCTCGTCCGATGACAAGGCCAGGATCGAGACGGCGGTCGCCAAAGTCAAAAAAGCCCTGGAAGGAGACGATCTCGGCGCGATCCGGTCCGCTCAGGACGAACTCACCCAGGCATCCCACAAACTGGCCGAGGCGATGTACGCGAAATCTACGGAGCAGCAGGCGGGCCAGCAGGAAGGTGCGCAGGCTGGAGCGGGACCTCAGCCCGGCCAAGGGAAAAAGGACGACGACGTCGTAGACGCTGATTTCGAAGAAGTAAAGTAATCCCGTCGTCTTGCAATCGAAGGGGGGATCTGAAACATCTTCAGGTCCCCCCATTCATTTTTTGGAACACTTTCTGTATAATAAATCACATGCGATTTCTCTTGACCAATGACGACGGCATCTATGCCCAGGGACTCCACGCCCTGTACCGGGAGCTTTCCAAAATAGCCCAGTGCGTAATAGTTGCCCCCGAAGCGGAACAGAGTGCCGTCGGCCACGCCATTACGATAGCCCGCCCGCTGATGGTAAGGAAAGCCAACCGGAACGGGAGCTTCTACGGTTATGCCGTTTCGGGAACCCCTGCGGACTGCGTCAAGATCGGAGTTAAGGAGCTCTGCGAGAATCCGGTCGATCTCGTTGTGTCCGGTATAAACCGGGGAGCAAACGTCGGCATAAACGTTATATATTCGGGAACGGTTTCAGCGGCGACGGAGGGAGCGATCCTCGGAGTCCCGGCCATGGCTCTCTCTCTCGACAGCCACCGGCGCAACAGCGACTTTTCGTTTGCGGCAAAATTCGCCCGCAGGATGGCCCTTTTCATTCTTGGTCAAAATCCCCTCAAGAGCGTTCCGCTGAACGTGAATGTGCCTGCCCTCCCGGAGGACCGGATCAGGGGAGTCGCGGTCGTAAGGCAGGGCAGAGCCCGCCTGATAGAAGATTTTGACAGGAGAATAGACCCGAGGGAAAACATCTACTACTGGCTGGCCGGGGAGACGGAGATAAGCGGAGCGGAGGGAATAGACTGCGACGCCGTCGCCCTGAAGGAGGGCATGGTTACGATTACGCCCATTGATTTCGATTTAACCCGCCAGGACGCACTTAAATCGCTGCAGGAATCCGTCCGCGCCTCTTTCCCCCCCGGATCGTTTGAATGCGAGCCGGCCCCGGAAAAAGAGTTAAAGGTGAAAGGTAAAAAGTAGTCTCAAGTCTCAAGGGCCTGTTGCCCAAACAGTCCAGCGGTTTTCCGGAAATTTTCGGTGCGCGGGTGGCGCCGGGAGGAATCCGACCCGACCGCCGGACATTGAAAGTATAAATGAGTTTATTTGAGCAACAGGCCCTCCAGCAAAAGCAGACCTGCTGTTTTAAATATTATGTTTCCTGGTTGAGCAACCTGGGACTTGAGACTAACTTCATCCAGATAGTTAATGGGTGAGCAGTACCGGAATCGGACTGTTTCGTATAATGAACGCCGTCGTGCTTCCCAGCAGGAATTCCTTGACCCGGCCCCTCCCGAACGCACCCATGACCATCAGCTCGACAGATCCTTCCTTTATGAACTTAAGGATCTCCCGATCCTCTCTGCCGGTAAGGGTGATTACTTCGCTGTCTATTTCAAAAGGCTCGAGGAAAGATTCCGCCGACCGGATCAGCCTGGCCGCAGCTTCCTGGGAATCCGAGACGATGATCACGGTCAACGGCCAGCGGACGGCTGCCGAGAGTTCCGCCGCGATTTTCATGGCGGTTGCAGCCGGGGCGCTCCCGTCGTAAGCCAGCCCGATGCTCTCTATTTCCTTGAATTCGCGCGGGGTAATCATAACAGGCTTCTGGGATTTTCTGGCAACAGCTTCGGCCGTGGACCCCAGAAGAATGCCCTGGCCGAGATGGGAATGCTCGCCTCTTTGCGCCAGGAGCGTCCAATCCGTTTTTTTCCCCTCGGAAAGGATCGTCTCGTCAATTATCCCCCTGGCTTTTTTCAACTCAAACGGCACGCCGGCGCTGCGGCAAAGCTTTTCGAATTCCCCCAGGATCCTGTCCGCCCTGCGTTCCAGGGCGTCTTCTATCGTCGGCAGGAATTCGTAATATGCGGGCAGACCGCTGTAAAACGCGATGTCGCTGAAGAGAGGACCCTGAATAATCTTCAAGTCTACGACGTGAAGCCCGGTTAATCCGGAATTCAGCTTCCCCGCAACGTAAATCGCATAGCGGATGGCGGTCCCGCTGTAATCGGAGCCGTCCGCCGGTACGAGAATATTACCGGGCTGTGCGGTCCTGACTTCATTTCGGCTCTTCTCCATTCGGACTCTCCAGCTTCTTCAGCATCTGATCGAATTCCCGTCTCGCCTCTTCGTTTTCAAGATCCGTATCCTCATCCTGGAGAACCGAGGGCTGCCCCCCTCTCTCGTACGATGTAAATTCTCCGACAAGCTTTCCGTCCTCGTAATGCGCGCGCTGCTTGACGCTTCCGTTCTTGTAAAACGTTACGTACTCGCCGTGTCTCTTGTCGTTCCTGAAGGCGCCCTTTTCCCGCAGTTCTCCGCTGCGGTAGAAAGATCTGTATTCGCCGTTGAAACGACCATCTTTGAAATTCTCCTCTTCTTTGAGGATTCCGCCCGGAAGATAGAATTCATATTTCCCGTCCGGCTTACCGCCTGCATAGTACTCTTTTTCCTTGATGGATCCGTCTTCGTAATATGATTCATACGCGCCGTCAAGCTTGTCCCGCTTGAATGCGCCCTTCTCCCTTATATTCCCGTTCTTGTAAAAAGATACGGCTTCGCCTTCGCGCATGCCGCCCCGGTAAAATTGCCGAAGCATCACCTGGCCGTTGCTGAAATAAGAGACGTACTCCCCTTCCAGCTTTCCATTTAAAAAGCTTTTTTTCTCTTTTAACCGCCCGTCGGGAAAAGTGGTGTCGGCCTGCTTCAATTCTTTCCGGGAGAACATGCGCCTCGCATCCCTGTGATCTTCAAGGAAACCCGAGATCTTTCCGGATCATTTCGACCGGAAAGGCAAGGATTTCGGCGTTTTTCATTCCGCGCCGCACAGCCCTTTCATTCTCGTTTTCCAGTTCCTTCAGGAGGTCTTCCAGCTGTTTTCTTCCCTGCGGCAGCTTCATCGCCTCGCGGGGCGTCATATTTCCGATGGCCGGCAATCTCTCGTTTACCCAGTTCCTGTAATGGCAATCCACAATTTCCTTCAGGATGTCCCGACATTCCGGGATTGAATAGAGCCACTTTTTCCCCGGCGGATTCGGGCACAGAGGGCTCTGCAGGCCCTCCTCGGGTTTTTCGTTAACGGCCATTTTCATCTCGATCATCCCGCTGAGCATCCGGTCGAGAACGGCCCGCAATTTTTCGGACCTCTCGAAGGAATTGCATTTTGCCTTGAGCGTGTTTCTTTCCAGAAAGAGAATCCCCCGTATCCCCATTCCCTTTCTCCTCCCCCGGCCTTTGCGGATCCAGATATAATCCGCCCTCCGGAAGCCGCCCTCCTCATCCGTATGGAGCAGGTCCAGGTGCATGATCGAGCTCCGGTCCAGCGCGGCCCTCACCTGTTCAGGATCGTTGACGTGATAAACCAGGGTGAAAAAATTCAGCAGTTCGCCGTCCGAGTTTTTCTGAGCGGGCCTTTCGTAACTTATTATGGCGTCCTCTATCGCCGCATTGACCTCTGAGGAGCTGCGCCGGAGAAAGTCCCTCATATTCGAATAATTTTTTCTCTCTTCCAGAAAGAGGTCCCGGACAGTCATTTCAATAGGCGTTTTCAGACGGGGGGGCATTATCAAGGGGTGGAAACCTCCCAGGAAATGGAATCCTCCGGCCTTGATTATCCCGGCGTAAAGAAGGTCCCATTTGCACAGCTGCACGGAAAGCGATTCGTCAAAGATGATGCACGTCTCTTCGGTGAAGATATCCTTCAGATCCAGCCCGGCGCCGGCTTCGGAGGACTGAACCTCGTAGACGCTGAGAAAGGATTGCGCCATTCCTTCCAGTATTTCCTCTTCCAGGGATGAGGCCTGCCGTCCCTGACTCTGCAGGTAAAAATCGGGGAAGTTCCTGCCGAATTCGTCCGTAATGAAATAAAAGGAATACCAGGAAAGGAAGAGGGTGAATTCGTCTTCGCTGCGGAAGACGTCTTCCTTCACATCGTCCTCGGTATCGGTCCCGCGCGGTTCGAAAAACTCGTACAGGGCGAGTTCGTACTCCTCGAAAAAACGGTCAGACAGGGAAAAAGAATGAATTCTGGCCACGAGATCGGGGATAAGCTCCCTGCATTTGAAGAACTCATAGCTGAGGACCAGACCGGAATGTCCCTGGTCCCTCCTTCCGGGTTTTTTTTCATGGATTAACGAAACATGATGGCGGTCTGACGTCATTCGATCAAGCTGTGCATCCTGTTTTTTCTTTAAATTATAATATTTTAACCTGCAAGTCGAGACAAAAAAGGCGGGCCTTAAGCCGCCTTTCACGCAATTCGCTCATATGGCCGCTTCACGAGCGCACGATCAGCGTCGGAATTTTTGTCCCGCTCAGGACGCCCAGCGCGACGCTGCCCAGCAGCATCGAGGAAATAGGTTTCCGCCCGTGGGAACCCATAACGATGAGATCGGCGCCCGAATCCTCCGCCTCCCGGATTATCTCGCGGGCCGCCTTGCCGCTTCGAATGGACCTTCGCAGATTGATCTTGCCCTCATTCGCCAGCGCTTCGATGCCGTCCATGAACGCTTCCGCGGCCTGGCGCAGGTAATCATCGATCGGCTCAATCAGGTGCGTTGGGGATTTCTTTCCCGCCACGTATTGACGGGCGGTCAGGACTGAGAGGTCGATCACGTTGACCAGGATCAATTCCGCCTTCAATTTCCCCGCGAGTTCGACGGCATATCCGGCCGCCTTGCGGGCCGTTTTCGAGCCGTCCACGGCCGCCAGTATCTTCCTGAACATGGCCACCCTCCATGTGCTACTTGCCGGATTCTTTCTGCTGGCTTCTCTTGTACGGAACGGGAACGAACTGTACCGAGGGACGCTGCTGCGCCGTCTGCGGGAACAGCTCCATCAGCTGGTAGATTTCTTCGGGAAGGTTCAGCGAAACGGGTATCCCCAGCTTTGCCGCTTCCTCATGCGTTATCGGGTAATCGTGGGTCCACCGGCCCTCGGTCATGGCTGCGGCCAGTTCATCCGCTTTAGCTTCATCCAGGCGCGGAACGAGCAGCACCTTGACGAATTCCCGCATTTGCTTCAAGGCCTTTTCAGCCACGTCCGCCAGGATCATCGTCCTGTCCTCAATGTCTTTTGGTTCTTTCTTTGCGACGGCCCGCAAAATGGACGCTGCCGGGAATTCCCCCAGCTGCGGGTCTACGGGGCCGAGCACGGCGTTCTCGTCCAGGATAACCTCGTTCGCCGCCAGACAGATCAGCGTTCCGCCGGACATGGCGTAATGGGGAACGCAAATCGTTACCTGCGCCTTGTGCCTTTTCAGCGCAAGGGCGATCTGCTCGGTCGAAAGGGCCAGCCCGCCCGGCGTATGGATGATTATATCGATCGGCATATCTTCGGGAGTAAGCCGGATGGCGCGGAGCACGTCTTCGGAGTCGTTGATATCTATGTACCTCATGATGGGAAAACCGAGGATCTTCATGGTTTCCTGACGGTGGATAAGCGTGATTACTCTCGAATTCCTCTTCTGCTCAAGCTTGCGGATCAACGCCAGGCGTTTGGCCTGCATGATTTTCTGCTGCAGGAGAGGCATGAAAGAAGCAACTATTATGAAAATCCAGAAAAACGACCACATATTATCCATCGCACAACCGCCTGCCTGTTTGTCTATGCCCGGAATGAAAAGATTACCTGTGAACTTGTGACCTTAAACAGCGGACCGTGAACTGCAAAGTGTGAACTGTGAACTTTCTTTATCCCCCATCCAGGCTGTGCCTCTCCCTCCAGGTGTTCCAGGAAGCGGGGTCCGTCATCAGCTCCTCCAGTTCGCGCAGGGAAAGAAAATGCCCATGCTCCATTGATGCAAGGAGATCGAAAAGGCGCTTCTGCGCCGGATCATTGGAACTGTCCCTCATCTCCTCATACCGTGATGCTCCTTCGGCTTCAAATTTTATAGCGGTCCTGACGGCGTCCAGGTCGCCGGCGGAACTGCGGGGTGCTTTTTTTGCGTTTAAAACCTGCCGCCTCAAAACGTCCTTTATTTTTTCCGAGGCCTCTTCGGACATCCCGATCTCACCTATGTCCCCCTTGAGCAGGCGCTTCAGGGCGTCATAATGCTCCAGCTCATCGTCCGCAATCAGGCGGAACATTGCCTTTTCGATCCTGTTCTCCGTCTTCTCGGCATGGCGGAGGTAAAAAGCCCTTTCCGCTTTCTCGTTTCTCAGGGCAATGCTCAGAAGACTTCCCCCCGCTGCAGTTTTCCCCGCAATTCCTGCGTTTCCCGTTTTTCCCGTTGTCTGTCCCGCGAACTTTCTTTCTGCGGGCGGGCCTTTCCGTTGTCTCAGCATTTTTGCGACATCCTTCTGCCTTCCGGTGATTCTTTCTTTCGCCAATTCACCCCCCCTCCTTCCGGTAGGTATGAATTTTCCATGAATCGCCTTCCCGGACCAGCCGGAACCACCCGCGGGTCTTTTTCATGGGAATTCCTTTTTGGTATTTTTCAATCATATGGTGCACCGCCTCACCGGCGGAAACGACCGCTTCGAGGTTGTCGTCCTGCTCCGCCGGCATGACCTGTGCTAAATCCCCCAACAAAACCATAAGATCCGGCGCGGCCACTGCGACCTCGACTCCGGACCCGCCATCCAGGAGTTCAACCCTGCCTATTTCGCACGAAACGTACCGCGCCATGCCCTGCCTCAGAAAACGCTCTTCAAAGGAGGAGGCGCCGGACATCCCGGCCAGCAATTTCCTTTCCGGGCTGTCTGCTGACAGGTACTTCGCCGCTTCATCGGCGCGCCCGCGGGCCAGTGCATCAACGTAATTCAGGACGGTATCCCCCGGCCCCGGTTTTTTTTCGGTTTCCGCACATGAAAACAGAGCGCCGGACAATAACAGACAAACAGCTGCTGTAATGATCCTTTGCTTCACTTCTGATCCTCGGATGCACCGGCTCCAATGACGGGAACTCTCACAAAGAATCCGGACAGCTCTTCACGCGTCTGCGCCATGCTTTTAAACAGGATGCACTTCATGCCGGCTTCATCCGCACCCCGGATGTTGACGGGGCGATCGTCGATAAAAACGGATTCCCGGGGTTTCGCTCCGATCCTCCGCAGTGTTGTCATGAAAATCTCCGGATCCGGTTTTGTGATCCCCTCGCTGCAGGAAAATACGCGCACGTCGAACATAGAATAGTCCCGGCGGAGGAGAAAGCGTACCGAAGGCGGCTCCGTATCGGACAGGATGCCCGTTCTGTATCCCCCTTTCCGCAACCCGACGGCAAGCCGGAACATACCGGCCCTCTCCCGGTATGCGGCCGCGAATCCGTCCGTCCAGAGAGAATGACTCGCAGGGGCGGGCCTCTCCAGATCGGAGCACAGACGCTTCCAGAAAACCTTCTCTGTCACCATTCCCCGCTGAAATTCCAGGGTATGCAGCCGGTAAGCCGACCGGAAGACATCCTGATCGACCCGAAGCTCGCGTGAAAAAAAATTAATCATTCCCGGAACGGGGTTCCTGATCAAAACGCCCCCGAGATCGAAAATCACCGCCCTGATCACCTTGAGTTCTTCCCCCGCCGGAAAAAGAAAAAATAAAAGGCCGCCAGGCAGATAACGACGAACCCGATCATTCTCGCCTTGAGACCCAGGGCCCAGACCTGCGGGTGGCCGGATTCCTCGGGAATCAACAGCCAGAGCGCCGCGATGATCGCCAGTGACGCCGCCAGGTAAAGCGCTTTGAAACCGGACATGGTTACTGCTCCGTTTTCCGGCATCTCTTCCGCAAATCATCCAGGGAGGGAATGCCGGCTCTTCCTCCCATGCGGGTGCTGACCCGGGCGGCGGACCATGCGGCCAGGTCGAGGCTCTTTTCCTCATTCCAGCCCTGAAGCAGACCGTAAATAAATCCCGCGTGGAAAACGTCGCCGCAGCCGGTGGTATCCCGCACGACGGCGGAATGGGCGGGCCGGGTGAGCTCTTTCCCGTCCGCAAGAGCCGCATAACCTCTCCGGCCCAGGGTAACCGCCGCCAGGCGGGGACCAAGTCCGGCTATTTTTCTGCAGGCATCCAGGGGATCTTCATTCCCGGCGATCGCCGTTCCAAACGCCTCCGCAGCGATAAAGTAATCGCTCTCCCGCGCGATTTCCAGAAGGCCTTCCCGCCACGAACCTGCATCGACGACGACAGGCACACCCGCCTTCCTTGCCTCCCGGCACGCCTCCAGGCAGGCTTCGGGAAATATGCCGTCCGTATGCAGGACCGAGGACCTCCTGATTCGATCGAATTGCACCTCCCCCGGTTGGGGGTTCTCCCCCGTAGGCCGCTGCCAGAATATCGTGCGCCGGCCCGAACCAGGTTCAACGGCGATAAAGGCAAACTGGGAAAGGGTATCCGCCCGGGCAAGAAGCCCGAGGGTATCTATCCTTTCGCCCTCGAGCGACCTTCGGATCATGGTCCCGAAAGAATCATCCCCGATCACCCCGGAAAATGCGCACCGGATTCCCCAGCGAGAGAGCGCCACGAGCGCCGTCGCCACGGGACCGCCCCCTTCAACAGTAAGTCCGGTGAACTCGCATTTCGTATCGGACCTTGGATAGGAGGGAATTTCCCCTATATAATCAAGGGAACACTGGCCGAGCCCGAAGACTTGAACTGTAGAGGAAAACGGCATCCGAATCTCTTCCCCGTTCATACGCCCGGGAAATCCTTGAAACAGATCGGAGCGTCCCCGGGAAATTCCTTGCTTACATATTTATCGTTTCAGGAGAAGATTTGCAAATGCAAAGGATGGAATCGATGGGAATTCGGTCAGCCCGGCCCGGCTATTTTTTCCGTGCGGCGGCCAGCACTTCGGCCACATCGGGGATCTCCTTGATCGGATATATTTTCACAAAAATCGCTTTCCCGTTCTCGTCGGCGAGAATATTCGCTCTCTCGGTAATGCCTTCTTTTTCGCGGAAAACCCCCATTGACTGCGCAACCCCCCCATGCGGCCAGAAATCCGAGAGCAGCTTCACTTTATTCAATTGAATTTCTTTCGCCCATGCGGCGTTGCATGGGACGCTGTCTACGCTGATTCCGAAGACCATCGTATTCGCAGCTTCGAAATTACCGGCATTCTCTTCCAGAGATTGAAGGTGCCTGAGTCAGACTTCGGTCCAGTCCAACGGATGAAACGAGAGCAGGATTTTCCTGCCCCGCGCCTGCGAAAACCTGAAATCGTTTCCATCCTGGTCTTTCAGGGTGAAGTCGGGAATTTCTGCTCCCGTCGAAACAGGTTCTTTCATTTTTCGCCTCCTCTGAAGTATTCTTATTATCACTTGACCCTGCGGCCTTTCCCCAATACCTCTTCCAGGAAAGATTTCATGGCTTCCCATGAACGCCTGTCGGCCTTTTCGTCATACGCAAGCCCTTTTTTCCTATCCTCTCCGGAAGCAGGATTCGTAAAACTGTGAACCACCCCTCCGTAAATGTTCATCTGCCAGTCCACCCCGCCTTTTTGCATCTCATTAATGAAGGCGTTAACCTGCCGGAGCGGCACAAAGGGATCGTCCGCGCCGTGCAGCACCAGTACGCTCCCCTTTATCTTCCGGGCGTCTTCGGGCCTGGGGGTTTCGAGCACGCCATGGAAACTGACAACCCCGGCCAGGTCGGCTCCGCTGCGGGCCATCTCCAGTACGGTCATTCCTCCGAAACAGTAGCCTACGGCCGCAATGCGGGCCGCATCGGCCCTGGGACTCCTCCTCAGCACGTCCAGACCGGCCCCGGCCCGGCGTCTCAGCAACTCGCGATCTTTCGAGAATCTGCCGGAAGCCTCCGCAGCTTCTTTCTGGTCCTTCGGACGGGTGTCTTTACCGTAAATATCGACGGCAAAAACCACATAGCCGAGACCGGCCATCTGTTCAGCCCTCTTTTTGATGTAATCGTTGATGCCCCACCATTCATGAACGACGATGATGCCGGGCTGCTTCCCCGCCGGCTCATCGTCGTACGCCATCCATCCTTCGAGCCGGACATCTCCGTCCCGGTAAGCCACCGGCTCCGTCCGGACGGCTCCGAGCGCGGAATGCGCCGATACGAACAGCGACAAAATCATAATCAGGAGTTTTGCATGCATGTTCCTCCTCCCTCGCGCATTATTCGGATCCTCTCAAGACACAGAGAAACATGACCCCGCTCTTCGCGATAAACCGTCACTTTCGCCCCGCCGACGACAGATTGCGGGCGGCGAAGTCCCAGTTTGCCAGATGGTCGAGAAATGCGGATATGTAATCCTGCCGGCGGTTCTGATAATCAAGATAGTAGGCGTGCTCCCACACATCCAGATTCAGCAGCGGAACTCTTCCCTCCGTCAGCGGGTTTCCCGCATTGGGGGTGCTCTCGATTTTGAGAACTCCACTGTCGGAGACAAGCCATGCGTATCCGCTCCCGAACCGGCTCGCGGCCGACTCTGCGAAAGCGCGGCGAAAATTTTCCATGCCGCCGAACGAGGATTCCACTTCCTTTTTCAATTCCCCGCCGGGCGCCCCGCCTCCGCCCGGTTTCATGCTGTTCCAGAAGAAAATATGGTTCCAGGACTGAGCCGCGTTGTTGAAAATCGCGGACCGGTCCGGAACTCCGGCGGTTCTCTTCATGATCTCCTCGAGGGAAAGTCCCTGGAGCCGGGTATTCCGGATCATGTCATTGGTTTTTTCTACGTAACCGCGATGATGTTTCCCGTAATGAAAGTTCATGGTTCTTGACGATATGCAGGGGGCCAGCGCATCTTCCGCATACGGCAGCGGAGGAAACGGTATCGGTCCGGCGGACGATCCCGCATGCAGGAGGGATTGAGGCATGCTGAACCGGGCGGCAATAAGCATTGCTGCCGCGCCGGCCCCGATGATAAACTGCCGGCGATTCAGCCGGCCGGCTTCCGACTGTTCGATTTTCATGTTACCCCTCCCGGCAAAATGATGGAACAACTCATATCCAGGTTTTCAGCAACAGATCGGTCCTCATCTATCCGGAGCACTTATCTACAGAAAAATCATCAACAGCATTTGATATGAGACATGCAGGCGGAAGCGGCCGTCTCACGGGAATACTTCGAATGGGGCCGGGATTTTCTCTTTTTTGGCGGGAATAACGCGCTCCGGATCCGGAACGCGTTATTCCGCCGGCATACCGATGGATGGAATCAGGTCTCCAGTGAAATGAGCCCCTCGCGAAGGGCGTACTTGATAAGGTCCGCGATGCTGTGGCTGTTGAGCTTCGACATGATATTGCGACGGTGCGTTTCGACCGTCTTGATGCTGACGTGTAATCCGGACGCAATCTCTTTCGTCGTCTTGCCTTCCGCCAGCAATTGCAGCATTTCCCTTTCCCTGTTCGTCAGCGTAGGCGGCGAAGGCGTCCGCGTTCTCGAGAATTTATTCACGTAATTCTTAACCACGATATCGGCGACTTTGGGGCTGAGATAGGTGCGATTGGAAGATATGACGGATCGGATGGCGCTGGTAAGCTCCTCGAACGCACAGTCCTTCATCAGGTATCCGGAAGCGCCTGCTTCCAGAGAACCCGAGACGAAACGCCGGTCGGAATGCATGGACAGCGCTATCACTTTAGTCATTGGAAGCTCGCTCACGATCTTTCTGGTGGCGTCAATACCGTTCAGGTCCGGCATGGTTATGTCCATAATAACCACATCCGGCTGAAGCTTTCTGGCAAGATTCACCGTGGTGCGTCCGTCTTCAGCCTCAGCTACGACTTCCATATCGGCCTGCTTTTCCAGCAGTGTCCGAAGCCCGTCTCGAACGATCCTGTGGTCATCGGCTAAAAGTATCCTGATTCCCATAAATCTGCTCCTTGAATATTTCTGTTCTATTTTCTCGCGTCCGGAACGGCATTGCTCTCGCGCATTTCTGGAACGAAGAGCGCGCGATTCGACATGCCTGAACAGATTTACTTCAGAAATCGGCTGCAGAGCTTGAACGTGAACACGTGCAGCAAGGGGTGCTTCAGGAACCAGTGGTAAGGAAAATCCCCTTCCCCCGGAAGTCCCGGGTTTCCGGAACGGAGACATCATATTCAACAATAGTCTTCTCTATTCTCAAGTGAGAATCAACCTTTTTCTGATGCGCAAGGGATTAATTTTCAGGTCCGGGGGGATCAGGATGCGCTTCGCATGCAAGCCGCAGGGATGCGCCGGAACGGAAGGAATGTTACCGTTGCGTATCATCCTCCGTCCAGCTGAGGGAAGGCGGTATTGGCATACAGATATTCTACTTTCTCCTTATGGCCAAGTTCCTGCGCCGCCATGCCGAGCAGGAATTCCCTTACCTCTCCGGCAGGGTGCATTCCGGCAAGCTTCAGGTATCCCTGACAAACTCATCCTTCATCATGCCGTGAAGCCCGTTGTACAAGGAGATCGATTCCTCCTCTTTGGCGATCGCCTTATCGAGGACCGCCCTTAATTCGAGGTCGTCCATTCATCCTCCTGATGCCTTGCCCCCGTTTACGCTTGCAAGAGGACACATCCTGGAATAGTCTGCGGGAATGAAAGTCTGCCATGCCTGCCGGAAGGAAATTACGGATCTTTTCACCGGCCGACGGGACGCTTGTCCCGCCTGCGGGAGAGACCTGCGCTGCTGCCTGAATTGCGTGTTCTTCGCGCAAGGCTTCTCCAACAACTGCCGCGAGCCGCAGGCGGAAAGGGTTGCAGATAAGGAAAAATCGAACTTCTGCGACTTCTTCCGCTTCCGGGATTCATCCCCCGCCGGCGAAAAACCAGGCTCGGACGCCAGGAAAAAACTCGAAGACCTTTTTAAAAAGTGAAAGGGAAAAGCAAAAAGCCGATGCTCCGTGCAGAGAATTCCCGTTGCACGTAATCCATTCTCTTCACTCTTCACTATTTACTATTTACCAATAAAAGGGGTGATAAGGATACCTGTCCCAGTACGGGCGGGGACCCCAGAATGGATCATACCAATACGGGGGGATCCGGGCCGGATCAATTTTCTCCCACAATCTGATCTCGACTGCGCGCACGACCGGATAACCGTATTTGATTTCCCCGAGCGGGGCAGTGCTTATCCCCTCTATTTTTCCGGCCACTGTCACAAGGCGTCCTGATTCGTAAATGGCCGGATCGAGAAAACCCGGATACCTTATTTCAAACCGGCCTTCGGGCTTGTCGGACCTGGCCGGCTTTTTTTGCATATCCAGATCGAATTTAAGAATTCTCAAAACGGTTTCACTTTTCTGATTGATGGTCTCCAGTATGCTCCCCCCCCAGAGAACCATTCGACCGGCGTATTTTTCGGGGGATTGCTGAACGTCCCGGACCGTCAGGACCTCATCCGACTGCCTGATGATCTCCCGCGAAAACGGCGCACATGAACATAGGAATGTGGCGCAAATAAGCATCAAAAAAATTCTATTGCGGCGCATTGCTTTCGCCTTCGATTCGGTAATTATCTTAACTCCGGACTCCCCGCATTAAATGCCGATACCGATGCCAAACATAAACTGAGGAGATGAGTATGCCGGTTCCTCCTCCCAAAGATGCGTTTCCCGGTTAATGAGAACAGGGTAAGAATACTGCATCTCTCCCAACGGAAGGACTTCCCGGCCTGCTACTTCGCCGGCAGCGGTGATTCGGCGCCCCTGCCGGTAAACGCCGGGATCCAGATAATTCCGGTACTTGATAATGAATCTTCCCTCCGAAATATCGGTATTCTTCGGCTTCAGCCTGCCGCCGAGCGGCTGCTGCAGAACTTCTATCCATGTTTCATTCTTTTTCGGAATGCTTTTAATAATGGACCCTCCCAGAACGACTATCCTTCCCCGGTATCTTTCCGGATCACGTAAAACATCCCTGAAAGAAACGGATTGATCCGCCTCACGGAGTACATTTTCGGAAATGACGGAAGCACAGCCCGCAAGCAGGATAAAAGCGAGAACCGCTGCCGAAATCCTCTGCATCATTTTCCCCGGTCTATCCAATATTTCAGGTCCCATCCATCTTTTCTTTGAAATAGACCCTGAACGCATCGAGAATGGAGGCCTCCGGCGATGCGGCATCCGCGTGCTGTTCCCCATCGAAATACCTGAGGACAGCCTGAATAATGGCCGCCGTTTCCGCCTGGCCCCTGCTTGTGCCTATCTCCATATTCGACCTCTCTTTTCAAGCCGGATTTGAAATAAACTTACCTTTTCTTATTGTATTAAAGGCGGCGCCGGACAATCGGAGAAAGCCCGATGCGGAGCTTCTAAATATCCAAAATAAGAATAGGCGCAGGGATGATCAAACCAGTGTGATAATGCCCATGGAGTCCAGCCCTCCCGGAACTCCCGGCGCCGTCATCCGGGCAAGCACAACCCTGTCCCCCCGCCCGGCCAGTCCCTCGTTCTTCAGAAAAACTGCCATCTCTTCATGGCTTGCCCCGGCGTCGGTCTCGCCGGATGGCGGCGGGAACGGAAAAACTCCGCATGTGAGCGAGAGAAAAAGGCGTATCCTTTCGTCCGCGCAAAAAGAAAGTATCCAGCAGTCCGGCTTGAATCGCGAGATCCTTCTCGGCGTGCTTCCAGTATGCGTCGGCGCCAGGACGTAATTAACCCTCAGGATCCGGATCGCCTGCATGATGCTGAGGGAAATTGCTTCGCCGACAGCGGCTCTCTTTCTCTTTTCAAGGCCGCGTCTCACAATATCTTCCAGGGCCGGAACGTCTTTCCGCCGCCGCTCCGCCTTTCTCGCGATTCTGGACATTATGCGGACCGCCTCCACGGGATGCCTGCCGACGGCTGTTTCCTCCGACAACATGACCGCATCGGTCCCATCGAGGATCGCGTTCGCCACGTCCGTTACTTCCGCCCGCGTCGGCCTGATGCTGGAGGTCATGGATTCGAGCATCTGGGTGGCCGTGATGACCGGTTTGCCGCGAAGATTTGCCTCGAATATCAGTTCCTTCTGGACAAGAGGAACATCCTCGATCGGTATCTCCATCCCGAGATCCCCGCGGGCGACCATGATCCCGTCCGCCGCGTCCAGAATCTCGCGCATGTTCCTGACGGCTTCCCCCCTCTCAATTTTGGCGATCACAAAGACTCTGCCGCCGCGCTTGCGCGCATACTCTCTCACCCGGACGATGTCGTCCGAACGGCTCACAAAAGACACGCAGAATATGCTCAGCCCCGCATCCAGCGCGAAATCGATGAGCTGGAAATCCCTTTCCGTAACCGCCGCGGGCATCAGCCTGGAGCCGGGAATGTTCATTCCCTTGCGCGACTGGAGAAGACCACCTTCGACCACCCTGCAAAATACACGGGGGGCAGCTGAATCCAGGACACGGAGACGTATCCGGCCGTCGTCCAGGAATATGGTCCCTCCCCTGGAAACGCTCTCGTGCAGGCGGTCGTAATCGACGGGAATCTCGCCGGCTCCGGCCGCGCCCGAAGGCGCAAGGACGACATCATCGCCTTTCTTCAATTCGATCGGCCCGCCGGAAAGAATTCCTACCCGTATTTTGGGGCCCGGCAAATCCGCCAGCACGGGCACCGGCCTGTTCTGCCGGGCGGCCTCCTCCCGGATGATCCTTATGGTTTCAGCATGCTCCGCGGGGGAGCCGTGCGAGAAATTCAGCCGCGCGGCGCTCATGCCGGCCCGGATCATTTCCCTGATCTCGTTCGGCCCCCGGGAAGAGGGGCCGATGGTGCATACTATCTTGGATTTATGGTCCGGAAGTTTCATGGCCGTTCAGCCGCTGTCTGCTGCCGCGGCATCGGGATCGGCTTGCACGATCAGCCCGATGACCTCTCTTTTCTTCTCTTCCATCAGTTCCGGGTCGGAGGCTTCCAGATTGAGACGGACCACCGGTTCCGTATTTGACGCCCTCAGGTTGAACCACCACCGGCCTGCGGATACGGTCAGGCCGTCCAGGTAATCCCTCTCATACCGTCCGTACGCCTTCTCGAGCGCCGCAAAAACGTCCCCCTGCCGGCCGGAACGCAGGTTAATCTCCCCGGTGGAGCTGTACCGGCGCAGGGCTTCCATGCGTTCGGAAAGAGCAGGCCCTCCCGTCGCAAGCAGATTGAGCATCTGAATCATGGTGAACAGCGAGTTATCCGTATAGCCCGTGTCGCGGTAGTAATAATGCCCCGAAAGCTCTCCGGCAAAGACCGCCCCCTCCTGCCGCATCTTCTCCTTGATGAACGAATGTCCCACCCGCGTGCGGACCGGCTTTCCCCCCATTTTAACGATGGCTTCGGCCACCGCGCGGCTGGAGCGGAGGTCGTAGATGATTTTGGCGCCGGGCTCGCGCGCCAGGTACACTTCGGCGATCAGGGCGGTAACCAGGTCCTCGTTTACTTTCCGTCCTGTTTCATCGATGAATCCGCACCGGTCGGCATCGCCGTCGAAGGCGATTCCGATATCGGCGCGTTCCGCGCGAACCTTCTCGCTCAGATCCCTCGTATTCTCGGGCAAAAGGGGATTGGCGACGTGGTGGGGGAAGCTCCCGTCCGGCTCCATATGCATGCAGACCGCCTGCCAGACGGGAAATCTCTCCAGCAGGCGGCTGATTTCGGGCCCCGCCGTCCCGTTTCCGGAATCAATGACCATGCGGAGCGGGGCAGGCTTCCGGACGAATCCGCTGAGACGATCAATATAGGATTCGAGCAGATCCGCGGTTTTGTATCCCCCCCTGGCGGCGGCGCGCCCCGTATTCACGGCCGCTCCTCCGGCCATCTCCTCGATTTCGGCCAGCCCGTGGTCCCGGCTGAGGGGTATGGCCAGCTCTCTGCAGAGTTTGAAACCGTTCATATCTGCGGGGAGATGGGACGCGGTCACCATCGCGCCTCCCGGGGATCCCGTCTCGATGACCGCATAGTACAGCAGGGGAGACGTGACCATTCCAATATCGGTTACCTGCGCGCCTGCGGTCCTGGCTCCGTCCGTCAGCGCCCGGCTCAGCGCCGGGGAGGAAAGACGCATATCTCTGCCCACCACGATTTTCTCCGCGCGCAGGAACCGGACAAAAGAGAAGCCGATCCTGAACGCCTTCTCTTCATCCAGTTCGTCGGGATAGCGTCCCCGTATGTCGTAAGCCTTGAAAATTCCCATGAACGTGTCACTGCTTTTTCAGCCGCAACTCCTCTCCGCAGCATGAAAAAACGCACGCCGGATCCTCGGGAACGGCGCATCGGCATTCTTCCTCCGTTTTTCCGAGATCTTCGCAGCTCTTCACTACCTGCAGCTCGATTCCGCATTCTTCGCAGACGTAAATCTGCCCGGTTTTCATCTCATGACAGTTGAGCATATTCCAGCCCTCCGTTTTTAGTTTCTTGACCCGCCGCCGGCCGGCACTTATTTCCGCTCCGGGGGTTTTATCTTACGGCTACCCCCACTGTTCCCGTATTGCCGGTCCGGTGGTCCAGCACCAGGAAAAGCGCTTTCTGGCTCGGTGGAAGCTGCATAACGAGATTCACAAAGTTTTCCATACTGTCGATTATCTGTCCGTTGATTCCGAGAATAAGGTCGCGGGGCTCGATCCCCGCGGCCCTGAGCGGGCTTTTCTGCGACAAACTTTCAATCACGACTCCTTCGCCGGCCTCCAGGCCGTACTTTTCGGACTCCTTCAGCGTGGCGGGCCTGAATTCCGCGCCAAGCCTCTCCTTCACTGAGGCGACAAGGGTCTTGGCCGCCGTTTCGAGGCTGCCGATCTTTGCCGCCAATTCCGCCTTCCGGCCGTTTCTCCAGACGACGATTTCGGCATCGCTTCCGATCCGTGTGACCGCGACTTCGTTTCGGAGAAAGCTCGCGTCCATTACGTCTTTCCCTCTGTAGGAGAGGACGACATCACCCTCCTTGAGCCCCGCCTTTTCCGCCGGACTTCCCTTAACCACTTCCGCGATCAGGGCTCCTCTCGCTTTCTCCAGTCCGAAGGAGCGCGCAAGGTCGGGTGTGAGGTCCTGCACGCTTACGCCGAGCCAGCCCCTTTCCACCTTTCCTTTTGTAATCAGCGCATTTACAATGTTGAGAACCATGTTGCTGGGAATGGCGAATCCGATTCCCTCGAAGCCTCCGGAGGCCGAGGCAATCGCCGAATTGACCCCGATGACTTCCCCCCTCAGATTCAGCAGCGGCCCGCCGCTGTTTCCGGGATTGATGGCGGCATCAGTCTGAAGGAAGTCCTGATATCCGGACGGGTCGGCTATTCCCCTCCGGTTTTTCGCGCTGATGATTCCCTGCGTGACCGTCTGGTCCAGCCCGCGGGGATGCCCGATCGCAACCACCCATTCGCCTACCTCGACCTTGTCCGAATCCCCGAAGCGCACATAGGGGAGCGATCCTTTGGCCGTGATCCGAATGACAGCCAGATCCGTCTTGGGGTCCGTCCCGATCAGCCTGGCGGCATAGCTTTCACCGCTGCTCAGGAGGACCTGGATTTTCGAGGCCCCCGACACGACGTGGCTGTTGGTGAGGATGTTCCCCTTCCCGTCAAGGATCACTCCGCTGCCCAGACCGACCATTTCCCTCCGGAATTTTTTCGGCAGCCGCGGCCCTCCGAAAAAACGCCGGAAGAACGGGTCAGTGTCGAACGGGGTCGCGGGACCGGACACTTCGGTCTTCTGGGTAACTTCGACATGGACCACCGCCGGGATGTTCTCTTTCGCCACCTTGATGATCGAAGTACGCAGATCGGGCTGTTCGGAAAAAACCGGAGCCACGAGCGCGACCGGAACAAAGAATGACAGCATTATAGAAAACACCGCTGCCTGAAACCTGCTGCGCGATACCCGAGGATAGATGTGAGGGCGCATGTTCCCCTCCTGAAGTGCTTTCTCTGCTGATTAACGCGAACGTCCGGAAAGAAAAACGAACGGAATTCCGCAGGGGATTTACCCCTGATAATGCGGGACCGTTTACATTATAATGTGATGAAAGGGGAAAACCTGTCAAGCCTTTTATCCCCCGCGCATGCGCCGGGCGTACAGGCGCAGCGGGAGGATAAGGCCGAAAAACGGGACGATATACATGGCGGCGACCGTGGGCTCGATCGGTCCGAAAAAATGCGATGAAAACACGATAACCAGAACGTTATTCATATTGCCGAATACCACCGCTCCTGCCAGGCGGTCTTCGACCGCCCTGCTTCGGAAAAGGGAAACACCGAGCAAAAAGTATACAGCTGCCAGGGCCGTCGCGACGACCAGGGCCCCAAAAATCGTCCGCGGTTCCTGGAAGAAAAAATCGGAATACCGGGAAAAGACGCCCAGATTGATCACGGCAAAGAGGGTGAGCGAGGCCGGGTAGCTCTTCGCCGCTATCATATCGAGCAGCTTCGGGGCGGCCTTTCGGAGGAGCTCGACCAGTATTACCGGAAGGAATACGATCAGCAGCAGGATGCGGAACATTTCCGGCAAGGACAGCTCCACCGTGCGGGACAGGAATACATGGATCAGAACGGGAAGCGTAAAGGGAACGAAAAATGATGTGGTCACGACAATGACAAGGACCAGTACGGCGTTTGCTCCGACGAGATTGGCCATGAAGGGAGCGACAACTCCCGTGGATATGCCGGAAAGGAGAAGAGCCGCGGGGGCATAAGCAGGACAGAACGCCTGGAACATCAGAAAGACGAGCGGCGGAAGCACGATCAGCTTCATTACCGTGAAAATCAGGATGACCGCCGGAGCGGAGCGGATTTCCCGGATAATATCCCCCATACGGATGGGGAGATAGCTCAGGAAAAAAAGGGCCATCAGGGCGTAGGTGGGAAGCCCCTGAAAAGGTGCGCAGAGGCCGGGGAACAGCACCCCGAACGCGAGCGAGGCGAAAACTATGAAAAGGAGGACCCAATCCTGTCGGCGCATAAATAAAGTTCACAGTTCACGGTTCACAGTTCCGAAAAGACCTTTATAAAAATAATGGTGTCCCTTAAACTTCAGCTGCCGACTGAACCGGGAACTGAGAACTGTAAACTGATTATGTACAGCCGGATCTGGCCGCACGGTACGAGCTTCTGACCAGCGGTCCTGATTCGATGCGGCTGAATCCCATGTCCCGGGCGATTTGCTCCAGTTCGAGAAATTCGGACGGGGTATAATATTTTCGGACGGGCAAATGCCCGCGCGACGGCTGAAGGTACTGGCCGATAGTCAGCGAACGGCAGCCGGTCTCCCTCAGGTCGGCTGCGAGCGCGATAATATCTTCCCTTCGCTCCCCGAAGCCGATCATCAGTCCCGACTTGCTCCAGACCCCCGCGGCAGATGCATGCCGGAGAACTTCGAGCGAAGCATCGTAATTTCCCTGAGGCCGCAGCGCCGGAAAGAGCGGCTTGACAACTTCCATGTTGTGGTTGAGGAGGCAGGGACCCGCGTCGAGAACGCGGTCGAGCGCTTCACCGTTTCCGCCGAAATCCGGGACGAGGGCCTCAACCCGGCAGTCCGGGCTGGTCCGCCGGATGCTCCTGATGCATCCGGCGAATATATCCGCTCCCCCGTCCGGCAGATCGTCGCGGGTTACGGAAGTGATGACGACATAATCGAGGCCGAGCTCCGCAACGGCTTCCGCCACCCGCTCCGGCTCGCTTCCATCAATTTCCGCCGGGGTCCCGTGGCGCACGTTGCAGTAAAGGCAATTCCGGGTGCACACGTCCCCGAGGACAAGAAACGTAGCGGTTCCGGAATCGAAGCATTCCGAGATGTTCGGGCAGCGGGCCTCCCTGCATACCGTATGCAGGCCATGGCTGGAGACGACGCGGTTCACACGGGCGAACCCGTCGGTGTGCGGGATTCTGACTTTCAGCCAGCCGGGCTTGCGCGGCGGAGCGGGATTCATTTCTTCCCGTCCGGAGTGATATGCTTCCCGGCCGCGCTTTCCACTCTCTTCGCCTCGGCCTGATTTGCGCCTGCGGAAGCGGCTTCCAGGAATGCCCCGCTGCGGGGCAGATTGAGATCAAGGCGGTGCAATTCGGCGATTTCCGCCTGCCCTCCGGCCAGCGCGCAGTCCAGTACGTGCCCGCCGGATTTCCGGTCGTCCGTCAGAAAATGAAAATGGTAACCGGCGAGATTTATTCCTTCCATGGACCGGGGAAGACGGAAGCCGACCATAGTTCCCCGGACGGCGCGATACTCGAATTCAGGCTGATTTCCCGTAACCTCGGCCAGGCGGGGGTAAGGCTTCTTCTGCGCCGGAACGCTCCTCGCGTGCACGCGGGTGAACACCCCCTCGATTTTTACGGCGTAGGGCAGGTTCTGCGACCGCATCGCCTTGTCGAGCACGGCCTGCAGTCCCTCCATGTCCGGCTGTTCCTCCAGCCGCAGGATCTTGCCGGGTTTAAAGGAGGTCACAACTGCAAAAGGGGTGCGCATGTCGTCCTTTGCCGGGCGAACGGATCCATCGGCCCCGGCCTGGTAAACGGCGCCGGCCAGCACGATCATCTCTCCGTCGAGGGCGTCGAACGTACCCAGGCCGAAATCGCCTTTCTTCTTAAGATCCCGGACGGTCCATTCGCCGTCATAGACTCCTTCCATCAGTGCTCCCAACGTCGATACCTGGCACATCGAACCGCGGGGGGGCGAACAACCGGCCGTCAGCATGATTACGATGAACAGAGCCGCTGCCGCCCTCAGACCTGCGTGAAATTTCACTAAACTGCTTCCCATTACCGCCTGCCTCCTCTCCCGGCTGGATTCCAGCGCACGTCCGGCTCCCTCGCCGCCTTTACCTCGTCCATCCGCCTCACCGGCGTAGTCAGGGGCGCTGATTTCACCCGCTCCGGGTCTTCTTTCGCTTCCCTGGCTATCGAGATCATGGCCTCGCAGAAGGCGTCGAGCGTTTCCCTGCTTTCCGTTTCATTCGGTTCGATCATGATCGCTTCGGGTACGATCAGCGGAAAATAAATAGTAGGAGGATGATAGCCGTAATCGAGCAGTCTCTTTGCGATATCCGATGTATGTACTCCGCTTTCCCTCACCTGTCGCGTCCCCGAGAAGACGCACTCATGCATGCAGGTGCGGTTGTATGGGAGGTCGTACCACGGCGCCAGCTTCGCTTTCACGTAATTTGCATTGAGGACCGCCGCTTCGCTCGTCCAGCGCAGACCTTCGGGCCCGAGCGAACGGATATAGGCAAGGGCTTTAACCATCACGTTGAAATTCCCGTAAAAAGAACGGACCCTGCCGACGCTGTCGGGAGCATCGTATTCCCACCGGTACCGCGTCCTTTCTTTCACCACGCGCGGTACGGGAAGATAAGGAACAAGCTCCCGGGCCACCCCGAGGGGGCCGCTCCCGGGTCCGCCGCAGCCGTGGGGAGTCGAAAAAGTCTTGTGAAGATTCAGCTGGATCAGATCGAATCCCATGCTCCCGGGACGGGTGATCCCGAGGAACGCGTTTGCATTCGCCCCGTCGCAGTAAAGAAGGCCGCCTTTTCCATGCAGGACGGAGGCAACCTTCTCAATATTCCGCTCGAAGAGGCCAAGCGTGTTCGGGTTCGTGAGCATAAGCCCGGCTGTTTCCTCCGTCATGAGCTCGCACAGATGCCCTATGTCCACGCCTCCGCCCGCGCTGGTCCGGACGGTGACCGTCTCGAATCCGCACAGAGCGCCGGATGCCGGATTGGTGCCGTGGGCGGCGTCGGGAATCAGGATTTTCGTCCGCCTCTCCCTCTTTTTCTCGAAATGCCTCTTGATCACCATGACGCCGGTAAGCTCTCCGTGGGCTCCGGCCGCGGGCTGAAGGGCAAAATCGCCCATGCCGAATATCTCGCTGAGATGCCTTCTCAACTCGTACATGAGGCGCATGCTCCCCTGCGAGAAAGACTCGGGCGCGTACGGGTGCAGGGCGGTAAATCCGGGAAGGCGCGCCGCGTCTTCATTGACCTTGGGATTGTACTTCATCGTGCAGGAGCCGAGCGGGTAGAAGCCTGCGTCGACCCCGAAATTTCTCCGCGACAGCGCGGTGTAATGCCGGACAAGATCGATTTCCGCGACCTCCGGCAGATCCACATCCTCCCGCAGCAGCTTCGGATCGATGCACTGCTCGACCGGGACAGCGGGAACGTCGCTTTCCGGAATGCCCGCCCCCGAGCGGCCGGGCCTGCTCTTCTCAAAAATAAGTTCCATAATGTCCTCTTTTTCTGATTAGGCCGCCTCTCTTGCGGTCCCTTCAACCTTTGCCGAGTATCCCGGCTGCGCGGTCCATCTGCTCTTTCGAAATCATTTCCGTCGCGCAGAAAATGAGCACGTCGGACAGTTCCGGGTAATGGCGGCCCGCTTCGTATCCGCCGACGATCCCGTGCCTTTCGAGCCTCGCGTTTGCCGCCGCCGGATCGGGGCACCGGACGGCGAATTCGTTGAAAACCGGACCGCTGAATGCCGGGCCCCAGCCCGGAAGTCCGGAGAGTTTTTTCTTGAGATACTGAGCCTTCTGGACGTTGAGCCAGGCCAGTTTGCGAAGATTCTTTCCGATGCTCGCCAGATATACTCCGGCCGCCAATGCGCAGAGCGCCTCGTTCGAACAGATATTGGAAGTCGCTTTTTCCCTCCGGATGTGCTGTTCCCGGGTCTGAAGCGTCAGCACGAACCCGCGCCTCCCTTCGCGGTCCACCGTCGCCCCCGCCAGCCTCCCGGGGATCTTCCGCAGAAGCTTTCCCGTCGCGGCGAAGATGCCCAGGTAGGGGCCGCCGAAATTCAGGGGATTTCCGAAACTCTGCCCCTCTCCGGCGACGATATCCGCTCCTGCTTCGCCCCCGGGCTTAAGCAGCCCGAGCGACACCGCCTCCGTGAAACCCGCCACAAGCCAGGCCCCTTTGGCGTGCACGTCCCGTTCGACGGCCGCAAGGTCCTCGATCACCCCGAAAAAGTTAGGGCTCTGGACCAGGACAGCCGCCGTTTTGTCGTCAACGGAATCGAGCAGGGCGCCGCGGTCAAGCCCGCCGCTCCCGGTAAAGGGCGTCTCTACAACTTCATAACCGTTCGCCCAGGAATAGGTTCGGACGACCTGCCTGTACTCGGGGTGGACGGAGCGGACCATGACGATCCGGCTCTTTCCCAGCGTCTTTGCGGCAAGGACCGCCGCCTCCGCCAGCGCCGAGGCCCCGTCGTACATGGAGGCGTTCGCGACCTGCATCCCCGTCAGGCCGGCGACCATGCTCTGGTATTCATAAATAGCCTGAAGTATGCCCTGGCTTATTTCAGCCTGATAAGGCGTGTAGGCGGTGTAAAATTCCGACCGGGAAATCACATGTCCTACGACGGCGGGAATAAAATGGTGATAGGCGCCGGCGCCGCAGAGCGTCGCCGCGGGGATCCGGTTTTTTGACGCCAGTTCCTGCATCAGGTTCAGGGTTTCCTGCTCGGACAGCGGCGGCGGGAGCTTCAGGGCCCTTTTAAGCCGGAATTTCTTCGGAATGTCCTTAAAGAGTTCTTCCAGGGAGCCGATCCCGATCGTCTCCATCATATGTTTTCGATCTTCGGCGGTGTGGGGAACGTAGTTCATCTCCATGCCTCTCAGTGCTTCAGATCCTTGATAAATTCCTCGTATCGGGAAGAGCTCATCAGCGAGTCCAATTCCTTCGGATCGTCCATCCTGATCCTGCACAGCCATCCTTCCCCGAACGCGTCCTGGTTCACAATCTCCGGCCGTTCTTCGAGGATCCGGTTCACCTCCGTTACTTCGCCGCTCACGGGGGAATAGACGTCCGAAACGGATTTAACCGATTCCACAACGGCGACTACCTGCATCTGCTTGACTTTTTTTCCGGTTTCCGGAAGCTCCACAAACACGACATCGGTCAGCATTTCCTGGGCATAGTCGGTTATGCCCATTGTGATCGTTCCGTCTCCATTATCTTTTGCCCATTCGTGCTCCCGCGAGTATCTCCGGTCATCCGGACTGGGTTTTGACATCGTCTCCTCCTTCTTCAGCCATTGGACATTAGACTTTAGACTTTGGACGTTAGGTGCCGGAACCAGATTAATGGGGCTTGGCTTACATACCTGAAGTATGACGTCCAACGTCTGATGTCTAATGTCTGTCTCTTTTATAAAACGGCAGTTTCGCCACCCGGGCCCTCGCCTGATTTCCCCTGATATCTATCCGGATCTCAGTGCCGGGCTCCCTGAAGGAGAAGGGAACAAACGCCAGGCCGATGGGACGGTTCAACGTGGGAGAGAATGTCCCCGACGTGACCTCCCCGATCTTTTTTCCGTTATTCCCTGTAACGCTGTACCCGTGCCGGGCGATTCCCCTGTCCTCCATTTCGAAACCGACAAGTTTTCTCTCTATTCCCTTTTCCTTCTGCCGCAGGAGACAGTCCCGGCCGATAAATTCCTTATCGAGATCGGTGATCCATCCGTACACGACTTCAAAGGGGGTGACGTTCTCGTTCATTTCGTTGCCGTAAAGCATCATCCCCGCTTCCAGTCTCAATGTATCCCGGGCTCCCAGCCCGACCGGCTTCAGGCCGCGGCCCCGTCCCTGCTCCAGGAGAGCGTCCCAGACTTCGCCTACTTTATCCGCGGGGACGTATATTTCGAATCCGTCTTCTCCGGTGTACCCGCTCCTGGAGACAATGGCCGGATTACCGAGAACGCGCGTCCGGAAGAAAGAGTAAAAACCGAGAGAGCCGGGATCGTCGGCAGTGATCTGCTCCAGGATAGATGCTGCAAGGGGGCCCTGAAGATCTATTTTCCCCGTAATATCAGTAATATCCCGCAAATTAACACGGGCGTACCCTTTTTCCTCCCTGACCTTCGTGATCCAGGCAAGATCCCTGTCCTTTGTCACGGCATTGGTCACCACCATGTAATTGTTTTCCGCCAGCTTGTAGACGGTCAAATCGTCGATGATGCCTCCTTTTTCGTTAAGAAGCAGGCTGAGCTTCATCTGCCCCGCAGACTGCTTTTCCAGATTCCTGCTCATGACATGCTGGAGCAGGGAAAAGGCGTCTTCGCCCTGTATTTCGATCTCCCCCATGTGGCATATATCGAATATTCCCGCATTCCGGCGCGTCGTCCGGTGTTCCTCGATGACATTGGTGTACTGGACCGGCATTGCCCAGCCGCCGAAGTCGATCACTTTCGCGCCGAGCGCAAGGTGCCGCTCATAGAGGGGGGTCTTTTTCATCGCCATCTCCTGGAGGGAAGGAAGTCCGGATATTGTTAAAGGGGTCAGTGGCCCAATTACTTTAATGAATATTTATATAAAGCGATCGAGACTGCAATCAGAAGAAAAAGGATAAAGGCCAGAAGGGATCCGCTGCCCCAGGTGACCGGACCCGTGACAAGGCTTCTGCAGCCGGTGCAAAAAGCGAAACGGGATGTAATCGGAGATCCGCACCGCGAGCATTGAATGGGATTCTCCGGCCCGGGTATCCGTTTTAACGCCCCTCTCCGGAGTTCTTCCCGGACGTCGTAATTCCAGCTGCAATCGGGGGTGGGACACTTGCCCTGGAGCGGCATGTTATCCGTCCAGATGAAACTCTTAAGGCATTCAGGACATTCTATTTTCTGCACAGGGGAACCCCGTTCGGCATGTCCTGAGCGCTCCGGAGCAAGCCGGCGAACCCAAGCGATACCGGATGAGTACTACAAGACGACCTCAAATTCAAGGCCGAATACCCCTGAATTTCCATTTTGAAGAACAGCAAAAAAGCTCGTAAATACATCCATATTCAATTAAGATGTTTTTATCCTGCTTCTTGTGGCCCGACATGACCCGTTTTTTCGTCCTTGCAGCTTTGCTGTCTTTAATTTGCCCTCCATGCGTTCCCGCATTCGAGATTGAACCTTTTAATACTTACAACCAGAGCCCCGTAATCAGGATCTTCGGTCTGCCGGGAGCAGGAAGCCCCCGCGTCGTCAAGGCTGGGAAAACGGAACTCGAATTCTCCGCCGTCCTTGCCAGCAATTATATTCTGGACGAAAACCACCGGGAGTCACTGCTCATTGACGGCGAAACGCACTCCTTCGCGCTCGGAGTGAGGCGGGGCCTGGGGCAGGATACGGAAGCGGGGATCGACATTCCCTATGTCAGCCAGACGGGGGGATTCCTCGACGGTGTCATCGATACCTGGCACCACACTTTCGGGTTCCGGGAAGGCGGCAGGAATCTGGCCCCGAAAAACAGGCTCCTGTACCGTTATGTCCGGGACGGCGGCGAGCGCCTGAAACTGGATTCCTGCAGCGGCGGCATCGGCGATATACGGCTCCAGGGGGCGAGACAATTATACAGGGGAGGAAATGGATCGGCCGCGCTTCGCGCCAGCCTCAAACTCCCGACAGGGGACAGCGGATCGCTTATCGGCAGCGGGAGCACGGACCTGGCCGTCTGGGTGACCGCCGACCGTCCTTTCGATTCCCGGTACGGCCGATGGTCGATATACGGAGCCGGAGGCGGTATGGCCATGAAGGGCGGAAGCGTGCTCGCGGAACAGCAGAGGAACACCGCCGTTTTTGGAACTCTGGGAGGAGGCTGGAAACCCGGCGAACGTCTGGTCCTTAAAATTCAGGCGGATGCCCACACTCCCTTCTACCGGGACAGCGAACTGAAAGAGCTCGAGTCGCCCGGCATACAACTCGTTTTAGGGGGAACCGTCGCCCTCACCCGCGAGACGACTCTCGATATAGCCGTTTCCGAGGACATTCTGGTCAAGTCTTCGCCGGACGTGGTCTTTAACTTCATTCTGAAAACCAGATTTTAATTATAAATTTCAGCGAAAGAGCGACGTCAGAGCGGGCTTGAGGATTTCCACCCTGTCGGACATCTTGTTGCTGAGGCAGATAGCCGCCGTTATGAGCTGCGCCGCGGCTTTCGGATCCATTGCGCTCGTATTTATCGTCAGGTCGTAAGTGGACGAATCGGCAATATCCGCATGGAAGTATTTGCGGATAAACTCATTCCGGTCCGATTCGATGACAATAATCCGCTTCCTGGCCTCTTCCGCGGAAAGTTTGAATTCCTTCTGAAAATTTTTGATCCTTGCTTCCATCGGCGCGACAATCCTGACGCGGAAAGTCTCTTCCGCCGGAAGGATCAGGTGCGCCCCCCTTCCGACGATAACGGCGCGGCCGTGGCGCCCGATCGTCCCGATTACTTTTGTCAGGTGACGAAGGTATTCGTAGCCCCAGAGATTCTTTTCCGTTTCCAGGATGGAAATCCAGTCTTCAAGCATCGAACGCCCTTTTTCATCCAGCGTCTCGACGACCGCTGTGCTCATTTTAGCGCTCTTCGCGACCTCACTGACGATCCGGCTGCCGTAAAGGTCGAGTTTAAGGTATTCCGCAAGATACCTGGCGACCTCCCGTCCCCCGCTGCCGGCTTCCCTGGATATCGTGACGACCGGATAGGGTTTTTTCTTTTTCTCCCTGCCCATAGTAGTCCATCGCTGTATCTGTTCCTCTACGAGCTGCTGAACTGTAGCGGCGGTGATTTTTGGCTTCATTTCATCCCCTCGAGTATTGTTTGCCGTAATTGAGATATGGTTGAAAAACTTCAGCCTGCAGGTCAGCAATATCAGAAAATTGCCAATAATTTCAAGTTAAATATGATCAGAACCATTTTTTTCTCTTGAAATAAACGAGCATGGAAACGGCCATGGCAATCATGAACAGCCAGAGGATGGGGTAACTCCATTTCCATTTGAGCTCCGGCATGAACTCGAAATTCATCCCGTAGACGCCGACCAGGAAAGTGAGCGGGATGAAAATGGAGGCAAACATCGTAAGTATTTTCATGACCTCGTTCATCCTGTTGCTCAGGCTCGAAAGGTATATGTCGAACATGCCGTAGACCATTTCGCGGAACGTCTCGGTTGTATCGAGCACCTGGATGACATGGTCGTGAACATCGCGAAGATACGCCCTCGTTGTCTCATCAACCAGTTCGGACCCGCAGCGCTGAAGCGAGCTCACCATTTCCCGCAGCGGCCAGACTGATTTCCGCAGAAAGAGCATCTCCCGCTTGAGAAGATGGATGTCGTTGACCGTCTCCGCGGAGGGTGTGGAAATCAGCTCTTCTTCCGTCCTCTCGATGCGCTCGCCCAAGCGGTCGAGGACGAGGAAGTAGCGGTCGACTACGGCGTCCAGGATGATGTACGCCAGGTAATCCGGCCCCCGCCGGCGGAACCGGCCGTTGGCGCTGCGGAGAAGATCCCGGACCGAGGCAAAGGTTTCATCCTCGTGTTCGCTGAACGTCAGGACGTAATTCGACCCGAAGACGATGCTGATCTGTTCTGCACTGATCTCATTATCGATCCCCTCGGGACCGTCTTTCATCTCAAGCCTTTTCAGCACGATGAAGAGATAATCATCGTGCTCCTCGACTTTTGGATGCTGGCCTGCGGTTACTATATCCTCCAGCAGAAGAGGGTGCAGATTCAGGAGCTCCCCCGCCCGGCGCACGACTTCCGTATCATGGATCCCGTCTATATCGATCCAGGTTACCGCGGGCTTGCTTTCGAGAGGGAAACATTCATCCAGAGAGCGGATTTCCCTCTCCTGGAAGCGGTCTCCTTCGTATTCCACGATTCGGATCCGGACTCCCCCTTCCCGCTTATCGCCCGTATGCACCAGGCTTCCGGGCGGCAGGCCGATTTTCCCGGACACCTTTTTCGTAAAGCGCCGGCCTTCCGCTCCGGTGATACCTTTTTTCCTTTTATCGCGCTTCCATTTTTTCATCGTGAGGGCCTTCCATCAGTTCTTGACAGCGGCGAGCTTCTCCTTGAGCCCCGTGAACCTCCCGTCGGCGCGGCCGTTGCGGACCGCCATGGCGAGCGCCCGGCGGGAGCCGACCAGAACGACGAGGCTGCGGGCGCGTGTAACCGCCGTATAGAGAAGGTTGCGCTGAAGCAGTACGTAGTGCTGTGTGAGGAAAGGAATCACCACGGCCGGATATTCCGAGCCCTGCGATTTGTGGATGGTGATGGCATAGGCGAGCGCGATTTCTTCCAGCTCCGCGAAGTCGTACGGAATCTCGCGCCCGTCGAAAGAGATCGCCAGCTCGTGCTCTTCCGGATCTATCCGGACTATCCTCCCGATATCCCCGTTGAACACCTCTTTGTCATAGTTATTCCTGATTTGCATTACTTTGTCGCCGCTCCGGAAAGACCTGGCCCCCCGCATGATCTCCTGTCCGGCGGGATTCAGCAGGTCCTGAAGCGCGGCATTGAGGCTGATCGTGCCCGCGGCGCCCTTGTTCATGGGACTCAGGACCTGGATATCCTCTACGGGATCGAAACCGAATTTGGCCGGAATCCTCTTCCCGACCAGATCGAGAACGGTCCGGACGGCCTCATCCGGGTCCTCGCGCTCGATGAAAAAGAAATCGCCGCCCGTCTCGAATACCGGTGATTCGCCGTTTCTGATCCGGTGCGCGTTCAGGATAATGGCGCTTTCTCCCGCCTGCCGGAAGATCTCGTTCAGCTCGATAACGGGAACCGCCTCCGAGGCGATCAGGTCTCCAAGGACGTTGCCCGGTCCTACGGAGGGCAGTTGATTCGCATCCCCTACGATAATCACGGCCGCTCTGTCGCGCACCGCGGCGAGGAGATTGTCCATCAGGAGAAGGTCTATCATCGAGGCCTCATCCACGACAAGGAGGTCGCAATCGAGGGGGTTTCCCCTGTCCCGCTGGAAGCCGCCCCTGGGAACGCTGTATTCGAGCAGCCTGTGAATGGTCGAGGCATCCCCTCCGGTAGACTCGGACAGCCTCCGCGCGGCTCGCCCCGTCGGGGCCGCCATGCGCACCCTTGCCCCCGCATTGCGGAAAAGTTCCAGGACCGCCCGGACAAGAGTGGTTTTGCCGGTGCCCGGCCCGCCGGTAATGACCAGAATTTTTTCCCTGACGGCGCGCAACAGCGCTTCGACCTGTTTTTCCGCCGGGCTCAGTCCCAGGGAGGCAAGGGCGCTTTTCACGGATCTTTCCGTGTCTTTCACCCCGGCCGGCCCTCGGCCCGCGCGAATAGTCCGGATGCGGGCGGCAACGGCGCATTCGGCGGCATGCAGGCCGGCCAGATAAACAGGCCGGCCCTCTTTGTCCTCGATGCGGACCTCCCCCTCGTCCTTTAATACCTCCAGCTCCCGGGAGACATGCTCATCGCCTACTCCCAGCAGCTCCCGGGATTTTCCGAACAGCTCCCGCTCCGGCAGGAACACGTGGCCTTCCTCGATCCCTCTGCCCAGGACGTGAAGAATGCCTGCCCGTATCCTGCGGGCGGAATCTCTTTTGACGCCCATTTTTTCCGCAATGGCGTCGGCCGTCGGGAAACCTATGCCGAAAATATCAGCGGCGAGCCGGTAGGGGTTTTCCCGGAGGACCCGGACGGCCTCCTCCCCGTATCGCCGCGAAATCTTGACCGCATGCGCGGTGCCGATCCCCTGCTCCTGCAGGAAGGCAAGGAGCCTTCGCACTCCTTTCTGCTCATCCCATGACCGGCGCATCGTTGCGAGGCGCTTTTCCCCTATTCCGTCGATTTCGAGCAGCCTGCCGAAATCGTTCTCGAGAATATCAAGAGCTTTTTTGCCGAATCTGAGGACGATGCGGGCGGCCGTCGCCGGCCCGATCCCCCTGATCAGCCCCGAGCCGAGGTATTTCTCGACGCCTTCCGCCGTCACCGGAAGAACCGCCTCATAGGACTGAATCCTGAACTGGTCTCCGAACCGGGGATGCCGCACCCATTCTCCCCTCGCCCTTATCGTCTCCCCCGGATAGGGCGAAATCAGATTCCCGGCGACGGTTACAGGTTTTCCGTATCCGTCGGCGATCAGGCGGGCGACCGTGAAACCGGATTCCTCATCAAAGTAGGTGATCCGCTCAATCCTGCCCTTCAGTTCGTTCGGCTGTTCCATTTTCATGTTCTTCTTATCTGCTACTATTGTAAAAAAGTAAATTCCGGACAAAGACGGCGGAAAGGACATTTTCATATTGTTATATCATATTCAAATCTTATATAGGTAATGGGTAATTAGATGGGCAATAGGTTATGGGTGATGGGTCATAGGTCTGGGTCATCATAGGCCCACCCATAACCCAATACCCAATACCCATAACCTATAACCCATTACCCATCTTATATCCTTTGACCGCCCGCCGTAATCCTGATATTTATTTTCAGCTTTCAAATTCATCTAAGGACGACCGTTTTGAAAGTCATTCTGGCCGGATACAATCTTGATGCCGACGTCATCGAGGAGCTGAAAAAAAACCACCCCGACCGCAACGACCTGACGCCGGAGACCATCTCGGCGGCTTACGCCCGGATCAGCCGCAACCCCCTGGCGGTTGACGAACTGAGGCGTGAAGCCCGCAAGGAAGTAGACAAGGCCAGGAGCTCGAACCGTAATATCGTTTTCGGCATGGGGCACAGCTCCATCGCCGAACATACCGTATTCAACATCGACGTCCTCGGCGTTTCGCGGCTTGTCGTCGAAGAGATCGAGAAATTCCGGCTCTGTTCCTATACGGAAAAATCCCAGCGGTACGTGCTCCTGACGGACGACTTCGTCATCCCGGAGGAAGTCCGGTCCGCCCGCCTGGAAGCTCCCTTCGTGGAGACGGTCCGGGCTCAGAATTCCTTCTACCAGTCCCTTTTTGAAAGATTGAGAGACCTGGTCTTCCGGAAGCATGAAGATCTTGCCCGGGATCCCGCAAACCGCTCCACGCTTGAGGGATGGGCGAAGGAGGATGCACGCTACATCCTCTCCCTGGCCACGGAGACGCAGCTCGGGATGACTCTGAACGCCAGGAACCTGGAGCATATGCTGCGCAGGCTGGCGGCTCACCCGCTCGCGGAGGCGAAGGAGTGCGCGCGGAGGCTGTACGACGCAACCGCCGGCGTCGCCCCCTCGCTCGTCCGCTACACCGATCCCACGCCTTTCGACCTGTTTGCCGGACCGATGCTGGCCGAGGAAGCGGAAAAATGCATTCTCAAGTGGGGCAAAAAAAAATGGGAGGACGAAACACCCAGGACTTTCCGGAAGGGGAATGTAAATCTCTATTCCTGGACCCCTTCGGCGGATGAATTCCTTGTCGCCTCGCTGATCCATGCTGCCGCCGGCCAGCCCATGGAGAGATGCCTTTCCATTGCGGGACTGATGGACAGGGAGGAGAAGGAAGAGCTGGTAAAAAAGGCGTTTTCCCACATGAAGGCGTACGACGCGCCCCCGCGGGAATTTGAAAACATAGACCTCCATTTCGAGGCGGTGGTAAGCGCGTCCTGTTTTGCCCAGTTGAAGAGGCACCGGATGGCGACGATTGTCAGCCAGGATTATGATCCGGCCCTGGGAATCACCATCCCTCCTTCCGTGCTTGAGGTCGGAATGAAGGACAGGTTCCGGGAGATCATATCCCGGACGGAAGATCTCTACGGGCGGATACGCAGAATCTCGCCGGCCGCCGCCGGCTATATCCTTACCAACGCGCACCGGCGGAGGACGGCGATAAAGGTAAACGCTCGGGAGCTCTATCATATGTCCCGTCTTCGGGCCGACCGCCATGCCCAGTGGGACATACGCGAGACATGCGAAAAGATGCTCAGCCTCGGGCGCCGCGTCATGCCGTTGACGCTCATGCTGGCCGCGGGCAAGGATGGATTCGCCTCCCTTTACAGCCGCATCTTTCCGGACGAAGATTCTTCGCCCCGGCAATGAAGATTTTCAGCACCGAAGAGGAATCCGCCCATTGAACGGCCAAGGCCCGATCTTCTGGATCTTTATCGCCGCCATGCTGGTCTCCGCCGCATTGAAATGGAGCCTGGCCGCCCTCAACATCGGCCATCTCCGAAAAAACGCCGGCCGGGTGCCGGAAGGTTTTGAAGGCGAGATCGACGCCGGCACCCTTTCCCGGATGAGCCGGTACACGGCGGAGAATTCCCGCTTCAGCTCGCTGGAATCGCTGTTCGGCAGCGGTCTGATACTGGCTGCGGTTCTTTCCGGGCTCTTTCCCCGGCTCTCCGCCCGCATCGACGCCGCCGGGCTGCATCCGGTCGCATCAGGCCTGGTCTTCTTCGGGATTGTCGGAATTGCCGGCGCGCTGCTCGACATCCCCTTCGAGGCCTACAGGACATTCCGGATCGAGCGTAAATACGGATTCAGCACGATTACCGCAAAGATCTGGACGGCCGACCTCCTGAAGGGGTTTCTGGTATCGGCGGTCCTCCTTGTCCTGCTCCTGACGCCGCTCCTTTTCCTGATCCGATATTCCGACCTGTGGTGGCTTTTCTCCTGGGCCTTTATTATTGCCTTCCAGATCCTCGCTTTGTGGCTTTATCCCGTCGTGATCGCACCCCTTTTCAACAAATATGAACCCGTCCGCGACGAATCGCTTCGCGAAGAGATTATCGCCCTTTCGAGGAAAGGCGGCATTCACGTGGAGGGGGTATACCAGGTCGACGCCGCGAAGAGAAGCCGGCATTCCAATGCGTACTTCACGGGATTGGGAAGGACAAAGAGGATCGTGCTCTTCGACACACTGCTGGCTTCCCACTCCGGAGCGGAGATACTTGCGGTGCTGGCGCACGAGATAGGGCACTGGACGCGGAAGCACGTGCTGAAACAGATTGCTTATTTTTCCGCGGTTTCGCTCCTGCTGTTTTTTCTGGCATCCCTGCTGCTGCGCCAGCCTGCGCTGTACAGGGATTTCGGGTTCGGAGGGACGGTTCCTTACGCCGGCCTCCTTTTGATCGGGCTTCTTCTGCAGCCCCTCGCCTTCTTTCTGACACCGGCAGGCGCCGCCGTCTCCAGGAAGTACGAAGTCCAGGCGGATGACGAATCGGTCCGCCTCCTCGGCGGCCCGGAACCCCTGATCTCCGCCCTCAAACGGCTCGCCAAAGACAATCTGGCCAATCTCCACCCCCATCCGCTTTTCGCCGGCTTCTACTACTCTCATCCGCCCCTCGCCGGGCGCATCGCGAGACTCCGGCTGCATTCCCCCGGAACTTGATTTTTTTGCAGGAAGAAGTAAATTATTCACCATAGTGTTATACCCCCGCCGGAGGCGTTTATGCCCGTTTACGAATTCTATTGCAGGAGATGCAACACCATTTTCAATTTCTTCTCGCGCAGGGTAGATACGGAAAAGATTCCCGACTGCCCCAGGTGCAGGAAGGTGAAACTGGAACGGCAGATGTCGATTTTTTCCAGGGCATCCAGGTCCAAATCCGGGGCGGCGGACGAGGAAGGGCCGCCCCTGGACGAAGCCAGAATGGAAAAAGCCATGTCCATGCTCGCCAATGAGGCGGAGCACATGAACGAGGAGGACCCCAGGCAGGCCGCCGCCCTGATGCGAAAGCTCACCGATGCCACCGGGCTGTCGCTCGGCCCGAAAATGGAAGAGGCGCTCCGCCGGATGGAAAAAGGGGAAGACCCGGAGAGGATAGAAGAGGAAATGGGCGACCTGCTCGAAGCCGAGGACGCCTTGTCTTTCGACGCCGCGTCGCCGAAAAAGGGCAGAAAAAAGGCCAGACCGTTGTTGATGAAAAGCTGTAAGACCTGTAATCAGTTGAGATCTATCTGCAGGCGCTCGGATTGAAGCTGCATGCGACTCCTGTCTCGGCTCAGTTATGACAACAAGTACTCGGAACTGATCTCAGCGCGGCGAGGACATGAGATAGGATCTGAGGTTCGCTTTCCTGTTATTCAATTTCAGTTTTTTTCTTATGTTGTTGCGGTGAAAATCGATCGTACGCGATGAAGCATTGGTGAGTTTTGCTATTTCCTTCGTGGTATGCCCCTCTTTGATAAAATTGATGATCTGGATTTCCCTGGGCGTCAGGTCGGGGTGTTTCAGCGACAGATTTCGAATATAAGGGGACACGATCTCGTTTGTATTCGCCTCCAGTATATTCAACTGATTCAACTGATAGCTGTCCACACTGGTCATTTTTAATTTTTCTATGTACGGGAGAATGAATTCCCGGATATTGTAGCGGACCTTTTCTTCAAGTTCGGCCCTGTCCTCCTCCCGGTGCTTGAGCAGGACCTTCAGCGCCATGTTCGCCTCTTCCAGGTTGCGGGAGTTCTCCTCCAGTTCCCGCTCCCTCCGCTTCAGGGCCTCTTCCATTTTTTTTCGCTCGGTAATATTGCGGGCGATACCCTGAATAGATACCGGAACTCCTTTTTCGCGCACCAGGCGCGTGTTGACTTCAATCCAGACCGCTTCTCCGTTCCTGGTGTACGTCAGAAATTCCTGGGGATTCGGCTCGTCCGAACCTCTCATTTTCTTCAGCATGACCTCGCGCGCCACCGGCAGATATTCACGGTCCATCAGATGGCTGATATTGAGCCCTACCATCTGCTCGGGTTCGTAACCGTACGTCCCGGCCGCGGCGGCATTGCACGACAGGAAATTGCCCTCGAAATCGAGAAAATAGATTATATCGTAGGCATTTTCGAAAAGTTCCCTGTATTTCTGCTCCGATTGCCGCATGGCTTCCTCGGCCTTTCTCCGTTCGGTAACATCGGTGACGATCTCGAGAATACCGGTGAGCGAGCCTTTTGCGTCCCTCACGGGATAGCTGCGGAGGCCCCATATTTTCCCGTACGAGCAGATGTCGTCTACTTCATGCGGCTCTCCTGTCCCCAGCGTCTTGTCGGCGGGGCAGACGCCGCACGCCCTAGTCCTGTTATGGATCGCTTTGTAACAGTATTTTCCGTCAAGCTCGCCGGGTTTGAAGTTGAAGGCGCGATGCATCGCCTTATTGGCCCAGATGACCCTCATTCCCCTGTCGAGATATAAAACGAGCTCGGACATTGAGTCCAGGATGACATACTTCTCCTGCTCCGATTTGTTCAGTTTTTCGATAATGCTGCGGTATTTGCGCTCGATCTGCTTGTCTTTCCTGTCCGGTTTCGAAGCCAGCCGCAATTTTTCGTTTTCCATGGCTATCTTCTCCGTCCTTTTTCAGGCCAGGAATTTTACACGAATCCGGGAATTTTTAAAAGGTCTGTCCATACCACAACTTTCAGTTCAGTCCTGAATATGTTGAATTCGGGTGCGGCAGAACCAGTCCTCGACTCCTGCTCAGGACTCCGGACTCTGAACTGAACCGGGCAGTCCGAACAAATCCAGCAGCTGCACCGGGTTATCGATCAGAAAATCCGGACGAGCCCTTTCCAGCATTTCCCTCGTGTGCCATCCCCAGGCGGCGGCCACGGTCTTCACCCCGGCGGTTCTCGCCTCGAGGATGTCTCCCATCGTGTCGCCGACATAAAAAGTGTTCTCCCCGCGAGCCCGGAAAAATTCCATCGCGTAACGTATCTTTTCGATTTTGCTGAACGTGAAATCGCAGCCCAGCACCTGCTGGAAACAGGAATCCGCCTCCGGGAATATCGCGCGGATGGCGCGAGAGGAATTGGAAGAGATGATGATCAGGTCGTTGCCGTTTTTCAGCAGGAACAGCAGATCGAGCACGCCCGGGTGGATTCTGACGCTGCCGTAGTCCAGATCCGGCGCAATCGCCGCCGACGCCTCCGCAAAAGCCCGGAGATCGATGCCGCGCCTGGCGATCACCTCGTAGAAATTCTCCTCGAAGAGCGAGAGAAATTCCAGCCGGTTTCGGACCGGCTCGAATCCGATCCTTTCGAAACACATGTTAACCGCGGATTCATACATCTCCAGCGAATCGGCGAGAACTCCGTCAAAATCGAAAAGGATAAGGTTTCTGTGATCAGGCATCGGACTCAGATAAATTCCCTCTCCCCCCGCGGGAGAGGGGCAGGGGTGAGGGGGATCTCATTATTCTTCCAATAGCCTGCCGGAACGGCTTCCGGATGATTCCTTCTTCCGTTATTATCGCCGTAATGTACCGCCCCGGGGTCAGATCGAAAGCCGGGTTGTAAACGGCGACACCTTCCGGCGCCGTGCGGACGCCGCCGCAGGCGGTGACTTCCCCGGCCGCCCTCTCTTCAATCGGGATTTCCCCGCCGCTTCGCAATGACGGATCGAAGGTCGAGAGAGGGGCGGCGATATAGAAGGGAATCCTGTGGCTCCGCGCGAGCACGGCAAGGGAATAGGTGCCGATCTTATTCGCTGTGTCGCCGTTGGCCGCAATCCGGTCGGCGCCCACGACCACCAGGTCTATTCTCCCCTGCTGCATGAGGAAGCCCGCCATGCTGTCCGTGATCAGCGTGGCGGGAATCTTTTCCCTGGCCAGCTCCCACGCGGTCAGCCTGGCTCCCTGCAGAACCGGCCGGGTCTCGTCCACGTACACCTCGATACGCTTCCCCTCCTCATGCGCCGCCCGGATGACCCCGAGCGCCGTGCCGTAGCCGGCGGTGGCGAGGGCGCCGGCGTTGCAGTGGGTGAGAATGCGGTCGCCGCTTCGCACCAGAGCCCGGCCGTGCCGGCCGATTTTCCTGTTTATTTCGATGTCCTCCTCGCAGATACGGATCGCTTCCGCGATCAATCCCGATTTCATGGCCTCTACCGGTTGCCCGGAGAGCTCCTCGAACCGGCGCTTCATCCTTTCGATGGCCCAGAAGAGATTTCTCGCTGTAGGACGCGTAGCCGCGAATTCGCCGCAGATGGAATTGAATGCGCGCCTCATTTCAACCGGCTTATTTTGGGGAAGCGAGGAAACCCCGAGGGCGATGCCCATTGCCGCGGCGACCCCGATGGCGGGAGCGCCCCGCACAGTAAGGTCGCGGATGGCGGCGCAGACTTCGCGGTAATCCCGGCAGACCAGATATTTCTCTTCGTTAGGCAGGGCCTTCTGGTCGATGAGGGAGACGGCGCCCCTGTCCCAGAATACGGTTCTAATCATCGGCCGGACAGAATCTTTTTCAAGATGTCGTTAACCATGGCGGGATTGGCCTTGCCGCCGGTCGCCTTCATGACCTGGCCGACAAAGAACCCGAAGAGCTTCTGTTTGCCGCTCCGGTACTGTTCGGCTTCGGAGGGGTTTGCGGCAAGGACCTGTTCGATGGTCTTCTTCAGAGCGTCCTCGTCCGTGATCTGGACGAGTCCCTTTTCCTCGATGATCGCCTCCGGCCCCTTTCCGGACCGGTACATCTCCTCGAAAACCTCTTTGGCCATTTTGCCGCTGATCGTACCCCTTTCGATCAGGTTGATCATATCGGCGAGCGAGGACGGCTTGACCGGGGACTCGCGGATATCCCGTTTCTCTTCATTGAGGTAACGGAGCACGTCCCCCATCACCCAGTTGCTCGCGATCTTCGGTTTTCCCGTCAGCTTGACCGTTTCTTCATAGAACTCCGCAAGGGCTCTTGTCGCGGTCAGGACGCCGGCATCGTACGCCGGGATGCCGTATTCGCCGATAAAGCGCTCGCGCTTCTCCATTGGCAGTTCGGGGAGGGTCGCCCGGACTTCTTCGATCCAGGCATTGTCGATCGCCACGGGAACCAGATCGGGATCCGGGAAATACCGGTAATCGTGCGCTTCCTCTTTTCCGCGCATCGAGAGGGTGGTCCCCTGGGCGTCGTCCCACAGGCGGGTCTCCTGGGCGACTTTCCCTCCCCCTTCTACGACGTATTGCTGCCTCTTCACCTCATATTCCAGCGCGCGCTGTACGTTCCGGAAGGAGTTCATGTTCTTGAGCTCGGTCCGGGTGCCGAATTCTGCGGCGCCCCCGGGGCGGATCGAGACGTTCGCGTCGCAGCGGAAACTGCCCTCCTCCATATTGCCGTCGCATATCTCCAGGTAAACCAGAATTTCATGCAGGCGCCTCAGGTAAGAGGTTGCTTCCTCGGGACTGCGGATATCCGGCCGGCTGACGATTTCAATCAGGGGCACGCCGGTCCGGTTGAAATCCACGTAGCTGAACGGGCTGGTCTCGTCGTGAACTAGCTTGCCGGCGTCTTCCTCCATGTGTATCCTGATGATTCCAATCCTCTTCTTTTTTCCGTCAATCTCGATATCCACCCATCCGTCCTCGGCAAGCGGCCGGTCGAACTGGGAGATCTGGTATCCCTTGGGGAGGTCGGGATAGAAATAATTCTTGCGCGCGAACACGTCTTCCGGATTGATCCGGCAATTTGTCGCGAGTCCCATCTTGATCGTGTATTCCACCACTTTGCGGTTGAGAACCGGCAGAACACCCGGCATCCCGAGGCATATCGGGCACGTGTGGCTGTTGGGGGCCGCCCCGAATTTCGTGGAGCAGCCGCAGAATATCTTGGAATCCGTCAGGAGCTGGGCATGCACTTCCAGCCCGATGACCGTTTCGTATTCCATCAGAGCGCCGGCCTCCTCTTTTCAAATTTGGCGTTCCGCTCGAGCGCCGATGCGGCCTGGATCAGCTTTCCCTCCTGGAAATGCCCCGCAAGCAGCTGCAGCCCCACCGGCAGCCCCTTCCCGGTGTAGCCGCACGGCGTGGAGATCCCGGGAATGCCGGCCAGGTTTGCCGAGATGGTGAAAATATCGGAAAGATACATCTGCAGCGGATCGTCAGTCTTCTCGCCGATGCGGAAAGCCGCCGTGGGAGCGGTGGGAGTCACGATCACGTCGCATTTCCTGAAGGCCTCTTCAAAATCCCTCTTGATCAGAGTCCTGACCTGGGAGGCTTTCTTGTAGTACGCGTCGTAGTATCCGGATGAGAGCGCGTACGTGCCGATCATGATGCGCCTCTTAACCTCCGCGCCGAAGCCCTCCGATCGGCTCTTCCTGTACATCTCGATCAGGTCCCTTGCATCCGGAGACCGGTAGCCGTATTTGACTCCGTCGTAGCGGGCCAGGTTGGAGCTCGCTTCCGCGGGCGCGATGACGTAATAAACGGCTACGCAATATTCCGTATGGGGGAGGCTTATGTCGACGCGCTCGGCGCCGAGGGATTCGAGAACGCCAATTGACTCCTCCATTAGCCCGGCGACCTCCGGATCAATACCCTCGATAAGGTACTCGCGGGGAACTCCGAATTTCCACCCTTTGATGTCTTTCCCCACGAAAGACCTGTAATCCGGCGTCTCCACAGGAACGGACGTGGAATCCAGGGGATCGTATCCGCAGATCGCGTTGAGCAGGATGGCGCAGTCCTCCGCATCCCTGGTAAAGGGGCCGATCTGGTCCAGTGAGGAGGCGAAGGCTATCAGCCCGTAGCGCGATACCCGGCCGTAGGTCGGTTTCATCCCGACAACACCGCAGAGCGACGCCGGCTGCCGGATGGACCCTCCCGTATCGGAACCGAGCGAGGCGATGCATTCGCCGGCCGCAACGGCGGCCGCGGAACCCCCGCTCGAGCCCCCCGGGATACGTCCGAGGTCCCAGGGGTTCCTGGTGATCCCGTAGAAGGAAGTCTCCGTGGAGGAGCCCATCGCAAACTCGTCCATGTTCGTCTTCCCAACGATGACCGCTCCCCCTTCCTTGAGCTTCCGGACGACCGTCGCGTCGTACGGCGGGAAAAAATTCTCCAGGATGCGGGATCCGCAGGTCGTCCGCACCCCTTTTGTGCACATGATGTCCTTCACCGCAATCGGGATTCCCGTGAGGGGCCCGGCTTTCCCGGCGCGTATCGCCTCATCGGCCCTTCTCGCACAGGCTGCCGCCGAATCCCGCATAATGGTGATAAAGGACTTTATCCGCCCATCCACCGCCTCGATCCGGGAAAAGACCGCTTCCGTTATTTCTGAGGCGGTGACGTCGCCCCTGCGCAATTTTTCCTGCAGCTCGTGAATGGTTGACTCATGCAGTCCGGCCGCCATTACTCGATGACCCTGGGAACTCTGAAGCAGCTCCCCCTTTCTTCAGGCGCATTTTTTATCGCTTCTTCCGGCTCGAGGGATTTCCACACGACGTCGTCGCGAAAGGCGTTCCTGAGGGTAATGGCGTGGGTCTCCGGAACCACTCCGGACGTATCCACCCGGTTCAGCATATCCATGTAATCCAGGATGCTGTTGAGCTGGGAAGTAAACTTCTCCTTCTCCTCTTCCGAGAATTCAAGCCTCGCCAGTGCGGCGACGTACTCCACTTCAGCTTTGGTCAGCTTCAAGCAAAGACTCCTCTAATAAAAAAAGCTCATGGCTCGCCATAAGCGTCAGATCTCGGAATGAAATGCATATTCGCATTTCACAACCCGAACGCACATCTGAACCCGGAATCCCGGATATTAAACAAGCTTTGTTTAAATCCAGCGCTTCGGATTTGGAATTCCCCTTATCGCGCGTTTCTTTTTCCGGCCCGGTATTTCTTCACTTCGGGCGCAGCGATTTCCAGATAGGCGCCACCTGATCGATTACGGCATTGATGACCCGGTCAATCGAAGGAGCGGCCTGGGCTTCGGCGGCGGCCAGTTCCGCTTCGGACTTTACCGTCTCTCCCATCATTTCATTGAGGACGGCTTTGGCGGATTCCGTCAGCCCCCCGATGTGATAGCCTCCTTCCAGGATGATGCCGAACCGCCCGCCGCAGCATTCCTCCGCAAGGTTCAGGAGGACGCGGGCAAGCGTCGCAAAGCCCTTGGGGGAAACTTTCATCCCGCCGAGCGGATCCTGAAAGTATATGTCGAATCCGGCCGAAAGGAGAATCATGCCGGGACGGAATTCGCGCGCGACGGGGCTCAGGATTTTCCGGTATATCTTCAGGAATTCCGCATCTCCGGGCCCCCTCCCCAGGGGGACATTGATCGTGTATCCAAGCCCCTTCCCCCGGCCGATTTCCTGCAGTCCGCCGGTGCCGGGATAAAAGGGGTACTGGTGAGTGGAAAAATAGACGATGTTCGGGTCATCATAAAACGAATGCTGCGTTCCGTTGCCGTGGTGCAGGTCCCAATCGACAATCAGGACCCGTTCCACCCCGTGCTTCCGGATCGCGTGCATGGCGCCGATAGCCACGTTATTGAACAGGCAGAATCCCGCCGCCCTGTTGGCCTCGGCATGATGCCCGGGAGGACGGACGAAAGCAAATGCGTTTTTTACCGTCCCTTCCATGATCCGGTCGATCGCGTTCAGGAATCCTCCGGCGGCCAGCAGCGCCGCGCTGTACGATTCAGGCGACGTCTCTGTGTCCGGATCCAGGTAGGCATGCTCCATCTCGGCCGTCCTTGCGACCGTTTCGATATATGCAGGCTTGTGAATCATCCCGATTTCGTCCAGGGATGCCGGCCGCGGTTCTATTTCGAGGAATTTTCCCTTCATATCGACGGAGTCGAGCATTTTATAGATCGCCTCCAGCCGCTTGGGAGATTCCGGATGAAATACGCTGGTTTCGTGACGAAGATATCTCTGGTCTCTGACGATACCTGTTGTTGGGGGCACAGCCACTCCCTCCTCGCTCCGGCCGCCGTTTACATAAAGCGACCGTGTATTGAAAAATCAAGAATTTCTATCATAAAATACCCTTTATGGCAAAGTGTTTCGGCCTGTCCGGGGGGTCCGAGGGATTGACAAACTCCCGCAGAAGATATATTCCGTCTGGAAAGGGGAAGCCATGCTCAACATCGGAGTGCCCGAACTGATCGTCATAATGATTGTAGCCCTGATTGTGATCGGGCCGGCAAGGCTTCCGGAACTCGCGCGCGCGATCGGAAAAGGCTTTGCGGAGTTCCGGCGCGCAATGGACGATGTCAAAGAGGAACTGGCCCTCGATAAAATGAAATCCGGCGCCGACGACCTGAAAGAATCCATGCTTTTCAGCCGGAAGCTGGAAGAAGAAGAAAAGGCCCAGGCTCCGGAACAGAAACAGGAACCCGGCCAACCCCCCGAGTCAACCGGACCGTCTCCCCGGCCGGACAATCCCTGAATGAGCGACCGCCTTACCTGCTGGAGCTTCTGCTGATGAGTGATCTCCCCAACGAAAAAATGCCCCTTCGGTTTCACCTGGAAGAGCTGAGAACCAGGCTGATCCGGTCGCTCGTGGCGGTAGGGGCGGCCATGGGCGGGTCATACTACTTCCGTGAAGAGCTGATGGCGATAATCACCCGCCCGCTCGTCTTTGTAATGCCGAAGGGAAGCCATCTCATCTTCACCGGTCTTCCGGAGGCTTTCCTGAACTATCTTAAAATTTCCTTATTCTCCGCCCTCGTCATTTCGGCGCCGTTCATCCTTTACCAGCTCTGGAAATTCATTTCCCCGGGGCTGTATGCGTCTGAAAAAAAGTATGTCGTGCCTTTCGTCCTCTCGTCCACTATCCTGTTCTCGGGAGGAGTCCTGTTCGCCTATTTCCTCGTCCTGCCTCCAGCTTTCGGCTTCTTCATGGAATTTTCGACGGATTTCCTGAGGCCCATGCTCACCCTGCGCGAGTATCTTTCGTTCGCCACCAGGCTGCTGCTCGCTTTCGGCGTTATTTTCGAGATACCGGTCGTTATTTTCTTTCTCTCGAGAATAGGAGTCGTAAGCGCCCGGACGCTTTCGCGCCAGAGGAAATACGCAATATTGATAATTTTCATCCTTGCGGCTATACTCACGCCCACGCCCGACGCCTTTACCCAGATGATGATGGCGCTCCCCATGATCGTGCTCTATGAAGCCGGCATTCTCGTGGCCCGTTGGGGAGAGAAAAAGGCTCGCAGGCAGGATCAGTAATGAAGGTTTTCGGCAGGACATCCCTGAAAAGAATCCGGAAAAAGGCCCGCGGAAGCTCCCTCTTCAGAAAATTCGTAATCGGAAGTCTGATCCTCTTTCCCCTGGTTCTTATAGCCGGAGGCGCATCCCTGTACTGGATCATCCGCGATCTGCCGGACATCTATTCCCTTAAGGATTACCGCCCCAGTATTACCACCAGGATATACGCCGACGACAACAATCTCCTGCACGAGTTCTTCATGGAGGACAGGCGGGTCATCTCGATTTCCAAGGTCCCGAAATACGTGATCAACGCCTTCGTCGCGGCGGAAGATTCCAGGTTCTTCGAGCATGAAGGAGTCGACCTGTACGGGATTGTCCGGGCGTTCGTGAAAAACCTGGAGCACGGCGCAATCGTCCAGGGGGGGAGCACGATCACGCAGCAGGTGGCCAAATCTTTTTTCCTTACCTCAGAAAAGACCTACGGACGGAAGATAAAAGAGGTCATCCTCGCCCACCGCATCAACAATTATCTGAAGAAATACGAAATCCTGAACCTTTATCTGAACCAGATCTATCTCGGCCACGGAACGTACGGCATCGAGGCCGCCTCGCGTTATTATTTCGCTAAAAGCGCCAGAGAGATCACCCTGGCGGAGGCGGCCATGCTGGCCGGACTCCCCAAGGCCCCCAGCAAGTACTCCCCCTTTGTGAACTCGGAGAAAGCCTACCAGCGGCAGGCCTATGTGCTCACCCGGATGGTCGAGGACGGGTATATCACCGAGGAGGAAAAGGAGAGGATTATCAAGACGCCCGTCCGCCTGAACAAGGAGGGGGCGAAGCCGAAGATCGCGCCGTATTTCACGGAAAACATACGCCGCTACATCCTGGCCAATTACGGAAGCGACGTGCTTTACAAGGAAGGCCTGGACATCTACACCACCCTGAACATCAATGCCCAGCGGGCCGCGGAGGCGGCGGTGGAGCGGGGGCTCCAGGAGCTTGAAAAACGGGAAGGCCTGAAAACTCCGATGCGCAGGATCCATAAGGGCGCCTACAAAAGCTTCCTGGAAGAGCTGGACAGGGGACTCGAGGCAAGGCCGCTCGAGCGCGGCCAGGTCGTAAAGGCCCTGGTGGAAAAGAACGATGCAGAAGCAAAGGTCCTGCACTTGAAAGTCGGCGCCGCCCGCGCGGGCATGGCCGATTACGACGATATCGTCCTTGAGCCCGCGGCCAGAGGAGCGGGGAAAACTCCGGCAACATCCTTCCAGCCCGGCGACGTTGTGTACGCGCGGGTCATCGACGGAGGCTCCGAGCTGCGGCTGGCCATAGAAATGGGGCGGACCGTGCAGGCGGCCCTCCTGTGCATGGACGCGAGGAACGGCGAGATCAAGGCGATGGTGGGAGGCAGGGATTTCAACAAGAGCGAATATAACCGGACAACGCAGGCCCGGAGACAGCCCGGTTCGGCTTTCAAGCCGATCATATATTCAGCGGCCCTGGACAAGGGAATGACCCCGGCGACGATCATCGTGGACGAGCCGATATCTTTCGACACCCCTGCAGGGGAATGGAAGCCGCAGAACTTCGACCGCCAGTACTGGGGTCCCACTACGCTGAGGAGCGCCCTGGTCCACTCGCGCAATGTTGTAACGATCAAGATCCTCCAGGAGATCGGGGTGAATTACGCGGCCGACTATGCGGCCAACATGGGGATTACTTCCCCGGTCTCGAAAAACCTTTCCCTGGCGCTCGGCACATCGGGAGTGACCGTCCAGGAACTGGTCCGTGCATTCGGCGTTCTGGCCAACGAGGGCAGGCGTGTAGAGCCGTTCTACATACGGAAAATCGTGGACCGCACCGGAAACGTTTTCGAAGAGCACAAGCCCGTGGTGGAACAGGTGATCGACCCCAAAGTCGCGTATCTGACGACTTCGATTCTCCAGGACGTGGTGCTGAGGGGAACGGGATGGAGGGTAAAATCGCTCGGAAGACCGGCGGCGGGAAAAACCGGCACGACGGATGATCTGAAGGACGCCTGGTTTGTGGGATATACGCCCTCTATTGTCGCGGGGGTCTGGATAGGCTATGACGACGGGAAGCCGCTCGGAAAAGCCGAGGTCGGAGGGATGGCGGCCGCCCCGATCTGGCTCTATTTCATGGAGAGGGCCGTCCAGCAGCTGCCGGCCGAATCTTTCCCGATGCCTGAAGGGGTCATCTCCGTAAAGATTGATCCCAAAACGGGTCTGCTCGCCAAGCCGGGCGCTTCAAATACGATAAACGAGGTTTTCCTGTCGGGATCGGCGCCTGCCGATTACTCTGCAAATCCGGTCGAAAACAGGGTCCTGAAATTCTTCCTCGGCACGCCCGACCAGAAGAAGACGGAAAACAGGGGTGATGATCCTCCAGATGGAAAGCCCAGATAAGAATTGTCATCCGGCCAGGACCTCGCGAAAGACCCGAATCATTACTTCACGGTCCAGCCTCCCCGCTACGCCCAGCTTGGCGAGCTTATGCCGGCCTGCTGAGAATTTTTTCCTGACGCCGGCGGAAAGCCCGAGAAAGAGATCGAGGTTTTCTTCTCCGTAGTGGGGGCCGGAATTCTCTATTTCGACAAACGCCCGTTTTATCCATCCGCGCGCTTCTTTCCAGTCCATTGTCGCATGTTTCCATTCCATCATGTAGCCGGCGAGATCGTATCTTTTCCTCATCCCGGGCTCATAAACGGGGCTCAGGGGGGCAAGGATAAACGGATAGATTGACCAGGAAAAAACCCCTTCCAGTTCGGGATGCCCGCTTTCCTTGATGAATTGGATGGTCCTGCGGACCGTCTCTTCCGTTTCGCCGGGGAAACCGAAAATGAAACAGCAGGAGGCATTTATGCCGGCCGACAGGAGGTCCTTCACAACGCCGGCATAGAGGCCGGGGTCGGCCTCTTTGTTCATGTTCTGCAGAATGCGGCCGGCGGCGGATTCGAGCCCAAGCTGCATTTCCACACATCCGGCCCGCCGCAGCAATTCCAGATCGGAATTCTTCAAGGTGCCTGCGCGGATGAAGCTCATCCATTTCAGGTTTATGCCTTCATCGATGAGCCTTCGGCAGACCTGGTCGAGATCCATCCTGCCCAGACGGAAATTGTCATCGATGAAGCGGACATAACGGGCGCCGCGGGCGGAGACGCTTTTCAGCTCCGCAATCAGCCGGTCGAGCGGTTTTACGTAAGTCAAGCGGCGGTCCTTGATGAAATTGCAGTAGGCGCATTTAAAAGGACAGCCTGTACTCGCCTGGATGGGAACGACCTCCGTCCTGAAAACCCTGTCCGGAAGGATGCTCCAGTCCGGGATCAGGCCGGGCCCGACTTCATCGTTTTCTGCGTTCGGAGGGCCGAACGCGTATCTGTTTCCGTCCAGCCAGGCCGTACCGGGAAGGCCTTCCGGCTTCCTTCCGTCGCGGATTCTCTTCAGCGCCTCCCTCAGGACGGCATGTCCGCTCCGGCCGATAATGTAGAGATCGACCGCGGGCTCGTCCCGGACATCGAGGAAAAGAAAATCATCTCCGGCGGATTCCGTTTCATAGGAGGGATCGGCCTTTTTCTGCATCAGCAGAAAAGACGAGTAAACGAACGGCCCCCCCAGGATGACCGCGATGCCGGGCGCGTGCGTCCGTACATCCTCGACAAGCCTGCGGATGGCCTGTTTGGAAATGATGAAGGTTGTCGAGATTACCACCGCGCGGGGACTCTGTTCAAGGTGCCGGAGAAAGAGGTCCTTTTCAGCGTAGTAGTTGTTGATCAGCTCCGCCCGGAATCCGTGCCGCTCAAGCTCGTGAAAGAGGTGAATTCCGTTCAGCCTGGGCGCGGAGGACCAGCTCAGGCGGTCTTCGTCCCGGACGGGAGGCGTTATCTTTCCGCCATTCTCCAGGAAATTCAGGACGGCGGGAAGCGTGGCGGGCCTCCCGTCTATTTCCAGCCTGAGGGGACTCGATCCGGAGAGGCTGTCTCCCCCGATATCCGATATGATTATTGCATCCAGAGCCATTTCCGTCGTCAGGGCGAAAATAAAAAGAGGCACAAGCGGCTTTACAGCGGCTTCGTACCTCCCCAGATCGAAGAGCGCCATTTCACGCGGGATCAACTGCTCGGCAGTGCCCATCCGAAATCAGTTTATAGTGAAACATTCAGGGAATAGTAGCTATCAGAGGGAAGCCGGATTGTCAAGAAAAGGAAAACAACCTATCGTCCCGGTATTTAAAATCATCTTGACATATGCGGAATGAACTGTTAGCTTCTCAATCGCACAAGGAATAATCTGATGAGATGCCTTGAAACCATCGCCTTCGTACTCGTCGTTATCGTAGTCCCCTGCACAGCAGGGGGGTGATGGTTGCACCTGTTCGGCAATGAACCGTTACCACCCTTAAGAGATGGTAACGGTTTTTTTTATTCAAGAAGGAGGTGGTTCCCTTGAAAATTAAAGGATCCCAGATCTTGATCCAGGCATTAAAGCAGGAGGGAGTCGACGTGATCTTCGGATACCCCGGAGGCGCGGTAATTGATATCTACGACGAACTGCACAAAGGAAATATCAGGCATATTCTCGTGCGGCACGAGCAGGGGGCCGTTCACGCCGCGGACGGATACGCAAGGGCTTCGGGCAAGGTAGGAGTGGCGCTCGTCACGTCCGGCCCGGGGGCCTCCAATACCGTGACGGGGATCGCCAACGCCCACCTGGATTCCATTCCGATCGTCGTCTTCACGGGGCAGGTCCCGACATCCCTGATCGGGACGGATGCCTTCCAGGAGGTGGACATTATCGGGATTACACGCCCGTGCACAAAACATAACTTCCAGGTAAGGCGCGTGGAGGAATTGACGAGGACGATAAGCGAAGCCTTCCATATCGCAAGGTCCGACCGCCCCGGCCCCGTTCTGATCGATCTTCCCAAAGACGTCATGAACGCGATGGCGGAATATACCCCCGCCTCCTTCCGGGACGAGGAGGAGCCCCAGCCCCGCCCGCCCTCCAAAAAGGCGTTTCAGGTCCTGGACATGCTTTCGGAAGCGAAGAATCCTCTAATTCTCTCGGGAGGAGGAATCATCCTCGGCGGGGCTTCCCAGGAATTGAGGGAAATGGCCTGGAGGACGAAGACTCCGGTGACTTCCACGCTGATGGGACTGGGCGCGTTTCCGGGAACGGACCCATTGTGGCTGGGAATGCCCGGCATGCACGGCACCTATTACGCCAATATGGCGATCAGCCATTGCGATCTCATGATCACCCTGGGCTGCCGTTTTGACGATCGGGTCACGGGCAAAATAGATACTTTCGCGAGAAACGCCAAGATCGTACACGTGGACGTGGACCCTTCCTCGATCAACAAGAACGTAATGATCGACGTTCCGATCGTAAGCGACTGCAAATCGGCACTGAGGAGTTTCAATCAACTCTTGAAAGAAAAGAATTTTACGGTCACCGGCGATCAGCGCCGCGAGTGGCTCGGCCTGATCGACGGCTGGAAACGGGACGTGCCGCTGTCCTACTGCCGGAGCGACGAGGTAATCAAGCCGCAGTTCGTAATCGAGACCCTCTACGAACTGACCAGGGGAGGAAATACCATCATCACCACCGAGGTCGGGCAGAACCAGATGTGGGCTGCCCAGTTCTATAAATATGATTATCCGAACACGTTCCTCTCTTCCGGGGGACTGGGGACAATGGGCTACGGATTCCCGGCGGCAATCGGAGCGCAGCTGGCGCATCCCGACAAGCTGGTCGTGGATATCGCCGGGGACGGCAGCATCCAAATGAACATCCAGGAGCTGGCGACGGCCGTACAGTATAAAATTCCGGTAAAGATAGTCATTCTTAACAACGGATACCTGGGGATGGTCCGGCAATGGCAGGAGCTCTTTTATGAAAAGAGGTACTCCCATACCGACATGACCCATGCGCCCGATTTCGTAAAACTCGCCGAGGCATACGGCCTGACGGGATTCCGGACGGGAAAACCGGCCGAAGTCGAAAAGGTGCTGCGCCAGGGAATCTCCACTCCCGGGCCGGTGATCATGGATTTCCAGGTCGCCAGAGAGGAATGCGTTTATCCGATGGTGAAACCGGGCGGGCCGATCCACGAGATGACGCTCGGCAGCCGGGAAATGGTTAATTAATGAGGCTAAAGGCACGAGGCACGAGGCGCGAGGCAGAAAATCAGAAGGATACCCTTAGCCTTTTGGCCTTTAGCCCTTAGCCCATTCACGAGGAGACAAAATGGAAAGGGAGAAAAAAGAGCGCATATTGTCGCTGCTGGTGAGCAACAAGCCGGACGTCCTCGCCAGGGTTGCGGGAACTCTGGGAGGAAGAGGTTACAACATCGAGACGCTGTGCGTGGATGCGACGCTGGACCCGAAGGTCTCGAAAATCATTCTGACCACGATCGCCGACCAGCCCACGCTGACGAAGATCGAAAAGCAGCTCATGAAGCTGATCGACGTCCAGAAGGTTACCGATCTGACGAAGATGGCCACCGTCATGCGGGAAATGATGCTGGTCCGGATGAGGCTGACCGACAAGAACAAGGCGGACGTGGCCCTGATCATAGATACCTTCCGCGGCAGGGTGGTTACGCTGAATGGGGACCACTGCGTCATCGAAATCTCCGGAATGCGTGAAGAAATCGAAAAGGCGCTGCAGAGCCTGACGCCGCTCGGAATCGATGACATGGCGCGGACCGGAATCATCGCCCTGGAACGCACAAAGTAAGAGAAAGGAGTCTTTAATGGCAAAGATTGATTTCGGCGGAACCATCGAAGAGGTCATTACCTCGAAGGAGTTCCCTCTTAAAAAAGCTCAGAAGATCCTGAAAAACGAGACCGTCGCCGTCCTCGGATACGGCGTCCAGGGCCCTGGACAGGCGATGAACATGAGGGACAACGGAATCCGGGTAATCGTCGGTCAGCGCAAGGGGGGCGCCACCTGGAAGAAGGCCGTCAAGGACGGGTTCAAACCCGGCGAGACCCTGTTTCCGCTGGAAGAGGCCGCCCGCCGAGGGACCATAATAATGTATATGCTTTCCGATGCGGGCCAGAAAACCGTGTGGCCGTCCATTAAACCCCATCTGACGGCGGGCAAGGCCCTCTATTTTTCTCACGGTTTCTCCATCACCTACAAGAATCTCACGAAAATCGTCCCGCCGCCGGATATCGACGTTATCCTCGTTGCGCCGAAGGGGTCCGGAAGAACGGTAAGATCGAATTTCCTGGACGGCAGCGGCATCAATTCCAGTTATGCGGTTTTCCAGGACTATACCGGGCGCGCCCTGGAACGCACGCTCGCCCTTGGCATCGCGATCGGCTCAGGCTACCTTTTCCCCACGACATTTGAAAAGGAGGTCTACAGCGACCTGACGGGGGAAAGAGGCGTGCTCATGGGCTGTCTCGCCGGAGTCATGGAGGCGCAGTACAACGTTCTGCGCCGCCACGGACACAGCCCTAGCGAGGCTTTCAACGAGACCGTGGAAGAGCTCACGCAGAGCCTGATCAGGCTTGTCGCTGAGAAGGGCATGGATTGGATGTACGCCAACTGCAGCACGACGGCGCAGAGGGGCGCGCTGGACTGGAAAAACAAGTTCCGGGATGCGGTCGCCCCTGTATTCGACCGTCTCTATGAGCGGGTCATTTCCGGAAAAGAAACCCGGATCGTTCTCAAGGCGAACAGCGCCCCCGATTACCGCGAAAAGCTCCAGAAGGAGCTCGACGGAATGCGCAACATGGAAATGTGGAGGGCGGGCGCAGCGGTCCGGTCCCTGCGGCCGGAAAGACGCAAAAAGACTCGAAGTTGAGAAATTGCGAAGTTGAGAAGATAGGAAATTGAGAGACCGGGAAGGGAACAGATTGTAAAAAGTTTTTCACTTGAACCTTCGAACCCTCGAATCCTCGAACCCTGCTGGAGGTAGTAATGCGCAGCGATATGATGAAAAAAGGTCTGGAAAGGGCGCCCCACCGCTCTCTGTTCAAGGCGATGGGATATACCGACGAGGAGATCGCACGCCCCATTATCGGAGTAGTGAACTCCGCCAACGAGATCATCCCCGGACACGTACACCTCGACCGGTTAGCCGAGGACGTCAAGGCCGGCATCCGCCTGGCGGGAGGAACGCCCGTGGAATTTCCCGCGATCGGCGTCTGCGACGGAATTGCCATGGGCCACGCAGGGATGAAGTATTCGCTTGCCAGCAGGGAAATCATCGCCGACTCCGTCGAGATAATGGCGACGGCGCATCCCTTTGACGGGCTCGTTTTCATTCCGAACTGCGACAAGATTATTCCCGGAATGCTTATGGCTTCCATGCGGCTCAATATTCCTTCTATTTTTGTCAGCGGCGGCCCGATGCTGTCGGGGACCGTCGAAGGGAAGTCCGTCGACCTGATCAGCGTATTCGAGGCAGTAGGCAGGGTCAAATCCGGGCATATGAGTTCTAAAAATCTCCAGGCTCTCGAGGACCGCGCCTGCCCCGGCTGCGGTTCCTGCGCCGGCATGTTCACGGCGAATTCCATGAACTGCGTGACGGAAGCCCTCGGGCTGGCGCTGCCGGGGAACGGGACCATCCCGGCGGTCGATGCGGCCCGCCGCCGGCTGGCAAAACAGACCGGGATGCAGATAATGGCTCTCCTGAAGAAGAACACCGCCCCGCGGGACATCGCAACGCTCGATGCGTTCCGAAACGCCATCGCGGTCGATATGGCCCTGGGCTGTTCGACAAACACGGTGCTCCATATTCCGGCCGTTGCCCACGAGGCGGGGATAACTCTCGATCTGAATATATTCAACGAAATCAGCCGCAGGACGCCAAACATCTGTTACCTGAGCCCCGCGGGAAGCCACTACCTTTCGGACCTGGACCGCGCTGGAGGCATCCAGAGCGTCATGAAGGAGATCGCCAAAGCGGGATCGATCCGCAAGGAGGCGCTTACCGTCACGGGAAAGACGGTCGGAGGCAATCTGAAGAAGGCGCGCGGCGCGGACGGCGCCGTGATCCGCAAACTGGACGATCCGTACGGAAAAGAGGGGGGGATCGCCATTCTGCGGGGAAACCTGGCGCCGGACGGAGCGGTCGTAAAACAGTCCGCCGTATCTCCCGATATGCTCGTGAACGAAGGAAAAGCCAGGACCTTTGACGCGGAAGATGAGGCGATCCGCGCCATCCTGGACGGGAAAATTCACCCCGGGGACATTGTCGTGATCCGCTACGAGGGACCCAAAGGAGGACCGGGCATGCGCGAGATGCTCGCTCCTACCTCGGCCATAGTGGGGATGGGCCTGGACAAGTCGGTCGCTCTCCTCACCGACGGCCGGTTCAGCGGCGGAACCCGCGGAGCGGCGATAGGCCACATATCTCCGGAAGCGGCCGAAGGCGGACCGATCGCACTGGTGCGCGAAGGGGACAAGATCTCTATCGATATACCCAATAAGAGGCTCGATCTGCTCGTCGGCGAAGCCGAGCTGGAGCGGCGGCGAAAGGCCCTCAAGCCGCATACGCCGGCCATCCGGAGCGGATACCTTCTGCGTTATGCAAATCTGGTTACTTCCGCAAGCACAGGGGCGATCCTGAAGGACAGATGCTGAACTATCATCTTGGCTAAGATTTTTAGTTTTGTTAAATCCGTCTGGACCCGATGCTGTTTTCACTTTTTTCCCCTTACAATGTAGCTACCAATATGGAGGAAGCGGCTATGATGAAAAGATTTTTCTGGATCCTGCTGATTTGCTCAATTCTGACCGGATGCGCCGCGGCCCGCCAGTCCGAATTTGCCCGGCACAACTCCATGTACCAGAGTTGGGGACACATGTGGTACAGCTGGTACGGATATAAGGACAGATCCTGCGATCCTGCCGTTCAGGAAAAGTCCCAGCGGGAGCAATGGTGGGGTAAAACGGCGGAGTGCCCCAAATAGGTCATAACTCAGCAAGAAGGGTAGTGTGCTCGCGCGGCAGTTCAATTTCAGGACCCCCGAGGCCGCTTCCGTGAATGGAAACGGGAACCGATCTCGAAGAATTCCATTTTTTTTCGAAAAGCAGGTGCGAGCCGTTTTCAAAATAAGTGAGATTCCGGATGACCGCAGCCAAATGGTTTCCGGCTGCGGTAAGAATCCCTGTTTCACCTACGTGCGTCCCGAGTTGACAGAGGATGCCTTTTGATCTCGCCAATTCTGAGATCTGCCATGAACACAGCAATCCCCCGCATTTTGAAATTTTGATGTTAAGAATATCGCAGGCTTCCTCTTCGATTAGCTTCACCGCATCTTCCGGTGAACATAACGATTCATCCGCGATAACGCTGAGACCCGTTTCTCTGCGAATCCGCCGCATTCCTTCCAGATCATCTTTCCGCAAAGGCTGCTCTACGGCAGAAATATTGAACTCCTTTATCGCTTCAATGTTGGATAAGGCCTGGTCAAAAGACCATTTACCGTTTGCTTCGACCCGCAGATCGATTTCCTTCCCCATGACATCCCGGACCTGCCGCAGGCGATGCCTGTTTTCCTCCTTATCAGCCCCCATAAGGACCTTGTAGGAATGGAAATGCATTTTTCTCAGTTCTGAGGAAACGGCGCGGTATTCTGAGATCGGGAGAAATGGAATGGATACCGCGCTCGGAATCATGTCTCTGACGACAGGGCCAAGCAAGGCGTGGGCGGGCTTTCTCAGGAGCTTACCCGTTATGTCGAGCAGGGCAATGTCCACGGCGCAAAGCGCGGCATTGTAAGCCGGAATGGATTTGGAGCGGCACAGCGATTCGAGCCTGCTCATCATGCGAACGGCATCCGGGATTGAATTGAATTCCCATGTCAGGAGAATCCCGGGAAAAATACTGCTGATGATTTCAGCAACGGTGGAGCACGTCTCTCCCGTAATATAGGACCTTGGAACACATTCTCCATATCCTATAATGCCTTCAGTCGCTTCTACTTCCAATATTATGGAATCGGCCCTCTTGGCCAGCCGGTGGGGTGAATGGAATCCGATAACGAAAGGCGCGGCGAAATGAAAGACGCGAATTCTTTTAATTCTCATTAAATGGCAATCCCCGCTATTCCATACCCGGTCAGGACGCCGCCCGATCAGATGAAGAGCTTCTTTTATCCAGATTCCTCCTGATAGCATCGGCAAGCGCATCTTTCGTAACCGGCTTCATGATAATTTCGGAGATGCCGATTTCCTGGATTCTGGCGTAGGTAATTGTCTCGCTGAAACCGGTAATCAGAATCAAGGGAAGTTCCGGGCGTATCCGCAGCATATTCTGCGCGAGATCCAAACCGCTGATGATCGGCATGGTCATATCCGTGATCACCAGGTCAAAACTCAGGGGGTCCGCCTGGAAGACCTTCATGGCCTCCACGCTGCTCGTCAGGGAAACGACTTCGTATCCGAGGCGGGACAGCATGGTTCTTCCGAGCTCAACGAGCATTTCCTCGTCATCCACAAAAAGGATCCTCTCCCGTCCCCCGGAAGGAGACTCCCTCGGTTGCGTCTTTTCACTCGGGCTCTCGCCGGCGGCGACGGGCAGGTACACGCGGAAGGTCGATCCCTGCCCCGGCTCGCTCTCCACCGTGATGACGCCGCCGTGGTTTCTGACGATGCCGTGGACTACGGCCAGTCCCATTCCCGTCCCCTCTCCCGGTTTTTTTGTCGTGAAGAAGGGATCGAATATCCTGTCCGTGATGGCCGGATCGATGCCGTGCCCCGTATCGCTCACGACCAGTTCCAGATGTGACCCGGGGGAAAGGTCGGGAACAGGGCTTTCCGGTCCTGTTTCTATTTTTGAGAGTTCGATTTTCAGGACGCCTCCCGTGTCCCTCATGGCGTGGGCGGCGTTGGTGCACAGGTTCATGAATACCTGGTGGATCTGGGTCGGATCGGCGCGGACGACTTCATAGCGCGCATTCACGTCCTGCACGATCCTGATCGAGGACGGCAGGGAGGCCCTCAGGAACCGGATCGCCTCCCGGATGATGGCGCTGACTCTGATCGGCTTGAATTCCTGTTCGGTCCGGCGGCTGAAAGCAAGGATCTGGCCGACCAGCTCTTTTGCCCGCTCGCTCGCCTTTCCGATCTGTTTGATAAAGTGCCGGATGGGACTGTCCGGGGGCAGGTCGCCGAGGGCCATCTCCGCATAGCCCAGGATGGCGCCGAGAATATTATTGAAATCATGGGCGATACCGCCGGCCAGGGTGCCGATCGCCTCTATTTTCTGCACCTGCCGGAGCTGGGCCTCCAGGCTCTTTATCTCCGTCATGTCCTTCAGCGTTCCCACAAGTCCGGTGACATTCCCGTCTCTATCCAGCTTTGGAGCGGCATTCATCATAAAGAGCCGTTCATGCCCCTTCCGGTCGAGAACGGTTCCACCGTAATCCCTTACGGTTTCCTTCCCATCTCTGATCCGGCGGAAGATCTTCCGGTATGCCCGGGCATCCTCCGGCCGGGTAAAATCGTTGAAATACCTGCCCACGACTTCCCGTTCCGAATATCCGAGAATTTTTTCCCAGGCGGGGTTCACATAAGTTATGGTCCCGTTCTCATCCAGCGTGTAAATAATATCAGGGGCATTCTCGCTGAGAGAACGGAACTTCTCTACGCTTTCCCTGACCTTTTCATACGTAAACGCGTTGTTTATACTGATTGCAATCCCCTGGGCGATACCCATAAGGAGATTCAGATCGCTCTGTTCCAGCGTTTTCTTTGACCGTATATTGTCCACCATGAGCACGCCGAGGGATTCCCCCTCGAACAGCAGGGGAACGCAGATGAAGGATTCCGCGCCCATTCGTTGCGCGAATTCAAGACTGCGAGCCGATATATCCCTTTCGATTTTTCTTACATCTTCGATGAGAAAGGGTTTCTGCTCCCTGAACGCGAGGACGGCCGGCCCCCTGGATTCCGGATTGTCCAGATGGAATTCGACTTCTTCAAGGTACTTCTTGTATTCCGAATCATAACCGTAGCCCGCCATATAAACGAGCCGGGTTTTTTCCTTGTTGGCCAGAAGGACCATGCCCCTGTCGAAATCGAGACGGTTATTAAGGACCTCCATGATTTTCGAGAGCAGTTCCTCGATTTCGAGAATCATCGAGGTTGCCTGCCCTATTTCGTTTACAAGCTGGGATTCGTTGTACCTGATGTTTATTTCGTCCAGGAGCTTTCTCGCCAGATCCCCCTGACTTTTGATGGTCAGCGACAGTTCGCTTTGGGCCAGCTTTTCAGAATGGAAGGATAATCCCAAGACCACGGCCGTATATGTTAAAAACGGAATGATGTCGTATTCTGCGGGCAGCAGAACGCAAAAAGCCGCAGCGATAAACAATCCGATAATGGAAAAGTGGTTTCTGACTCTCTTCCATGATGCCGCGTTGCTCTGCTGCCAGGTTATAATGTATTGACAAAACGGATCATTCCTGTGAATGCATTTCACATGATCTATGCTGGCCAGTTTATTCGTAAACAGAAGCGCAACGGATTCGAGGCTGCCGAGACGGTTTTCGCACTGATAGGGTCTTTCGTTTATTCCGGGGTGGGGAGTCACGACTACTTCAACGCAGTTTTCGCCCTTCTTTCTGACGGACATTGTCGTCGCTCTGCTCATCAGCCCGGCAAGGTGATCTATCATGCCGTACGCGGCCGATGGCGTCAGAAATCCGAAGGCATAGGAAGATAAAACGCCCGATGCTTTTGCGATGCAAAAATGACGTCCTACTTCACGTGCGATATTCGCGTTTTGAGTTTTCTTGACAATTATTTCCTGAAGAAGATCCGCCTGACGCTGTGAATACCAATGACCGCCGTCTTCAACCTGATAAGTTGTAAGACCCGCGTACTCGAGAAGAGGAATTACGTCAATTTGAGGGTAAAACTTCTTCAGGTACTCGATGTAATTCTTCGCGACACGGCTGCTGTACAGAGGTACATCGTCCGTACAAGCAGCTGATTTCACCACCTTATTGATCATACTTCATCCTGAATTTTTTCTGCGTGAACTGGATGTATTCGTCTGCGTAGCTCATATTCAGAACCCAGAACTGATAAAACTTTTCAAAAGGCACCTTTATAGATTCAAGATACGCCGAGGGGTAAGTGAGCAGGGGGATTTCATCGATATCGTACTCCGCGGCAAGTTTCGTGATCGCCGCTGAAATAATGTCCCAGGACAGTTCCTCCGGATCTACAACTATGATCGTAATGCTGTTAAGCAGTTCGGACAGATTGATGCCGAGATCGGATTTGTTGACGACGAGGACGGCCTTCAGCTCGTCGTCGCAGCGGAGCGCCATGGAATTCCAGCTTCGCTTGAACCCGAGCCGATGCATCGTCTCGGGGAGGGATTCCCCTTCCGTCTCCTTTCCCAGTCCGAATCCGAACGCCTTCAGCAGCAGCCCCCCAGAGTACGTACCGTAAAACTGCTCCAACTCCCAGATATCGCTCGAACTCGTTTCTTCCAGGCACCACTCTGAAGGGAGATCGGCATCCGCGGAACGAATCTTGAACATCTTGTAGGAAAAAAGGTCGAGCGAGCAGGCCTGGGGATTGGCCAGGCTTCTGGCGACGCCGCCGAAGACGCGCTCGGGGAAGGTGTTGTCCGGCCGGTAATAACACATGAGGTAATCCATCCTTGCCTCCGGCATATGGCACCCGCCCCAGGTGAACAGTCCGATCTGCCTGAGGACGCGGAAGCCCGGAAGCTTGGTTTCCATGGGCCGGGCGGCGTGATGGTGCATCAGCCACGTCCGCTCGAAGGCCCTGACCATTGAGATATGGCCGTAAATTTTCCCGTTGTGCTCGTAGGTGATATGGCGGGCGATGCTTGGCGTCTCCTGGTAAAGCTTGCGATAGGTCTCCTTGAATCTTTCCTTGTACGATTGAATCAGCTTGTACTTTTTCGGGTAGATAAAATTCGTGTCGAAGAGAAACTCCCACAGGGCGTCCATATCGACTTCCAGAGAAACCGCAAAATGCGGGTCCTGGGACACGCTGAGGATCTGGTGCAGCTTGCTGTAATTCTCGATATCCATGTCGAGGATGACGAGCCCGCTGACGAAGCGGTCTTCCTCCTCCCGCCTGTTCACTGCCTGGCACTTGCATCTGATATCAAGCACCCCGGCGTAATGTATCGTCATTTCAGGTATGATCAGTCCGGGCATCAGGACTCCTTCGTTCCTGTTTTCGACAATGGAAATGCCGCTCGCCGACATGTCCCGGATTTCAACCTGCACTCTTTCCCGGAACAGGGGATGTTGAAAAGAAATAGTCGGGGCGGGCACGAGTTTCTGGCGAAGACTCCTGATCTCCCTTTTGCGGAATCTCTTGAGCGGCTCGCAGGGGGGTGCGAGGACCATCTCTCTCTCGACCAGCCCGGCCGTCTGCCGGATGATGCGGCAATCTCCCGCGAACAGGAGATCCCCTTCCCGGGACAGGCGGATGGAAACCTTGGCGTCGGTATTCATCCAGTTAAAGGAAGCGGAACGGGCAACTCTCAACCTGACCCGGAACGCCGAAGCGCTGAAGTCGACCAGGTCGCCCTTGGCCGTGAACCCTTCCTGAGTGAGTTCGGCCGCCACTTCGGTGCAGGCAAGCCTCCGCGTATCCCGCCTGTTTATCAGGTAGCTCTTTTTCGGCAGCTTCACGCTCAGGCACTCCTTGCTGATGCTCTGCGGTTCCGCCGGGACCATGACCATGGCCGGCCCCTTCTGAATCACGAGGTGGAGAAAACGGTATTGCCTGATTTTCAGGCCGGATATTTCGTCATGGTGCCAGTAGCAGGTAAGGTCTTCGCCCGTACAGGAATCCGGATAGGCCCTGACGAGGATCTCCTGGTTATGCTTGGGGTGGAGCAGATGGACAAAGATGTTTTTATTGACAAAGTGTATGTAATTAATCGTATTTACGAGGTCTTCAAGATCGATTTGGCTTTGCGCGGAAGCGGTCAGCTGGGTGAGCCGGCTCGGCATTACCCGCTGCCGCGGGGCGGGAATGGACTGAGTATCAGAAGGAACCGAGACAACAAGCTTTTCGCGCGTGGTATCCATGACCATTTCTCCTCTTCGGAAACAGTTTTGGCTTAAGGATATTCTTTCGATGACGCAGATGGAACGAAACGCGCCCGGTCGGGGCAAACAGGTATGAATGCGAAGCGCACATCCCGGACAGCATAAAGGATAATTAAAACGGAAGGTTAATCGACGGTTTAGTTGCCTACAGGTTTACACTCATTATCAGAAACAACTCACACTGTCAATGACGTAATTCCTGCATCGGCCTCTCCGGCTATCTTGTGGAAATATTTTTTAAATGCTGCATCCTCCGAATGTGGATCATCAGAACGGATATCGCGGCGGGGGTTATTCCCTCGATCCGGGAAGCCTGCCCGACGGACACCGGCTGCAGCCGGGAGAGCTTCTGGCGGAGTTCGGTGGAAAGCCCCTGGACCTGAAAGTAATCGAATGATTCGGGGATGCGGATGCGCTCAAGACTCCTGAACTTATCCACCTCTTCCTCCTGCCGGCGGATATATCCTTCGTACTTACATTGGATCTCCACCTGTCGGACAACGTCTCTGGGCATAGCAGAAACCTTCCCTTCGAAGGCCTCGATATCCTCGTAGGAAATCTCGGGTCTTTTCAGCAGCTGCTCCAGGGATGTAGAGACATCGATGGGAGCCGAACTTTTCTCCTGCAGGATTTTCCTTACCGCCGGCGCGGGACCGATCCTTGTGCTCTTCAGCCTCAAGAGCTCTTCCTGTATCTGTCTTCTCCTCCCGGTCAGCTCGTCCAGCCTCTCCCGCGGCTGCAGTCCCAGCTCACACCCCTTGCCGAGCAGCCTGAGATCGGCGTTGTCTTCCCTCAGCAGCAGGCGGTATTCCGCCCTCGAAGTAAATATCCGGTAAGGCTCGGAGGTCCCCCTCGTCACGAGATCATCGATCATGACGCCGATGTAAGCCTCCGAGCGGTCCAGGATAAAAGGGTCCCGCCCCTGGGTTCGGAGGGCGGCGTTTATCCCCGCCACCAGGCCCTGCGCCGCGGCTTCTTCGTAGCCCGAAGTGCCGTTCACCTGGCCCGCAAGGAATAACCCGCCCAGAACCTTGCTTTCGAGGGTCGGCTTGAGCTGGGTCGGGTCCGCGTAATCGTACTCTATCGCATAGGCGGGGCGCATGATCTCAGCCTCCTCCAGACCGGCGATGGACCGGACGATCCGGATCTGGATTTCGTACGGAAGCGAATTGCCCGTCCCGCCGGCGTAGATCTCTTCCGTCCCCAGCCCTTCAGGCTCGAGGATAATCTGGTGACGGCGGCGTTCGGAGAATTTCACCACTTTGTCTTCGAGCGACGGGCAGTAGCGGGCCGACACTCCCTTGATCTGCCCGCTGTAAAGGGGCGACAGTTCGATGTTCTTTCTTATAATCTCATGCGTCGCCGGGTTTGTGTGCCCGAAATGGCATGCGATCTGCGGGAGGAGAGAGCCGGCGCCTGTATGCGAAAAAGGCCGCGCATCGCCGTCTCCCCACTGCTCCTCGAATTTGGAAAAATCTATGCTGCCGCGCCGGAGGCGCGCCGGCGTGCCTGTCTTCATCCGCCCCATCCGGAAACCGAGCGCCCTCAGCCGGGCGGAAAGCCCCTCCGCGGGAAACTCCCCCGCCCGGCCCGCCGGGATTTTCCGGTTTCCGATATGGATAAGTCCGTGCAGGAAAGTGCCGGCTGCCAGCACGACGGCCCGCGCCATGAACTCCGTCCCGATATTGTCCCTTGCCCCGACAACGCATCCATTCTCGACCAGAAAATCCTCCACGAGGGCTTGTTTGATCTCCAGGCCCTCCTGCCTTTCGAGAATCCCTTTCATCTCGGCCCTGTACCTGGCTTTATCGTTCTGAGTACGGGTGCTCCGTACGGCGGGGCCCTTTCTCGTATTAAGGAGACGGAACTGAATGGCCGTGCTGTCGGCCGCCTTTCCCATCTCGCCGCCGAGCGCGTCTATTTCCCTGACCAGGTGGCCTTTTCCCACCCCGCCGATGGACGGCGAGCACGGCATGTGGGCGGTCGTATCGAGATTTATTGTCAGGAGGAGCACGCGGGAACCCATCCGCGCGGCGGACAGGGCGGCCTCGCATCCGGCGTGGCCCGCGCCTATAACGATTACGTCATATCTGGCTGGATAAATGGCCATAAAAAATAGTACTTAGTTCTCAGCTCAAAAGATCGTAAGGTGTAACGCGTGAAGCGTGAGGTGTGAAGTCTGCACAAAAATCATCTTATGCCTCACGAGAATAGTTCATCCTGCTAAATCGTTGACATTTTATTCCTGAGGGAACACTATGCCCGAAAGTATATAATTGGAATATAACATGTCAAGGCCGCTCTATAGAGATCTGAACACGGTGCTGAGAAGCCGTTTCGGATGCAGGGTCCAGAAGATTTCGGTCGATGCCGGACTGACCTGCCCGAACCGGGACGGGACAAAGGGCTTGGGAGGGTGCATTTACTGCAACCGGCTCGGTTCCGGAACAGGGGCGTCCGCATCTCAAACCATCCGGGAACAGGTGATCACCGGGAAAAAGGCCCTGCAAAAACGCTACGGGGCATCAAAATTCATTGCCTATTTTCAATCTTTTTCCAATACCTATGCTCCCGCCGATAAACTGGAGGGTCTTTACCGGGAGGCGCTCTCCGTTCCCGATGTTGCCGGCCTGGAAGTCGGGACCAGACCCGACTGCCTCGAGGATGACGTGCTCGACCTGCTTGCCCGCCTCGGGAACGAAACTTACGTCTGCATAGAGCTCGGCCTGCAATCGGCTCACGACCGGACGCTCCGCCTGATAAACAGGGGGCATGATTTTTCCCGGTTTGAGGAAGGGACGGCCCGCTGCCGCGCCCGCGGGCTGGACGTCTGCGTCCACGTAATCCTCGGTCTTCCCGGCGAGGACAGAAACGATATGCTGGACACCGCTCGCACTCTGTCCGCCATGGATATCCAGGGAATTAAAATTCACCTTCTTTACGTCATCAAAGGCACGCCGCTGCACGACTTATATGAGGCGGGAAAGTACCGCTGTCTCGAGCGCGAGGAGTATTATGACCTGGTCGGCGATTTCCTTTCCCTTCTCAACCCTTCCATGGCCGTCCACCGCCTTACGGGCGACCCGCACCCCGCCGAGCTGGCGGCGCCGCTCTGGGCGCTGGAAAAGCAGAAGAACCTGAATTCAATCCGGGAAAGGCTGAGCGCAAGGCAGCTCTGGCAGGGAAAACACTTCCCGAATCCGGCCGCGGGGAAGCAGAGGTGATCATGCTGAAAACGGCTTCCGGTCTATATGGAGCGGTCCATCGCAGAGCTGCCGAGCGTCTTTGTAAACGCCGGGCGCAAGGGCCTCCTGGCCGAAATGGCGCCCCCGGAGCTGGTCCGGCTGCTCGATCCGATACCGGTCGATGCGTCTTCTCCTCTCCGGGACTGATTCCTTTTTGACATTGGCCCTCTCCTGTTCTAATTTAAAATTATCAGCTCCGGGGAGGCCGCATCCTCCTTTCTTGCCGTAACTGCAATTCCATCCCAGCGCCAAAAAGAGGATTTGAACCATGAACAGGAAGATGGATTTTTTTACCGCTCTTTATAACATCGCCAGGGTCGTCAACGCCTCCCTGGACACATCCGTGATCCTCGATGAAATCACCAGGTGTGTCGCCAACACGATGGGCGTGAAGGCTTCCTCAATCCGCATCCTCGACGCCAAGAAGAAGCGTCTGCTGATGGGCGCGGAGTACGGCCTTTCGGAAAGTTACATCCGCAAGGGACCGGTTCTGCTGAAAGAGAGCGGCCTGGACCAGAAAGCGATGGCGGGGGAGACGATCTGGCTGGAAAACGCCCAGACCGACGACAGTTTTCAATATAAAGAAATGGCCCGGACCGAAGGCATCAAATCCGTACTCGTGGTGCCGCTGCGCGTAGGGAAGAAAACAATAGGCGTATTGCGCGTCTATTCCGAAGAAGTGCGAAAATTCACCGCGGAGGAGGTGCGCTTCCTGGAAGCCGTGGCGAATCTGAGCGCAATCGCCCTTGATAACGCGCGCCTCTACCAGGCGCTGAAGACCAACTACGATCTCCTTGCGGCTTCCAAGTACCGCATCGACGACAACTAATGTGAGGGACTTCATATGATTCGTCTCGGCATCAACGGTTTCGGCCGGATCGGGCGCCAGGTGCTCAAAGCCGTCCTGGAGCGCTATCCCGATTCCCTGGAGGTTGCGGCGATCAATGATCTTTTCGATACCGGAACCAACGCCCATCTTTTCAGGTACGACACCAATTACGGCCGTTTTGCGGGGGAGGTCGCGGCCGAAAAGGACCGGATAGTCATCAGTGGAAAGCCGATCAAGAGCTTCGCCGTGCGCGATCCCGCCGACATTCCCTGGGACGATGAGGGCGTGGATATAGTGGTGGAGAGCACGGGATTGTTTACCGAGGGCCCCAAGGCGGCCGCCCATATTGAAGGAGGAGCCAGGAAGGTAATCATCACGGCGCCCGCCAAAAAAGAGGACATCACCATCGCGATCGGAGTAAATCAGGGGGCATACGATCCGGACAAACATCACATCGTGTCAAACGCGTCCTGCACCACGAACTGCCTGGCGCCGCCGGCCTGGATAGTGCACCGTGAGTTCGGCATCGAGAAGGGGCTGATGGTTACCGTGCATTCCTACACGAACGACCAGAAAATTCTCGACGTCGCCCACCGCGACCTCCGCCGGGCGAGAGCCGCCGCCCAGAACATTATTCCGACGAGCACGGGCGCCGCGAGGGCCCTCGCCCTCATCATACCGGACTTGAAGGGCAGGTTCGACGGCTACTCCCTGAGAGTTCCCACTCCGACCGTTTCCATCCTCGATTTCACCGTTCAGCTGAAAAAAGAGACCGCAACCGAAGAGCTGAAAGACGCTCTCCGGAAAGCGGCGGAAGGAGAACTGAAGGGAATAATGGCGGTCGAGCCCGCGCCGCTGGTTTCATCGGATTTCAAAGGCGACGACCACTCGTCCATCATAGACATGCAGTTCACGGATGTTCTTCGCCGCGACATGGCGCGCGTGGTCGCCTGGTACGACAATGAATGGGGATATTCGTGCCGGGTGGCGGATCTCGCACAATACATGGCGGAACGTCTCTGATCATAATGCGAGGTCGGGATAATGGGCAAGAAGCTGCTGATACTTTTCATATTTCCCGTGCTGCTCCTGGCGCTGTCCTGCGCCACCGTTCCCCTTACGGAGAGGAAAACGCTCAGTCTCGTGCCGGAAACGCAGATGCTGTCTCTCAGCAGCCAGCAATATCATGAATTGCTGGAGCAAACGAAAGTTTCCACGGATCCTGTGAAAACGGCCATGGTGCAGCGGGTGGGAAAGAACATCGCGACCGCGGCCGAGGATTTCATGCGCGATGCGGGGAGAAGCCGGGATGTAAAGGACTTCCGCTGGGAATTCAACCTGCTGGACGATAACACCGTCAACGCCTTCTGTATGCCGGGAGGAAAAGTAGGCGTATATACGGGAATTCTTCCCATCACTCAGGACGAGACGGGGCTTGCCGTAGTCGTCGGACATGAAGTGGCGCACGCCATCGCCAGACACGGGAACGAGAGAATGAGCCAGGCCCTCGTCGCCCAGATGGGGGGGATAGGTCTCGATCTGGCTCTTTCCCAGCAGAGCGCCGCTACCCGGAGCATATTTCTCAATCTTTACGGGATCGGCTCGAATATCGGCTTTATTCTTCCTTACAGCCGTATCCAGGAAAACGAAGCCGACCGGATCGGTCTCGCTCTCATGGCCAAGGCCGGGTACGATCCTCACGCGGCGGTTCCCCTCTGGGAGAGAATGAACAAAGAAGGCGGGCCGAGGCCCCCGGAATTCCTGTCCACGCACCCGGCCCCGGAATCGCGGATCAGGAACATACAGGGCCTTATTCCGGAGGCGATGAAATATTATAAAAAACAGGGCTAGAGGCAAAGGGCTAAAGGCACGAGGCTCAAGGTAAAATCACGGGAATTGTGGCCTCCAACTCCCCTTTGCCCTTTGCCCTTTGCCTTTTGCCTTTAGCCCTTCCCGTAATACTCCCTTAGATGTCTCGCCGTATGCGATTCCGCGCACTTCAGGATATCCGGGGGGGCGCCCTGCGCAACTATCTTTCCGCCGAGACGGCCTCCCTCCGGCCCTAAATCGATGATGTAATCCGCTTCTCCGATTACCCTGAGATTGTGCTCGATAACCAGGACCGATGCCCCTCTTTCCACGAGTCTCTGCAGCGCCGAAAGAAGCCGGTCGATGTCCGCCATGTGAAGACCGGTCGTGGGCTCGTCGAGGATGATCAGACTCTGTTCCGTCGAACCCGCGGCGAGCTCCCTGCCCAGCTTGATCCGTTGCGCCTCCCCCCCGGAGAGAGTGGGGCTGGGCTGCCCGAAGCGCAGGTAATCCAGTCCGATATCCACGACAAGGCCCACCGCCCTGCGGATGCGGGGAACCGAGGCAAAGAATTCCAGACCCTCCCCGAAAGTCATCTCCAGAACGTCATGAATGGACTTCCCTCGATAGAGGACGTCGAGCGTTTCATCCGTAAACCTCCGTCCTCCGCACGTTTCACATTCTATGTAAACATCGGGAAGGAAATCCATCTCGACCCGGATTCTCCCCTGTCCGGCGCATGTTTCGCAGCGGCCGCCCGCTGTGTTGAAAGAGAAGCGCCCCGGTCCGTATCCCCTCGTCCTCGAATCGGGCAGCATCGAAAAAAGCCGGCGTATCTCATCGAAGATCCCGATGTAGGTGGCGGGCGTAGACCGCGGCGTCCGCCCGATCGGGGAGTGATCCACTTCGAACACCCGCTTCAGCTCTTTCCATCCCTCAATCCTCCTGAATCCGTTTTTCCCTGGAATTCCGGCCAGAACGGATTCCAGCCCGCCGCAGATTATATCTTTAACCAGCGTCGATTTCCCGGAGCCGCTGACTCCCGTTATGCACGTCAGCGTGCCCAGCGGTATGCGAACGTTCAAATTTTTCAGGTTGTGGCGGTTTGCCCCGTATATCCCGAGCCAGCCCCTGGCCTGTCTCAGCCTGGAGGGCATCCGGCCCCGGCTCTTTTTCAGAAATGCGCCCGTAACGGAATCCGGGCAGGACATGACGGCCTCGAGACTGCCCTCGGCGACCACTTTTCCTCCCGCCGGACCGGCCCCCGGGCCGAGGTCCACAATGTGGTCGGCCGCGCGGATCGTCTCTTCATCGTGCTCCACGACCACGATGGAGTTCCCTTTTCGCTTCAGCAGTTCCAGCACGGAGAGCAGCTTTCTGTTGTCGCGCGGGTGAAGGCCGATTGTGGGCTCGTCCAGTATATAGCAGGCGCCCCGCAGGTTGGTCCCAAGCTGGCCCGCCAGGCGGATTCTCTGCCCCTCCCCCCCGGACAGGGTGTCTCCGGAACGGTCGAGCGAAAGGTAATCGAGCCCGACCTGCCTGAGAAATTCGAGCCTCGGCAACAGTTCTCCCAGGATGCCTTCCGCGACGGCCAGATCTCTTTTCTGAAAGCGCAGGGACGAGAGGGCCCGCTCCGCCTCCGCAACCGGCAATGAAACCAGTTCCCCGATACTCAAGCCGCCGACCCGGACGGCCAGCGCCTCCCGGCGCAGCCTCTTTCCCCCGCAGAGCGGGCATACGGCCGAATCGCCGATCGCGCCCATCCCCTCGCAGCGGGTGCAGGCGCCCCGCCGGCTGTTGAAGGAAAAAAGCCTTGGATCGAGTTCTTCGAAGCCGCGGCCGCAATTCGCGCAATACGCCTTCTCGCTGAAAGTCTCCGCCCTCCCTCCGGCCATGATGCGGACCGTTCCCTTGCCGGCTTCGAACGCCTTTTTCACGGCTTCCTCCAGCTCAAGCCGGTTCTTCCGGCCCGGCGAAACCTCCCCGATCACCACGTCAATGTCGTGCTCCCGGTAACGGCCGAGGTCCGGAAGAGAGTCGAGCGCAAAAACCGATCCGTCGGCGATGACCTCGCGAATTCCGCGCTTCCGGGCTTTTTCGAGCAGCCCGCGATGAAAGCCCTTGCGCCCGGAAACGAGCGGGACGAGCACTTTTATTTTCTTCCCGCCGTACCGCTTCAAAATCTCGGCCGCGACTTCCCCGGGCGAGTAGGAAGCCGCCGGCCGGTCGCACTCGGGACAATGCTGCACGCCCAGTTTGCTGTAGAGAAGTCGCAGGTAATGGTAGATCTCCGTCAGGGTGGCGACCGTGGACTTCCGGCCCGAACGGCTCGTCCGCTGCTCTATCGCCACGGTCGGAGGTATTCCCGAAATGTCATCCACGTCGGGACGCTCCATGATCCCGAGATACTGGCGGATATACGCCGGCAGGCACTCCACGTACCGCCTCTGCCCTTCCGCGAACAGGACATCGAAGGCGAGCGTCGATTTGCCGGATCCGCTGACCCCGGCTACCGCCACCATCCTGCCCCGCGGAATAGTGACGGATATTTCCCGGAGGTTGTGTTCCCGCGCCCCCCGAATGACGATACCTTCGCCGTTTACAGCGGCGGTCTTTCCGGCAACGGGCGGGCGAATCCGCGGCGCGGCCGATGCGTTCTCGAGATACGGCCGCAAATGCCTCCCGGTACGGGAATTCTTTTCGGCGGCTATTTCCTCGGGAGTCCCGGAGGCGACAACCCTCCCCCCTTCTTCCCCGCCTTCCGGGCCAAGATCCACGACGTAATCGGCGCATTTGATCATTTCCGGATTATGCTCGATAAAAAGGACCGTATGTCCCTCCCTGACCAGCGCTCCAAACGCCTGCATCAGCACGGAAACGTCGCACGGGTGAAGTCCGACCGAGGGCTCGTCGAAAATGAACAGCGTCTTCTCCTGCTTTTTACCCGCGATGTAGCGGGCGAGCTTCAGCCGCTGCGCCTCTCCCCCCGACAGGGTATGAACCGGCTGTCCGAGCCTGAGATAGCCCAGCCCGACGGATGCAAGCACCCGCAGGGGTTCCGTTATTTTTTTCATGCCGGAGAAAAAGCCGATCGCTTCGGAGATCGTCATGGAAAGGACGCGGTCGATAGTCCTGCCGCGGTAATCCACTTCAAGCGCCGCCCCGGAAAACCGCCTCCCGTCGCATGCGGGGCAGACGACAAAGACGTCTGAGAGGAACTGCATTTCTATTTTCTCAAAACCCTCTCCCCTGCATGCCTCGCACCTGCCGCCCGGAGTATTGAAGGAAAAGGAGGAACTCTTAAGCCCGCGCTCCCTGGCAAGGGGCTGCTCCGCAAAAAGCGCGCGGATCGGATCAAACGCCTTCATGAAGGTGACGGGCGCGGCGCGCGGGGTACGGCCCACGGGACGCTGGTCCACAAGGACTACCTGCCGGACATGTTCCTCGCCCCTGATGGAGCCGTATTTTCCCGGCCTCTCCTCCGGCTCGCCCTTCAGCCTTTTAAGCCCGCGATACAGGACATCTATTCCCAGGGTGCTCTTCCCTGACCCGGATACCCCCGTGATCGCCGTCATGGCGCCCAGTGGAATTTTCACATCGATTCCCTTCAGATTATGTTCCGCAGCGCCGCGGATTTCGATAAACCGCTCGGCGGATACTCTCTTCCCGGGAAGGGGGATGCGGAACCGGCCAGACAGGTATCCTCCCGTAACGGACTTTTCATCTTTCATGATTCTGGAGAGAGGACCGCTGCTGAGGACGTACCCGCCCTCTTCGCCCGCGCCCGGCCCCAGGTCGATCACGTGGTCCGCGCCGAGTATGATCTCGGGGTCGTGCTCGACGACGACGACGGTATTTCCCATGTCGCGCAGCTTCCTCAAGGAAGAGAGGAGCCTTCCGCTGTCCCTGGGATGCAGGCCTACGGTGGGCTCGTCGAGGACATAGAGGGTATCCACGAGAGACGAGCCGAGGGCCTTGGTCAGGCTGACCCGGGCGACTTCCCCGCCGGAGAGGGTCCTCGACTGCCGGTCCAGCGTAAGATACCCCAGGCCGACGCCGCGCAGGTATTCCAGCCGCCTGCCGACTTCCCCCACGAGGACCCGGGAGGCATCGTCAAGCGGCTCCGCGGAAAGGGCGTCGATGAAATCTCCCGCTTCGTCTATCGACAGGCTGTAAAACCGGGCGATGTTTTCCCCCCGGACGCGCCAGAGCAGCGTCTCCGGCTTGAATCTCGCTCCCCCGCATTCCGAACAGGTGACAAACCCCCTGTAGCGCGACAAAAAGACCCTGACATGCAGTTTGTACCGTTTCGTCTCGAGCCAGCGGAAAAATCCCCTTATGCCGTAAAAATCCCGGTCCCCATCGAAGATCAGCCGCTGGTGCTCCTTCTTCAGTTCGCCGAAGGCGGTATCGAGAGGGATCCGGCGCCGCCGGCAGAATGACTTGAGGTCTTCGAATTCAACGCGGGCTATGCCCGCCCAGGGCTTCACGGCCCCGCCGCTTATGGTCTTGCTTTTGTCGGGAACTACGAGATCGGGATCAATGTCTATTACCCGGCCGAAACCGCGGCAGGTATCGCAGGCCCCGGCCGGCGAATTGAACGAGAATGCATTCGCCGCGGGGTCCCGGAAGCGAAGACCGCAATAAGGGCATTCCAGCCGGGCGCTGTAACGGCGGCTTTCCCCGGGGAGGTGGATATCCAGCCTGCCCTTCCCCTGTTTCAGGGCGGATTCGAGGGAATCAACGATCCGTTTGCGGTCGGAGGCCCTGAAATGAAACCTGTCGAATACGATGCTGCCGGCGTCTCCGGAATCTTCGATCGGCACGACTTTCCCCTGCGACCAGACCCGGTAGAATCCGGCGCGGCGAAGCCTGTCCCGGAAATCCGGGCCCGATTCGGCTCCTCCTGGAAAAGTAACTACCACCGGGGTTTTTTCCTCCAGGCGAAGGAGGTCTTCATAGATGGTCCGGGGAGTGTGCTTCATTACGGGGCGCCCGCATGATGGGCACTCCAGAATGGAAATCCGGGCATACAGCAGCTTCATGTAGTCCGTGATTTCCGTGATCGTTCCCACGGTCGATCGGGACGTCCTGACCGGATCCCCCTGGGCGATCGCCAGCGAGGGAGGGATGCCTTCGATCGATTTAACCCGGGGGCGGTCCATGCGCTCCATGAACTGCCGGGCATACGGCGAGAAAGTCTCGACATACCGGCGCTGTCCCTCGGCATACAGCACATCGAAAGCGAGAGACGATTTGCCCGCTCCGCTTAGTCCCGTTATTACGACCAGGCTCTTGAGCGGTATCTCCAGATCGAATCCCTTTAGATTATTCTGGCGAGCGTCGACAATACGTATCTTTTCTTCTTCTGCCATCGGTTTTTTATAACCAACCGCACTGCCGAAGTAAAGGGGTAAAGGAGGGGGAACGTCCCTGGAAATCCAGGAGCATCGCGGATTCCCGGGGGAATCTCTGGAATATCAGGCGGGCTGTTGCAGTGTGTTCTCCTGTGAAATGAGTCTCCGGTACAGCAGGGAGTGGAGGTAAAAGAACCACGTCTGAAACCCTCCCTGGCGGAGGATCTTACGGGATAGATCCCGGACCGCCTTTTGCCGCTTGACTTTGAGGTCGGAGAGATAGATGGCGGGGAGGCCGCGGCAGATCATGGTGTGAAACCCGGGATTCGGCAGGGAGGAAACTTCCTGGCTCGCCTTTTCAAAAAAGAAGGATATCCTGTCGAGCATCTGCTGCTCGCTTTCGTAATATGAACAGAAATTCAGGTCGCCCCCTATGCTGTCTTCTTCCTGGTCCACCAGATAGTCCATCAGGATATGCAGCCCCTGCATCCACGGGAAATAGGCCCGGCGCAGGCGATTGATCAGATCCTGGGCCAGTCCGTCCTGCTGGGCGCAGGATACGAGGCAGAAAATTCCCAGCGTGGATCCTGCGCATGCCGAGAATTCATACCAGCTCATCTCCGGTATGAGCGTGCGGTGGCTTTCGAACCACTGCTTCAGCCGCGGCACCCTCGCTTCCGCCGGAACGTGCTTGTGCACCTGCAGGTCGCAGTAATACCCCGCAAGTTCATGGAGGGAAGAGGCGATGGTTCCATACGACGGCGTATGCGCCAGGACATCCTGGCAGGTCCTGACCAGATCGAGGAGATACCCCCCGTCCGCCTGCTCCTCCCGGTTCCGGTAATAATTCGCCCCGGGCGCTCCGGGGGTGAGGGCGTGCAGCATGGATTCATGCAATGCCCTGAAGTCGGAAGGGTCCGTCGAGGTGCTCCGGTCGCAGAGATTGTCAAGGTAATCGCTGATGGTCTGATAGGCGATGATGAACCGTGCGGCTTCCATCGCCCGCGCGCCGGCCAGAAGCGAGTAGAGCGCTCCTCCCTCGCAGTGGAAGGTCTTGGCGGCGATGCTCATCAAAGCCTGCCGGCGCAATTCCGGATCGGGAATATTTTGCGCCTTCCGGACCCATCCGGTCAGAAAACCGTGTGCGGCCGGGATAACTGTCCTGAAGACGCAATGCGCCATCGACCAGATGCGATTGGGAACTATTACTTTTTTCACTACAGCGCTCCGACGGGCCGCCGGGTCTCAGGTCGACCGGGCCCCTACAAGCAGAACGGGACAGCCGGCCAACCGCATCACCTTCTCCGTAACGCTGCCGACATGACCCCTGATTCCCGACTTTCCCCGCGAACCGATTACGACAAGATCAATACCCTTTTCATGCTGCACTTTGGCGATTTCCTCGTGAGGAGATCCCTCGCGCACCTCAATCGCGACTTCAATGCCGTCGCCGATCCGATCCAGCGCCTCCCGCAGTTTCTTGCCGGAAACGTCCCGGGCTTCGCTGCGGAACCGCTCGACCGTGCCGATGTCAAGGCAGTAATCGACGGCGCATTGCTGTATTTTCTCATCGATGACATGAAGAAGATGAATTTTTGAATGAAACTGAAGGGCAATGTCTCTGGCCAGGCTCAATGCCTGATCCGAATGGGCCGAAAAATCCGAAGGCACAAGGATATGTTTCGGGCTGAACATGACTTGCCTCCTGAAGCACTTTTTTGAGGAGAAAAATCGGAGACAATCCGGAGCAAGCTCAGGAGATCTCCGATCTTGAGGGAGATGCTTAAAACATGATTCGCTCGCTGATCCCTTCCGCCGAGGCGGACGGGATTGCGGTCGCTGCCGGATTCAAGCCGCCCGGTCCCTCTCCGGAGGGGAGATAACTTTGGACGGGCGGAATCCGGCGGGAGCAACGGCCGGTCGAACGCCTTGTCCGCGCCGCTTCAAAGAAACCGGATCGGGCGGGTATTCCTATTTTCGCCCTTTGAAAAAGGACATCAGATACTCGGCGTCCTTCGGCGAGAGGTCGAATGTGAATACCGCCTGTTCGATAAGCTTGTTCAACGGCTTGCCGGAACCGTCCTCAAGCTGAAATGATATCCACTTGACCGCCTTTCTCAGATCCTCTCCTTCCGGCATCACTTTCGACATGAATAAATCTCCTTTCTGCTATATTAAAAATCATAACGGAAACCCGGCATGGATTCAAGAAAGAAGAAACCCGCACGATAATTCCGGAATGCCTTTTTCAGATTAAGATTTCCGGGACGGGAGATTGAATTATCCGCGGAAACCGGGTAAAAGCTGGACATTATGGCTAAGGGCGAAAGGCTAAAGGGATGCCCAGGAGATTCCGCTTACAGAGACGAAGGGCAAAAGACGTTTCTTATGCCCGTGCTATCCTTTGTCTTTAGCCCTTAGCCTTTTGCCCTTAGCCCCATCCAGAGGCGATTATGTGGTCCGAAATAATTCTCTTCCTGACAGGCATGGCCCTTTTCCTTATCGGTCTCGTCAGATTGGGCGAAACAGTCAGGCAGCTGCTGACGGCCCGCATCCGGGAATACATCAGATATGCGGTCGGCCGCCAGTTAAGCGGCCTGCTCGTAGGGCTCACAACCACCATCCTGCTTCAGAGCAGCACGGCGTCCACCGTCATCACCGTGGGGATCGTCAGCGCCGGACTCATCAGTTTCTACCACTCGCTCGGGATCCTCCTCGGCGCCGATATCGGAACGACGGTTACCGTCCAGCTCGTTGTCTGGAAAGTGACCGCCCTGTCTCCCGCGTTTATCGTAGCGGGAAGCATTTTCTGGCTGTCGGGAAAAGAGAAAGGGAAAAGAGCCGGAGAGCTCCTCTTCTATTTCGGTCTGATGTTCTTCGGCCTGGAAATGACCGGCCAGGCGGCGGCGCCCCTGAAAGAGCAAGGAGCCGGCATTCTGCTCAGCCAGGCGGCGAACCCCCTGATCGGATTCGGCGTCGGCCTGGTCATAACCGCTCTCATCCATGCCTCCGCGGTGCCGATCAGCATTCTCGCAGTCATGGCCCAGCAGGATCTGGTGACGATTGAAACCGCACTGCCGATAGTGTTCGGGGCAAATATAGGGACGACAGTTACGGTCCTGCTGGCCGGGCTGACGGCCGGGATCAGCGGCAGAAGGACGGCCGCCGCCCATTTCTTTTTCAAGCTCGCCGGCGTCGGACTGGTCCTGCCGTTTTTTCCCCTGTTCATCGCCCTGCTGAAAACCATTTCGGCAAATACCGCCCAGCAGATCGCCCTGGGGCACTTTTTTCTCAATGTGTTCATCGCCGCCGCTTTCCTCCCGGTGCTCGGTCCGGTGGCAAGACTGATCGAGAGAATCATCCCCGGCCGTGAATCGATTATCGCGCTGTGGCCCGAGTATCTCGATCCCCGGCTCATAACCGATCCGGAAAAAGCGCTCAAAAGCGTGCGGATGGAAATGACCCGGACGATCAGACTTGCAAGAAGGATGTCCGACGAGGCGATGGAGGCCGCCGAAACCTACGATTCGGGCAAGTGCCGCAACGTACTCTATCTTGAGCCCGCCCTCGATAATCTGCGCACAGAGATCGTGAATTATCTCTGGAAGCTCTCCTGCCGGGAGCTGTCGGCTGAAAATTCCAAAAAGCTCTTTTCGTATACGGCCATGGCGGACGATATTGAGAGGATAGGGGACCATTCGGTCAACCTTGTCGAGCTGGCCCACCAGAAGCACCGGAGAGATATTCAATTTTCCGTAATGGGCATGATGGAGCTGCATGAGATCCGCCTGCTGGTGGCGAGGAACATGGAGGACGCCGAAAAACTGGTGGACGCATGGGGCGAGGAAGCGATCGTCATGATCTCCGATCGGGAAAAGGACATAGACCGCATCGTCCGGCAGGCAAGGGAGAAACACCTGGAGAGATTCCATCGAAGGATATGCCAGGCGGAGGCGGGTCCCATTTTCATTGAGATGCTTGTAAATCTCGAGCGGATATCGGACCATTGCGAAAACATCGCCGAATACATGCACGAGATCCGGGCGGAGGGAGTCGTCTCCTCCGGTCTGTAGCAGGTCCGCTGCCCATTGCTGTTCCAGTCACAATGGACCGCAACACCGCGAACGGAAACAGTCCGGAATTTCCGTTGCAAAAAAAAATAGGCTGTGTTTTCCTTGTAAAAAACGGGGATTTGATGCTTTCCCACTGCCGGCGGGGCGACATGGTCCTGAAGGAAGCGCTGCTGTATAAAAAATCGGACGGGAAGAAAGTCTCCTGCTTTTTATGCAATCACCGCTGCAAGATACCCGACGGGGGTTTCGGCATCTGCGGCGTACGGGAAAACCGGGCAGGCATCCTCTATACTCATGCCTACGGCGAATTGATCGCCCATAATATAGACCCTATCGAAAAAAAACCTCTGTACCATTTCCATCCCGGCACTTATTCCTACTCCATTGCGGCAATCGGGTGCAATTTCCGCTGCGATTTCTGTCAGAACTGGCAGATTTCCCAGGTCAGAGAGGCGCGCGACCTGGGACTGAAGCCCCGCGCGGCGCGCGTCGAAGACGTGGTCAGCCAGGCCCGGCAGACCGGTTGCCGGAGCATTTCCTACACCTATACCGAACCCACAATTTTCTTCGAATTCGCCTACGAGATCTCGCAATCCGCCGGAAAGGAGGGACTGAAGAACGTATTCGTCACGAACGGGTACATGACCGCGGAGATGCTTTCCCTTTATAACGGCTTCCTTCACGCGGCCAATGTCGATCTCAAATCTTTTCGCGACGGTTATTACAAAAAAATCTGCAAAGGGCGCCTCGCGCCCGTCCTGGACAGCATCAGGCTCATGAAAAAAACAGGAATATGGATCGAAGTGACGACGTTGATCGTTCCCGGTCTCAACGATTCCGAGGAGGAGATAAAAGACATTGCGGAGTTTCTCTCCGGCGTCGATCGCGGCATTCCCTGGCACGTCAGCCGTTTCCATCCTCAATACAGGATGGAAGAGCGGAATGCCACTCCCGTCGGCGTCCTCGAGAGGGCCTACGAAATCGGCAGGGAGGCCGGCCTGCAGTTTGTGTATCTCGGCAACGTACCCGGCAAGGGAAATGACACAAAGTGTCCTCACTGCGGCATGCTGCTCGTACAGCGCAGCGGTTTTTCCGTCCTTAAAAACGTGATCCGGGATGGAAAATGCCCGAGGTGCGCCACGGAAATCGCCGGGGTGGGACTTTAAGGCGGGTATTGGGTATCGGGTTTTGGGTATTGGGTTTTGGGTTTTGAATGCTGGGTGTCAGGTATTGGGCGGGGCGCAAGGAGATATGCTGAGATGGGCTGTCCTCGGACCTGATACCCGATACCCAATACCCAATACCTGATTTCAGCCCAGCCCCATCCCCTTCAGCACCGAAAGCATGATCGCCGCCGTCATTACCGAGCCGATCTGCCCTCCCGTATTCGCCCCGATGGCATGCATCAGAAGGTGATTGTGTTTGTTGTATTTCCGCGCTTCGACCTGGACGACCCTCGCCGCCATGGGATAGGCGGAAATGCCGGCGGCCCCGATCAGGGGATTCACCTTGCCCCTCGACAGGAAGCACATGAGTTTCCCGAACAGGACTCCGGTAACCGTATCCAGGCAGATGGCCAGGAATCCCAGACCGAGGACGAGCAGGGTCTGTCCTTTCAGAAACGCCGACCCCTCCATGGTCGCCCCGATCGTCAGTCCGAGCAGGAGGGTGACGACGTTCGCTATCTCATTTTCGGCGGACTTGGTCAGCCGCGAAACGACGCCCGATTCCCGGAGAAGATTCCCAAGCATGATCATGCCCATCAGCGGCGTTCCCTTCGGCGCTATCAGACACGTGACGATCGTTGCGGCGATCGGAAATACTATCTTCAGAGTCTTGGAAACCTTTTTCCCTTCGTACTTCATGACAATCTTGCGTTCCCGGTCCGAGGTGAGGAGCCGCATGATGGGAGGCTGGATCAGGGGTACGAGGGACATGTAGGAATAAGCCGCCACGGAGACCGCCCCCAGGAGATGGGGAGCGTACTTCGACGTAACGTAAATGGCCGTGGGGCCGTCGCACGCACCGATAACTCCGATCGCCACGGAATCCAGATAGGAAAACCCGAGCATGAGGGCAAGCAGAAGGGTTAGAAATATGCCGAACTGGCCCGCCGCCCCGAGAAGCAGGATGCGGGGATTTTCCAGAAGGGGGCCGAAATCGGTCATCGCCCCGATCCCGATAAAGATCAGGCAGGGGAAAATTTCGGTCAGGACGCCCGCATCGTAAAAATACCGGAGGAATCCTTCAGGCTCCATCATTCCGGCCAGGGGGATATTGACGAGGATGGCCCCGAAACCGATCGGGACCAGCAAGAGCGGCTCGTAATCCTTTTTTATCCCCAGATACAGAAGGCCGCAGCCGGCGGAAATCATAATTACATTGGGCAACGTAAGATTGGTGAGTCCTACTATAAGGCCGTTCAGACCCATCAGTAACGCATCAATCACGGTCTACTCCTTATTTTCGGATTCCCGGAACGGGAATATACGTCTTAAAAGATCTATGACAAGGCTGAGCAGCCAGATGCTGAGCAGAGTGCCGCCCATTCCTATGACTGTCATCGTGACTCCGAATGTAAATTTATCCATCTAAGATCCTCCGGGCGCCGCAAAGTGGCACAAACATGCGCTCCAGTCAAGAACTATAAACAAGCTCTTGTTTTTTCTGGCTTTTTCCTCTCAAAAAAAGTGCGAATTGTTCAGGTTTATGAATTCCTCCGGGCAGGCTGGAGAGACTCCGATCCTTAAGGAAGATGCTTAAACATGATCTCATTGCCGGATCATTTCCTGAAACGAAGGTTATTGCAGACCGGAATCGACTTGGCCAGTTTTTTCGCCAATTTTTCCACCTTATCGTATTCCGCCCGGCTGTGGGCGGTCCCTTTTAAAATCAGGCTCCCCTTTGCGTATTCCACCTGCAGCGTCGGAATATTCAGCTTGGGATCCAGGAACGCGGAGGCGCGAATCTTGGCGGCAATCTTTCTCCCCAGGAGAACCTCTTTCCATTCAGGGGTTACCTTTCTGTCCCGGTCCGTTAAAGCGCTGGCCAGAATGTCCGTTATCAGCTCATGAGACTGGACGCCGGTATTGAAGATCATGTCGTAGCAGCGCTGGTCGTTCCAGTCTACGCCGTAATTGGCCTGGACATATCCCGCCCTCCTGCGGTCTACAGTCTGGACCATCCACTTCGCTGTTTCCTTGTCCACCTGGTCTTCGCGCATCGTCCGGTCGATCCGGTACTCGAGCGGGGCGCTCAACCGGACCCGGAGGACGAAAGGTATGTCGCAGAGGAGGTGGGCGCCGCCTCTGCCTACGATGATCGCCCGGTCCCTCCAGGCATAATCGAAGATGTAACTCTCTATCAGTGATACGAAGCCCCTGTATTCGTTGTCGAATCTTTCCCAGAGGGAAGGGGCGGCTTCATCCAGATCCGTCAGGAGTTGCCCGCACCGTTCGCCCGCTCTCTGCATATCGCTCAGGATTCTCTCCTTTCCGATATACGTATAGCCCACCTTATCGGCAAGCATCTTTCCTATTTCCTGAGAGCCGCTTCTGAATTTCCTGGATATGGTCAATACCGCCATTATGCACCTCGGTTTTCATTGTTTTCGCATACTTCCGGTATTTTCCCCTGGCGCTGCCGCTGCATGCGCAGCCAAAGCTTGCCGGCAACGATTACCCCGACCGTAAAGAATATTTCCACGCCGTATTGCAGGAACTCAGTGGGATGCAAAATTTCCTTGATAAAGGGATCTGTTATCATCATCTCCCCGCCGACCCTTCCCAGGATGGCGGCCCCGATGTAAATTATGATGGGGTACTTGTCCATCAGCATGGAAAGAAGATTGCTCGTAAAGACTACAAGAGGAATGCTCAGGCCCAGCCCGAAAATAAGGAGAAAGAGATTTCCCCCGGAAGCTCCGGCAACCGCCAGGACATTGTCTACAGACATTGTGATATCAGCGACGACTATCACCCAGATCGCCTGCCAGAAGGTCTTTGCCTCCCGCTGCACCTCTTCGTCCGGAACACCTTCGATAAACAGCTTGATTCCGATCCAGATGATCAGCAAGCCACCGACAAACTTGACAAACTGGACCTGAAGAAGCTGCGCGGCAAAAAAGGTCAGCACGACCCTGAGCATGACCGCCGCACCCGCCCCGAAAATAATCCCCTTTTTCCGTTCCTCGCGCGGGAGGGTCCTCACTGCCATGGCGATGACCACGGCGTTGTCCCCCGCGAGAATCAGGTCGATGACGACAATGCTTAAAAAACCTAAAACGAAATCCCAGTTAAGCTGTATCTGGCCCAGTATTTCCGGCACACCTTTTCTCCCTGACTGAAGGCGGGACTTTCCCTTTTAAAGGGGGGTTTTCTATATCATAATAAAAGGCCGGTCCGCACGCGAAATGTGCGGCGGCAAGCGCTGATCGCGCCTCGGCGGGTTGACAGCCCTGCCTATTCGTAGTAAGGATTGAAACTGTAAAGAGGCTTCGAGAACATCTCTTTTTGAACCCGTTTTTGATCGCGCCATTTCTCTTCATACTTCCTCTTTTTTCCGGATTTATCAACTTGAACCCTCTTAATCTGTTCCATTACGTCCATTACGCCGCGTGATTCCATACGGAGCGATTTCTGAAGGCTAAAGCCATGCCTCAGGGAAAAGTTATCGCTGTTGAAGGAATAAACTGCTGGCGACGCGTCCATACCGGGCGCGCCGCTTTTTTAGTGGATGCGAAAGCCTACTTCGAAGCATTGGTGGCAGCGGCGAGGCAGGCGCGCCAATCTATCCTGATCGCCGGATGGGATATCGACAGCAGGCTGGAGCTGAAACCGGACCGGCCCGAAAGCCATGATCCGGCCCGGCTCGGCGAGTTCCTGAACAATCTCGTTTCGGAGCGGAACGATTTGCATATCTATATTCTTACCTGGGACTTTGCCATGATCTACCTTTTTGAACGGGAGTTCATGCCCCTGTTCAAATTGAACTGGCGGACGCGGTCGAGAATTCATGTCCGTTTCGACGGGAACCATCCTTTGGGGGCCTCACATCATCAGAAGATCGTGGTAGTTGACGATTCGGTGGCATTTTCGGGAGGATTCGACCTTACGGCAAGGAGATGGGATACACCCGAGCACAGATCGGAAGACCCCTACCGAATAGATCCCTGGGGGGCGCCATACCATCCCTTCCATGACGTACAGATCATGGTGGAAGGCGAAGCCGCCGCATGCCTGGGGGAAATTTTCCGTGAAAGGTGGAGAAGGGCCACCGGCTGTTCCATCCGGGCCGCCGCTCCTGCGGACAGATGGCCTCCCGGGGTGCGGCCCGATATCGACAACGTGCAGGCGGCCATTGCGAGGACTTTCCCGAAATGGGGGGACTACCCGGAAGTAAGGGAGGTGGAGCGTCTCTTCACAGATATGCTCTCCTCCGCCCGAAAAAGCATCTATATAGAAAACCAGTATTTCACGTCCTCGCTGATCGGCAATATCCTTGCAGGCCGCCTGAGGGCCGAAAATGGGCCGGAGATCGTCATGATTGTTCCGGCCAGGTGTTCAGGATGGCTGGAGCAGAATACAATGGGGATTTACCGGGACCAGTTGCTCCGGATGCTCCGGAAGGCGGATATCAGCGGCAGACTCCGCGTATATTCCCCGGCTCTGCCCGGCCTGGAGATACATTCCAAGGTCCTGATCGTCGATGACGAGCTGCTGCGGATAGGATCGGCAAATATGAGCAACAGATCCATGGGACTTGATACCGAGTGCGACCTGATGATCGAAGCCGGGGGCGAAAGCCGCGTTCGCGAGGCCATTGTGCTGTTCCGGAGGCGGCTCATTGGAGAACACCTGGGAACGGACGCCGGGGAAGTCGCCGCCGCTGAAGAGGCGGAAGGCTCTCTCGTCGGGGCGGTTGAGTCAATACGCCGCAAGAGCGGGAAAATAAAGGAATTGGAGCCGGAAAATGAAGACCGGGGATCGGCCATCTGCGACGAGGTCATCTGCGATCCGGAGAAGCCGATGAACGCCGATTACGTCCTTGCCCGGATGCTGCCGGAGGAAGTGAAGGACCGCCGGGGAACGCGCCCGCTGAGCCTGGTCGCCCTGCTGGCCGCGCTCGGCGCGCTTGCCGCCGTCTGGCACTGGTCTCCCCTCGGCGAATGGATTCGTCCTGAAGTAATATCGTCGCTGATAGCTCCGTTCAGGGAAAATACGCTGATCCCCTTTCTTGTTCCCGCCGTTTACGCCCTGGCGGGACTGGTAATCCCGATCACTATTCTCATCATTTCGACCGTCCTGATCTTTGACCCGCTATACGCCTTTTTCTATTCTTTAATAGGGTGCCTCTCGAGCGCCTCGCTCTCGTACGGGATCGGGCAGACCCTCGGCCGTGATCTGATCCGCAGGATCGCCGGAAAGCGGGCGAACCGCGTCAGCCGCCACATCGTCCGGCACGGCTTCTTTGCCGTGATTTTGCTGCGGGTGACCGCCATAGCGCCTTTTACGGTTATAAACCTGATTGCCGGAGCCTCCCGCATCCGCTTTCGGGACTATTTCCTCGGTACGCTGATCGGTGAAGTGCCGGGTGTCTTTGCCCTTACGCTGTTCGGAGACCGGCTGGGCGCCGCCATTCGTTATCCTAATCCCCAGAGCCTGCTTCTGCTCGCCGGAATCGTCCTGCTGTTTCTATCAGGCAGTTACTGGCTGACAAGACACATCGCGAGGAAAGAGATTTGACCCGCTTTCCCGCCGCAGCAGCTGAAATACTGCCTTCCCGCCTGTCCGTGGCCTCTTACAATATCCACAGCTGCTTCGGGATTGACGGCCGGTACAGCCCCGAACGGACAGCGGAGGTCATTCGGGAATTGCAGCCGGACGTTATCGGCCTTCAGGAAGTCGATTCCAGGCTGGCCGCCGAGCGCATGCTGCAGCTCGACTATCTTGCCGCCCGGACGAGGCTCAAAGCGGTGGCCGGGCCCTGCATCAGAGATAAGAAGGGCTGTTACGGCAATGCCCTCCTGACGAAATTTCCCGTCGTGGGCGTCCGCCTTATCGACCTGAGCATTCCCGGCCGGGAACCCCGGGGAGCAATGGACGTGGATCTGAACGTCAACGGCGCGCTCCTGCGGACGGTAGTAACCCATCTCGGATGCAGCGCCGTCGAACGCAGACACCAGATCCGCCGGCTTCTGGACAGAATAGACCGCCGGATGGAACGCCCCGCCTTGATCATGGGCGACTTCAACGAATGGATCCCCATGAGCAATTCCCTCAAGACGATCCATTCCCGCGTCGGCGCGGCTTCATCGTGCCGCACCTTCCCTTCCCGGTTTCCCGTCTTCGCCCTCGACAGGATATGGGTATGCGGCAATGGGGCCAGGCCGGAATTTTCCGTGCATAAGACTCCTCTGTCCCGGACGGCTTCCGACCACCTGCCCATCACGGCCTCCATCTTGTTTTGAGTTCACAGTTCGCGGTTCCAGTCCGCAATTCCCGGTTTGCAGTTCCATCCTCGGTTCGCAGCAGTGACTGTTTTATTTTTTGGTTCCGAGTTGCGAAACGAAAGAACGGGTAACCGTGAACTGAGAACGGGAACCTTTTTCTAAGGTTTTTAGCTGACTAAAATAAGGTATTCCGCGGATGGAAGAAACCGGCGGAAGATTATTATCCTTAGCCCAAATAAATACCGGAGTTTTCCGATGCCGGACAAAGAAGAATTCCACAACGAGATGGAGGCTCTGCTGAGCGAATGGAGCGATCGTATCGACGAGATCCGGACCGCCTTCGATGAGCTGAAGGAGGATCGGAGAATGAAATGTGAACCGGAAGTCGAGAACATCTTCCTGAAGCGGGAAATAGCCTTGCGTAAACTCCACCAATTTGATGCGGCCGGCGAGAACTGGGAATTCTATCTCCCCGAAGTCGAATTCGCCCAGAAGGAACTGGAGACGGCCGTCGAAAACGCCTTGATGAAGCTGAAGCACGTCTGACCCTTCCGCCTCCTCTGATAAACCATTCCGGATTAAGTCTTTTCGCGCAGAAAAATCAGGCCGCGCTCTATTCCGATCTCCGCATTTTTATCGCATGCTTTTCCCCGAGGACCTTATGAAAAAAACCAGACAGACCCGTCCTCCCCAGCACCAGAAACGGCAGCCGGGCCGCGAATCCGAAATGTCGCCCCGCCCGGAGGTCCGGAAACCCGAATACCGGGGGAGCGGCAAACTTCAGGATAAGGCGGCCTTGATCACGGGGGGGGACAGCGGCATCGGAAGGGCCGTCGCCATCGCTTTCGCGAAGGAAGGAGCCGACATCGCCATAGTGTATTTGAACGAGCACAAAGACGCGCAGGATACGGCGGATCTTGTCCGCAAGGAGAACCGCCGGTGCCTGCTGATTTCCGGCGATGCCGGGGATGAGGAATTCTGCAGGGAGGCGGTCGAAAAGGCGGCGGTGGAATTCGGCGGCCTTGACGTACTTGTCAATAACGCCGCGGAGCAGCACCCCCGCGACCATCTCGAGGAAATATCGGCGGAACAGCTGGAAAGGACTTTCCGCACGAATATCTTTTCCCAGTTCTTCATGACCAAGGCTGCGCTGTCCTATCTCAAGGAAGGGAGCGCGATCGTGAACTCAACGTCCGTCACCGCTTACCGCGGCAGCCATCATCTTCTCGATTACTCGGCCACCAAAGGCGCCATTGTCTCATTCACCCGATCCCTGTCATCAAACCTGGTGAAAAGGGGCATCCGCGTCAACGCCGTGGCCCCGGGGCCGATCTGGACTCCGTTGATTCCCTCGACTTTCCCCGAAGAACACGTCGCCCAATTCGGATCATCCGTACCCATGCAGCGTCCCGGAGAGCCTGAGGAGGCGGCGCCCTGTTATGTCTTTCTGGCATCCGGGGATTCGTCTTACATGACGGGGCAGGTGCTGCACCCGAACGGTGGAGAGATAATAAACGGCTGAAAAAAGCAAAGGAGAACGCATATGGATATTTTTCAGATTCTCAAGAAAGAGCACGATCAGGTGAAGAGCCTGATGAACCAGATGCTGTCGAAAAAAGAATCGAAAGCCGACGATCTGATGCGCCAGATTCACAAGGAGCTCTCGGTCCACATGCAGGGAGAAGAGAAGCTGTTCTATCCCATGCTGGAAGAGGATGATTCGTCCCGCGAAAAAGCCCTGGAAGGCTATGAGGAACACCACGTCGCCAAGGGTGTGCTGAAGGAACTCCAGAAAATGAACCACGCCGACGAAAGATGGATGGCCAAGGTATCGGTCCTGAAGGAAATCGTCGAGCACCATGTCGAGGAGGAGGAAAAGGAGCTGTTCAAAGCCGCCAAGGGCGTTTTCGAAAAAGAGGAAGTGAAGGAGATAGGGAAAAAGTACCTGGAAGAAAAAGAGCGCATGATGTCTTCCATGAAATGAGGAAGGGGGTTCCGCCATGCGGGCGATCTGGTCCGGTTCCATCAGTTTCGGTCTCATCAATATACCCATCCGCCTTTTTACCGCTGTGCGGGAGAACAGGCCTGATCTCGACATGCTGCACCGCAAGGACCTGAGCCCGATACGCTATGCGCGGGTCTGCCGGGCGGAAGGCGAAGAAATCCCATACGAGGAAATCGTCCGCGGATATCAGTACAGGAAAGGGGATTACGTCATCCTGGAGGAGGACGATTTCAAAAAGGCGGACGTGCGGAAAACACAGACAATCGAAATAATGGACTTTGTGGAATCGAAGGAGATCGATTCCAAGCTTATGGAGAAGCCGTATTACCTTGAGCCGACGAAAGAATCCGGCAAGGCCTACGCCCTCCTCAGGGAAGCGCTGAAGCGGACGAACAGGGTAGGAGTCGGAAGGTTCGTCCTTCGGACCAGGGAGCACCTGGTTCTGCTTAAACCGGAAAACGGAATGATGATCCTCGAGCAGATCCGGTTTGCAGATGAAATTGTAGACTCGTCTCAGCTTTCCATTCCCGGCGATGAAGCCGTATCCAAGCGTGAACTTGACATGGCGGTCAAGCTTGTAGAACAGCTTTCAGCTCCTTTCCACCACGACCGTTACCAGGACACGTATGCCGAGGAGCTGATGCGGATCATCAATGAAAAGGCTCAGGGCAAAGTACCGGAAGCGCGGGGAGAGAGGCCTGTACCCACGGGAGTTCCCGATCTCATGTCCAAGCTGAGGGAGAGTCTTGAGGTCGCCCGCAAGAAGCGCTCCGCAGCGTGAGCCCGTAAACCGTAAGGCGTAAGGCGTGAACCGTAAGGAGTCAGGCGACGACCGTGGATCATCGGCATCATTGCTCTCGGCGCCTTTTCACCTTACGATTTACACTTTACGCCTTACGTCAAAGTGAATCCATGCCATTGCGGGAATATCACAGAAAAAGGAAATTCAAAAAGACCCCGGAGCCGCAGGGCGGCCCGGCAGCGAAAGGAGGGGCCATGCCCCTCCGTTTTGTTGTACAGAAACATGCCGCTTCGCGTCTTCACTACGACCTCCGTCTTGAACTCGACGGGGTTCTGAAGAGCTGGGCCGTACCAAAGGGAATCCGCCCCGTTCCGGAGGAGAAACACCTTGCCGTTATGGTCGAAGACCATCCCCTGGAATACAGGAGCTTCGAAGGGGTCATCCCGAAGGGCAATTACGGGGCCGGCACGGTGATGATCTGGGACGAGGGCTGTTACGCGTCCAGTGCCGGCCCGGACCGCGCCGTCTCGGAGCGCGCCATCATGGAGGGATTGAAAAAGGGACATATCAGTTTTGTCCTCGAAGGCAAAAAGCTGCATGGCGAATTCGCCCTCGTGAAGTTGAAGCGCGGCAAGGAAAACGAATGGCTCCTGATTAAAAAAAAGGACGAATACGCCGCCGGACCGGAGTACGCCGAAGACGACCGCTCGGCCGCGACGGGGCGGACGATGGACGAAATCGCCGGAAGCGGTGAACAGGCCGCCGCGCGCCCTGATCTCCCGGCCCTCGGCGTTGCCGCCCTGCCCCGCAGCCCCATGCCCGACCGGATCAGTCCCATGCTCGCCACTCTGGTGGAGGAGCCGTTCGACCGCAGCGGATGGCTGTTCGAGATCAAGTGGGACGGCTACCGGGCTTTCGCGCGCGTCTCCGGAGGAAAAGCCGTTCTCTATTCGCGCAACGGCAATGTATTCAACGCAAAATTTCCGGAGACGGCGAAGGCGCTGGAAGTCATGCCTTTTGATGCGGCGCTGGACGGGGAGCTTGTGGCTCTCGATTCCCGGGGAAAGGCCGACTTCCAGCTGCTGCAGAATTATCTCAGAACGGGGAGAGGATCTCTTTTCTACTACGTATTCGACATTCTGCACCTGGAAGGGCGAAGCCTGCTTCAGCTGCCCCTGCGCCGCAGAAGGCATATCCTGAAACAGATCCTCCCCGGAATCCCGGGGATCCGCGTCAGCGAAGATGTGGAAGGAGACGGCGTTTCCCTTTTCCGGGAAGTCGTCAAAAACGGTGTCGAGGGAATCCTGGCGAAAGACGCCGCGAGCCCGTATCGTCCCGGCATCCGCGGCAGGGACTGGCTGAAGATAAAGGCGACGCTGCGGCAGGAGGCGGTGATCGGCGGATACACGGCTCCGCGAAAAGGTCGCAAGCACCTGGGGGCTCTCGTGCTCGGCGTCTACGAATCCGGAAACCTCGTGTACATAGGGCATTCCGGAGGCGGGTTTACGGACCGCGATCTGCTGGAAATCCGCAAACGCCTGGATGCCCACAAGACGGACCGCTGTCCGTTCAGGACGGCGCCCAGGACAAATACTCCCGTCACCTGGGTTGAACCCGTCCTGGTATGCGAAGTCCGGTTTTCGGAGTGGACCGAAGAGGGTCTGATGAGACACCCGATATATCTGGGCATGCGCGAAGACAAGGACCCCCGGGAGGTGACCAGGGAAATACCGGGCAGCGCCTCACGCGTCCTGAAAGAACCCCGGTTCCGGATCAGCGGGGCGGGGGACCGGTCGGTGAAGATCGACGGGATAGACATCCGCCTGACCAACCTGGACAAGGTTTTCTGGCCGGAGCACGGGTATACGAAAGGCGACCTGATCGATTACTACCGGCGCGCAGCCCGCCTGATCCTTCCCCACCTGCAGGACCGGCCGCAGAGTCTCCATCGCTTTCCCGACGGAATATACGGAGAGAGCTTTTTCCAGAAGGACATGACGGACAAGGCCCCGTCCTGGATCACGACCGTCGGAATCCGGACGGAAACGGAGGACAAGCAGACCAGGTATATCCTCTGCCAGAACGAAGCCGCCCTCGTATACATGGCGAACCTCGGCTGCATAGAAATAAATCCCTGGAATTCCCGCTTTCAGAATCCGGATTATCCCGATTATCTCGTTCTGGACATTGACCCCCTCGATATCGCTTTCGACCGGGTGGTGGAAGCAGCCCTGGAGACCAAGGAGGTCCTGGACATAGCCGGAGCCCCCGGATTCTGCAAGACATCGGGCGCTACCGGACTGCACATTTTCGTGCCGACCGGAGGGAAATACACGACGGAGCAGGTCCTGGAATTCGCAAAAATCGTCAATTCTTTCGTGAACGCAAGACTGCCCGCGACCACAAGCCTGGAGCGTCCGCCGCTCAAGCGGGAAAAGAGAGTTTATCTTGATTTCCTGCAAAACCGTCGGGGCCAGACGATGGCTTCGGTCTACAGCGTCCGCCCCAGGGCGGGCGCTCCCGTCTCCGCACCCCTCCGGTGGAAAGAGGTGCGAACCGGCCTCGATCCCGCGGCTTTCAACCTGAGGACCATGCCCGGCCGGATCGACCGCGTCGGAGATCTCTGGGAAGGCGTCCTCGGGCCCGGGATAGACATGCAGCGCTGCCTGGAAAGGCTGGACAGGGCGGCGCGCAAGTTCTTCGGCGGTGAACCGGCCGGACGCACCGGCTGATCGTCTCCTCATCCTTCTCCTGCCCCTCTTTTCAGCAAATGAAACCGAGGAAATCAGGAATTTCTGAATGGCCCTTCGCACTACCCGCTCTCTACAATGATCATCAGAAAAACGTCGGCAGCAAAATAAAAACAAAGGGGGAATCTCCAATGAAGAAACTGCGGATTATCGTCATCGCGCTGCTCTGCGCGGCGCTGGCCGGGGCTTGCGCATACCGGGCGCAGGCTCCCGTAGCCAAGCCTGCCTACACTCCTCCCATGGTGAGCTACAGCGGAGGAATTCTTGACGCCAGATACGCCGCCTCATTCGATCAGGTATGGAACGCCGCACTGGTTTCGCTCGAAGATCTGAAGATGCCGGTTGTGAGCACGCAGAAAGTCGCCGGTGGACTGATCAACGCAACGGGAACTGATGGGACTCCCCTTCAGATCACGATTCAGCCGCTGTCGCCGGGAAACACGGAAGTCCAGATCAAAGTGGGAGCGGTCGGCAATGAACAGGCCTCCAGGATCATAAACGACCAGATCAGAAGCCGCCTGGGAATGTAGGCCCGGAGAAAGCGCCATGGCCAAGGCGGGAACACGCGCCCGGAGAGACGAGGTCCTGGTGTGCCGCAACTGTCTGAAGGAAACTCCCGTGCGCAAGGGCGAAACAATACCTCCCTGTCCTTGCGGTGCCGGGGGTTATCACTACCGCGGCACCGGAACAGGACTCTTCCGGCGGGGATCGGCCGGGGGGAAAACCTCCCGGAGGAGCCATTAGCCTTCTGACCGGCAGACGGCGTGCTCCGTATTCTGAAATAGGCGTACGGAATGAATGTATCCTGCCCCGGAAGAATTACTTTCGGCTTCAGGCGATTCAGTAATTTGGAATAGCCAAATCAGTGAATCGGCGGATGGCTTCTGGGATGGAAATACATAAGAATGGCGGAAACCCGGCTTCGCGCACCTTCCTGCAAAAGCAATGCGGAGCTTAATCTCCGCTTTACTTTTGCAGAAGAGGAAGGCTCCGGACAGGCGCTCCGATTTTCTTATGAAGCAAATCCTTACAATCACCTTGAACCCCACCATAGACCGGAGCACATCCGTGGACCGTGTCATTCCGGAACGCAAGCTCCGCTGCCGGGCGCCTGCAGATGAGCCGGGGGGAGGAGGAATAAACGTCTCCCGGGCCATTCGCAAGCTGGAGGGATACTCTTCAGCTGTCTACAGCTCGGGGGGGCCGTTCGGCCGTCTTCTCCAGGATATGCTGACCGCGGAGGGAGTGGATCATTATCCGGTTTCCATTTCAGGGTGGACCAGGGAGAACCTGATCGTTCTGGAAGAAACTACCGGCCAGCAGTTCCGGTTCGGCATGCCGGGACCTCATTTAGAGGAAAACGAGTGGCGCAATATACTGGACCGGATCACGGACTGCGGGCATCCTTCGGGCTTCATCATCTTCAGCGGAAGCTTTCCGACCTTCGGGGTGGAAGAACAGTTCTTTCGCGATCTGGCAGGGATTGTCCGGGACCTGGGGAGCCGGCTGATAATTGATACGTCCGGAGAAGCTCTCCGCCGGGCGGTACGGTACGGCTCTTATCTGATAAAGCCGAATATGACGGAGCTCCGGGATCTGGCCGGCAGGGATATTGGTGACGAATCCGACATCGAGGATGCCGCGGCGGCGCTCATCGAGAAGGGATGGAGCGAAGCGGTGGTTGTCTCCCTGGGCGCGGCCGGAGCACTGCTGAAAACCAGGGATATGACGGAAAGATTACGCGCCCCCACTGTGCCGATCAGGAGCAAGGTCGGCGCGGGAGACAGCATGGTGGCAGGGATTGCGCTCAGTCTTGCGCGGGGACAGACGCTTTCCGAGGCGGTGCGCTTCGGGGTGGCCGCAGGGGCTTCCGCCGTTATGACGCCGGGATCCGAACTGTGCCGCAAGGAAGACACGGAACGCCTCTTCAAGCTGATTTCAGGCCGCCCCCCCGCAAGAGCCGGTATATCAACACCGCCGGATGAGCAGGTTCAATTCAAAGGAGGATATACATGACGGAAATGGAGACTTTCGATACGACGATCCAAAAAACGAACATGTGGCTCAAGAGCCTGATGGACGAGGAAGGCTGGGAAGACCGGCATCGGGCTTACCTGGCCCTGCGCGCGGCGCTGCAAACGCTCAGGGACAGGTTGACGATGGAAGAGGCCATCCATCTTTCGGCGCAGCTCCCAATGCTCATCCGCGGATTTTACATGGAAGGATGGGAGCCCGGGGACAAACCGGTGAGGTGGCGCACAAAAAGAGAATTCCTGGACAGTCTGGCTTCCAGGCTGCCGAAAGACCCGGATCTCGACCCGGAGAGAGTGGCGCGCGCGGTATTTTCCGTTTTGTCCAAAAAAATTTCGGAAGGCGAAATACACGACATCCTGGTAACGCTTCCCAAGGAGCTCAGAGAGCTCTGGCCCAAGGCTTCCGCCTGACCGGACCCAGGCTGTCCCTATTCCATATCCAGAGGTGAAGAAATGAATCCTGCCAATCTCGTTCATATCGGCACGTCAGGCTGGCATTATGATCACTGGAGGGGCGCTTTTTATCCCGATAGCCTGCCGAAGAACAGTTATCTGGAATACTACTGCGATCATTTCCATACGCTCGAGATAAATAACTCATTTTATCAGATGCCTCAGGAAAGGACCATGGTGCAATGGCGCAACGGCGTGCCTGATTCATTCATTTTTTCCCTGAAGGCGAGCCGCTATATTACCCACATCAAAAAATTGAAAGACGGCAGGCAGATCCTTTCTCCTTTCATAAAAAAAGTGGAAACGCTCGGAGATAAACTGGGGCCTGTTCTTTTCCAGCTTCCTCCCCAATGGCGCTTCAATCCCGAGCGGCTGCGGACTTTCCTCAAGGCCCTCCCCCAGGGATACCCTTATGCCTTCGAGTTTCGCGATTCCAGCTGGTTCGTGAAAGAGACCTACGACATTCTGTCGGGACATAACGCCGCTTTGGGCGTTTATCACGTCGCCAACAGAACGTCCCCCTGCGTCGCTACCGCGAATTTTGTATATCTGCGGATGCACGGCACCAAAGGGGCGAGCCAGGGGAGTTATGGCCGGGACGCCCTCTCCGACTGGGCCGACATCATCATGGGCTGGGCCGGAGAAGGCAAGGAGGTATTCTGTTATTTCGACAACGACGAATCCGGCTTCGCCGCCCGGAACGCCTTGACCCTCCAGGAGATCGTCTCGGACAGAACCGCCGCCGACAAGCCCGGTCCGGTCCGCCCGCGGGACAAAAGGGAAGCGGAAAGACTGCTTCCCGGCGCGCGGTAGATGTCGGGAGATCCGCTGCATGAAAATCGCCGCCTTTGAGGTTGAGCCTTGGGAATGCTCGGCTTTCGGACCCTTAAGCCGCAGTCATGAAGTTGTCTTTTCCGAGGGCGTCCTCAATGCGGAAACCGCCTCCGCCTTCGAAAAAGCGGAGATAATTTCGATTTTCATCTATTCCCGCATCGACGCGGCGGTTCTGGACCGGCTGCCCTCGCTGCGCTTCATCGCGACCCGCTCGACAGGCTTTGACCATATCGATGTCCCGGAATGCACGCGCCGGGACGTTTCCATCAGCAATGTGCCGCGATACGGCGAGAGCACGGTGGCGGAACACGTTTTCGGCCTCATCCTGATGATAAGCCACAGGCTCGCGGAATCGATAGACCGCACCCGCAAAGGCGATTTTTCTCTCAAGGGCCTGCGCGGCTTCGATCTCCGGCATAAGACCCTGGGGGTGATCGGGACGGGAGCCATCGGACGGAACGTTATCGAAATCGCCTCCGGCTTCCGGATGCGGGTGCTCGCCTTCGATCTGCGTCCCGATCATGAGCTGGAACGGCTGCTCGGGTTTACTTACTCCTCTTTCGAGGATCTTCTGGCGCATTCCGATATCGTCTCTCTGCATGTGCCGGCCGCGCCCGGGGCAGGGCACCTTATAGCCTCCCGGGAATTTGAAATTATGAAAAGAGGAGCCGTCCTGATAAATACCGCCAGAGGGAGCCTGATCGACGTCGAAGCGCTTCTCCACGCGCTCGCGGCCGGCAGGATTTCAGCCGCAGGGCTGGACGTTCTTCCGGAAGAACCCGCCATCAGAGAGGAGGCGGAGCTTCTGAGATCCTTCTTCCGGAAAAATTACGACCTCAGCACCCTGCTTGCCGACCACATCCTGCTCAGGATGCGAAACGTCTATATCACTCCGCATAACGCCTTCAACACGCGCGAGGCTGTCGAGCGCATTCTCGGCACGACCATCGAAAACATTCAGGCCTATATACATGGAAATCAGCTGAATCCCGTTCCTTCTTAACCGGACCGAACCTGACCAGGATAATAAAATGAGATCCGACCGGAGATTTGTATGCATTCACGGCCATTTTTACCAGCCCCCCCGCGAAAATCCATGGCTTGAGGACATCGAGACCCAGGATTCCGCTTATCCCTATCATGACTGGAACGAACGGATTACGGCCGAGTGCTATGCGCCGAATACGGCCTCCCGGATCCTGGACACGGATTTGAAGATAATAGACATCATAAACAACTATTCCAGGATGAGCTTCAATTTCGGCCCGACGCTCCTTTCCTGGATGAAGGTGCACTCCCCGCAAATTCACGAAGCGATCATCGAGGCCGACCGGATGAGCCGGACCCGTTTTTCGGGGCACGGATCTGCCGTTGCCCAGGTCTACAACCATATGATCATGCCCCTCGCGAACGGCAGGGACAGGAAAACCCAGGTCATCTGGGGGATCCGAGATTTTCAATCCCGATTCGGACGCTCCCCGGAGGGAATGTGGCTGGCGGAAACGGCCGTCGACCTTTTGACGCTCGATATTCTCGCGGAGAACGGGATCAAATACACTGTTCTTGCGCCGCGCCAGGCAAAGAGAGTCAGGCTGATCGGAACCGAAGAATGGAGAGACGTATCCGGCGAGAAGGTGGATACGAAATCGGTTTATTCGTGCCAGCTTCCCTCGGGGAGAAAAATAGCCCTGTTCTTTTATGACGGCGCCATTGCGCGCGATATCGCCTTCGGCAACCTCCTGACCAGCGGTGAAAATTATGCGAAGCGCATAATGAGCGCTTTTTCGGATGCGGACAACGCAGGACCGCAGATCGTTCACATCGCAACGGACGGAGAGACGTACGGACACCATTACAAGCTTGCCGATATGTCGCTGGCCTATTGCCTTTATGATATCGAGGCGAAGGGCCAGGCGCGGATAACCGTTTACGGCGAGTACCTGGGCAAGTTCCCTCCGCGGCATGAGGTGGAAATATTCGAAAACACGTCCTGGAGCTGCGAGCACGGGATTGAAAGGTGGAGAAGCGACTGCGGCTGCAATACGGGAGTGAACTGGAAGCAGTTCTGGCGGGCGCCCCTGCGGGAAGCAATGGACTGGCTCCGGGATGAACTTGTCCCCGTCTACGAGAAAGAGCTCGGATTTTACGTCAACGACCCCTGGAAAGTGAGGGACGCGTATATTGACGTCATCCTGGACCGGCGTGAAGAAAACGTGGAAAAATTTCTTCGCGAAAAAGTGGATCCGGAACTCTCGGCTGAAGAGAAAAACAGGATTCTCACCCTGCTCGAAATGCAGCGCCACGCCATGCTGATGTACACGAGCTGCGGCTGGTTTTTCGACGAGGTGTCGGGACTGGAGACGACGCAGGTTATGAGCTACGCAGCCCGCGCCCTCCACCTTGCGGAAAAGGCAACCGGCGTTTCCTTTGAGAATGCGTTTCAGGGGAAGCTCGTGAAGGTGCCGACCAACATCCCGGATTTCCAGAACGGCGCCCATATTTACGAGATCTTCGTCAAACCCGCCCGGCTCGACCTTTACCGCGTCGGGGCTCATTACGCCATATCTTCTCTCTTCACGGAATACCCGGAAAAATTTCAGATCTACTGCTACGGCGTTGTGAGCCGCGCGTACGAGCAGGTCGAGACCGGTCTTCTGAGCCTGGCCACCGGGCGCATACAAATCAGATCCAACCTTACCTGGAATCAGAAGGAGATCAGCTTCGCCGTAATCAATCTCGGCGGATACAATATCAGCGGCGGCGCGAGGGATTTTATCGGCGAAGAAGCCTTCACCCGCATGCGCGGGCAGATAAAGGAAGCCTTCCTGAAAAGCGACATCCCGGGGACCATCCGGCTCATTGACCGCCATTTCCGCTCTCAGGAATATTCCATCTGGAGCATGTTCCGCGATGAACAGAGGAAGATCCTGAACATCGTCATGGCGACTACCCTGGAAAACGTCGAGGCCGTATTCCGGCAGATTTACGAAACGAACTATTCCGTCATGAACATGATGCGCGCCCTGCGGGCGCCGCTTCCAAAGGCCCTTTCCACGACAGTCGAGTTCATTGTGAATCGCGATTTGCGGGACATTCTGGAGAAAAACGACATACCTGTCTCCGCCCTGAGGAAACAGGTGGATGAAATCAGGAAATGGCCCATTGAACCGGACCGGAATTCATTGAACCTCATTGCCAGAAATTCCATAACGGGCCGTGCAAAGAGGCTGGCCGAAGATCCTTTCGATCTTTCCCTCTGGGAGAAAATAGAAGAAATTATCCGGACACTGGAGCCGCTGCATCTCGACATCGGGCTCTGGGAAACCCAGAACATCTATTTCCGGATCGGGACGAAAATGTACGCCGGCATGCAGAAAAAGGCGGAGGCGGGGGACGCCCGCGCACAGAGCTGGCTTGAGCGTTTCCAGAGGCTGGGGGATGAGCTCAAGATGAAATTCAAGTAAAAGTTCGGAGTCCGGAGTCCAGAGATGCCTTTGCCGGCGGCTTGACGGTTTCAAGAGAATTGCTTTGGGGATGAGCTCCGTACAGATGCATTATTACGAACTCGGAACTCTGGACCCTGGACTCTCATGCGCATTCCGACAGCGACATACCGCATCCAGTTCCACGCCGGCTTCGGCTTCAACGACCTCCGGCGCACGCTTCCTTATCTCGCTGAACTCGGCATCTCGGACGTGTACGCCTCCCCTGTACTTGAATCTGCGCCCGGCAGTAAACACGGATACGATGTATGCAGCCCGGACCGCCTTGATCCCGAGTTGGGCTCACGGAGCGATTTCGAGCTGCTCTCCGCGTCCAGAAAAGACCTGGATATCGGCTGGATTCAGGATATCGTCCCCAATCATATGGCCTATCACGACCGGAACGCACGCCTGATGGACGTTCTTGAAAACGGACCGGATTCGGACTATTCATCTTTTTTTGATGTCGATTGGGACCATCCCTCATTCGGGAAAAGCCTTCTTCTGCCCTTTCTCGGCGCTCCGTATGAGAAATGTCTCGTCGGAGGAGAGTTTGAAATCCTCTTTGATCGGGGACTGTTCCTCGGTTTCAGCGGCATGAGGTTTCCCCTGCGGCTTGAGACCTACGGCAATTTTCTTGCGGCACCCGATCACCCGGAAGCAACGACTCCGGAAGACCGGTCAGATTTCCTTGAAATGCGGGGGATGCTCGCGCAGGCGGGATCGCCCGGCGCAGGCAGGAAGGAACGCGCGGACAATATCAAGAAGGGCCTGGGGGATCTTTGCGCCCGAAGCGGATTCGTCAGGAATTTTCTGAAAAAAAGGATCGACGAGGTAAACCGCCGGTCCGCGGATGGTTTCAAAATGATGCACCCGGTGATCGCCGGGCAGTTCTTTCGTCCCGCATTCTGGAAGACCGCGGACAGCGAGTTGAACTACCGGCGTTTTTTTATCATCAACGGCCTGATCGGGATAAAAACGGAAGAGGACCGCGTGTTCGAAGAGGTCCACTCGGAAACTCTTAAATGGATAAGGGCCGGGGCAGTTACCGGCGTCCGGATCGACCACATCGACGGCCTTCTGAATCCCACGGCGTACGCAGGCAGATTGCGCCGCACCGCCGGCGATGTCTACATTGTCGCGGAAAAAATATTGAGGAGAGGCGAGGTCATTCCGGACGACTGGCCCATCCAGGGCACAACGGGATACGACTTTGCCGAGGAGGCAAGCGCCGCCCTGTGCGACAGTGACAGCGAGCGGACGCTGGACCGGATTTACCGTGATTTTACCGGATTTACCGGCGGGTACCCGGACCTTTTTCTGGGCAAGCGGCTGGAAGTTCTCGACGGTCCGATGTGGGGGGACCTTGACAATATCGCCTGGGGCTTGAAGCGGATTGCGGAAGCGACCGTCGGCGGGCGCGACCTCGCTTTCCGGAATCTCCGCGACGCCCTCCGGGAGGCCATGGCGGGATTCGGCGCGTACCGCACGTATCTGCGCTGCGGCGAAGCCGACACGGAAAAAGACAGGAATCTTGTAAGGGAGAGCTTCGCGGCGGCAAAAGCGCGCAGGCCGGATCTGGAGACCGAGCTGTCTTTCATCGAACGGGGAATGCTCTGCCCGCCGGGGGAGAAACCTGCGGTCGAGCTCGACCTCTGGCGCCCGTGGGTCCTTCGCCTCCAGCAGTTTACCGGGTCCCTGATGGCCAAGGGCATCGAGGACACTGCTTTTTACGTCTATAACCGGTTCATCTCCCGCAACGAGGTGGGCGGAGAGCCCGGCATAATCGGCGCTTCGCCCGGCGAGTTTCATTCCTTTCTGGAAAGGAGGGCGCATCGGTGGCCGCATGCGATGAACGCCACATCCACACACGACACCAAGCGCGGCGAAGACGTCCGGATGAGAATCAACGTCCTTTCGGAAATCGCCGGCCGCTGGGGGGAAAAATGCCTGGAGTGGAAGAAGCTGAACCGCAGCAGAAAGAAGATGATAGGCGGGCGGGCCCTGCCGGACGGAAATATGGAGTTTTTCCTTTACCAGACGCTCCTGGGGGCCTGGCCTCTGCGCCGGGACAACCCCGCCGGATTCACGGCGAGAATAAAGGAATACATGCTGAAAGCGGCTCGGGAAGCGAAGGTCTTCACCTCCTGGAGCATGCCCGACGCGGGATATGAGTCCGCCCTGCTTGATTTTGCAGATGAGATTCTCGACCCATCGCCGGAAAATTTTTTCCCGGCCAGCTTTGCCCCTTTTCAAAGAGAGGTTTCTTTTTACGGCTGCATCAATTCGCTTTCCCAGCTTCTCATCAAGATTGCGGCCCCGGGGGTGCCCGATTTTTACCAGGGGACGGAATTGTGGCATCTCGATCTGGTGGATCCCGACAACCGCAGAAGCGTTGATTTCGACCTGAGGTCATCGCTGCTCGGCGAAATAGTCCGAGCGAGCAGCCGGGATCTTCCCGGCGCCGCGGCGGAGTATCTGGCCGACTGGGAGGACGGGCGGATAAAAATGTTCCTCATGTGGCGGGCACTCCAGGCTCGCAAAACTCATCGCATCCTTTTCCAGAATGGAATTTACCGTCCTGTGGAGATTACCGGGAATAAATCGCATAACGCGATCGCCTTTCTCCGGCAGTACCGGGAAACGCAGGCGGCTGTGGTAGTTCCGCGACTGGCTGCGTCTCTCGTGGAGCCCGGACGGTTTCCCCTTGGATCCCGTGTCTGGGGCGATACGGCCCTGCTGCTGCCGGAAACGGACGCCGCGTGGACGGACGTCCTGACGGGAACCGCGCCCGTCAGGGGGGGAAACGTCTTCCTGGGAGAAATACTGGAAAATTTCCCCGCAGCTCTCCTTCTCAGCGGAAATCCGCCATGAACGGACGCGGAAGCGGTATCCTCCTGCACATCACCTCTCTGCCCTCCCCTTTCGGGATCGGGGATTTCGGCCCCGCGGCTTATCGTTTCGCGGAATTCCTTTCGGAAGCCGGACAGGGCTACTGGCAAATCCTGCCCCTCTCCCCCCCTTCGGACGGATACTCGCCTTACCAGGCGCGTTCCGCCTTCGCCATTAACCCGCTGCTGGCAAGCCCCGAGATCCTGGCCGAAGAAGGACTACTGGACCGGTCCGACCTGAAGCCCGCGCGGGCCGGCTACGGCCCTTTCGATCTCCCGGTTGCCTCAGCCTTGAAGGAAAGTCTTCTTCAGAAGGCGTTCGAGCGGTTCCTGAACGAAGGGGGACTGCGCCGGGCGGATTACCTGGACTACTGCGCCGGGAATTCCGGCTGGCTGGAAGACTTCGCGCTTTTCTCCGCGATAAAGGCCCTGCATCCCGAAGGAGACTGGAGCAGCTGGCCCGTTCCGCTGCGCAACAGGAAACCCGGCGCCCTGGAGAAATTCAGAACCCGGAACGGCGGAGCGGTGGCATACATGAATTTCCTGCAGTTCATGCTCAACTCCCAATGGGAAAGATTGAAAAATTTCTGCAACCGGCACGGGGTCCTTATCGTCGGGGATGTTCCCTATTATGTAAGCTACGACAGCGCGGATGTATGGTCCCATCCCGGTTTTTTCAAGCTGGACCGGAGCAGGAAACCCGCCTTTCAGGCGGGAGTACCGCCGGATTACTTCAGCGCCACGGGACAGCTCTGGGGCAATCCTGTTTACGATTGGGAGCATCTGCGCGAAAACCGCTTCTCATGGTGGATGGACCGGCTGGAGCGCAATCTCAGGCTCCATGACCTGGTCCGCATCGACCACTTCCGCGGCATGGTAGCCTACTGGGAAGTTCCGGCGGGAGAAAGCACGGCCGTGCGCGGCCGCTGGGTGGAATGTCCCGTGCGTGATTTTTTCCGGGAGGTGCACAAAAAAATCCCTTTGCCTCCCCTTATCGCGGAAGACCTCGGCATGATCACGCCGGACGTGCGGGAGATTATCCGGGAGCTGGAGATTCCGGGAATGCGCGTCCTGCTCTTCGCGTTCGGGGAAGACATGCCCGAGTCGCCCCACATACCTCACAATTATATCCGCAAGACAGTCGTATACACCGGCACGCACGACAACAACACGGTCAGGGGCTGGTTCAGACGCGAAGCCGGCCCGCAGGAACGGAAACGGCTGTTCGCATATCTGGGGGCAAAACCCCGGCTGGGAGAATTGCATTGGGTTTTGATACGCATCCTGATGAATTCGGTCTCCGACACCGCTATTGTTCCGATGCAGGACGTTCTCGGGTTGTCTGAAGAAGCAAGAATGAACAAGCCCGCAACGTCCGCCGGAAACTGGAGATGGCGCCTGCGGCCTGAATACTTCCGGCCTTCCCTGGTCCGCCGTCTGGCGGAAATGACCCGGCTGTCCGGGCGCGCATGAAAAAAGAGGTTGTGAATATTCAAAAACATCCTGAACGGCGCCTTAAATCCGGAAGGCTTGACCTGAGTTTATCGAAGGTCTCAGGGCAGGCGCCGCAGACGGGTGATTTAAACAGCCGTAGCCCTATTCTTAATCAGGCAATTCGATGAAACAAATCAGGACATTGATCTATGGTTTAAACCGCTATTTTATCAGATCATTTTAGCACGGGATGATCGGCCCCGAGGAGGAAGTGTGAAACAACAGGAGACGACGACGGAGGCCAAACGGAGATCCGGGGGGATGTTCGGACAGAGATACCGTCTTTTCAGCGTATTCGGTTTCAATGTCCATCTGGACCCGAGCTGGCTGATTCTCGGCGTTCTGCTGACATGGTCTCTCGCCCGCGGGCTCTTTCCCGCTTATTATGAAGGTTTCCCTGATTCTGTTTACTGGTGGATGGGACTGGCGGGGACGCTCGGCCTCTTTCTTTCCATAATTTTCCATGAGCTGTGCCATTCCCTTGTCGCCAGAAAATTCGGGATTCCCATGAAGGGAATAACCCTGTTCATCTTCGGCGGGGTCGCAGAAATGGGGGATGAGCCTCCCGGCGCCCGAGCGGAATTCCTGATGTCCCTCTCCGGACCCGCGGCGAGCGTGCTGGCCGGAGCGGTTTTCCTCGGCGCAAACAGCGCTGCGGAAGAATTCTTATCGGCGCCGACCCTGGCTGTGCTCGAATACCTGGGCTGGATAAACCTCCTCCTGGCCGGATTTAATCTCCTTCCCGCCTTTCCGCTGGACGGAGGCCGCATCCTCAGATCGATTCTCTGGAAATGGCGGGGCAGTCTGGGGCGGGCTACCCGGACGGCTTCGGGCATAGGGTCGCTTTTCGGCATCCTCCTGATGCTGCTGGGCCTCCTGGCGATCTTTCAGGGCAATCCCATAGGCGGCATATGGTGGATTCTGATCGGTCTTTTCCTGAAAAACGCCGCAGAGAATTCATATCGCCAGGTCCTGATCAACCGGGCGCTGGAAGGAGAAAAGATCCGCCGCTTCATGGTAACGGAGCCGGTAACCGTCCCCGATTCCATATCCCTCTCCGAGCTGGTTGAAGGGTACATATACAGATACCACCACAAAATGTATCCTGTGGTTAAATCGGGAAACGTTCTCGGCTGCATAACAATCAGGCAGATAAAATCCGTTCCGAAAGACGAATGGCCGGTGCGAAAGGTCGGGGAAATTTCTTCCCGCCTTTCGCCCGAGAACACCATCAGGCCCGATACGGGCGCGGCGGAGGCGCTCTCGCTGATGAGCCGGTCGGGAAACAGCAGATTGATAGTTCTGGAAAACGACAGACTCGCGGGGATACTCTCCCTGAAGGATATGCTCCAGTTTCTTTCGTTAAGGCTGAGCGCGGAATTCAGATAACAACGTTGGAAAGGAGAAAGTGATATGTTGACTTGGGCCCTGATATTTTTTGTCGTCGCCCTGATCGCCGCATTTTTCGGCTTCGGCGGCATCGCGGCGGGCGCAGCCGGCATCGCCAAAATCCTGTTTTTCATTTTCCTGGTCCTGTTTATAGCATCTCTCATCCTCGGGATTGTCCGGCGTCCGCCGGTTTAAGACCGCTTTGAACCGCGGCCTCCTCATGAGCCTGCGCGCACGTGCGCTTCGGCGCCGATCGGATATTATTTCAATGGAGAGAAAACATATGAAAGAGACAAAGGAAGGTAAATTGCTGTCCGCAGCCACGATCATCGGCGACAGCGTGAGAAACCTGACGGGAGAGGATCTCGGGGAAATAGAAGAGCTTATGATCGACACACAGGATGGGTGCATTCGCTACGCTGTTTTATCCTTCGGAGGCATCCTGGGCGTGGGCGACAAACTTTTCGCCGTCCCCTGGAACGCGCTTCAGCTGCGCACAGAGGAGCACGCCTTCATCCTGGACGTAAAAAAGGAACAGCTCGAGAAAGCTCCCGGTTTCGATAAGGACAACTGGCCTGACATGGCCGACCCGGCGTTTGTCTCCATGATCCACAGTTACTACAAAACCGAATATTCCGGGCCGTCCGTTCAGGCCTGATCCGCCGTCCGACGGGAAAAATATGTCATGAGCGAGAGGATCCGCGCCGGCGCCCGCGTCATCGACATAACTAAAAGGGACAAGGTCCTTTTTCCTGACGACGATATCAGGAAGGGAGACCTGATCGATTACTATTCCTGGATTGCGCCCTCGATCCTGCCCTATTTGCGCGGACGTCCCCTCATGATGCAGCGCTTCCCCGACGGGATCGCGTCCGAGGGTTTTTACCAGAAGAACATTTCGGACTATTTTCCCGGCTGGATCCGGCATATCCGGCTGGAGAAGGAAGGCGGCGAGCTGGATCATCTGATTTGCGAGAACAGGGCGACGCTCATTTATGTCGCCAATCAGGCGTGCATATCCCTCCATACCTGGCTCAGCAGGGCGGACCGGCTCCATTATCCCGACCAGATGATTTTTGATCTTGACCCGACGGAGGGGCGTTTTCGGGACGCATGCCGGGCGGCGCGGCTGCTCGGGGACCTGCTGCGGGAAATAAGCCTGGAAAGCCTGGTAAAGACGACGGGGTCGGCGGGTCTGCACGTGCTCGTGCCGATAGACCGGAAATCCGCTTTCGATGAGGTCCGCTCTTTCGCACATGACGCGGCGGCTTGCCTGTGTATCCGGGAGCCTTCACTCGTCACAGCCGAAATCCGCAAGATCAAAAGGCGGGGGCGCGTTTACATCGATACTCTCCGAAACGCATACGGCCAGACCGCAGTTGCGCCGTATTCCGTCCGGCCCAGACCCGGAGCCCCGGTTTCCGCTCCGCTATTCTGGGAGGAGTTGGACGATCCCGGCCTCTCCGCCGTGAAATTTACACTTAAAAACCTCCGCGCACGGATCGAAGGAGAGGGTGATCCATGGCAGGCGGCGCGCGGAAAAAGGTTTTCTCTCGGCGCGGCCCGGCGCAGATTGTCTTCCCTTCGGTAATAAGCCCGCACCGCGGGAGGCGCCGCATATGCGTCCATTACGTCCATCGGGTCAAAAGGACGCAAAAGACGCAAAGAACGCGAAA
>Ga0116160_1000064_pt1 | contig 126218 bp, 120 predicted proteins | sample AD_JPNAS2_MetaG_FD_89879 | JGI IMG/M metagenome (GOLD analysis project Ga0116160, IMG submission 89879) | Active sludge microbial communities of municipal wastewater-treating anaerobic digesters from Japan - AD_JPNAS2_MetaG | ecosystem: Engineered > Bioreactor > Anaerobic > Digestate | place...
CGGGCGCATCCAGCGCAAACTCGGCTTCCGGCCCCGGTTCGACTTGACGACGGGTTGGGCGGAAACGATCCGGGAAATGAGAAGCGCGGGTTCCCTATGAAGCGTAAGCGCCTGTTCGATGTGACCGCGGCCGCGGCCGCGCTCATTTTTTTTTCCCTGCCGATGCTGTTCATCGCGCTGCTCATCAAGAGCACTTCCAAAGGACCTGTGCTGTACTGCTCGGCAAGGGTCGGGATCGATAACCGGACATTTCAAATGCCGAAGTTCCGCACGATGCGCATCGACACTCCGGTGGTCGCGACGCATCTGTTGCTCGACGCCGGGCGCTACATCACGCCGGTCGGATCGTTCCTGCGCAAGTACAGCCTGGATGAGCTGCCGCAGCTGTGGAGCATCCTGAAAGGCGATATGAGCTTTGTGGGGCCGCGGCCGGCTTTGTACAATCAGGACGACCTGATCGCCCTCCGCACCGCCAAGGGTGTGCATCGGTTGATGCCGGGCGTTACGGGGTGGGCTCAAATCAACGGCAGGGACGAATTGAATATTCCCGCCAAGGTGGAACTGGATCGGTATTATCTCGACCACCGATCGCTGCTCTTCGACATGAAGATTCTGGTGATGACCGTGATCAAAGTCCTGCGGCGGGAAGGAGTCGCCCATTGAGGCGGTCACACCGCCCGGAGCAACGAGAGAAGAAGGAAATCCTATGCCGCGCAGCGTCAGCGTCCGTGAAAGCTGGGTAACCCAGTCCGAGATCCGCAACATGTCCATCGAGTGCGCCCGGGTCGGCGGCATCAATCTGTCGCAGGGGGTCTGCGACACGGAAGTGCCGGAGATCGTCCGCCGGGCGGCATGCCAGGCCGTCGAAGACGGCTACAATACCTACACCCGCTACGACGGTCTGGCCGAGTTGCGCGACGCCATTTCCCTGAAGTACCGGCGGTTCTACGGGCTCGCAACGGATCCGGAATCGGAGATCGTCGTGAGCGCCGGTGCCACGGGGGCTTTCTATTGCGCCTGCCTCGCCTTGCTGAATCCCGGCGACGAGGTCATCCTGTTCGAACCCTATTACGGTTACCATGTCAGCACGCTGATTGCGACGGAAGCCGTGCCGGTTTTCGTGCGCGTGAAAAACGGGACCTGGACGTTCAGCGGGGAGGATCTGGAGCGTGCCGTGACGGCGAAGACGAGGGCGGTCATGGTCAACACGCCGGCCAATCCTTCCGGGAAGGTCTTTTCGCGGGAGGAACTGGAGACCGTGGCGGACCTGGCTGCGAAGCACGACCTCTTTGTCTTCACCGACGAGATCTATGAGCACTTCATCTACGACGGGAGCACTCACGTTCCTCCGGCAACGCTTGACGGGATGAGGGAGCGGACCATTACGATCTCCGGCCTTTCGAAGACCTTCAGCATTACGGGGTGGCGGATCGGCTACTGCATCTGCGATGCGCGCTGGGCGCGCACGATCGGCTATTTCAACGACCTCGTATACGTCTGCGCGCCGTCGCCGTTGCAGATGGCGTCGGCAAAGGGCGTCATTCAGCTTGACGAAGGGTATTATCGCGAGCTCGCACTGGCATTCCGTTCGAAACGTGATAGGATCTGTACGGCATTGGCCGATGCGAACCTCCGGCCTCACGTGCCGCAGGGCGCCTATTACGTCCTGGCCGACATCTCGGCGCTCCCCGGCCGGGGCGGCAAGGAGCGTGTGATGTACCTTCTGCAGGAAACCGGCGTTGCCGCCGTCCCCGGCGAGGCATTCTACGCCGCCGGCGGGTCGTCGCTTGCCCGCTTCTGCTTTGCGAAAAACGACCGGGAACTGGATGAAGCCTGCGACCGCCTGCGACGGTTGACCGTACGATGAAGAATCTGCTGCGTAACCCGAACTTCTATTACATGCTTCTGATCGACGCCGTCATGGTGTCGTCGTCGTACCTCTTGTCCTACCTGCTGCGCTATGAAATAAGCATACCTTATGAGGCCTGGGACGGCATCCGCCGGACGCTTCCCTGGATCCTGCCGTTCAAGCTGATCGTCTTCTATGCTTTCAACCTCTACCGCGGCATGTGGCGCTACACGAGCGTGCAGGATCTGAAGAATGTCGTCAAGGCTTCCAGCCTCTCTTCGATCGTCATCGTCCTGACGGTTCTGTTCCTTTTCCGTTTCGAGGGTTTTCCCCGCTCCGTCTTCGCCATCGACTGGGTGCTGACGCTGCTCTTCATCAGCGGGGCGAGAATCGCGGTGCGGCTGATCCTGGCCAACAACATCTCTTCGTTCTGGAAGTTGCGGCAGAAGACCCCGGCCAGCCGTCATCTCCTGATCATCGGGGCCGGTGATGCGGGAGAAAAGGCGATCCGGGAGCTTCAGGAGAACCCGAACGTCAGGATGAGGCCGATCGGCTTCCTGGATGATGACGAGGACAAACAGGGGAAAATGATCCACGGCGTGCCGGTGCTTGGCATTGTCGACGATATCGATCACCTCCCCGAGCCGTTCGACGAAATCCTGATTGCAACGCCTTCGGCAAGGGCCGAACAGATGCGGCGCATCGTCGCCGCCTGCGAGCGCACCGGCAGGCGCTACCGGACCATGCCGGGCATCGGCGAACTGATCGACGGGAAGCTGTCCGTCAAGGCGATCCGTGAAGTGACGATCGAGGATGTCCTGGGACGGGAGGAAGTCCGCTTGAACCAGGATGCCATCCGCAGTTACCTGGAAGGCCGGCGGATCCTGGTGACCGGTGCGGGAGGATCCATCGGCAGCGAACTGGTCAGACAGATCCGCCGCTACAGGCCGGCAAAACTCGGCGTCCTGGAATTCAGCGAGTTCAATCTGTTCAGCGTGGAGAGCGAGTGCCGCCGGTATTTCGCCTGGATTCCCGTCAAGGGATATCTCGCCGACATACGGGACCGCTCGGCGGTTTGCCGGGTTTTTGCCGATTTCCGGCCGGAGGTCGTGTTCCATGCGGCGGCCTACAAGCACGTTCCCATACAGGAAGAACATCCCCATGAGGCTGTCCGCAACAACGTGGCCGGGACGAGAAATGTCATCGACTCCGCAGTGGAGGCGAAGGCCGAGCGTTTCGTCCTCGTCTCCACGGACAAGGCGGTCCGCCCCACCAGCGTCATGGGGACGACCAAGCGGGTCGCCGAAATGATGATCGAGTGCCTGAACGGCAGGACGGCCACTCGTTTCATGGCGGTCCGTTTCGGCAACGTTCTCGGCAGCTCCGGCTCGGTCGTCCCGATCTTTCAGCAGCAGATCGCTCAGGGAGGTCCCGTAACCGTCACCCATCCGGAGGTGACGAGGTACTTCATGACCATTCCCGAGGCGGCGCAGCTCATTCTCCAGGCCGGAGCCATGGGGGAGGGCGGTGAGATCTTCATCCTCGACATGGGGAAGCCCGTCCGCATAGCCGATATGGCGCGCGACATGATCCGGCTGAACGGCTTCGAACCGGACAAGGAGATCCCCATCCGGTACATCGGCCTGCGTCCCGGCGAGAAGCTGTACGAGGAGCTCATTACGGAAGGGGAGGGAATCGCGTCGACCGCTCACGAGAAGATCCGCGTCATCCGCGGCCGGAGCTGCGACGCGGACAGACTCGACGCCGGCATCCGGGAACTCGTTGACGCGGCGCATCGGGCCGATGCCCCGGCGATCAAGAAGATGCTTGCCGAGATCGTTCCCGAATACACCCCCAGTTCCGATTAGCCTTCAGCCGACTTTTCATGAAGCGAGAGCAACCAAAGATGCCAATACTGTCATTCCCGCGGAAGCGGGAATCCAGAACAGGACTGGATGCCCCCGGATCGAGTCCGGGGCAGGCTTATCAAGTCCGGCATGACAACCATTGATATGCTTGCCGAAGAGTTCACTCCCTTCCAGGACGTCCGCCGGATTCTTGTCGTGCAGCTTGGGGACATCGGGGATGTCGTCTGGTCGACGCCGACGTTCCGCTCCGTGAAGGAATACTGCGGCTCGCCCGTTTCCGTGCTCGTCCGGGAAGGGTCGGGGGCGCTTCTCGCCGCCGATCCCTCCATTCATGCCGTCTTCGAGGTTCCCGCCCCTTCACCGAACTTCGTTCGGGAGGCGCGCCGTCAGATTTCGCTGATCCGCGCCCTGCGCGCGCGGAAATTCGACCTCGTTTTCGACCTGCGGTCCGACGACCGCGGCGCCATCATGACATTTCTTACCGGGGCTCCCCGCAGGGCAAGCCTCCATTACGGGGGCGTTTCCTTCTGGCGAAACCGCCTCTTCACCCATCTGGCGATCCCCCCTTCCCCCCGGGAAAGGCATCGGGGGGCGGCCGAGCAGTCGCTGCGGATCGTGCGGGCCTTCGGAATACCCACTCCCGATGAGACTCCGCGGCTCTGGGTGGCGGAAGAGACGGGCCGCCGGGTGGACCGGCTGCTGGAAGAGAAGGGGATTCCGTCACGAGGACGCTGGATTTCTGTGAATCCCTTTTCCCGTTGGGCATACAAGGAATGGGATCTGCGCAAGTGGGAGGAGGTCATCGATCGCCTGTGGACGGAATCCGGCGTCGAAACGGTTCTCGTCGGATCGACGCCGGAGAGGGAGAAAGCGGAGCGGCTCCGCCGCGGGAAAGAAAGGGCGGTGCACAACCTTGCCGGCGCGACGACACTGGCCGAACTGGCCGCGCTTCTCCAGCGCAGCCGCCTTCACATCGGCGTGGACAGCGCCGCCCCTCACATCGCCGCCGCCGTGGGGACGCCCACCGTCACGATCTACGGTCCGACGGATTGGCGGGACTGGGCGCCGATCGGCGGGAATCACCGGGTCGTCGTATCTTCCCTTCCTTGCGTTCCCTGTTTCCGCAAGGGATGTGACGGGCAGGGGAAGAGCCGGTGCCTGGACGAGCTGACCGTCGACGACGTTATGAAAACGGTCCGCGAGGCGCTCAGGTCAGCGGCTTCGCTTCCTCGATCAGCATGATGGGAATGCCGTCTTTGATCTCGTAGAGAAGACGGCATTTCTCACAGATGAGGCCCGTTTCCGCCTCGTCGAGGCGGAGCGCCCCCTTGCACTTGGGGCAGGCCAGAATTTCAAGCAACTCCCGGTTGATCGTCATCGTAATCCCTCCCTTCCACCCTCCCGAGACCCTCCCATCCCCGTTTCAGCAGATCACTTGAAGAACAGGCTGTAGCCCGCGACGCCCATGTGGGTGTCGATGCCGCCGTTGGGTTCCGCGAGATCCCCATTGGACATGTGCCGGAAGCGGTACCCGGCATGGAGGGCCGAGTCCTTCGACAGGCGGTAGTACAGCCCCGCCCCGGCAACGTTGGAGAAGAGAAATCCATTGGCCTGCTTCCGGGTGACGACGGACACGTAGTGCGGACCCGTGCTCCCTTCGACGTACAGCGCCAGGGGATCACAGACCGGATACGAATATCTGAGGCCGATCCCGATTCCGGCCTCGTAATCCGTCGACGGCTCGAAGACCGGATTGACCTGCGGCTCGATGAACGCGCTCAGCGTCCCCGCGTGGCTCCGCAGCCCCGGGATGTACCGTTTCAGATCCACGCCGAAATGCCCGATCAGAAGCAGGGGCTGATATCGTCCCTCCGGAATGTTTCCGCTTCCATATCCCGCCATCACGCCCACTTCCGTGAAGAATCTCCCCCCCGTTTTCCCGTCGTCGCCCCGCACGGTCTCCGCCAGGAAAAGAAACAAGGCAAAGATCGCGACAAGGGGGACAAGACTGCTTCCGAGACCGATCCGAGATTTCCGGCATGCCGACTTTCCATTCATGACAACGCTCCTTGAATTGCGGCAAAGACTTCCTCCACCGAGATGCCGCCCATGCAGGTTTTATGATCGCAGCGCCTTGAAAAACAGGGGCTGCATTCCAAGCTCCGTTGGATGACCCGGTGACCTTTCCCGTAGGGACCCGTCCGCGCCGGGTCGGTCGGTCCGAAGAGGGCGACGACCTTTGTCCCGACGGCGGCGGCGATGTGCATCGGGCCGGAATCCGTCGTGACGACGACCCTCGCCCGCCGGTACAGCTCCGCCAGATCGCGCAGCGTGGTGCGTCCCGCGAGGTCCGCGTACGTCTCCTTCATCCGTTCCCGGATCGGCAGAACGGCGCCGCGGTCTGCACCGGTCAGGATCACCGGAAGACGGAGACCGCCGCGGATCCGGTCGCACAGGGCGGCAAACCTTCCCGCGTCCCAGAGCTTCGTCGGCCACAGCGCTTCCGGGCTCACGGCGACGAAATCTCCTCCCGGCCGAATGCCGGCGCGCTTCAGCAGGAGGTCGATGCGTTTCCGGTTTTCCTCTCCGACCGGGATGAGGAATTCTTTTTCGTCGGTACGGCCGCCAAGATAAGCCACGAAATCGAGGTAGCGGTCAACGGCGTGTTTCGTCATGTCCTCCGGGATCTTTTCGTTCAGAAAGAGGCCGCTCATCTCCTGCATGCTGTCGTACCCCAGCCTGCGTCTGCCGCCGCTCAGGAACACGATGACGCTGCTCTTGAAAAGGCCGTGGAAATCGATGACGAGATCGTAGGGCCGGTCGCGGAGTTCCCGAAGGAACCTGACGCTCTCCCGGAGGGGTACCGCAATCTGACCGTCCGCCACCCGCCGCAGCCACGTCTTGCGGCCGGAGACCAGGACACGATCGAGATGGGGATGGCCGCAAATCAGATCCGCCGCAGCTTCCTCGACGGCCCAGCTGATGTGGGCATCGGGAAAGTGCTTTCGCAGCGCGGCAAGCGACGGCAGGGTGTGGACGACGTCGCCGATGGCGCTGAGTTTGACGATCAGGATGTTCATGCCCTGTCCTTGAGAATCCATCGCACCGCGTCCAGGAGGTTATCGGCCGTGCAGTCGGGGCGGATATCGGCGATGGTTTCCGCGTCCCCGTATCCGGTCCTGACAAGGACGGTCTTGGTGCCGGCCCGACGCCCTGTCTCGACATCCTTGAGCGTGTCACCCACGAAGTAGGAGCGGCTGAGATCGATATCCAGTTCTTCGGAAGCGCGCTTCAGCATTCCCGGTTCCGGTTTGCGGCAGCTGCAGTTTTTCCGGTACTCCCCTATACCTTCCGACGGGTGGTGGGGGCAATAGTAAAAGCGGTCGATCTCCGCCCCTTCCCGGCGAAGGGTCTTTCGGATGCGGTCATGAACGGCCCGGACGAATGCCTCGGTGAAGTAGCCGCGCGCCACTCCGGACTGGTTGGTGACGACGACGGCCTTCAGACCGCTTTCGTTGATCCGCCGCACCGCTTCCGCCGCGCCGGGGAGGATCCGCAGCCGCTCCAGGCGGTCGAGATAGCCGACCTCCTCATTGATCGTTCCGTCGCGATCGAGAAAGACGGCGGCAAATCTTTTTTTTCGTTCCATCGTCCGGTCCCTTCAGTTCTTTCCCGTCCGTCTGCGCAGGAGGCTCCTGGCGGCTTCCAGTACACTGTCCGCCGTGATCCGTTTCATGCAGCGGAAATCGGTGGGACAGTCCGTCTTCAGACAGGGGCTGCAATCGACGTCCTGCCGGACGATCACGCTGTGCCGTCCGACCGGCCCCGTCGTCAGGGGGTTCGTGGAGCCGAAGATTGCAACGGTCGGCACCCCGAGTGCGGCGGCGAGATGCATCAATCCTGAATCGTTGGAGATGAAAAGATCGCAGCGGGCCATGACGGCGATTGCCTCCCTCAGATCCGTCTGGCCGGCGATGTCGGTGAGGGAGACCGACGCATTGCGGACCACGGATGCGGCGGCAGGCCTGTCGCCGGCACTTCCGAAGAGGAGGACGGACGCGCCCTCGTCTCGGATCAGCCGGTCGGCGACGGCGGCGAATCGCTCGGGGAGCCATCTCTTGGCGGGCCCGTAGGCCGCCCCAGGGGCCATGCCGATCAGGGGGCGCTTCCCGGTGAGCCCCAGCCGGTCCAGCAGGCTTTCGGCCAGAGACTCGTGTTCCGGCGTCGTTGCGAGGCTGGGTTCCTTCGCCGCCTCCCGGCACCCCAGCGCCTTCACCATTTCCAGATAGTACTGCGTTTGATGGAGTTTTCCGAGCCCGCGGGTCTTCTTCACGGAATGGGTCAGCAGGAGTCCCCGTCCGTCCGTCCCGTATCCGGCGCGGACCGGGATGCCGGCGAGGCAGGACAGGATCGCCGCCTCGATCGCGTTCTGCAGCAGGATGGCGGCGTCGAACCGGCGGAGGCGCAACTCCCCTGCAAGCCGCACCATGCCGGCGAACCCTTCATGGATCCCGGGACGCCGGTAGAGGATCACCTCATCGATCTCCGGACACAGCGCATAGACCTCCGCCACCCACGGCTTTGCCAGGACCGCAACGCGGGCCGCCGGAAAAGTGTTGCGCACCGCCGCCAGGGCGGGCAGCGTCAGCACGGCATCGCCGATCCAGTTGGTCCCGCGGATGAGGATATTTCCGAACCCGGCAAAGGGACGCATGGCGATCGTCTTCTTCGTCATCTTGCCTTGACCACCTGGCACGTCTTCGTCTTCCAGCGCTGGTGGACCCACAGCCACTGGTCGGGATAACGCCTCACCGTCTCTTCGACGATCCGCGTGTAATTCTGCGTATTGGCGAGGACGTCATGGGCCTTGTCGCCGGTGCGGACCGTCGGGACCTCCTCGCCGACGACGAAGCGGTACTTGTCGTTCGGCTGGCGGATCAGGAAGGCCGGCACCACCGGCGAATCCGTATGGAGGGCCAGCAGCGCAAGCCCGTCCGTCGTGCAGGCGGGACGTCCGAAGAAGTCGACGAATACGCCTTCCTGCCAGGCCGCGTTCTGATCGACCAGAATGCCCAGGACACCGTTGTCCTTCAGCACGCGGAGCATCTGCCGCATGGCCCGGTCCTTGGCGAGGGGGACGTTGCCCGATGCGGACCGGACATGGAGGACCAGGTTGTTCAGGAGCTCGCTGTCGAGGGGACGGTAGATCACCGTCACGGGGTGGACCAGGAGGGAGAACACCGCCGCCGACAATTCCCAGTTGCCGAAATGAGCCCCGAACATGAGGACCCCGCGCTTTTTCTCCAGGGCCGCGAAGCACCGCTCGATCCCCTCGGAGCGCTCCACGAATTTTCCGATCGTCTCCCGCGTCAGCCCCGGGATATCGAAGAATTCCGCCGCCACGATTCCCATCGTCCGGTACACGCCCTTGGCGATCGCGAGGATCTCCGCCATGTCTTTTTCGGGAAAGGCGCATTTCAGATTGTGGAGGGCAATCAGGCGCTGCCGCGGCGAGAGACGGTAAAACAGATCGAACAGCCCGATGAACAGCCGTTTCCTCAGGTTCGTCGGAATCGCTCGGAAGGGCGCGAGCATCGCCCGCGGTATTCTGCCGTCACTTGCGGTCATGGGCCTCCCGGTGAAGTCGCGCCAAGAGCGCCTCGACGAAGGGTCCTTCGGAAGGCGACATGGCGATCCCGATGCGCAGCTGCTTCAGTTCGGACAGGAATCCGGGAAAGGATTCGAGACGGACGCCGTCCTTTTCCGTGGTGACGATCGCCTCCGCACCCGCCTCCGCCGCCTCTTTCCGAATCCTCGCGATGTCCCCGTCCCGGTAGGGGTGGTGGTCGGGAAAGGCGAGGAAGCTCGTCACGCGGGCCTGAAGGCGTTCCAGCGTCCCTCGGAAGCCGTCCGGGCGTGCGATGCCCGCAAAGGCGGCGATGTTCTTCTCCCGCAGCCATTCCAGGGAGACGGACGATCCGTCCCCGCAGCGCAGGTCCTTGGGTTCTCTGCTGCCCGAGAAGACCTCCGCAGGGCGGTTTCCGAACGCGGCCGTCAGATCGGTTGACGCCCCCTGCCCCGCAGGGCCGATGCGGACGATCATGTCCGCCCGCTGAAGAGCGTCGGCGGGTTCCCGCAAGGGGCCGCGCGGCAGGAGAAAACCGTTTCCGAAAGGCCTGGCGGCATCCACGAGGACGATATCGGCGTCGCGGTGCAGCCGCCGGTGCTGGAAGGCGTCGTCGAGGACGAGGACATCGGCCCCGAAACGATTCAGGGCCTCTCTGCCCGTGCGGACCCTGTCCGCCCCGGTGATGACGGGGATCCCGCTCAGGGAACGGGCGATGAGGAGCGGCTCGTCTCCGGCTTCCGGATAGCGGGCGCCGATGCGTTCGCCGTCCGAGACGATTCCCACCGGCGTCGTCTTTGCCGATCCGTAGCCGCGGCTCAGCACGCAGGGCCGGAACCCGTTTTTTTTCAAGATACCCGCCAGAAAGACGGCGAAGGGCGTCTTGCCGGTCCCTCCCACGGTGACGTTGCCGATGCTGACGACGCGGCAGGGGAGCCGGTGCTGCGGGAGCAGCCCCGTGTCGTACAGGCGGTTGCGCAGCCGGACGGCCGAACCATAGGGAAAGGACAAGGCGGACAGCAGGGCCGTCAGAGAATTCCTGCAGCCGCCGCCCGGCGTTTCACTCCAGATCGATTGCAGGACCTTATGGAACACGGCCATTTTTCCCGTTGTCGCCTTCTTCCCGGAATTGCATCGAGTAGAGTCGACAGTACTCGCCCTGCAGCGCCATGAGGGATTCGTGCGTCCCCTCTTCGATGATCCGGCCGTTCGCGAGGACGATGATGCGGTCCGCATTGCGGATCGTCGAAAGACGGTGCGCGATCACCAGGGTCGTCCGGCCTTTCATGAGGTTTTCCAGGGCGATCTGCACCTCGCTTTCCGCCTCCGTGTCCAGCGAGGAAGTCGCCTCGTCGAGGATGAGAATCGGTGCGTCCTTGAGCAGCGCGCGGGCGATGGAGATGCGCTGTCTCTCTCCGCCGGAAAGTTTCGCGCCCTGTTCGCCGATGATCGTATCGTAACCCTGCGGCAGGTTCGCGATGAAATCGTGGGCATTGGCCGCCCGGGCCGCCCGGACGATGTCTTCTTCCGATTTCTCCCTGCTTCCGTAGGCGATGTTGTTGCGCACGGTGTCGTTGAAAAGGATCGTCTGCTGGGTGACGATGCCGATCTGGGCGCGTAGCGACTCGATCGTGACGTCCCGGATGTCGCGGCCGTCGATCAGGATCCGGCCCTCTCCGACGTCGTAGAACCGGGGAATCAGGTTCACCAGCGTGGTCTTCCCGCTGCCGCTCGTCCCCACGAAGGCGATCGCTTCGCCGGTACGGATCGTGAGGCGGATGTTTTTCAGGACAGGCGTGTCCTCATAGGCGAATCCCGCGTCGCGGATCTCGATCGCCTTCGAAATCCTTGGAAGCGGAAGCGCGCCGGGCTTGTTGCGGATCTCGGGAACGGCGTCGATCGTCCGGAAGACGCGTTCGGCGCCGGCGATTCCCTGCTGGATCGTGTTGTTGACGTTCGTGAGCCGCTTGACCGGTTCGTAGAGCATGATCAGGGCGGTGAGGAACGAAAAGAACGTCCCCGGCGTGGAGTTCCCCTTGAGGACCTGGTACCCGCCGTAGAAGACGATCACGGCGATGCCGATTCCGCCGAGGAATTCCATGAAGGGGCTCGACAGGGCGGTGATCGAGACGGCCTTCAGGTTGAGGCGGAACAGGCGTTCGTTCTCTGCGGCGAATCGCTCGTTCTCGTATTCCTCCATACCGAAAGCCTTGACGATCCTCGTCCCGGCAATCGTCTCCTGCAGGAGGCTGCTCAGTGAACCCCAGGTCAGCTGGGTCCGCGTCGCGACGCTGCGCATCTTCTGGCCGAACTTCGCGATCGGATAGATGGTGAGCGGAAAGACGAACATGGCGATGATGGCGAGCTTCCAGTCCTGGTAGAAGATCACGAAGACGAGGCCGACGAGGGTGGAGGAATCCTTGAGGAGGCTCGTGATCGCCTCCGAGACCGCTCCCTGGATGAATCCCACGTCATTGGTGATCCGCGACATCAGGAGCCCTGTCGGATTCCTGGTGAAAAAGGCGAGCGACTGCATCTGGATCTGGCGGTACAGGCGGTTGCGCAGATCGGCGATGATCCTCAGGCCGATGTAGCTCATGAGGATCGCCTGCGAGTAGTTGCAGGCGCCCTTGATGAAGTAGATCAGGACGACGGCGATGGGGATCCATTTGAGCGTCGCGGCGTCCCGGCTGAAGAAGATGCCGTCGAGGGCGGGTTTGACCAGAAACGCGAGTCCCGACGTACAGGCCCCGACCACGAGCATGCACCCCATGGCGACCAAGAAGCGGGCCATGTAAGGCCTTGCGAGCTGGAGCAGCCGTTTGAAGATCTCCATCCGTCCCGGCGTTCCCCCCTAACGAAAATTCCGCATCGCGGCGAGGGCGATGCGGGCGGCCCGTTCCGATGCCCCGGCCGTCCCCATGTTCCGGCGCAGGAGCGACAGCTCCCGTTTCATGGCCGCTTGCCTCTCCGGAGATGACAGGATGTCCATCGCTTCGGCGGCCATGCGCTCCGCCCCGGCGTCACCCTGGATCAGTTCCGGCACGATCTTCTTCCCGGCAATGATGTTGACGAGGCCGATGCAGGGTACCTTGACGACCATCCTGCCCACGGCGTAGGAGACCATCGACATCTTGTACACGATGATCATCGGTTTTTCCAGCAGGGCGGTCTCCAGGGTGGCCGTCCCCGACGTCACGACGGCCAGGTCGGCCACGGCCACGGCGTCGTAGATGTCGTCGCGGACAAGCGCGACCCTCGTTCCGAAAGGACCGAGGATGTCCTCCACCGTCTGCGCCGGGAGGCTGTCCGCGACGGGCAGCACGAATTGCAGGGGCGGTAGTTCGCGTTCGAGAATGGCGGCCATCCTCATCATCACCGGCAGCATCCTCTCCACTTCGGCCGGCCGGCTTCCCGGGAGCAGGGCGATCGTCCGGACGCCGTCCTTCAGACCGAACCTCCGCAGGGCCTCGTCCCGTCCGTACCGGGTCTTCACGGCGTCCAGGAGGGGATGGCCGACAAAGGAAACGTCCACGCCGGAGGCGCGGTAGAGTTCTTCTTCAAAAGGAAGGATGACGGCCATCCTGTCGACGGTCCTCCCGATCTGCCCGATCCTTCCCTTCCGCCAGGCCCAGACCTGGGGGCTGATGTAATAGAAGACGGGAATCCCCCTGCTTTTCGCCAGTTTCGCCATCGGCAGATTGAAATCGGGATAATCGATGAAGATCGCCAGGGCGGGTCTTTCGCGGCCCAGGGAGAGCTTCAGTTTCCTCCGGACGCCGAGGATCGCGGGAATTTTCTTCACGACCTCGGTCAGGCCGACCACCGCCATGTCGGCGATGTCGGCAGCCAGCTCCACTCCGGCTTCCCGCATTTTCCTTCCGCCCACGCCGTAAAAACGAAGCCCCGGTTCGATGGCCTTCATCTGCCGGACGAGGTTCGATCCGTGCAGATCGCCCGAGGCCTCGCCGGCGATGATGAGAATCCGCCGCGGGACCGCTCGGCCGGGAGACGGGGAGGGTTCAGACTGCATGATTGATCACGTCGCTGATTCGCCCGATCTCCTCCTCCGTCAACTCCGGGAACATCGGCAGGGAGAGGACCTCGGCGGCAAGGGCTTCGCTGACGGGCAACTTCTCCGATTCGCCCAGGAGGTTGACGAAGACCTCCTGCTGATGGAGGGGGATGGGGTAATAGACGGCGGAGGCGATGCCGCTGTCCCCCAGCGCCTCCATGACGCGAACCCGGTTCCGGCAGCGGAGCGTGAACTGGTGATAGACATGGCGGCAGCCTCTTTCCTCCGCCGGCAGGATGATGTCCGTTCTGCGGATCGCGGCGCGGTAGCGTTCGGCGTTGCGCCGCCGGCCGTTGTTGAGATCGTCGATCCGCCGGAACTTGACCCGGATGACGGCGGCCTGGATTTCATCGAGGCGGCTGTTGTATCCCAGAAGCGCGTGCCGATACCTGAGGGCGCTTCCGTGGTTTCGCAGCATCCGGATGCGCTCGGCGCAACGGGGATTGCCGGTAACGATCATCCCTCCGTCGCCGCAGCCCGCCAGGTTCTTGCTGGGGAAGAAGCTGAAGCAGCCGCAATCGCCCATGGTGCCGACTTTGCGTCCATGGTACTCGGCGCCGAAGGCCTGCGCGCAGTCCTCGATGATGCGCAGCCCGTGCTCGCGGCCCAGCGCGAGGATCGGATCCATCTCGGCCGGGTGGCCGAAGAGGTGAACGGGGATGACCGCCTTCGTCCGCCGCGTGATCTTCGCGGCGATGCTCGCCGGATCGATGTTGAAGGTGTCGGGGAGGACGTCCGCGAAGACGGGGACCGCCCGCAGTTGGGATACGACTTCCGCCGTGGCGATGAAGGTGAAGGGGGTCGTGATGACCTCGTCTCCTTCCCGGATGCCGCATGCCTGAAGGGCCAGGAGCAGCGCATCCGTTCCGTTGGCAACGCCGACGGCATGCGGAACGCCGTGATGGGTGGCGATTTCCTGCTCCAGCTTCGTGACGTTCGGACCGAGGATGAACTGCGTGCTCGACAGGACCTCCTGGACGGCGCCGTCGATTTCCTCCTTCATCGCGAGATACTGTCGCTTCAGATCGACCATCGGAATCACGGCAGCGCCTCCTGCGTTTTCATGGCCTGGAGGATGGCAAGGGCCAGGGAAAGCGACTTCCGCGCCTCCCTGCCCGAGACCTTCGGTTCACGACCGTTGGCCGCCGCCTCCAGAAAGGACCGGATTTCCTCTTCCAGCGGGTCCTGCGGCCGGACCTCGACCCTGTTGTCGACGATTTCCGTTTCCCCGTTGTCCTTCTTCTTCCTCCCGAGCGACACCAGTTCCCTCTTTGCGTAGTCCACGGAATGATAGCCCTCGGGGCCGAAGAAGCGGATCTTCTGCATCGTCTTGCCGGTGACGCGGCTGGCGGTGATGTTGGCGACGCAGCCGTTTTCAAAGACGATCCGCGCGTTGGCGATGTCGACCTTCTCTGAAAGGACCGGGATTCCCACCGCCTCGACGCGCTGAAGCGGCGACCGGACGAAATTCATGATGATGTCGAGGTCGTGCACCATGAGGTCCAGGACGACGTCGACGTCCGTCCCGCGCTCGAAAAACGGGTGGAGCCGGTGCGTCTCGATGAACATGGGCCTGCCGATCACCCCCTCGAGGGCGACGATGGCCGGGTTGAAGCGCTCGACGAATCCCACCTGCAGCACGACGCCCTTCCGGTCCGCACGGGCGATGAGGTCGTCCGCCTCCTCCAGGGTCGTGGCGATCGGTTTTTCGAGCAGGACATGAATTCCGGCATCGAGGAAGACGGAAGCTACCGCATGGTGAAAAGCCGTGGGGACGGCAATGCTCACGGCATCCACCGTCCCGGTCATTTCCCGGTAGTCCGTAAAGGCCCGGCATCCATAGAGGTCTGCCGCACCCTTGGCGCGTTCGGGGGAGATGTCCGCAACGGCGGCGATGGTTTTCTGAAGCTTCCGATATTTTTGCAGGTGGTACGTGCCGAGATGGCCGACACCAACGACTCCGACCTTGCGGATTTCCATAGGCGGTTACCGGCAGATCCCCCTGCGGGAGGTCCGCAGAAATTCGGCGAACTGGCGGACTTCCGGGAGATCCGGGACTTCCTGCTGAATTCTTGCGATGGCTTCCGACAGAAGCAGCGCGGAACGGTAGACCAGGCGATAGGCCTTCTTCAGCGCCTGAATGGTCTCCTCCGAGAATCCCCGGCGGCGCAATCCGATCAGGTTGAGGCCGTAGGGCTTCGCGTAATTCCCCGAGACCATCAGGAAGGGGGGGACGTCTTTGGCGACGGCCGACGCCCCGCCGACGATGCAATGCGCACCGATCCTCGTGAACTGATGGATGCCCGAGAGACCGCCGATGATCGCGTAATCCTCGACATGGATATGGCCGGCGAGGTTCGCCGCGTTGGCCATGATGATGTTGTTGCCGAGTTTGCAGTTGTGGGCCACATGGCAGTAGGCCATGATGAGATTGCGGTCGCCGATCATGGTGACGCCGATGTCGGCGGAGGTCGCCCGATTGATCGTCACGTATTCACGGATCGTGTTGAACTTGCCGATGATGACCTTCGTGACTTCGCCCTTGTACTTCAGGTCCTGCGGTTCGCCTCCGATCGACGCGAACTGGTAGATGCGGCATCCTTCGCCGATATCGGTGTGTTCCTGAATGACGGCATGGGGGCCGACGACGGTGTTCCTGCCGATGGTTACGAAAGGTCCCACATAGGCATAGGGACCGATCTCGACGCCCTCCTCCAGGCGGGCATCGGGTGAAATGACGGCTGTGGGGTAGATTTTCATGGGTAAAAACCTCTTCTCCTGCACGATAAGAATCTCGAGAGGATCGCGCCGGCGCACGATCCTCTCGGCATGTTGCGAGACAATCCGGTCTCTTCGGAACGGGCGAAGGCCGAGCCTTCAACTCCTGCCGCCCGTGCCTTTCGCCATCGCCTCGACCCGTTTCTCAAGCTCCGCGAGCGTTCGTCTCAGCTCGGGAAGCTTGGCGATGCAGGCCTCCGTCCTCAGCCAGTCGCGATGGGGCTTGTGCGGGGCGCCTGCAACCACCGATCCCGGAGGGACATCCTTGTGGATGCCCGATCTGGCGGCGATCATCGATCCGTCGCCGACCGCAATGTGGCCGACGATGCCCGCCTGACCGCCCACGAGTACGCCCTTGCCGATCCTGGCGCTCCCTGAAATGCCGGTCTGCGCGGCGACGATCGAATTCTCGCCGATGACCACATTGTGGGCGACCTGCACGAGATTGTCGATTTTCGCGCCTCGCCGGATCCAGGTGCGCCCGAACGTTCCGCGGTCAATCGTCGTATTGGCGCCGATTTCCACGTCGTCATCGATCTGCACGATGCCGATCTGCGGGATTTTTTCGTTGCCCGTTCCCGGGGCCGCAAAACCGAAACCGTCGCTTCCGACGATCACTCCGGCATGCAGGATCACCCGTTTGCCGATGAGGCAGCCCCGGTAGACGGCGACGTTCGGATGAAGGATGCTGTCTTCCCCGACAACGGCCTCCTCACCGATGTAGACGCCGGGATGCAGAACGGCGCGGCGCATGATCCTGGCGCCCCTTGCGACATAGACGTGAGGAAGGACGGTCGCCTCCGCCGAGACCTCCGCGCCCTCTTCGACAACGGCGGAAGGGCTGATCCCCGCCTCGCGGGTTGCGGGGGGGTAGTACAGACGCATCAGCACGCCGAGCGTCTGATAGGGATCGGGGACGATCAGGAGGTTCTTCCCGTCGGCCCGGACGTTCCTGCCGACGAGAATCGCGCCGGCCTTCGTGGTTGCGATCTGGTGCTTGTAACGGGGATTGGCAAGAAAAGACAAATCGTTCGCACCCGCCTCCTGAAGGGGGCGGATCCCGTCGATCCCAACGCTCCCATCCCCCAGGATTTCGCCGTTTACAATCCCGGCGATTTCCTCCAGGGTTCTCCGTTTTCCCGTGTCCATCTTCCCGCGTTCCTGTAAAGGAGTTCCCGTTATTTCTTCGGCTTGTACGTCCGGTTGAACTCCTCGGTAACCCGCTTGGTCAGGTCGTTCTCCTTGGCGTGATAAGCGACGGGTACGGCGCTCACGTCAATGATCATCGCGTACTTCTCCTTTTCACCGATCGACTGGACGACCTTGAGGATTTCCGGGATGAGGGTCTTGGCGAGATCCTGTTCCTTGTTCTGAAGGTCATCGTTGGCGTCCTTCACCGTGATCTGGTAGTCGCGGAATTTCTTTTCGTAGGCCGACGTCTTGTCCTTGAATGCGTTTTCCGTCAGCAGAGGCCGCTGTTTTTCCAGATCCTCCTTGAGACGGCGGAGCTCATTTTCCTTCTCGGTGATGCCGGCCTTGCTCTTTTCGAAGGCCTTCTTGAAGTCTTCGGCCGCCTTCTTGCCTGCATTCGAAGAGATCATGATTTCCCGGACGTCGATGAAGCCGACTTTGTCGGCCGCCGATGCGGTATTCGCGCCGGTCACCAGCAGCGCCAACGCCAATCCGGAAATCAACAATGCGTATCTTCTCATAGGATCATCCCCCTCAGAAAACGATTTCGCCCGACGCGGGCGCTTCGCACGGCATCTCCCTTAAGAAACGGGAATGCATCCGCACGCGTTCCGGGTCTTGTTGTTCCCATCCGTTCCCCGGGAAATCCCGGGCCCTGCCCTACATGAACATTCCGATCGTGAACTCCCAGCGGCTGGCCGGCTCGTTCTCCTGCCGATCCAGGACGTATCCCCATTCCAGCCGCAGGGGCCCGATGGGCGAATACCAGCGGAGGCCCACCCCGGCCGTCTTTCTCATGTCTCCGATGTTGTACCCGCTTTCCCAGGTGTTGCCGGTATCAAAGAAGACAACGCCTTTCATGCCGGCATCCTTGATCAGGGGAAAGATGTACTCCACGTTGAAATTCAGCATCGTCAAGCCGCCGATGACATCGCCCGTCGCGGGGTCCCGCGGGCCGACGTCCTGCAGTCCCCGCAGGGAGTTGATGCCGCCGAGGGTGTAGCGCTCGTACACGGGGATCTCCTTCCCTTCGTTGGCGTGCATCAAGCCGCCCCTTCCGCGGACGGCAAAGACCGTTTCCATGGGCAAGGGGTAAAACCACGAAGAGCTGACGCCGTAGCGCGTGAAGCTGGTGTCTCCCATGAGGATCCCGCCGGTGTGCTCCACCGAAACGCTGTTCTTCGAACCCGTCGAGGGAAACATCCAGTCGTCGGTCGTATCCCGGACGAGCGAGAGGCTCACCATGCTGGAGGCGATCTTCCCGGCCTGCCTCTTGATGTACGTCGAGGCCGTGTCCTGGATGTCCTTGACGTTGTTCTCGCTCAGACGATAGCCGATGTAGCCGGTAACCCGCTCCCACAGGGGGTAGCCGAAGGTCGCTCCAAAACCGTTGGTAGCCAGCGAATAGGTGTCGTAGTCATGGGTGTAATTCCACAGATCGTATTTGCTCCAGAGCGGGAGATCGAAGAGCCAGGGTTCGATGAAGGAAAGTTCATAGCTGGTCGACCGCGAGCCGTGGCTTGCCTTCAAGGACAGGGTCTGACCCCTGCCGAAAAGATTCTGCTGCGCGATCTGCGCCATCAGAAGGACGCTTTCCTGCGCACTGTAGCCGGCGCCGACGCTGAGCATGCCCGTCGGTCTTTCCTTGATGCTGATGGTGACGTCGGTGAGATCCTCCGCGGGCCCTTTCTCCGTCTGGAAATTCACTTCCTCGAAGTACCGCATGCGATTGAGCTCCATGTAGCTTTCCTTGAGCTTGGAGCTGCTGTACAAGTCTCCTTCGACGACGGAAAGCATGCGGCGGATGACCTTGTCACGGGTCTTGGTATTCCCCGTGATGTTGATCCTGTTGAAATAGACCTGGTGCCCCTTGGTGAGGTGATAGGTCACGTCGACCTTCTGCTCCTTGTCCAGCGGCTGGATCCGGGGCGAGACGTCGGCGTAAGCGTAACCCTCGTCGTTGCAGGCCTGCGTCAGGTATTCGATGTCCTTGAGAACGATTTCGCGGTTGTAAAACTCCTGCTTGTTGAGCTTCAACTGTTCCAGGAGCTGCTCGTGGGATGTCTTCTTCAGCTGATCGCCCGTAACGGCGACCTTGCCCACCCGGAACTGCTTCCCCTCCTGGATGGAGATCTTGACGGTGATCCCCTTGGCGTCGTAGGAGATCTCGGGTTCTCCGACCTGGGCGTTGATGAACCCGTTGTTCAGATAGAAGACGTTCAGTTTCGCCACGTCCTGCTTGAGCTGCTCGATCTTCAGAATCCCCGAATCCGTCAGGAAATGAAAGATGCCCCATTCGTTGGTCGTCATCATGCTCTTCAGCTCCTTGCTGCTGAAGGCGAGATTCCCCTCGAAAACGATGCTGCGGATGTACAACTGCTCGTTTTCCTTGATCCGGAAAACGACGCGCAGATCCTTGTCCCCCGCTTTTTCGATCGAATCGGCGACCTCCGCGTTGTAATAGCCCTTGCTGTCGTAGAGATTCTTGATCCTTTTGACGTCGGCCTTGACCTTTTCCTGGTTGATGATCTGTTTGGTCCGGACGGTCAGGACCCCTTCGATCTCGCTGGTTGAGATCTTCTTGTTTCCCTGGATGCTGATTTCGGTGACCTGGGGTTTTTCCTGGAGAATAAAGGTTATGGTCTTTCCATCGGGGCCCTCCTTGACATCGGCGGTGACGTCCGTGAAATACCCCATCTTGAAAATGGCCTTGATGTCGGCGTTGACGTCGGCCTCCGAATAAAGACCGCCCTGGGCACTCTTCAGGACCTGATGAATGGCGCCCGATTCAATTCGCCGGTTTCCTTCGAAATCGATCTTGGCGATCCTGTCCTCCAGCGAGATCTTGAGGAGAAGATTGGTCCGCAGTTGAGACAGGAGGGACGCGACGCCGTCCGACCGCCTCCCCTGGGCGACGAAGCCGGGCAGGACCTTCCCCGTCCGAACCTCGATCATGCGCACATCGGCGCTGATCATCTCTCCGAATTCCGAGACGCTTCCCAAAATGGCATAATCGGCTCCCGCTTCCCGTGCCGCCGCGGCCGCGGTCGTTTCGTCGACGTTCTTCCCTCCGAGGATCCGGAGCAGTGTTTCCCGGTCCGCCAGCCGGAAGTTTCTGGACCGGCCGATCTCACGGGCAAGCCCCTGGTAAGCCTCCTCCCGGAGATCTGCAGCCTTGTCCTTGCTGTAGATGTCGAACGGGAAAAGCGCGATCGTCCTGGTTTCCGCAGCAAGAGCCGCGCCAAAAGCCGTGAGACAGAAGACCGTGACGGCCAGCGAGAGCAATCTTAGATTCGACGAATTTTTCAAGGCTCGTATATCCTTCCGTCTCGAAGTCCGATCTGACGTGACATCCGCGATGCCAGCGACGGGTTGTGCGTGACAACGACCAGGGTGATCCCCTTTGACCGGTTGAGCGAAACGAGCATATCCTCTATCTTCTTACCGGTCTCCGTGTCAAGATTTCCCGTCGGCTCGTCGGCCAGCAGAATCTCCGGGGACATGATCAGCGCCCGCGCCACGGCGACCCGCTGCTGCTCTCCCCCCGACAGTTCGCCCGGCTTATGCGTCGTCCGGTCGCCGAGTCCCACCTCGGCCAGGATCTCCTCCGCCTTTCTTCTCGCCTCCCGAACGGACATACCGCAGATCAGGGACGGCATCATCGTGTTTTCGAGGCTCGAAAATTCCGGCAGCAGGTTGTAGAACTGAAACACGAAGCCGATTTTCCGGTTCCTGAACTCCGCAAGTTCCCTTTCCTGTTTCTGGAATACATCGACCCCGTCGAAGAGCACTTGTCCCGACGTCGGGCGATCCAGAGTTCCCAGGGTGTGGATCAGCGTACTCTTGCCCGCCCCCGACACACCGACAACCGCGAGCGTTTCCCCGCGGGCGATCTCGAGATTCAGGTCCTTGAGCACCTCGATCCTGTTTCCATCCTTGATAAAGACCTTGCTGAGGTTTGTCAGGCGTATCATTCCGGCGTCGGGTTCCTTATTCATACCGGAGGGCCTCCGCAGGATCGAGGCGGGAAGCCCTCCAGGAGGGATAGATCGTTGACAGAAACGAAATCAGGAGCGTGCCTACGACGATGATCGCCACGTCGCCGTAGTTCACCTTCGAGGGAAGGGTGCTCAGGTAATACACATCGCTCGGAAGGATCTTGAAGCCGAACACGTTCTCGATCCAGACGGACAGCCGGGACAGGTTGAGCGCAACGGCGAGTCCCGCCGCCGTCCCCAGGATCGTCCCGATGGTCCCGATGATGAGCCCCTGGAGGACAAAAATCTTCATGATCCCCCGCGAGGTGGCGCCGAGCGATTTCAGGATCGCGATGTCCCTGTTCTTTTCCATGACCACCATGATGAGCGTCGTGATGATGTTGAAGGCGGCCACGATGACGATGAGGCTCAGAATGATGAACATGACCCTCTTTTCCAGTTTCAGCGCCGAGAAGAGGTTCTTGTTCATCTCCATCCAGTGTCGCGCCCAGAAGGGGAATCCGAGTTTCTTTTCGATGTTTTTCGCGATCACGTCCGCCCGGTCGACGTCGCGGACGCGGATCTCCACGCCGGTCACCCTGTCCCCCATGTTCAGGAACTCCTGGCAGTCGGCAAGCGACAGGTAGGCCAGCGTCGAATCGTATTCATAGAAGCCCGAATCGAAGATGCCCACGACGAGGAACCGCTTCATCCGCGGGACCATGCCCATCGGCGTCGAGGTTCCCAGGGGCGACACGACGAATACGGGTTCGTGCAGGAACAGGCCCAAGTGTTTGGCGAGTTCCTTGCCGACGACGACTCCCGGCAGATTCCGGAGACTTGCGTCGATCGGCAGGACCGGTCTGTTCGCCAGGGAAAGGTGCTGGAGATTGCCCTGAACGATCTTTCCGAGGTTGATCACCTTCATGGCGTCATCGGTCGACAGACCCCGCAGGACGACGCCGCTGACGTTGTCGCCGTTCTTCAGCATGGCCTGGCTGTAGATGAAGGGAGTGGAAGCGGTGACGCCCTCGATTCCGGACACCTCTTGCATGACCCTGCGGTAGTCCTTCATGGTGCCGCTGTATTCCATGAGGATGATGTGGGAATTGATGCCGAGGATCTTTTCCCGCAGGTCCGTTTCGAATCCGTTCATGACGGCAAGGACGATGATGAGGGCCGCCACGCCCAGAAAAATGCCGACGATGGAGATGAGGGTGATGATGGAAACGAAGACCTGTTTTCTCTTCGCCCGCAGGTACCTCAAACTGATGAAGAATTCATAGGCCATTCGGTCGCCTTATCTAACCTTCCCGGGGTCTCATTTGGGGAAAGAGGATGACATCCCGAATGGAAGCGGAATCGGTGAGCAGCATGACCAGGCGATCGATCCCGATGCCTTCTCCCGCCGTCGGCGGCATCCCGTACTCCAGCGCGGTGACGTAGTCTTCATCCATCACGTGGGCTTCCTCGTCGCCGGCTTCACGCTTCTCGAGCTGGGCGAGGAAACGCTCGCGCTGGTCCGCGGGATCGTTGAGCTCGGAGAAGGCGTTGGCGATCTCCTTCCCGTAGATGTACAGTTCGAAGCGGTCGGTCAGAGACGGGTTGGCTGCGTTGCGCCTCGCCAGGGGAGAAACCTCGACGGGGTAGTGGGTAACGAACGTCGGCTGAATGAGCTTTTCCTCCACCTCTTCTTCGAAGATTTTCAGCAGGATCTGGCCGGCCGACTCTCCCGCGGAGACCTCCAGGCCCTTGCCTCGTGCGGCGTCGGCCAGCGCCCGCGCGTCGCCGAACAGGGCGGGATCGACTCCCGCGTACTGTCCTACGGCGTCGGTCAGGCTCAGGCGCCTCCAGGGGAGGCCGAGATCGATCTCCGTTCCCTGGTAGGAAAACCGCAGGCCGCCGAACAGGTGCTGCGCGAGGCTGCTGAACATCTCCTCCGTGAAGAGCATGAGGTCTTCATAGGTGGCGTAGGCCTGGTAGAATTCCATCATCGTGAATTCGGGATTGTGGAAGGTCGAAATCCCTTCGTTCCGAAAATTTCTATTGATTTCGAATACTTTTTCCATCCCGCCCGTGACCAGCCTCTTCAGGTACAGTTCGGGAGCAATGCGCAGGTACAGATCGACATCCAGGGCATTGTGGTGGGTTTTGAACGGACGGGCGGCCGCCCCTCCGGCCTTGGGCTGCATCATCGGCGTTTCGACTTCGAGAAAATCGTGCTCTTCCATGAAGCGGCGGAGCCAGGATATGATCTGGCTGCGCCTGGTGAAGACCTCCTGAACCTTCGGATTGACGATCAGGTCGAGATGTCTCTGCCGGTAGCGTGTCTCCACATCGGTGAGGCCGTGCCATTTTTCCGGCAGCGTCAGGATCGACTTTGCAAGCAGACGGACCTCCTCGGCATCGACGGTCAATTCCCCCGTCCTGGTCCTGCAGATGCGTCCCGATACGTACAGGATGTCGCCCACGTCAAGCTTCTTGAAGACCGAAAAGGCCTTCTCGCCGACATGGTCCTTGCGGATATAGGCCTGCAGACGTCCCCGGCGGTCTTGGAGGCTGACGAAGGCCCCCTTGCCGAAGTCCCGGATGGCCATCATCCGCCCTGCGAGGCAGAACTTCTCTTCCACTTTGGCCAGGGCTTCGTTGTCCATCCGGCCGAAACGTTCCGTGATCGACGCGGTCGTATCCTTGACGCGGACACCGTTGGGATAGAGTTCGACCCCTTCCGACTTCAGTGCCGCAATCTTTTCTTTCCTTTTTCTCAGGAGTTCGCTGTCCTCCATGAAACATCCACCATCCGATTAGAATATCAAGCGAATTTGACTATATTTTTTTCCTGTACGTGTCAAGCGCGATTTCGGACTTTTCGGACCCCGGGAAGACATTTTTGATTGCGGCCCCGGGGTGAATCCTGTAAGATCGCAGAAATTTTTCCGGCGACGCCGGTCTTCCCGGCCGTCGGAGACGAGTCCGCAGGCGGTGCCGCTGCGGCGCATCCGGAAAGGAGGCAAACATGGTCAACAAGGTTATCTTGATCGGTCGTCTGGGGGCTGATCCCGAGGTGCGTTACACGCCTGACGGGACGATGGTCACAAGCTTCAATCTGGCCACCGACATGCAGTGGAAGGATAAAAACGGGGAGCAGGTCAAAAAGACGGAATGGCACAAGATCGTAACCTATCGAAAACTCGCCGAGATCTGCGGACAGTACCTGGCCAAGGGGAAGCTTGTCTACGTCGAGGGACGCATCCAGACGCGGTCGTGGGAAGACAAGGAAGGAAACAAACGCTACACGACGGAAATCATTGCGGCGAATATGCAGATGCTCGACCCGAAGGGGCAGGCGAAGGGGCCGGAAGGGGCCGCGACGAAAGCGGAAGGGGAGGCAGAACCTCTCCCGGAGGATGTCCCCTTCTGAGAGCACCGCTACTGCTTCTTCTTTTCGTCTATCTTCTTCGATTCGGGCGTGACGTCGATCTCATCCGGTTCCTTGGAGGCTTTCTTGAAATTCCGAATGCCTCTGCCAAGGGCGTTGCCGATATCGGGGAGCTTGCCGGCGCCGAAAATTATGAGAATGATCACCAGGATGATCAACAGTTCTGGCATGCCGATTCCAAACATAGGGACCTCTTTATTTCTCCGGTTTACCTGCCTGCAAGACTTGCAGGCAGGCGCTCACTGTAAAACACAAGTTCTCGTTTGTCAAACGCAGGCGCCCTGACGGGTCAGGGGAGCGTCAGGTGCACGACCTCTGCAGGGCCGCCGAGTCTTCCCAACGCCTTGCCGCCGAAGGAAACGTCGACGCCGGCGGCGTTTCCGATGTCCAGTTGAAATTGCTCCTCGGCAAATCGTTCGATCTTTTCACCCGGCTGCAGCAGGACCTGGCGGGAAGGGTTCTGGTCTGCCTTGATCCGGAGCCAGGTGACCTCCCGGGCTTCGATGACAAGCCGGTGCTTGCCGGTGTCTGCCGCAACGGAAACCTCCGCGGGCCCGGACAGGGTTCTTTCCGGTCTCGCCGCCGGTTCGACCGGCGCCGCTGGTGACGACTCCCTTTTCGTCTGCGGCTCTCTGGCCTTTTCCGGAAGCGGGGGATCAATCGCCGGAGGCGGCTGCACGGCCTTATCCTGCACCGCGGGAGGAACTGGAATGGAAATCTCGGGCTGCGCTGCCTGCGGCGGTGCCGGAGGCGCGGCAGTCTCGGGCGCAGGTTTGGGGGGGGGCATGCTCAGGAAGAGGAACGCCGCTGCTATTGCAGCTGCAGCGACAAGAAAAATCAGGACCAGGAGCCAGCGTTTCTTTTCCGGGGCCGCCACAGGAGGGGGAGCCGGCTCTTCCTTCTCCCCTTCCATCTCCATCTTCCTTCCCTGCCCGCCGTCAAGCCCGCCCGTCTCCGCTGCCACCTTCGGGGCGTTGCGGGTTTCCAGGTATTTGGCATAACGGCTCAGGATCGGAGTGCTGTCGACACCGACCATCTTGGCGTAGGTCTTGATGAATGTCCGTGCGCTGACCGGTGCGGGGAGCCTGCTGAAATCTCCGCTTTCGATGGCCTCCAGATTGACGGTGCTGACCCGGGTCTGTTCGAATATGTCGCGCAGGGATATCCCTTTGGCTTCGCGGATCGCCCGCAGGTTCTCGGGACCGTCTGGCATCTTGCCGATCGTTTGTGCGGCCTTGGGGTCGGGTTCGTTGCTCATGTCGTCCAGATCCGGTTGAAACGCGTATCTCCCGCCGGCTGTGCGGTAGGGAAGCGCGCGAAGAAGACGCGGAGTCCTCCGCAAGTCTTCCGATTGGAAATTTTCTTCGCCTTAACATGTATTTGGATCGTAGGCAATAGAAAAACGTCCCTGCCGCCGCCGCACCGGCCGAGTTTCTCCTGGTCTTTTCCGAAAAGATGTGCTCGTATAGCCCGAAAAATTCGGAGAACCCGGGAGGCTGCAAGGAATCGGAATGGAACCCATGCTCGATTTCGCCATCGAGACGGCCAAAGCTGCCGGGCAGCTGCTGAAGTCGAAATTCGGAGGGCCGCTGACGGTGGATTACAAGGGGGAAATCGACATCGTCACGGAGGCCGACCGTATGTCGGAGAAGCTGATCCTGGAGAACATCGGGCGGCGCTATCCCGATCACGGCATCCTTTCCGAGGAATCGCCGGCATCCGGCCGGGGGGCCTCATTTCGCTGGCTCGTCGACCCCCTGGACGGCACGACCAACTACGCCCATGGATTTCCCGTTTTCTGCGTTTCCATGGCCCTGGAGAGGGAAGGGGAGGTCGTCCTCGGAGTCGTGAACAACCCGATGATGGATGAGACGTTTGCGGCTCGGAAGGGATCGGGGGCCTTCCTCAACGGGCGGCGTCTGCAGGTGTCCTCCGTCCGGACGTTGACCGCCTCTCTTTTGGCCACCGGATTTCCCTACGACATTCGCAGCGACGACAACAACAACCTCGATTTTTTCGCGCGGATGGCTCGTTCCGCCCAGGCGATCCGGCGCGCGGGTGCTGCTGCATTGGATCTCTGCTATGTGGCGGCGGGTCGATTCGACGGTTTCTGGGAGCTCAAGCTCAAGCCCTGGGACACCGCCGCAGGCTGGCTGCTCGTGACCGAAGCCGGCGGCCTGGTGACCGACATCGCCGGACGGCCCTACGGGCTCTCCTCACCGGACATCCTCGCCACCAACGGTTTGCTCCACGCCGATATGATCCGGATACTCCAATCCCCGGCCTGATCCGCTTTTTCACGGGTTTTTCACGGGGCCATTCCGGCCGTCTGCGGAAGAAACGCCGGGACCTTCTCTGATCGCCTCCACCTCCTTGACAAGCCGCCGAAGGTGACTATATTACCTTCAGGTGATGGAAATTATCGATAGATTTCGGCATGTTATGTTACTTGGTGCTCCGTCCAGAGTGATAGTTTATGAGAACGGGAGGTGTGGGGCATGTTTCGGCGTGGACTTTGGAGACTCGGAAGGACAATGGATCCCTTCTGGGAGATGCAGCGCCTGCAAAGAGAGATGAATGACCTGTTTTCCGGCTACGGCCGTGTTTCGGGCCGCGACTTCCCGGCTATAAATGCCTGGGTCGGCGAGGATGAAATCGTTGCAACTGCCGAGCTGCCCGGAATCGATACGGGGAAACTGGACATATCGGTTGCCGGGGATGTGCTGACTCTGCAGGGAAAAAGGGAAGCGGACAAGATTCAGGAGGGCGATGTGTATCACCGCCAGGAGAGGAATTTCGGTGAATTTTCCCGCTCGATCCAACTGCCGTTTCAGGTAAATGCGGACAAGGTCGAAGCCCAGTATGAAAAAGGCATTCTGCGCGTACGCCTGCCGAAGGCGGAGGCCGACAAGCCGAAGAAGATTGCCGTAAAATCCGAAAATGCCGGGAGGTGAACGAACATGTCAGCCGAACCGAAAGAACTGAAGAGGGAAGCACCTGCTCCGGCGGGGATGGAAAGAACGAGAAACAAAAAGGTATTCATTCCCTTTGTCGATATTTATGAAACGAAGGATGAAATCGTACTCCTTGCGGATATGCCGGGGGTGGACGAGAAGGGCGTGGATATCACGCTTGAGAAGGACGTGTTGAGTCTTACGGGAACGGTGTCCGAGGATCGGTACCCCGGGTACAGCATCGGCTATTCGGAATACGAGACCGGTGACTTCCGCAGGGCGTTTACGCTCTCCGATGAGGTCGACCGGGAGCGCATCGAAGCGTCGATGAAGAACGGGGTTCTTCGTGTTCGTCTGCGCAAGATCGAACCCGCGAAGGCGAAAAAGATCCCCATCCGTTCCGAGTAAAAAAATTCAAGGAAGGAGGGTAAGCCAATGTTGATGTCAAATCTGGTACCTTCAATCTGGCGAAGAGGGCTTTCGCCGGCGCGTAGCGAAGGCGAACGCTCCTTTTATTCTCTTCAGAGGGACATGAACCGCCTCTTCGACGAGGTCTTCTGCGAGCCGACCACGTTCGGCCGTCTCGAAAGTCGGTGGGATGGATTTTCACCGTCGATTGATGCCAGAGAAACCGACAAGGAGGTCATCGTAAAGGCGGAGCTCCCCGGGATTGACGAAAGGGATATCGACGTCTCCGTAACGGAGGATTGCCTGACGATCCGGGGTGAGAAGAAGGAGGAAAAAGAGAGGAAAGACGACGGATATTACCATGTTGAAAGATCGTACGGCGCTTTCCACCGGGAGATTCCTCTGCCGGCCGGTGTCGACACCAAGGATGTCTATGCCGGCTTCAAGAACGGCGTGCTGACCGTTAAGATGAAAAAGGCGGAATCCGCCGAGGACAAGCGGAAGAAGGTAACCATCAAAGCCGAGTAACGAACCGCGCCAGCCCTCTGCCCCTCGGGCAGGGGTTGGCGCACCGCAATTTTTTCATGCCCACCCTTTGAAGGACTTCCGGAGAGAAGGGGGGCCGTCGCGCTTCGAAGACATGCGGCGGGCATGCCGCCTACGGCGGGTTCTCCTTTCGGTCATTCTCCTTTCAGGAATCTCACGTAGGCTTTCCTGTTTCTCGGTCCGTCGAATTCACAGAAGAACAGGGCCTGCCAGGTGCCCAGGGCAAGATCGCCGGCTTCCACCGGCACGGCCTGGGAAGCGCCTACAATCGCCGCCTTGACATGGGCGGCGGAGTTTCCTTCACGATGGCGGTAGGCGTTGTCGAGCGGGACGATCCGATTCAGGGTGGCCAGGATGTCGGCGGGCACATCGGGGTCGGCGTTTTCGTTGATGGTTACGCCGGCCGTCGTATGGGGGACATAGACGATGCAGAGGCCCGTCTGGAGGCCGGTCTCACGCAGGAGCTTCCGGACCCGGCCCGTGATGTCGATCATTTCAAAGCGCTGGATCGTCCTGAGGCTGATCTGATGCATGGGCGTTTCCTCCTTCCGGTGAAACATCGCTCGTCAGTTCTGCATACAGTCGCGTACCGATGGCCAGCCCGCGATCGATGAAATCCGGTCCGTATCGCCGGCCGGCCGCCGTTCGGAAGGTGTCCCGGATCCGCCTGATGCCGTCGAGGCCGCCGAGGAACCGCGGAAGGACCTTGACGAGAGGGATATCCCTGTCCGCCAGCATGGCCCAGATCGTATCCGTGAAATTGTCGGGTCCCCATCGGAACTTGTCCGCGTCGTACAGGGCATCCGAGATCAACTGCGACTCCCGATCATCCGCCGGCTGTTCCGGCTGGAAGGCCTCGTGGTTGATAATGGCCCGGCTTACGATCCCTATATCCTCATCGGGAAGGCGGAGCGACGACAGGACGGCGACCGCCGCTTCGGCGCCGCACCGAGCGTGGTTCTTCTCTTCGCGCCGGATATCGTGGAGGATTCCCGCCAGGTGGGCAAGACCCACGAGGCGCTGCAGCTCCGCCCGGGGGATGTGCGGGCCGCCCTCGATCATGACCAGCGCCCCGCTTTCAACGGCCACCTTCGCGGAGTGGTCAAGCCCGTGCCCGAGGCGGTCGCCCCGCTTTTCAACGATCCTGGCGCAGGCCCTCGCCGACGCGTCGGCCCGATACATCCGGCCGGAGAGGGCGATTTCGCCGTCCTTCTCCATGTAGAAGCGGGGCGTCCCAACGGCGGCAGCGATCCGCCGGGACAGGCATCGAGCTCTTTCATAGGAGGGATCGTTCAAGATGCGCCCCTTACAGGAAGAGATTTCTCAGGGCGTTCCCTGTGTCTTCGACACCGAAAGGTTTGGTCGCCATCCCGGAAGCCCCGATCGACAGGAATGCAGCCTCATCGACCGTATCCCTGTAGTCGACGGTGACCAGAATCCGCACATTCGTATCGACTTCCCGCAGGCGGGCGATCGTGCGCCGGACTTCTTCGTCCCGATCGGCGGACCAGGCTATCAGGACCGCGGCATAAGGCTGCGGATCATTTTGTGCGGCGGAAAAACGCGCGACGGTCTCCTCACCGGACGCGGCAAATTCCGCCTGGCAATGCAGGAAGTTCAGGATGATTCTTGAAGTGTGCCGGACCTTGTCGTCCGTCTCCTGCATCAGGATCCTGCGGTCGCTTTTCACCGCCGCTTCTTCGGGTTTTTCCTTCTCTGTTTTCTGCGGAATCGGCAGCCAGAGCTGCAGGCTGGTTCCCTTTCCCTTCTCCGATTCTGCGCGGATCAAGCCGCCGTGCTTCCGGGCGATGGAGTAGCAGAGGGCCAGACCCAACCTCCTGTCCTTCGGCCCGCTTTTTGCGGAGAACTGAGGGTCAAAGAGCGTCCGGAGCTCTTCCTGCGACAAACCGGCTCCGTCGTCCTTGACAGTCAGCCGGATGTACCGGCCCTCCGCGATCGGCGCTTCGTCGGCGGTGACCTGGGTGTTTTCCGCCCGGATTGTCAGGATTCCGCCGGTCGGCATCTGCTGCAGGGCGTGGCGGATCAGCCCCCGGATCACCCTGCGGATCTGGACAACGTCGATGTCGGCCGTCCACAGGTCTTCCGGAAGGAAAAAATTGCAGATGACGTCGGAACCCTGCAGGAGGACCGAGGCCTCCTCCCGAACCAGCGGAGCCAGGGGCGCAGGTGACCGGCAGGGCTCGCGACTCATGGAGAAGGTGAGCAGCTGGTGGGTCAATTCCTTGGCCTGATGTCCGAACTTTTCCGCCAGCGAAAGAACCTCCTCGATGGCGCTGTCTTCCTCCCCGGCGGAGAGCTTCGCCCAGACGACCTTCCCCAGGATGGCGGAAAGAAGCCGGTTGAACTCGTGGGCGACGCCCTCGGCCATGGTGCTCAGAGATTCCATTTTCTGCATCCGGAGGAGTTCCTCTTCCGCTCGGCGGCGTTCCGTGATGTCCTCGAGCGTTTCGACGGCACCCCTGAGATTTCCGGCGGAATCGCGGATGATGGCGGCGGTGAATCGCAGCCACTTTCCCCCGCTGCCCAGCTCCGAGAAAAAGTCCGTCGCTTCGTAAGCCTCCTCGATGAGTTTCGACTTGCGGCATTTTTCTCTGTACCAGCGGCGAATGTCCTGAATCGTCTGATCGACGAGCACATCCGCCAGACTGGGCCGCTCCTCGCTGTAGAAGGCCCGCCAGTGCTGCGTTGTGCCGACCACCTCTTCCGCCGGAATTCCCGTCAACTCCTGCAGCGCCTTGTTCCAGTAGATGATCCGGTGGTCGCTGCCGATCACAAAGGTCGGTATCGGGGAGCCTTCCAGGATGCTGTAGAGCAGCTGCTCGCTTTCCATCAGGGCCCCCTGGGCCCGTTCCAGGGAAGCTTCGTGGCTCTTCATCTCGGCGATGGCGTTCCGGGCCTGACGAAGCTCTTCCAGAAGCTGTTCCATCGTCCGCGGCGTGTCTTTCATGTACGGGAACCTCACGAGTCTGTCGCGACTGCCGGACATGCGAATCGTTCCAGACATGTAAAACGATTCCGGCCGCATTTTCAATCGAAATCCGCTTCCGCGGCTGCAGAGGAAAGGAAGGGGGCCCCGGCCTTGACAAAGCGGAAGGGAGGTATTTTCATAGAAGCAAAGTTACCCCCTTGGCGCGGCCGGATGAGACAACGGGTGAAGAGCCATGAAACCCGTCTGTGTTGAAGTCGTCAGCACTCTTTTCACGTCGCTCGGCAACTGCCGGCATTGCGACCTGCTGTTTCAGGAGAGCGGCGTCGGCCCGGCGGTACAGGAGGATGATCAAAACGCCTATCCTCCGCAATTCCATGAGGAATGGAAAAGACTGCGGGAGATCCTGCTGGAGCTGAAGCACCTCTATCAGCACAGGATCGACTTCCGGCTCGTCGAGGCCGACTCCCTGCTGGGCCTCTACAAGGCGGTGCGGCACCGGTTCCGGAAGTACCCGACCTTCATTCTGGACAAGAAGGACGTCTACACGGGCTGGAACATCGAAAAGATTGAGAATCTCCTGGATGCACGCCTCCACCAGGGCGGGCGGACGCCCGCCTCGATCTGACTCCCGAACGGCCTCGCCTTCCCCCTGCAGCATCGGAAAAGCGGCTGGAAGCAGGACTTCCCATCGGTGCCCGATTTCGGGACCCCCGCGTCCCCGATCTTCTGATCGGCGAAGAGGTTCGGGCGGCGACGACCGCTATCCTTTGTCCCCTTTCGCGAAGTCGTCGGCGATCGCGAGGGCCTGGTCGATTTTTCCCAGGCCTTTGTCCAGGTCCTCCTTCCCGATGCACAGCGGCGGAGCGACCATCAGGACGTTCCAGCGCATCTCGACGAAAAGGCCATCTTCCTTCAACTTCCCGAGGAGCCTCCCCGCGAACGGATGCTTCTGCTCGTAGTAGCGGACGGTCCAGGGAATGAGCGGCTCGCGCGTTTCCTTGTTCTTCACGAGTTCGATCCCTGCGAAGAGGCCTTTGCCCCGCACCTCGCCTACGGAGGGGTGTTGATCCCGAATCCGCTCCAGCCGTTCCATGAGGTACCGTCCGAGGACGCGCGAATTCTCGACCAGGCCCTCGTCGCGATAGACCTCGATCGCCGCGACTGCCGCCGCCGCCACGATGGGGTTCCCCATCTGCGTCGAACCGGCGTACAGGATCCGGTCGTCAAAATACTCGGCGACCTTCCGGCGCACCATGACGACGCCCAGCGGCAGGGCGCCGTTGGTGATTCCCTTGGAGGACGTGATCATGTCGGGAACCACGTTCCAGAGGTCGGCGGCAAACCATTTCCCCGTCCGTCCGAAGCCGGTCATCACCTCGTCGAGAATAAGCAGAATGCCGTAGTCGTCGCAGATCCTCCGCAGGCGCTGCATGTATCCCTCGGGAGGAACGATGCGGCAGTTGCTGCCCGTGATCGGTTCCATCATGATGGCCGCGATCGTCTCCGGGCCTTCCACCTCGATGACCTCGCGGATCGCTTCCGCGCAGTAGAGGCCGCAGGCGGGGTAGGTCATCCTGAAGAAGCAGCGGTAGCAGTAGGGGTCCCAGACGCGGATGCCGCCCTGGACGTAGGGCTCGAAGGCCCGCCGCCGCGGATCGCCGAAGACGGCTGCGCCCGCCGCACCGCCGTGGAAGCCGCGGTAACGGGCGATGATCTTGTGCCGCCCCGTCACGGCGCGGGCCATGCGGACCGCGTTCTCGTTCGCCTCGGCGCCGCAGTTCATGAAGAGGACACTGTCGATGTCGCCCGGTGCGATGTCCGCCAGCATCTTCGCGAGCTTCGCGCGCGGCTCCGTCGCCGCCGAGGGGTAGGCGTAGCAGAGTTTCTCCGCCTGGTCCTTGATGGCCTGGATGATCCGGGGATGCTGATGTCCGGCGTTGACGTTGAAGAGCTGCGAGCAGAAATCGAGATAGCGTTTCCCCTTGTCGTCCCAGAAGTGGACCCCCAGGCCTCCCGCCACAACGAAGGGCTTGAAGTTTTTCTGCGCCGACCAGGGATGCAGCACATGGTCCTGCTCGAACCGGACAATCTCCTGTGTGTCTAAAGGCGTCATGGAACGGTTTCCTCCCCAAGGAATTTATTGAGGCTCTCCGGAGCAAGCTCCGGAGAATCTTCGATCCCCAAGGAAGGGATCTCAAACAGGATTCGCTCGCTTACCCCGCAACAAGCTGCGAGGAATGCTCGCTACTGGATTCAGGAACCGCTGTCATCGGAAGAAATTGTGCTTCTTGAAAGTCTCCACGAAATTCCGGACCACGGTGAGATTCTTCCGGTCCTTCATGTACACCACGTCGATGTGGACACAGAGGTCCGCCGGCAGCGCGATTTCGCGGAACCGGCCTTCCCTGAGATCCTCCTCCACCGCGAAGGCCGGAAAGAACGCACCGCCCATGCCCAGGTTCACCATGCCCTTCACGATTTCGGCGTTCTCGCTTTCCGCGCAGATCTTGATCGAGATTCCCCTCTTGCCGAACTCCTGCAGGAGGTAGTCCCGCGTCACGGAACCGGGATCGGTCAGAATGATCGGATAACCGGCGAGATCTTCCATGTCCACCGCCGCGGCAAGCCTGGGGTCGTTCACGACGAAACGGAGCTTCGGCTTGGCGACGGGAAGGCTGATGAGATCGCGCGGATACTCGCAGCGCGTGATGATGCCGATATGATATTCATAGTTCTTGATCCGGTCGATCACTTCCCGGGACTGCCCCGTAAAGATGTGCACCTTGAGCCCCGATTCGCCGGACCGCAGTTTCCTGATCACTTTCGGTACGATGTACTGGGCCAGCGTCGGCGTCGTGCCGATCTTGATCTTGCGCTTCCGGATGTCATCGGCGGCGGAGGCCAGGTCGTCCAGAGTCGCGAAGACCGACTTTGCGTAGGAGAAGATGATGTTTCCCTCCTCCGTCAGTTCGACCCGGCGCTTGTTCTGCTTGATCAGCGGGAAGCCAAGCTGCTGTTCCAGGGACTGGACCTGGATGCTCAGCGTGGATTGGGAGAGACTCAATTTGTCGGCCGCCCGGGTAAAGCTCTCGCACAGGGCCACGTAATAGAAGGCCTTCAAATGGTTGAAATACTGAATGGGGTTGGAATGGTGCGGTTCCATCTCTACCGCCTCTACCGCGATCCTTCCCGTTCGCCGGTTCATTTTTCCACGTCCGCGATGCAGGCCTCAATGATGGCGAGGGCCCTGTCCATCTCGTCCTTCGATATCGTCAGCGCCGGCGTGAGCGTGAGGATGTTGCCCATCGTGAGCTTGAAGCTGAGTCCGCGCGACAGCGCCGCGTACATCACGGCCTCCGCCTGGTCCGTCGCACGCTCCCTCGTCGTCCGGTTCCTCACCAGCTCGATGCCGAGAAACAATCCGATGCCGCGCACATCCCCGATCAGGGGATGGCGCTCCATCATCCCCCGCATCCGCTTCAGGGCGTGGGCGCCCAGGTCACGGGAGTGCTGCACCAGCTTGTTCTTCTCGATGTACTCGATGGTCGCCAGCGCCGCCGCGCAGGCCGCCGGGCTCTTTTCGTGCGTATAATGCCCCAGCGCGATGTGGCCCGCCACATCGAGATCTTCCCGCGCGATCATCGCCGCCAGCGGGAATACCCCGCCGCCGAGGCCCTTGCCGATCACCAGGATGTCCGGGACGATTCCGAAGTTCTCGCAGGTGAACATCCGTCCCGTCCGGCCGAGGGCGTGCGGAATCTCGTCGAAGATCAGGAGTGCGCCGTGCCTGTCGCAGGCCTCCCGGACGATCCGCCAGTACTCCGGCTTCGGCACGTACGGCGTGCTCCGCATGGGTTCGGCCACCACGGCGGCGATATCGCCCTCTTTCTCCATGATGTAGTCGATGTAGCGCGCGCAGGTCATGTCGCACCCGCCGCGCTCGAAGCAGCCGAAGATGCAGTGGTATTCGTCGGGCGGCGGCACGTGCTCCGTTCCCGGCAGCAGGGGGCCGATGTTCTGGCGGAACACTGCCTCGCCTCCGACCGATATCGCGTCCAGTGACGCCCCGTGGAAAGAATCCCACATGGAAATGGTCTTGTGCCGTCCCGTGGCGATCCTCGCGAGCTTCAGCGCCATGCCGATGGCGCTCGTCCCGCCCGGCGCGAGCAGGACCTTGTTCAGGGTCCCCGGCGCCAGCTCCACCAGTTTCTTGGCGAGATCCACCGCTTTCCGGTTCGTATAGCGCCGCGGACAGAACGGCAGTTCGTCCAGCTGCTCCTTGATGGCGGCAATCACCTCCGGATTTCCGAAGCCGACCTGGTGGACGTTGTTGCCGTGAAAATCCATGTACCTCCTGCCCTGCAGATCCTCGATCCAGATCCCTTCGCAGGCCTTCAGGCCGTTCAGGCAGGGCGTGGAGAGCGACTGCCTGAGGAAGTACTTTTCGTCCTCGGCGAGGAGCCGCCGCGTTTCTTCGTCGAGATGGGCATCCTGCCAGGCCTGCCGCCGCCGCGACAGGTTGATGTCTCCTTCGGAGCGATGAAGCTTCTCCATGATTCTTCTCCTTTTGTCTTAGGGACATGCGATCAAGGCTGCGGTTCCTTCCTGGCGACCTCGATGCCGGCGATCTTCTCCATCGGCTGGACCACCGCCGCCAGGTGTTCGTTCCCGTGGCCGAGGCCGCGCGCCTCCTGGTAGATCTGCTGCGCCACGGCGGGGAGGAGCAGGCGTACGCCGTTCTCCCGAGCGGTCCGGAGCGCACACTCCAGGTCCTTGATCATCCCCTCGACCGTGAAGACTGCGGCGAAGTTTCGCGGGAGGATGGCCTGCGGGACGGCGTTGTCGAGGGCCCGGCACTGGCCGGAACTGAGATGCAACACGTCAAAAAGCTTCTGCGGATCGAGGCCGAGCTTCGTTCCAAGCACCATGGCCTCCGCAACGAGGACATGCGCGGTCCCTGTGAGGATCTGGTTGCAGATCTTGGTCGAACAGCCGGCGCCGACCGGCCCCATGTGGAAGATGTTCTTTCCGAAGACCTCCAGCACGGGACGGGCCTTTTCCAGCACCGGTCCCTCCCCGCCGACCATAATGCTCAGGGTTCCGCCCGCCGCGCCGCCCGGACCGCCGCTGACCGGCGCATCGAGAAACGCAATCCCCTTCACGTGCAAGGCTTCCGCGACCTTGCGGCTCGTCATGGGGTAGACCGTGCTCGCATCGATGAAGATCTGGCCGGCCCGTCCGCCTTCCATCGTCCCTTCCGGACCGAGGTAGACGCGTTCCACCTGTTCCGGCGTCAGGAGGCAGGTCACGAGAACGTCGACGGAGCGGGCGACATCCGCGGGTGAGGTGGCGGCAGCGGCGCCGAGGGCGGCGAGGCGGTCCACGGGGCCGCGGCTGCGATTGTGTACCGTCACGGAATGCCCGGCTTTGACGAGGTTCGCGGCCATGGGAAATCCCATGCGGCCGAGGCCGATAAATCCGACTCGCATATTCGCTGTCCTCCGATCCAAGACCGCCTCCGTCCGCGTCCGGCGGACGGCGCATGAGGGCGGGGCAGGGGCGCTCAGGTCGCTGAAATCCGGTTCAGGGCGCTGAGCGGGGCCTCTCCCCGTGATACCCGCATGATATTTTCCAGGAAGAAGGCATACCGCTCCGATGACGACGACTTTCATGTCCGCTCCCCAGCAGGGTCGTTTTGGATCCGGCGGCAGACACCGCAGGTTCACCATATAAGAGGACGACACAATTCGTCCAATTGAAAAAATCAAAGGTAGGATCAAAAAAGTTATCTGAGCGGGAAAAAAGGGCGGTGGGCGGAGCCGGACCCGCGCGTTGCGGGGCAAGCCGCTCATGGATAAACATTCGTTTGCCGCTCGCAGAGCGGCAAACGAAGGGCTGAAGGGGTTACGCAGACTCTACCATCTTCTTTGCGTCCTGCTCCGAGAGGTCCATGTTGTGACTTTTCTTGGCATGCTGCATGACGAAATCGACGACTTCTTTTTCATCATGGCTTTTCACCATGAAGTTGCACGGATCCGGACACTGCACTTTCTTCATCTGTTCGGCCATTGGAATCACCTCCAAATCATATTTTTCTGAAAGTATCCCACGGGCGCAAAGCCCTGTAAATGAGTCATAACCCTATTCGATCCTTCGGATTTTCTTAGGGGGCCGTTCGAAAAAAGCGACGCGCATCTTTCCGGGCGGAGGTCATCCCGGGGCTCAGCCGCTGCGTTCAACCCTCTAACTGCCCGGACGGGTCCGGCAGGGATCGAACGTGCGGCCTTCCCACAGTCTTTCCTTCAGGACGGCTTCGCTTTTCTGATACTTCCAGTGGAGGATGTTCTTGTCGAACGCGGCGTACTCCGCGGACATCTTTTCGCGCTCCTCGCTCCCGAAATACGCCAGGACGGGATCGTAGAAATTTTCATCCTCTTTTCTGATGTGCTGCGGGTAAAAGCCCATCAATTCCTCCAGGTACGAGAGGATCTCCCGCGAGGTGTCCTCCCCGTCCAGATAGCGGTTGTTGGCCTGCATCCACTTGCTCACGATGGTTCTTGAATATTTGTGATCCTGCTTGAGCTCTTGGATGATGCCGGCATGCTCCGGCAGCAGGTCTTTTTTCGAAAGCTCACGGAAGAGGATGTCCTCTTCCTTGCCATGATGGGCCAGGTCGACGTACGTACGGACGAAGTCTATGGAGACATGCATGGAGACGGGATCGATACGGCCTTCATCACGGATCTTCCTCATCTCAAGCTCAAACATGTTCAGGGTTTTTTCGATCGTTCGGTGTTCCTGCATGAGATGGCCGATGGGATTCATGCGTCCTCCTCGTTTCCTGCACCGTGAATTTCCTTATACAATTCCCAGAATTTCCGTGGATATCATGGAAATGCCGATTTGTCGGTTCGAAAAAGATGAATCGTCCGTGCGAAAAAGATGAGAACCGGTACCGAAAGCGTCACGCAGGAAGGGTCACTTTGCCCTTGCCGGTTCTGCGGGACTTCAGAGAGGCAATACGGCGGAGCCGAGAGGGGTGATGGCAGGCTACTGCAGGGCCGTGTCCCGCGCCGGCGTTCCCTTCTCAACCCGTTCCTTGAACAGCTGCAATTGCTCCTTGAGATTGCCCGTCAGGTCAACGATTGCCTTTTCGAAGCCTGCATAGGAGTCCTTACGAAGCTGCTCGCTCAGGTTGACGGGAGTCGACGTCGCCTTGATATGGCTCGTTCCGGAAGATCGGAACAGCAGTCTGCGTGCGGGGATGTGGAACACGGCCGCGTCGATCATTGTGCTCGTGTCGTTCTTTTCGCCCTCGACCACATAGGCGCCGATGATCGTCCAGTAGACGATCGACAGCATCCCTTCGTCGGTGTGCTGAACCTGATCGTAGGAGAGCAGCATGATGACATCTAGGCCGTACATGCTGGAAATCTGATCGAGATTCGAGAAACCGCCCTTGAAAACGAGATACTGGGATGGAATGACATCCACGGATTTGACGAAGGAATATGTCTTCAGCGAAGCGGAAACCATTTCCATCAGGTCAGCCTTCTGCTTGTCGCTCAAGATCAGGGCGTGCCTTGGGCCGGCAGCCGACGTCCCTCCCGCCGGCACCGCCCCTGTGACCGTGGAGGTCCCGTCGGGGACAAAGGCGATTCCGAGCTTGAACGGCGTCGACAGCGACGGCGAGGGCACCGTCTCGGGCAGACTCTCCTTGTTCCCGTAGAGAAATTCGATGACATTGCTCCTGTAACGGGCCTGCGACCCGCCGCACCCGGCCAGCGCCAGGGCGCCGAACAAGAGGCACGATATCAGGAGCCGGGAAAGGCTCATTCGACCGACGGCTGGAAGAAACTCTTTTCTGCTCATGGAGCGGGCCTCCTCGCCCCGAAGACTCTCCTCGCACGGCGTTTTTTCAGGCGACCGGCGGAACACAACCACGGCTGGAAATAGCACAATCTGCGACGGCACTGCAAGAAGAGCCCTTGGCGCCGGACCCGCTTCGTGCAGCAATGCCTCGTTGACAGGCAGGGTGATCCATCGTATACATGCACCCCACAAAAAGCGGTTCCCGTATTCGTCGAAAGACATCGACCGGCGTTCATCGATTCGGAGCCCGAATAGAGTGTCCGCAAAAGCCGTCGACCACCTGATGCTGATCGAGCGAGAGCTCGACTATCTGGGCCTCCTGGGAAAAGCCAGGGAAATCTACATGGAACTGGGCCAGAACAGCGCCCTGTCCTACATCAAATCCAGCTATCACCTGTTGAGCAAGGTCTATCACCCCGATTTGAATCCGGGCAAGGAAGAGCAGGCGAAGAGGCTGCAGCAGCGTCTGAATTCGATCAGCGAGGTCATCGCTCAGACAAGCGACGCAGACCTGGTTGCCCTGCTCGAGAAGGGGTCGCGGAGGAATCTGCGGGAAGAAGTCCCGGCAAGAAAGAGGATCCTGGTCGTGGAAGACGAATTCGGTCTCCAGGAGACCTTTCGCGACATCTTCCTGATGGAAGGGTATGACGTTCGGGTCGCCGTCGACGGGGAAGACGGGTACGAAGCCTTCCTGAAGTTCAATCCCGACCTGGTTTTCACCGACGTGGTGATGCCCAAGATGAGCGGGGTCGAGTTGATCAGGAAGATACGCCGGAAGAATCCCAGGATCAAGGTGATCTATATCAGCGGTTTTTTCGGTCTGAGAAATGTCAAGCGCGACTTGAATGAAGATATGCTGAAGTTCGGATATCTCTGTCTTTCAAAACCTTTCAAGATCAGCGCCATGCTGGAACTGGTGGACAAGTATCTCAACAGTCCCACCGGCATCGATCTGCGTGCGTGACTGCCGGAAGCAATCCCGATGTTGAAGACTTCGAAGAATTTTTCCCGGATCGTTTCGCCGGCTTCACGACGTCCCCTGCCGGGACAGCCCGATCGGGCGGACCCGGAAGCCGAAAGGGTCTCTCGAGATGAGCGGATGAATGCTATTCCCCGGCCGGCATGAGGGTGCGGAGAATATCCTCCTTGCCGATGATGCCGACCAGCCTGCCTCGTTCGGTAACAGGCAGGGTGTGGATGTTGTGCTTCACCATCAGTGTGGCGATGTCCTCAAGGCTCGTTTCCGGGTCAACCGTTATGGGATCAGGCGTCATCGCGTCCGACACTTTGAAGGCCGCCATCTTCTTCGCTTCCTTCTCGATGCTTTTTTGAGAAGACAGGGGAATCATGGAATCGAGCAGCACAAAGAAGGAAGGCAGAGGGATCTTTTCCTGCTGGGCGATAAGATCGGATTGGCAGATGATTCCCTTAACGTGCCCCTCGCTGTCAACCACGGGAAGACCGCTGAGGTGGTTGTCGAGCATCAGCTTTGCCGCCTGAATGATTTCCGTGTCTGAACCCACCGTAATGACGTCCCTGGTCATGATGTCCTTGGCTTTCAGCATAGATTCATCTCCTTGAAATCTATTCTACCGCCGATCGCCGCCAAAAGCCACTACCTGGATTCCCGGGCAGAAATCAGTCCAAGACATATCGACAGAAATAATCAGGTTTGTCCTGATTTACCCGGCTTTCCATTCCGCTTATCATCAACGACGGCCTCTTGGAGGCAGCCGGGGAAACTGCTTCCGGCAATATCGGCTTTCGAAAGGACATGGAGTTCTGAAATACTGATCCCGCTGTTTTTCCTGGGTCACGGCGGGGCGGTTCTCCTGCATGCCATGGCCGGAAAACACTTATGGCGAAAGATGAACTTCTTGAAGGAAAATTGAAGACCGCCTCTGATCAGAGGTCTTTCAGCAGTTTGTTCGCGGGCGATTTCTCAATGGTGTGCCGGAAGGTCTCGAAGGATTCCAAGAGGGCGGAAAATTCCGGCGTGCGGGCAAAGGGTATCGTATCGCTCCCCCTGCGTTCCATCGCGTCGGCGACCTGCGCGATCGTCAGCGTGTGGATGTCGCGGGCCGGCTGGAATCCCCGCTCCCCGTCTCCACCGATTTCGGTTGTCGAGACGATGTTGCTCTGCGTCAGTTCGAAGAGAATCTCGTTTACGAGGCGGATCGGGATTTCAAGCTGCTGTGATATCTGCCCGGCGGTCAGGGCGGCTTCGCCGCGCGCGAAGTTCTGGATGATGCGCTGCGCGATCTGAAGGGAAAGCAGCGTCTTGAGCCGGCGGCTGGCCTGAAGCGCGTCGGGTTCGAATTCATAGGTGTCCACGTTCTGATGGGCAAAGGAAAGTTCGGCGCCGTAGAGGACGATCAGCCAGCTCAGCTGAAGCCAGACGAGGAAGAGCGGAAAGGCGGCGAAACTGCCGTAGATGGCATTGTATTTCGCGGTCCCGATCTGAAAGGTGATGTACGCCCATTGCACGATCTCGAAGATCGTGCCGGTAATGATTCCGGCCAGCAGGGCGGAGGAGAAACGGACTTTCGTATTCGGCATGAAGATGTAGAGAAAGGTGAACAAGCCCCACAGGAGGGTGTAGGGAAGCAGTTTCAGAAGGAAAAAGACGATGGGGCTGAATGCCCCCAGGATGGTGATCTTCTCCAGGATCATGGTCACCTGGGTGGTGACGAAGACGGTCACGCTGCTGGAGAGGAGGATGAGGACCGGGCAGACCAGCATGAGAGAGAGGTAATCTCCGAACTTCCGGCTCAGGGACCGCTGTTCCCTGATCGCCCATATGTCGTTCAGGGAATCCTCGATCTGCCCCAGTACCTTGATGACGGCCCAAAACAGAACGATCACGCCGACGCCCGCCAGCAGTCCTCCCTTGGTGCTCTCCAGGAGAGAGTGGGAAAACTGGATGACCTTGCTGACGACTTCTTCCTGACCGGCCAGCTTGCTGCGCAACTGCGCCTGCAGCATCCTCTCGAAGCCGAAGCCCTTGGCGATCCCGAAGGCCATGGCGGCCACGGGCACGATGGAGATCAGCGAGTAGAAAGTGAGCGCAGACGCCCGGAGCTGGCACCTGTCTTCATCGAACCCCCGGATCGAAAGGATGAGAACCCGCAGAATCGTCAGGAAAAAGGACTTACCCGGAGGAAGGTCAGTCCGCCGGATGCGCCAGACGTCCTGTCTGATGAAATCCAGTGCCTTCGGTACGATCTTCGAGATCCGGTTCATGGTCTGCTCCCTCGTCTGTCCGGAAAGGTGAACGGAATGACGCATACCGGCGTTGTTCCCGCAGCCGGCTAAGGGATGAGGATTTCACCGGCTCCCTCCGGGACTTCTGCAGCGGCGTATCGGCGGCGCAGCACGATGGAAGCGTATCACAACTGCCTGCGGACCGCCATGCGCGAGATTATCACGGCAGCGGATCGATGTTTTCGGCGGCGGAAAGGGGAGGGGCGGATGGGTTCGTGAAAAAGGAGGACAAAACGAACCCATCCGACAGAAAAGAGAAAGGAGGCTTGTCCTGATGGTTCCTTTCTACCCCGCATTGACGAATATATCAAGAATTATAGATATTTATAAATGTTATGCGATCTTTGATTTTTGCAATGCTTGTCGCATTGCAGAGGGCGGCGAACGGGAAGGATCGCACGTTGAGACTTTGATGGACCCGCGGGAAAGACCTCCTAATAGATAGACTGAACGCCAGCCCAAGGCTTTGATTCGACCTGCCCAAAAACCCCTTGCAGACACGCCAGCCGGAAAGAGAGGGAAGACAAGGACCCGAGGCGGCAACATCCTACGCGGAAGCAGTCCTCGTTACCCGGACGGTCCGGTGCAATGGCGGTTCTTCAGGGAACCGTGAACGCATGACGGCTCGACTGTGGACGATGATCCGGGAAGGGTATGCCTCCCTGCAGAGCCGTCTCCCGCTGGGGTCGCATCACGGGTCGCTGCCGAGCGGAAATATCCTGTGGTAGAAGTCGGCGTCGTGTTTGAAGAGACCGGGATACTTGACCGTCTGTCCGCAGGCGATCAAGAAAAGACAAAGCATTGCGATCAGAAAGAGTCTTTTCACAGCTGCCTCCATTTGCCGTCGTGGCATGTATTTTTTACGGGTGCGACGAAACAGCCTGTGCCCGATCCCCGGGCAGACCGGCAGGGTGCCTGAATTCAGCGCCTTCTATTGTGGACGCGTTTCACCTGCTTCATCAGTCTACTATCGCGGACAGGGGCTCAACAATCATGTAGACCCTCATTTTCGTCCTCGAAATGTCTTAGATGCGCCGGCTGGCGCGGCGGCATGACGTGAATCCGGCAGCGAGCGCATTCTCCGCAGCTTGCTGCGGGGTAAGCGAGCGAATGATGCTCAAGATCCCTTCCTTGGGGATCGAAGATTCTCCGGAACTTGCTCCGGAGAGCTTCAATGCAGGTCTCCGTCGAAGGAGTCGCAGGGTCCTGAAATAACGGCGCCACGCCGGCCGGGAGGGCTGCGGGCGGGTCATTCTTTCCATGGTTTCCGGCGGCCGAATCATCTTTTTTCATGCCTGACAGGCAATGCCGGTGACGGGACGCAGCGTGCGGCATCCTAAAGCGGCGTTACTGCACGGCCTTCAGGAAGCTGGAGAGGATGTTGCCGAACAACGGGATGAAATCGTATTTCTTGAGCTCCGGGTTCGTCGTCGTCCACTGGAAGAGGTAGAGGGGTATGAGCAGCATCAGTTGGTCGTGCCAGTTTCTGAAATGGTCTTTGTAAGCCCTTGTCACAGTCCGGAACGTCCTGATTCCGTCCCTTGCGTTCTTCGCCCTTTCCCCGTCGGGGTGGCGCGCAAAAAAGCGATTGGCGGTATCGGTTGACATCTGTTTGAAGTCCAGGTGGACTCCTTCCTCCTGCAGATGGCTGTGAACTGCAGAGAGAATGCAGAGACTGTAAGCCACGGCGATTGGCGCATGATCTGGCGGTGTGACGCGGGGCAGGAATTTCGCGCCGAGACGGGTATTCTTCATCGCCTCGGCGGTGATCTGCCCGGCAACGGCGACGGCACACCTGGCGGCCGACTCATTCAATGTCTTTGCACGGATGATCGGCTTCGTGCGTCCGAGCTTTTCTTTCAGACCGTTCCCGGCACCTCCCTGGCACAGGCTCGCACGCAGGAGAAGTGCCTTCGTAAACGGTTTCTTCGTGAGGTCTATCATCCTCTCGAGTTGATTCCATCCAGAGTCCGCGGAATCATTTCGTTTCGCGAGGCGCCACCTCTGTCCCCCACCATTTGTCCGTCTCGCTCTTTTTTGCATCCTCTGCGGTGGCGTTCTTGTATCCGACCCAGCTGAACCACAGATGACTCCAGTCCTTGTAGATGGAATCATGTTCGTAGAAGCCGGATTCCCTGGCCGCCTGCCCGCAACCGGACAGGAAAAAACAAAGCACTGCAATCAAAAGGATCTTCTTCATACCTGCCTCCTTCCGGCCGAGGCCGTACGGAAAGACTATTCGACGGTTCTGACGATAATTTCCTTGCCCATGAGCTTCAAGATGAGAACGGCCAGGAGCACGACGAGCAGGAGAGCGATGACAAAGCCCAACCCGTCCCCGCCGGCAAGGACCCGATCCGAGGCTTGTGCCATCACGTGAAGCTGCCCGTCGGACATGCCCTGCAGTTTTGCCTTAACCTCTTCGGCAGAGAGGCCATAGGCCTGGAGCTTGTCGGCCACGATCTGCATCTCCAAGACCTTCTGGACCTTGTCGATCTCCGCCTTCCTGATTCCATCGGCTGTCTCAATGGATGAGGGGATCGAAGGGATCAAACCGGCGCCGGCCGGAAAGGTCATGAACAGGACAAGGTAAGCGACAACGGACATTGCCAGTGTCGGTATCCGGAATTTGTTCAGCATGCATCACCTCCCCATGCCCGCTATTTTTCGGCTTCGAGCGGTCGTCCGAGAACTGTCGGCTCCTTCCGATCTACTGAAGGTGAAACCATACATCGACCTAGCCGGTCGCCGGTTTCCATCACCGTCCGTCAGCAGCGCAAAAGCGTATGCATGATCGATATTTGCCGACCCGTCAACTCTTTGCTGCAACGGCAGCCGGCACTCATTGAATTAGCACACGACATGCCACTGGGTGCCTCGGGCGGCGAACATCGTGAATTCAGGGCGTATCCCATGAAGGCCGTGCAATTCATGCCGGTGATTCCGAAGGAATTCCGTACAGAAGACCGGAGGAGCTGTATGGTATTCCCTTCACGACAGAGGGGACCGTTTCAAGAGGGGAAATGCCCTGGGGGGCGAAAGCGATGGGAGTGGGCCTCTCTTGGAAGAAGGGGAAGTCCCCTCTTCGGCGTCTGTACCGCGTTGAAAAAGATGAAGAGAATGGCTAACATAAATTCAAAGGCAGGCAGTCATCTCATGAACATTCCTTTCCAACGCGTTCGGAAGAGAATGGGGAATCTTCTTGCCGGTGCGTGTTTCCAACGGGGAGGGAGGTATTGCCCATGTATCAGAAGGTCCTGGTTCCTCTTGACGGATCGAAGTTGGCCGAGTGCGCACTGTCCGAGGTGAGGCATCTTGCGAAGGGAGGCTTTGTCGGAGAAGTCCTCCTGATCAGCGTGCTGGAAACCCATTCGACGCCCTTCACCGAAAGCATCGATGTATCCGCCTTCCGGTGGGCCCGGCGCGAGAAGTCGCACATCTATCTGGATTTTATCAGGAGGAGCCTTCTCTCGGAGGGTATCCAAGCCAAAGCGGAGGTGTTGGAAGGAAACCCCGTCCGGGCGATTGTATCGTACACGGCGGACAATGCCGTCGATCTGATCATCATCGCCACCCACGGTTACACCGGAATGAAGCAGGTGATGCTCGGCAGCGTGGCGTTGCGCGTTCTCCATGACGCCCGCGTACCGGTGCTGTTGATCCGTCCGGAAGAGTGTGGCTGACGGCGATCTCGACCGTGTTCTCTCTCATTCTTAAGGGGGCGGTTTGCAGGTTCCTCGACCGCCCCCTTGTGTCATTCTTCCATATAGGGTTTCACAAGTGCATCCCATTCCTCTTTGGAAGGGATATCCTTTCCGAGGAACGTGCAGGGGAAATAAACGTCTTCGCCCACGATACGGGAACAATCCCCGTATATCCTATTCTCGCTCACGTCACACAGAACATGTGTTTCGAGGCCGTCTACAAAGCGCGCCCTGGCGAAGCATTTGTTCAGCTTCTTGCTGTAATGACACCGGTAATTCTTTTTCAAGGCCGGATGCCCGACAAGATAGGACTGGAACCACGCCTCACACATTTTTTCGCACGCCTTTTGCAACCCGGCATCCTTCGCCGGCGAGGCCGGATAGCTGTCTGCGGGTAGGAGCAGAAACAGGCCGGCCAGGATGAGGATCGAGGTAAGATATCTATTCACGGAGCGTCCTTTCTCAGCAAAGACGAACGATTCATGGCGCCCGCCATGAACGACGGCACACCTAAGGCATGAATTCCTCGGGTTCGCGCGCCTTGCCGGAGGCGAGGGCATGCTTGTTCAGCGTGGCCCAGGCGTCCATGACGGCCTTCCGGTAGCGTTCGTCGGGAATGGATTCCTTGAAGGTGAAATAGTCGATGTGTTCCACGATGTCGAGCAGCTTTTCCGCTACGGCCTGCTTCTGGACGGCAGCGCGAAACCGGTAGTTGCCATAGCCGGCTGGCGCTTCCGTCACGCGGGCATTCGGAAAAAGCGATTCGATGTGGCCCGGAAAGTGGGATTGCACCATGAAGGATGTGGGACTGTTTTCGGAGGCGATGATGGAAACGAAACCGCGCTTGGTGAAGACCCACATAAGTCATCTCCTACGGTCTGTTTTGTATACATAATAACATGCGCGACCGAAAAGACCAACAGAGGATTACGCAGAGAAGGGCTGCAAAGAAGGGGGGATTCGATTCGCTGATACCGGTTTGAAGACCATCGGGAAGCGGCTGACAGGAATATCTTGCATTGCGCCGGAGTCTTTCTTATACTGCGTCCCCAGAAGACAGTGGACGGGAAGAAGGATGTCTGCCCACGGAAACCGGATTTCACGCGTAGTTCTCTTCCTGGCGGCGATCGTGTTCTGCATGACGCCCGTCAGTTTCTATTATCAACCGTCCCACCAGCTTCGCCTGCAGGAGGATTTCAAACTCCGGGCGACGATTACGGGAGACGGCCTCGACGCTTCCGTACAGCCGCTTTACAAGATCAAGCAACCCACCTCCGAGATTTTTAGCCTCAGTGACACCCGCCTGGATATCACTCGGGCGGTTTTCGGTGAATATTCCACAGAAACAATTTTTCGCCCTCACGAAACCATTCGCATCGCCCATCACTTCAGGGCACCGCCCCTTACCCTTTCCTGATCTGTCCATCATCCACCATCCTGATTTGCCGGACCGGAGATGTCGGCATTCCGGTATCTCCGGAGCCGGTATGCCCGGCGGACCTTCTGCTGCAGAAAGCAACGGTGGCCGTTGCATCTCTTCTTTGAGAGGGGACAGATGTCCGAGTTCCCGTCCCGATGAAGAAGCGGTTGCGGTATGCAGGATACTTCCCGTCGATGGGGAATCCGTCCGTTCCGGAGTCGTAGGGACCGGGGGCGATTTTCCCGGATGGCGTCTTCCCTTTGCGGCAGAGGCCCATGAAAGGAGAGGAATCATGAATTGGAAATTCTGGGAAAGAACGAATGCAGATGGAACTCCGAAGCTGTCGGGGCCGAAGGACTTGACCCCTCAGATCGGCATGCAACTGGTGACTGTTTTGAAGAAGGACCCTGATTGGGTGTGGAAACTGAAGGTATGTTTCCGGTCCCATGCAGGAGGAAATGACGGGGATCAGGAGCTTCGGGTTTTTGACCCGCGCCAGGCTACTATGGCGAAATTCGCAGTCAAGAATTATTCGTCCCTCGATGACCGCCGCGATCTGATCCTGTACGAGGGAACGTTCAACAAGAAAACGAAGCAGCTGACGATCAGGGGGACGGAGAAGGTCTGATCTCTCCGGAAGTCTGCGGACAAAAAACAGGCAGGAATCAGAAGAAATCTGTGTGAGGAGGAATTATGAGCAAGCGGTTGAGAGTTATGGCGGCGGTCTTCGTGGCGGCGGCTTTGATTTCCGGATGTATGGAAGACGCCATGGACAAATCGAAGATGCCTCAGAAGGCGGCTGAAGCGCCCGCAGCGGCAGGCAAGTAGCGGCGCGACTCCTTGGGTGGCCCGGTCGGAGGTCAAGCTGTCCGGTCGCGAGCCTCGCGGCAACGCGGCCGAACAGGCAACCCTGGCCAGCGTCTCGGTCAGAGGAGCGTTGAGAATCACAAGACGTCATTTCAAAGGATGGACAATATGACTGGCATGAGTGGTGAGTTGATACTGCTTCTTGGCGTTGCGATCATCATTGTCGCGATTGTCATAGCGTCCAAGATGGGGAATGGAACAAGTCGACAAAGGAACCGCGCGAAGAAGGACATGCACGAATCCAATTGATCGATAGATTCGCTTCTCAGCGTAGGGACAATCGAGGGGGCGCCGTGAACAGCGGAGCCCCCCGTTTGTTTCGGCATGCCCCGCCGGAGTCTGCAGCGGTGAAGATCACGATTGTCCATGAAGCGGGTGGTCGCGGTTGGCTCACTTGCCTCTTGTCCTTTTGTCCTTGCCGTTGCTGACGGATTTCGTTGCGGAATGCAGACAGAAAATTCGAAAGTCGTCCCAGTTGCGGGAATGCCTGGCGGCAGGTCAAAAAGATTGGGGGACGAAGGAAGGAGGTAGACGGGTTCATCGGAAGCCGAAGGGATGAAACGAACCATCGCGGTATATCGTTCGGATGAATTTGCAATAAATCAAGCAATTTGATAAACATATTGTGTCAGCATCCGAGTCATCGTGGAGAAGCGAAGCAGACAAGAAGAGCAGCAGGGATTTGTACAGAACATCGGGAAAGAAGATGCGTGCAAACGGAAAGATCATCGAGCGACTATTATCCGAAATCGGTGTCAGGGTTGACGGCCCCAATCCCTGCGATATCCGGGTGCGGGATGAAAGATTTTATGCCCGTGTCCTGAAAGAGGGAAGCCTCGGATTGGGAGAGTCGTACGTGGAGGGTTGGTGGGATTGCATCCAGATCGACGAGTTCATCTGCCGCCTTTTGAAGGGAAGTATTGAGGAAAAGATCCGTGGAAACCTTCGCACGCTTTTATCGTATCTCTCCGCACGGATCTTCAATCTTCAGAAGCCATCCCGGGCGGAGATCATTGCGAGGAGGCATTATGACCTGGGGAACGCCCTCTTCTTTTCCTTTCTGGACCCGCTCAAGCAGTACAGCTGTGGCTACTTCCAGGAAACCGAAGACCTGGCGGAGGCCCAACGGAAGAAAATCGACTTGATCTGTCGGAAGATCGATCTGCAACGCCGGGATCATGTTCTCGACATCGGATGCGGCTGGGGTGGCTTCGCCCGCTATGCCGCCGAGCATTACGGTTGTACGGTGACGGCCGTCAACATCTCGGACGAGCAGGCCCGGTACGCACGTGAATTCTGCAAAGGCCTGCCGATCAAGATCGTGCGCGATGATTATCGAAAGATTCGAGGGCTCTTCGACAAGATTGTGTCCGTCGGCATGTTCGAGCATGTGGGAAAAAAGAACTATCGGGCGTTCATGGATGTTGCCCACCGTTGCCTGAAGGAAGGAGGGATCTTTCTTCTTCACACGATCGGAGGCAATGTCTCCCGGTTTGACTGCGATCCGTGGATCAACCGCTACATCTTCCCCAATGGAATGCTTCCCAGTCTCGCCCAGATCGGCAAATCCCTCGAACGCCTCTTTGTCATCGAAGACGTCCACAATATGGGCCCGCATTATGACAAGACCCTCATGGCGTGGAATGACCGTTTTCAAAAGGCGTGGGTGTCACTGAAGGGAAAGTACGATGACTCCTTCAAACGAATGTGGGAGTACTACCTCCTGTCTTGCGCCGGCGCCTTTCGGGCCCGGAATATCCAAGTCTGGCAAATCGTCATGACCAAACCCGGTGCGTTGCAGCGGCCGTGCCGGTTCGCATGACCGACGGGCCGACTCGTCAGGAGAGGTCCTCAGTCAGATAACTATGGGCAAATAGAAAACAATCACTCACCGCGGCAAGAAAGAACAGGGGGGGTGATAAGGAGAAAATTGGCGAGGGTGTTCGTCCCGGAGAGCACTGTCGCACGAATGAATCTTCTTTGGGCAACGTCGTTTGTGTATTTGGTAACACCTTGTGTTTTAACTGACCACGGAAGTTATAGGATGCCCTGGGACGCCGGGGTAAGGGAAGGGTGAATCTGCATTACAAAGTCGAAGGTGGCTACAGACCTGATAATCAATGAATATCATGTGAAAGTTCGGGGATATAGCATAACGTTCCGGTTCAGCGGACGGCGTATCGCCTCCGCTGAACCGGTTGTTAGATGACCATTCCTTCGCCACCGCTGTCAGAAAGCCTTCGAAGACGTTTGTGCTACGATCAGCCGAGGTCAAAACGGTCAAGGTTCATGACCTTGTTCCACACCGCAACAAAGTCGTGCAGGAACTTCTCTTGGGAGTCCTCACATCCGTAAACTTCCGCCAAGGCCCGGAGTTGGGAGTTCGATCCGAAGATTAGATCGACACGGGTGCCGGTCCACTTGAGTGCACCCGTTGCGCGATCACGACCTTCGAATACGTCATCGCCCTCCGCGGTTGCCTTCCACGTTGTGTTCATGTCGAGGAGATTCACGAAGAAATCATTGGTGAGCGTTTCTGGCCGTTTGGTGAAGACGCCGTGCTGGGATCCTCCGAAGTTGGTTTTCAGGACACGCATGCCGCCCACAAGTACCGTCATTTCGGGTGCGGTCAGGGTCAGCAATTGCGCCTTGTCAACCAGCAACTCCTCGGACGATACGGCATAGCGGGCCTTTTGGTAGTTGCGGAAGCCGTCCGCGATCGGCTCGAGCACGGCGAAAGAGGCTGCATCGGTTTGTTCCTGCGAGGCGTCCATGCGTCCCGGTGAGAAGGGAACCGTCACCTCGTGACCGGCATTCTTCGCAGCCTGCTCGACGCCCGCGCAACCGGCCAGAACGATCAGGTCAGCCAGCGATACCTTCTTGCCGTCGGACTGCGCGCTGTTGAACGCGCTCTGGATGCCCTCCAGGGTCTTGAGCACCTTCGCCAGCTGGACAGGCTGATTGACTTCCCAGTCCTTCTGCGGTGCCAGACGAATGCGGGCACCGTTAGCACCGCCGCGCTTGTCGGAGCCACGGAATGTGGACGCCGACGCCCAGGCGGTCGAAACCAGCTCCGACACGGACAGGTCAGACGCCAGGATCTTGCCCTTGAGGGAGGAGATGTCCTGCGCGTCGATGAGTTTGTGATTGACCGCAGGGATGGGGTCCTGCCAGATGAGTTCTTCGGCCGGAACCTCCGGACCGAGATAGCGTGCGCGTGGGCCCATGTCGCGGTGTGTCAGCTTGAACCACGCCCGGGCGAACGCATCCGCCAACTGATCCGGATTTTCCATGAAGCGCCGTGAAATCTTTTCGTAGACAGGGTCGAACCGCAGAGCGAGGTCCGTGGTCAGCATGGACGGCGCGTGACGCTTTGACGGGTCGTGCGCATCCGGCACTGTACCGGCACCTCCTCCACCCTTCGGCTTCCACTGGTACGCACCGGCCGGGCTCTTCGTCAGTTCCCATTCGTAGCGAAACAGGTTCCGTAAGAAGTTGTTGCTCCACTTTGTGGGCGTGGCAGTCCAGATGACTTCGAGACCGCTGGTAATCGTGTCGCCGCCTTTGCCCGTGCCAAAGCTGCTCTTCCAGCCCAAACCCTGCTCCTCGATGGAGGCCGCTTCCGGATCGGGCCCCACATGAGACGCCGGGCCGGCGCCGTGGGTCTTGCCGAAGGCATGGCCGCCCGCGATGAGGGCCACCGTCTCCTCATCATTCATCGCCATGCGAGCAAAGACCTCGCGGATATCCCGCGCCGCGGCGACGGGATCCGGGTTGCCGTTCGGGCCTTCCGGGTTGACGTAAATCAGGCCCATCTGCACGGCGGCGAGCGGGTTCTCGAGGTCCCGCTCTCCAGAATAGCGCTTGTCACCACCCAGCCAGGTCTTCTCGGTGCCCCAATAGACGTCTTTATCCGGCTCCCAGATGTCCTCACGCCCGCCGGCGAAACCGAAGGTCTTGAAACCCATGGATTCCAGAGCGACGTTGCCGGTGAGGATCATCAGGTCGGCCCAGGAAATTTTCCGGCCGTATTTCTGCTTGACCGGCCAGAGCAGTCGGCGCGCCTTGTCCAGGCTGACGTTGTCCGGCCAGCTGTTGAGGGGCGCAAAGCGCTGCTGGCCCCTGCCGCCGCCGCCGCGGCCGTCGCCGGTGCGGTAGGTGCCGGCGCTGTGCCACGCCATGCGGATGAACAGAGGTCCGTAGTGGCCGAAGTCCGCCGGCCACCAGTCCTGCGACTTCGTCATCAGTTCACGGAGGTCCTTCTTCACGGCCTCCAAGTCGAGACTCTTGAACTCTTTAGCGTAGTTGAAACCCTCGCCCATCGGGTTGGACTTGGAGGAATGCTGGTGCAGGATATCGAGGTTCAACTGGTTCGGCCACCAGTCTCGGTTCGTCGTGCCGCCGCCGGCGGTGAATTTGCGCGCCCTGCCCGTTGCCGTGGACTTGCTTTCTTCACTCATAATATTTCCTCCTTCCATAGTGTGAATTGTTGAACAGTTCTACATAATTTATCGAAGGGCCCGAACATGCCAAGATCATACCCCGGTTTAACGTCAGCTTCCCAGGTTTCCAACCAGAGGTGTAGCTTCGGTGCCCTTGCTGTTGCGCCCTTCGCATCCTCAAGGTAAACCCGTAAGCGGAAGCAACCTTGCCATATCCGTCTGAAAGCATGACACCAGGAACTCCTCCCCGGACCATCTTGGAGAGTTCATGGTCGTTCCACATCTTGTGAACAAAAACACCATCCACGCCCATGGACAGAACTTCGACATCAAGTTTCTGAAATCCGATATATTATCGGTGGGTTTTCACTCCCGCATAATGATCACCACGAATAATACATTTCCGTTTGACCATGATTTTCACCTCCTTCAGTATATCTCTAAATTTTAGATAATTTATTTTTCAGACATTTCCGGCAAATTCCGTAGACTACCAAATCTCTTCTATCGATTTTTCCCCAAGACCTGAGTGCCTCCGGAAGTTGAAGTTCATCAATGGAGGTACAATAGAAATTGATAATTTCGTTACATTGATTGCAGATTGCATGATGATGGCGTTCCTCTCTCGCATCGAACCGGGCCTGACTTTCTATCGTTTCCACTTTCTGAATGAGACCAATCCTAACAAAGGTTGCGAGCGTACGGTAAACGGTGTCAAGGGAAAGCATGGGCATCTTCTTCGTCAAACGCATATGGAGTGTTTCTGCTGACGGATGATCGTCAGAACAAATTAATTCACGATAAATTTCCTGCCGCTGGTACGTGAGCTTAAACCCTGCTTCTCGACAGGTTTTCTTAAATTGTCCCAATTGTTTTTCAAGCTTGTCTTGATCCATTTGCGTCAGGCCATTATAAATAATTATTCTTAATTAAGATTATATATGAATATATTTTCACTGTCAAAGGAAAAAATCCACCCGAATCGCCTCGCAATAAATGTTACCGGGGCGAGAGGTTCAGGCAGGTCGTTGCCCCATAATTCATGTTACCGGGAGGGATTTTCTCCAGGAGCGACGTTTACGAGTCCGCGAGCCAAACGGGCATACACAGAAGCCGCTCATCGGCGATACAAGAACGCCCCCCGGACCCAGAAGAGCCTCATCCTTGCTGAATACTGCGCCACGACAGGTTGTCATGTCACCGGAAGCATGCCATCCGTCAACTCAACAGCTTCAAACGATTTACCCGACCCAAGCCCAGGAAACGAGGACGCAAGCCGTTCTACGATTACGAGGCGATCCGCAACCTCTCAAGAAGATCTGGCTGGCGGCCAATCCGCCCTGCTCCAAGCGCCTCAAACCCATCCTGCGAGTTGAATAAATGGATTTACGGCAAGCAAGGGAATTATTGTTGCAGGAAGGCTGTTCAAGCCCCACCATCAGGCTAAGAATCCTGAACGGACAGCGAGAGGTGGCGTTTCTATGCTGGACTGAGGAAATAGGGTGCCTTCGAGATGAGGCCCCTCGCGCGCGAGGGGGAAATCTGCATAAAAAAAAGAGCTAAAATCTTGCGTGAAAGAAATCGGAAATTATGGTTCAATTCAGCGCCGACAGGGCAATCTTTTCTCCAGACGAATATGGAAAGATGCGGAGACAAAGGGATCGAAGCATGAAGAAAGTATCCGTTGCCGTTATCCTCAGCCTCTTAACCATTCCCTTGTTCGGGTGCACAGCGATCATGTCGCCCCTCATGCGGGCCGTAGACAGGAACGACCTCAATGCCGCCAAAGAACTGATCGAGAAAGGCGCGGATATCCGCGAAGTGGACTCCGCCTGCCGGTGGCATACCCATGTCGGCTCCTTCTCAAAGAAGTGTACGCCTTTGATGCATGCCGCGGAATATGGGCGAAACGACATATTGAAGATGCTGCTCGATAAGGGCGTCGACATCAACGAGAGGGTAGAGGGTTATACGGCTCTCGCGTGGGCGGCATCCAGCGGCGAGGTTGAAGCGGCCAAGATCCTCCTTGACAGAGGCGCCGATATTTCCGGGGCCCTGGCGGATGCGGTGTATGGAGGAAAGTTTGAAGTTGCCAAGCTGTTGATTGACAGGGGGGCGGATGTCAACGGAAAAGGAAGAAACTGGACGACATGGTCGGTCCTGGATGAGACGGCCCGCATGGGGCATGCCAATATCGTCAAACTCTTGATCGAGAACGGGGCGGACGCGGATGCTTCCATAACACGATTCGAGGGCTTGTCCCTTCAATACCCGAATGATGCAAATTATAAGGCGGCTCTCCACCTTGTGAAAAAGTATTCGGTGAAACAGGAGCCGGCCCGGCAGCAGGCTTCCATCGATAAGTCCGCAGCGAAGAATGTTGAAATTTTTTCATCGGATGTTGATCGTCCCGCCTACAAGCTTCCCGAACGCACGCACAACTTTGCCGTGGTCATCGGGATTGAGAAGTATTCGGACCTTCCGGATGCGAGCTATGCAGAACGGGATGCCGTCAGCATGAGGGATCATCTTGCGGCCATGGGATTCCCCATGCGCAATATCATACTGCTTACAGGGCAAAGGGCGACCCGTTCCGGCATATCAAAGAATCTTGAAACCTGGCTCCCGAACAATATCAAAGAAGACTCCTCTGTATTCTTCTACTATTCCGGGCACGGCGCACCGGATCCCCTGAGCGGCGAGGCATACCTTGTGCCCTTCGACGGCGATCCGAACTACCTTGCCGAGACCGGATACTCTCTTTCACGGCTTTACGAGAAATTGGGGGAGTTGAAGGTTCGGCGCGTAACAGCCGTCTTGGACTCTTGTTTTTCGGGAGTCGGCGGCAGAAGCGTTTTGGCTAAGGGCGCCCGCCCTCTGGTCATGACGACCCAATCGAAGTCTCTCGCCCCGGGCACGGTTGCCTTAACGGCCACGCAAGGGGCTCAGATCAGCACCTCTTCGGATGCCAAAAAGCACGGCTTGTTGACCTATTATTATCTCAAAGCTCTCAATGAAGGGATTATGGACATCGAGGAGATATACGGCTACCTGAAGCCCAGGGTTGAAAACGATGCCCGGTCTCTCAATGTCAACCAAAGTCCGTCTCTGCAGCGCGGTTCTTAGGCACGGGGACGAAGGGGCGGGAAGCGGATTCCCGTTGTCCACGGAGCGGGGTATGCGGATATCATCTGTAACCGTCGGCGTCTGGTTCCTGTCCGTCTCGCTGTTCGGCTGCACGGCGACCATGTCGTCCTTGATGCAGGCCATCGAGAAGGACGATCTGCAAACCGCCCGGGAACTGCTGAATAGCGGCGCAGACATGAATGAGGGCACGCAGTGCAATGCCGACATGCCCGAATACGGATTGCCATTTGGGGTCGGTTGAAGTATAGAAACGGTCATTTCAGCGGTGCCGCCATGCGAGCCATACGCGTTCGGATGATTCTTGCCCTGGTTGTCTTTCTGCTGTCAGCCCCATATCCATTGCTCGGCGGGGATGTCGTTCATCCTTTTGAAGTCAAAAAAGAACCACCCGCACGGCCCGAAATTCCCAGGGCCGATATGATCCAACGAGAATTGCCGGAACCTGCGCCGCGATTGAGCACCGCCGCGGGACAGCGCACTGCGCTCGTCATAGGCAACAGTGCCTACAGTTCCGGTCCCCTGAAGAACCCTGTGAACGATGCCACGGCCATGGCAGCCCAACTGCGGGATCTCGGCTTTGCCGTCATCCTGAAGAGAGATGCCGGTCTGCGGGCGATGGATGAGGCATTGGCCGAGTTCGGCGACCGACTCAAGCGGGGCGGGGTCGGGCTTTTCTATTACGCCGGTCACGGCCTGCAGATCGGCGGCGTGAATTACCTTGTTCCCATCGGGGCAAAGATCAACCGGGAATCGGATGCCAGATATGAAGCCATGGACGCGGGGAAGGTTCTCGATGAGATGGCCAATGCGAACAACGGTCTGAACATTGTGATTCTCGATGCCTGTCGCGACAATCCTTTTGCCCGGAGTTTTCGGAATACAGCCCGCGGTCTGGCGATCGTGAGCAACGCCCCTGCGGGGACATTCATTTCGTATTCGACCAGCCCCGGTCAGGTGGCAAGGGATGGAGACGGACGTAACAGCCCCTATACGAGCGCTCTGCTTCAGTACATGAAGGAACCGGGGATCCCCATTACCGACATGTTCATGAAGGTCCGCCAGAAACTTCGGCAGGAGACGGGACAGATTCCGTGGGAACTTTCATCGCTGGAAGGGAAGTTTTTCTTTGTTCCGGAAGGAGGGGCCCACCAGGCGGAGCACGGAGCGGGGGATCAGACGAGGAAAGAGCAGCTCGAAAAGGACCATTCTCCTATTCAGAGCGAAGGGCCTTCATCGTTTGCCGATCTCAAGAGGAAGATGGCGGAAAAGCAGGCGAGGGAGAACCAATGGTCTGCGGACTTTGAGGACGCGAAGAAGATGGAGCAGATGAGCTCAAGCTTGTCTGAGAAGATCGAGGTGTGGCGGCAATTCATGGTAACCGTGTCCGATGGACAGACGGCGAAAAGCGATGAATTCAGAAAATATGCGACGAACCGGATAGATCTTTTGGAACGGTTCAGGTCGATGGGCAAAACTCTTCCGAAAGAAATCAAAAACGACGGACGTTTTGTCGCTTTCGAAGATGGGACGGTGCTGGATACCCAAACGAACCTGATGTGGGCCGCGAAGGACAACGGGTACGACATCAAAGACCACGGCAACGCCAAGCGTTACTGCGAGAACTACCACGGGGGGGGCTACTCAGACTGGCGGATGCCGACACGAAATGAATTGGCCGGGCTGTACGATCAGAATAAGCCAAGGTCAAGGCCGGGCGGCAAGTTCAATACGGTTCATGTCGCTTCAGATTCCATAGAGATTACTTCTATTTGGTCATGGTCTTCTGAAACGAGAAATCACGAGTGCAACGGAGGTTTCTTCAATTTCCTGTATGGTTCAGGGAGTTGGTCTTGTCCAGGAGACACCGTTATTCCTCGCGTCCTCCCGGTGCGTTCCGCAAAATAGGTTGTCGAGCGTTCGGTACAAACGCTCTTGATCATCTGGCCGTAAGCATGTTCGCAGAGGTTCACTCCTCAGTGGAGAACGAACAGCGGGTCCCGCAAAGGATATGGCTTGGGAAAATGCGCCATGAGGAAGCTTCGTGCAAAGGATGGGTTATGAAAAAAATAGAGCCCGAGCCCTGCGCCCGAGAAAACCTTCCTTGTTCTCTATTTGGAAGTCCCATTTCAGTCCTTTAGCTGTAAAAAGTCAGGCCCCACCCGATAGAGTCAGGATTCCGTTTCTGTCACTTCCACTTCCAATAGAACAGGGTCCGTTCGAGGCTCTGGAGTTCTTGTCTGCTGAGCCATGCCCCTGTATTTGCAGCAGGAGGATTGATGCCCTCAACCTTGATGGCAGATTTCCCCTATGAATACCCCCCCGATCAATCCGCGTTGCGGCGAAACAGGCGCACCCGGTAAAATGAAGCCAGATTCAAGGAATACGCTTGTCTAGTTTCATCCGGATATGTGCGTAGCCGCCAGTGCGGATCGTTGTGGAATTCTCGTTTCGGGACGACGATGAAGAAGAATGGAATCCCCGGCACATCCCTGATCCCCCCCATGCTTGCCTGCCTGATCACTGTCCTTTTTATCGGAAATGCCGGAGGCAGTGACGGCTACGTGGGATCTGATACCTGCAAGGCGTGCCACGGCAGCCGTTTCGAGAGTTACCAGCAATCCAATCACGCCAGAAAACAAATCCCCGGAAGTCCCGCAAATCAGCATGCATGCGAGTCATGCCATGGCCCGGGCGCTTCTCACGTTCAGAAAGGTGGCGGAAGAGGCACGGGGATGTTCGCATTTGTCAGAAAGGCCGAAGCCGACCAAAGGGCATCGAGGTGCCTTTCCTGCCACCACGAATCGCGGGCCGTCCCGTTCTGGAATATGAGCAGGCACAAGGTCAACGGCGTGGCCTGCGACGATTGCCACAGCGTCCATTCGGGTTCAAGAAATAATCTGAAGGCACGGGAACCGGTCCTCTGCCTTGCCTGCCACAGGGACGTCCGGGCGCAACAGGCGAGGCAATCGCATCACCCGCTGAAAGAAGGGCTCATGAAGTGCACCTCGTGTCACGACCAGCACGGCGGTTTCGGGCCGAAGATGGTCAAGGCGGACAATGTGAATGAGCTTTGCCACAAATGTCATGCCGACAAACGCGGTCCCTTCCTGTGGGAGCATCCTCCTGTGGAAGAGAATTGTCTCACATGCCATACGCCGCACGGGAGCAATCATGCGAAGCTTCTGACTTCGAAACCGCCGCTGCTCTGCCAGAGTTGTCACGATGCCACCCGTCACCCGGGGACGATCTATACAAGTTTCGAGACCTTCCACGGTTCAGCGGCCTCCGGCAAGAACCGCATGTTTGCGCGCGGCTGCCTGAATTGTCATACGAACATCCACGGAAGCATGGGGCCGTCCACACGGGGTGGACGCTTCGTGAGATAGCAGAGGACCTGCTATGAAAAGATTGATGAGTCTGTCAATCCTCCTGCTCGGTCTGCTCTCCTTTTCCGAGGCTGCAGCTGAGGACGCAAAGATATCAGGCGAGGTTTCCGTCACGGGCCTTGCGACGAGCATCAGCGGCAATAAGGCCAAGGCGAACGAATACCGGGACATCAGGAACGGCGCCTACGGCGACGTCCGTCTGAACTACGACTCGGAAAAATACGACGCGGAGTTCAACGCGCGCGACATGGGTTACGACAGCCAGAGCTACAGCGTTGAAGGTCGAAAATGGGGAGACTTCAAATATGACGTCTATTTCAACGAGATTCCCCACAATTTTACGTATGACGCAAAGAGTCTTTACTCGGGGACGGGCACAAGCAGCCTCGGCTATCCCGCTCACCCGCCAAGCGCCGACCCGTCCAGTTGGAATACTTTCGACTATTCGACGAAACGCAAGAACTTGGGCGGAGGTTTCAAACTCGACGCGATTCGTCCCTTTTTCTTTGATGTCTCGGCTGGGCGCGAAGAAAAGACGGGAACCTACGCACTTGGCGCCGCCGGAACGAGCCCCGGAGGGATCGCTATTGAGCTGCCGGCACCGATCAGCTACCGCACCGACAACGTGAAACTGGCGGCCGGCTATACAAGGGACCCCGCGTACCTTTCTCTCGGCTACTTTTACAGCCGTTTCACGAACGACAACCCGACCCTCAACTTCCGCAATCCTGCCACCGCCAATACGGCGGCCGCTACGGATTCGACAACGATGCCGCCGGAGAACCATTATTACAAGATCGACCTGGCGGGCGGATTCCGGCTGCCCGCAAACAGCAAATTTGACGTGAAGCTCGCCACGGCAAGCGCCAGATCGGAGGGCAACCTCCTGTCTTCCTATGTCGCCGACGTTGCCGGAGGATTGACGGGGATCAACCTGAGCAATCGGACCTTCAACGGCCGGATCGATACGCACAATTTGGCGATGTCGCTCACCTCGAAGCCTCTCCAATTTCTCGATACCCGTTTCTTCCTCAAGTACGATGAAAGATGGAACAAGTCGGATCAGATCACGATGACGGATGGAGGAACGACGATTCTCAACGATCTGTTCGACTATAGAAAGAACAAGTTCGGGGCAGAGCTTGGATTTCGACTCCCGGCAAAATTCTATCTCAATACCCGCTACACGCGCGGGACGGTCGAAAGAAAGAGGGATGACATCCCGAAGAACGTCGACGACCTTTACGGAGCCGAGCTGAGGTGGAAGGGGCTCGACTTCATGGCCGCGCGAGTCGGGTACGAAAGACTGGAAAGAAGGGCGGATTTCCGTACCCCGCCAGGGGGAACGGGTGATTTCGAGTACTTCATTCGACGTTTCGACGCGGCCGGAAGGTCCACGGATGCCTACAAGGCAACCCTGGAATTTTTCCCTACGGAAGACTTCAATTTCAGCATTGGCTACCGGCACAGGGAAACGAATTACCGCGACACAATCCTCGGTCTGACCGGGGACCGCCGGAACGAATTGTCGATCGACGTGGATTATCTGATCGGGAAACGGGTCAAGCTGTTCGGCTTCTTCGACTACGAACGCATCCGTCTGAGTCAGTTTCAGCGGCAGAGCAACGCGACCGCCGATCCCGCGCTCGCGCCGACGGCGACGGACTTCAACTGGACGGCTTCGCAGAAGGACGAGACCTACAACTATACCCTCGGAACAGACATCTTCCTGATCCCGGAAAAACTGACCCTCCGGCTCCAGGGCAGCTACGTGGAAGCCAACGGCTCCGTCGATTACACCTATCTCCTCGGCGCAAATCCGCTTCCAGCAGGAAGAACGCAGGACAACATCGACATCTCGGATTGGGACAGCTACCGGCTCAGCTATTATCTCGCCCGGATCACCTACAATGCCTCGAAGACGTGGTCTGTAGCGGTAGGCTATGCTTATGAAAAATATCGATACAGCGATGCCCAGTTTGACGGGTATGCATATGTTCCCGCGACAACCGGGACGAATGGGGCCTATCTGACGGGAGCCTACGCCGATCCGTCCTACGAATCCCATACGGTGTTTGCAACTCTTTCCTGCCGCTTCTGAAACGGTCTCGAAGAAAGGTGCGGAGCGTACGACCATGGAATTTGTCTACCAGTTTCTGCGGCAGCATGGATTCGGCCATCCGCTCCACCCAGCGGCATCGCATATGCCGATAGGACTTGTCGTAGGCGCGTTCATCTTTCTTCTTGTCTCGGTGGTCTTTAAGCAAGAAAACCTCCGGCAGACCGCCCGTTGCTGCATCGTCCTCGCACTAATCTTTCTTCCCCCGGCTGCCATTCTCGGTGTAACGGACTGGCTGCACTTCTATAGTGGAGATTGGCTGTATCTGATCAAGATCAAGGTCATCCTGACCGTTGCGCTTTCGCTCCTTCTCGTCGCAGCTGTCATCATGGAAATCAAGGAAATAGGAGGTCTTATGGGGAGACTGTTCGTGTATCTTCTCTGCCTGGTTGCGGTCATCGCTTTGGGATACTTCGGCGGGGCATTGGTTTTCCCCGAACAGAGCTACGCCTTGTCCGATCAACTTCAGGCCGGTGAAAAATTGTATGCGTCAAACTGCGCGGGATGCCATCCGGGAGGGGGGAATGTCATCACCCCGGCAGCGCCCGTAAAGGGTTCAACCCAGCTCAAGGATTTGGAGACCTTTTCAGAGTTCAACAGAGCTCCGGTGAAACCCGACGGGTCAAAGGGAGTCATGCCCGCATTCCCTAGAGAAAAGATCTCCGACGCCGAGATGAAACTGCTCTATCTGTATGTGACTCAGGCAATGAAATAATAATCGATGCGCTGCATGTTGCGACGGCCGCTCCGGGAACTTGCATTGCGCCTTTGCAGTCAGGCGCCGGGCAAATCATCCAAGGGGAAACTGCCGCAAAGCCGCCTGCCGGCAGGCATGAGAGGAACAAGGTCGCGGCGTCAAAATATCGGCCGGTTCAAATGGACAGCACACGAGCCCCATTAGGTTCAGAAACCCGATAAATGCTGCCGTCACTTACGGGAAGTCTTGCCTGACAAAAAACTATCAACCGATTATCATTGAGGCAATCCAGCTCTCAGCCGTATGGTATCGGGAGAAAGCCCTGATCCCGTTAGGGGGAATCCTGTTTCAGGATCTTCGCAACGCTGAGGAGTCAATATGGCAAAATATCGATGCATCGTGTGCGGATGGATCTACGATCCGGAAAAAGGCGATCCTGACGGCGGAATACCGCCGGGAGTGTTGTTTGAGAATCTGCCGAATGACTACTCTTGTCCGGAATGCGGAGTCGGGAAGGATCAGTTCGAAAAGTTGGACTGATCCGGTGAACCGGTGCTGCAAAACATGTCCCGTCGGATGAGCGGCCAGGAGGTGCTCAATGGACAGTTCCGCGCAGAAAGGAGGAAATCCCGGCGCCGGCGCCGGTCACAGAATGCACTGGCACGTGGTATTGACCCATTTTCCGATCTCTGCATTTCTGGGATCCTTTACGTTCATGGCGCTTCATCTCGCGACGGAAAACGCGTGTTATGCCCTTGCTGCGTATGTCAGCCTGATCGCCGGCGCTGCCGTGATGATCCCTACGACGATGACCGGCTGGATTGCCTGGAAGAAGAACTATCGTGGAGCCAGAGGCACGCTGTTTGTCCGTAAAATCTGGATATCCTACGCCATGATCATCATCAGCATCGCGTTGGTCCTGTACCAATCCCTATTTCCGATCGGCAAGCTGGACATATGGCATTTCTGGGGACATTTCTTTTATTTTTCCGGCGTGGTCCTGCTCTTTCTGGGCGCCGCGGCAGAGGGCTATTACGGAGGGCGCCTCAGCCATCGGTGACCTCGGTTCCATTGGCACAGTCATGTCGCGGCGGGACGGGACAACGATCCCCGCATCCCGGGCAAGGTCACAGGCGGAGCCGTTCCCGGCGCCGGCACAATCGCGTCGAGTGCGGCATCGAATCGCAGCAATCAAGGAGCTGACACGTTTTGCAGTTTCGCCTTAAGAAATAGCGGGCAAACTTGACACGGATGCAAACGGCAGGAGTGAGAAAGGAGGTAGCGCCATGAAAAAGGTATTCTTGGTCGGTTCGTTGTGGCTTGCGATGACGTTCGCTCTATGTCCCGTTGTCGTTCAGGGCCAGCCCGAAAGAGCTGGCTCCTCCGGCTACTACGGCATGGGGCCGGGCATGATGGGACCGGGCTATGGAAGCTATGGCATGGGGCCGGGAATGATGTGGGGCTGGGATCTGGTGGAAATCCCTTCGAAACTTCCGGCGCCCAAGAATGCGGAATGGGTTCAGAAGCTCCGGGAAATCCTCGCTATGGAGAAAAAGTCTTTGGCCGAATATCGGTCCGATCAGGAGAAATTCAATGCCTACATGCCGTACATGATGGTGATCCCCCAAGAGGAGGACCACATCGCTTGGATCGGGCAGTTGTTCGCGGCATTCGGTCTGGCTCCTGACGGCGAGCCTTCGGCGGCAGAACAGCCCAAGACACTCGAAGAGGCTTACGAGCGCGGGGCAAGGATGGAGGCCGATCTTCTGCCCCGATATGAATGGCTGGTGAAGAATGCCGAAGATCGCGAAACAGCGCAGGCGTTGAATTCCATCCTGCTTCAGAGCCGATGGCACATGGTTATGTTCGAACACGCGTTGAGGATGGGACACGGCTATGGATACAGCAGGGGGCCGGGACGCCGAGGCTACGGATACGGCCACGGTATGGGGCCGGGCATGATGGGAGGGTATGGTTCAGGCCACGGAATGGGCTCCGGGATGATGGGGCCCGATTATGGCACCCGACGCCCGTCGGCCGGAAAACCCATCGATCAGAAGGAAGCGAAGTCCATGATGAACGATTACCTCAAGTCTTCCAGAAATCCAAACTTGAAACTGGGAAAGATCAGGGATGTCGGGAGGGCCTTTGAAGCGGAGATACTCACCACCAAGAACGGCCTCGTCGATAAAGTTCTTATCGACAAGGCCACGGGCTACATGCGATCCGCCTATTAGGCTCCGGGGATGTCCCGTTCGGGAATTTGCATGGGACGCGTTTGTGCGGCGCAATCAACCCTGAAGAGAAGAGTCCGACGGCAGGGGGCTGAAATGGACCACCGGCACCATGAAGAGAAGGAATCCCGTGGAATGACCGGGGAACATGCGACGTCGGCCAGATCCGGCACGCGCAAGGGCGCGCATGAGATGCACGAGAAGCACGAAGTGCGCAAGGGAATGCACGGGGGACACGCGGGCATGGGAGAGGGGGGCAGCCATGCCCACATGGTCGCCGACTTCAGAAGGCGCTTCTGGGTAGCGCTGCTTGTGACCGCTCCGATCCTGATACTGTCGCCGATGATCCAGGACTTCCTGGGGATGAGGCAGGCGGTGAAGTTCGCCGGCGACGCATATGTCCTGTGGCTGCTCTCCTCCGCCGTTTTCTTCTATGGCGGATGGCCGTTTCTGAAGGGCATCGTCGAGGAACTGGCGAAAAGACAACCCGCTATGATGACCCTCATCGCTGTTGCCATCACCACCGCCTATGGGTACAGCAGCCTCGTCGTTTTCGGCCTGCGGGGCAAGGTGCTCTTCTGGGAACTTGCCACCCTGATCGACATTATGCTTCTGGGCCACTGGATCGAAATGAGATCCATCATGGGCGCCTCGAAGGCCCTTGAGGAACTGGCAAGGCTGATGCCCTCCACTGCCCACAAAGTCACGCCCGACGGAAGCACCCGGGATGTACCGCTCGATAACCTCACGGCCGGCAACAGGGTCCTCGTGAAGCCGGGAGAGAAGATCCCGGTGGACGGCAGCGTGGTGGAAGGACGCACATCGGTGAATGAGGCAATGCTCACCGGGGAGTCGAAACCGGTGGAGAAAGAGGAGGGAAGCTCCGTCATCGGCGGCGCAATCAACGGCGAAGGTTCGATTACGGTGGAGGTTACGAAGACCGGCAAGGATTCCTTCCTCTCTCAGGTTGTTGAACTGGTCAAGCAGGCGCAGGAAAGCAAGTCCCGGACCCAGGATCTGGCGAACCGAGCCGCGCTCTGGTTGACCGTCATCGCCCTGGGCGGCGGGGCAGTGACCCTGCTCGCCTGGCTGGCGTTCATGCGGTCGGACTTTGCTTTCGCGCTCGAGCGGATGGTCACCGTCATGGTGATCGCCTGCCCTCATGCCCTGGGGCTTGCCGTCCCGCTGGTGGTGGCCGTTTCCACCGCCCTCGCCGCCGGAAACGGTCTTCTCATACGGAATCGGGCGGCATTTGAAAAGGGCAGGAACATCCAGGCCATCATCTTCGACAAGACGGGAACGCTGACCCGGGGAGAATTCGGTGTGACCGACACCATTGTTTTTTCAAATGACCTTCAGGACAGTGAACTCCTCAAGTATGCCGCCTCAGTGGAAGCCCGGTCGGAGCACCCCATAGCACAGGGGATCGTCTCCTCGTCAAAGGAAAGGTCTCCGGTCGAAGATTTCAGGGCCATCTCCGGCAAGGGAGCCGAGGGAACAGTAGGGGGCAAAGAGGTGAAGGTCGTCAGCCCCGGCTATCTGAGAGAAAAAGGCATCGCTCCGGATGATGAAAGAATCGAGAAGCTCAGTTCACAGGGAAAAACCGTGATCTTTGTCCTGATTGACGGGGAGCTGAAGGGCGCCGTCGCCCTTGCCGACATCATCCGACCCGAGTCCAAGGAGGCCGTCGCAAGGATCAAGAAGATGGGGATCCGCTGCATGATGCTCACCGGAGACAACGAGCTCGTGGCCAAGTGGGTCTCCGATGAAATCGGGCTCGATGAATATTTTGCGGAGGTCTTGCCGCATCAGAAGGCCCAGAAGGTCAAGGAGGTCCAGTCCCGGGGGCTGATCGTAGCAATGACCGGGGACGGGGTTAACGATGCCCCTGCTCTGGCGCAGGCGGATGTCGGGATCGCCATCGGGACCGGCACCGATGTGGCGGTGGAAACGGCGGATATCGTTCTCGTAAAGAGCAACCCGCTGGATGCGGTGGCGATACTCGGTCTGTCGCGGGCGACTTACCGGAAAATGATCCAGAACCTCGCATGGGCCACCGGATACAACGCCGTCGCCATTCCGCTGGCGGCAGGGGCCCTCCAGCAATTCGGCGTTCTGCTGACGCCCGCCGCAGGGGCGGTCCTGATGGCGGTCAGCACGGTGATCGTCGCAATCAATGCGCGATTCTTGAAGGTGGTCAAGTGAACGTTCGAGTTCGGGGAGACGGCCTGACCGGTTCTCGAATCTCGGGGAAAGAGAATCCTGAGAATCGCGATCACGAGGGTGCGGGATGACCATAGAAAATGCCGGTCAGAACCGGGTTGCCGTCGGAGCGATAGTACGAGTGGTGCGTAAGATCTGTTGCAGCTATTCCGTTTCGCACTCATGAGCCCGATCCGTTGCTCTCGATGACGACACAAAGACGGGGATCCACCCTTGTGGATGTCGGGGCGCTTGCCTTGGGGGGCAGCTCTCATTGCGCCGAGCGTGGCATCCCTCGTCCAGACGGGTGCAGGTGATCAACAGGGACGGCGCTCGGCCGGTTACAGCCGCTGGCAGTCTCGGACAGGCATTCGCCCCGAAGGCCCCGGCACTCTCGTTTGAACATCAGGTCCACTTGCCCTCTTTCGAATGCCTTACTGCAGCCATCCACGGACTGGCCGCGCCAGCTCAACCGACCTGCGCAACCGAACCTTGCGATGTGGCTGGAGAAGCTGTTTTCGCGCCGTCTCGCATGGGGCGGTCCGGCCCCGGATTTACATTTCATTTGGGCGTACGGGGAAGTCGTTCATGGAACGCTTGACAAGGGCGAAAAACAGGTCCCAGGAGGGTACGATGGAATGGAAGAAGATTGTCGCCATCATCCGGACGGAGGACAAGCTGGGGGATGTTGAAACTCGGTTGAAGAAGATCCATGTAAGGGGGATCAGCGTGACCCGTGGCAAGGGGTACGGCGAATACGCCAACTTTTTTCGGTCCGATTGGTCCGCTGCCCATGCTCGCCTGGAAATCTACTGCAGACTCGCGAGGACTGAAGAGATCGTCGATGCCATTATGGACGCTGCTCAAACCGGACTGCCGGGCGACGGCATTGTGGCGGTGATCCCCGTCGAGAAGGTTTACCGCATAAGAACAAGAACGCAAGGGAACGGAGACAATGGGTTGCAGCCCGCCTGAGAGAGACAGTGCCCTGTGAGGGTGGCTGGGAATATGCGCCGTGAAGAGGTTTAGTCCAAGGGACGGATTTATGAAAAAAATAGCTCATCTCATCTTCCTTGTGTCATTCGCCACGGTGCTGATTGGCGGATGCGCGCCGGCGCTTTATGATGCGGCAGAGAAAGGTGATGTCGCGGAGTTGCGCGAACTGCTCAAATCCGGCGCTGATGCAAATAGTAGAAATCAAATCGGGGAGACAACATTGAATGTTGCAGTCAAGCAAGGTTCCGTTGAAAGCGTAAGGGTGCTTTTGGAAAAAGGCGCCGATGTGAATGCAAAAGGTTTCTTAGAATATACGGCGTTGCACACGGCGCTTACGAATCGCCGGAGTGATATTGCCCGTATTCTGCTCGATGCGGATGCTGATATAACTATCAGAAATCATTGGGGAGATATTCCTTTGCATAATGCAGCCTATTATGGTTCCATCGACGTTGTAAGACTTATTTTGGAAAAAGGCGCTGATGTGAATGCACCCAATATTCATGGTAAGCCCCCCTCCTTTTTGCGGCAGAAGGGAATCAAACCAATATTATGAAGTTTCTGATAAGCAAAGGTGCCGATTTGGGTGAAGCGATAGCGGTTGCTGAAAGGCTTGCCGCCAGCAATCCCAAAGAGGGCGTCTGGGCGGCTGCGGTGAAACGTCTCGAAAAATTTGTTCCAAAACAAGAAGCCGGCTCGGCCGCATCGGCGGCAGTTTCAAATAATGAAGCACGGCCATCGCATACCATCAAATCGGACATTGACGATCTTCCCGCTGCCAGCGGTAGGCGCCTAAGAAACTCATATGCCATCGTCATAGGCATAGAGAGCTACCGTCAGAAACTTCCCAAAGCGGATTTTGCGGTAAACGATGCAAAGCTTATGGGGGAGTATCTTTCCAAGGTCATGAGCTATCCTGAAGAGAACATCGTGATCATGATGAATGAGCATGCGACGAAAAGTGATTTCGAAAAATACTTCGAGCAGTGGCTTGCCAACCATGTTGAAAGAGACAGCACCCTGTTCATCTACTATTCCGGCCATGGGGCTCCTAATCCGAAGACCGGTGATGCCTATCTTGTTCCCTATGACGGCGATCCTTCATTTATTGCGCAGACGGGATATCCTCTAAAGAAGCTCTATGATGCGCTCGGGAAGTTGCCCGCAAAAGAAATCATTGTAGCCTTGGATGCTGCGTGTTTCTCCGGCGCAGGAGGAAGATCAGTCCTGGCGGAAGGTGCGCGTCCTCTTGTCATGAACCTTGAGAAAGCCGTTTCCGTTCCCAAGAACATGACCGTAATGGCCGCTGCGTCGGGAGAGCAGATCAGCTCAACTCAACCTACAAGGAAAAAGGGCATGGCCTTTTCACCTACTTCATGCTCAAAGGCGTCAAGGACGAGGGCGTCCTCAGGCCCGATGGATCGATCATGCTGGACGACCTGTTCAGCTATGTGAAGCCCCAGGTGGAGCGGATCGCGAGGCGACAATACAACAACGAGCAGACGCCGCAGTTGATCGCAACGAAGAAGAATTAGGAATCTGAGTTATCAACCCCTCAGCTGAAAAAAGAACAGGGGTCCCGCGATGAATCACGGAACCCCTGTTGGTTTTGGCGCGCCCGGCAGGAGTCGAACCTGCGGTTTCCCGGATATAGATCGAGGAGAAGCGTTTGGGAAGACCCTATCACTGGTCGTGTCAGCAGCGGTTCGCGCAAACCCACCTCGATCTTGATCGTTTCCTCTTGGGGGTTAATCAACGATCTATAAGCGACGACGGCAATATACTGGGTCGAAGTGTTTGCGCCCATCAGCAGCTTGACGATCCGGAAGGTGCCTATTTTCTTCGACAGTTGAGAAGTGGGCCTTTTTTAGTCCTTCCGCCATCCGGCTGCGTTTGGACCGGGGAGTGGCGTACGGTACCGGGATGATGAAATCCAGATCCTCGCTGAGGCGATAGAATCCGACGTGAACTTTTGCCAGACAAGTCCCCCCCCTTTGAACACGAGCGAACTGTCCGCTGTCGACAGGTACCCGAGCAGCAGGGTGCAGAAATAGTCCTTTTCGATCAAGCGAGGGAGAAACCGGGTTTCCGACGCCGTAAAACGAACGGCCTCCTCAAACCGTTCAGCATCTTCATGAAGTCGCGGTTTAAGTGAGTCCCTAAATGTTAGCGATAAAGAGTCCTCTTCTGCGAAGCCATAAAAATTAGGTCAGAAAGACAGTCGATAAATAACGCTTGACTTTCCTCATATACCCATATAAAAGTCCCAGCATACTTTGCGTCGTAAGTTTTGATGGTCAATAAGACGCATTTAGAGTTGGATCAGAACATTTTGAAGTGCAGAGGCGGCCACCATGCTCTTTGGAGTCTGGTGGCTTTTTTCTTTCATCGTGCGCGATCCTGCTTGAAGTAAATTTGAAGGAAGGAGGATGGTGCAATGTCAGAAGGCAAAGTAAAATGGTTCAATGAGAATAAAGGATTCGGCTTTATTGCAAACGACGAAGGCGGCGATGTATTCGTACATTTCAGCGCTATTCAGGCCGCTGGCTTCAAGACGTTATCTGAGGGCCAGCGGGTCAAGTTCGACGTGACGCAGGGCAAGAAGGGTCCGGCTGCGGAAAATGTAAGTCTCCTGTAGCCTCCATTAAGTAAACCAAAAAGCGCTCCATGAACGATTATCATCGCAGTGGAGCGCTTTTTTCATTTATGCCAAGTAACAGGACTGAAAAGAGCATAATGGGGAGGGTTGATCATGGTTCGGTCAAAATATACATTTGAGAAACGTCAGAGAGAAAACGCCAAGCGGAATAAAAAGATGGAAAAGCTGGCACAACGCACGGCAGCAAGAAACGCAAAGACAGTATCTGCGGGGCAAACAACTGAAACAGACGAAATAGTGGCGGATTCGATGATTGCTTCTGCACGTTCTACCGAAGATACGAAGAACCATATGGAACGCGGGTAAGAGAACCAATCGAACAAGTCGGCCCGAAGCTCCCCGCATTGAGCCATCCACCCCTCAGCCGAAAAGAAACAGGGGGTCCCGCGATGAATCACGGAACCCCCTGTTGGTTTTGGCGCGCCCGGCAGGAGTCGAACCTGCGGCCTTCGGATTCGTAGTCCGACGCTCTATCCAGCTGAGCTATGGGCGCGTTCTGTTCAATATGGCGGAGAGAGCGGGATTTGAACCCGCGGTACACCTTTAAGGGGCGTACAATCGCTTAGCAGGCGATCGCTTTCGGCCACTCAGCCATCTCTCCGCGTGGTCGACGAGGATGCGACTCCTCTCCGCTTCCCCCGAAGCCGCTTCCCGCTTGCCATCAGGAAACTTCGCAGAGGCACATCCTTTCCATCGTAGTATCCTGGCGGAGGGAGCAGGATTCGAACCCGCGAACCTTTCGGTCTGCGGTTTTCAAGACCGCCGCCATAGACCACTCGGCCATCCCTCCGTCGATGTCCGCTGACCGGTCATGCTACCCTTGCGGGTGGAATCCTGTCAATTCCTTTCATGTACGAACGCAGCGCCTCCGGAATCAGGACGCTGCCATCGGCCTGCTGGCCGTTCTCGAGGACCGCGACGACGGTCCTTCCCACGGCGAGACCCGAGCCGTTGAGTGTGTGCACGAACTCGACCTTGCCCTGTTCCCCCCGGCGGAAGCGGATCGATGCGCGCCGCGCCTGGAAATCCTCGAAGTTGCTGCACGAGGAGATCTCCCGGTAGGCGTCCTGGCCGGGCATCCAGGCCTCGACGTCGTAGGTCTTCGCCGCGGAGAAGCCCAGGTCGGCCGTACAGAGGCTCACCGTCCGGAAGGGGATCCCCAGCCTCCTGAGCACTTCCTCGGCGTTGGCCGTCAGCTTCTCCAGTTCGTCATAGGAGTTCTCCGGCACCGTGAACTTCACCATCTCCACCTTGTTGAACTGGTGTTGCCGGATGAGGCCGCGCGTGTCCTTTCCGTAGGAACCGGCCTCCGCCCGGAAGCAGGGCGAGTAAGCGACGTAGCGCACGGGCAGATCCTTCTCGGCGAGGATTTCGTCGCGGTGGATATTCGTCACCGGGACTTCCGCCGTCGGGATCAGGAAGTAATCCGTCTTGTCCACCCGGAAGAGGTCTTCTTCGAACTTCGGCAGCTGGCCCGTTCCCGTCATGCTGGCGCGGTTCACCATGAAGGGCGTCAGCACCTCCGTGTAACCGTGCTCGGAGGTGTGCAGATCCAGCATGAAGTTGATGATCGCCCGTTCGAGCAATGCGCCGAGGCCGCGGTAGAGCGTAAAGCGCGCCCCCGTGATCTTCGCGCCGCAGGCGAAATCGAGAATCCGCAGGCTCTCGCCGATCTCCCAGTGCGGCCTGGGTTTGAAGTCGAAGGCCGGTTTTTCGCCCCAGGACCGGATAACCGGGTTGTCCTCGGAGCCCGCCCCGCAGACGACGGACTCGTGCGGCAGATTGGGGATCGTGAGCAGCAGGTTCCGCAGATCCTCCTCCGCCTGATTCAGCGCGTCTTCGAGCACCTTGATCCGGGCCGAAACCTCGCCCATCCTCGCGATGATGGCCGAGGCGTCCTCCTTGCGTTTCTTCTTTTCCCCGATCTCCTTGGAGACGGTATTGCGTTCGTTGCGCAGGGCCTCCACTTCCTGGAGGATGTCCCGTCTCTTGCCGTCGAGCGCCGCAAAAGCGTCGAGGTCGATCTTTTGCCCGCGCTCCTGCATCTTTCTGCGGACGAGGTCAAGATTCTGCCGTAAGATTCTGATGTCCAGCATGGGACAACCCTTTCGTTATGTCACGGTTTCAGCAGGGAAAAACCCCCTACCACTTTGACCTCTTGAAGTCAAACCTTTTTCGCCCTTCAGGAGGACTTCCGGGCCGGGCCGATGCGTACCTCCAGAAAGAGGTCTCCCCTGGTGCCATCCTCCCTGAGGTTTCCGCGGTTGCGGACGCGCAGTTTCGTTCCCTGCCTGACCCCTGGCGGCACCGTGACCGAAAGCCTCTGAACCCCGCCGTTGTTCGGATAGGACAGGAGGACCGGTTTCCCCCGGGCGGCGTCTTCGGCGGAAATGAGGATGGTGTAGCGGATGTCGCCTTCGCCCTCTGCCCGGGCCCGCGCCGTTGCCGGAGGCCGGCCGGCGAAGAGACTTCCGATCCTGTTGACCACCGTTCCCAGCAGGCCTTTCGGCTGGTCGCGGGAGGAATCGACCGTCTTCCGCGAACCCGCGGAGAAGGTGACGCGGTCGCCGTCGTCGGCTTTGCGGAACCCGAAGGGCCCGCCGAAGAAAACGCCCGCGAAGAAAAAGCCCGTCCCGGAGAAGAAAATGTTGCGGATGTATCTGTCGTCGAAGCGGAAACCATGGCGCTCGAATTCTTTTCTCAGCTCGTGCAGGAATTCGCTGTCCCGAGGATTGCGGAAGACGTCGCGGAAGATGTCCTCCGGCTTGTACGTGAAGCCGCCCTGCCCTCCCGGCGATGCGCCGCTTTCCGAAGACAGGTCGAACAGGCGGCGTTTTTCCGGGTCGGTCAGGACGCCGTAGGCCTCGGCGATGTTTTTGAATCGCTCCTCCGCCTGCCGGTCGCCGGGGTTCCGGTCGGGGTGATACCGGAGGGCGAGCGTCCGATAGGCCTTCTTGATCTCGCTTTCATCGGCGCTTCGCGGGACGCCCAGTATCCGGTAGTAGTCTTTCATCGGTCTCCTCGTTGTTGCCGCATCGTCTGTCGTTTTCCCATTCTTGTCCGGACGATGCGGAGGATCTCCATCATCTCCGTGCAGCGGACAAGGTATGCGGCGGTGGCGAAGGCGATGCCGCCGCCGCCGATATAGGCGGCGAGCGCCGCCAGCCGCCCGCCGATGGCGGCCTCTGCGTTCCAGGGCAAAAGAAACCAGACGATCCCGATGCAGCCCGCCATGACGGCCGATGCGGCTGCCGTCCTTCCCAGCGAGGGCAGGAAGGCGCTGCCGAGGAAAGGCCCGATCCGGCGTCTCAGCACGACCGCCAGGATCGCCACGTTGGCGGCGGAGGCGATCGATGTGGCGAGGGCAAGCCCGCCGTGGCGGAGAGGGATCATCAGGATCACGCTCGCCGCCACGTTGACGACGAGGGCGACCGCGGCGGCCCGCATCGGAAGCTTCGTGTCCTGCAGGGCATAGAATGCGGACACGATGACGCGAATCGTGGAGAAGGCCCAGAGGCCGAGGGCGTAGTACAGCAACGCCTGCGCCGTGAGCGCCGTGGCGTCCGCGCCGAAGTGCCCCCGCTGGAAAAGGACGGAGATGATCGGCTCACGGAGGACGATGAGCGCCACGGTTGCGGGAATCGTGACGAAGAGGATGAGGCGAAGCGAGAACGAGATCGTTCGTTTGAATTCTTCGGTGAGCCCTTGGGCGACCTGTCCGGAGAGGCTGGGCAGCGCCGCCGTTCCCACGGCGATGGCGAATACGCCGAGGGGCAGTTCGACGACCCGGTCGGCGTAGTACAGATAGGAGACGCTTCCCGTCGGCAGCAGCGAGGCCAGGATCGTCCCGATGAAGATGTTGATCTGGTAGATCGCCGCCCCGAAGAAGGCGGGCAGAAAGAGAAGGGCCATCTGCCGGATGCCGGGGTGGCGGAAGGCGAAGGCGGGCTTCAAATTCACGCCGAGCCGCACGAGGAAGGGCCATTGCATGGCAAGCTGCAGGACGCCCCCGGCCATGACGCCGACCGCCAGCGCGGTGATGGGTTCCCGGAAGAAGTCGCGGAGCGAAAGCGCGGCGATGATCATGCAGAGGTTCAGAACGACGGGCGACAGCGCCGGCGCCGCGAAATGACGGAGCGAATTGAGGATGCCCATGCACAGCGCGACGAGCGAGATGAGAAGGATGTAGGGGAACATGAACCGCGTGAGGAAGACGGCGAGTTCGTATTGCTCAGGGGAACGCGAGAAGCCGGGCGCCATGACCGTGACGATGAACGGTGAAAGAAGAACGCCCAGCACGGACACGGCGGCAAGGAGGATCGAGAGGAGCGTGAAGGCGATATTCGCCAGCTCCAGCGCCTCCGGCTTCGACCGGCGGTTGAGGTACTCCGTGAAAACAGGGACGAAGGAGACCGTCAGCGAACCTTCCGCGAGCAGCCTGCGCAGCATGTTGGGGATGCGGAAGGCGACGAAGAAGGCGTCCGTCGTCAAACCCGCACCGAAGAAGGCGGCGACGACCATGTCCCGCAGAAAGCCGAAAACGCGCGAGAGCATCGTCGCGGCCCCGACGACGCCGGCGGCCCTGGCCACCTTCGCATTCTCGCTTCCCGTCCGGACGGCTTCCGTCATTTCCCCTCAGAAGGTCCTTTCATTCCCAGAGCGATTGCTGCGGTACCAGGGCGGAGCGCAGGTCCTTCGCCGTCGTGCCCCTGACGAGCACGGTCTTTCTCTTCGACGTCAGGCCGGCGGTGATGGACACATCCGCTTTCCGCAGACCGAGAAGGCCGGCGAGGAATCGGACGATCTCCTCATTGGCCTTTCCCTCCACCGGCGGGGCTGCCACCCTCAGTTTCAGGGCGTTTCCGTGAAGTCCGGCGACTTCCGTCCGGCTTGCCCGCGGGACGACCTGGACTTGAAAAGATGCACCCTTTTCCGTCTGATGGACTTCCAACTCGCCGATTTCCGGCATGTCGCTTCCTTCGCCTCCGCTACCGCATGCGCACCGCGAACTCGATCAGGGTCTGAACGAGGAACTGCTGAAGAAACAGGATGACCAGGATCACGATGACCGGCGAAAAGTCGATGCCGAAGCCGCCGATGGGGAGCCGCCGCCGGATGGCATCGAGGACCGGCTCGGTCACCTGGTACAGCAGCCGGACAATGGGATTGTAGGGATCGGGATTCACCCAGGACAGGATCGCCCGGATGATGATGACCCACAGGTACAACGTCAGCAAGAGATCGAGAATCTTGGCCGTGGCGGCAATGAAGTTTCCCAGGACGAACATGGATTCCATCCTCCGATGAGGTCAGACGAGGGCGTCGACGAAGGCGCGCAGAATCCCGTTGAATGCCTCCGGCTCCTCCATCATGGCGAAGTGCCCTGCGTTTTCGATCAGCTCCAGCCGGGCGCCCGGGATCCGCTTTTCCAAATCCTGCGACAGAGCAGGCGGCGTCATCTTGTCTTCCGCTCCACAGACGATCAACGAAGGGACGCGGATGTCGCCGGCCTCCGCCGTGACGTCGAAGCGGCTGCAGGCGGCGAGATTCCTGTAGAGCGTGTCCGTCCGGAAAACCGAAAGCCTTCCGGCGAGGACCGAGCCGATGCGCTCGCGGTTCTTCCTGGCGACGGCGAAGCGCGGGATCATGGCGACGATTGCCGCGGGATCGGTCTTGAGGCCCGTCAGGATCATCGGGTTGACCGGCATCTTCGCCCCACCGCCGACGAGGACGATTCCCCCGAGCTTCTCTCCATGGCGCAGCGCAAAGGCGAGCGCGACGGCCGCGCCCATGGAGTGGCCGACGAGAACCGGTTTCTCGAAGAGCAGATTCCCGAACAGTCCCTTCAGCCAGGGGAGGTGTCCGCCGATGTCCTCCGGAACTTCCCCCGCGGAGGCGCCGTGTCCGGGGAAATCGGGTACGGCGATGTTGTAGAGACCTCTCAGCGGGCCGTACTGGCGCGCCCAGATCGTGTGATCGCCGCTCGACCCGTGGAGGAAGACGAGCGACCGCCCGCGGGAAGCGTCCTGACGAAGCTCCACCCTGCAGGCGATGGTTTGTCCTTCGACGGCGAAGGTGCGGATCATGCCACTCTCCATGGTCATAGTGCCTGTTGCCTAACATATCGGCGGACCGATGTGCAAACGGAAATCGGCCGGCAGTCCCGCGGGAGGCCGATGCCCGCTGATTTACTTGTTGACAGGACCGCCCTAATCGGGGCACATAGGCACGGGGTGGAGAACCCGGATTCCACGATGGAAACGGGTCACGCTGACGCGGTTATTCCGAGACAAAGGAGGTTGGCAGCCGCAATGAACACGACGACGAAGATTGCAGTCATCGGAGGCGGAAATATGGGCGGAGCGCTGGTCGGCGGCATTGTCGCGGCCGGTGTGGCCCTGTCTTCGAACATCTGCGTTTCTGACGTGAGGCAGGAGAGGCTGAACGAACTGAAGAGCCTTTTCGGCGTGCGGACCACGGCGGACAACAAGGAGGCCATGGCCGGAGCGGATGTGGCGATTCTGTCCGTGAAACCTCAGAACATGGCGGAGGTGCTCCCGACGGTTCGTGACGCCGGCACCGCCGTCCTTTACATTTCGATCGCGGCCGGCGTCCCCCTCAGCCTCCTTGAAGAAGGTCTCGGAAGCAGTGCCCGGATCATCCGGGCCATGCCCAACGTGCCCGCCCTCGTTCGCGAAGGGGTCACGGCCCTCGCCGCGGGAAAGAACGTCACCAAAGAGGACCTGGATCTGGCGCAGGACGTCTTCAACTCCGTGGGTACAACCGCTGTCGTCAAGGAAGAACTGATGGATGCCGTGACGGGTCTGAGCGGTTCCGGGCCCGCCTATGTCTTCGTCATGATCGAGGCACTGTCGGATGCCGGCGTGCTCCTCGGCCTCTCCCGGGATGTCTCGCGGAAACTTGCGATGCAGACGATCCTCGGGGCGGCCAAGCTGTGTCTGACAAGCGGCAAGCACGCCGCGGAGTGGAAGGACGTGGTCGCCTCTCCGGGCGGGACCACGATCGCCGGCCTCAAGGCGCTGGAGGAGGGCAAACTCCGTGCGACGCTGATCTCCGCCGTCGAGGCCGCCACCCTCCGTTCGATAGAACTGGGGAAGAAGCGCTGATCCCGCTCCGGGGCGGCCCGGCCGCTCCCTCCCCGCCCGCTCAATCCTCCGGGTCGAAGGCCTGCTGAAGAAGTTTCAGGAGATCGTTCCGGTCGCCGCGGGGTCCCTTCTCCGCCGCCGGCGTGGCCGGTTCGGTAGAGGGAGGGACCGCTGCGGGCAGTCCCGTTTCCGGCCGGAGGGCGGGCACGGGCGCCGCTTCGACCGCGACAACAGCACCCGGAGCGTGTTCGGTCTCTTCCGGCGCCTTCTGTTCCGCCTTCTTTGCGCCGGAACGGCGGCGGCGATGCCGCGATCTCCGGCGGCCCTTCTTGGCCGGTCCTTCCGGCTGCTGCCCGGCGTGTTCTTCGTGCCGTTCCTCGGGCTTCTTTGCGGTGCGATCCGCCTCGAGGGCCGGCGGCGCCCCCTCTTCCATCTCTGTCCCCGCCTCTCTCTCCATGGCGGCGGGCTGTCTCTCCGGTTCCACAGGCATCTCCGCGGGGGTTTCCTTGATCGTGGTCTCGATCCGGATCTCGTCCCAGGTCATGTCCGGACTTCCGCAGATGTGAATGGACATGTCGTACGTCGATTCCAGCCCCGCCAGTTCGTTCCGCTTGTGATTGAGGAGATAGTCGGCGACGGGAGCCGGAAGGGTGACGCGGAAGGCGGCGTAGGTGCCCTTGACGGCCTGGGTCGTGATCTTCCGCAGGGCGCCGAGGGCCGCGTATTCGAGGGAAGGCCTCGTTCCCGTGCCGCGGCAGTGCGGGCAGGCGGTGTAGCTGATCTCCTGGATGGTGGATTGCTTCTTCTGGCGCGACAGTTCGAGGATGCCGAACTTCGAGATGTGGGCAAGTTGGACCCGCGCCCGGTCGACGCTCATCGCCTTCTTGAACGCCTTTTCGATTTCGGCGACGTTCTTGCGGTCCATCATGTCGATGAAGTCGATGACGATGAGGCCCCCGAGGTCGCGGAGCCTGAGCTGGCGCGCGATCTCCTCGGCGGCGTCGAGGTTCGTCTTGAAGGCGGTCTCCTCGACGTTGCGCTTGTGGGAGGCCTTGCCGGAATTGACGTCGATCGTGATCATGGCCTCCGTCGGGCTGATGACGATGTGGCCGCCGGAACGCAGTTCCACGCGCTCCTGGTAGATCGCCTTGATCTGATCCTCCAGCTGGAACTTGTCGAAGAGGGGGACCTTGTCCTTGTAGAGCTTGATGATCCTCATGGTGCGGGGGGAGACGGCCTTGCAGTAGGCGCGGACCTTGCGGAAGGTGTCCATCTCGTCCACGAGGATCTCCTGGATCTCGGAGGTGTAGTAGTCCCGGACGGAACGGACGCCGAAGTCGCTTTCCTGGTAGATCAGGGCCGGGGCGCAGGTGGTCTCGGCGCGCTTGACGATCTCCTTCCACAGCCGCCAGAGATGCTGATAATCGCGGGAAAGCTCCTGCTTGGTCCGGTTCATGCCCGCCGTGCGGACGATGAAGCCCGCGTCTTCCTCCACCTTGATCTGCTCCACCAGCGCCTTGAGCCGCTTGCGGTCCTCTTCGTCCTCGATCTTGCGGGAGATGCCGCCTCCCGGCTTGTTGGGCAGGAGAACGAGGTAGCGGCCGGGAAGGGAGATGTACGTCGTCAGCAGGGCGCCCTTGCGTTCCCCCACTTCCCGGAGCACCTGGACGAGCACCGTCTGCCCCACCTTGAGGGAATGCCTGGGGCGGGAGTTCCCCTCTTTCCCGTTGTCTTTCCCCTCGCCGAAATATTCCGGGCTCACGTCCCGCAGGGGGAGGAAGCCGTCCTTCTTGCCGCCGTGGTTCACGAAGGCCGCCTGCAGGCCTCTCTCCACCTTCATCACGGTTCCCTTGTAGATGTTGCCCGTGATGGGCTCCCGGATGGCCATCTGGATGTTGTACTCGATGAGCTTCCCCTCATCGACCACGGCCATCCGCTTCTGCTCGTGGTGGACGGCGTTGATCAGCATCTGCTTCATTCTGTTCCATCCTTTTTTTGTATTTTTGCATTCCCGCCGCACCATCCCCCGTTCTTCCGTATATGCGGGGCGGGGCAGGAATGCCGCGTCCTGTATGCCGTCAGGCTGTACAAAAATGCTTCAATGTCCAGCGCGTAATGCCCATACCCGCTCACCCTTCGACAGGCTCATGTTTCGACAAGCTCATGCTTCGACAAGCTCATGCTTCGACAAGCTCAGCATGACAATTTTGGGGGATCGTCCTGTGCCATGTCACGGTGAGCCTGTCGAACCGCGACATGGCAAGATGCTTAGGATCCTTTTACTGGAAAGAGGAAACATCCCCCTTTCCCACGCGCAGGACCTCGATCACATCGTCCACGAGACTGATGACGCTCGAAGGCTCCGGCGCGATCACGCCGCCGTCGAGAATGACGTCCACACGCTTGCCGTATTGCTCTCCGATCTCGGCGGGATCACTCATCAACTCACCTTCCCGGGATTCCACGGACGTGCTGATGATCGGCTGTCCGAATTCCTGGACCAGCATCAGGCAGATGCGGTTGTCCGGAACGCGGATGCCCGTGGTCTGGCGCTTGGGAAGGATGATTTTCGGCACGAGTCGGGAGGCCTGGAGAATGAAGGTGTAGGGGCCGGGCAGGAGCCGCTTCATCGTCCGGTAGGCGTAGTCCGTGACGATGGCGTAGCGGCTGATGTCCTTGAGATCGGCGCACACGAAACTGAGCGGCTGCTTCTTGTCGCGATGCTTGATTTCGTAGATCCGCTCGATGCCGTGCTTGTTGTAGAGATCGCAGCCCAGGCCGTAGACCGTGTCCGTCGGATAAATGATGAGGCCTCCATCCCTGAGGATTTCGACAGCCTTCCGGATCAGGCGCAACTGCGGATTGTCTCTGTGGATCGACAGGATCATCGCATTTCCCGCATCTTTCCGAAACCGGAGTATTTTCTATCAGAAAGATAAGGTCTTATCAACGAGCTTGTTTGTTGCGGTTGAGCCTGTCCTTGCTCAGCTTGTACTGGATGCTGTCCACGAGCGCGTGCCAGCTCGCCTCGATGATGTTCGTGGACACGCCGACGGTGCTCCAGACGTCGCGGTCGTCCCGCGAATCGAGCAGCACGCGCACCTTCGCCGCCGTCCCCTCGCTCCCCTCCAGCGTGCGGACCTTGAAATCCACCAGATGCATCTCCCGGATCTGGGGGTAGAACTTGGCCAGGGCCTTCCGCAGGGCGTGGTCGAGCGCGTTGACGGGCCCGTTCCCTTCGGCGGCCGTCAGTTCGTGCTCGTCTCCCACGCAGACCTTCACCATCGCCTGCGACAGCGGCGCCCGGTCTCCCGTCTTCGAATTCAGGACCTGGAAGCACTCCAGCCGGAAGGGTTCTTTGAAGGCGCCGGTGATCTTCTTGACGAGGAGCGACAGCGACCCGTCGGCGGCGTCGAAGGAATACCCCTCGTTCTCCATCTTCTTGATCTCCCGGACGATCCTGCGGCTGATTCCGGGATCGTCGCCCAGCGGAATGCCCAGTTCCCGGGCCTTGTAGGCGATGTTGCTCTTCCCGGCCAGGTCCGAGACGAGAACGCGCCGCTCGTTGCCCACGCCCTCGGGGGCGATGTGCTCGTAGGCGGCGCTGTTCTTGATGATGGCGCTGACGTGCACGCCGCCCTTGTGGGCGAAGGCGCTCCGGCCGACGAAGGGGCGGCTGCGCACCGGCTTCACGTTGGCGGTCTCGCTCACGAAGTTCGAAAGGACGGTCAGCTGCTGCAGGGACGATTCGGGAAGGCAGCGGAAGCCCATCTTCAGCTGCAGGTTCGCGACGACCGGAATCAGGTCGGCGTTTCCGCACCGCTCGCCCAGGCCGTTGATCGTGCCTTGGACCATCCGCACGCCCAGACGGACCGCCGCGAGGGTGTTCGCGACGGCCAGGTCGCCGTCGTTGTGTACGTGGATCCCGGCCCGCCCCGCGGGGAGGAGCGACAGGACCTCTCCGGTGATCGCCGCGACCTCGTGCGGCAGCGTCCCGCCGTTCGTGTCGCACAGGACGATCCAGTCCGCGCCGGCGGAGAGCGCCGTCTCGACGGTCCTGCGAGCGTATTCCGGGCAGTTCTTGAAGCCGTCGAAGAAATGCTCGGCGTCGTAGACGACTTCCTTCCCCCGGGCCTTCAGGTATTCGACGGATTCCCGGATCATGAGGAGGTTTTCCGCAAGCGGGATGTTCAGGATCTCGTGAAGATGGAGGTCCCAGGATTTGCCGAAGATCGTCACGACCGGCGTCCCCGCCTTCAGCAGGGTTTGGATGTTCCGGCACCGGGAGGGGCGGATCCGCGGCCTGCGGGTGCTGCCGAAGGCCGAGAGCTTCGCCTGACGGAAGGGGACGGCCTTGGCGAGCTCGAAGAAGCGCATGTCCTTCGGGTTGGAGCCGGGCCATCCGCCCTCGATGTACGGAAACCCCAGCTCGTCGAGACGCAGCGCGATGCGCAGTTTTTCCTCCGCTGAAAAGTTGATCCGCTCGCCCTGGTTTCCGTCGCGGAGCGTCGTGTCGTAGATCGTTACCGGCTGTTCTTTCATGTCGTCCTCCGAAAATAAAAAACCGTTATCAGGAGGCCTGATAACGGTTTTGCTGTTGGTGTGAGCGGATGTCACGAAGCGGCGGTCAGGTCTCCACGGTATGCGGGCCCAATAATGATGCCCGCGATCATAATGGATATGACGATGCCGATCGTGATCACTGTCATGCTGTCGTTCCCTCTCCTTTGCGGGGAGGGTTTCCTATAGAATGCCCCCGGTCGTTTGTCAACGGTAAAATCTTCCGGCCCGGCCGCCGCGTCGGCCGCGTCCGGCGCTATGCCGGCCGCCTGAGCCAGGCAAGGACCTCGCCGAGACGCCGGGTGTTGAGGACGTCTTTCGGGCCGCACCACCCGCGGCGCGCCGTGCCGATGCCGAAGCGCATGAGCGAAAGGTGGTCGGCGGCGTGGGCGTCGGTCGCGATCGCGAGCATCACACCGCGGTCGCGCGCCTGGCGGATGTGGGCGGCGTTGAGGTCCAGGCGGTCCGGCATGGCATTGATTTCCAGCGCCTTGCCCCAGCGGGCGGCGGCCTCGATGACCGCCGCCATGTCCAGACTGGCGGGTTCGCGCCGCCCGATGAGCCGGCAGGTCGGATGGGCGAGGATGTCCACGTGGGGGTTCTCGAGGGCTGCGACGACGCGCCGCGTCATCTTCTGCTCGCTCTGGGAGAGGGAGGAGTGGACGGCGGCGATGACGACATCGAGTTCCGCGAGCGCCTCGTCAGAAAGGGCGAGCCGTCCGTCGGCCTTGATGTTGACCTCGACGCCCGCAAGGAGCCGCGTCCGCTTTCGCGTGCGGTTGATGGCGCGGATCCGCTCCGCCTGGCTGCGGAGCCTGTCGGCGGCAAGACCGTTGGCGATCCCGAGCCCCGCCGAATGGTCGGTGACGACGAGGTACTCGTAGCCGAGGGCCTCGGCGGCCGCGGCCATTTCCTCCAGCGTCGCCTGCCCGTCACTCCAGTCGGTATGGGTGTGGAAGTCCCCGCGGACGTCGCCGGGCTCTAGGAGGCGGGGCAGAGCGCCGTGGGCGGCGAGGTCGATCTCCCCCTGGTTTTCCCTTACCTCCGGGGGGATGAAGGCGAGACCCAGGCGGCCGTAGAAGGACGCTTCGTCGGTGAAGGTCTCGATCTTGCCCATGGCGTCCGCGATCCCGTACTCGCTGAGACTGAGGCCCATCCTCTGGGCGAAGGCGCGCAGGGCGATGTTGTGGTCGCGGCTGCCGGTGAAATGCTGGAGAAGAGATCCGAAGGATTCGTGCGCGACGATGCGGAGGTCTGCCTGGAGGTTTCCCGGAAGGAGGACGCTGGCCTTCGTCGTCCCCCGGGCGAGGACCTCGACGACTTGCGGCAGTCCGACAAAGGCGGCGATGGCCGCTTCCGGGTCGGCGGCGGTTGCCATGATGTCGATGTCGCCCACCGTTTCCCGGAAGCGCCTCAGGCTGCCGGCGGGCGTGAGGTTCCGGACGCCGGGCACCTTGCGGAGCGCCGCCATGATCTCCTCGACGGCCGGCAGCGCCGCGCCCAGCGGGTAACGCCGGTCCTTGCGGCGGAACGCGCGGACCTCCCGCAGGATCTTCTCGGCCGTTTTTTCTCCCATGTGCGTCAGGGAGGCGATGCGGCCGTCCGCAGCCGCGCGCTCCAGGTCGTCGACGGACCGGACATCCAGCTCCGCGGCGAGGCGGTAGGCGGTCTTGGGGCCTACGCCCGGCACGGCCATGAGGTCGAGGACGCCGGGAGGCATGCCCGCCTTCAGCTCCTCGTAGGCGGCGAGCCGGCCCGTCCGCAGTAGTTCCTCGCTCTTCGTCGCGACGGCCTCGCCGACACCGGGAATCTCCCGGAAGTCCTCTCCAGCGGCGAGCATGGTGCTCATCTCCCGCGGCAGCTGCTTGATCGACTCGGCGGCGCGCCGGTAGGCCCGGATCTTGAAGGGGTTGTCGTTCTTCATCTCCAGGAGGTCCGCCATATTCAGGAAGACTGTTGCGATCTCGGAATTGGTCATAGGTCCACCGTCCAATTGTCGTCGTGAGGAGTGAATCGACGCGGCGATCCCGATTTTCCCTTGTCCGTACCGTCCTCATCCCCTCCAGGAAGGCCGCCCCTTCATCCCTTTCCGGACGGTATCCGGCAGCCATTCCATCTTCCGGATGCCGTGGCGGGCGAGGAGCCTGGAAGTCCGGCCCGCCGTGTCGCGGCAGCCACGCACGCGAGCCCCAGAGGGGAGCGGCGTCACGGTGATCCTTTCGGTGTTGGCGGGAATCAGGAGGACTTTCATGGCGCACATCCCCGGCAAATGTCTTCCAGCCCTATGGTAGCCTGGAACGACACGATTTGCATCTTTTTTGATGGATGTGCCTCCCGCCCGTCTCATCAGCCCATTCCTTCCGTATGGATGCAGTCTCCGCAGGCAGCGGACTTGAACTCCCTTGCCGCGTTTCGTGAAGTACTTGCCGGATTTCAGCCCGCCGTTGACAGCCGTAGCAGTTTTTCCATATAGTGCCGCTGTTCCTTTGCGACGTCTTCTCCTTCCGGAGGTGGGCCGATACGATGAACCTGCAGGGCATGCTCGGGTTGGCATTCTTGATCGGCGTTGCCTGGCTGATCAGCGAAAACCGGAAGCAGGTGCGGATCAAGACGGTCCTCGCCGGACTGATCGCCCAGTTCGCGATCGCGATGGTCTTCCTCAAGGTCGCCTTTTTCCGCGACGTCTTTCTCCTCCTGAACCGGGCCGTGGAGATCCTCGACCGGGCCACGACGGCGGGCACGACCTTCGTGTTCGGCTACCTGGGCGGCGGCCGGCTGCCCTTTGCCGAAACCGAGCCCGGCGCCAGCTTCGTTTTCGCCGCCAAGGCGCTGCCGATCGTCCTGGTGGTCAGCGCCCTGTCTTCGGTTCTTTTCTACTGGCGCGTGCTCCCCTGGATCGTCCGCGGTTTCTCCTGGATGTTACGGCGGACGATGAATATCGGCGGGGCCGTGGCCGTGGGTGCGGCGGCGAACGTCTTCCTGGGGATGGTGGAGGCGCCGCTCCTCATCCGTCCCTATCTCGCCCGGCTGACGCGCAGCGAGCTCTTCGTCACGATGACCTGCGGCATGGCCAACATCGCCGGCACGGTCATGGTGATCTACGCCCTCATCCTGGGGCGCGTGATGCCGGACGCCCTCGGGCACATCCTCGTCGCCTCGATCATCAGCACGCCGGCGGCGATCCTGCTGTCGCTGATCATGATCCCGGAGACCGGGGAAGTCACGGACGGCTGCGCCGAACCCCCGCAGGCGGCGACGGGCACGATGGACGCCGTCGTGAAGGGGACGGCGGACGGGATCGTGCTCCTCATCAACATCGTCGCCATGCTGATCGTCCTCGTCGCGCTCGTGGCCCTCGTCAACGAGGGGCTGGCGCTGCTGCCGGCGGTGGCGGGGAAACCGCTCACGCTGCAGCGCATCCTCGGCTGGCTTTTCGCGCCCGTCGCCTGGCTCATCGGCGTCCCCTGGTCCGAGGCACTGACGGCGGGATCGCTCCTGGGGACGAAGACGGTCCTCAACGAATTCGTCGCCTACGTGGACCTGGCCGCCCTCCCTGCGGGCGCCCTGAACCCGCACAGCCAGCGGATCATGATCTACGCCCTGTGCGGCTTCGCCAACCTGGGGAGCCTGGGGATCCTCATCGGCGGGATGGGCGCCATGGCCCCGGAGAGGCGTCGCGAGATCGTGGCGCTGGGCGGGAAGACCATCGTCTCCGGGACGATGGCGACCTGCATGACCGGCGCGATCGTGGGGATTCTGTAGGGCCCGGGAATGGGCGGGCCGCGGCAAGGAGAATCATCGATGGCACACAGGACCGGGAAGAAACCCGCCGGAATCGTCCCCGTATCGACGGACGAAGCGATCGGCGCCGTCGAGGCCCTGGCCAGGGAGATCTGGACGGAGCACTACACGCCGATCATCGGCAAAGCGCAGGTCGACTACATGCTGGAGCATTTCCAGTCGCGGGAGGCGATCGCCGGACAGATCCGGGAGGGGTACGCCTATTTCCTGCTTGAGGAAGGCGGGGAGAGGGTCGGCTATCTGAGCATCCAGCCCCGGCAGAATGAGCTCTTCCTCAGCAAAATCTACGTGAAGGTCTCCGAGCGCGGCAAGGGACATGCAAGAGCGGCGGTGCATTTCGTCGAGGGTTTCGCGCGGGAACGGCATCTGACGCGGATCACTCTTACGGTGAACAAGAACAACAGCGGTTCCATCCGGGCATACGAGCGACTGGGCTTCGAGAAGGTCGAGGACCTGGTTCAGGATATCGGCGGCGGGTTCGTCATGGACGACTACCGGATGGAAAAGAGCCTGAAGGGCGGAAAGGAAACCATGAAAGCCGATATTCCGAAACTCATCGAAACGTTGGCAAAGAACAACATCCCGGCTTTCTATGTGCGGGACGCCAGAGAGGCGTTCGCGAAGGTGATGGCCATGATCCCCGAAGGCAGCAGCGTCGGCCTCGGGGATTCGCTCACGCTGGAGCAGATCGGCGTGATCGACGCGCTGGAAAAGGGAAACTATGCCTTCTTCAATTCCTGGCGGGACGGCCTCAGCCAGGAGGAGCGCATGGAACTCAAGCGGCGTTCCCTTGTCTCGGACGTTTTCGTGACCGGCACCAACGCGCTGACGCTCGACGGGAAGATCGTCAACGTGGACGCCCTCGGGAACCGGACGGCGGCCATGCTCTTCGGCCCGCGCAAGGTCATCGTCGTCGTCGGCGTCAACAAGATCGTCGCCAACCTCGAAGAGGCCCTCAAGAGGATCAGGACCATCGCTGCGCCGCAGAATGTGAAACAGAAGACGCACTTCCATCCGACGCCTCCCTGCGGTATCACCGGGGAATGCGGCGACTGCAGCGGGCCCTGGCGGATCTGCAACAAGACGGTCATCATCGAGCGTCAGCTCGACAACGAGCGGTACAAGCCGCTGATCACGGTCGTGATCGTCGGCGAGCAACTGGGATTATGAAGGTTCAAGGAGGAGTCATGACAATCCACCCCTCGACGGACTCAGGGGATAGAAGCGGGAATGGCTATGTGTCTGGCGAGGCTTGACCTGGCGGGACAACTGATTTGTCATGCCGGACCTGATCCGGCATCCAGCTTGATGGATTCCCGCTTGCGCGGGAATGACAGGAAGGAAAAGGAATATTTGTCGTCCTCGCGAACGCGGGGACCCAGTGCCCTGATTACGCACCGGATGTGGAAGACAAAGACCAAGACACTGGATGGGAAAGCGGCCGTTGCCCCAGCTTTCCGAGCAGTCAATCAAGTTTTCGGCGGCCTGCCGCAATCTCTTCCAGCGGCCGCCGCTTCAGGAGGGTGATCCGTTTGCCGTGGACTTCGATGAGGCCGGCTTCGGACATCCGGGCCAGGGTCCGGGAGACGGATTCTCCCGTCGTGCCCAGCAGATTGGCCAGCACGCCCTTCTTGATATCCAGGTCGAACATATCGGCGCCGTTTTTCAGTCCCTGCAGGTGAAGCAGATAGGTCGCCAGGCGTTCGGGAACGCCGCGCAGGGAAAGGTTCTCGATGGTCTGCGCGAATTCCCTCAGCCGCGACGAGAGAATCCCCATCATGTTCATCGCGAGATAAGGATCGCTCCTGAATTTCCGGATGAGCGCGGCAGCCGGGAAGAAAACCGTCCGGCTCTGCTCGAGCGCCTCGGCATTCGCCGGGTACTTGCCGCCCTCGAAAACGGTGATCTCCGCGAAGGAGTCTCCCGGCTCGATGATGTGAAGGATCTGTTCCTTCCCCTCCGGGGAGAGCTTGAAGATCTTCACCTTGCCGGAAAACAGGATGTAGAAGCCGCTGGCCGGCTCGTCCTCCACGAAAACAGTTTCCCCTTGCCGGAAGGACCGCAGCGTTGTAATCTTGGACAGGTCGTCCAGTTCGCGCGGCGGAAGACCCCTGAAAAGGGGAAGCCTCGCCAGGAAGTTCACGACGTTCATCTCCGTCTCCTCCTCTCCGGATCGGTCAAGGATCGGGTCCGCATTGTAACAGAATTTCTTTTTTTGACACAGATCAAGGAACGGGGGGCAAAGAAGTCGTAGGGTCGGGGGAAAGAAGCGGCAGAGATTCTTTCGCGGCAGGAGGTTTCTCATGTTCTGTACCCAGTGCGGCGGATGTGGCGCAACTGGACGAAGCAATGTCGATGGTGAAAGGAGGTTTCTCATGTTCTGTTATCAGTGCGAACAAACGGCAAAAGGCGAGGCGTGCACCAAGGTCGGGGTCTGCGGAAAACAGCCCGATGCGGCGGCGATGCAGGATCTGCTGGTCTATACCCTCGTGGGGCTGGCGCAGCCTGCCGTCGAGGCCCGCGGCCTGGGGATCGCCGTCGACCGCGAAATCGGCGTCTTCACCTCAGAAGCCCTGTTTTCCACGCTCACGAACGTCAACTTCGACCCCGCGCGGTTCGTCCCCTTCCTGAAGGAGGCCGTCGAATACCGGGAACAACTCATGGCGAAGATCAAGGACCGGGGCGGCAGGGCGGCCTATCCGGGTCAGGCATCGGCCTTCCAGCCGGCCGCCACGATCCAGGAGCTCGTTGCGCAGGGGGAGAAGGCGGGGGTGAAATCTTATCCCGGCGCGAATGCCGACGTCGTTTCGCTGAAGCACACGCTCCTCTTCGGCATGAAGGGCATCGCTGCCTATGCGGACCATGCCCAGATCCTGGGGCAGGAGGACGATGCGGTTTATGCTTTCCTGTACAAGGGTCTGGTGGCGCTGGCCGACGCATCCCTCGATCTTAACGCTTGCCTCGATCTGGTCCTGGAGTGCGGCAAGATGAACGTGCGGGCGATGGAGCTGCTCGACGCCGGCAACACGGGCCGCTACGGCCATCCGGTCCCGACGAAGGTCCCGCTGGGGGCGAAGAAGGGGAAGGCGATCCTCGTTTCCGGGCACGACCTCCGCGACCTGGAAGAACTGCTCAAGCAGACCGAGGGCAAGGGGATCTCCATCTACACCCACGGCGAGATGCTGCCCGCCCATGGCTATCCGCAGCTCAAGAAGTACCCTCATTTCTACGGCCATTACGGAACGGCCTGGCAGAACCAGTTCAGGGAGTTCTCCGAATTCCCCGGCCCGATCCTCATGACGACGAACTGCATCCAGCGTCCCCAGTCGGCCTACAAGGACCGGATCTTCACGTCCGGCGTCGTCGGATGGCCGGACACGGTGCACATCGCCGACCGCAACTTTTCGGCCGTCATCGCCAAGGCCCTTCAGATGCCGGGATTCCCCGTGGACCGTGAGGCGAAGACCGTGCTGACGGGTTTCGGCAGGAACGCCGTCCTGGGCGTAGCGGGCAAGGTCATCGACCTGGTCAAGAGCGGAAAGATCCGGCACTTCTTCCTCGTGGGCGGCTGCGACGGGGCAAAACCGGGGCGCGACTACTACACGCGGTTCGTCGAGCAGGTCCCGAAGGACTGCGTCGTCCTGACGCTGGCCTGCGGGAAGTTCCGTTTCTTCGACAAGGAACTGGGCGACATCGACGGCATCCCGCGGCTCCTGGACGTCGGGCAGTGCAACGACGCGTACTCGGCCGTGCAGATCGCCCTGGCCCTCGCCGGGGCATTCAAGACGGGCGTGAACGACCTGCCGCTTTCGCTGGTCCTTTCCTGGTACGAGCAGAAGGCCGTGGCCATCCTGCTGAGCCTGCTGGCCCTGGGGATCAAGGACATCCGCCTGGGGCCGTCGCTGCCCGCGTTCGTGACGCCGGCGGTGCTGGACGTTCTGGTGAAGAATTACGGGATCAAACCGATTTCGACGCCGGAGGCGGACCTGAAGGCGATCCTTGGATAGTATATAGGAAGGACAGCGCCCATTTCCTTCAAAGGGGCGCTGTCCCTGTTTTGCTGCTTTGGTGTTTTGAGACAGGAGGAAGCCATGGTTGAAGATTGGATTGCCAATGCGTATCAGGGGCTGTCGCGCCGCCAATTCCTCACCAGGATGGGCGCGGTGGGAGTCGGCATTGCGGGATTTGCCATCGCCGCAACGCCCGTCGCAGGGCAGGTCGTAAGCACCCCGGCGGATCGGCTCGCGACGGCGGACGGGAAGGTGCCGAGCGGGGACTTCCCGATCCCGATCTATGAGGCGAGGCCTGCGGCGGCCGGCAGATACCCCGTCGTGCTCGTGATCCCGGAGATCTTCGGGATGCACGAGCATATCAAGGATGTGGCGCGCCGTTTCGCCGCGGCGGGATTCCTTGGCATCACCTTCGAACCGTACGCCCGGGAGGGCGGCGTCCTGCACCTTTCCGATATCGCCGCCGTGAGGAAGGTCGTCGATCCCATTCCCGACGCCCGCGTGATGGCGGATCTCGACGCGGTCGCAGCCTACGCCAAGGGGCACCCGGCGGCGCGGGCCGACCGGATCGGCGTGACGGGTTTCTGCCGCGGCGGCATGTATACGCTCCTCTACGCAGCGCACAATCCCGGCATCAAGGCCGCCGTCGCCTGGTACGGTCAGATTCGACCGACCGTCACGCCCGGCGTCCGCAGCGAGGGGCCCCTGGACGTCGCGGGCCGGATCGGAGCGCCCATCCTCGGCCTCTACGGCGGCGAGGACCTGGGCATCCCCGTCAGCGATGTGAAGGAAATGGAAGCGGTTCTTAAAAAGGCGGGGAAAACGGCGGATTTCGTGGTCTATCCAGGTGCGCCGCACGCCTTCTATGCGGACTACAGGCCCAGCTTCAGGCCCGAGGCGGCCGCCGACGCCTGGCGCCGCTGCGTCGCCTGGTTCGACCGGTATCTGAAGTAGCAGGAAAAGGACGGCGCCCATCCGGGCAAAACGGGCGCCGTTCCTATTGGATCCGGCCGTCGAAGACGGTCCGGTCTCCCTGGCGGCGGCAGACGAGGACCTCGATGTTCAGCAGGCGGAGTCTTTCCTCGTACTCCGCCGGCACCCCGGCCGGCAGGGCGAGATGGAGCCGCAGCGCGGAACCGGTTCCCCCGAGCACAAGGCGTCCCACGGCCGCCTGGATGTCGGCGGGGGACGCGGTGTCCGCAACGGCGAAGGCGGCGCGAATCTCGCCGCGGCCGTCGACGGCGGAAAGATCCCACCGGTCGTCGTTCGCCGCTCCGTAGCCCTGTTTCTTCAGCGCGTCCGCCAGGTCCCGCACGACCAGGGATCGTTCGCACGCGGCGGCAAGATCCGTCTCGCAGGCCGGTTCCTTCCCGCCGTATTCCTCTTCCCGGAACCGGACTTCGCCTAGGCCGAGCTCCAGCTGGGGATCCGGCGGTGCGGCGGATTCCTTCAAACGCACCACCTTGCGGACGAACTGCGCCATCTGCCGGGCAAACGACGGCGAGTTGAGGCAGCCGATCACGGCCGCCGCCGTTTCGACGCCGCCGTCGTCCGCGAAGGCCCAGGTTCCCCGGTAACGCTCCTCGAAGAGGGATTTTCCCACCCCGCGCCTGCCGCCGCCGAGCTTTCCCCGGTGCAGCACGAAGAGCCGGCCGGAGCCGTCTTTCGCGAAAGCCCCCCCGATTCTGCGGTCGATTCCCTGCAGCGGGAAATTGACTTCGCAGGTCATGGGGACGCTTGCCTTCGCCCGCGGCCGTCCCACGCCGAATGCGTTCCAGTACTTGCCGGCCGTCTTCTTGGTGTAGGCCCAGATTCCCAGGCGGCTCGACCATGCGATCCGGGCCCGGAAACTGGCGCCCGGATGGCTCAATTCGACGGGAATGCGCTCGTCAAGGCTGGGCCTGAGACCGCGAATGAAGCGGCGGTAGCTCCCGCGGATCGCGGCTTCGTCTGTGAGGATCTTCAGCATGAACGTCTTGCTCCTTTCGGTTGCAAGAGCAGCAGGGGGTTCGCCGGCCGCGTACAAAGAATGACTTTCCCGGCGGCCGGTCAGTCGAGGCGTTTGCGGAAGAAGCCGATCGCGCCGCTGAAAACGACGATGCCGAGGACGGCGAGCGCCGCAAACTGGGGCCAGAGGATCTCCATGCCCACCCCCTTGAGGAAGATCCCCCGGATGATGACGAGAAAATAGCGCAAGGGATTGAGGTATGTCAACAACTGGACGACGAAGGGCATGTTCGCGATGGGGAAGACGAAGCCGCTCAGCATGAAGATCGGAAGAATGAAGAAGAACGTCGTCATCATCGCCTGCTGCTGGGTCGAGGACACCGTCGAGATGAAGAGTCCCATCCCGAGGGTGCTCAGGAGAAAGACCAGCGTCGCCAGAAGCAGGCAGGCGGCGCTGCCCGCCATGGGGATGGCGAACCAGTAGACGGCCAGGATCGTGATCGCGATCATCTGGACGATGGAGATGATGATGTAGGGGATCGTCTTGGCCGCGATGAGCTCGACGACCGTCAGCGGCGTCACGATGAGCTGCTCCATGGTCCCTGCCTCCTTCTCCTTGATGATGGCGATGGAGGTGAGCAGGAACGAGATCAGCATCACGATGAAGGCGACGATGCCCGGGACGAAGAAGTGCTGGCTGTCGAGATTCGGGTTGTACCAGGTGCGCAGGCGGAGGTCGATCCGCCCGTAGTCCAGGCGCTGGGCGTACAGATCGCCCAGCAGTTGCCGGTTCAGCCGGTCCAGGACGGAGCTCGTGTAGGCGATCCGGATGGAGGCCATGTTGCTCATGCTCCCGTCGGCGAGGATCTGGATGTCCGCCGTCCGGCGCTCGCGGATCCGGCGGGCGAAGTCCGGGGGCACCTTGACGCCCATGTCGACCTTGCCGCGGATCAGCGCCTCTTCCATCTGCCGCTCGTTGTCCACGGGGTGCGTGATGCGGAAGATGCCGTTGCCGGTCAGCGCCCGGGCGAGTTCGCGGCTCTCGGGGGTGCGGGACTGGTCGAGCATCGCGACGCGGATGTCCCGGATGTCGTAGTTGACGACGTAGCCGAAGACGAGGATCTGGATGATCGGCATGACGATCAGGACGCGGCGGCTCTTGGGGTCCCGGAAGAGCTGGATGAACTCCTTGCGGACGAATTCGCGGATGCGGAGCCGGTTCATGTCACAGCCCCTCCTTCTTCAGCAGCACGACGTTGATCGCCCCCAGCAGCAGAACCATGAAACCGAGGACGGCGAAATCGCGCCAGAGATCGGCGAATCCCAGGTTCTTCAGATAGATGCCGCCCAGGATGTCGATGTAGTAGGTGGCCGGCACGATGTAGGTGAGGAGCTGGAGGATTTGGGGCATGTTGACGATGGGGAAGACGAAATTGGACAGGAGCAGCGAGGGCAGGTACGTGATGAGGATCGCCCCCTGGTTGGCGATGAGCTGCGACTTGGTGACCGTCGAGATGAGCAGGCCGAGCGCGAGGGCCACGGCGATGTAGATGGAGGAAGCCGCGACCATGAGGCCGAAGCCGGACTTCATGACCACGCCGAAGAGCGTCTGGCCCATGAGGATCGCGATCAGGACGTCCGTGAGAGCGATGAAGAAATAGGGGATCGACTTGCCCACGAGGACGTCCGCGGCCGTGATGGGCAGCGAGCGGAGCGTCTCCATGGTGCCGTTCTCGTACTCGCGGGCGATGACCAGCGAGGTGAGGATGGCCGCCACGATCATGATGATGAGGGCGATGATCCCCGGGACGATGAAATTCCGGCTCTCCAGGTCTTCGTTGAACCAGACCCGGATCCTCCCGTCGACGGGCGGGTTCATGGGTTCCAGTCCCCGGCGGTCCAGGAACGCCTCGAGCATCTTTCGGTTGTAGCGCTCCACGAAGGCGTTCATGTAGGCGCGGGAGATGTTCGCGAAGTTCGGATCGCTTCCGTCCAGCAGGACCTGCAGAGGCGCCTCCCGATCCGACCGGATCCTGTCCGTCCATCCCGGGGGGAGAACGACGGCCATCGTCGCCTCGCTCCGGTCGATCATGGCACCGGCGGCCTTTGCGTTTTCGGGGTGGGCGACGATCCGGAAATAGGGGGAGGCGTCGAGACTGAGCAGGAAGTCGCGGCTCAGATCGGTCCGGTCCTGGTCCACGGCCGCGACCTCGACGTTGTCGACGTCGAGGCTCAGGGCGTAGCCGAACAGGAGGATCAGGATGACCGGGATGGCGAAGGCCAGGAAGAGGCTCCGGAAGTCGCGGACCAGGTGATAGACTTCCTTGCGGGCGATCGCCGCGACGTTTCTCAGCTGCATGGGCCGCTCCGGGACATGAGTTTCACGAAGGCGTCGTCGAGATCGGCGTCGCCCTTTTCCGGGCAGGCCGCCGCGACGATCTCCGCCGGGCTTCCCGCCGCGACGATCTTCCCTTCGTTGATCATGACGATCCGCTGGCAGTTGGCGGCCTCGTCCATGTAGTGCGTGGTCACGAAGATCGTGATGCCGCCCGCGGCGAGCTCGGCGATGAACCTCCAGAAATGGCGGCGGGTGACGGGGTCCACCCCGGAGGTCGGCTCGTCCAGGAACAGGATGTCCGGTTTGTGGAGGAGCGAACAGCCCAGCGCCAGGCGCTGTTTCCATCCCGGCGGCAGGTCCCTCGTCGGCCGGTCGCGGACCTCGTTCAGACGCGCCATGCCCAGGACCCAGTCGATCCGCTCTGCCCAGAGGCTTTCCGGTACGCTGTAGACGCCGAGGTAGAAGCGGAGGTTTTCGAAGGGTGTCAGGTCCTCGTAGAGCGAGAATTTCTGCGACATGTAGCCGATGGACTGCTTGATGCCCTCCGGGTCGGTGAAGATGTCGTGGCCTGCAACGGTCCCTTCGCCCGACGTGGGCAGGAGGATGCCGCAGAGCATGCGGATCGTCGTGGACTTGCCGGAGCCGTTCGAACCCAGGAAACCGAAGATCTCCCCGCGCCGGACCGAGAAGGTGAGCGCATCGACGGCCGTGAAATCGCCGAAACGCTTCACGAGATTCCGGACGACGATCGCGTCACCGTTGATAAGGCTCATTGGCGAGCTCCCTGTCCGCAGTCTGCAGGCGGTCGATCATCGCCTCCTCCAGCGACGGAAATTTCCCCCGGAGTTCTCCCGGCGCCGCCTCGTCGAGCAGCCGTGACCGGTGCAGGAGCGCGAGCCGGTCGCACTTCTCGCCTTCGTCGAGGTACGCGGTGGAAACGAGGATCGTCATGCCGCCGCCCCGCATCTCGCCGAGGATCTCCCAGAATTCGCGGCGGGAGACGGGGTCGACGCCGTTGGTCGGCTCGTCCAGGATGAGAACGGCCGGTTCATGGACGAGGACGCAGGCGAGGCCCAGCTTCTGCTTCATGCCGCCGGAGAGCTTCCCCGCCGGGCGGTCCTTGAAGGGCAGAAGGCGGGAAAAACCGAGGTACCTCTCCTTGCGCTGCACCCGGTCCTTTCCCCGGATGCCGAAGACGTTGAGAAAGAACTCGATGTTCTCCTCCACGGTGAGATCCTGGTAGAGGCCGAACCGCTGGGGCATGTACCCGATCATGTCCTTGACGGCGGCGCGATCGGTGACGACGTCGCGCCCGCCGATCCGGATGCTCCCCGAAAGGGGCCGGATCATCGTCGCGATCATGCGCAGGAGCGTGGACTTGCCCGCCCCGTCGGAGCCCACGAGGCCGAAGATCGTTCCCCGCTCCGCGCCGAAGCTGACGTCCTGCACGGCCTCGACCGCTCCGAAGCGCATGGAGACGTTCGCGACGCGGATGAAGGATTCTCCGCCGGGCGCGGCCTGCCTGCCGTCGCCTGTTGGCTTGCGGCTTTCCATGACCGTTCAGTCCTTCAGCCAGGCGTCGGCCGGCATCCCCGGCTTGAGTTCCAGATCCGGGTTGGGAACGGCCACCTTGACGAGGTACACGAGCTTGACCCGCTCCTTGTGGGTCTGGATGATCTTGGGGGTGAATTCCCCTTCCGGAGACACGAAGGACACCCGCCCCTTGAAGACCTTCTCGGGGAAGGTGTCGACGCGGACCTCCGCTTCCTGCCCCGGTTTCACCTGGCCGATGCGGGTCTCCTCCACGAAGATCTTGAGATCGACCGAACTCAGATCGGCCAGCGTCAGCACTTCGCGGCCCAGTGTGACGACTTCGCCCGGTTCGACGTTGCGGCTCGTGATGACGCCGGTGTAGGGCGCCTTGAGCTGCCCGTAATCGAACTGGATCTTCGCCTGCTCCAGGGAAGCCGTCGCCAGGTTCACCTGGGCGGCGGCCGCCTCGGCGTCCTTCTTCGCGACGTCGATCTTGCGCAGGTTGCTGCGGGCCTGACTTGCCGCCGCTTCCCCTTCCTCGAGACGGGCTTCGGCCGTCCGGATCGTCTCCTTGCGTGCCCCCTCTCTGGCGAGGTCGTAGGTCTCGCGGCTGCGTTCGTATTCCCTCAGCGCCGTTTCGTGCCGAAGCCGCACCGCGTCCGTCTCCCGTTCCGAAACGACGGACTTGCGGAAGAGGTTTTCGTACCTCTCGCGGTTCCGGGCGGCGTCGTCCAGGGCCGCCTTGGCGGCCAGCATTGCCTGGCGCGCACGCTCGACGTCCTGGGGCCGGTTCCCGGCGCGCAGTTCGGCAAGCTGCGAGCGCAGCGCCCTGACGGCCGCCTCCGCCCGCTCGAGTTCCGCCGGGAGCGTCTGGCGGTACACCTCCAGCAGCGCCTCCGCCTGCTCCTTGCCCCGGACGGCCCTGTCGAGGGCGGCCTTCGCCTGATCGAGGCGGGCCTGGAGTTCCTGGCGGTCCAGCTCGGCCAACACGGTCCCCCTCACCACCCGCTGGCCTTCGCGGGCCGGCACGGCGACGACCCTGCCTCCGACCTGGAAGGCGAGATTCGATTGCGTCGCCTCGATCGTGCCCGAGTAATAGCTCTCTCGGTGTTTGGATTTCCACTGGCCCACGTACACGAGCACGGCGACGCCGATGAGAAGGCTCAGGAAGATGATGATGAGTGTCTTGCGTTTCACATTTCCCCCTTGGCCTGCGGCCGATTCCAGAAGAAGTATCAGGCTGTTCAAAAACGCCCGTATGCAAGGCCCCCGATGGTTCGGCAGGCTCATCCTTCGACAGGCTCATCCTTCGACAGGCTCAGGATGACAATGTCTGCGGCCTGCCCTGTGCCATGTCACGGTGAGCCTGTCGAACCGCGAACGGTGAAGGACGAGGGCCCTTCGATAGACTCAGGACGCAGCAGACGGGCGTTTTTCAACAGCCTGCCGCTATTCCTTGCGGACCCCCATCGCCCGGTCCAGGCGGGCCCGGTAGATGGAACAATCGCCCAGCGCCTGGACGTAATCGGACTTGGCCTTCGTCAGCAGAGTCTGGGCGTCCAGCACCTCCGTGGACGTGGCGACCTGCTCGCGGTAGCGTTCCGCGTTCATCCGGTAATTCTCCTCCGCCTGCGTGACGGCCTGCCGGGTCACCTCGATCCTGCGGCTCATCTCCCCGACGGCGAGCCAGGCGTTCTTGATCTCCAGGACGACCTGGTCCCTGAGATTCTCCTGAACCTCGATGGCCTGCCGCTCGCGGCTGAGGCCGCCGTCGACGCGCGCATTGGTGCGGCCCCATTCCCAGAAAGTCCAGTTCGCCACCAGCATGCCGTACCAGCTCTCCTGGTCCTTGTACTGGGTGCCGCCGACGGAGGGCGTATCGCCATAGCGGCTGTAGTTGCCGACCGCCGTCACCTGCGGGTAATACTCGCTGCGAAGCGCCTTGATCTGCTTGCGGATCTGTTCGACCCGCAGCTCGACCGTCTTCAGTTCGGGCCGCTGCTGCATCCCTTCCGCGACAGCCTCCTCCAGCGATATCAGGGAAGAATCCGGCGCCAGAATGTCCTCGAGAACGACCGGTTCCGTGAGGCCGCGGCGCAGCACCGTGTTGAAACGCGAGCGGGCCATTTCGAGCCCGTTCTCGGCCCGGAGCAGGAGCTGTTCGCCGTTGGCGAGTTCCACTTCCGCATACAGGAGGTCGCTCTTGGGGATCATCCCGACGTCGAAAAAGCCGCGTGCCGTTTCGTGGTGGGCCTTCAGGCGTTCCCTTGACTGGCGGGCCACGTCGAGATAGCGCTCGGCCTTGAGGACGCCGTAGTAGGCCTCCTTGACCTCCTGGATCACGTCCAGGACCGCGGCGCGCTCCTCGGTGCGCGAGACTTCGATTGCCACGAGGGAGACGTCGTAATTGGCCTTGATGCGGCCGCCCGCGAAGAGCGGCTGCTGCGCCTCGAGGGCCCAGTTGTAGTTGTTCTTGGTCCCCGTCACGATCTGCTGGGCCGGAATGGCCGGAGGGGCGCCGGGGAAGTTGAAAAAAGGCTCTTCGTTGAGCCGGGTGTATCCGTAGGATGTGCTGAGCTTCGGGAGGAAGCCCGTCAGCGCCTCTTTCCGCTGGGCCTCCGCTCCCTTCACCCCCTCGCGCGCTCCCTTCAGGACCGCGCTTCGATCGAGGGCCTGGCGGATGCACTCCGAAAGACCGAGCGGCTTGACCTCGGCGGCGTACAGCGGGGATTGCGGGAACAGGGCAGGGATCGCGACCAACCCGAAAAGAATGAGACCAAAGGCTCCGGTTTTCATAGGGCCCCCTTTTTCTTCGTCCGGCCTGACGCCGTTTCCTTGCCTCTTCCGGCTTGGCGCGGAGAAGGCGGTTTTGCGGACAGACCGCGCAGGATCAGGTCTTCGATTTCCCCGCACAGGACCTTGGTGACGTCCTCCCCGACGGGCCGGAAAATGCCGTCAAATTCCTTCCGCCTGGCCCGGATCGGTGCGCTCGACTTGTACAGGAGCAGGGCGCCGATCACCATGAAATGGACGAGGAACGGCCTTGCCGGGACAAAGACGCCCTTTTCCCGCCCCTCGTCCATGATCTCGGTCAGCATGCCGATGATGCGGCCCATGTCCCGGGGCACGATGTCCGGGAGGTTCCGGCCGCCGCCGGCGATCTCCCGCATCATGAGCGGCGGCATCTGGGGGTTTTCCTCGACCGTGCGGGCGAGATTGCGGATGAAGACGCGAAGCTTCTCCTGCGGCGAGTCCGTGGAACGGATGTCCCGGGAGATCCGCTCCGCCGTGTTGCCGAGGACGGTGTGGATCACTTCGGCGTACAGGGTTTCCTTGTCGCCGATGTGGTAGTAGATGGTGGCCTTGTTCACGCGGGCGCGCCGCGCGATCTCGTCCACATGGGCGCCCTCGTAGCCGACCTCCGAGAAGACCTCCTTGGCGACCTCCAGGATGCGACGGCTCGTTTCCTGCCCCTTTTCCTTTACCGCTTCGCCGGCCATCCCGGACCCGCTCCCTCATTCCGCCCGTGGCGATGATTTTACCAACCGGTAAGTTTAACTGAATAGTTAATATACAAGGTCGGGATCTGTCAAGGTTTTCCTGCAGGGGGTCGGAATCTCGAGGAATAGGGACTGCCCCGGCCCGGGCCGGGGCAGTCCGCCGAACGGCGTCCGAATCAGCCTAGGGCGATCTTCAGAACCTCCATCATCTCATCTACGAAATGAAAGCGGATTTCCTTGCGGACCTTCGCGGGCACGTCGATCAGATCCTTTTCGTTCCACCGGGGCAGGATGATGGTCTTCACTCCGGCGCGGTGCGCCGCGAGGACCTTTTCCTTGATCCCGCCGACGGGCAGGACCATGCCGCGGAGGGTGATTTCGCCCGTCATGGCGAGCTTCTTCTGGATCGGTTTTCCCCGGAACAGCGAGGTCAGCGCCGTGAGGATCGTGACGCCGGCAGACGGGCCGTCCTTGGGAATCGCTCCGGAGGGCACGTGGATATGGATGTCCGTTCCCTCGAAAAAGTCCTTCGGGATACGGAGTTCGTCCGCGTTGGCCCGGACGAAACTCAGGGCCGCGGCTGCCGATTCCTTCATGACGTCGCCGAGCTGTCCCGTCAGCGTGAGGCTGCCCTTTCCCTTCATGGCCGTCGCCTCGATGAACAGGAGATCTCCGCCGGTCGGCGTCCAAGCGAGCCCCAGGGCGACGCCGGGCTTGCTGACCCGGATCCCGATCTCCGGGCTGATGCGGACCGGCCCGAGGTAGAGTTGGAGGTCTTTCGCCTCGACGGAAGCCTTTTTGATGGCGCCTTCGGCGATGCGGCTGGCGACGCCGCGGCAGACCGCGGCGATTTCGCGCTCCAGATTCCGCACCCCGGCTTCGCGCGTGTACCCCGAAATGATCCCGCGGATTGCGCCCTTGCCGATGCGGATCTGCGCCGCCTGGAGCCCGTTGGCCTCGCGCTGCCGGGGGATGAGATACCTCAAGGCGATCTCGATCTTCTCGTCGAGCGTGTAGCCGGGCAGTTCGATCACTTCCAGGCGGTCGTGAAGCGCCGGCGGGATCGTCTCCAGCACGTTCGCCGTGGTGATGAACATGACCTTCGACAGATCGAAGGCCACGTCGAGATAGTGGTCGGAAAAAGAGAAGTTCTGCTCGGGATCCAGGACTTCCAGCAGCGCCGAGGAGGGATCGCCGCGGAAGTCGCTGCCGACCTTGTCGATCTCGTCCAGCATGAAGATGGGGTTCTTCGATTCGGCACGCCGCATGCCCTGGATGATCCGGCCCGGCAAGGCGCCCACGTAGGTCCGCCTGTGCCCGCGGATCTCCGCCTCGTCGCGGACGCCGCCCAGGGAGATGCGGATGAACTTCCGGCCCATCGCCCTGGCGATCGAATGCCCCAGCGAAGTCTTGCCCGTGCCGGGGGGACCGGCAAAGCAGAGGATCGGTCCCTTCGTGTCGGGTTTGAGCTTGCGCACGGCCAGGTACTCGATGATCCGTTTCTTGGGCTTTTCCAGGCCGTAATGGTCCTCGTCGAGAACGTGCCTCGCCTTGGCGATATCGAGGTTGTCCTCCGTGCTCTCGTTCCAGGGCAGGGACAGGAGCCAATCGAGATAGGTGGACGACACGGTATATTCGGCCGAGGAGGGATGCATCCGCGAGAGACGGTCCAGTTCGCGCATCGCCTCCTTCTTCGCCTCCTCTGGGAGGTTCTTCTTCTCGATCTTGGCGCGGTAGTCCTCCACCTCGACGCGGGGCTCGTCGGACTCGCCCAGTTCCTGGCGGATGGCCTTGAGCTGCTGGCGCAGGTAGTACTCCCGCTGGGACTTGTCGATGTCGCTCTTCACCTGGGACTGGATTTTGTTCCCCAGCTCCAGGATCTGAACCTGGTGGTTGACGAGCCTCGTCACTTCCCGCAGGCGCTCCTTCACGTCGAGAATCTCCAGGATCTTTTGCTTCTCTTCGGCGTCAGCGTTGATGACCGAGGCGATCATGTCGGCCAGGGTCCCCGGGTCGCCTATGGACTTCGCCATCATGCCGAATTCCTGGGGCAGGAAAGGCGAAAGTTTGACGACGCTGTCGAAGAGCGTCAACAGGTTCGCCACCAAGGCCTCCACCTCGAGGTCCTTTACAGAGACATCCTCGAGCGGCGCCACCCTGGCCTTGAAGTACGGTTGCGTTTCCGTGAACGAGAGGACCTTGAAGCGGCTGATGCCCTGCACGAGCAATTGGGCCTTGTTCTCGACGGTCTTGGCCATGCGGAGAATCAGGCCGGCGGTTCCCACGGCGTAAAGGTCCTCCGGAGTCGGGGTGGCATCACCCTGGGCCTTTTTCGCCTTCACCAGGCCGATGATGCGGTCCCGGGCCATTGCATCGTCAACCAGCTTCATCGATTCCTCGCCGACGACCTCCATGGGGAGCATCATCTTGGGGAAAACGAAGACGTTGAACAGAGGCAGGATGGGGAGCACCTCGGGCAGGGTGAATGCCTTTATTTCTTCAGGCGGTTTGGAATCCGTCATATTGTCCTCCGTGATACGTTTCTTCGGCCGATGGGATTATCCCCGGGTGATTTCGATCTTGCGGACGCGCTCGGGCAGTTTGGAGAGCCGGATTACCAACAGTCCTTCGGCGAACGTCGCGGTGACGGAGCCCGTGTCGATCTGCGCGGGGAGGGTCAGCGCCCGCTCAAAGGGTCCGTACGCGATCTCGGCGATGCGGTAGCGGACGTCTTCGCCCGCGACGCATTTCCGGCGGTATCCCGCGATCCGGATCGTCCTTGCGCCGACTTCGACCTGCAGGTCCGCGCGGTTGACCCCAGCCAGTTCGGAGCTGATGAAGATGTCCCGCTCGGTTTCAACCACGTCCACGGACGGCTGCCAGACATGGGTGGAAAGCGCGAAGCGGGTGTGAGCAAGCCGGACCATCTCGCCGATGTCCCGGCGCAACTCCCTCTCCATCCGTCCGATGTCGTCTTCGAGTGTGATGCGAATAAATTCCATGGCAGGCTCCTGAAATCCTCACGGCGTTATCGCGATGTTGCGACTGCTGGCCTCTTCGTCATCGCGACTTCAAGTAGTGTAAGCCACGAGAAAGGGAACGTCAAGGGCAACGCCCCTTACGGTTTTCACCGCACGCAAGAAGGGGTCTCATCGATTCTCTTGGAAGGGGGGAGGGAAGGCTGTGCGAATGGCCTTGAAACTCTCGCATCCGCCGGGCATGGCGGATCCCGCCGAGCAGGACTTCCGGTGCATCGCTTCCCGCGTCCGGTCGGACGAGACGACGGGATGGATGTCCTGACTGGAGCCGGAGAAGGGAATCGGACCCTTAACCTCACGATTACGAATCGCGTGCTCTACCGTTGAGCTACTCCGGCGCCTTGACAGGATTGGCGACCCGTTTCCAGTCCCCGGCAGGTTCTTTCGGGAGGAAATTCCTGAAAACGTGCGGTATGTAGCCTATCCGCATCTCCTTGTCAAGGTCCTGCCGAAATGCCTGCCGAAATGCCCGGATGCGGCGTTTTTGCGGAGCCTGTCGGCTTGACAATCCCCTTTGCTCTGGTAGAATCCGCCCCATATTGGAAGGAGAACGGGCCATGCGCGAGAAAATCAAGAAGATCCTGACGGTAACGCCGCTGAAGATCGCCCTGTTCGTCATCTTTCTTGCCCTTGTCCTGTTTTTCATGGACGTCTCCTTTCTCCGCTTCATGGAGCTGGAGAGTCTGGACCTCCGCATGATCTCGCGGGGGAAGATCGCCGCCGGAGGGGAAACGGTCATTGCCACGATCGACGAGAAAAGCCTCAGCGAACTGGGCCGCTGGCCGTGGCCGAGGACAACGATCGCCCGGCTCGTGGACACCTTGAAGCGAAACGGCGCCAAGGCTGTCGGCTTCGATATCGTTTTCGCGGAACCCGATGAGAATTCCAGCCTCAAGACCGTCGCCGAACTCGAACGGGAGCTCAGACAGATGGCAATCTCCGATAGGAGGCTGATACGGGTGCTGCGGGAGAAGAGAGAAGCCGCCGATACGGACGCCGCCCTGGCGAGGGCCGTCAAGAAGGCCAAGAACGTCACGCTCGGATATTTCTTCCATCTGTCGGAGCGCGATGCGGCCCATATAACGGAAAAACAGATTCAGAAGGCGGCGGAGCTGATCTCTCCCTCGAAATATCCGGCGATCCAGTCGGGCGGCCCCCCGGAAGACGTTCTGATGATCGAAGCATACGCGGCGGTTCCCAACCTTCCCGCGCTCGCCGCGTCGGCCGAAAATGCGGGATACTTCAATGCCCTTCCCGATGAAGACGGGACGATCCGCTGGGCGCCGCTCGTCATGAAATTCCAGGGGAATGCCTATCCTTCGCTGTCCGTCGCCCTCCTGATGCAGTACCTGGATTGGCCGATGACGACGCTCCGGCTGGCGGAATACGGCGTCGAGGGCATCCGCATCGGGGACATCGACATCCCGACCGATGAAGTGGGGCGACTGCTGATCAACTACCTGGGGCCGGCCAAGACGTTTCCGCATTATTCCATCGCCGACATCCTGAAGGGCCGCATCCCGCCGGAGACCTTCAAGGGAAAGATCGTTCTGGTCGGAGCGACGGCCACGGGAATCTATGACCTGCGGGTTACGCCCTTTTCAACGGTGTACCCCGGGGTGGAGATCCACGCGACGGTCATCGACAACATCCTGCATCAGAACTTTCTCACCTACTCGGGCTGGATCCGCTTTCTGGACATGTGCGTCATCATCGTGCTGGGGCTCCTGGCCGGCATTGCGCTGCCGCGGTTCGGCGCGGTCGCCGGAATCGGCATCATCCTGGCCCTTGTCCTTTCCTTCTTCCTGGTGAACACGTTCATCTTTTCGCATTTCAACATCTGGATGAACCTGATCTATCCGCTGCTGACGATGGTGACGATCTACCTCGGGATCTCGGTCTACCGGTACATCACGGAGGAAAAGGAAAAGAAGAAGATCCGCGGCGCCTTCCAGTATTACCTCACCGCCTCGGTCATCAACGAGATGCTCAAGGATCCCTCCAAGCTGAAACTGGGGGGCGACAAGAAGGACCTCTCCGTCCTGTTCTCGGATATCCGGGGATTCACAACCGTTTCCGAAAAACTTTCGCCGGAGGAACTGGTCCACCTGCTGAACGAATACCTGACGGCCATGACCAACATCGTCTTCGAATACGAGGGCCTTCTGGACAAGTATATGGGTGATGCCATCATGGCCGTGTACGGCGCGCCGCTGGATCAGCCGGATCACGCCCTGCGGGCCTGCCGGACGGCGCTGAAGATGAGGAAGGAGCTGGAGCGCCTCCAGAAGAAATGGTCCGAAGAGGGCCGGCCGGTGCTCAACATCGGCGTCGGCATCAACAGCGGCGACATGGTGGTGGGCAACATGGGTTCGGAGATGCGGTTCGACTACACCGTCATGGGGGACAGCGTGAACCTCGGGTCGCGCCTGGAGGGCATCAACAAGGAGTACGGGACCGGCATCGTGATCAGCGAGTTCACCTACGAGCGGGTCAAGGATACGCTCCTCTGCCGCGAACTGGACTGGGTCCGCGTCAAGGGCAAGAAGCTTCCCGTCAAGATCTACGAGCTGCTGGGGGAGCGGTCGGAAGCGGCTGCGATGGGGCCCTCCGTGAAGTTGTTCGAAGAGGGTTTCGCCCTCTACCGGCAGAGCCGGTGGGACGAGGCCATCGCCGTATTCCGGAAGGTCCTGGAGGCGAGGCCCGGCGATCCGCCGTCCGAGGTCTACATCCGCCGCTGCCAGGATCTGAAGGAAAACCCGCCTGAGCTCCCCTGGGACGGCGTTTACACCATGACAAAGAAATGATGTCCGGTTTCCTGACGGAAACGGGGTTTCTGACAGAAACCCCGTTTCCGTCAGGATTTGCGAAAGAGCCTTCATGAGGGAAGAGCAGCGATACAGGAGCTGGGTGGAGGTCGATCTCGACAACTTCACCCGCAACTGGGACGAGATGAAGCGGCTGGTGGGTCCGGGCGTCCGGATTCTCCAGGTCGTCAAGGCGGATGCCTACGGCCACGGCGCGATGGAGATCTCCAACGTGGCGCTGAAGAACGGCGCCGACTGCCTGGGGGTCGCCAATGCGGACGAGGGCGCGCAACTGCGGGTCAGCGGGATCTCGGCGCCGATTCTCATCCTGTCTCCGGCCACGATCGGGGAGATCGGCCAGATCCTCAAGTACAACCTGATCCCCTCGGTGTCCGATATCGGCTTCGCCCGGGAGCTGCAGCGGCGCGGGCGCAAGACGGCCTGCCGCATCCCCGTCCATATCGAGGTGGACACGGGGATGGGGCGCGTCGGGACGCTTTACGCCGACGCCTTCGACATGATCCGCGAGGTGACGAAACTGCCCAATCTCACCGTCGAGGGAATCTACACGCACCTGGCGATCAGCGAGATCCGCGACGATTACAACCGCCGCCAGCACGCGCTTTTCGCGGAACTCCTGGAGCGCCTGGAAGACCATCATATCCGCATCCCCGTGCGCCACATGTCCAACAGCGGCGCCATCCTCAACTACCCGGAATTCCATCTCGACATGGTCCGGCCCGGCATCATGTCCTACGGTATCTACCCGTCGGCGGAGACGTCCTCCCTCGCGTCGCTGGCCCCCGTCATGGCCTTCAAGACGGCGATCGTCCTGATCAAGGATTTTCCCAGGGGCGCCAGCATCGGCTACGGACGCACCTACACGACCGATCACCCGACGAAGATCGCGACGATCCCCGTGGGGTACGGGGACGGCTACGGCTGGGTCCTCTCCAACCGCGGCGAGGCCCTGGTCCGCGGCCGCCGCGTGCCGATCGTGGGGCGCATCTCCATGGACATGTGCGCCCTCGACGTCGGGCACATCCCCGACTGCGAAGTGGGGGACGAGGTGGTGCTGATGGGAAGGCAGGGGGACGAGTACATCTCCGCCAACGAGATCGCCAAAAAGGTGGGGACGATCAGTTACGAGATCCTCTGCGCCCTGGGCAAGCGCGCCCCCCGCGTCTTCCTCCACAAGGGCAAGACCGGCACGGTGGAGCCGCGGCTGCGGAGGATCTTCATCGCCGACGAGGAGAAATCGATCGCCCGCATCGACAGCATCATCCGGAATTGCTTCCAGGCCCGGGCGCGCAACGAAGAGCTGGGCGACGCCATCTATTACGAAATGTTCGAAACCCTCTTCGGCAAGGAGGACCGGCAGCTGGAGCTCCGCACGAACTTCCGGTACGACATCAATGTCCGGCCGGCCTCCGGCGAAGCGCGGCCGCCCGGGGAGCGGGAGCCGGATTATTTTCACGTGAGCACGCACATCGAGTACGTCAAGACGCTGCGGAACCCGGTCTTCCTGATCGGCTGCGCCACGAACAACGAGCAGCTGGAGGCCTTTTTCGACGACAAGCGGTGCGAGTACCGCTGGATTCTGAACCGCGGCGAGGACCTCGTCGTCGAGCGGGATTTCCAGGTGGCGCGCGTGCGCATCGATCACGAAGATGTCCCGATCCTCCGGACGGAAACCACGAAGCGGGGGTACGAGGTCTGGTGCGGGGGGGACGATCTGCGGCGGAAGCTGAACCGCCCCGTCAAGGTCGAGATCGAGATCCGGACGAAGAAATCCAAGAGCAACCGGAACTTCTCCGTCTACCTCGTCTACCCGACGCGGGGCCTGGACATCCTCTTCGACTACCACGGGATGGATTTCCGGAACGTCAAGGAAGTCAGCTTTTTCGCCGGCCGGCACCCCTACCCCCAGGTGATCCGGGAAAAGGGCAAGTCCGTCCGCATCAAGATCAGCGACGAGGAATGGATTTTCCCCAACAGCGGCGTGAGCTTTATATGGGACGTTTGAGAGGACTGTTGAAAAACGCCCGTCTGCTGCGGCCCGAGTTTATCGAAGGACCCTCATTCCCCGCCGTTCGCGGTTCGACAGACTCACCGTGACATGGCACAGGGCAGGCTGGCGGGAGTTGTCATGCTGAGCTTGTCGAAGCATGAGCTTGTCGAAGCATCAGGAGCCTTGCATCCGGGCATTTTTGAACAGCCCTCGTAAAGAAATACAGTCTGGGAAAGGCATTACGGACGAAGCATGGCGGAAAAGCTGAAGGTCGGTGTATTCATGGGCGGCATGTCCTCGGAACGCGAGGTGTCGCTGAACAGCGGGAGAAACGTGCACGACAACCTCGACCCGGAGTTCTACGAGGGGAAACCCGTTTTTCTGGACGAGCGCAGCCGTTTCTGGGTGCTTCCCTGGCAGCTCGTATCGCAGAACACCACGGTGGACATCTTCGAGCGGCTGGAGCACGACGCGCAGAGAATCGCCTACGAGGATCTCGGGAAGGAGATCGATTTCGCCTTTCTGTGCCTGCACGGCAAATTCGGCGAAGACGGGTGCGTCCAGGGGCTGCTGGAGCTTCTGGGCATTCCCTTCACGGGACCGGGGGTCCTGGCCTCGGCGATCGGCATGAACAAGGAGGTCCAGCAGAAGATCCTGAAGGCCGCCGGTCTGGACGTCCCGGAGAGCGTCGTGATCGAGGAGCGCCGGTGGCGGCAGGACGCCGCCGGGATACGGAAGCAACTGGCCGGACGGTTCGGAGGGCGGCCGCTTGTCACGAAGCCGATCCGGGAGGGGTCGAGCGTCGGCGTCACCATCGTCCGGGACGCGGACTCCCTGGACCGCGGCCTGGCGGAGGCCTTCCGTTGGGACACGGCCGCCCTTGCGGAGGAGTACCTGGAGGGGATTGAATTCTCCTGCATCGTCCTCGAGGAGGACGGATCGCCGCGGCCGCTGGACCTGACGGAGATCCATCCCCAGAGCGAATACTACACGTACGACGACAAATACATGCCCGGCCGCTGCCGGAAGTTCACTCCGCCCAAGGGCATCTCCGCCGAACAGGTCGCGCGGATCAAGGAGCACGTCGTCCGGGCCTTCGTCGCCCTGGGCTTCCGTTCCTACGGGCGCATCGACGGGTTCCTTCTGAAGGACGGGCGGATCCTCGTCACCGACCCGAACTCCTCGTCGGGCATGGCCCCTTCGTCCTTCTTCTTCGAGCAGGCCGCCTGCGCGGGCATGCTGCCGTCCATGGTCATCTCCCGACTGATCGAGAATGCCCTTGCGATCCACCGGGGCAAGCGCGGCCCCCTGTGAAGACGGGGAATCCCCTGCACGGCGGCAGCGCCGGACATCCGGCTTCCGGGTGCAAGCGGCTTTACAAATCGGGTGATTCACATTATAGAGAATTGAAGGATTTCAAGCCTTCATCGCATCTCGGGCATCTCTGTGAATGAGGAGGATTCCATGAAAAAGACCGGGGGACTCAAAGGATGGATCGTGTTGGCCGCGTCGATCGCGGTTGCCCTTTCGGCCGTGCCGGCATCGGCACTGGAGTTCGGCGTGCGGGGGTATTACTGGTTCCCCGGCTACAAGGCCGACGGGCGTCTCGACGCCTCCGGAATCACCGGCACAGAGACGAATTACAAGGACGTGCTGGATATGGGCAACAAGGCGATCCCGTCGGTCGAGGCCTTTGCCGGCCTGGGCAAGAATCACTTCAGCCTCATGTACACGCCGCTGGACTACAGCGGATCGACGGCCCTGTCGCAGAACGTCACCTTCAAGGGGAAGGTCTTCACGGCCGGCACGCAGACCGAGTCCGATCTCAAGATGAAGATGTTCGATTTCGATTACCAGCGCGACCTCGTCAATTTGGAGAACATCCTGGCGGGTTTCTCCGTCGGCGTCATCGGCAAGCTCAAATGGATCGACGGTGAGACGCGGATGAGCGCCCCGTCGCTGGGATTCGACGAGAAGCAGACCTACTCCGTGGTGATGCCCATGATCGGCGTCGGCGCCCATATCGGCATTCTGCTCGACATCCTGGAGGCGAGGGCCAAGGTCACGGGCATGGCCTACTCGGGGAACGCGTTCATCGATGCCCTGGCCGATCTCTCCTGGACGCCCTTTCCCTTCCTGGACGTCCACGGCGGGTACCGGTATGTGAAGCTGAATCTCGAGCGGGGCGATCTCACCCTCAATTCGACCTACAGCGGGCCCTTCGTGGCCCTCACGGTCGGCTTCTGATCCGGGAACGGGGATGGAGGTCTTGTCGGTGGGAACCGGAAAAGAAAAGCGGCTGCGCGTCGGCGTCATCATGGGGGGCCTGTCCTCGGAACGGGAAGTCTCCCTTGAGAGCGGCCGCAACATCTTCAGCAAGATCGACCGGCGCAAGTACGACCCGGTCGCCATATTCCTCGACGGGCAGGCGAGGTTCTGGGAAATCCCCGTCAAGCTGCTCATGCGCAACAGCACGAAGGACGTGGAGGAGGACCTGGAAGCGGAGGCCGTCCGCATCCCTTACGAGGACCTGGCCGCAAGGGTGGATGTGGCCTGCCTGGCCCTTCACGGCAAGTACGGGGAGGACGGCTGCATGCAGGGCCTGCTCGAATTGCTGCGCATCCCCTACACGGGATCGGGCGTCCTCGCCTCCGCCGTCGGCATGGACAAGCTCATGTGCCGGAGGCTGCTTTCGGCTTCCGGCATCGATGTCCCCCGGACCGTCCCCGTCGACAGGAAGCAATGGGAGACGGACGCAGGGGCGGCGGCCGCCGCCATCGAGGCCGGGATCGGATTCCCCTGCGTCGTGAAACCCTCGCGCGAGGGATGCAGCACGGCGGTCAAGAAAGTCGTGTCTTCCCAGGGCGTCGCCGCGGCCGTCGAAGAGGCGCTCCAGTGGGACAACACGGTCCTCGTGGAGGAGTTCCTCCAGGGAACGGAGGTGACCTGCGGCGTGCTCGGTGCGGAAGAACCGGTCGCCCTGATTCCTTCCGAAACGGTGCCGACGGACGACATTCTCTCGCTGGAGGACAAGTTCCTGTACGGGCAGGGGGAAAACAAGACGCCCGCCCGCCTGCCGGAGGACATCCTGGCGAGGATCCGTGAAACGGCGGTCGCCGTCTTCCGCGCCCTCGACCTGAAAGGATACGCCCGCATCGACATGTTTGTCCGTGCGGACGGCCGCGTGGTGGTCCTGGAGCCCAACACCCTCCCGGGCATGACACCCTCGACCGTCCTCTTCCACCAGGCCGCGGCCGCGGGCATCACCCAGTCGGGGCTCATCGACCGGATCCTCGAAACCGCCCTTTCCGTTCACGCATCCAAGAGGGGTCCCCTGTAAATGGATCGGTTTGTCGCTTTCGTGGACAGCGTCGGCCGCCGGATGCTCGCCTATGTCGAGGAAATGGGGCACATCCTGCTCCTGTTCCTGTCCGCCCTCTCGTGGATGGTCCGGCCGCCTCTGAAGTCGAGGCTCATCTTCAAGCAGATGGAATTCGTCGGCGTGAAGTCCATCGTGGTCGTCGTGCTGACGGGGACCTTCACGGGGATGGTCCTGGCCCTCCAGAGTTACCACGGGTTCCGCCTGTTCAGCGCCGAGAGCCTTGTCGGATCGACGGTCGCCCTGGGGATGACGAGGGAACTGGGGCCGGTCCTGACGTCGCTCATGGTGACGGCCCGCGCCGGGTCCGCCATGGCGGCCGAGCTCGGCACGATGCGCGTCACCGAACAGATCGACGCCCTGTACGTCATGGCGGCGAATCCGGTCAAACACCTGATCGTGCCGCGGATTCTCGCCAGCGTCGTCATGGTGCCGCTGCTCACCGTCGTTTCCGATTTCATGGGGATCCTGGGGGGCTACTTCGTCGGGGTGCAGCTCCTGTTCATCAACGAGGGGGCCTTTCTCAAGAACATCACCAAGCTCGTGGAGCTCGACGACATCTACAACGGCCTCATCAAGGCCGCGTGTTTCGGCTTGATCCTGTCGGTCGTGGGATGCTACAAAGGGTTCAACACGAAGGGAGGCGCCGAGGGAGTCGGACGGGCGACGACGGAGGCCGTCGTGCTGTCGTCCATCTCGATTCTGATCAGCGACTACTTCCTGACGGCCATCATGTTTTGAACGATTATGATCCGACTGGTCGATGTACACAAGTCGTTCGGAAAGCAGAAGGTCCTCGACGGGTTGGACCTGCAGATCGAGGACGGCAAGACGACCGTCATCATCGGCCGCAGCGGGGGAGGGAAGAGCGTCCTGCTCAAGCACATCATCGGCCTGATGAAACCCGACAGCGGCGAGGTCTGGGTGGACGGGGCCGACATCACGAAGATGAACGACAAGGAGCTCAACGAGGTCCGCAAGAAATTCGGCATGCTCTTCCAGGAAGCGGCCCTTTTCGACTCCATGAACGTGGGGGAGAACGTGGCGTTTCCCCTGCGGGAGCATACGAAAATGACGGAAGAAGAGATCCGGACGGTCGTCGCCGACCGGCTGGGGGCCGTCGGGCTGACGGGCGTCGAGCCGAAACTGCCGGCGGAGCTCTCCGGCGGCATGCGCAAGCGCGTCGGACTGGCGAGAGCGGTTGCGCTTCGGCCGCAGATCGTCCTCTTCGACGAACCGACGACGGGACTCGATCCGGTGATGACGGAGGCGATCAACCAACTGATCCTGAAAACGCAGGGCCTGTTCAAACTGACCTGCGTCGTGATCAGCCACGATCTCGAATCCATCTTCAAGATCGCCCATCGGATCGCCATGCTCCACGAAGGCAGGATCATCGAGTACGGCACGCCGGAGGCCATCCGCGCTTCGGAAAACGCGGTCATCCGCCAGTTCCTTTCGGGCAGCATCGAGGGGCCGATATCGGTGACGTAACCGGGGGCATCGACGAGGCCCCGCAGAGGAGGTTTTTCATGCGGCTCAGTACCGAGGCAAAAGTCGGGCTGTTCGTCCTGGCGGGACTGATTATCTTGGGATACATGTCCTTCCGCGTCGGCCAGAAGGGCATCGGGCTGAAAAAGGGCTACGTCGTCGATGCCGTCTTCGACAACGTGGCCGGTCTCAACAAGGACGCCTCCGTGCAGATCGCCGGCGTCGAAGTCGGACGCGTCGAATCGATCAAGCTCAAGGACGGCAAGGCCGTCATCCAGATGCGCATCACCCCGGAAGTGAAACTCGAAAAGGACGTCCGCGCTGCCATCAAGACGCACGGCGTTCTGGGCGACAAGTACGTCGAGATCATGCCCGGACACAAATCGTCGGGCTACATGGAATCCGGAGACTCGATCCAGCAGGTCGAGCGGGCGGCGGACATCGACCGCCTCCTGCAGCAGTTCGCGGTCATCGCGGACGACATCCGCGGCGTGACCGGTTCCCTGAACCGCGTCCTGGGCGGCCAGGCCGGCGTCGACGCCCTCAACGACATCCTGGACAACACACGCCAGCTCACGCGGAACCTGAACGCCGTCGTGATGAACAACGAAGCGACGCTGCGCGCGATGCTGGAAAACACGCGCCAGCTCACCGGCAATCTGAACCGCGTCGTTCTCCAGAACGACCAGAAGGTGGCCCAGGTCTTCGACGGCCTGAAGAACGCGGCGAACCAGATGGAGAAGACCTTCGCCTCGCTGAACGAGATCACGGAAGGTGTCCGCCGGGGCGAAGGGTCCGTCGGTCAGCTCCTCAGGGATCCCACGACGACGGAGCGGCTCAACAAGACGCTCGCCTCCCTGCAGCAGATCTCCGACAGGATCAACGAGGGCAAGGGGACGATCGGCAGGCTCCTCAACGAGGAAGAGACGGTCAACAACCTCAACGCGGGGCTTTCCGGGATCAACCGGTACGTCACGAAGGCGGAGCAGTTCCGCACCTACCTGAGCTACCGCGGGGAGTACCTCTTCGACAAGAGCGACATGAAGAGCTACCTGGATCTCCGCATCCAGCCCAAGGAGGACAAGTTCTACATCCTCGGAATCACCAGCGATCCGCGCGGCCGGCGGACGACCAGAGAGTCCACCACGGGCGGGGTCACCACCCGGACGGAGGAGTGGGACCGCAGCGGGCTTTTGTTCAACGTCCAGATCGGGAAGCGCTACCGCGATGTGGTTCTGCGCGGCGGTCTGCTGGAATCGACGGGGGGAGTCGGGGTCGATTACTTCGCCATGAACGACCGTCTCCGGTTTTCGTTCGAAGCCTTCGATTTCAGCTATGACCGCAAGGCCCACCTGAAGGCGTCCGCCGAGTACCAGCTGTTCAAACACCTGTACCTGACGGCAGGCTGGGACGATTTCATCAGCGATCAGGGCAACAGCTCGGTTTTCGGCGGCATCGCCATCCGCTTCGAGGACGACGACCTCAAGTACATGCTGACGTCGACGCCCATCCCGAAATAACGGATTTTTCCTCCGCAAATATAGCCTTCCGGCAATATATCTGCCTGTGGGTATCTCTGTTCAAATCTCACAAAATTTGAGCTTGACAAAACAAGTGCGGCGCAACTATATTCCAAAATAGAAATATAAAGAGGGGAAACCATGCGAGAATTCCTGGCGGTAATGAAGGCACTGTCCGACGAGAACCGCGTAAAAATCCTGAAGCTGCTTCAGGGGCGGTCTCTGTGCGTCTGTGAAATCCGCGTAGCGCTCCATATCGCCCAACCGACCGTTTCAAAACACATGAAGATCCTTGAACGGGCAGGCCTGGTCCGGCACGTCAAGGACGGTCTCTGGGTGAATTACGAGATCGCCGATGGGGTTTCCAGTCCCTATGCCGCATCTCTTCTGGGAAGTCTGCGGCATTGGCTCTCCGACGTGCCGGAGATCGAAGCCTTGGCCAAGAGCCTCTCCGGCATCGATCGGAGGGAAATCTGCAAGAAGTGAACGAGATCACAGCCACTCCCGTTATTTTCATGCAGCCGCTTCCAGGCGCGGGAGATGAATTATGAAAGAACGGACAAAACTGCTGCTCATCGCGGCGGGATTTCTAGCCGCGTACTACATTCCCTGGGACCATGAAGTGATCCGCCGATCGGGCCTGGAGGCCTTCATGATGCTGCAGGAGTATGCCCGGCAGCATGTGCTGACCTGCCTGATCCCGGCCTTCTTCATCGCCGGCGCGATTGCGGTCTTCGTCTCTCAGGCGTCGGTCTTGAAATACTTCGGCGCCGAGGCGGACAAGATCCTTTCCTATTCGGTCGCCTCGGTTTCGGGAACCGTGCTGGCCGTCTGCTCGTGCACGGTGCTGCCGCTCTTTGCAGGCATTTACACGCGGGGCGCGGGAATCGGTCCCGCCACGGCATTCTTGTATTCGGGGCCGGCCATCAACGTCCTGGCCATCGTACTGACGGCCAAGGTCCTGGGCTGGGAGCTCGGCCTTGCCCGGGCTGTCGGCGCCGTTTCTTTTTCCGTGATCGCGGGTCTCATCATGGCGTTCATCTTCCGAAAGGACGATGCGAACCGGACAGCGGGACAGATCTACCTGCCTGATGAGGACCGGAAAACGCGGAAACTCTGGCAGGACACGGTCTATATGTTGACGATGGTGCTGATCCTGGTTTTTGCCGCCTTTGCGAGGCCGTCGGCGGACGACGGGGGCATCTGGAAGGCCATCTTCGCAGCCAAGTGGTATGTTACGGGGGCGCTTCTGATTGTTCTGGCGATTTTGCTGAAAACCTGGTTCGCAAAGGATGAACTGACCTCCTGGGTACAGGCGACCTGGAGCTTCATGAAGCAGATATTCCCGCTGCTCCTGGCCGGTGTCCTCGTGGCGGGATTCCTCCTCGGTCGCCCCGGGTATCCGGCGCTGATTCCCGAAAAAGTCATTGGGGGGCTCGTGGGAGGAAACTCACTCTGGGCGAACCTCTTCGCATCCGTTGCCGGCGCCCTCATGTATTTCGCCACGCTCACGGAAGTGCCGATTCTTCAGGGACTGATCGGCTCGGGGATGGGGCAGGGTCCGGCCCTGGCGCTCCTTCTGGCAGGTCCGGCGCTTTCGCTTCCCAGCATGCTCACGCTCGCGGGGATCATGGGCGTGAAGAAGACCCTGACGTACTGTGCGATCGTCGTCGTCCTCTCCACGGCGGCGGGGATGATCTATGGGCGACTCTTTGCATAAGGAGAAAGACGATGGAAGAAGAAAAATCCGCGGCAGCGGAGAAAAAGAAAATTCTTTTTGTGTGCACGCACAACTCTTCCCGGTCGCAGATGGCCGAAGGGCTGTTGCGTGCGCTGCGCGGAGATCGCTACGAGGCGTACAGCGCCGGAACCGAGCCGATGAGCGTCCATCCTGCAGCCATCACGGCGATGGCCGAGATCGGCATCGACATCCGCCTGCATCGCGCGAAGGGGGTGGAGGCCCTGGACGGTATCGAATTCGACGAAGTAGTGACCGTCTGCGATCGCGCAAGAGAGAGTTGCCCTGTCGTTCTCGGCGGCGGAAAGAAACGGCATCAGAGTTTTTCGGATCCGTCCACGGCGAAAGGCGATGAGGGGGAGGTTCTCGCCGCCTTCAGGCGGGTTCGGGACGAAATCAAAAAATGGATACTCGACACATATTGATGGAAAGGAAGGCGGAATGATGGAGATCAAGATACTGGGACCGGGCTGCGCCAACTGCCGGAAGGTGGAGGAACTGGTCCGCCAGGCCGTCGCCGAGGCGGGCGTCGAGGCTCGCATCGAAAAAGTGACCAACGTCATGGAAATCGCGAAGTTCGGCGTCTTCGGCACTCCGGCAGTCGTCGTGGACGGCAAGGTCAAATGCGTAGGGAAGATCCCGAAGAAGGAAGAAGTCCTGTCCTGGCTCGGCAAGTGAAAAGAGGCGTACGATTTTCTCGGGGAAAGGAGACGCGTCATGGCCGACAGAATCATCATTTACGGTACCGACACCTGACCGTTCTGCAATCAGGCTCGTGCAGCCTACGGAGAAAGGGCCGTGTATTACAATGTCAATGCCGACCCGGAGAGGCTCAAGGAGATGCTGGCCTATTCCGGCGGCAAGCGGCAGGTGCCCGTGATCGTCGACGGAGACAGGGTAGCGGTCGGTTTCGCGGGGGAAGTCTCCCTGCGCGGCGGTATTCCTCTTCTCGGGGGAACCTGACATGTGAAATAGGTCTCCCGGCGGGGGCTATGGACAGCGGCAAGGACAGTTGCTGCCGATGGGACAGTATTTATTATTACTCCGGCAAGTAAACATATCAATGGTTGTCATGCCGGACTTGATAAGCCTGCCCCGGACTCGATCCGGGGGCAAGTCCTGTCCTCGATTCCCGCTTCCGCGGGAATGACAGTATTGGCATCTTTTGTTGCCGGAGTAATAAAGCCGATGTTCGGGTATCCGAGATGTGTATGAAGGTTCGAGTCATCCTCAAAGGAGTAACAGGGTTGGAACGTTCCCTGGAAATTCCCGTCGAATTTCCAGGGAGCACACTTGGAGAATTATCGCTCTCTCTCGCGGGGAAACTGGATTCAAAAGCGAAGGCACTGTACCTTGGTGAAGAGGGGGGCATCAAGCTTGATGTGCTGGTTGTGGTTTGAAAAGGTGAAGGTGCGAGGTTGAGGAGGCCGATATGGCGAACGGCGTGAGCAAGCAATTGTCATTTCTGGACCGTTACCTGACGCTCTGGATTTTCCTGGCGATGGCAGCGGGCGTTCTGCTGGGGTATTTTGCCGCTGGCTTCGGCGAGTGGATCGGTAGTCTCCGTCCCGAGGGAACGCAGACCAGCATCCCGATCGCCGCGGGGCTCATCCTGATGATGTACCCCCCGCTCGCCAAAGTGAAGTACGAGGAACTGGGCGACGTCTTTCGAAACTTCAAGGTGCTGGGGCTGAGCCTGGTTCAAAACTGGATCATAGGACCGATCCTGATGTTCCTCCTGGCGGTCCTGTTTCTGCACAACCGGCCGGAGTTCATGATCGGCCTGATCATGATCGGCCTGGCCCGCTGCATCGCCATGGTCATCGTCTGGAACGATCTGGCCCAGGGCGATTGCGAGTATTGCGCGGGTCTCGTGGCCTTCAACGCGATCTTTCAGGTGCTTTTTTACAGTGTTTATGCCTGGCTGTTCGTCACGGTCCTGCCGCCGCTGCTGGGCCTTTCCGGGGCCGTCGTGCAGATCACGATCGGGCAGATCGCCGAGAGCGTTTTCATCTATCTGGGCATTCCGTTTCTGGCCGGAATGATCACGCGTTTCGTCCTGGTCAAGCTGCGGGGGAAGACGTGGTATCACGAGACGTTTATTCCCCGAATCTCCCCGCTCACGCTGGTCGCGCTCCTCTTCACGATCGTGGTCATGTTTTCCATGCAGGGCAGGAAGATCATCGAAGCGCCCGGCGACGTGGCCCTGATCGCCGTGCCGCTGCTGGTCTACTTCATCGTGATGTTTCTGGCGAGCTTCTGGATGAGCGCGAAAGCGGGGGCTGATTACGAAAAGTCAGCCACGCTTTCCTTCACTGCCGCCAGCAACAACTTCGAGCTCGCCATCGCGGTGGCCGTCGGTGTTTTCGGGATCAACCACGGGGCGGCCTTTGCGGCGGTGATCGGCCCGCTGGTGGAAGTTCCGGTATTGATCGGCCTGGTCAATGTCGCGTTGAAGATCAAGAGGAAGTATTTTCCGGAGGAGCGGGGCGCCCTGGCGGGCGTCTGCCGCGTCGAGGTGACACGCTGTGAATAGGCCGTGGCGGCGGGTGCGGAAGGGTCGGGAAACCGGTGAAGGTGCGTTCCATGGATGAACTGAACAAGATCTATGTGGAGCCCACCAGCCGCTGCAACTTGGCCTGCGTGACCTGCATCCGTCATTCTTGGGACGAGCCGTTCGGGGACATGGACTGGTCGGTATTCCAGTCCCTGGTTGACGGGCTGGCCGACTTTCCCGAGGCAAAGACGATCGCCTTCGCCGGCTTCGGAGAACCTCTGACCCACAAGCGTTTCCCTGACATGGTCCGGCTCGCCCACGAACGGGGCCTCCGGACGGAGACGACGAGCAACGCCATGCTCCTGACGCCGTCTCTCGCCGGTCAATTGGTCGATGCCGGCCTCGACCAGCTCACGGTTTCCATCGACGGGGCGTCCGACGACGCTCACGGGGCCGTCCGGCCGGGGGCCTCCCTCGATGAAATCACGGCCAACATCCGGACGCTTTACCGTCTCAGCGAGGAGGCGTCGGAAACGCCGATTCGCATCGGGATCGAATTCGTGGCGATGAGGCGCAACGTCCACGAGCTTCCGGCCCTGCAGGAAGTGGCCCACCGGATCAAAGCATCGTTCCTGCTCGTGACGAATGTGCTGCCCTATACGGCCGAGCTGAAAGACGAGATCCTCTATGACTGGCGGCCGGACGCGGGCGAGAACCAGGGAATGCCCTACAACCCGCGCTGGATTCTGCCGCATATGGATTGGAACTGCCTGACGCAGGAGCCCCTCGCCGCCATCATGCGCCGGAACCCGAACTGGAGCTTCCTGGACATCAGCATGAACCAGCGCAACAATTATTGCCCCTTCATCCGGACCGGCAGCCTGGCGGTCGCCTGGCACGGCGGCGTCAGCCCCTGTCCGGCCCTGCTGCACACTTATGCCTGTTTCATCAGGCGCCGCGAGAAGGTCTTCCGCCGCTGCGAATTCGGGCGTCTGCCGACGGACACCCTCGCTTCAATCTGGCGCCGTCCGGAATACGCGGCCTTTCGCGATCGCGTCCGCGAATTCGACTTTTCCCCTTGCATCGACTGCGGGGGCTGCAATATGGCAGAGAAGAATGAAGAGGATTGCTTCGGCAATCCATTCCCGGTCTGCGGCGACTGCCTCTGGGCGCGCGGGGTTTTGCGCTGCGCGTGAACCCGGAAATCTTTCCCGCCGGATAAATATTCGCCTGAAGCCTGCTGGCAGCTCGGCGCGGATGGGGGCATTCGGCAGCAGGGACGGAGACGAGGTGGGGCTTGAGGAGTGTCGGTATGAAAATGAATGTTTGCAGGGTTATGGCAGGCATGTCTTGCATATTGCTTCTTCTCTTCCTCACAGGGCCGGCATCTGTTTTCTCCGCCTCGCCTCAAGAGATCCCCGTCAAGGGAATGGTCACGATGGTCGATCTGGGCGCCAAGAAGTGTATTCCCTGCAAGATGATGGCGCCGATTCTGGAAAAGCTGGAAAAAGCCTATGCCGGCAGGGCGGCCGTGATCTTCCTGGATGTCTGGGAGGATCCGAAGCCGGCCCACCGCTTCAACGTCCTGGGCATTCCCACCCAGATCTTCTTCGATAAGAACGGCAGAGAAGTGTACCGCCACACCGGGTATCTGGGCGAAAAGGAAATCGTGCGCCGGTTCAAGGAGATGGGCGTAGAATAAAGAGTAACATGCTGACGACGTTTTTTCTTACCATCAACGACTGGATAACGAGCGCGACCTACCTCGCGGCTTTAGGCTGCTTCCTGTGGGGCATGGTCAGCGTTCTTTTCAGTCCCTGCCATCTCGCCTCGATCCCGCTGGTCGTTGCCTATGTGGCTGGCCAGGAGCAGCTTCTCAAGCCGCGTCAGGCCGCCCATTATGCCGTTTTGTTCACGGCGGGATTGTTCATTACGATCGCCGTCATCGGCGTCGTCTGCGCTCTGCTGGGAAGGATGCTCGGGGACGTGGGCAGCTACTGGCAGATCCTGATCGGCGCGGTTTTGGTCTGGGTTGCTTTGGGAATGCTGGGTGTGGAAAAATGCAATCTCTCAGGAAGTTGGCTGCACCGTCTCAACGTCAGGGGACTTCACGGAGCCTTTCTCTTGGGGCTGGCCTACGGCGTCCTGTCGGGCTCCTGCACCTTCGGGTTCATCGCGCCCATACTGGCCATCATCACGGTTCAGCAGAAGGTCCTGACGGGCGTTGTTCTCATCCTGCTGTTTGCCCTGGGCCACTGCATCCCGATTGTGATCGCGGGCAGTTCCACGGCGCTTGTCCGGCGCGTGGTGGAAAGCGACCGGTGGATGGGGGCTGGTTCGGTCTTCAGGAAAGGCGCCGGCGTCGTCATCGGACTGCTGGGGATATATTTCATCGGGAATCCGTTCCTGGGCGGATGACGGACAGGATGACGTCTTCCCGCGGTGCCGGCGGCACGAGACGCTTCCGACGGTTTCCCGGTGGGGCATCCGCAGATTGCAGGTCAAGGAAAGGAAGAACGTGAAAAGAAAGACGAAGATTCTCGTGATCGCACTTCTTGCCGTCATCGCTCTCGGCGCCGGTGTCGCCTGTTGGATTCTTGCCGGTCCCTTCGGCGTGCCGACGCTTGTTACGGTAAACGGAGAAGGAATTCCGGTGAGCCGTTTCCACGATGAACTGGCCAAAATCGAACCGGCCTACCGCGACCTGCTGAAGGAGGAACCGGGACAACTACTGGACGGCATGGTCAACCAAGTCCTGCTGCTGCAGCAAGCAAAGAAGGAAGGAGTTTCGGCCGCCAAGGGAGAGGACTCCACCACGCCGGTCAAGGTCGATAAGGATCAGGCGACGATCCGGGCCTTCCTGGAAAAGCGAATGGCCGCGCTGCCGGCGATCACTCCGCAGGAAGTGGAGAGCATCTACGAGACCTACAAGAGCCAGTTTGCCGGGCAGGCAAAAGAAGCGGTGGCGCCTCTAATCCGGGAGACGCTGGAACGGCAGCGGCAGATGGAGGCGATACAGAAACTGATTGCCGATTTGCGCCAGAGCGCCGTGATCGAGCTCAATCAGAAGGAATACGCGAAGCTTTCCGCCCCCGCGCCCGGTTCCGAGACGCAATCCGAGGCGGACTTCGGCAGGGCGCTGACGGGCGGCAAACCCCTGGTGGTAGATTTCGGCTCCAACACCTGCATCCCCTGCCGCCAGTTGCGGCCGGTTCTGCAGACGATACGCCAAAGCTATGCGGGCAAGCTGGAGGTGTTGGTCATCGACATCCAGAAGAACGAAAAGCTGGCACGGGAGTATCAGATTCAGGTGATCCCCACGGTGATCTTCTTCGACCGCTCGGGAAAGGAAGTGTTCCGCCATCAGGGCTTCATGAGTGAAGACAGGATCAAGGAACAGATCGCGAAGATGGGCGTCGGGTGAGGCGTCGAGAGGTCGGGGACGCCAGACGACAGCCGGGACGGCGGACGCGGGGCGGCAGGATCGGTGGCGCGGTGTTGCGGGAAAAACGGCGTCCGTCTCGAAGCGAGAGGGCGGCCGTTACCGACAGGCTGCGGAGCTTGAACGGCGCTCTAAGATCGGCTATGGTGTCCGTAGCGGAACCTCTTTAGAACTCCGGGAAACGGCGGCCGTCTTTGGGGGAAATGTTCGGATCGATGGAGCAAGCGATTTTTGACCGGGAAACCGCCTCGCAAGGCGGGAACGTACGGAGGGGCCTGACCGTCCTGCTGGCGGCCGCCGGCATCGGCCTCATGGTCTTCTATTCGGCCTGCGATTTCGCGGCCTGTTCCTATCTTCAGGGGGATATCTGGGGCCTCGACCTCAAGATCGTGGGCATCGTCTACATGACGGCGATCCTGCTTCTTGCCCTGGTGAAACAGGCCGATCTGTTGCGAATGCTGCTGTCGGGAGGAATCGGAGTGGAAATCTATCTCGTCGCCTTTCAGATCAGGGAAGATGTCTACTGTCCCTTTTGCCTTGCCTTCGCGCTCCTGGTGATCGCCGCCTTTGCGGTCAACTATCGGCGTCCGCATGCCGACGGCAATCCGTGGCGCAGATGGCTGATCTACGGAATGGGCGACGCGGCGCTTCCCGGCAAGCGGAGAATCCCGCTTCTGGTCTTCGCGTTCCTGGGATATTTCTTTGTCGCGCTGACCTTGAACGGCACGGCGACGCCCGCCTACGGGGCGGACAAGGCCGTTCTCCCCTCTTTCGGTTCGGGAAACGTGGAAGTGATCGCCTTCAGCGACTATTTCTGCCCTCCCTGCCAAGCGCTGGAACCGCAGGCGGCGCCGCTCCTGGAAGAACTGCACGCCGGCGGAAAGGTGAAGGTCACCTTCGTCGACACCCCCTTTCACAAGATGACGGCAACCTATGCCCGCTATTTTCTCTATTCCCTGCAGGACGGCGGCACCCTGCAGGATGCGGAGCGGGTGAGGGCCGTCCTGTTCGATACGGCGAAGAAGAACGCGGCGCCGACGGAAGAAGCCCTGAAGGCCCTCCTCGCCTCGAGGCAGGTCTCCTGGAGACCCATCGAACTGAAGCCGGTATACGACGAATGGAACCGCCTTCTGAACGCCCATAAGGTGCGCGCCACCCCCACATTCGTGATCCGCTATTCCGAAGCCGATACAAGAACGTTCGTGGGGACCGACAACATCCTCGAAGGTCTGAAGGCGCTGCGCGCGGCAGTCGGAACCGGGGGATAGGAACGCGGCCGCCGAATCCCTCCCTGTCACCCTCCGACAGAAATCGCTTGACTCGGCGGAGCCTTTCAAGATACTTTCCAAACAACTTTTTTCACAGGCAATTTGGCGCTTCGTTGAACGGCGCCGGGAGGTGAAGAGAAGCGGTAAAGGGTTCGTATCACGGGTAACGTCTTTTTTTCTTGCTGAAAGGAGCGTCCGTCATGAACTCGATTGTCGTTCTTCTTTTGGGCTTCGCAGTTGCCTTCATCGGTTATCGTTTCTACGCCAAGTACATCGACGAAAAAATCATCAAATCCGACGAAAAAAGGGCCACGCCGGCCAAGATGTATATGGACGGCGTGGAGTTCATGCCCACCAGCAAAAACATCCTGTTCGGTTACCAGTTCAAATCGATTGCCGGCGCCGCCCCGATCATCGGACCGATCATCGCCATCCAGTGGGGCTGGCTCCCGGCCCTGATCTGGATCCTCGCCGGCGCCTTCTTCATCGGCTGGGTGCAGGACTATTCGAGCGCCATGATGGCGATGCGCAACGACGGGGCCTCCTTCGGGGGACTGAGCCATCGCCTGATTTCGCCCCGCGCCCGCATCATCCTCCTGTCCTTCATCTATTTCTACCTCCTTCTGATTGCCGGCGCCTTCGGAAACGTCGTCGTCAGCACGGCGATCGGCCTGAAGGCGGCGCCCATGGCCTGGCTCTTCCTCACCGTCGGCGGCATCCTCGCGGGGCAGATGATCTACAGGTGGCGCAAGGACATCTTGTTCACGACGGTCCTGACCGTCGTCATCGCGGTGCTGGGCATCTTCTTCGGGACCATGGCGCCTTCCGACAGGATCATCGGCGCCGACCTGTCCAACAGCCGGCCCCTCTGGGCGTTCCTCGCCTTCTTGTTTTGCTACTTCGGCGCGGTGCTCCCGATCTGGCGTTTCGCACTGCCCATCAACTACGTGGCCTCGTACATCGTCTTCCTGGGGCTCCTCTTCGGGATCGTCGGCGTCTTCGTCCTGCATCCCAACTTCACGCTCCCGGCCTTCACGGGTTTTGAAATCCGCATCGGGCCCCTCTGGCCGATCCTCTTCGTCACCATCGCCTGCGGCTCCATCTCCGGCTGGCACAGCATCGTCTCCAGTTCCGGCACGGCCCGGCAGCTCGAGAACGAGCTCGACGCCCGTCCCGTGGGCGGCGGCGTCATGTTCGTCGAGATGATGCTCGCGCTCTTCGCCCTGGTCATCGCGGGCACGATCTATGCCTCCTCCGCCGAATACGGCGCAGCCGTCTCCAAAGGTCCCGGCGTCATCTTTGCGGCGGGCGTGTCCACCTTCCTGGGCGCCATCGGCATCCCGGCGGAATTCGGCCGCTCGTACGGAAGCGTCATGATGATCGTCCTGGCGATCACGATCATGCAGCTCGTCATGCGGTTCATGCGCGTGGCCACGTCCGAACTCCTGAGCGACGTCCACCCCGTCTTCAAGAACGCCCATGTCGGCACCATCATCGCCAGCATCCTCGGCATGATCCTCGTCCTCACGGGCTGGTGGCAGTACCTGTGGGTCCTCTTCGGGGGCGCCAACCAGCTGATGGCCTCCCTGGCGCTCATGCTGGTCACGGCCTGGATGATGTCGGAAGGGAAGAGCTACGCCTGGAGCTTCTATCCCATGATCTTCATGTTTATCACGACCATCGCCGCGCTGGTCTACACGTCCTACGGACTCCTGATGAAGGTCTTCTCCGGGGCCGTCAAGGGAGAGGCGCTGGTGGGCAACACCCTGATGGGCGTCGTGGGATTCTTCCTCGTCATCGCGGCCCTGATCCTCGGCGCCGAGGCGTTCAAGGCCTTCAACCGCTACCGCGCACTCCAGGGGCAGAAGGCCTCGTCGGCCGCCTGATCGCGCAAATCCGATCTTCAAGAAGCCGTGCGGGCCGCGCAGACCCGCACGGCAATTTCCGGGAAGGAGATTTTCAGCCTATGGGAGACAAGGACAAGGGAGGGTTTTTCCAGGCGATCAAGGAGTTCGTTTACGGGGTCGCCGCGCATGACTCGGCCCGCTTTGCCCTCAAGACGAGGGCCAGCATGGAGCACCTGTTCATCCTCATCACGATGGGGGACATGCTGGGCGTGCCCATCCTGCCGCCCTACTATTCGCTGCGGCTCCTGCCGTACGTCGTTCCCCAGATCTCGACCTGGAAGCGCAGGATGCTCCGGGAGAAGGACCTGACCGACGCGTTGGCGTAAGGGGAAGGACGGGACGTTTGCCATCGACCGGAACGGGCGGTTTCCGCCGGTTCCCCATGGACTCGACGAACTCGACAAGGGGGTGATTCCCATTTCGTTAGCAAAAATATTCGACCAGCATCCGGATCGCAACTACATTATGTTCGGCGGCAAGGGCGGCCTCGGCAAGACCACGTTTTCCGCGGCGACTGCCTATTACCTGGCCAAAAAAGGGAAGAAGGTGCTCGTCTTCTCCGTGGATCCCCAGGCGTCGCTGAGCGACATCTTCAAGCGGGACATCTTCGGCAAGGGCCCGACGGAGATCATGCCCAACCTCTACGCCCAGGAAATCGACGCCGACCGGCGCGTGAAGGAGTACCAGGACGAGATCCGCAAGAAGATCCTCGACATGTACGGAATGGACAAGATTCCGGAGGAGATCGAAAGCTATATCCAGGCGGCGGCGGCCGAGCCGGCGATGGAGGAGAGCGCGATCTTCGACGAGGTCGTGGACATCGTCGTCAAGGGCGGCTACGACTACTACATCTACGACCTGGTGCCGCTGGGACACGCCCTGTACTACCTCAGCATGGCCTCCGTGTACGACGCCTGGATCGGCAAGATCACGGGTCTGCGCGAGCAGATGCGGGAATACGACAAGGTGGCGGCGGTCATCCGGCGCGAGAAGGACATCGACGAGGATCAGATTCTCAACGAGCTCCTGTATATCAAGGACCGAATCAACAAGTCCTCGCAGATCCTGACGGACAAGAAACAGACCGCCTTCTTCTTCGTGCTGACGGCCGAGGAGATGATCATCAAGGACACGCAGAAGGCCGCGGGACTTTTCGCCAAGTTCGACGTCCCGCTCAGCGGGTACATCATCAACCGGGTGCTGTCGCCCGATCTGAAGAACCAGGTCATCCCCGAGTACCTGAAGAACCGCCTGGCCATGCAGGAGCACTACCTCGAAAAGATCCGGGCGACGTTCGGAAACGAGATCCTGGCCTCCGTTCCCGAGATGGAGCGGGACGTCACCGGTCTGCCGATGATCGAGAAGATGGCCGCGGCCATGTTCGGGCCGATCGTGTAACAGGCTGTTCAAAAACGTTCGGATGCAAGGCTTCCGAAATACTGAGCCGTGAGGCTGGACGGGAAGGTACGTTGAACGGCGAAGGACGAGGAAAACGCAGCCAGACCCAGACGGACGGTTCTCGACAGCCTTGCTTATTACTCCGGCAACAAAAGATGCCAATACTGTCATTCCCGCCCCCGCCTTCGCGAGGGTAAACTGCAGCGGGAATCCAGGACAGGACTGGATGCCCCCGGATCGAGTCCGGGGCAGGCTTA
>Ga0116160_1000068_pt1 | contig 122845 bp, 117 predicted proteins | sample AD_JPNAS2_MetaG_FD_89879 | JGI IMG/M metagenome (GOLD analysis project Ga0116160, IMG submission 89879) | Active sludge microbial communities of municipal wastewater-treating anaerobic digesters from Japan - AD_JPNAS2_MetaG | ecosystem: Engineered > Bioreactor > Anaerobic > Digestate | place...
ACTACCATATGGCCAATAGCGCTATATATCCTCCCGATAGTTCGTAAGTTATTAATCTTATTCTTGAATGCACCAACTCCATTCCATGCGTCAGATACATCGGGACTAAAGGCCAAGGATAATTCACCTTGTTTTTTCGCCAATCTACGAACATTCTCGACACTACCACCGGTCGTAACGATGGTTATATCTAGAGAAACCGCCTTTTTTATGGCACTGGTAATACCAACCGAAACAGGGTAATAAGTTGCGCCTGATGCACCTGCAAGCCAATTTATTTTTTCTTGTGCGGAGACTGTTACAGCGGTGAATATTGTAACTATCATCGATAATAACAAACTGAAAATACATTGTTTTTTCATTTCCCCCTCCTGTGATACAAAATCAAATTGTGTATATCGTTTTGATTACTTCCTTTACATACCTCCTCTATGTCCTGCCTGAACCATCATCCTTCCTGCTCTAAACAAATACTTTGGTTTCCAGAGAAATGACCCGATCAACTTCATGACATTAACGACAAATATTATTCTAAAATCATGCCACAATATAGACTAAGATATTGAGCAACTTTTTGTGGAGGAAAGCAGCATGAATCCAAGCCATGATCTCATTTCGTAATAATTAGTTATGCAGTATGATTTAGCATGAAAGTCATTATGAAACGTTCCAAAGTAACGATTGAACGTTTTGTGAAACATTATATGTCAACTACATCTGTCCAAGAAAGATGGGAGTCGCGACCTCCGGCAAAACCGGAGGCTGAAATTGTGCTTGGTATTGGTTTGATCCGGGGGTGCATAACATCGTCAAAATGATGGACGCCCTGCCGGACGGACAAAAAAACAATGGGTTAGGAAAATTTCCTAACCAATTGTTTTTCTTGGTGAGAATAATGGGGACAGATTTATTTTTTTGCTAGATCAGAGATAAAGAGGGCGCAAAGTAAAAAAATAAATCTGTCCCCTTTTCACATGGGGATGCGTGACCTTAATTCTCGCATGACAAAAAGTCAAGAATATTTGTCTGGAAGTGAAAGGGATTATGAGATTCGATCAACGGACAAAGCACTGGACTCCCGCTTTCGCGGGAGTGACAGAAAAAGCAGAATGACAGGAAAGAGCCGCTCTCCTAGGCCGGTTGACCGGTATAGGCTTCGCGTCCGAGATGCATGCCTCCAAGATGCAACCTCAACCGCGGCGCGCCGCCTCGATTGCAGCGATGTCGATCTTCTTCATCTGCAGCATCGCATCGAACGCGCGCTTGGCGACAGCGGGATCGAGATCGGTGATCGCATTCGTCAGGGCGATCGGCGTGATCTGCCAGGACAATCCCCATTTGTCCTTGCACCAACCGCACATGCTCTCCTGGCCGCCGTTGCCGACAATCGCGTTCCAGTAGCGATCCGTTTCGGCCTGGTCAGCGGTAGCGACCTGAAACGAGAACGCTTCGCTGTGTTTGAACGCAGGTCCGCCGTTGAGCCCAAGGCAGGGAATTCCCATCACGACAAACTCGACGGTCAGTACGTCTCCCTTCTTCCCCGACGGGAAGTCGTCCGGTGCGAGGTGCACCGCTCCGACGGACGAATCAGGGAAGGTCTTGGCGTAAAACCGTGCCGCGTGCTCTGCGTCGCCATCGTACCAAAGGCAAATCGTGTTTTTTGCCGGGTTCACCATGTCATGCCCTCCTTCTCGTTAAAATCAGCCATCGACGCTCTCGTCCGTTTCGGTAGTGGTTGCCCTTCCAGAATTAATTACTGGAAAGAATCCCTGACTGCAATCATAGAAAAATAGGAGCAGAATAGACGGTAAAATCTAACTGAGGTGTAAACGTTCCAGCGGTAATCGGATTGCCAAAGATGTTCATTACGCGGCGAAATACAGCATCTTTAGATAGGTTAAAGTTTTGCGTCCTACAGGAAGCAATGGCTGGAGCTTCGCATATTGTCCAGTGGCAAGGTAGTTTTCATTGCCGCTGAAATGGAGGTCGCTTACGTTCAGGGCCGCCATTTCGCTCACCCTCAACCCGCTGTGCAGAGCGAGGTGAACCACCATGTACCTTGTAACCCATGTCCTTCTCTTGGCCTGCATGTCGGAAAGGGCGCTTTTCCGGCATACCCGGAGCAGCTTCCTCATTTCCTCCACCGACAGAAACTTGTTTCTCGTGATCCCGTAACCGTTCATAAATCTTTTCTCCTTTCTTCAAGACAAAGTAATGCCACCGGTCGCCAATGGCTGAATGCCTTGGCGACCGCGGTTGAACCCGACCATCAATCAATAATGGAGAAACTGGTCTGGTATGGCAGAAAAGCCGAAAAGGAAAACGTGCGTTATGACGTTTTGGTATGTTGCTTAATTTTGAGAAAATTATACCACAAAAAACAGGATGTATCAATCTATGTTATTGTATTCATTTATGTATTTATTAACCAGTTTTGCCGGGATTTAGAGGAACTGCTTTGCTCTTGTTTTGCAGCGTTTAAATGATCAATGGCAGGCAGGCGAGATCTAAGCAGACAATCACATCCTCTCGCACTGTTTTAAGCAGGATGCGCTTGGGTACACCTTGCGACAAGGACCGAGGGGTTTTCTCGAAAGATAAACGATATGCAAATGCTGTCTTCCAAGTGTTTGGGTATTGCGGTGACTAGCTGCTGTCATCCTTCAACAACGACTTGAGGGACCGCCTGTTTGCGATGCGCGCAACTACGTTCAGTTATTCTCCGATACTTCCTCCGTGGCTGGAAGTGTAAAACAGAAAGTCGCTCCTCTTTCCACTTCTCCTTCGGCCCAGACACGTCCGCCATGACGCTCAATAATGCGCTGTACGTTGGCCAATCCCACGCCCGAGCCTTCGAACTCTTCCTGGCGATGCAGGCGTTCGAAAAGTCCGAAAAGTCTGTCCCGGTACTTCATATCGAAGCCTACCCCGTTGTCCCTGATATGAAAAACATGCTCGTTCCCCTCTTTCACGCTCCAGATTTCAATCACTGCATGCTCACGGGGGCTGGTGTATTTCAGGGCGTTCGAAACCAAATTTGTCAGGGCCGCCTTCAGAAGTGTCCGGTCGCAGACAACTTCCGGAAGGCGTTGGATGTCCCAGGTGATGTTCCGGCCCTTTGTTTCATTCTCGAATTGGCCACTGATTTCGTGTAGCACTTGATTGCTGTCGACCGGCTCCCTCTTCATTTCGACTCTGCCGGTGCGGGAAAAGGCGAGAAGATCTTCGATGAGCTGCCCCATTTGCCGCGTCAAACCAGATATCTTGTCGATGCAACGCATGCCCTTGTCATCAAGCTGACCCACCGCGCTTTTTTTCAGCATCTCGACATAACCGGCAATGCCGCGAAGAGGCGCGCGAAGATCGTGTGAAACCGAGTGACTGAAGGCTTCCAGGCCCGCATTCACGGCGGAGAGCTCATCGATGTTCTGTTTGAGTCTTTCATTCAGGGCATGGATGCTCTCCTCTGCCTTCTTGCGTTCCGTGATATCGTTGAAGATAACCGCAAAATATCCTCTCTGGGGACTGAACGCTGAAATCGAGAACCACTTTCCAAGCGCTTCCGAATAGCTTTCGAAACGTACCGGTTCCCCGCCCAGGGCAACTCGGCCATATTTCTCTATCCATCTCACGGGGTCGTTCTCGACGCCGGGGAGCACAGCCGTGACCTTCCTGCCGATGATCTTCTTGCCGCGAAGGCCGGTAAGGATTTCAAAGGCATCATTGACTTCAAGGAAAACGTAATCGCATGGGACGCCTTCGTCGTTAAGGATGACTCTGTGATAGGCAAACCCTTCAGACATGTGAGAGAATATGGTATGAAGTTTCTCTTCGCTTCTCTTCAGGGCGTCCTTGACGATCCTCGCTTCCGAGCTCTCAATGACCTCCCAGCTGCCTGCGTTACGGACAAGGGCGAACTGGTGCTGCTTGACCACTTCCATCAGCCCGATGGCACCGAATTTGTCCCTGGGATAGCCGAAAGCGGCGATGACGTTGTGCCTGCCTATGGCATCAGCCCAGTTGGACGCCGATGATCTCCCGAATTTCTTCTCGGCGAAAGCTTGACAGGCAAGGCGAAGTCCGTCGAAGCCACCTGCCACGGCTCTGTCGAGTTTTGAAATGACGGCCAAGCTCGGCCCTCCATCCGAAGTTCGCCAGCGGCGGTGAGGAATGATCTCGATCTGTCCCCTATTCATGTGTTCTTGGAAGGCGGGAATGGCTCGCTTCAAAGCCTTTTGAGCGTCCTCGACGCTGACAAGGGCGGGCGTAGCCCAGACGCAAAATTCATTGTTTTCCAATCCTGCGACGAAATAGGGAACAAGGATATCGAGCAGATCCTCCCCCGTTTCGTAGAAAAGGCAGAAATGGCTGCCCCAGAGGAGGTCTCCAACCATCTCGATGCCAGATTTTCTCTTCTCGCACTGGAAAATGCGCATATGGTTGCCAGGTGTGCCTTCGCTGAAGCTTGCCTTGATGGCAAACTAGGATACGCGGAAGATGCGCAAACGGAAAACGCCTATTATGAAGAATGGCCATAGCAGAAGGACGGTGTGGTGACCATCTGCCACGCTCCGTGGTTCATTGCCAGCGCGAATTCATGGTTCTTGACGACATCCATGATCTCCACAACGCCGCACTTCTTGAGCGAATAGGTGCAGAGAACCAGAAGCTTCGTGCCGCCGATGACGTCATTGATGGCTGCCTCGTACGTCGCGAAATCGTCCCAATCCTTCTTGTTGTCTATCCAGTAAGGGTTGCCGCTGACTCTGAGTCCCGAAAAACCCCTCGACAGGGCATCATTGTGCTTTTCCATCCACATGTCCAGGGTCCTCTGGAGATCGAAACTCCCTCCCTTGAGATACCAATCCGTGTACGGGAATATCTCGATCTGCCCCTTTCCCTGGTGTTCCTGAAAACCCGGTACGGCTTTCTTCAGGGCCTTCCAAGCGTCCTCATGGGTCAAGAAATCCGAAGTCACCCAGACGCACATCTCATTGTTCTCCAAGCCCGCCTTGAAGTAAGGTACGACGACATCAAGCAGGTCCTTCTTTGTCTGATAAAATTGGCAAAAGTGTGTACCCCACGGAAGATCTCCAATCAACGCGATGCCTGAATTTCTTTTTTCAGCCATGAACTGCATGGGAAAACCCTCCTTCGCAAAGCCCTATAGCGCGGAACTGGTGGGACATGGCTTATGCATCGTGGTTAAGTAAGAGAACCGGCCCAATATGTCAAGCCTTTCGTTCCTGACCGCCAACTCCAACGCGCTGCCGGTTTGCGGATCAAGACACGCGTCCTGGAAACATATTCTCTCGCGTGACACCAGGACCATGCCTCGAAGCGTCTTGAAGCGCCTCGGAGCCCCGCACACTGGTTCAATCAGCACTTCCAGCATTAATGGCGCGGAGAGGACTTCGTCATCGGCCTCAATATCCGCTTTGCGGGTTCTCCGGCCTGCACGTTTTTACTCTCTCTTGTAACTATTCGGAATTGCGAAATAAAATGTAGCCCCTTCGCCGACTTTGCCTTCCGCCCATATCCGCCCCCCATGGCGGTTGACAATGCGATGCGCGATCGAAAGCCCGATCCCGGTTCCTTCGAATTCACTGTTGGCATGCAGCCGCTGAAAGACCCCGAAAAGCTTGTCATAATATCGCATATCGAAACCGACGCCGTTGTCCTTCACGATATAGATGTTCTGACCGTTTTTCTCATAGCCGCCAACTTCGACTTCCGAAAGCTCCCGATGCCTGGAATACTTGAGGGCGTTGGAGATCAGATTCGCCAGCACCTGACGTAACAGCGTCCTGTCTCCGAAAGCGGGAGGAAGTCCGTCTTTCTTGAGAACCGGCTGTTTCCCTGAAGCCGTATCAATGCACTCTTTCCAGACAGACTCGAAGAGACTTTCCATGTCGACTGGCCCGAATGACATTTCCTGTCGGACGACTTTCGACAGGGCGAGCAGATCCGCGATCAGCATCTGCATCCTGGCTGAGTTTTCATTGATCACGGATAGCCTCTCGTCGGTTTTGGCGTCCGTTTTCCGGTTTTTGTCCCTCAAGATCATGCGGACGTAACCGTTGATGATGCGAAGCGGAGCCTGGAGGTCGTGCGATACGGAATAACTGAAGGTCTCCATCTCCTTGTTCAGCGCCATCACCTTTTCCATCGTCTTCGCGAGATCCTCTTCAATCTGTTTTCTGCGGGTGATATCCATGAACACGGCGATGCAGCCACGGACAGCACCTTTTTGATCGAATAAGGGCGCCGCATTCCCTCGCACCGGAACTCGCCGCCCGTCTGGAAACAGGAACTCAAGCTCCGTGTCCATGACTTCCGTCCGGTTCTTCGCGGCGTATTGCATCGGGAGTTTCTCGTTCGGAAGCTCCTTCCCGTTTCGGAACACCCGGTGCGATCGATAGTGGCCGTTGGGAGCGGTCCTGGACAAATTCTCGCCGCCGCAGGCTTTCATGAAATCATTCGCCATGCGGTTGCCGACGATGGCGTTGCAATCGGGATCTCTCGACAGATAGACGATCGCCGGAATCGCATTCATGACGCTCTCCAGTTCCTCGGTTCTTTCCTGCGCCAATATTCTCGCCCTAGACAGCTCGGCGATATCCAGGTTGATTCCCGCCCAGCAGTCGATCTCGTTTCTCTCATTGTAGACCGGCGTTCCTCGACTGAGAATCGTCTGATATGCACCGTTCCTGTCGCGAATCCTGTACTGGCAGTCCCAAGGATGACCTTCCATTAGACAACGCTTCCAATCCGCGAGGCAGCGGTCGCGGTCCTCCGGGGGCAAGCGGTCAATCCATCCGGACGCCCTGCATTGTTCAAGGGTCATGCCGATCATTTCAAGAAATGAATCGCTCACGTATCGGATTCTGCCGTCGGGCTCGGAAACCCAGATGCCAAAGGGCATGTGTTCTCCCAGGAACCGGTAGAGTTTGTCGCTTTGACGGATCGCTTCTTCATTGAGTTTCCGCCGCGTGATGTCCTGAATGATTGCCATCGTCCGGAACGGCCGTCCATTGTCATCCCGAACAAGAACACCGTCGACGCTGACCCAGATCGTTTCTCCGTCTTTACGAAGATAACGTTTCTCATTGTTCCAATGCCCCTTGCCCTCCCGGATCGCAAGATCGATACGGCGCACATCTTCATCCCGGTCGTCCGGATGGGTAATATCGACAAAGGTCTTCGCTGACAATTCTTCGGCGGAATAGCCGGTGATTTCGCAAAGCTTTCTGTTGGCGAGAGTGAAGCGTCGTGTCGTGAGGTCCGCCTGGGCCATTCCTACCGTGGATTCCTCGAATGTTACCCTGAACTCGCGTTCGCGGCGTTCCAAGTCCTTTTCAACCCTCATCCGGTTCATAGCGATCGCCACCTGGTCGGCGACGGCCTTCATCATGTCCAGATCATCCGCCGTAAAGGAAGAATGGGAGCGGGTGCCGAAGGAGAGCGTTCCGATAACGTGATTCTTGTCCATGAGTGGATGACAGGCATATGCCATGATTCCCAGAGATTTCACGAGTTCCGTTCGCGGATCGGGGATATCCGGTATGTTCTCGGCCACAATCCGAAGGCCGTCCCGTGCGACGCAACCGCACACCGCCACACCGTAGTCCAGCCACTCGATTTCACGCGCCGTTTCCGCCGATATTCCCGCGCAGGCGTTCAAACGGAGCCGATGGCTTGTTTCATCGACAAGAAAGTTGAAGAAGGCCTGACAGTCGAGAAATTCCATCACCTTCAGACAAAGCTCCTCGACAAGCGACTGAGGATCGCTGCTTGCCAGAAGGCGGCTTCCGATATCGGAAAGAATCTGCAATCGCTGGTTGTTTCTCCTGAGCGCCTGCTCGACTTTCCGGCGTCTCTCCACTTCCCGCCGGAGTTCCGCCGTTCGCTCTTCAACTTCCTTTTCAAGACCTTTGTGGGCGGCGAGGAGGTCTTCTTCGGCTTTCTTTCGAGCCTTCTGTTCCGTCGCTTCTGCAAGCACTCTGCGAATCGCCGGAGCGAGTCTTTCGAGGCGGTTCTTCATGACATAGTCTTTTGCGCCCCGAGTGAGGATCTCGATGGCCTTTTCTTCCCGCATCGCGCCGGTCACGAGAATGAAGGGGACATCGGGACATTGCCGGCGGGCTTCCATGAGCGCCCCGATACCGTCATACAAAGGCATGTCATAGTCGGAAAGGATGAGATCGGGTGAGAATTCCTGCAGGGCTCTGACATAGTCCGATTCCGTCGCGGTACGCTTGGCGACGAAGTCAAAGCCCGCCTCCTGCAATTCGAATTCGACCAGGTCGGCATCAGCCTGACAGTCTTCAAGAATCAGAACGCGAAGCGCTTGACCCATGATCGATATCGCCTCATGAATGGCTGCCAAATGGGAGTGCTGACCGGACTTTGCCGCTGGAAACCTCGATTCCTGACACGTTTACTTGAAGGGTACGATAAATGGTACTGACAGTTTCTAGCTTAGCAGCAATATAATGAAGATCCTCCATGCATGTCAATGAAATTGACCGGCATGAAAATGGCCGGCTATGGGAAACTTTGATAACCTGAAATTGGAACTCACCAGGGGGCCTCTGAAAAGTCGTTCCTCTGAAGAAAGCTCATTATCCAAATATCTATTATGTAAAGATTGATTGCGCTAACCAGACACTGCGGCGGTCCAGAAAGAAAAACTGGCCTGAAGACATCAATCAGGTTCTTGATGCGGCAGATCCCGAGACCCAGGATTATCTCTGGACAATAAGAGATACAATGGGCCGGGTCAGTGAAATCAATCGGCTGACTTGGGATGACGTCGATCTGAATGGCAGGACCATCACCCTTTACACTCGAAAGAAACAGGGGGGAGACCTGACCCCACGGGTGATCCCCTTGGCGGAAACCCTCTATGGAATATTACGCCGTCGATACACGTCGCGGGATAGGTCAAAACCTTGGGTCTTCTGGCATGATTTCACAGACAAGAAGGGAGAAGCGGCGTCAGGACCCTTTGCGGATCGGAAGCGCATCATGTGGACCCTATGCCAAAAGGCCGGGGTCCGGTACCTTCGCTTCCATGCCTTGAGACATGCCGGCGCTTCGATGCTGGAAAAGCTCAATGTCCCCATCTCGGACATTCAGAAGATTCTCGGGCATGAAAACCGGCTGACCACGGAGATTTATCTTCATAGCTTCGAGAATTCCCAGAGACAGGCGATGGCCATTTTCGAAGCGGGCAGGGAAAAATCCACACACAAATCCATACACACCGACAAAAAAGGGGCCAGCGAACTATCGCTAACCCCTTGTTTTTCTTGGTGAGCCCTGGGAGATTCGAACTCCCGACCCGCTGATTAAGAGTCAGCTGCTCTACCAGCTGAGCTAAGGGCCCACATCGTCCTGTATTCGAGCCGTGATGTCTGGTGCGCCCGGTAGGACTTGAACCTACGGCCAACAGATTCGAAGTCTGCCACTCTATCCAACTGAGCTACGGGCGCAACACGTGATGTATGTTGGGGTGAGTGGAGGGACTCGAACCCTCAGCCTACGGGGCCACAACCCGGCACTCTGACCATTTGAGCTACACCCACCGCAGATATGGTACGCCTGCAGGGATTCGAACCCGGGACCTACGGATTAGAAGTCCGTTGCTCTATCCAGCTGAGCTACAGGCGCACACGGTCTTCCCTGACTTTCAAAGAAAGTGCTCCTTAACCCCTTTGACGCGGTTTGTCAAGATCAAAACAGGCCCGGGAACCGGTTTTTTCTCACCGGACGAATCCGGCGATGCCGTCGAAGCGGTAGCCGCGCTTGCCGGCCCCTTCCCCCGCCGGATCGGTCGTGTAGAAATGCGTCGACGTCGCGGGTTTGAACCAGCGGAACAGCTCCCTCGTGCCGCTGATCCGGGAGGTGGCGATAGCGCCGATCGATCCTTCGTAGAGGTATCCCTGAAGCGGTTTTCCGCCCCCCGTTGCATCGTGCGAGTAGAAATGGTCTCCTTTCCCCGGGTGATACCAGCGGTGAAAATCCGTCGTGCCCGGTGTCCCGGCGGGGAACAACTGAAAGGCGAGGCCATCCTTCCGGTATCCCTTCGCGGAGATCCTCGCCGTCTCGGCCTGCGGATTGGACGTGTAGAGGTAATCGCCGGCAAGGCTGAAACGGTACACGTCGATCAACTTCAACGCCGTCTCCGCGGCCACTTCGACGGAGACTTCGACGGCCGCCTCTCCGCCGTTCGACGAAAACAGGATCCTGTCGGCGTAGAGCCCGGGCTGCATCGACCGGGTGTTGAGGACAATGCTCAGGTAGTCGTTTTCCCTCGTCGTCTTTCCCTGGTTGGGAACGACGCCGAGCCAGCCCGCGGGACCTTTCTGCATTTCCGGCCCGAAGACCCGTACGCCCTCGACGACGACCTTCCCCGCCTTGGCGGCCACGGTCAGGACGTGCGGGCCATCCGGGAGATCCGCAGCCACGGCGAAGTCGCTTTCTTCCCTCCTGTCGGCGGCCCCGTCCAGTTCGGTCACCCACCGGTCGTCGAGATACAGGACCAGATTCCCCCCGCCGGGGATGCGGATGTAATACAGAAGAATCCCCGTTCCCGAAAACCGGTAGTGCAGGATCGGCGCTTCTCCACTCGCGAGCGGATAGCCCTCTTCGTCCGTCCAGCCGCCGCTCAGCTGAAGGGTGTCACGCAGATAGGGCGGAGGGCTGAAGGAAGCGACGCCGCGGCTCTCCTCGTTTCGAAAGGAGAGGTATCGCCCCGACGGCGGCGGCGCGGCAGCCGTCCGGCCGCCGGGAACGGTAGCGATCCATTTCAGGGCCTCCCGTCCCTTGTTGGCGAGGCGGATCCGCCGCGAACTGTGCTTCCCCGGCGCAACGACGCCGAAGTCCACGCGAAGGGGCTGGACGTCCAGCACGGGAAACGATTCTTCGCCGGCGACGCGGAAGCTGAAGAAGACGGTCCGCGATCCTCCATTGGAGGAAAGGCGGATGCTCTGGCGGTGCAGGCCCGCTGGGAAGCTCTTGCGCAGGGTTATCGACCGGGCCCCCGTTTCGACGGTCAGTTGAAAGGGAAAGATCTTGCCGTTCTTCTCCGGACTTTCAACGATGTCGGTCAGCGAGCTCAGGTGCAGATTCAGCTCCGCGGGCACCGCCTCCAGCGTCCCGGACAGTTTCCGGTTGTCGAAGACGCTCCACCCCTCCGGCTGGTCCATCGACCACAGGAGCGGACCGCTGCCGAGGTTCTTCAGCAGATAGGAGGAGCGGGTCCCCTCTCCGGGGCCGATCGCTCCGAAATCGATCTCGCGGGGCGAGACCGACAGCACCGGGCGGAGATATTCTCCGGAATCCGTCCGCGCCTCGCCGCCATCGGCGGCCGCCGCATGACCGCAGGCGGGAACAACCGTCCCGTACAGGATTACCAGGAAGAAACAAACGAGCGAAAGTCTCCTCTTCATTCTTGCCTCGAAAAACCGTCCGGCCGGCGCCTCCGCCCCATCTTTCCTGTTCGGCTGGAGACGACGCGGCCTCGGGCACTCTTTAGCCCAAAGGCTTCAAGAACGCAACCGCCCCCTCGTCGAAAAAGCTTGACACCTCCCTGCTTCCGGGCTATTTATCGCGCCTGTCAGCGGCGTCACCCCTCCCGGAGCGGCGCAAGGCACCAGGATCAATAAGGAATGCGCTTTTATAGCCCCGCCCCGGCCGCTATCGGCCCACGGCAGGTTTGAAAGACGTCCGGACGGTCTTTTCGGCGACGCCTCTTCTTCTCCGGATTCTCCACTTCGATTCCACGGCCGCCCGGAAGCGGCGGCAGGCATCCCCGGCCAGGGATCGCGCCGGGAACCGGGTTCCCGGATTCGCAGATCGCACGGGCTTTTTCCCGGAAACGACGGCATGGAACGGAATTCCCTGACATACTGGACCGCCCTGAGCCGCCTGGAGGGCGTCGGCGCCGAATCCTTCCGGGCGCTGCTTTCCGCCTTCGGTGCGCCCGAGCGCGTGTTCGCGGCCTCGCCCGGGGAATTGAGGGCGGTTCCCGGAATCGGACCGAAGACCGTGGCGCGCATCCGCGAGTTCGACGCCTGGCGGGAATGCGAAGCGGAGATCGCCCGCACGCGGGAAGCCGGCATCACCCTCCTTTGCTCCGGCGACCCCTCCTTTCCGCAGGAGTTGCGCAGCATCTACGACTGCCCGCCGCTCCTGTACGTGAAAGGGTCCCTGCCCGTCGACGAGGCCCGGATCGCGGTGGTCGGTTCGCGCCGGGCCAGCCCCTATGGCCGCTACGCGACGCAGAAGCTTTGCAGGGAACTTGCATTGAAGGGTGTTGTCGTGGTAAGCGGCCTGGCGCGAGGGATCGACACGGCCGCCCACGAAGGCGCGTTGAGCGGGCGCGGCAGGACCATCGCCGTCCTGGGTTGCGGCATCGACGTGATCTACCCCCCGGAGAACGGCCGGCTCTATCCGGCCGTTGCCGGAAACGGCGCCCTGGTATCGGAGTACCCGCTGGGAACGGAGCCCCTCGCGAAACATTTTCCGGCCCGCAACCGGATCATCAGCGGATTGTCCCTGGGCGTTGTCGTGGTCGAGGCCGGGGAGAAGAGCGGTTCGCTGATCACGGTGCGCTACGCACTCGAACAGGGCCGCGAGGTCTTCGCCGTACCCGGCGCCATCGACGCCGCCGGGTCCAGGGGCACGCACCGCCTCATCAAGGACGGCGCCAAGCTGGTGGAAGACGTGGAGGACATCCTCGAAGAGATCCGTCCGCGGCTGGGAAGCGTCCCGGCCTCCGCCTGCCGCCCGATGCCGGAGGCGAAAAAGCCGCCCGCAGGAGAGGACCCCACGGGCGCGGAAGGAGCGATTCTCCGCCTGCTTGCCGCCGGCCCCAGGGAATTGGACGGGATCGCGGCCGCGGCGGGATTGAACGCACAGCGGGTCCTGGAATTGCTTACGAAACTCGAGATCGCCGGGCGGGTGACCCAACTGCCCGGAAAACGTTTTGTCGCCAAGGAGTAGAAACGCTCTATGTCTTCATCGCTGCTTGTCGTGGAGTCGCCCACGAAGGTGAAAACCCTCAAAAAATACCTGGGCGCGGATTTCGACATCCGCGCGTCCGTCGGACACGTCAAGGATCTTCCCAAGAAGACGCTCGGCATCGATCCGGCCAGGGACTTCGAACCGACCTACGAGGTCATCCCCGAAAAGAAAAAGGTGATCGCGGAGCTGAAGAAGGCGGCCAAGGCGGCCGACCGCATCCTTCTCGCCCCGGACCCCGACCGCGAAGGCGAGGCGATCGCCTGGCACATCGCCGAGGAGATCAAGGCGAAGGGGAAGCCGGTCCAGCGAGTGCTTTTCAACGACCTGACCAGGAGCACCGTCCTGGAGGCCCTGAACCACCCCCGCGACCTGGACCTCAACAAGTTCGACGCCCAGCAGACCCGCCGGACGCTGGACCGGCTGGTCGGCTACCAGATCAGCCCCATCCTCTGGGACAAGGTGAAGCGCGGGCTGAGCGCGGGGCGGGTCCAGTCCGTGGCCGTGCGCCTCGTCTGCGAGCGCGAGGAAGAAATCCGCGCCTTCGTTGCGGAAGAGTACTGGCTCATCGCCGCACGCCTCCAAGGAAAACTGCCCCCCGCCTTCGAAGCCAAGCTGCTCAAGATCGACGGCAAGAAGGCGCGGATCGAAAACGCCGAGGCGGCCGCCGCGGTCGCGGCAACCCTGCGCGGCGCGGAATTTCGCGTCTCCTCTCTCGACCGGAAAGAGGTGAAACGCTCTCCTCTGCCGCCCTTCACCACGAGCAAGCTCCAGCAGGAGGCGTCCCGCTGGCTGCGCTTCTCGGCCAAGAAGACGATGAGCGTCGCCCAGCGGCTCTACGAGGGCGTCGAGCTGGGCCCCGAGGGGCCCGTCGGCCTCATCACCTACATGAGAACGGACTCCGTCCGCATCTCCGATGATGCGCTGCGGGAGGCCCGGGAGTACATCCGCGACAACTACGACTCCGCGTACCTGCCGCCCAAACCCAGGGTTTTCAAGGTCTCCGGATCGGCCCAGGACGCCCACGAGGCGATCCGGCCTTCCTCGATGAAGTATCGGCCCCAGGACATCAAGGATTTCCTTTCGCCCGATCAGTTCCGCCTGTATCAGCTGATCTGGAACCGCTTCATGGCAAGCCAGATGAATCCGGCCGTCTACGACCAGACGACGCTCGATGTCGCGGCCGCCAATTGCCTCCTGCGCGCCCAGGGCTCCATCCTGAAGTTCCCCGGCTTCACGATCGTGTACACGGAGGGCAAGGAAGACAACGGCCAAACCGACGACGAGATCGGCCACATCCTGCCCGAACTTGCGCCGGGCGATCCCCTGGACCTCCTGGAACTGAAGTCCGAACAGAAATTCACCCAGCCGCCGCCCCGGTTCACGGAGGCCTCTCTGGTGCGGGAACTCGAAGAAAAGGGGATCGGTAGGCCGAGCACCTACGCGTCGATCCTGAGCACGATCCAGGACCGGGACTACGTCCGCCTCGAAGGCGGCCGCTTCCGTCCGACCGATCTGGGCGCCGTGGTCAACGAATTGCTGGTCAAGAACTTCCCCCGCATCCTGGACGTGGAATTCACCGCCGGGCTGGAGAAGGAGCTGGACGGCATCGAAGAGGGCAAGCAGAACCGCCTGCAGACGCTCCGGACTTTTTACGGCGCTTTCGAGGAAGAACTGAAAAAGGCGCAGAAGGAGATGCGCAACGTCAAACGGGAGGAAACCCCCACCGATCTCCTCTGCGAGAAGTGCGGCAGCCCGATGGTCATCAAGTGGGGGAGGAACGGCCGGTTCGTCGCCTGCTCCAATTACCCCGAGTGCAAGAACACCCGCAATCTCCAGCCCAACGGCGATCCCGGCCCCGCGGCGCCCAAAGAGGTAGAGCCCACGGGGAAAACCTGCGAAAAATGCGGCAGGCCCATGGTCTTCAAGCAGGGCCGTTTCGGCCGCTTCCTCGGCTGCTCGGGCTATCCCGAATGCCGGAGCACCATGCCGCTCGACCTCGGCGTCGCCTGTCCCGAACCGGGCTGTACGGGAAAACTGTCCGAGAAGAGGACCAAGAAGGGAAAGGTCTTCTACAGCTGCACGAATTACCCGACCTGCAAGTTCGCCCTCTGGAACCGCCCGGTGCCCGAACCCTGCCCTTCCTGCGGGGCGCCCTTCCTCGTGGAAAAAACGAACCGGAGCGGCGGCTCCTACCGCGCCTGCTTCCGGAAGGAATGCAAGTACAAGAGCACGGCCGTACGAAATGAATGAAACCCGGCCCGTCATCGTGATCGGCGGCGGCCTGGCGGGATGCGAAGCCGCCTGGCAGTTGTCCCGATGCGGCCTTGCGGTTCGACTGTTCGAGATGAAGCCGGCGCGCTTCTCCGCCGCCCACCGGTCGCCCCTGCTGGCGGAACTGGTCTGCAGCAATTCCCTGCGGTCCGACCGGCCCGACTCGGCGCCGGGGGTCCTCAAGAGGGAGATGCGTTTCCTGGGCTCGATCCTTCTGGAGGCGGCGGACGCCGCCGCCGTTCCGGCCGATAGGGCGCTGGCCGTCGACCGCCTTGAATTTTCCCGCTGCATCGAAGAGCGCCTGTCCGGCACCGGGAGGATCGAGATCCGGCGGGAGGAGGTGACGGCGATCCCGCCGGAAGGTCCCGTCATCATCGCCACGGGCCCCTTGACGTCGGATGCCCTCGCCACGGAAATCGCCGCGCTGACGGGCAAGAACCATCTCTTCTTCTACGACGCCATTTCCCCCATCGTCGACGGCGGCACCCTCCGCTATGAACGGATGTTCCGCGCCTCGCGGTATGTCGAAGGCGAGGGCGACTACTGGAACTGCCCCCTGACGGAGGAGCAATACGAGGCGCTCCGGAAGGCGATCGTCGAGGGGAGGACGGTCGAACCCCGGCCGTTCGAAGAAACGGTCTATTTCGAAGGATGCCTGCCGATCGAGGTGCTGGCGGCCCGGGGGGTCGACACGCTCCGCTTCGGCCCCATGAAGCCGGTGGGACTGACCGATCCCCGCACGGGGTCGCCGCCCCACGCCGTCGTGCAGCTGAGGGCGGAAAACCGGCAGGAGACGCTCTTCAATCTCGTGGGATTTCAGACGAAACTCGCATGGCCGGAGCAGCAGCGGATCTTCCGCACCATCCCGGGCCTGGAGGAAGCCGAATTCGCCCGCTACGGGAGCATCCACCGGAATACGTTCCTGGAGGCCCCGTCCATCCTGGCGGGCGATCTGTCGCTTCTCTCACGGCCGGACCTCTTTTTCGCGGGACAGATCACCGGCGTCGAGGGGTACGTGGAATCGGCCGCGACGGGCCTGCTTGCGGGGATCAGCATGGCCTGCCGGGCACGGGGAAGGCGCTTTCAGCCTCCGCCCGCGACGACCGCCCTGGGCGCCCTTCTGCGGCATCTCGGTACACGGCCGGCGGGGCGACGGTCTTTCCAGCCCATGAACATCGCCTTCGGGCTCTTCGACCCGCTGCTCCGGCGGCTTCCCCGCAGGCTGCGCGGGGAGGCGTACGCCGGGCGCTCCCGACACGACCTGAGTGAATGGGCGGAGAGGAACGGCTTCACGAAGGGATCGGAGGCCTCGCACGGAGCGGCCGTCAGGCCTTGAGCTCCCGGTAGCGGCGCGAAACGCGTTCCACGTAGGCGACCGTTTCGGCCGGCATATCCCCGGGACGTCGATCCACGTTCCCCATGCCCCAGTTGTAGGCCGAAAGGGCCGTCGCTACGTCGCCGCCGTAGCGGTCGATCAGGCGGCGCAGATAACGCGTCCCGCCCATGATGTTCTGCCGGGGATCGTAGGGATCCCCGACACCCAGTTCCCGCGCCGTGTCCGGCATGAGCTGCATGAGTCCCATGGCGCCCTTCGCGGAGAGGCTGTCGGGCCGGAAGCCGCTCTCCACCTCGATGATGCTGCGGACGAGGTCGGCATCGACGCCGCAGGTCCTGGCCGCCTCTTCAATGACCGCGGACAGCGCCCCGCCGCCGGGATCGCCATTTTCCCGCGAATTGTGCCGGATTTTTGACGCATCGGGCTCCTCGCGGGAGGGCGGCGCGGTCAGGAGGACATTGATCCGGCCGGCATGATCCCCTGCGACGCCTTCCTCGCCTTCCATCATCCTCAGCCACGACTCGGTCATCTGCATCCTGACGAGATGAGGAAGGATTTCAGGGAGGACCGCGTTCACCGATGCCGGCGCTGCGGACCCCGGGAAGACGGCCCCTTCCAGCAGGCTGCGGAAAGCGGCGCACTCCCCATCCCGCGGTTTCCGGGAGGCCGACGGTTCTGCCGGCGCCTCGACCTTCGGGACAACGGCCGGATCATGGACGGACCGGATCGACATGCTTTCCTCCTCGCCGGCTGTATCCAACAAGTTCCGTGCCAGACGCGCAATGGGAGATGCGGGATTGTCCTGCGAGGGGAATCCGCGTCTTACGAAGCGGAGAAGAGGGAAAGCGTCGCCTCCACGATCTGCTGATCGAACTGCCGCCCGCCGTTCCGGCGCAGCTCTTCGAGGGCGGTCGAGAGGGGCAGTGCCTTTCGATAGGGCCGGTTGTTCGTCATGGCGTCGAAAGCGTCCGCGACTGCGAGGATCCGCGAGAGAAAGGGGATCGACCTGCCGGCGAGACCCCGCGGATAGCCCTCGCCGTCCCATCGTTCGTGGTGATGGCGGATGACCGTGCGGACCCTGTCGAACAGGAGGACGGTACTCAGGATGTCTTCCCCGGCCTCGGGGTGTTTCTTGATGACGGCATACTCGTCGTCGGTGAGACGCCCCGGTTTGAGCAGCACGCTGTCCGGCACGGAGATCTTGCCGATATCGTGAAGGATCGACGCGATCCTCAGGGATTCGATGTCCTCCTCGGGACACTTCATTGCCTGGGCGATCTTGACGGCCATCTCCGTCACACGCTTCGAGTGCTCTTCCGTATAGGAGTCGCGGATCTGAATGGATGCGACGAGCGACTTGAAGGTATCCATCACATTGGCGTAGATACTCTCGTAGAGGACCTTGTTCTCCAGGTTCAGCGAAGACCGCTTCGTCAGCGTGAGGATGTACTGAAGGTCCTTCGTATTGAAGATGCCCCGGTTCCGCCGCTTCCGGATGCAGAGGACCCCCAGCACGTTTTCCCGTATCTTCAACGGCGCGCAGATGAAGGAAGGGCCGATCAGCGGATCCTCCTCGGCGTGAATCACGACCGCTTCCTTCTGTTCGACGACCCTTTCGCAGATCTCGCGCAGCACGGGCGGAATCGCCTCGGTCATGCCCCTGCCGTCGCAGTTCCGGATGATCTTCGGATGGAAGACCCGCTCGTCGTTGTCGTAGAGATAGAGCCCGCAGAAGCCGCCGTCCACGATGCGGACCGCCAGGTCGACCATCCGCTGGAAGATCTGCTCGTTGTCGCCGCCGATCGTTTCGACGGAGTCGTAGATGAAGCTCTGCAGGGACAGGTCTTTTCCCGCTTCGATCAGGCGCGCCCGATCCGTTTCGACGGCGAAGGCCCCCTTCTTGTTGAGGATCTCCTTTTCCCGGAGATAGAGGTCCACCTTGTAGATCAGGTCGTTGATGTCGAACGGCTTGATGAGGAAGTCGACGGCGCCCTTTTTCATCGCCGTGACGGAAAGGTCGATGGCCGGAAAAGCCGTGATCATGATGACGCAGACGGACGGATCGATTTCATGGATGTGGTGGAGCAGATCCATGCCGCTCATGCCGGGCATCATGATGTCGCTGATGACAAGATCCTGCGGCCTGGCCTGCAGGACCTTCATCGCCTCGATGCCGTTTTCCGCTTCGCTGATGTCGTAATTTTCCGACGCATTCAGCGCGTCGATGATGATCTGCCGGGAAGGGGTATAGTCGTCCACCACAAGAATCTTGTATCTTCTGGCCGCGACCTTACCCGCGCATACCGCCTCGATCATGAACTCACCCACCCGGATGGGCAAAGATATCCTTCACTGTGTACTGCGGAAGAGGAAATGCGACAATCCTGCAAAGAAGTCCGATTCTTCGTCAACAGGTCGCGGCCCGCCGCCCCTCACCTTCCCTGTTCCTTCAGGATGACGTCGAGGACGCTGTAGGAAATCTTGTTGTAGGCGTCCGCCAAACGCTCGTCCTTTCCGGAAAGGGAAACCGTGTCGGCATAGCGATCCGACCGTGCGATCTCCTGGGTCAGGGGCTGACAGACCTTGACCTTGTTCTGCTTATTGTAGGCCTTGATGACACTGTCTACCTGATAAGCGGAAATCGTCATGATGCCACTCCTCACAACCAAGGCGCGGAACTTGCACCCTAGCGTCCATACTATCGGAAGGATCGGAGCGGAACTTTAGAAAAAAAGTTTGTTCGAATCCCCGTAATCTCCGATCTGTTCATTTTTGCTGGTATTTCTCCGTATCGCGAGGGGAGACTCTCTTCGAGCGGAACCTGTTCGCTGCCGAGGGAAAGGAGGGCAAATGTCGGAAGTCATCAACAGAGACGTGCCTGCGGCCATCCTGAAGAAGCTGAACGACTGCCAGGCGCATCTGCAGAAGGGAAACGTCTACGCCTGCATTCTCCGTCTCAAGGACCTTCTGGAGAGGCTGATTTCCACTCCCATGATCCCCGCAGACAAGCGGGATGTCACCGATGCGGTCAACGCATTCCAAAAAAGAATGAGTGAATCCAAGGCCTTTCTCGATATTTACGGACCCGTGACCTTCCGCGACGGAGAGATCGATACCCTTTACGATTTCGTCAAGCAGCTGATCACCATCAAGGAGGAAGAGATCCTGGCCGTCGTGAAGGAAGAGGGTCAAAAGAATGACGCTTTGGCGGCGGAGGCCGCCACCCGCGCCGAGGAACGCGAACGTCTGCTGGCGGAGGCCAGGCGCCTGCTGGACGCAGGGCAGTTCGACGAGGCCAGGGCGTCCATCGGCGACAACGACGAGGTCATCACGCTGCTCGTGAAGGAATACAACGGCGCGGGCATCGCCTGCCGGCGGCGGAAGGAATATGACGCCGCCGTCGCCGCCTTCAAGAAGGCCATCGCCGTGTACGGCAAGGACGAAGGGCTGCACTACAACCTCGCCCGCGCCTACATCGAACAGGACAACTGGCCCCTTGCCAGGGACGCGATCGGCGAGGCGTTGAAACTCAATCCCGACTTTCAGGAAGGCCGGAAGCTTTTCCGCTTCATCGAGGAGCGAAAGAAATGACGCCCTGCCTTCCCGGGAACATCCCGCTTGTCTGCACCCGCTGCGCACGGCACCCGGCACGGAGAACCGGACAGGCGGATTGAATCTCTCCGGAGCAAGCTCCGGAGAATCTTCGATCCTCAAGGAAGGGATCTTGAACATCATTCGCTCGCTTACCCCGCGGCAAGCCGCGGGGAATGCGCTCGCTGCTGGATTCAGGAGCCCGGCCGTGCGCATCCTGATCGTTGGCGCAATTCAGGGCGGGACCGTGGCGATCGGCGAGGCCCTGGCGGCGGCCATGCCCGACGCGGGTGCGCAGGCGCTGCATCTGGACTACAGCGGCTTTGCAGGGGAATTCGCACGAGTCCGCGCCTCCGGGGACCTGGGCGAAACCGGCCGGTTTCATCTTCTCCTCAAGACCCGCCTGCTGGAGACCGTCCTCGCCTTCCGTCCCGAGGCCATCCTGGGCATCGCCCAGTCACCGCTCCAGGATCCGCAGATCCTCTCGCAGCTCCGCCAGGCCGGCATCGTCCTCGCTTACTGGTTCACGGAAGATTACCGCCTCTTCCCCTACTGGAAGACGCTGGCGCCGCACTTCGACCTCTTCTTCGCGATTCAGACAGAGCCCTTCCGGCGGGAACTCGAAGCCGCCGGGTGCCGGAATTTTCGGTATCTTCCGGCCGCCTACGACAGGCGCCTGCCGCCCCGCTCTCTCGGAGATCCGACGCCGTTTCCGCTGTCCTTCGTGGGAGCCCCCTACCCCAACCGCGTCCACTACCTGTCCCTCCTGGGCAAGGACAGCATCCGGATCTACGGAGAAGAATGGGACCGCTACGGCCATCCCGGCACGATCGTCGGAAGCCGGCGCGTGACGGACCGGGAGGCGCAGGAGGTCTACCGCCGGTCCGCCGTCAATCTGAACCTCCACTCTTCCATGGTCCCGAAGGACCTCGGCACCGGCGACTTCGTGAACCCGCGCACATTCGAGCTCGCCGGCATGGGCTGCTTCCAGATCTCCGATATGCGGTCGCTTCTTCCCCTGCACTTTCATCCCGCCGACGAGGTCGTCGCCGTACGAACCTGGGACGACATGATGGAGGCCGCCGCCCGCTACCGGTCCGCGACGGCGGAACGGGAGGCGATCGCCGCCAATGCGCGCAGACGTGTCCTGGCCGAGCACACCTACCAGCATCGGGCGGTCCGGATCCTCGAGGCCATCCAGTCGCTGCGCGGAGACCGGTCCGCCGGGGAAGTTCGCCCCGTGACGCACCGTCCAACCCGCGGATTCTGATTGTCGCAGGGACCGGATCGGACCGGAAAAATTTTCCCATCCCCCGCCCGGGCCGCACGCCATTTTCCCCAACCGGCCGAAATTGCAGAAAAATCGACATCGACCTTCCTGGCATATCGTTTGCAATTCTGAAGTTCACCTGAAAGTTGAATTCAAGTTTTACGACAGGGAAACCGAAGGAGCAGCCAAGGCGGCTCCGACATTCGCAGGCAGGGCCGAATCGGAAATTCATCTCACGGGGAGCAGGACATGGAGACCAGTTCAGAGTCGAAGATCCAGGAAGTCAGCCAGAATTTGGGGGTTCCTCCTTCCACCATCCGCTTCTGGGAAGGCGAGTTTCCCGAATTCGTCAGGCCCCGGCGGACGGCCGGCGGACAGCGGCGCTATTCGGAGCGGGACGTGACGAACCTTTCGCAGATCAAGGAACTGCTCCATATCAACAACCGCACCATCGACCAGGCGCGGCGAATCCTCAAGAAGGGAAATGCGGACATGGACACGATCAATTGGGAAAAGCAGTCGATCTTGATCACCGGCGGCACCGGTTCCTTCGGAAAACATTTTTGCAGGGTCATGATGGAGCGCTACCGCCCCCGGGTTCTCCGCGTCTACAGCCGCGACGAGCTGAAGCAGCACGAAATGCGGCAGGTCTTCGGGGAAGAGATGGTCCGGTACTTCATCGGAGACGTCCGCGATGCGGACCGTCTGCGGCGGGCGATGGAAGGATGCGACCTCGTCGTCCATGCCGCCGCCCTCAAACAGGTCCCCTCCTGCGAATACAACCCCTTCGAGGCGGTCAAGACGAACATCCACGGCGCCGAGAACATCATCGATGCCGCCATCGACGTCGGGGTCAAGAAGGTCGTGGCGCTCAGCACCGACAAGGCCGTCAACCCCGTGAACCTCTACGGGGCAACGAAACTCTGTGCCGACAAGCTCTTCATCCAGGGCAATTCCTACTCCGGCTCCCGCGGCACCCGTTTCAGCTGCGTCCGTTACGGGAACGTCATCGGCAGCCGCGGCAGCGTCATCCCGCTGTTCAAGGAACAGAAGAAGACCGGCAGGATCACGATCACCGACGTCCGGATGACGCGTTTCTGGATCACGCTCGACCAGGCCGTCGATCTCGTCGTCCGCGCCTTCTGCCAGATGCAGGGAGGCGAGATCTTCGTCCCGCGTATCCCCAGCATGAAGATCACGGACCTGGCCGAGGCGGTCGCCCCCGATTGCGAGGTCATCAACACCGGCATCCGTCCGGGCGAAAAGCTGCACGAAGTCCTGATTACGGAAGAGGAGGGACGCCACGCCGTCTCCTACGAAGGGATGTACGTCATCCTTCCCAACTATCCCTGGTGGGAGCGCCAGAACTACAAGGGCGGCGATCCTCTCCCTGAAAACTTCTCCTACGTGAGCAACAGCAACGATCAATGGCTTTCCGTAGGTGAACTGCGCAGGATGATTTGCGGGTCGTCGGCGGAAAAGGATCCGACGGCTCAGTTCCTCTCCACCCTGCACAGGCTCAACGAAAAGGTCGTACTGAACATGGTCAATGCCGAGGAGGGCTTCGCGGAGCTTCCCCTGGCGGAAGGAGCCGGAGCGAGATGATCACCATCCCCTTGAGAATCCCCAGAAGGGCCAAGTGGAACGGTCCCTGCGACAGAAGCCCCGTCATTCCCTATGGACGGCAATCCGTCGACGAGAACGACATCGACGCCGTCGTGCGGGTCCTGGAATCGGACTGGCTGACAACGGGACCTTCCGTCGAGGAGTTCGAAAACGCCTTTGCGGCCTCCATCGGGGCCCGATACGCCGTAGCCGTCTCGAGCGGCACGGCCGCCCTGCACGCCGCCATGTACGCAGCCGGGATCGGACCGGGCGATCCCGTGATCGTCCCGCCGCTGACGTTTGTCGCCACGGCCAACGCCGTGCTCTACCAGGGCGGTCATCCGATCTTCGCGGACGTCGACCCGGCAACGCTGCTGCTCGACCCCGCGGCGGCGGAGGAATGCGTCTCCGATCGGACCCGCGCCCTCGTCGCCGTCGATTACGCGGGACAGCCCTGCGATTACGACGCCCTCCGCGCCCTTGCCGACCGGCACGGGCTGGTCCTCATCGCCGATGCCTGCCATTCCCTGGGCGCCGAGTACAGGGGAAGAAAGACGGGAACGCTCGCGGACCTCACCGTCTTCAGTTTCCATCCCGTGAAGCACATTACGACCGGAGAGGGCGGAATGATTACGACGGACCACGCCGTCCTCGCAGACAAGATGCGCCGTTTCCGCAATCACGGCATCGACACCGATCACCGGCAAAGGTCGGAGAGCGGGACCTGGCAATACGGGATGATGGACCTCGGCTACAATTATCGCCTCAGCGACATCGCGTGCGCGCTGGGGACAAGCCAGCTCCGCAGGCTTCCGGACATCCTGTCGCGGCGCCGTGAGATCGCCGCGGCATACGATCGGGCCTTCTCGGGATGGGAGACGCTCCGGATTCCGGCGACATCGCCTGACGTACGTCACGCCTATCATCTCTACCCGGTGCGCTACCGGGCGAACGGCGCCGGCGGCGACCGCGGAAATTTCTTCCGCCTCCTGCGGGAGCAGGGGATCGGGGCCAACGTCCACTACCTGCCCGTCCACCTTCACCCCTACTATTCGAAACGCTACGGATACCGGCGCGGCGATTACCCCGTTGCCGAATCCGCCCACGACGAGCTGATCAGCCTCCCCATCTTTCCGGCCATGACGGACGAGGACCTGAGCCGGGTGATCGAAGCCGTTCGGCGGGCCGCGTCCCGCGATGCGGGCAAGGAGCAGGCATGAAGAACCGATCCGTACGCGCCAAGGACCCGCAGAGGCCGCGCATCCTCGTGATCGGGTGCGGTTCGATCGGAAAGCGCCACATCTCGAACCTGATCGCCCTGCGCGCGGGGGACATCCGCGCCTGCGACGGAGCGACGGAGCGGGCGCGGGAGACCGCGGCCCGGTTCGGGATCGAGGCCGGAACCAGCTTCTCGGCGGCCTGGAAATGGAATCCGGATATCGTCCTCATCGCGACGCCGCCGTCTTCGCACGTCGAACTGGCCCTCGAGGCGGCCCGGCGCGGCTGCGACCTCTTCATCGAAAAACCCCTCTCCGACCGGACGGGCGGAATCGGGGAACTGACCCGGCTGGTGCGGAAAAGCGACCTCGTCAGCATGGTGGGATGCAATCTGCGCTTCCATCCCGGGCTCGTGCGCGTGAAACAGCTCCTGGAGGAGAGGAAGATCGGTCGGGTGGTGTCGGCCAGCGTCGAATTCGGCCAGTACCTGCCGGACTGGCACCCGACCGAAGACTACCGGACCGGCTACAGCGCGCGCGTCGACCTCGGCGGGGGCGTCATCCTCGACGCCATTCACGAGATCGATTACATCCGCTGGCTGATCGGCGAGGTCAAGTCCGTCGCCTGCATGGCAGGCATTTTCAGCAGCCTCGAGATGCGGACGGAGGACACGGCGGCGATGCTGCTGTACTTCAACCGCGGGGCCGTGGGGGAAGTCCACCTCGACTACGTCCAACGCGCCTACAGCCGCCGCTGCAAGATCGTCGGCGAGGAGGGCACGATCGCCTGGGACTTCACGGCCGGGACCGTCCGCTGGTTTGCAGCCGGCGACGGCTGCTGGCGCACTTTCCGCACCCCCCGGGCCTGGGACGTCAACCGCATGTATGTCGACGAAATGCGTCACTTCCTCGCTTCCCGGGCCGGCCGCACGCGGACCTGCCTCGACGTCGCCGAGGCCGCGCGCGTCCTCGAGATCGCCTTCGCCGCAAAACGTTCGGCGAAATCCAACGCATTCGTGCACATGGAAGGTCGTTGAGAATGGAGAGGAGCAAACCTTTGCGCAAGAAGCCCCATGTCGTCGCCGTGGTTCAGGCCCGGATGGGTTCGAGCCGTCTGCCGAACAAGGTCCTGGAGCCGATCCTGGACAAGCCGATGCTGCAGCATGTCGTCGAGCGCGTCAGGCAGGCGCGGACCGTGGAGAGGGTCGTCGTCGCCACGACGGACCGTTCCGCGGACGACGCCGTCGAAGCGTTCTGCCGGGCCCGCCGCATCGACGTCTTCCGCGGCAGCGAAGACGATGTCCTGGACCGCTTCTATCGCGCCGCCGCCGAATTCCGCGCCGACGTCGTCGTGCGGATCACCGCCGACTGCCCGCTGATCGATCCCGCCGTCGTGGACAAGGTCGTCCTCCGCGGGTTCGCCGGGGACGTCGACTATGTGACGAACCGCCTCCGCTACACCTATCCGGACGGCCTGGACGTCGAGTCCTTTTCCTTCGCAGCGCTGGCGCAGGCCTGGAAAGAGGCGCGCCTGCCCGCGGACCGCGAACACGTGACGAGCTACATTCGCAACCCCCGGCGTTTCCGCATCGCCGGCGTCGAAAACGAAACCGATCTGTCGCCCCGCAACCTCCGCTGGACCGTCGACGAACCGGCGGACCTGCAGTTCGTGCGCGCCGTCTACGAGCGGCTCGGCGGCAACGGCAACCGCTTCGGTTTGCAGGAAGTCCTCGCCCTCCTGGACCGCGAGCCCGGCATCGCGCAGATCAACGCCGACGGCGTCCGCAACGAGGGGTTCTACAAGTCCCTGGCCCGCGAAACGGCGCTGCCGCCGCGTTCGCGAAGCCTCACGAAATCCCTGGCCCTCCTCGCGCGCGCCCGGCGGGTCATCCCCTCGTGCACGCAGACCATGAGCAAGGGGCCGACGCAGTTTGTCCAGGGGGTTGCACCCGCATTTCTCGCCCGCGGAAAGGGCTGCCGCGTCTGGGACGTCGACGGGAACGAGTACATCGACTACCCCCTGGCGCTGGGCCCCGTGATTCTCGGACACGACTACCCCGCCGTGACGGAAGCCGTGACCCGGCAGATGGCGGACGGAACGTCCTTCTCCCTCCCCCATCCCTTGGAGGTGGAAGTTGCCGAGATGCTGACGGAGGTCATTCCCTGCGCGGAGATGGTCCGCTTCGGGAAGAACGGCTCCGATGCGACCGCCGGCGCCGTCCGCGCCGCGCGCGCCTTCACGGGCAGGGACGTGATCGCCTGCTGCGGCTATCACGGCTGGCAGGACTGGTACATCGGATCGACGACAAGAAACCGCGGCGTTCCGGAGAGCTGCCGCGCCCTGACGGCCCCCTTTTCCTACAACGATATCGCCTCGGCGGAGCGGATCTTCCGCGAACACCCGGACCGCGTGGCGGCGGTCATCCTGGAGCCCGTCGGCATCGCCGCACCGCAGGACGACTTTCTCGAAAGGCTGCGGGATCTGACGAGCCGGGAAGGGAGCGTGCTCGTCTTCGACGAGATGATCACCGGCTTCCGCATGGCCCTGGGCGGCGCCCAGCAGCACTTCGGCGTGACGCCCGACCTCGCCTGCTTCGGCAAGGCCATCGCCAACGGATACCCGCTGTCCGCGGTCGTCGGCAAACGCGAGATCATGTCCCTTTTCGACGAGGTGTTCTTTTCCTTCACCTTCGGCGGCGAGGCGCTTTCCCTGGCCGCCGCGAAGGCGACGATTCTCGAGATGCAGCGCCGCAACGTCGTCGGTCACCTTTGGGAACAGGGACGGAAGCTGCAGGACGGCTACAACGTGCTGGCGCAGGCCTTCGGGGTCGGGGCGTACACCGATTGCCGCGGTTACGCGCCGCGGACCGTCATCGGCTTCCGCGATGCGACGGGGGCGGAATCGCTTCTGTACAAGAGCCTTTTCCAGCAGGAGTGCCTCAAGCGCGGCATCCTCTTTGCAGGCGCCCAGAACCTCTGTCTCCTGCATACCGACGCCGACATCGACGAGACGCTGCGCGCATACCGCGCCGCGCTGGAGATCCTCGCGGACGCAATCCGCTGCGACGACGTCGCCGCACGGCTGGAAGGCGAGCCCGTCCAGGCCGTCTTCCGGAAGGCATGAAGATGGGCGGAACCCTCCTCATCCGCGCCGACGGCAACGAACGGATCGGCACGGGCCATGTGATGCGCTGCATCGCGCTGGCGCAGGCCTGGCGGGAACTGGCCGGAGACGTCTTCTTCGCGTTCGGCTCGGCGTCGTCGGCGATGGAAGGGCGTCTGGCCAGCGGGGGGATGAAGGCGGCGGTCCTGAACGCAGCGACAGGGGGAAACACGGACGCCCGGAAGACGGCCGCCCTCGGCAGGGAGATCGGTGCTTCCTGGGTGGCCGTGGACGGATACGCCTTCGGCGCCGCCTATGTCGCGGCGGTCCGCAGCGGGGGGCTGCCGGTGGCGCAGATCGACGACAACGGCGTCGCGGGGCGGTATGAGGCCGAGATCGTGATCAATGCGAATCTCTACGCCCGGGAGGACCTCTACCCGACGACAGGAAGAAGGACCCGCCTCCTCCTGGGGAGCCGCTTCGCGATGATCCGCCGAGAATTTCTGGAACGGAAGGCCGACCGGAAAAGGGTTCGCGCCGAGGCCGGCCGGATCCTCGTGACCATGGGCGGCGCCGATCCGCTCGGACTCGGCCCGACGACGATCCGCGCCCTGCGGGGCCTCGCAACGGCTGGCGTGGAAGTCCGCACCGTCGTCGGCCCCGCCAGCCCGGACGAGGCGCGCTGCCGTGAAGAAATGCGCGCGGCCTCTCTGCGCGGCGAAGTGATCCCGGCGGCGGAGAACATGGCGGAGCACATGGCCTGGGCGGATGTCGCCGTCGCCGCCGCGGGAAGCACCTGCTGGGAAATGGCCTGCCTGGGCCTGCCGGCGCTTCTGGTGGTCGCGGCGGACAACCAGGCCCCGATCGCCGCGTCCCTGCACGAGGCCGGGATCGCCCTGAACCTGGGCCGGCCCGACCGCACGCTCGCATCCCGGATCGCGGCAGCGGCGGAGGGCCTGCTGAACGACGCCGCGGCGCGGCGGGAGATGCGGCGCCGGGGACGGAAGCTGATCGACGGGCGCGGTGCGGAACGGATCGTCAGGACCCTGATGAAACGACGGAAAGGAAAGGTCGCGTGAGGATCGTCTTCTTCGGCAACAACCGGGTCGGCTGGCAGGTCCTGAGGCACCTGCAGGAAGCCGGCGAAGAGATCGCCGGGTTCGTTCTCCACCCGCCGGAGCGGCGCAAGTTCGGCGGGGAGATCCTCGCGGACGCCGCGGCGCCCGATGCCCTTCTCGACGGATCACGGCTCTCCGATCCCGACGTTTTCGGGCGTCTCCGGGACCTGCGGCCCGAGATGGGGGTCAGCGCCTTTTTCGGCTATCTCCTCCGGAGAGAGATCCTAGATCTCTTTCCACGGGGCGTGATCAACCTCCACCCCGCCCTGCTGCCCTACAACCGCGGCGCCCATCCGAACGCCTGGAGCATCCTCGACGGAACCCCGGCCGGCGCAACGATCCACATGGTCGACGAGGGGATCGACACGGGGGACATCCTCGCGCAGCGCGCGGTGGCGGCCGATCCGACCGACACGGCCGAGACGCTGTACCGAAAACTGGAGGAGGCCTGCATCGGACTCTTCGCCGATTCCTGGCCTGCGATCCGGACCGGCTCCCTGCCGCGCCGGTCCCAGTCGCCTTCCTGCGGGACCTTCCACAGGGTTCGCGACCTGGAAAGGCTGGCGGAGATCGATCCCGAGGCATCCTATCCCGCGGGACGCCTCATCGACCTGATCCGGGCGCAGACCTTCCCGCCCTACGGCGGCGCCTTCGTCCGGCGGAACGGACGGAAGATCTACCTGCGTATGGAACTGCTGGACGAAGAATCCCTGAAAGGACCTGTCCATGGAAACGGGCATCCGGATCGGTAACCGCTTCGTCGGCCGCAACCGGCCCGTCTACATCGTGGCCGAGATGTCGGCGAACCATCACAACGACTTCCGCGAGGCGGTGCGCATCGTCGAGGCCGCCAAGGAAGGGGGCGCCGACGCGGTGAAGATCCAGACCTACCGGGCGGATTCGCTGACCATCGATTGCGGCGGCGAGGCCTTCCGCATCAAGGACACCCTCTGGAACGGCCGGACGCTCTACGACCTGTACGCCGAAGCGGCCACGCCCTGGGAATGGCAGCCGGAATTGAAGGAGACCGCCGGACGGCTGGGCATGGATCTGTTCTCGTCTCCCTTCGACGATGCGGCGGTCGATTTTCTGGAGCGCATGAACGTGCCGGCCTACAAGGTGGCCTCCTTCGAGATCGTGGACATCGGACTGATCGAAAAGATGGCGGCGACGGGCAAGCCGCTGATCCTCTCGACGGGCATGGCCTCGGAAACCGAGATCGCCGACGCCCTTCGTGCGGCGCGCCGCGCCGGCTCTACGGAGCAGATGCTCCTCAAGTGCACGAGCGCCTATCCCGCACCGCCGGAATCGATGAACCTGCTGACCATCCCCGCCATGGCCGCGACGTTCGGCGTGCCGGTGGGGATTTCCGACCACACCCTGGGCACCGCCGTCCCCGTCGCGGCCGTCGCCCTCGGCGCCTGCCTCGTGGAAAAGCATTTCACGCTTTCCCGGAGCGTGGCGGGTCCGGACAGCGCCTTTTCCCTGGAGCCGCAGGAATTCCGGACGATGGTCGACGCCGTTCGGACCGCGGAGAAGGCCCTCGGCGAGGTCCGTTACGGAATCGGGATCGCCGAAGACCAGAGCCTGGTCTTCCGCCGCTCCCTGTTCGTCGTGGCGGACGTGAAGACCGGCGAGACGTTCACCGGAGAGAATCTCCGTTCCATCCGCCCCGGCTACGGACTGCCGCCCAGGCACCTGCCGGGCATCCTGGGCAGAAAGGCCCGGATCGACATCGACCGGGGAACGCCGCTCGACTGGCACATGATCGAAGAAACGCGTCATCAAGCAGGCGGAAGCCTGGAGAGGGAGGGCTGACTTCATGAAGGATCTCAAGCGCTGCAGCCGCTGCGTCCTGCCGGAAACCCACGAAACGATCATTTTCGACGAAGCGGGGGTCTGCAACATCTGCCGCCAGCAGGAATTCAAGCAGAAGGCGATCGACTGGGGCGTGAAGAAGCGGGAGCTCGATCAGCTGATCGCGTCGTACCGCGGCAAGGCCGACTACGATTGCATCGTCCCCTTCAGCGGCGGCAAGGACAGCACGTGGACGCTGCACTACCTCGTGAAGGAGTACGGCCTGAAGCCGCTCGTGGTCCGCTTCGATCACGGGTTCCTCAGACCGAACGTCATCGAAAACACCCTGCGGACCGCCAGGGCCCTGGGGGTGGACGTGCACCACTTCACGCCCAACTGGCGCGTCGTCCAGAAACTGATGCTCCAGAGCTTCCTCGAGAAGGGCGACTTCTGCTGGCACTGCCACACGGGGATCTTCGCCTACCCCATGCGGGTGGCGGTCAACTGCCGCGTGCCGCTGGTGATCTGGGGAGAGCCCTCCTCGGAATACACCGCCTATTACAGTTACGACCAGCCCGAAGAGGTCGACGAGAAGCGCTTCAACCGCTACATCAATCTGGGGATCGGCGCCGACGACATGTTCGTCCGTCTCGAGGGAATGGTGGACAGCCGCGACCTCGACCCCTTCCGCTATCCTCCGCTCAAGGAGCTGCGGAAGCTCGACTACCGCTCCGTGTGCCTGGGATCCTTCATCCCCTGGGACGTCAAGAAGCAGTCGGCGATCATCCGGGATGAACTGGGATGGAGGGGCGACGAAGTGGAGAACGTCCCGCCCGGTTACGACTATGAGAAGATCGAATGCTGCCTGCAGGGCGTGCGCGATTATATCAAGTATATCAAGCGGGGCTACAGCCGTCCCACGCACCTCGCTTCCATCGACATCCGGAACGGCCGCCTCTCCCGGGAGGAGGCCCTGGAAACGATCGCGGAATATGAGGGCCGGAGGCCGCCGAGCCTGGACCTCTTCCTGAAATTCGTCGGCCTCACGGAGGCGGAGTTCCTCGGCATCGCAAAAAGCCACATGGTTTCCCCCTACCGGCACGACGAGCGCCTGGTGAAAGAAGGGAAGCGGGTTGCCGATTTCGACCGCTGGCCGCGGTGCGGCGGCATGCCCCGCGACGAGGCCACGGTGCAGCTCGAACGTTTTCTGCGGCGCGACTGCGGACGCGCGGCAGCCGCAGCGGGATGAAGATCATGGTGGGTATCGTCGACTACGGCATGGGAAACCTCCTCTCCGTCCGGCACGCCCTGGAGTCTCTCGGTGCCGATACGGCCATCCTTGCCGATCCGGAGGAACTGGCGGATGCGGACCGCCTCGTCCTGCCCGGCGTCGGCGCCTTTGCGGAGGGGATCCGCCGCCTGCGCGAAACCGGTCTCGCCGATGCCCTCGGAAAGGCGGTGAAAGGCCGCCTCGTCCCGATCCTCGGCATCTGCCTGGGCATGCAGCTCATGGCCCGGCGAGGTTTCGAGGGCGGCGTCCACGACGGCCTCGGCTGGTTCGACGGCGACGTCGTCCGTCTCCCGCAGGAATCGGCGGACGTCCGGCTGCCGCACGTCGGCTGGAACGACGTCTCTCCGCGGACGCAAAGCGTGCTTTTCCGCGGTCTGCCGGCCTGTGCCGATTTTTACTTCGTCCATTCCTATCACCTGCGCTGCAGGGACGGCCGGGATGTCGAAGCCGCGTGCGAATACGGCGTTTCCTTCGCGGCCGCCGTGCGAAAAGACCATGTCTTCGCGACGCAGTTTCACCCCGAAAAGAGTCAGGACCACGGCCTCAGGGTCCTGGAGAATTTCCTGCAATGGAGGCCCTGAGACGATGCTGAAGCGAAGACTCATTCCGAAACTTCAGATGAAGACGAGCCGCTTCGGAGCGACGGCCCGGAGGGTGCTCGTCACGACGATCCGCTTCGACCGGGTCATCGAAATCGGCGATCCCGTCTCGCAGGCGAAGATCTACGAAGCGCAGGCCGCGGACGAGCTGATCTTTCTCGATCTCGACGCCTCGGCGGAACACCGCGACACGCTCATGGACGTCGTCCGGCGTGCCGCGGAAGAGATCTTCGTCCCGTTCACCGTCGGGGGCGGCGTGCGCTCCATCGCCGATTTCCGCAGGCTGCTCGCCGGTGGGGCCGACAAGGTCAGCGTCAACACGGCCGCCGTGCAGAGACCGGACCTGATCACGGAAGCGGCGGACACCTTCGGGGTCCAGTGCGTGGTCCTCGCCATCGATTACCGGCGGAACAGCGACGGGACCGGCCGCGTCTGGACCAAGGGCGGCCGGGAGGAGACGCGCCTCGATCCCCTGTCCTGGGCGGAAGAAGGCGAGCGCCGCGGCGCCGGCGAGATCCTCCTCACCGCCATCGACCGCGACGGGACGGGGCAGGGACTCGACCTCGAGATGACGCGGAAGGTCGCCGAGCGCGTATCGATTCCCGTCATCGCATCGGGCGGCTGCGGCCTGGCCAGCCACTTCGTGGACGGCTTCTTCGAGGGAAAGGCGGACGCCGTTTCCGCGGGAACCTATTTCTGTTTCAAGGATGAAAATCCGATGCAGACGCGGTCGCGAATCAAGAACGCGGGCATTCCCATCCGCCTGCACACATGAAAGGAACGCCGTGAACGCCGCAGTACCCGAATACGAAGGAACCACGCGGGGCCGGGCAGGACAGGAGAAACCCCTGCCGCGACATTTCCTCGAGGGAGAGAGGATCTATCTGCGGGACGTGCGCCTCGCCGACGTCGGCGAGGCCTATTTCCGCTGGCTCAACGACCCCGAGGTCACGCAGTTTCTCGAAATCCGCTACATCCCTCATTCCATCGAGGACATCCGGCGTTTCGTCGAGGAAAAGAACGTCAGGCCCGACGAGATCTTCCTCGCCATTTGCCTCAAGGAGGGCGGCCGCCACATCGGAAACATCAAATTGGGCCCCGTCAACCGGATCCACCGTTTTGCGGACATCAGCCTTCTGATCGGCGAAAAGGAATGCTGGGGCAGGGGTTATGCGACGGAGGCGATCGCAACGGTCGCCCGCTTCGCCTTCGACGTTCAAAACCTCAACAAGCTCCGCGCCGGATGCTATTCCGGAAATCGCGGTTCGGAAAAGGCGTTTCTCAAGGTCGGATTCAGCCGCGAGGGATGCCTGAAGAACCAATGGATGACCGGAGGGGGCTTCCAGGATGAAATTCTCCTGGGGTTGTGGCGCGGCGACTGGAAAGACATGCACCATCAGCAGAACGGAATTCCTTCAGGGGCAAGCATATGACGGACGCGTTGAGCATCTGGATTGTCGGGAAAGATCGCGGCGACAGCCTTCCGGCCTGCATTGAAAGCTGCCGGAAGCTTGCACGGGACATCCGGTACCTGGACATGGATTCGAGCGACGGCAGCACGGCCGTTGCCGGATCACGGGGGATACCGGTCATGGCCGAAGCGCGGCCTACCCCCGAATTTCTCGCAAAGGCGGAAGAGGACTGCCGGACCCCCTGGGTGCTTTTCCTCCGCCCGGAGGAAACCGTGTCAGTGGCCCCGAACTTCTCCGCCGATTCCTGTCTCGCCGATCAACGCGCCCGGGGCTTCAGCCTCGTGATTCGGGAAGAGGTGCCGAAGGAAGGGATGAGGGAATTCCAGTGGATCAGGCAACGTGAGGAACTGGAAACGGACAGTCCCGGCGTCTCCCTGCCGGTGATAGAAATCCGCCTCGTCCGCAGGTCGCTCTTCCGCCGTCTGCTCAAGCTGATGATGACGCGCTCCGGGGACGATTGCTTTCCCTTCGAAAGCAACGTCCTTCGGGAAATCGATGTTTCCTCCGTCTCCACCCCCGACCGAAAGGGCGACGAGACGAAGGACCGCAAGGAAACGGAAATGAAGTTTCTCAGGGGCGAGTTGTCCTGCGACACGACGGACGGAGACAAGCTGGAGGAGTTCAGCGACAGATTCCTCATCTTCAGCGTCCTGACCATGGAGGACGTGCCGCGGTATTACCGGGGACTGGAAAAGGGTTTCGGGAGCGAGCGAATGTACCTCACCATGCTCCACTACCTGGCGAAATTCGGGCGATTCCGCGAAGCCGTCGAATTCTTCCAGCGATGGGAAAAGAGCTGGGGATTCTTCGACTCTCCGGTACCGTATCGCATCGCAGGATTTCTCTATGCCCATCTGCTGGAAATGGACGAGGCGGTCCGGTGCTATCTCCGATACCTCTCCTCGGAGCATCGGGACGCCCGCGCCGAAGTCCTGTCGTTTCTGGGCAAGGCCTACCTGCTGCAAGGCCGGAGAGAAGAGGCCGTCGAGGTCCTGGAACGTTCCCAATCCCTGCAGTACAACCCCTTCGATCACCGGCTTCTGGCCGTCGTCACGAGTCCCGGCTGGCGAGCGGCAAGGCTTTCCGTCTGCATCATCGCCCGCGACGAGGAAAATACGCTTCCCCGAACCCTGCAATCGGTCGCGGGGATCGCCGACGAAGTGATCCTCGTCGATACGGGGTCCAAAGACGGTACGCGGGACATCGCCGCCGCGTCCGGGTGCCGGGTGATCGGCTCTCCCTGGCAAGACGACTTTGCAGGGGCCCGCAATGCCGGCCTCCGCGAGGCAACGGGAGATTACATCCTCTGCCTGGATGCAGACGAGTTCATCGATTCCCGGGAGCGCCTCAAGTTCGCCCTGTTCAAGCAAATCCTGCCTCGCGAGCGACATCTGGCATTCCGCACCAGGATCGAGGCGGAAGAGCCGGAAGAGGAGATGCTCGTCATGCTTCACCTCCCGAAGCAGACGCAGGCGGATTGTCCGGTCCGCATCTTTCCTGCGCAAAGGAACGTCTTCTTCGAATCCCCCGCATTCGAAACCGCGGAACGGTCGCTGGCGGACCTCGGCATCGAGGTCAAGTGGAACGACGTCTTCAAGGTCACGCATGCGCGGCAGGACCGCCCGCGCCGGGAGCGGCGGAAAGACGCCGCCGTGCGCGCCGCGTTTTCCTTCACCGACGTCCTGGATATCGCCTGGAAGGGATTCGTGCATTTCCTTGCTGCCGGCGATCTTGCCTCTGCCCTGCCGTGGCTCGAGCGCTGCAATCTCGAGGACGTGAAATTCGCCGCAAGAATCGTCAGTCTTTACGCCCTTTATGAAGTCGCCGGCCTGGATTTTTTCCTGCAGCGGATGCTGGACCGATTCCCCTCCTCCGTGGAGCTGCAGGTGGCCGCCGCCGACTATCGGACGGCCCAATGCCGCCACGGGGATGTCGTTTCCCTCCTGGAACCTCTTCTCGAGGCGGAGGAGTTGGGCCGGGACCGTCAGCAGTCCGCACGCGCGCGGTTCCTGGACGGTCTCTCCCTTCTGGAGACGGGCGACCTGGAAAACGGCGTTTGCCGCATCGCCGACGCCCGGGATCTCGATCCCTGGAATCTGCGCTACAAGATCGGCGGGATTTACGCGCTGGCCAAAGCCGGCCATTGGGAAGGCGTAGCCCGCGCCGTCGAGGACGTCGGGGCCGCGGCAGGCGTTCCCGGGACGCCGTCCCTGTCCGATTTTTCCGGGCTGGCGCTGCGTCTGATCGAAATCAGCCGTCATTTTCTCGAGACGGGAAAACGCCGGGAATGCAGCCTCCTTCAGAAAGTGGCTGAAATGATCGTCCATCCCCAGGACCCGACGGTCGCGCCTCCGTCCCCGGCACCGGCAATCCAGCCGTGCTGAAACGAGAAAGGAGTCTCTTCATGCCGCAAACGGCACTCTTTGCCAGGAACATGAATGCGCTGCAGAAGCGCTATCCCCGTCTGGCCGAACGGGTGAAGGATCTCCGTCCGGACGCCGGGAAATATCGGTTTGTCCGTGCCCGGAACGGGCAACCCAATCTTCTTGTCGCCGACGACCACCGTTTCCAGATGCTCTACGATCCGGAAGATCCGTGGGGCGCTTCCCTGGCCCATCTCAAGGCGCTGAAGATGAACTTCGTGCCCATCGCCGTCTTTCTCGGTCTCGGTCTCGGGTATCACCTCCACCTGTTCACGAGAAATTTCGCGGAACGGCTGGGAACGAAAAAAATCCTGGTGTTTGAGGAGAATCGCGATTTCCTGAGGCTTGCCGTGGAGACGATCGATCTCTCCGAAATCTTCCTGCATCCGGATGTCCAGTTCTTCGTCGGCGAAGACATCGAAGAAGCCTATCTGACCCTGCGGCAGGACGTCGTCATGGACAAGGGGGTCTTCAATTTCATGAAGTCCACCAAAGTCATCCCCCTGGCCCCCCATGTGCGGAGGAACCCCGATTATTACCGCCGGGCGCTCGACGTCACAAAACGCGCCTTCTCGCAGACCATGATCATGGCGGGAAACGATCCCATCGATTCGTTCATCGGGATGGACAACCTCCTCATGAACATCCGGCACATCGTCAACAATCCGGGCATCAACCGTCTTTTCGGACGGTTTCAAGGCCTGCCCGCCGTGACCGTCGGCGCCGGCCCCTCCCTGAACAAGAACATCCACCTGATTCAGAAGGTCCGGGAGAAGGCCCTGATCATCTGCTGCGACGCGAGTTTCAAGCCTCTCATGAAGCGCAACATCCGGCCGCACCTTGTCGTGAGCCTGGAGAGGACGGACGGCACGGAATACTTCTTTGACGGCGTCCCGGACTTCGAAGACATCTATCTTGCCATCTGCCCCCTGATCCGGCCGCAGTCGTTCGACAGCTTCCGGGGCGAAAAGATCATCGTCCACCGGACCTTTTCCCATTTCAACTGGCTCCATCTCGACAAAGGCGCCCTGGCCATCGGCCCCTGTGTCGGCAACATGGCCTACAAGGTCGCCCACGCGCTCGGATGCGACCCCATCATCATGATCGGACAGGATCTCGCCTTTGCCGCGGACGGCGATACGCACGTGAAGGACATGCCCTTCGGCGAACGCGACGAGAACTATCACGAAAAAGTCCTCGAAGTGGAGGGCAACGACGGGAAGCCGATCAAGACCTCCAGGGCATGGGACATCTTTCGGGGATCCTACGAAGAGGACATCCGGGCCAATTCCGGGATCACGATCAATGCGACGGAAGGCGGCGCCAGGATCCGCGGGGCCCGCATCATGACGTTTCAGGAGGCGATCGACGGTTACTGCCGTGAAGACCGGCACCCCCTGTCGATCATCAAGAAGGCCCTGGCGGGTTTTCGCGATCAGTTGAATGCACGGGAGGACTACGAGGCCCTTCTGAAACGGATCGATCACACCCATGCGGCACTGGACGCACTGACGGTTCGATTTCAGGAGCTGCTGGCAACGGCAAGGGCCGTGCAGCGGGACCAGATTGTTCCGTTCATAAATTCCGGCGCACCCCTCGACCGGAAGATCGTCGACGACGTGATCGAGAGATTTCTGGTCATCCTGAACGAGTTTCTCCGGGATCAGGATGTCAACGACATCATGCTGCACACCCTCCAGCCGCACGGCATCTGGTTCTCCAACAAATTCAATTTCCTGCCTGATCTTTACACCGACGGGGACTGCCGCGCCGCCGCGCAGGTGCTCATGGTCCGCGAGTGGCTCGGCGTGACGGGACAACTCTTCGTCTCCACCATGGAAGCCCTTGCCAAGGGACGGGCCTCTGTCATCAAAGACCTGCAGGAGCTGCAAAGTGCCGCGTGAAGGATCCGCCGCAACAGTACCGGGCGACTTGCGACGGCAGGGCCTTCCCGAACCGGCCGGCCTCCCGGTGGTGCGTCTCTTTCGAGCCGCCTCCGGGGACCTCACGGCCGCGAGGGTCGAACGCGACGGCGGCGAACGCCTCCTGCACAGCCGAATCGACCCGGTCGCGGAAGCGGAAGAATGGACCGGCTGGCAGCGGAGGGTCCGGAATACGGCAGTCGTGATCGGCGCGGGACTGGGCTATTGCGCCTGCGCGCTCGCCGGACGCCATCCCGGCATCACGGCGTTCTGGCTGGTGGAGTCCGACCCGCAACTGCTTCGCGCCGCTGCTGCGATACCTGCCTTCGTTCGACTCCTGAGAGACCGGCCCTGCCGACTGGTCGCGGGACGGGATCAGCGGGATCTGTGCAATCCCCTCCTGTCCGGGCTTGCCGGCGAGTTTTCTCTGCACATCACCCCGTCGGCGCCGGCCGTGGAACCTGCCCTGTACGGCGCCGTCACCGGCGTCCTCCAGCGGCGGCTCTACGAAATCCGCTCCGCGGGCGGAGATGACGCCGGCGGGACCGGGGCGCGCGCAAGGGCGCGTTCCGTCGATCTGCTGATCGAGGAAATGCTCGCGTGAAGATCCTCGTGATACGCACCCACCGGCTCGGAGACGTTCTTCAGCTCACACCCATGCTGGAAGGGATCGGGAAGACGCATCCCGATGCGAAGATCACGTTTCTGACATCGGAGGACCTCACGGATCTGCTGCGGGGACATCCCCGCGTCGACGAGATCGTTCCCTTCGCGGAAAAAAGATATCGCCGCCTCCTGAAAGCGGGTCCGGAAGCGCAGACGGCGGTCCGCCACGAAATCTACGAAATCGCCGAAAGGCTGCAGGCGGAGCGCTTCGACATGGTCATCAACCGCCAATACGAAGCCGGCGGGATCCTGGCGCACCTCTGCGGGGCGCCGGAAACAAGGGGAGGCAGCTACGCACCGGGACGCGGGCACTTTTTCGCCGACGGTCCCTCCGCCGAGCTTTTTTCCGCTGTCCGCGCGGACCGCCGGCGGAATCGGAGGAACCTGGCCGACTGGTCTCTCCGCATCGCCGGCGCACCGCCGGGGAGCGGCCGGATGTACCTGCACGTTCCGCCGCCGGACGTCCGCGAAGGGGACCGCCTGCTGGCTTCCGTGCGCGGAGCGCTTCCTCCCGTCGCCGTGCAGCTCGGCGCCGCCCGGTCATTCCGCTGCTGGGGAACCGACAACTTCCTCGGCGCGATCCGCCATTTGGCCGATTCCAGAGGGAGGCCGGTGGTCCTCCTGGGCAGCCCGGACGAGCGGGAACTTGCGGAACGCATCCTGACCGGCTGCGGCTCCCTCTCCGGCCGGATCGTCGATCTCGTCGGCAGGACAAGCCTGAAGACCTTAGGCGCCGTGTTGAGGCGCTGCGAAGTCCTCATCAGCGGCGATACCGGCACGGCCCATATGGCTGCGGCCGTCGGTACGCCGGTGATCGGCCTCTTTTTCGGCACGGCCTACCCTTGGGAGACGGCACCGTACGGAACGGGAAATTTCGTTCTCTTCGCCGACCTCCCCTGCGCCCCCTGCCTCGATCCTTCATCGTGCCGGAACGGTCAGGGATGCCGGAAGGCCATCCGGCCCGAGCACGTCTGCCGTGCCTGGGACATCCGGGAATCGCTGTCGCGGGGCGGCGGGTGCGCCGGCCGATGGGACGATCGCATCGTCCGTCTTCTCGTCAGCCGCGTTGACGACGGCGCGGAGATGACCCTGAACGATTTCAACGCGGTCGGGACGGACGATCCTGCCCTGCTCTTCCCTTCCCGGGAAAACCGGGCGCTCCGCCGGACTGACGGACCGGCGGGGGATTTCCGGCTCCTGGAAGAAAACGAGTCCCGGCTACGCGAGTCCCTCTGTCTCCATGAACGCTCGTGGGAAGACGCCTTTGCCGGCTACCTGGAGGTCTGGCGGCAATTGCTCGCACCCGGCGGTCCGGTAGAAGGCTCGTCCGACGGCGCGCGGATCGTCATGAACGCCCTCCCCCAGCTCTTCGAACAGGCCTCGTCGGCCCTCTCGGCGGGTGACCCCGTCGCCCTCGCCGATCTCGTCCGCTCCGGTTTCCGGCCGCTGAGGGAAGCCCTGGAGAACGGAATCGGCAGACCTTCCATCCCCTAGAACTTCCGCGATCGCATTCCCCGAGCAGGCCGGGAGCAACCCCCCGGCGATTGTCGAAACGCCTTGATCTGCAGGCTGCTCAGGATGGCCTGTATGCAAGACCCCTGAAACCTGATCTGCGAGGCGTACCGGTTGTACGTCGAACAGCGGGGGATGAAGGGAACCCGGGGACCGCCTCGACCGGCGCTGCTAAAGTTCAATTCCCGTTATTCCGATACTTCTTCCGGACGCGGTTCGCGTGCCATCCAGACTTCGCAGGAAAGGAGGGAAACGCCGACCAAGGGTCCGGGTCCCTGGGGATCCGGAAGACAGAACCGGCAAGGAAGCCGGAAAAACCCGGAGCGCCGGACAGGCGACGGGAAATACATCAAGGAGGATGAAAGGGTATGGGTCTTCGAATTCAGAACAACATCGCGGCAATGAATGCGCATCGTCAGTTGAGCATCTCCGACTCCGGCATGTCCAAGTCACTGGAGAGGCTCTCGTCCGGTTACCGGATCAACAAGGCCGCCGACGATGCGGCGGGCTTGGCCATTTCTTCGGGTTTCCGCGCCAACATCGCGAGCTTCAAGGTTGCTTCGCGCAACACCTCGGAAGCGAATGCGCTGTTGCAGGTGGCCGAAGGCGGTATGGAACAGATCGAAAACATGCTGACCCGGTTGAAGGAACTGGCCACCCAGGCCTCTTCGGCCAACGTCGGAACCAGCGAGCGCGTCAAACTGAACGCGGAAGGAAACGCGCTGATCTCCGAAATCGACCGGATCGCCAACGCGACCAAGTACGGCAGCACGAACCTCCTGGATGGCACCTTCGGGGCCGCCAAGACGGCAGCCAGCTATACGGGCGGCGATGCGAACATCAAGGTCTATGGCGACATGGCCTTCGTGTACTGCGCAGTCAGCGGAACCGTGGCAGGTATGACGGCGATGGGTCTCACGGTCAGTACGCTGCCCTCGACGCTGACCGCCGGCACCTGGACGTTCAGTTCTTCCGATGCAACGCACGTCGCCATCTACAACGGCTCCGTCAGGGAAGAAATCACCATGACGGCCTCGATCGACGGGTGCTCCAGCGCGATGACGCTGAACTTCGCAAACCTGGGCATCACCTTGACGGTCAATTGCTCCGTCAGCGACGATGCGTGGAGTGCGGCTCAGCTCGTCGTCAAGGATACCGGCGTCACCGGCCTGAATGTCGCGGGAGCGGCAACGGGCACGTGGACCTTTGCGGCGGCGGCGGACGGCTCCGTCACGCTCGGCAACGGGACGGTGTCGCAGACGATCTCCGACATCACGCCGGGCACGGCCGCGGCGTTGAACTTCGACGCGCTGGGCATCTCCTTCAACCTGGGCACCAACTACACCGAGAACGACCTCGAGGGCATCAGCTTCGTGGTCAGCTCCACGGGCAGCGGGTCCACCTTCCAGATCGGGGCGAACAACGACAGCAACAACCGCATCTCCCTGAGCGTCGGCAACGTCGTCGGTTCTTCGGCGAGCGGCCTGGGGCTGAGCTTCGACTACCTCGATACCGCGACGGAAGCCCAGGGCATGCTCGACCTGGTGGACAGCGCCATCAGCACGCTGGCCTCCCGCCGAGCCGACATCGGCGCCTCCATGAACCGGCTGTCCTACGCTGCGGCGAACCTCGCAACGTCGATCGAGAATACGGCGGCTGCGGAGTCGGTGATCCGCGACGTCGACATGGCGTCGGAAATGACAACCTTCACCAAGAACCAGATCCTGATGCAGGCCGGCATGGCGATGCTGGCGCAGGCCAACCAGGCCCCGCAGCTCATCCTGTCGCTGCTCCAGTAGGAGGAATCCCGGGTTCCTGGTGATCCTTACCGCGGCGGTCCCGTCTCTCCGAAAGGGGGCGGGACCGCCCCTTTTTTCCTCCTTGGTCTTGTCCTGGCTGGTTTCTTGCTTTCTCAAGGAAGTAGTTAAAGTTTCAGGCATTCTTTTCCGATAGAAAAAGGCAGAGACCGGCGGCGAAACAACCGGAAACCAGCATCCGGCGAGCCGCGTCAAAGGCCGGGCAGGCCCGGGCCAGGAGGATGTTTCATGGCCGTGAGCACCAATCTCGTCAGCGGTTTGAGCAGCGGCTTCGACTGGTCGGGCATGGTCGAGCAGCTGATCGCCCTGGAGCACCAGCGCGTCGACCTCGTTTCCGACAAGAAAACCGAATATGAGAACAAACTGACGGAGTGGCAGGGGGTCAACACGAAGCTGCTCGCCCTCAAGACGTCCGCAGCGGCCCTGTCGTCTTCGACGGCCTTCGACGTCTTCCGCACGGCCCTCGCTTCCAACACGGGCACGGCCGCCGCGGACCTGCTCTCCGTCTCGACGGACTCTGCAGCCGCATCCGGCACGTTCAGCCTCAAGGTGAACCGACTGGCCCAGGCGGAAAAAATTTCCTCCTCCGCCTTCACGTCAACCGATACGGCCCTCTCGATTGCCGGCGATATCCTGATCGCGGGAAAAGTGGTCAACATCGTCGCAACGGACACCCTGACCGACATCAGGAACAAGATGAACGCCGTCAACACGGGAAGCGCTCCCTCGCGGGTGACGGCCAGCATCGTCTCCCATTCCTCGACGGACTACCACCTGGTGCTGACGAGCGACGAAACCGGCGCAGAGGGAATCAGCGTTCTGGAGGCCTCCGCGGGGAACGCGCTCGGCAATCTCGGCCTCGTCTCGACGACCACGACGATCAAGAACACGACGAGCGACGGGGCGATGAGCGATCTCTTCGTGGATTCCAACACCGCCGTGGGTTCCCTCCTGGGGTTGACGAGCCCGCCCGGCGGCGTCTCCGTGACGATCGGCGGCCAGGCGGTGACGATCAATCTCGCGACACAGTCGATCACGACGATCGCAGCCGACATCGACGCCCTGGCCGGGATCTCGGCCTCCGTCGTCGCGGACACCGCCGACGGCGAAACGAAATACCGCATCGATATCAGCGGCACGACTTCCTTCCTGGACAACGGCAACGTCCTCCAGAGCCTCGGGATCCTCAAGGGGACCTACGGCACCATCGCCGAAGTCCTGACGGGAGGCAAGGCCAACACGACCGACGGGGCAGCCGCCATCTCGTCGACGACGCAATGGGATCAGATCTACGGGGCCAATGTCCAGGCCGGCACTTCCTTCACGGTGACGGGCCGGAAGCATGACGGCGCCGCCGTCTCGGGATCTTTCACGATTTCCTCGACCTCGGCCCAGGTCGGTGAGCTGTTGACGTACATCGAAGACACCCTGTTCTCGGGAACGGTCACGGCCACGATCGACGCCGCCGGGAAGATCCAGGTCACGGACAATACGACCGGCGACAGCCGGCTCGAGATCGACCTCGTCACGAACAACCCCGCCGGGGGCAGCCTCGACTTCGGGACCGTTTCCACCAGCACGGAAGGCAGAAACATGCAGCTGGCGGCAGGCGAGGACGCCGAGATCGAACTCGACAGCGTCGTCCTCACCTCCGCATCCAATACCGTCACCGGCGCCATCGCGGGAGTGACCATCGACCTCAAGGGCACAAACGAGGCAACGACGGTCACGCTCAAGATCGAACGGGACATCGATTCCATCCGCTCGAAGATCCAGGGCATGGTCACTTCCTATAACGCGATCATGTCGTATATCAGCACGCAGTTCAGCTACGACGAAGAAGCAAAGTCGACGGGCGGCATTCTCTTCGGCGACGGCACACTGTCCTCCGTAAAAACGGAACTCATCGGCATCGTGACCCGGAGCGTCACGGGCCTCTCGGGCGGCTACAACCGGCTGTCACTGGTGGGAATCGCCTTCAACGATCAGGCCCAGCTGGTTACCGACACGACGGTCCTGACGAATGCGCTGGAAACGAACTTCGACGAAGTGAAGAAACTCTTCGTTGCAGCCGGGTCGGCCGCCAATTCCGCGTTCCAGTACGTGAGCCATACCCCCGCGACGGAGGGCGGCGCTTATGCCGTTTCCGTCACGCAGGCAGCAACCCGCACGACGGTGACGGGCTCGGCGGTCCTCGCCGGGACGCTGACCGCACCCGAGACGATCTCGATCACAGACTACGCGTCGGGGCGGGCGGCGCAGGTGTCGCTGGCGGCGGGCATGGATCTCGACGACATCGTCAACGCCGTCAACTCCGAGCTTGCCAAGTCCTGTACGGAGGTTCTCGAAGGAAGCGTCGAGACGGGATTTTCCGCTGCAACGAGCTTCTCGGCAATTTCCGGCGCCGACAACGGCGACATCATCACCTTCAGCGGCAAGAGGCCGAACGGCCTGGGCTTTTCCGGAAGCTACACGGTAGACACGAACGATACGCTTCAGGATCTGCTCTCGACCGTCGAGGGCTTCTTCGACGAGGAGGCGACGGTGACGCTGAACGCCGCCGGCAAGCTCGTCGTCACGGACCGGTCCACGGGCGACAGCCTTCTCGAACTGACCCTGAACACCGCCTCCGTCTCGGGGCTCGACTTCGGTACGATCGCCGCCGTGACGGAAGGACGAAACGCCATGACGATCACGGCGTCCAGGACGGCCGACAGCCGCCTGCTCCTCACCCACAACGAGTACGGCACCGGCCATCCCATCGTCGTTTCCGAAACCGGCGGAACAGAGCTGGGATTGAACGACGCATCCCAGGTGTACGGCGTCAACGTGGCGGGGACGATCAACGGCGCGGCGGCAACCGGAAACGGTCAGTCCCTTACACTTGACGCCGACGGCAACAGCGCCGACGGCCTGTCGATCCTCTACACGGGAACGGATGCATCCTCCACCACATTCAACATGACGCTGGGAATCGCCGATCTCCTGGAGAGACAGCTTTCCCTCATCACGGACGCCGATAACGGCTATGTCGGCTTCAAGCAGACCTCGCTCCGGGACCGGATCGAAGCCTTCGAGACGCAGATTTCCCGGATGGAGGCCCTGCTCGAGCGCAAGCGGGAGGCCATGATCAACCGTTTCGTCCGGATGGAGACCGCCCTGAGCAAGATCCAGAGCCAGGGAAGCTGGCTGTCAAGCCAGCTCGATGCGTTGAATAACAATTCATAATGCCGGCAGGACGGGAACAGGGCCGGCTCATTTCGATGAAGGAGAAGAAGTCCATGTTTGGAAACGGCGCGAAAGACTACAGACGGATGGAAGTGGTGACGGCGGATCCCAAGCGGCTGGTGATTCTGTGTTACGAGAGCGTCATCGGCAACCTCAGACTGGCGCGGTCTTGTTATGAATCCGGTGAGTTTGAGGTGAAGGCCAACGCCCTTCAGAAGGCCCTCGATGTGATTTGCGAGCTCCGCAACGCCTTGGATTTCGAACGAGGCGGCGAGATCGCCCGGAACCTCGACGCCCTCTATGCATACATGAATCGCCGTCTGCTGGACGCTGATCTCCGCAAGGACCTCCAGGGGATCGACGAAGTCGTTGCCATGCTGGAGGATCTGGAATCGGCCTGGAAGGAGATCTTCTACGGCCGCACGGAAACAGCCGCCGAGGAAGCGGGCACCCGTCTGTCCACCGTGGCTTACAGGGCACCCGCGGCGATCAGCGCCTGACCCATTTCCGGAGGAGCGATGGAGACCGATCGGACGACACCCGTCCATACGGATCCTTCTGAACGGAAGGCCGACGCCTTTCGAAAGGTGCTCGAGCTTACGGAGCGCATCGAGGCATGCCTCCGCAGGGGTGAAACCGAGGATGTGGCGGGCCTTCTGAATGAACGGCAGTTGTGGATGGACCGGATCGACACCCTCGCCGGGTTCCGCGCCTCCCGCAGGGAGGGAAAAGCGCGGAAGTCCACGGCAGGGGACGCCGCGCCAGCCGCGATCGGGAATGCCGAGCGCAGCCGCATTGCCCGGCTCATTCGGGCCTGCATCGACAGGAACGGCCAGTGCGAGGAGATCCTTCAGTCTGCCTGTGAAAAGGCGAGGGAAGCCGTGGCCGCAATGCGTCCTGCCGGCCCTGCTTTCAGCAGCTATCCGGACGCCCGGAACCGCGTGCCGCGCTTCGTGGACGTCCGGTCCTGAAGCCGGGATCCGGAAGGTTTCGCGAACTAAAGTTTATTCCGCCGCCGGCCGATTATAAAACTGAGGGAAGGGAGGTGATCCGAGACGATGAATGTCGGCAGTGTACCAGCAAGTCCCGTAAGCGCCGTCGAGCATCTTCCGCCGGCACAGGCATTGTCCGCCCGTGAACCGGCACCGGCACAGGAACCGCAGGACTCCCCGCCTCCGGTGCAAGCCGAACCCGACAACGCGGCGATCCAGCGGATGATCGAAGAAATTCGGAACCAGTTCAACACCATGAACCTGAGCCTGAATTTCTCCACCTACGGCAAGAACAACGAACGGATCGCCATCCAGGTGGTGGACAAGGAAACGGGCAAGGTCGTCCGTGAGATTCCGCCGAAAGAACTTCAGCATCTTTCCATGAAGTTCGACGAACTGATCGGCCTCCTCTTCAACGCTTCCGTCTGACAAGACACACCGGGCGGCCCGGAAGTCCTGCTTCTTTTCTTCTCCGCCATCTTCCATTGTCCATGACGCCCGGCCCTGTCACAACGCATCGGGAACCCCCTGCGTGCACTCCGGCAGAACGCGCAATCATTCTTTATGATTTCCAATGGATGAGGCGGATACCGAAGATCTGGCTTTAAGAAAAGACTATCTCCCGGACACCGCTTCGCGCCCTTCCCCGGACTGGCGGGAGTCCCTGGGCACGGCCGTTCCCGCCTGCGGGGATGTTTCCGTCAGGGCGTATTGAACGGGATAGGTTTCCAGGACAATCTGCTTGGCGATCCGCTTGGCCGCATGGACGATAACCGGCGCACGGAGATTCACCGTCGCCGCGAAGGGCTCCTTGCGGATCGTCACGATCGCAAGCACGAGCACGTCGGCCGGACTGGCGATCTCGAGGAGGCGGATGTCGTCATCGCCGATGACCGGCTCGTAATCCATCTTCACCATGAAGGGATCGACCACGACGAAGGCAACCGTGCCGTCTTCCGCAGACTGGAGCCACCAGAAGGGACTTTGGCTGTCGTGCCGGATCAGGGCGAATTTTCTCAGCCGCTCGAACCCGAGAATCGGCCCCTTCATCTCGATGACCTTGGAGAAATCCACGTCGATCGTCCCAAAACGGCTTGTCGTGATCTTCACCGCCCAACCTCCCCTGCATCCTTTTTCCCACCGACGATCCGGTGCAGCCTGTCCATCATGTCCGGCAGTTCGCCGGCATTCAACAACGCCGCGTTCCTGTTCTGGTCCTGGATGACCCGATAGACCTCTTCGCGGTGCACGGTCACGGAGCCGGGCGCCTCGACACCCACCTTGACCTGTTTGCCCCTCACCTCCAGGAACGATATCCTGATGTCGTCCCCGATCTGAATCTTCTCCCCCAACTTCCTTGTCAGGATCAGCATACCGGTCTCCGCCAGTTTTCCGCCGAAGGTCTCGCCGCCGTTCGCCGCGGGATCATTTCAAGAACTGAATGATCGAATTGTTTCCGATCTGCGCCGCCATGGAGTAGCAGGCCTCCAGCGCGATCTCATGGGAGTTGTATTCGATCAGCAGCTGGGAAACGTCCGTGTCCTCGGCATTCGACATCAATTCCGTCAATTGCAGGTCCAGGGCGGAATAGTTGTTCTGGGCCGTCTCCAGGATCTCCACACGGCTCCCGCACCGGGAGACGCTCCGGACGATCTGATCGTATCCGCCCTGCAGGAGATCGATCTGAGACGCGATCCCCGTCGCATCGTTCGACTCCAGGGCGGTCTTCAGATTGTCCAGCACGGTGAAGACGTCCACATTGCCGCTGTCCCTGTCCGTGAATACGCTCTCGCCGGATATTCCGTACCGGAACGTGTTTCCCTTCCCGATTTCGACGGCGGGTTCGTCGCCGTTGCCGCGGCAGTAGCCGGCCGTGAGGGCCTGCAGACTGAACAGATCGCCGCTCGTCAGTTGTTCCGTTCCCGTCTCCTCGAAGCGGATGTTCACACCGTCGCCGATGGCGACGTCGCCGACCAGGCCTGCCTTCACCGCACCCCATGTCTTCCCGCCGTCGCTGGAAACCTGGTACGTCGCTGCGGCAAGGGCCCCGCCGGTAACGATGCGGACGGCGTAGGTCTTGTTCCGGTCCGCAGTGTACGTGCCCGACGTGACGGCATCGCCGTCAAAGACGTTGGCCGCGGAAGGTTCGGCCGCCCCGATGGAAGCCGCGCCGGGAACCGCGGTAAAGGGATCTGCATCCGGACAAGAGCCGGCGAACAGATAACGGCCGCCGAATTTGGAATTGGCGAGCGCGCGGAGTGCATCGATGGTGGAGGACACGGTCGCGGCAGCGCTCTTTCGTGAAGCTTCCGAGGCCGTTGCGCTCGATTGGGACAGGCTGAGCTCCTTTGCCGCGAGCAGGATGTCCGCCGCCGATGAAAGCTTGGATTCCGTTACGGAGAGCCAGGCCTTGGCATTCTCAATGTTCCTTCCATAGCTTTCGAGCGACGCGCGCATCGTCCGCAAGTCCATGACCGTGTTCGTTCCCAGGGGGTCGTCGGACGGGCGGTTGATCCTCTTCTGCGACGCCATCTGCTCCATGAGCCGTCCGTTCTTGTTCTGCACCTTGAACAGATTCTCGGTCATGAGAAAGTATTTCATCTGTTCCGTGACCCTCGTAATCATCGCCCGCTCCTCTCCGCAGCCTCCATCCCGTTGCCGCTAATCCCCAAGCGCCATCAGCGTATCGAGCATCTCGTTGACCACGCCGCACAGCTTGCCCGCGGCGTTGTAGCCGGCCTGATACTTGATCAGGCTGAGCATCTCCTCGTCCAGCGAGACGCCGGAGACCGATTCACGCTGGCTGACGAGCTGCGCGGAAATCGCCTGCTGCCGCTCCGCCGCGCGCGCCGCCTCGGCGGCGTCCTGACCCACCGACGCCAGGAAAGAAGAATAGTAGTTCGAGATCGTAACGCGGCCCCCGCTCATCAGGAGTTCGTCCTTGAGGGTCGAGATCTTTCTGGCCTGATCGCCGTCTCCGTTGACCGTCGCCGATGCGGCGATCTTTCCGGAATCGGCCTCGATTGCGGGATTCAGCGTCATGCCCTCTGCCGTCGTCGCCGGCAGGAAGAAAGGGACACCGGGGTCGCCGTTGACGTCGTATCCGCTCTGGTGCGCGCCGTTGACCGCCGAGATCACCGTGGCGGCCACGGCATCGAGCTTCTGCACGTACTCCGGAATCTTGACGTCTCTGATCTGGAGGAATCCCCCGATCTTTCCCCCGTTGATGGCGCCGTTGAGGGAGAAATCGGGCTCGCTGGCGGCAACGACGCTGTAGAGATTGCCGTTGGCCGGATCGTCCTTCACCATGAGCGGGAAGGTCGTGGCACCCTGCACGAGGGCCGTCCCGTTCGCGAGGAAGATGTTGACGCCGCCGTCCGCCCCCTCGAAATACTGGATGTCGGCGAGGGCGCCGATGGTCTTCAGCAGCTCCGCCCTCTGATCCTTGAGGTTGTCCGCGGACATCCCGCCGGTCTCGCTCTGCACGATCTGCTGGTTCAATACCGCCATGTCCGTAAGGTACGAATTCAACTGTGAAACCTGATCGGCGACGCCTTCGTTGGCGTCCGTCTGCAGCGACTTCAGGGCCGAGGAATACTGGCGAAAGGCCGAAGCCAGGCTGCCTGCGGCCGAGGCGAGGACGTCCCGCACCCCCTTGTCGGAGGGATTGGCGGACAGATCCGACCAGGCGCCCCAGAATTGGTTCATGAGGTCATTCAGGCCTTGAGCGGAACTCTCGTTGAATATCTCTTCCACCCTGCCCAGGAGCCCCTCGCGGATGTCGTTGTAGCCCACTTCCTCCTGCTGCCGGACGAGTTGCTCCTCCAGGTACCGGTCGTAGATCCGCTCGACATTCGTGATCCTGACGCCCACCTGGATCGAGTCGACCCCTGCGGCGGCCTGCCGGATGGATCCGAAGACGGGCCTCAGGCGTGAATAGCCCGCCGTGTTGACGTTGGCGATATTGGAGCTCGTGATGTTGATGGCGGTCAGATTGCTGAGAAGCGTCTCTTTCGCCGTATTGAAGACCCTGCTGATGTCCGACATTTCATCACCCCTGCGCCCGGACGATCCGGCCGTTGCAGCCGGCGCGCGCCAGGCGGCCGCTGTTCTGATAGACGGGATTCCTTGTCGCCAGTTCCTGGATGAAATCGATCGTGCCCCGGAGAAGGGAAACGGAGACATCCAGAAGGTCCTGGTTGCCCCTGTTCAGCTCGTGGATCTCCCGAAGCAGCGCTTTCAGATTCTGCTGGAAGGAGTGGAATTCATTGCGGATGTCGCCTTCGATGGCGCCCGCAAGGGACGTCATGTTGACTTCATTTTCTGGAATCCCCAGCGCCCTGCCGATCTTCCTGACATACCCTGCGCGGACCGTTTCCATCATCTTCAGCTTCCAGATGGCGGTCTCCTTCCGCGCATTGAGATCGTGCAGCGCCTCGAGAGACGCAGGTCGCTTGATCGTCTCCCGCTCATCCGCCATGACCCCGCGAAGTTCCCGCCACAGGTCCGTTTCCTTTGCGAGGGCGTCCAGAAGCGACCGGCACAGATCATCGGGATTGCGGGAGATTACCAGATCCTGTTTCAGGCGGAGTTCTTCCTGTGTCATGGCCCTTCCCTCGCGAACCTCGGAAGCGCGAGGCCCGCGGATCCGAAAGCCTGCGATGCTTTCGCGTCCAGCCGACGATCCTGGTCCGGCACGGGAAAAGAGGAGGGAGGATGGGGAACTCAGGCAAAAAGGTCGATGAGCGACTCTCCCACCATCTTCTCGGCAATCTTCTCCCCGCTCACATCGTAGGCGCCTTTTTCGATCCGCTCCTGGAGTTCCTTCACCTTCTCTTCACGAATCTCCGGGAGATCGGATACCGCGTCCTTGAGCTGCTGGATATCCCTTGCCTTGGCGGAAAGATCGACTCTCTCTTCGGGAGACTTGAAACCGTTCACCTGTTTTTCGGCTTCCTGGCGCACCCCGTCAGCCCGCTGATACTGCTGGACCATCTGGGCCGCCATATCCTTGACATCCGTTACCTTCATGTCTCCGTCTCCTGGCGCGTGATCTTAACACACCTATCGGCAAGTTTGGACAAATACTTTAACTTTATTTTTCCCGACCGTCACTTTCGCGGCCGCTGGTTCAGCTGTTCGAAGAGGATCTTCTGGAGGCCGATGCCGTTCCCCCGGTTTGCCGCCTCCTCGGAGATCTTCTGGTCCATCAGCATTTCGTACGTATCCTTTCCCGTAACCTGCCCTGTCGCCCCGCCGGCGGGAACGGTCCGCCGCATGCTCTTGAGCATGGTATAGGTGAGAACGGCTTCGAAATCCCTGCAAGCCTTCTTCAACTGCCGCTCTTTCCTGAGGTCTTCCTCGGATCTGACGGACCCCTTGCCGGCACTTTCCGCTGTTGCGGGGAGTGCCGATGCCGCCACGTTGCCCGTTTCGTTCATTCTCTTTTCCAGCCCCTCGTCAGATCAGCCTCAGATCCGCCTGAAGGGCGCCGGCCGCCTTGATGGTCTGCAGGATCGTGACGAGATCGCGCGGCGTCACCCCGATGGCGTTGAGGGCCTTGACGACGTCCTGGATGGTCACCCCCTGTGGGACGACCATCAGTTGCTTCTGCTCCTCCCCCACCCCCACCGTCCTGTCCGTGGTGACCACGGTCTGACCGCCCGGCGCGACGATGGTGCCGCTCTTGTCGGCCGTCACCGGTGCGCTGCCGGCCGGCGGCGTCGGCGCGAAGGGCAGAGGTTGGGATACCTTCTGCTCCTCCTTGATCTGGATGCTGAGATTCCCGTGGGCGATCGCCACCGTCGAAATGCGCACGTTCTCGCCCATGACCACCGTGCCCGTCTTTTCGTTCATGACGACGACGGCCGTGGAATCGACCGGGATATCGAGGCTTTCGATCTGCGGGATCAGATCGATCATCGTCCCCGAAAAGGCGGGCTTGAGTTTCAGCGCCACGGTCCGCGAATCGACCTGCCTGGCATCCACATAGGGATTGCTCCGCGCGACGACTTCCGTCAGGTGCTTGGCCGTCGTGAAATCCGGCGTATGGAGGTTCAGGGTGAAGGTCCTGCTTCTGTCCAGTTCATGCTTGAGCTCGCGCTCGACAAACGCCCCGTTGGCGATGAATCCCACGCTCGTGTGGTTCTTCGTCACGCTGCCCCCGGCGCCGCCGGCCGAGAATCCCCCGAGCGTCAGCGGCCCCTGCGCCACGGCGTAGATCTCTCCGTCCGCTCCCCGAAGTGGCGTCATCAGCAAGGTGCCGCCCTGGAGGCTCTTGGCGTCGCCGATGGAGGAAACGCTCACGTCGATCCTCGTCCCGATCCTGGCAAAGGGCGGCAGATTCGCAGTGACCATCGCCGCCGCGACGTTGTCGGCCTTGAGCGTCTTGTCCTTCGTCGACAGCCCCTGCCGGCTCAGCAGGTTGGCCAGCGTCTCCTTGGTGAAGCCGTTCTTGACGTCGTCCCCCGTCCCGGCCAGCCCGACGACGAGCCCGTATCCGATCAGCTGGTTGTCGCGGACACCGCCGATTTCGGCAATGTCCTTGATCCTCGCCGCCTCGGCGCCCGTGCCGATCAGGAATACAACCGACAGGAGAAGAGAAAGTCCGATCTTGATCTTCATGATTTCACCGTTTCCAGCCGCATTTGATCCATAACTCACTTTTCCTAGGACTGTTCGAAAATGCCTGGCTGCAAGGCTCCGATGGCTCGACTCACCATGACCGTTCGTTCAGTCAGCCTGCCCTGAGCCTGTCGAAGGGCCGCAGAGGGGCGTCTTTCAACAGTCCGGCTAGAAAGGCCATACCCAATCCACTATCCTCGTCAGCCAGCCGGGCCGCATCTTGTCGTTGATCACCCCTTCACCGGTGTAGATGATCCTGGCGTCGGCGATGTAGCGCGATGTGATCGTGTTTTCCGTGGTAATGTCCTCCGGCCGGATGACCCCCGTGATGACGAGGTACTGGTCTTCGGCATTGACCGTCAATTGCCGCTTCCCCTCGATCAGGAGGTTCCCGTTTTCCATGACGCTCACGACACGGGCGGACAGGCGTGCATCGAGTTTCCCGCCCCGGCTCGTGTCGCCCGTTCCCTTGAGGGAGTTCGTCGAAGATCCTCCGACGCTGATCTTGCCCCCCATATTGGGGTTTCGCTCCAGGATCGACTGGTCCAGGCCCAGCAGGGCCGATATGCCTGTCGTGGTCGAGGTGTTCCGGGCGGTGTTCGTGCTGGCGGAGTTCCCGCCTTCGGCGTCCTCCTCGATGATGATCGTCACGATGTCGTTGACGTACCGTGCCTTGGCGTCGGCGAAGAGCGAATTCCTCGCATTCTCACCGGCCCAGATCGAGCCCGCCTGAGGCTGCGGCCGAACGATCTGGGGCGTCGGCGCAAGAGGCTTCGCCTTCAGCATCTCCGCCTGGGGGGTGCAACCGATCGCCAGAACCGCGCAAAAAGCTCCCAGGAATCCCGCTCTTCTCATGTGCTTCCCCTCAGAACCCCACGCGCACGACCGATGCGCTTTCCACACGGGCGTAAACCACTTTCTTCGAAGAGACGTTCTGGACGCGGATCATCTGGCCGTTCACCCCGTCCTCCTCGGTCAGGCCGATCGTGTGGACATTCATGAACCTGTTTTCAAGCACGATCCGTACCAGCTTCCCCTTCTTCACGACGGGGACGTCCCTCACCATGGAACGCCGGATCTCCATGTTCTGCCAGAGATCGGCGCAGAGTTTCTTCCCGACCACATCGGCGGGGTCCGTGAAAACCTGATAGGGCGTCCCGCGCATCCACTTCTTTGCGACGGCCACATCCTCGGCCGAGAGAACCTCGTTGCGGCCCAAGGCGCGTTTCGCCACGACGATATCCATCAGGACCTCGATCCGCGCGGTGACGTGCTTCTGCCGCACCGGCAGGCCGTTGACAGAAAATTTCACCATGTACGTGCTGTCGCCCAGGAACCGGTCGTCATCCCGGCCCTGGATCGAATAGGAAAATTTTTCCGACGGCAGCACGACGTCGTCCAGCCTTCCCGTGATCTCGAACCGCGCGCAGCCGGGCGCCCAGGGCATGTTCGCATCGATGTGCTCGCTGACCATGGCCCGGAGGCGCTCCGTGTCCACCCTGTAGGAGGCGGGCGCCGCGGAGAACGCCGTCGCCGCCACGGTCAGCACCATTGCCAGGGCGATGCAACATCGGAAACTTCCTCGCCTCATGTCGATTACCTCTTGAGGTTATTGATCATTTGCAGCATGGCGTCGGCCGATTGGATCGCCTTCGAGTTGATCTCGTAGGCGCGCTGCCCGACGATCATCTTCACCATTTCCTCGATGACGCTCACGTTGGACATCTCCAGATAGCGCTGCGTAATCGTGCCCATGCCGTCCACGCTGGGATTGGCCAGGACCGGCTCCCCGGAGGCCTGGGTCTTGTCGTAGAGATTCCGCCCCATGCTGGTGAGGCCCGCCGGATTCATGAACCTCGCAAGTTCGATCCGCCCCGTCGCCAGGGGATTGCCGGCATTGTCGGTGGCCGACCAGGTCCCGCCGCTGTCGATCGTGAAGACCGTGGCGTTGGCGGGCACGGTGATGTTCGGAACCAGCTTCAGCCCCTCGGCGTTGCAGATCGCCCCGTCCTTGTTGACTTTCAGGTTTCCGGCCCGCGAATAGAGCGTCTTGCCGTTGTCGTCGAACTGGAAAAAGCCGTCTCCCTCGATCGCCCAGTCGAAGGTATTGCCCGTCTGCTGGTAATCCCCCTGGGTGAAGATCTTCTGCGTCGCGACGGGCTTGACGCCCATGCCGATCTCGATCCCGGCCGGCAGCTGGTTTCCTCCCGATGTCTCCGCGCCGGACTTCGACGTGATCTGGTACATGAGATCCTGAAAATCCGCCCGCGACTTCTTGAAGCCCGGGGTGTTGACATTGGCGAGGTTGTTGGCGACGACATCCTGGTCCAGCTGCTGGGCGACCATGCCGGTCGCCGCTGTATACAAAGATCGAATCATATCTTTTTCTTCCCCCTCCCCTTATACAAGCTTTCCGACTCTGTTCGTGGAAAGGCGGTCCAGGTCCGACAGGTTCTGAATGAGTTTCGTGTAGGTCTCGAATGTCCTCTGGACTTCGATCATGGCCACCATCTGTTCCACCACAGGGATGTTGGAGCGCTCGAGGTGGCCGGGGGCGATCCTCGTCTCCTCCGCCTTCTTGGGGGCGGCTTCCCCCGGATCGACGAAGAGTCCGTCACCGCGTTTTTTCAAAGCCGAGGGTTTTGCAAAGCGCACGATCTTGAGCTTGTCGCCGGCGGAGCCGTCCACGATGACGCTCCCCGTGCCGTCGATGCGCACGTCGGCGCCGCGGGCGGTGATGCGTCCCCCTTCTCCCAGTACGGCCATCCCCCCGTCGGTCACGAGTTCCTGCTTTGCGTTCAGGAGGAAATTGCCTCTGCGGGTGTAGGCCACACCGTCGCCGGTCTGGACCGCAAAGAATCCCTCGCCCTGCAGGGCCACATCCAGGGCATTGCCCGTGTGTTCGAGGGCACCCTGCGAATGATCGATGTTCTGCAGGACATCGGCGAAGCGCGACGGCTCGGCGGCCCGGATATGGAGATACTGGGCCTTGAATCCCGGCGTCGCCGCATTGGCCAGGTTGTGGGCGATGGAATCCAGTTGACGAATCTTTTCGTTGCTGAGATTTGCCAGATCCTGAATCGTGTAATTCATGAAGCATCCGCCTCCCGGCTTTTGCGGACCATGGTTGCAACAGGCATGCCACCGGGGACGATCCGTTTCCTGCAGACCGTCCCTTTCGGCATCGTGAATGCATCTATCGAATATGATTCAGTCTTGTCCCGGAGAATCCCGGCGGCCCGAGGGGGCGGGACCTCTTCCCGCCGGTGTCCCGACCCGGTGGGGAAGGAGGCGCGGCATTTTTTTCCGGGTGTTTTCCTTCAGGCGCCCTTCCGTTCTCTCCAGGCGGCGTTGAGCGAGTACACGAAGGCGAGGATCTCGGCGGCGGCCCGGTACAGTTCCACCGGAATCTGCTCGTCCAGATCGAGCTTCGCCAGGATCTGCACGAGAGCGGGATCGCTCGTGACGGGAATGCCGTGCCGGCGGGCGATCTCCAGGATCTTTTCGGCCACGATGCCCCGCCCTTTGGCCGCAAGGACCGGTGCCTCGTCCTTTGAAGCGTCGTATTTCAGGGCGGCGGCGATCAGCTGCGGCGCGCCTCTTCTTCGATCCTCCTCACGTCCCCCGAGATCCTTCGCCAAAGCGGCTCGCCTCCCTCTCACGCGAAAAGATTGACGGAATCCCGGCGGTACAGGGACAGGGAACCCAGGAATTCCATCCGGTCTTCGGTCAGATCCGGCCTGGCGACGCAGTCGAGGAGCCGCACCTCGTATCCCGCCCGGGCAAGCCCCTGTTCGAGAGCGCCGATCCGCGCGGCGACGAATTCCCGGACGGCCTCTCCGACGCACTTGATCCGGCATTCCAGTGCCCGGCCGGCGAATTTCGCATCGATCATCATCTCACCCACGGCATCGAGATTCAGCATGAACACAAGCCGGCTCTTTTCCTCTCCCCTTCCTTGCCTCCCGGCCTCGCGATCGACCTGGATGTAGACGTCCTGTATGCGGATCCCGTCCGCGGCCTGAAAAGGGATCTGCAGAAAGCAGGTCGCATCGGACTGCAGGCTGGCTGCATTCATTACCTGCTGCGTCTCGATCGACTTCACCGAGGCCTCCAGGAAGGAGAGAACCCTTGCGGCCGGATCCGCGGCCGGCCGGTCCGCCGTCTGTGCCGCGACTTGCAACCGCAGTTCCTCGGAGAGCCTGAGCAAAAGGCCCTTCAGATTCTCTCCCGGCCCGGGAGCCGCACCCGTTCTCGCGTCTTTTCCGCCGCCCTGCAGGCCCTTCAGCAGCCCCGATTCCAGCAGCAGCCCCAGTTGACCCGGATAGTTCCTGACGAAGAGCGGGTCTTTCAGGGTCCCCTGCGTCACCACGAGGTTGCCGATGATCCGAAGGACGTCGCCGATCAGTTTTCTCGTCGATGGCTGTTGCAGAAGGGGCAGGTTTTCGGCACGCAGCGCCTCCGGAAGCAATCCGAAGAGCTGCGCCAGCGATTGCGGCTGGGAGCGCTGCAGACGAAGGTGGCCGCCGACCTTCTCCACATCGGACGTCTCCGTTCTCAGGACCTGCAGAAGGATCTTCGGTTCCACTTCTTCCACACGCACGGTCAGGCGGTCGCCGGCGTGCAGGGCCACCGAGGATTCCGCCACCACGCCGCTTCCCTTGACATCGAGGAGCACGCGCCGGGGGTCGAGGATGCCGGTGACGAGGGCTTCCAGGGTGTCGCCGACGACGAGGCCGGCCGGGGAAGGGGCAAGAGCGGCAACGGGAGAGGGATTCTGAGGCAACGGCGGGGCGATCCCGGTGATATTCCGGACGGACATCGGTTCTCTCATCCTCGGCCGTTTCGGAAGACGTGGGCGGGCAGCGCCGTCGTTTTCCCGTCCCCTGCCCTTCGGCAGGGTCGGGGCAAGCGGACCGGAACATGCCGGGCCCCCGTTCCGGCACGCGGCCCCCTACGGGGTTCAGCCGATCCCGGGCCAGCCGGCCGGCGGCCCCCTACGATCCGGCGACCTTCTGATCTCTTGCCAGGCTGTCGCCTCTGGCGCGTTCCAGATCGAGGATCAGGCTGATCTCCCCTTCCGGTATCCCGGACTGACGGGCGATATCGCTTCCGCTCAACCCCCTCCTGTGGAGGGCTATCACTTCACCGTAGCGGTCCGAAGACATCGCCGCCGGCTCGCCGGCCGTCCTTGCAGCAGGACCGCCGGGTCCCGAGTCGGATGCCCCCGTCTGAAGGAGTTCCTTCAGCTTTCTTTCCTTTTCCTCGAGCTGAAAGAAGAGTCCCTTCAACGACCGGCGGCTCTCCTCAACGCTCTCCAGGAAGCGGGACGCCGCCTGTTGGGATTCGTTCAGCATATCGCGCAACTGCTTCAGGTTCTGCTCGACGCCGCCGCCGCGCTCCTTCACGGCCGCCGTCGACCGGCGCAGCAGGACGATGATGGCCGCGCACAGCACGATATCGGCAACAATCTGAATTCCTGACAATATCTGAATGTCCATCTCAAATCCGAATGTTGATGTGGTGGCCTTCTTCGCCCTCTTCAACCGCGGCAGGCCGGTCGGTTTCCTGTTGCTCCCCGGGGTTGTCTTCCTGGGCATCGCGACGGCCGTCCCGCTCTTCACGCTCGTGGATGATCGCCCGCTCCACCTCTTCAGGATCCTGTACTTTCTCCTTGAGAAGCTTTTTTTCTTCCTGCAGGTGAAGTTCGAAATACCGCTGCTGCCTGTCGGGATGCTGCTGCAGGGTCTGCTGCACCTTCTCGGAGGTATGGGATTGAAGCAGGACCTGCTGCATGTCTACCGCCCGTACCATGGTGTCCTTCACCTCCCTCTGGACCGCTGGGGTATTGCGAGGAAAATGCCTCCTCCCTTTCTTCAGTATCGACAGACCGACGGCAAATCTTGAGCAGGCTGCCGGAGAACACCCGTTTTCCGCCTTCTTGTCCACCCATCCCCGGGAGGCCGCGGACCTTTCCGGCGTCTTTCTAAAGGAGCGCAGGAAGTTCCGCCGACGATCCGTCAACCTCCGGCGGCGCAGGGTATTTTCAGCGAGATCCTGTCCCGTCCGGCACGGGCGTGCAGGTCAATCGTGGCACCGCAGCTCTTCGCAATCACCAGCGCCTGGAACAGCCGCTTCTCGGGGCCGAGGTCCGCCGCCGTTTCCGACGGGTCCTCGAGACGATCGAGCAGCATTCGCGCCTTCTCCTCGGACAGAACACCGCCGCTGTGTTCTGCGGAAAGGACGACATGACCGTCTTCGTGCGCCGTCGAAATGGTGAACTCCCTGATGGGTTTCCCCTCCAGGGAATCCATCACGTAACGAAGCAGCGCCGTCAGGAACAGCGAATAGTCGGACACGCGACCGTTCACCTCGGGCAGGTCCCTCGTCAGGCGGATTCGCTTGGTCACCTCGTGCTTGAAGTCGAGATAGAAGTCGGCAAACTGCATTTCCTCCTCGATCAGTCGCGACAGATGGATCGGTTCACTGCCCGACGATGAGATGGCGTAGAACTTGCCGGAGATGCTGCGGAACAGATGGAACAGCCGGTCCGATTCCCGTGCAATCGCATCGACGTCGCGGACCGCTTTTTGAAATCCCTCCGCGAGGTCTTCCGCGGCGGGGGGCGGCTGCGCCGCCACGCGGCGGGCGTGATCGCCCATCCGCTTCTGAAGCAGCCTTGTCCGGCCCATGATGCCGTTGAGCGGATTGGCCAGATTGTGGAGGATGCCGGGAATCAGCTCCTCCGCGATCGTCGCCGTGAAATCCGTTTTCAATTCCTCGCGAATCCGTTCGACGTCTTTCAAGTTTCATTCATCCTTCGGGTTGGAATTTTGTATGGTTTTGCAGGCTGTTCAAAAATGCCCGGATGCAAGGCCCCCGAAATCCTGCGCCCTGAGGCGTACCGGAGGGTACGTCGCAGGGTGAAGGATGAGGGAAACGCAGCGGGCGGGCGTTTTTCAACAGCCTGTCACACTACAACAAATTTCGTAAAATATACATCCCGGATCTCGGCGGCACCCGTCGCCTTCGCCAGCAGTTCCCGGATCTCCTCCTTCACGGCGTTCCTCCCCGCCGACGTCATCAGGCTCTCGACCTTCCGGCCGCGGAGCGCCTCGTAAATGATGCGGCGAAACTGGGCGTCCCGGTCCGGCACCGATGCCTGCCGCCCCTCCACATCCAGTGCGATGCCGCAAAGGACGACGCGGGGATTCCCCTTCTCGTCCTGCATGTCGACGACGAACCCCTCCATCTCCGTTGCCCGGACCGGCACGGAGGCCGCCGGGACGCCCGTTCCCGTTGCCGCCGCGGGTCCGGGACCCGTCGGCGCCTCGATCGCGGGTGTCGGGACGGCGAGATGGGTCCAGAGGACGTATCCACCGGCCGAGAAGACCAGCAGGGTGATCAAACCGGCGGCGAGGAGCCTGCCCTTCTGCCACGTTCCGCTTTCCGGCGTCGCTTCCGGTTCCGGCGGTCTTTCCTCGTCCGGCAGGGAAGGCGGTACGTCGATGTCCAGGATGTCGACGGCAACTTTTTCCGGCATAGGATGTTCCGTTCCGGCAGGGCGACGGCGCGCCCGACCGTTCATCCGACGCCCCTTGGGACACCGCCGCGGACGGCGTCCGGCGGGGTTTTCAGCGCAGGTCCTTCACGGCCCCCCGCAGGCGAAGCGTGGCCTGGGAGTGCAGCTGGCAGACGCGGGACTCCGTCAGCTTCAGGACCTTTCCGATTTCCTTCATGGTCAGCTCTTCGTAATAATACAGGGAGAGCACCAGCCTTTCCTTGTCCGGCAGATCGTCAATGGCCTCCTTCAGGCGCTCCCGGAGCTCACCGTTCGCCAGGAGCTGCAGCGGGTTTCCGCGATCGACTTCCTCCATGACGTCCTGCCGGCTGAAGTGCTCCAGAAAATCGGGTGGAAGATCTTCGGCGCTCACGATGGTGACGAATTTCGCTTCGTCGAGCATCTTGTAGTACTCCTCCACGGACACGCCGAGACAATCCGCGACCTCCCCGTCCCCGGGCGGCCTCCCCAGGTCTTTCCGCAGCCGCGTAAACGCCTCTTCGATCCGATCGTCCTTGTTCCGGACGGACCGCGGCACCCAATCGCGCGCGCGCAGCTCGTCGAGCACGGCCCCGCGGATGCGGAAACGGGCGTACGTCTCGAACTGAACGTTGCGCGACGGGTCGAATTTCTCGAGCGCGGAGATCAGTCCGATGATTCCGACATGGACTAGGTCCTCGCGGTCCGCCGGAGGGATGGGCAGTTTTGCCGTGATCCGGCCGACCGTATACTTTACGAGAGGCGCGTATTTCAGGATCAGTTGATCTCGCGTTGCCTTGTCCATTCAGAGACTCTCACTGTTCGCGTGTTTTTCTTGAAAGGAAGCGGAGCCCGCCCGTATCCCCCTCCGGGGGCTTCTCGCGGCAGAGGCGGTCCGCCACTGCCCGCAGACAGACGGCGGCCGGCGACTCCGGGTACCGTTCGGCAAAGATCTGCTGCCGCTTCACGGCTTCCGTGATGTGCTCGTCCTGCACGATGTGGCCAAGGGGGGAGATCTGCAGGTTGAGGAAATATCCCACCGCATGGCTCAGGCGCTGGAAGACCTCGCGGCCTTCCGCCGCCGAACGGACCATGTTGACCAGGAGGAGGAAGCGCTTCTTCGCATGCCGCTGATAGAGGATCTTGATGAGCGCGTAGGCGTCCGTCATGGCCGTGGGCTCCGGCGACGTGACGACGATGATCTCCCCTGCGGCCATGTTGAAATACATGACGTTCCCCGAAATTCCCGCACCCGTATCGATCAGCATGAAGTCGAGCTCCTGCTCGAGCGAGTCCAGTTCGTCGAGAAGCAGCAGCTTCTGCCCTTGCGACAATTCGGACATCTCCTGAATGCCGGAGGACGACGGCAGGATGCGGATGCCTCCCGGTCCCTGGATCATCGCCTCGGACAGGCGCCTCTCTCCGCTCAAGACGTGGTGGAGGTTGTACCGCGGCGTGAGCCCGAGGATCACGTCGATGTTCGCCAGGCCGAGGTCGGCATCCAGGATGAGGGTCTTCCGCTTCTTCCTTGTAAGGAAGTAGGCGAGATTCGCGCTGATGTTCGTCTTGCCCACACCGCCTTTTCCGCTGGTCACGGCAACCACCCGCACGGAGGAGGCGGCGCAACGGACCGCGCCCCGCCCGCCGTCTGGCGCCGGCCCTCCCCTGCGCAGCATGTCCGCCTCTCTTGTCATTTCCCGCAGGGCCTCGGCCTGATCCATTGCACACCTCATCTCCCGACTGTCAACGTTTTCCGCCCGCCGACCCTCAGTGGACCCTTCCCCGCACGATCAGACCCGCCAGCTTTTCCGGATCGGCCTTTTCGATGTCCTGGGGAACGGCCTGGCCGTTCGTCACGAAGGAAACCGGCTTCTCCACCGTCTCGATCACATCGAACAGGGGGCCGAAATTGCAGCATTCGTCAGCCTTCGTGAGGATCAGGGAATCATAGGAGAACCGCCCGAATCGCGACGCGGCGTCCAGGGAGGCCTCCCGGCTCGACGTGAGGCTCAGCAGCAGGTGCTTTTCCGGCGCCTCCTCCCCTTTCAGTGAATCCTGCAGCTTCTCCATATACGCCATGTCCGACCGGTTCTTCCCGGGGGTGTCCACGAGGAGGAGGTCGAAATCCTCGAAGCGGCCCAGCGCCTTCTTCAGGGCGGTTTTCTCGGAAGCGACCGCCATGGGAAGGCCCATGATGTCCGCATAGATCTTCAGCTGGTCCGCGGCGGCAATCCGGTAGGTGTCCATCGTCACCAGGGCCACCTTCTTTCTCTTCTGCAGGGCGTAGTAGGCCGCCAGTTTCGCGACCGTCGTTGTCTTTCCCACGCCGGTGGGACCCACAAGAACCTGCACCCTCGCCATTCGGTCCTGCGCACCGGGGATCCGGATCGCCCGCTTCACGATGGACGCCGCGGCGGAGATCCCGCCCTCGAGATGCTCCACCCGCCCGCCCGTCTCCTGGCGGGCCGCCTGGAGAATCTTCCACGCCTTCGGGCGTGAGAGTCCGCCTGCGATCAATCGCCGGTAAATCTTCTGCCACGGTCCGTCCGACCGGCCGTCCAGGCGGTATCCTGCGGTGGACAGAAGGTCCTCCAGCGTGTCCTTCAGTTCCGCGAATTCCTCATGGAGGAGCCGCGAATCCTGAAACCCGGCGAGGAGGCTCTTCATCTCGGCGAGGTCCTGACGGATCCCGGCGAGCCCGTCATGGCGGTCAGGCGTTTCCACGATCGTTTCCGGAAGCACCCCTTTCGCCCCGGGCATCCGCGGTTTCCCGCCGGCGGGCGGCAAGGCGCCGCGGTCCCTGGCCGCCGTAAGCTCGAAGACCGCATTCTTTCCCCTCCCGCTCCGGTTCGTCGACAGGACCACGGCCTCCGGTCCCAGATCGTTCTTGACCTTCATCATGGCTTCCTGAAGAGTCGCCGCCTCGTACCGCTTGATTTGCATGTCAGATCTCCACCACGCCGAGAGACTTGATGAGCGCCTCCCGGGTCACTTCGTTGTGCGATATCACGACAAGGTTCGGGAAGAATTTTTCCAGAATCTTCCGCAGGTGAATGCGGACGTTGGGGGAGCACAGCAGAACCGGCTGCAGGCCCTTCGCGGTGAAGACGCTGATGAACTTCTGCAGGCCCGCCACCAGGCGTTTGACCATGTTCGGGTCGGGCGTGGCGAAGGATTCGTATTCCATGTGCTGGATCGATCCGGAAAGCGTCTCTTCGATTTCGGGGGACACCATGATGACGTTGATGTTTCCGCCGGCGTCCTGGTACTGCCGCGTGATCGTCCTCGAGAGATTCTGGCGCACGTACCCCGTGAGGATATCCACATTCTTCGTCATGGTGACATAGTCCGCCAGCGTTTCGACGATGCTGGACAGGTCCCGGATCGAGACGCGCTCCCGCAGAAGCCGCTGGAGGACCTTCTGCAGGACCCCGATCGGCACCGCTTTGGGCACCAGTTCCTCGACGAGTTTCGGATAGGCTGCGGAGAGGTTGTCCAGAAGCGCCTGGACTTCCTGCCGCCCCAGTATCTCGTCCGCGTGGGTCTTCACGACCTCCGTGAGGTGGGTCGTGATCACGGTGGCGGGATCGACGACCACATAGCCCTTGGCCTGCGCCATCTCCTTGTCCCGCTCGGGGATCCATACCGCCGGAAGGCCGAACGCCGGCTCCTTCGTCTCGATCCCCTTGATTTTCCCGAGCCGGTCGTCGGAGGTGATCGCCAGGGAATGCCCCGTCATGAGTTCGCCCCGGGCGACTTCGATGCCCTTCATGAGGACCGTGTATTCGTTGGGCTTCAGGTTCAGATTGTCCCGGATGTGGATCGCCGGAATGATGAAGCCCATTTCGAGGCCGATCTGCTTCCGGAGCGACTTGATCCGCTGGAGGAGTTCCCCACCCTGGGCGGTGTCCACCAGAGGGATGAGTCCGTAGCCGACTTCCACACCCAGCAGGTCGAGCGGCGAAAGGAGCTCGGCGGGTTCCGCCGCCGGCACGGGAACGGGCGCCTCCTCGACCGGTTCCCTCGTCTTGCCGCCGCGGCGCATCAGGCGGTAGGCCGTCCATCCGACACAGCCGGAGACCAGGAGGAACGAGAGCTTCGGCATCCCGGGGATCAGGGCGAAGCTGAACAGCATCACGGCCGCCGTTCCGATCGCGCGCGGCTGCGTGAAGAACTGACTCCTCATCTCTTCGCCGAAGTCGTAAGAGGCGGCGCTCCGGGTGACGAGCATGCCCGCGGCCGTCGAGACGATGAGCGCCGGCACCTGCGTCACGAGACCGTCGCCGACCGTCAGCAGCGTATAGTTCCGCGCGGCGTCCGTCATCGGCATGCCCTGCTGGACGATCCCGATGATGAGGCCGCCGATGACATTCACGAGCACGATGATCACGCCCGCGATCGCATCTCCTCTCACGAACTTGCTGGCGCCGTCCATGGCGCCGTAGAAATTGGCCTCCATCTCGATTTCCCGACGCCGCCTGCGGGCCTCCGAGTCCGACAGGAGTCCGGCATTCAGGTCGGCGTCGATGCTCATCTGCTTGCCGGGCATGGCATCGAGGGTAAAGCGGGCGGCGACCTCGGCGATGCGCGTCGCGCCCTTCGTAATGACCACGAAGTTGATCAGGACGAGGACGGAAAAGACGATGAAGCCGACGACGTAGTTGCCGCCGACGACGAAGGTCCCGAAGGCCTTGATGACCTGTCCGGCGGCGGCCGTTCCCTCGTTGCCGTGGAGGAGAATCAGCCGCGTCGACGCCACGTTCAGGGAGAGGCGCAGCAGCGTCACCGTCAGGAGGACCGAGGGGAAGACCGAAAAATCGAGCGGCTTCAGGACATACATCGACAGGAGAAGGATGACGATCGAAATCGTGATGTTCAGCGACAGCAGGATGTCCAGGAGGACCGCCGGCAGCGGGATGATCATGACGGCGAGGATCCCGACCACCGCCGCCGCCATGACGGCGCTGCTGTTCTGGGCAAGTTCCGCCAGAGGATTTTTTCCGATCGCCGCGGCGGTCGCCATCGTCTTCCCTCCCTTCTACCACCGCCGGTCCTGCCGCAGCCGATAGACGAAGGCCAAAATCTCGGCAACGGCGCGGTACAGGTTTTCCGGCACGCTGGCATCGATGTCCACCATTTTATACAATAGTTGTGCCACGGGCTTGTTCTCGACGATCGGGACGCCGTGCGCGAGGGCGACCTCCTTGATCTTCGCAGCGATGTGGCCCGCGCCCTTGGCGACGACCGTCGGCGCGATCATCCGCTCCTGATCATAGGCGAGCGCAACCGCCAGATGCGTCGGGTTCGTGATGACGACCGTGGCTTTCGGAACGGCCGCCATCATCCGTTTGCGGGCCGCCTCCCGCTGCATGCGCCTGATGCGGGCCTTGACCAGCGGGTCGCCTTCCGTGTGCTTGTATTCCTCCTTGATGTCCTGGCGGGACATCCTGAGGCCCTTTTCGTATTCCCAGCGCTGGTATCCGTAATCGAGGATCGCGAGCAGGACGAGGACCCAGCAGGTCGTGAACATGATGCGGAACGACACCTGGCCGATATAGGCGAGGATCTGCCAGGCGTCCTTGTCCATCAGCGTCGGCAGGTCCTGAACCTGCCCGCGCACCGTCAAATAGGCGACGAGCCCGACAATGGCGATTTTCAGCGTGTTCTTCAGAAGTTCGACGAAGGCCTTCATCGAAAAGAGGCGCTGGAAGCCGCGCAGCGGGTCGATCTTGTCCCACTTCGGGGCCATCGCCTCCGAGGAGAAGAGAAAGCCCACCTGCATGAGGTTGGCCGCGGCGCCCGCCACGGCGACGGCCAGCAGGAAGGGCAGCACGATGACCGCCGCGTCGATGGCCAGATCGACGAACATCGGCACCAGCGCGCCGGTTTCGAGATTCGGATGGGCCGCCTCACGGAAGATCTTGACCATGAGGGACATCATTTTTTTGACGGCGCCTCCGGAGGCGAAATAGAAGTAGATGAGGCAGGCCCCCAAGACGGCGACGGAAACGATCTCCTGGCTCCTGGCAACCTGGCCCTTTTCACGGGCCTCGTCCTTCCGCCGCGGGGTTGCTTGTTCGGTTTTTTCCTGGTCCCGGTCGTGGTCAGCCATGTCCCTTTCGTCCTGTCGCTTTCATGGCGCAATCGTCAACAAACCGTCCCGACATCTCAAGATCCCGTCGCCCCGATCATCAATCGCAGCAGCATCCGGATCTGGCCGTCGAGGCCGCCGTACATCCGCTCCAGCACGAAGGCGAATACGGGCATGCACAGACCGAGGAACAGCAGTCCGATCGCGATCTGGAGGGGAAACCCGACGATGAAGATGTTGATCTGGGGGACCGTCCGCGCCACGATGCCGAGCCCGATCTGGGTGAAGAACATGACCGCCACCAGCGGCGCACTCAGCTTCGCCGCCACCACGAAGATCCCCTTGGACAGATCGAGGATGGCCGCGATGAGGCTGCCGGAGGCATGCAGGGAAAGCGGATTCAGGAGACGGAAGCTTTCCGCGATCGCCGCGAGGAACGAATGGTGGCCGTTGAAGATCAGGAAGAGCAGCAGCGCCACGAGATACTGGAATTCCGAGATGATCGAGACCTGTGCGCTGGTGACGGGATCGATGACGTTGACGATGGCGAACCCCATTTGAAACCCGATCAGTTCTCCGGCCAACTGGACGCCTGCGAAGATCACCTGGGCCGCAAAGCCGATGACGACGCCGATGACCGCCTCGGACGCCATCCGCAGCGCCAGCGGAACGAGACCGGCTTCGGGAGGTTCCGCGCCGGTCGGGACGACCGGGAACAGCAGTCCCGCGAGCAGGAGGGCAAACCCCGCTTTCACCCTGGCCGGCACCACCCTGTCGCCCAGGATCGGCATCGTCGCAACGATGGCGCTGGTTCTCAGGAAGACGAGGAGGAAGGTCTCCAGCGTCTCGCTGCCGATCATGGGGATCTGCATCGCGGCGATCCTTGAAGTCTCGGACGCGTGCGTCCGACGGTCAGAAAGTCATCCTTCTTCTAGAGGCTGTTCAAAAGGACCTGGATGCAAGGCCCCCCGATGGTTCGACAAGCTCACCATGACAGATCCCTCAGCCTGCCCTGAGCCCGTCGAAGGGTCGAGCGCCGAAGGATGAGGGCCCTTCGATAAACTCAGGACGCAGCAGACGGGTTCTTTTCAACAGCCTCCCTCCTCATCCGATGTAGCCGGGCAGGCTCAGGTACAGATTCTGCGTGAAGCTGACCAGCAGATTCAGCATCCAGGGAAGGGCCGCTACCAGGGCCACCAGGACGGCGATGATCTTGGGCACGAAGACCAGCGTCATTTCCTGGACCTGCGTGACGGCCTGGAAAAGGCTGATCACGACGCCGACGACGAGGCCGACCAGAAGCACCGGTGCCGAAACCAGCAAGGTCACCTTGATCGCCTCCGCCATGATGCCAACCACAAGATCCGCCGTCATAGGCCTGTTCCTCCCTCTTGAAGATGTTCCCTGAAAATCCGCTTGCCGTCGGGCCGTTGCGGAGTGTCCGGCCTCGCCCCTCACGACAGGTGGAAGCTCTGTATCAGCGAGCCGACGATCAGATGCCAGCCGTCGACCAGGACGAAGAGAAGAAGCTTGAAAGGCAGGCTCATCATGATCGGCGGGAGCATCAGCATGCCCATGGACAGGAGGACGCTCGAGACCACCATGTCGATGATCAGGAAGGGCAGATAGATCATGAAGCCGATCTGGAAGGCCGTCTTCAGCTCGCTGATGATGAAGGCGGGGGTCAGGACCAGCATGGACACATCGTCCGCCTTCTCCGGTTTCTTCTCCTTCGACACCTTGACGAAAAGCGCGAGATCCCGCTCCCGGGTCTGCTTGAGCATGAATTCCTTCACCGGTTGGGCGGCCTTCTCCAGCGCCTGTTCGCCGGAAAGCTGTTCCTCGTAGTAGGGCTGCAGCGCCTCCGCATTCACGCGCTGCCAGACGGGCGCCATCACGAAGAAGGTCAGGAAGAGCGACAGCGCGACCAGGATCTGGTTGGGCGGCATCTGCTGGGTCCCCAGGGCGTGCCGCAGCAGGGAAAGAACGACGACGATCCGGGTGAAGGACGTCAGCATCAGGAGGATCGCGGGCGCCAGGGAAAGGATCGTGAGGACGAACAGCAGCTGCAGGACGACGGCCACTTTTCCGGGCTGGTCCGCGGTTCCGCCGATATTCAGGCTGACATTGGGGATCTGCAGCGGCTGGGCGAACGCGGACAGCGCTGCAAAGAGGACGACGACCGCCAGGGCGGCACCCAGGACGGCCGGACGCCGGCGGAACCGGCGCGCCCCCGCCCCCGCCAGGAAATCGCACACCCCCGACACCTTCCCTTTCATCCGCTCAGCCCCTCCCCTTTCCGTCGCCGCCCGCGTCGCGCATCCTGCCCAGCCGCGCAAGAAGGGTTTCCGGAACGCTGCCCGGCGGCCTCGCGCCGCGCAGCTTCTCCAGGGCGCCGGCGTCGGAAACGGTCCCCAGCAGGGACATCTGGGCCTGGCCCACCCCCACGATCAGGACCTGTCCCAGGACGTCGACGAGCACGATCATGTTCTTCGGCCCCAGATGACGGGTCGAGACGACGCGGATGACCTCCTGCGCACCTGCGGAGAGCGGGGAGCCGCGCAGCAGCTTTCGAAACAGGAAGAGGGATCCCACAAGAACGCCCAGGACAATGGCCAGGGCGGCAAGCATCTTGAGGAGCGATGTCAAGAGAGACAGGTTGTCCATGACGCCACCACGTACCTCTGAAATCCGCGAAAATGTCCTGCCAGGGCGCCGTGCAGACCCTGCCCCCTCGGCTTCCCGGCGGGACGGCGCCCGCCGGTGCGCCCTGTCGGGCGCAAGCCCGTCCGGCATCCGGCGACGCAGCGGGAAGCGGTAGGGTGGCCAGGGCTCTGCGGCCCCGTCGGGTCCTCTGCGGCGACCGGCCGGCCCGTCAGCGCAGACGGTTGATCCTCTCCGTCGGCGAAACGATGTCGGTGAGACGTACGCCGAATTTTTCGTTGACCACGACGACCTCGCCCCGGGCGATCAGGCGCTGATTGACGAAGATGTCCATGGGCTCGCCGGCGAGCTTGCTCAATTCGATGACGGACCCCTGCCCCAGCTGAAGCAGTTCGCTGATCAGCATCCGGTTTCTCCCGAGTTCCGCCGTCAGTGTCAGCGGAATATCCAGGATGAAATCCAGGTCAAGGACGGCCCCCTTGACGGGTTCCGCCTTCTTGATTTCCCCGAAGGCCACTTCACTCACTTCCGTCTTCGGCGTCTCGCCCTTGGACTGATTCAGTTCTTCCTTGACGTCATCCCACCCGATGTCTTCCTTGACCGGCGGTGCTCCCGCGTCGGCGGGGGGCGGCTGGAAATCCTTCATCAGGTTGTCAATTTCATTCTGCTCCATATTCCACCACCTCTTTGCCCGTGATGACCTGCGATATCTGAATTGCCTGATTCCCCTTGGACACTCCCGGAACGCCCTTGAACTTGAGAACGCCCTGCACGTACACATTCAGCGCGTCGCTCGCATACTGCTCCAGGGGGATGATGTCCCCTTTTTTCATCGAAACGAGGTCCTTGCCGTGAATCCTTGCGCACCCCAGCTCCGCCAGGACCTCGATCTGCGAAGACTTCAGGCTGGTGCGGAACTTTTCGGTCCAGACGTGATCGATTTCGAGCTGCTCACTCTGGAAACCGGCCTGGAGCCTCTCCTTCAGCGGTTCCAGGGTCGAATAGGGGATACAGACCGAGAGGATGCCCGTGTTGTACTCGACCTCCAGCTCGAAATTCACGACGACGACCACGTCCGTGAGCGGCACCACCTGCGCGAACTGCGGGTTCACCTCGGAACGCTGGTACGCCACCTTGATTTCCGTCAGCGGCTTCCACGCCTTTTCGAAATCCGCCAGGGCCGTCATGACGACCTTGCGGATCAGGTTGCTCTCGATGGCGGTGAATTCCCGGCCTTCGATCTTGAAGAATTCCTTTCCCGAACCGCCGAAGAGGATGTCGACCAGCGTGAAGATGATCTTGGACTCCACGACGAAGATCGCGCTTCCCCGCAGCGGCTCCATGCGGAAGATATGAAGGCTCGTCGGAACCGGAAGGGTCTTGAGAAATTCCCCGAACTTGATCATATCGACCGAAACCGCCGTGACGCTCACGACTTTCCTGAGCATCGCCGACAGGGACGTCCGGAAAATCCTGGCGAACTTCTCGTTCGTCATCTCGAGCGTGGGCATCCGCCCGCGGATGATCCGGTCCTGGCTCGTGAGGTCATAGACGGCAACGTCCGACAGTTCGCCGACCTCTTCCGGAGCCGTGTCGACTTCTCCGCCCGCGATTCCCCGCAACAGGGCATCGACTTCTTCCTGGGACAATATTTGAGACATGGCACACCTATTCTGCGGACGCCCCGCCCGAGCGGGGACGGCGCTCAGCAGCCGGTTATTGAATGACGAATTCCGTGAAGTACACCTTCACGACCTTCCCCTTCGTCAGGAAGCTGTTGAGCCTCATAACGATCTCGTCCCGCAGCCGCTGCTTTCCCCCGACGTCGATCAGTTCCTTGTAGGACTTCACCGACAGCAGGTCGAGGATGTTGTCGCGCAGCTTCGGCTTGAAGACGTCCAGCTCGGCCACGGCGGCCTGGTCGCTGACTTCCAGCTGCATGATCACCTTCAGGTAACGCTCGCCGTTGTTGTCGACAAGGTTCACGATGAAGGGATCCATCGGCCAGAAGATCCCGGCGGCGGGCTGCTGCGCCGGGGCGGCTTTCCTGTCTCCCGTCATCTTGAAATAGAAGAACGCCCCCCCGCCGGCCAGAGCGCCGACGACGACGAGCGCTGCAAAGCCGATGATGATCCATTTCACGAGACTGCCCTTCTTCTTCGTCTCCGGCTGCTGCGACTGCTGCTCCTCTTCCTTCAATTCTTCCTTCGCCATATTCCCGCCTCACTTCACTTTTCCTGAAATGTCAGAACCAGCACCATCCCCCGGTGGCGAATGCGGTCGCCCCCGTCCGGCATCGGGATCGCCGGCCGGAGGTCCAGGCAGGGAGCGGCAGACAGCCGCTCCGGAGAAATCCCCCCTTCGCCGATGAGAAGTTCCACGCCGCTCAGCGCCCGTGCCGTGGAAAGCGTCCATCCGAACTCCCTCGCCCCGTCCTCCTCCGCCGCGGCCCCGGCGTGTCCTTCCACGCGGATGAGGACATCCGACCGGCGAAGGGCCGCGATCACTGCGGCAAGGGAAGGATCGTCCTTCCGGCGGATTTCCGCGGAACCCGGCGAAAACAGCAGCCGCTCCTCCAGGCAGATCGAAAGGCCCTCCGGCAGGACCTTCGTCCCGATGCCCTGCAGGTCGTTCAATGCCGCCATCATCCGCGTCCGCTCATCGTCGAGTCCCCCGGGAAGCCGGCCGTTCACGGCGCCCGCCGACCCTTTCTTCTTCGCCTTCTCCCGTGCGATGTCCCGATCCAGGGTAGGCAGCGCGAACGGCTCGAAGCGCGGTCCCGCCGCCGGGGAGCCCTTCGCTCCCCCGAAGGTGTTCCTTGCCGCAGCCGTCGCCTCCGTGAGTTTTCCCTGGTCCACCATGGACATGGAAAGGACCAGAACGAAGAATGCCAGGAGGAGCGTGACCAGGTCGTTGAAGGTCAGCATCCACCGGCCCCCCGCGCCCTGCTCCTCCTCGTCCGGCCCGTTCCTCATCGCGCCTCTCCGGCGGGCAGAAAGACCAGTTCGATCCGCCCGTTGTCCGTCCTTGCGGAGGCGGTCCCGTCCGCCGGGGGGCGATACTGCGCAAATCCCACCGCCTGCAACCGTCCGGCTTCGATCCCTTCCTCATCGAGGAAAAGTCGGACGACACGGACGGCCCGTGCCGTAGACAATTCCCAGTTGGACGAAAAGCCGCCGTTCCGGGGCGGGGCATTGTCCGTGTGTCCCTCCACGGTCAGTCCGTAGCCGCCCTTCCGCACCTCCTGCGCCATCTCGCGGAGGCAGGGCTGAAGATCCGGCCGGAGATCGGCGGAATCGGCTTCGAAAAGGACATCGCTCGATATTCGGGCGCGAAGTCCGCCGCGGCTGCGGTCCAGGACGATTTTCTGCCCGGCGCCGGAATCGGCGAGAATCTTCCGCAGGTGTTTTTCCGCGTCCGCCAGGGACGGCATGCCCGCATCGCTCCGATCCAGCACAGCCGGCCGCCCTTTTCCCTGCCCGTCTCCCCTGTCCCCTCCTCCCGCCGCCGGGCCGCCCCCCTTGTGGAACTGCCCCTGAAAGTCCCTGACGCGGTCCACGTCCGCCGTCGAAAAGGAGACCAGCATCACGAAGAACACCGCCAGAATCAGCGCGAGGGAGCAATAGATGCCCTGCCACGCCTCCACGGGCGCCTTCCCGGCCGACGGCTCGGGCAGCCTATTCATGCTGAAAAACCGATTTTCTTTCATGGGGCGACACAAAGGAATGAAGTTTCTGCTCCACCACGCGCGGGTTGTCACCCGATTGGATGGAAAGGATTCCGTCGATGATCAGACGCTTCTCCAGCCGCTCCTCGGCGCTCCTCTTCTTCAGCTTTCCCGCAATCGGCAGGAATACGAGGTTCGCGAGGAGGACGCCATAAAAGGTCGTGATCAGCGCCACCGCCATGGCCGGACCGATCGAGCTCGGGTTGTTCATCTGCATCATCATCTGCACGAGTCCGATCAGCGTTCCCATCATCCCCATGGCCGGCGCGAAATGTCCCATCGTCGTGAAGATCTCCGCCCCCAGCCGGTGCCTGTCCGAAATCGCTTCTAGTTCGGTTTCCATGATCCGCCGCATGTCGACGGGCTCGATTCCGTCCACCATCAGTTCCACGGCCTTGTCGAAGAAAGGGTCCTTCATCTTCCCGGTCATCTTCTGGAGGGAAAAGACCCCCTCCCGTCTGGCCACACGCGACATCTGGACGATGAACTTGGTGATCTCCGCCGTCTTCCGCCGTCTCTGGAAGAAGACGTTCTTTGCGACGCGGATCACGCCCAGGAAATCCGACATCGGGTAATTGATGAGGACGGCGCCGAAGGTTCCTCCCAGGACGATCATGGCGGACGGAAGGTCCACGAACCATCCGAGGCCGCCTCCGGACGCGATGGCGAGGAAGACCAGCGAGAAGCCGCCCAGGATGCCGATGATCGTCGCGAAATCCATGCAAGAGACCTTTATGAACGCGTCTCGGGGAGACCCACAGGAGACAATTGCACGGGAGAAGAGCAAAGAACGTACCAGAAGAACGGCGCGTTCGGGGCGGGCCTCTCCGCCCGCGGTTGCGGCCTTCCGCCGCTTCACGGGCCGGAGGATGCCGTCCGGCGATATCCGTTCTTTTGACAAATGGTCAAGATTTTGACGGAAAAGGGGCCGGCCTTGCGGCTCGGACGGACGGGAATCGGCAAGAATCGGGACGGGACCCGGCCCTTGCCGTCATCTCCGGAAAAGCCGGTCCCGCCGCCGCGGCGCATACTGCGCGTCGGCGGCGGGACGGAAGGTTATCGCTTGATGTTCATGAGTTCCGTCAGCATCTGGTCCGCCGTGGTGATGACCCGGGAACTGGCCTGGTAGGCGCGCTGGGCCGTGATCATGTTGATGAATTCCTTGGCGACGTCCGTGTTGGACACCTCCAGGGTGTTGGACATGATGGAGCCCAATCCGCCGGCGCCCGGTTCGTTCTTGATCGCCTCACCGGAGGCGACGGTCTGTCCGAAGTAGTTGCCGACCTTCTGGAGGCCCGAAGGGTTCGGAAAATCGGCGAGGATGATCTGCCCGAGCGTCGCCGTCTGCCCGTTGGTGAAGAAGCCGCTGATGATCCCGTCGTCCTTCATGGAAAGGCTCTTCAGCACGCCCGATGAGTAGCCGTTGTCGCTCAGGGACTTGATCACCGAGGAACTGGCATAACCGGTGATGCGGTTCGAGGTGGTGTCCGTGAGGTTCCAGAGGATCTGGTTCGAGCCGGAGGACGTGTCGCCGATCGTCGCCCCGTTGGCCAGGGCGCCGAAGGTGAGCGTGATGTTGGTCGTATCGATCTCCGTCTGGTTGATGGAGAAGGCGATCGTGTCGTTCTGCGCCCAGGTGTCCGCCAGGTTGAACGTGATATCGGCGCCGCCGACGCCGTCCAGGTCAATCGTCACGGCGTCCGCGCTGGCCGAATAGACGATCGCGTTCGTGTAACCGCCCTTGTCGGTGAGCGTCCATGTCGTCGCATTGGCCCCCCGTGTCAGCGTGATCGGGGACGTGGTGTCCTTGTACATCTGCCCCAGGTGGTTGATCGTCGCCGTCGCCGTGCCGTCGCCCGCCGTCGTCACCGTCGGCGTGCCGATGTCGGCCGTGTACATCTTGGTCAGGGCTCCGTTCTCGTCGAACTTGAAGCCGCTCGCGATCTGCCCGGTGCTGTAAAGGCCATCGTCCAGGCGGACGTCGAGTCCCCACATGCCGTTCGCCTCGGTCTTCATGAACCGGGACGTCAGGGAGTGGACCTCGCCTTTCGAGTCGAAGACCGACTGCGAGGCATTGAAGACCTCGCCTGCGACATCGCTGTCGTTGAGATTGAGACCGAAGGCGATCTCCGTCGAGGCCCTGGGGGCGGACTGGACGTTCTTCAGGCTGATATCCGACATCTCGTCGGTGTCGCTGGAGAAGAGGTTATACCCCTGCACCTTGTAGTCGTTCAGGTCGACGAGATAACCTGCCTCGTTGATATGGAAGGCCCCGGCCCTCGAATAATAGACGGCACCCTCCTCGTCCCGCAGGATGAAGAAACCGTCGCCGTCGATGGCGAGGTCCGTCGCGTTGCCGGTCGTTTCAAAGGACCCCTGGGCGAACTGCGTGGAGACGGCGGCCACGGCGACGCCCTGGCCGACCTGCATGGCGCCCGACGACCCGCCCGTGAGGCTCTGGTTCAGCATGCTGGCGAAATAGGTGTTGCCCGCCTTGAAACCCAGCGTGTTGGAGTTCGCAAGGTTGTTTCCGATGACGTCCATTTGTTTTGAGCTGGCCGTGAGGCCCGTTGTCCCGATGGAAATTGCACTCGACATGGTTCTTTCCTCCTCCTGCGATATCGTTTTGTGAAGGTTCCCGTCCGCCTACGGCGATGCCGTCGTTCCCCTGACGGAGACCACGTTGTTGAAGGCGATCTCCTGTCCGTTCACGGTCAGGTAGACGGTCTTGTCCTTGAACTGGACCGCCGTCACCGTGCCGGTCATCATCGTATCGGCGGTCACGGCGTTGCCGGCCGCATCCAGGGCCGACACCTCGTAGGTATAGTCGCCCTTGCCGAAGCGGCCCGCGTTCCACTGGAGCGTCTGGAGACCCGCCTTCTGGTCGGTCGACTCGATCGTATCGGCCAGCTTCCCGGTGAGGTCGTAGATCTTGACCGTCACCCTCCTTGCATCCTGGGAAAGACGGTAGGAAAGATTCGCCGATGTGTCCTCGACGCGGAAGCTGCCGCTCTGCAGGGCCGTTATCTCTTTGCCGATGAGGCTCACGGCCTGCGCGTTGCCCTGGGTCATCTGGTAGACCCCGAGATTCTTCAGTTCGCTGTTCATGTTGTTGAGCTGCTCGAGGCTGGAAAACTGCGCCAGCTGCACGGCGAATTCCGTCCCGTCCAGCGGCTTCAGGGGATCCTGATTCTTGAGCTGCGCCAGAAGCATCTTGAGAAAATCGTCTTTGCCGAGCGACTTCGTCGCTGTCTTGGAACTGCTGGCGGAACTCGTCGCGGACGAACCGACGGCGTTGATGCTTGCATCGGACATCATGGTACAACCTCCCGACAAGTAGGTCCTTTCACACGAACAGACTGATCCCGTTTCCCACGGCCTCATCCGCGATGAGGCGCGCGGAGGGGATTCCTTCGCGGTCCGGTTCCCCGACGCCGGCCTGCGCCGCGCCCCCCGCCGGAGATTCCTGGCGCGCCTGCCAGCGGTGGGACGAGGAGTTTCCTCCGTCTGCCGAAGAAGACAGAACGACATCGAAGGATTCCACGCGAAGGCCGCCTTCCGCGAGCGCCCTTTCCAGGACGTCCCGCTGGGACTGCAGCAGCTGCTGGACCGTTCGGTCCTCGGCGGCAAGAACGATCTGCACCGACGAATTCCGTACCTTGACGTCCATGTCCAGGCTTCCCAGTTCCGGCGGATCCAGCGACATGACAACCCGGCCGCCGCCTTCATCAACGATGAGCCTGCGGCCCTCTTCCGCGATCCGGGCCATGGCCGTCGAGATCTCCGCACGCGGCGGCGGCTCCGCCGCGGAAGGTGGAACGAAGGCGTTCGGCACACCGACCGTCCGTCCGTCTCCGGCTGCGACAGTCCCGTTTTCCGCGTGGCCCGCCGGCTTTCCGAAGGTGTCCGTCGCCCGCCGTCCCGTCTCCGGACCGGCACCCTCGGCCTTCCGGACGCTCTCGTCGATCACTTCCACGAAGGCCGTCCACAGGTCTCCGGTCTGCGCCGCGTTCCGCGCGGTCCCCGGAACGGGGGACTCAGCGGCGGCCCCACGATTCTTCCCGTCCGAAACCCCTCCCGCCGCCGCGGCGTCGGAGGGTCGGCGGTCGCCCTCGCCGCCCAGCCGCCGTACAAGCGCCGCGACTTCCTGCGGCGGATTCCCGCCTGCCGCGACTCTTTCAGCGGTCCGATCCGCCCCCCGGGAAGGGTTCTCCCTGCCTTGCGGGGGCTTCGAGGTCCGGGCGGGCCCGTCGTACGCCGCTCTCGACGGCTCGACATCCGCCCCGCGCGTCGGAGCCGCGCACGCGGCAGCCGGCGCACCGGGATCCTGCGGGGCTTCAGCGAAGACGATGCCGGCAGTCCCCGTCTTCGGCGCGCCGTTGACGTTCTTCATCTCCGGGACAACGTCCGGGCTCTTCGCGAGGCTTCCAGCCCTTTGAAGCTCTCCGGAGCAAGCTCCGGAGGATCTTCGATCCCCAAGGAAGGGATCTTGAACATCATTCGCTCGCTTACCCCGCGGCAAGCCGCGGGGAATGCTCTCGCCGCCGGATTCAACCGCCGGGCCGCCGGCCGGGATTTCCTTCCGGCCCGCCCCCGCCGGTGCGGCACCACGGATCCGGACGGTTTCCGCCGCCAAGACTCCGTCGGCATCCGCCTTGGTCCCCGTCTCCAGAGACGCGGAAAGGCGCGTACGGAATTCCGCCGGCGTCTCCGCGCCGGGCGCCCCGTCCGGGCCCGACGCCTTCCCCTGCCCGTCGGCGGTGCAGGGGAGCGGCACGGGAGCGCCTGTCTTTTCCAAGGGATTCCCGTTTGTTCGTGAAGAAAGGACAGCGGCAGGCCAGGGGGCCTGACCGTCCGGAGGGAGGCTCCGCAGCGCCGCGGACCTTTCCTTCTCCGAAACGGAAGACGTCACCGAACCGGCTCCGGATGCCTTCAGCCCGCCTCTTTCGATGGGGGAATGCCCCCTTTCAGGAACCGCTTCGGCGTCCTTTCCTCCACCCGGTACGCATCGCGCCTGTCCTTCCGCGGCCGCCGGACCTTCCGGCCGAGCGGGGATCGCGCCGAGAGACCCGGTCGCCGCTTCGGCCTTCACGGCGGCTGCCGGAACGACGGGGCGCGGCAACGGGCCGGAAAAGGCGTCCGGAGAGTTCTGCGCATCTTTGGCTTGTTCTTTGGCCCGTTCCGGGGCTCGTTCCGGGGCCGGTTCACGGCGGTCCATCTTTTCCATCGCCTTCCGGAGCCTGTGCGAGAACGATGACCGGGAAGAGACACCGGCCGTGGTCCGCGGGGTGCTTCCGCGCTCCGCCGTCGGTTCACCGGCGATTCCCGCCGCCCCGGTCGCTGCGGCCGGACGCGCCCTGTCGCCCTGGGTCTGAGGAACGAGAGTCAAGTCCACCGGCAACTGTTTCATGGTTTCACCCTTTCGCCAGGTCAGGAGCAAGACACATGCCAGGGAGAGGATCATTAAAATATTTAATTAATTTCAATATGTTATGAACTTTGGTCGGCGAGGGGCGGTTGTCCGCGGGAAAAAATTGCCGGGCGTCGGGGAAAGGAGGGCAGGATTCTTTCTGCGGAAGAGGAGGGCCGAAGCCTCTCCGGCCGCAAGGCCGGGGAAGCTTCGCACCTCATTGCTCGGACGACGACAGAGGGGCCCGCGTGATTTCCCTGGTGATCTCGACGGCCCGCTGCGGGCTCAGGTATCCCCAGATCAGGCCGGCCTTGTCCCGTTTCATATTCATCGTGATGCCGGCGGCCGTCTTCAGGTCCAGCTTCTCCAGCATGGGCCCCACCTTGGCCGGCGGGGTCGCCTCGAACACCTTGGCCAGTTCCTTGAAACGCTTGTTCTCTTCCGTCTTCTGGGCCTCGGCGGTCACGCTGAGCTTCTGCTCCAGGGTCTTGAGGGAATCGATCTTCTCGACGATTTCTTTCTTCAGTGCGGCCAGCCTCTGCTCTTCGGCCTTCAAGGCCGCTTCCCGCGCATCGAGCTCCTTCTTGCGCTGCTCCAGGAGCGTGTACAGGTCCCGCTCCTTTTTCAGATGATCGTCGAACGCGTCCTTCGGCGCCGGCGCGGCAACGGTCGGAGCGGCGGCTTTCACCGGCGAATCGGCAAGGGCCGACCCGACGCCCCAGGGCATCCAGGCGCCCGGCCGGGACAGTTTGAACATCTCGCCGACGGCGGCCATCTTCACCAGCAGCACGGCGATCACGAGAACGTGGATCAGGACCATTCGTCCCTTCTTCATAATTCTCTCCTGATGAACCGGGCGATCGAGGTCTCATCGGCCTGCCTGCGGTCGAGGCTCGCGAGGTTCTCCCGGAACTCGGAAAGCTTCCTGTCCCGGAGCGTTTCCATGGTCTTGCGCTGTTTCATCGCCTCCAGAAGCTCTTCCTTCCTGTTCTCCAGTTCCTGCGCGACGCGGCGGATGTGTTCCCTTTGTTTTTTCTCAAGATCCAGCAGCTGCTTGATCGACAGCACCTGCAGCGACAGCATATCGGCATCCAGCACCCTGCCGGTGGTCTGACGCAGCTGTTCCGCGAGCCGGAACCGCTCCGCCCGCAGCCGGTCCAGGGTCTCCTTCTCGGCGGCCAGTTCCCTCGTCTTCTCCGAGAACAGAAAGAGCTTGTTTTCCTCGGACGCCTTGCGGCAATCGAGGACCGACTGCAGTTTGAAAACGAACATCTCCTTCATTCCTCGAAGACGGCCCGCAATTCCCGGCAGGTCTGTGCAAAATCAATCCGCTCTTCGATGCCCTGCCTGAGGAAACCGTTCACGCGTTCGACCATCCGGATGGCGTAGTCGATCTCCCTGTTGCTTCCCTTGACATAGGCGCCGATGTTGATGAGGTCCTCGGCCTTCCTGTAGGTCGCCACGATGTTGAGGAGCCGGTTGGCCATCTTCTTGTGGTCGTCGTCGACGATGTCGATCATGACCCGGCTGATGCTCTCCAGGACGTCGATGGCCGGGTAATGATTCTTGTTCGCCAGAGCGCGCGAAAGGGAAATATGTCCGTCCAGGATGGACCTCGCCGCATCGGAAACCGGCTCGTTGAAATCGTCCCCTTCCACCAGGATCGTGTAAAGCCCCGTGATGCTCCCGCTGCCTTCCACGCTTCCCGCGCGTTCGAGGAGCTTCGGCAGCAGGCTGAATACGGACGGCGTGTAGCCCTTGGTCGTGGGCGGCTCCCCCACGGACAGGCCGATCTCCCTCTGCGCCATCGCGAAGCGGGTGAGGGAATCGATCATCAGGAGGACGTCCTTTCCCTGGTCCCGGAAGTACTCGGAGACGGAGGTGGCGACGTAGGCGGCGCGCATCCGGATCAGGGGGTGCATGTCCGAGGCCGCTACGATGACGACGGAGCGCCGGAGTCCCTCTTCCCCGAGATTCTTCTCCAGGAATTCGCGGACTTCCCTGCCGCGCTCTCCGATCATGCCGATGACGTTGACGTCGGCTTTCGTGTTCCTGGCGATCATGCCCATGAGAACGCTCTTGCCGACGCCCGAGCCGGAAAAGATCCCCATGCGCTGTCCCTTGCCGCAGGTCATGAGGCCGTTGATCGCGCGGATTCCCAGGTCCATGGGCTCCCGGATCCGTCCCCGTTTCATGGGGTTGATCGGCTCCGCATAGATCGGGTATTCGCTGTCGCACTCGATCGGACCGCGGTTGTCGATGGGGGTTCCCAGCCCGTTGATCACCCTTCCCAGGAGCGCCTTCCCCACGCCGGCGCTGGCCTTCTTCCCGAATGACATGATCTTGCAGCCCGGTCCCAGCCCCTGGATGCTCTCCAGGGGCATCAGCAGAACCTTGCCCTTCCGGAAACCGACCACCTCCGCGCTCAGCGGAACGCCGTCGCCGCCCGGGTAGATCCCGCAGACCTCCCCGATGGACGCAGCGGGTCCGTGGCCTTCGACGACCAGGCCGATGATTTCGCTGACCTTGCCGTTGATCCGGACCGGATTCAGCGACTCCAGGGCCCTGAAATACTTTGCCGTGTCGATCTTGAAAGCTTCCGCGGCCTGCCCCACTACTCCAGCTTCCCCTCCATCGCGATTCGAATCTCGCCCACCTGCTGCTCCAGCCTTGCGTCCACTTCGCCGAATGACGTTTCGATCACCGCCCCGCCGGGCCGGATCGCGGCGTCTTCCTCGAAAATGACGTTCTTCACGCCGTCGATGCTCTGGAGAAACTCGTGCTTCACCTCCATGATGTGGTGAAAGTCGCGGGGATTCAGACGGATCTTCATCCCCTCCCGATCGACGATGTTGCGGACGGCATCGCGCAGGACGTGCAGGACGACGTCCACGTGCACCGACGCCTCCCGGTGGATCACCTTCTCCGCGACGGGCAGGACCAGGCGGATCATCTCCCGTTCGGTGCTCGCGAAGATCCGCTGCTTCAGCCAGCCGATCTCCTGGATCAGCCGCGAGAGGCTCTCCGCGGCGGGCGCCATTTCCCGCCTCTGGCGTTCGACGCCGGCCTGAAATCCCCGCTCGTACGACGCCTTCTCGACCTGCCGCACCCTTTCCTCGGCAACGGCCAGCGCCCTTTCCAGTTCGGACGGAGGCCGGGGCGCCGTTTCCTGCGGCGGCGCCTTCCGCCCGTAGCGCATCTCCACGAAACGGCGCGGCCCGGCAACGGTCCGGTTCACGATCTTGACGTCGGTCGCCTTGATGACCCTCTTAGACGAATTCATCTTCCGTACCGCCCCGGGCGAGGACGATCCTTCCCTCGGCCTCGAGTTTCTTGGTCGCCTCCACGATGGTCCGCTGGGACTTCTCGACGTCGGACAGGCGGATGGGAGGCATCATTTCGATGTCTTCCTTGAGCATCTCGGCCCCGCGTTTGGACATGTTCCGATAGACCTTTTCGCGCATCGATTCGTCGACGACCTTCAGTGCGCGGGAAAGGTCTTCCGTCGTGATTTCCCTGAGCAGTTCCTGGAGGCTCCGATCGTCGAGCCTGAGCACGTCCTCGAAGGTGAACATGAAATTGCGGATCTGCGAGGCGAGCTCCGGGTTGCTGTCCTCCAGCGAAGCCATGATCGCCCCCTCGGAGGACCGGTTCATGCGGTTGAGGATTTCGGCGATGATTTCCGCGCCGCCCAGCGGCTGGTCCGAGGTCCGGCCGACCACGATCTCCTTCTCGAGGGTCCTGGCCAGGTCCTCGATGAATTCATGGGGAACGCTCTTGAGCGTCGCCATGCGCTTGCAGATCTCGAACTGCATCTCGGGAGAAAAGCTGTCCAGAACTTCCGCCGCCTGCTCCGCGCGAAGGTGCGCGAGAATCAGCGCAATGGTCTGCGGATGCTCCGAACGGGTAAAATCCATGAGGATCTTCGGATCCACGTCGCGCAGCTTGTCGATGATCGGATTGTCCTGATAGCAGCCCGCCTCCACGTCCGTCAGGATGGCCTGGGCCTCTTTTTCGCCCAGCGCCTTGATCACGATGTTCTTCGGGGCGTCTCCGGAAACCGAGATCGTACCGCCCTTTTCCCTGGCGAGGCTGCAGAATTCCTTGGCGACGGAACTCAGGGTCTCGCCCGGGATGTTCGTGATCCGGCTCATGTACTTTCCCACCCTTCGGATCTCGCCCGGCCTGAGATTCTTCATGACCTGCGCCGCGACGTCCTCTTCGAGGGACAGCAGCAAGATGGCCGCTTTTTCTTCCGGTGTCATGTTCCTGCTCCCGTTCCGTAACCGCCGGATTCGTTCCTACTTGAGCCAATTACGAAGAAGTTCCGCGAATCTCTTCGCGTCCGCCTTTGCCAGTTGCCTGGCCAGGTCGGTCTCCGTCAGCGTCTTGTCATCGATCGATTCCAGGGCGAGGGGCGCGCTGCCGCCGGGCAGCCGCTCGGCCGCATCGCCGGCCCCGCCGAGCTGGGCCGCACCGAGCTGGGCCGGATAGGGTTCCCGCGTCAGGAGCAGCCTCACCAGCGGCCGGATGACAAAGAACAGGAGGAGCGCCGCAACGGCCAGGATGGTCGCGTACTTGATCACCGGTGTGAATCCCGTTACCCAGCCGGTCCAGGACTGCCCGGCCGGTTCCTGATCGTCGTCCTTCTTGAAGGCGATGTTCGAAATGGCGACCTGGTCCCCGCGGGCCGCATTGAAACCGGCCGACTTGCGGACGAGTTCTTCCAGGCCGTCCATCTCCTTCTTGTCCCGGGGTTTGTAGACCTCCACGCCCTTTTCGTTCTTCGTGTAGGTCCCATCGACCAGGACGGCGATGGAAATCTTCCGGATCTCGCCGACGGGCATCACCGTCTTGTTGACGATCCGGTTGAGTTCGTAGTTGATGACTTCGTCCAGCTTCTCGTGCTCGCCCGCACCGGCGGCGTCGGTCGATTTCGCCTTTTCGCCGGGAGCCGGGGGCGTCGTCTTTTCGGATTGACGCCGGACGCTCCTGACGGCCGGCGCCTCGGCATCGAATGTTTCCTCGGTCTTTTCCGTCACCTGGAAGTTGAAATCGGCCGCGACGCGCACGACGGCCTTGCCCTGGCCCACGACGTTTTCCAGCATGGACTGGATCTGATTCGCCAGATCCTTCTCCACGTTCCGCTGATATTCGACCTGGGAGTTCGAAAGCTTCGACAGCTTCGTGTCGGCGTTGTTCCGGGACAGGATGGCCCCGCGGCTGTCGACGATCATGACGTTGTCGGGCGTGAGGCCTTCCACGCTGCTCGCGACCAGATGGGCGATCCCTTCGATCTGCGCGGGGCGAAGGCTTTTCCCCGATTTGAGTTTGAGCGTCACCGAGGCGGTGGGCTTCTTCTGTTCGCTGATGAAGAGGGAGTCTTTCGGCAGGGCGATGTGCACGCGGCACTGCTGGATTTCATCGAGACCGTTGATCGTCCGGGAGAGCTCCCCCTGGAGCGCCCGCCGGTAGTTCAGCTGCTGTTCGAATTCGGTGGAGCCGAGCGTCTTGACGTCGAAGATCTCGAACCCGACCCCGCCCCCCTTGGGCAGGCCGGAGGCGGCCATTTCCAGCCTCAATTCCGAGACCTTCTCGTCGGGTACGGAGACCGTGTCGCCTCCCGCAGAGAGCTTGTAGGGGATCTTCTTCTCCTGCAGCCGGCTGACGATGAGCCCCGCGTCTTCGCTGGAGAGATTCGAAAAGAGCACCCGGTATTCGATCGAATTGGCGAGGAACACCAGGGCGGCGATTCCCGCCAGGGTCAGAAACGCCGCCATCGCCATCGTCATCTTTCTGACAGGAGTCAGCGTTTCAAAGCCTTTGCGGAGTCTGTCGAAAAATTGCGCGAAGGGATTCATGAATCGGATACTCCCGAAAAACGGTCGTTATGAAAGATGCTGCCTCCCGACAGGCGGCGCCGGAGCGAAGGGCGCCTCGCCGCCTGCACCCCGGAAACCGCTACACCTGCATCCGCATGATCTCCTGGTAGGCCTCCAGGATCTTGTTGCGGACCTGCATCATCGTCCGGAAGGAAATGTCCGCCTTTTCGAGCGCGATCATTGCCTCGTGGATACTGCCGGTATTCCCCAGCTGGACCTTGGCGATGGCCTGATCGGCCTGGTGCTGCAGCGAATTGATCTCGCCGATCATCCCTTTGAGCACCGTGCCGAAGGGTGTCGAAATTTCCCGACGGGTCCCCGGCCCGGAAATTTCCCCTGCGGAAATAGGGGAGGGTCCGCCTCGTACAAGCATGTCGTTCATTCGGCAACTCCTTGTGCGTCGTATCCGGTGCGGCGCTATTTCCCGATGTCCAGCGTCTTGAGGGCCATGCTCTTCGATGCGTCGAAGGCCGTAACGCACGCCTCATAGGTGCGGCTGGCGGTGATCATGTCGGCCATTTCCAGCATCACATTGACGTTCGGCATGGCGACAAACCCCTTCGCGTCGGCGTCGGGATGGGTCGGGTCATGGATCTTCTTCGCGGGGCTCCCGTCTTCCACCACGGCCTTGACCTGGACGCCCTGCAGGGCGTCTCTCAGGGAACCTGCAAACGGATTCCCCAGTGGCTGGGACGTGAGGACAACGGCCTTGCGGCGATAGGGGCCGCCCTCCGGCGTCTTGGTCGTCGAGGCGTTGGCGAGGTTGGAGGTGATGACGTCCATCTTGGCCCTCTGGGCCGAAAGCCCCTGGCCGGCAATCTTGAAAGTCGTCAGGAAATCCATGTTATCTGCTCTCCTTGATCACGTTCTGGAGACTGCGGAATTTTCTCGCGAGAAGCTCCACCGTGAGATTGTACATGAGGTGGTTCTCCGCCAGGTTGGCCATCTCCGTGTCCAGCTTGACCTTTTCCTTGGACGTCGAAACCTGGAACTCGCCGTCCGCCTGAGTTCCCCCGTCCGCTCCAAGGTGACGGGGGTCCGTCCGCACAAGGGGAAGACTTCCCTCCTCCCCCAGCGCCCGGGCGAGGTCCGACGAGAAGGAGATTTCCGAGGGCCGGTAACCCTCGGAATCGATGTTGGCCACATTGGACGAAATGACCTTCTGTCTCTCCGCCCGGAAACTCAGCATGCTCGAGAGCAGTTTCACGGTCTTTCCGAACAGTGCTTCCATGAATGCCCGTCCTCACCTCTTCGCCCGTCGAAATGCAAAGCACATACCAGATTCCATCGGACCGGCGTTTCAATGCCGGGAGTCGCCCTGGCCGTATTCGTGGAGCTTGTTGCGCATGGTCCTGACACTGATCCCCAGTATTTTCGACGCCTTCGTCTTGTTGCCGTTGACCTTCCGGAGCGTCTCGAAGATCATGTTCTTTTCCATCTCTCCCAGCGTTGCGGCGCCGGCGCAGGCCGCCGCTTCGCCTGCCGCGGGTTCGACGGCCCGGGGCGCAGGCGCCGCCGGGCGGGCCTGTCCCTCCAGGCCCAGGTGTTCCGGCAGGATCTCGCCGCCCGCGCAGATCAGCACCGCCCTTTCCATGATGTTTTCCAGTTCCCGGATGTTGCCCGGCCAGGAATGCGACTGCAGCACTGCAAGGGATTCCCGGCTCAGGCGCGGCGTGCCGCATTCGTTGACGGAGCTGTATTTCTTCAGGAAGTGTTCGCTCAGGATCCCGATGTCCCCCTTTCTTTCCCGGAGAGGCGGAACTTTGACGGGGATGACGTTAATCCGATAGTAGAGGTCACCCCGGAAACGTTTCTCTTCGATGGCCGTCTTGAGGTCCGCATTGGTCGTGGCGAGGATCCGGACATCCACGGGTGTCGGTTCCTTGCCGCCGACGCGATCCACCTCCGACTCCTGGATCACGCGCAGCAATTTGGCCTGGAGCTGGACATCCATCTCGCTGATTTCGTCCAGCAGGAGCGTGCCGCCGTCCGCCAGCTCGAATTTGCCGACCTTGCGCTGGGACGCGCCCGTGAAGGCCCCCCTTTCATAGCCGAACATCTCGCTCTCCAGCAGGTTGTGCGGAATGGCCGCGCAGTTGACGGCGACGAAGGGCCTCTGCCGGCGGTTGCTGTGACGGTAGATGAAGCGCGCGATGAGCTCCTTGCCTGTCCCGCTCTCCCCCTGGATCAGGACGCTGGACTTGCTCCTGGCGATCCCCTTGAGCATCGAAAGCAGGGACAGCATGCCCGGGTCTTTCGTGACGATTTCCCGTTCCGGATAGGCGCCGTCCCCTGCGGCTTCGGCGGCCGTCGCTTCCCCGCCGGCGCCTGCCGCCAGCACGTTTTTGACGACGAACTCGAGGTCGTCAAGGGAGAACGGCTTCATGATGAATTCGGAAGCGCCTTCCTTCATGGCCTCGACGGCCGTGCTCACCGTCCCGTAGGCCGTGATCAGAATGACCGGCGTCGCGGGTGAGATCTTCTTGATGCCCCTCAGAACGTCCATCCCGCTCATCTTCGGCATGCGCATGTCGGTGATGACCGCCCCGAAATGCCCGCGGGCGTACTTCGTCAGCGCCTCTGCGCCGTTTTCCGCCGTTTCGATCTGGTAGCCGCAGCTCTGGAGCGATTCGGCCAGCGCCATCCGCATGGTCCCGTCGTCATCGGCGATCAGCAGGGTCTTTTCGAAATGTTCCATATCGATGTCAATCCTTCTTCCGGTGGAGTTCGCCCGCGAGCCCGATGACGGGCAACAGGATGCTGAAGATCGTACCCCCGGTTTCCCCGGCCTCCAGCCGGATCGATCCGCGATGGAGGTCGACGATGTTGTGGGCGATGGCGAGCCCGAGACCGCAGCCGCCGTCGCGGGAATCCCCGCTGGAATCGAAAATCCTCTCCACGCCGCCGCGTGAAAGGCCGCGACCGTCGTCGGAAAAGCGGATCTCGACCTGCCCGCACCCTTCCGAGAAAGGTCCGCCGGTATCGATGCAGGATGTCTCGATCCGGAGGCGGCCCTCTTCGGGCATGGCGCGGAGCGCATTGATGATGAGGCTGATGAACAGCTGTTTGAGCATTTCCGGGTCGCCCTGAACGCGGGGCTCCGCATCGGCGTAGCGGACCGAGAGGATCACCTCCTCCTGGTCGAGCACTTCCTCGGAAAACAGCAGGATCCCGCGCAGCAGGTCGTGGACGCTCACGGGCCGCATGAAGGGATGGGGGGAGCGCGCGTGCAGGAGAAGGTTCGAGATCTTCCCGTCGATGCCCTTGACGGCGGAGATGATCTGCCTGGCGTGCTCGCGGTTCCGCCGGTTCCTGATGTCCTTGAGCAGCAGCGACGCGAACAGTTCGATGCTCCCCAGGGGATTGCGGATTTCGTGGGCGATCGTCGCGGCCACTTCACCCATGGCGGCAAAGGTCTCGGCCCGCTTGGTCGTCTCCTCCAGTTTCTCGATGCGGCTGATGTCGCGCATGAGGAAGACGGCGCCCGCCGCCCCCTCCTTCGCCGTCAAGGGGGAACCGCTCACCTCGAGCGTGCGTCCCAGCATGCGGATCCTGATCCCGCCCTCGGTCCGGAAATAGGGGGAGTCCAGGAGGGGATTGCCGGCCGGGGGCTTCAGGTCTTCGAAGAGAACGCCGATATGGCTGTCCTGGAGAACCTCCCGGGCCAGGCCCGAGAATGCCGCGGCGCAGCGGTTGACGATGCGGATCCACCCCTCCAGGTCCGTAACCACGACGGCGGTGCCGAGGCTGTCCAGGATGTTCCGGAGGAACTCCTGCATCTCCTCTTTCTCCGCCACGCTCCTGCGCAACTCGCCGTTGGCCGCCTCCAGCTCGGCACCGATCTGCCGAAGCCGGGATTCCAGCTGTCCGTAAGAGGCGTGCAGCCTCCGGGCGGAGTCGTTGAATTCCTCGAAAGTCCTCTGCAGAAGTCCGATTTCGCTCATGGGTTGATCCGTCCGTTTGCCCCCGCCGGCGTTCCCGGGCATGCCCGTCGCCGCCGTTTCCAGAGGCGTCAGTTCTTCACGGGCGTCGGCGTTCCCGGCCACCTGCGGTCAACGGTCCAGTATTCCGCGACCTTCGCCCAGAAGCCGTCCTCCCCGCCTTCGCGCAGCGGGGCGATCCACTGCTCGGCCGACCTGCCGCCCCCCGAGCGCGCAGCGGCCTGGCCGATCCGGTAGAGGGCCCAGGATTTCCTTTCCTTGTCCGCGTCCACGGCCATGGCCTGCTGAAACATGCGAATGCCTTCCGCGTCGTCGCCGCCGCGCAGATAGCAGTCTCCCAACCCCTCGTAGAGATCCGCAAGGAATCCGGACTCGCAGGACTTCCCCTCGTCCGTGCATGCGGACAGGACTTTTCGATACTGCCCGACGGCCGCGGCCGTCGACCCCGTCCGTCTCAGGGCGTCGGCGAAACGGCCCAGGGACCGGAGATCCTGCCCCGCCTCTGCGGCGCCTGCCGACGCCTCCGCGTAGAGAAGGGCCGCCTTCGGATAGTCCCCTTCGCGGTAGAAGCGCTCGGCAAAGGCCTTCTTCACCGCGCTCGGGACAGGAGGATCACCGGCCTTCTTCTGCAGCAGCGCGGCGAGCAGCTTCTTCCCGTCGTCTCCGTTCCGCCAGCTCTCCAGTTCGGAAAGGGCGCCGATGCGGCGATGCTCGTCCGCGGCGCTCCGATCCGAATTTGCGAGATCCTGGAGGGCCTGGAGCGCCAGATCGTTCAAACCCGCCTTCTTCAGGCTGTCCCCGATCAGCAGGAGGCTCTCCCGGTCGTAAAAAGGACCGGCCCCCTTGTTCGCCGTCCGGAGGTACAGGTCCGCGACCGCCAGGTGGTCCCCTTTGGACGCATGCGCCTTCACCAGCGGGCCGGCCGCCGCCGCGAGGCCGCGTATCCCCTCCTCCCTGTGCCGCCCATAGGGGTAGCGGTCCAGGAGCCCCAGGTAGCTGGAAATCGATTGCTCGTACTTTCCGAATTTCGCCAGGGCATAGCTCTTCTTGAAGAGGAGTTCCTCGGCGACGGGAAAATCCGTGTTCTTCCGGAGCAGCGCTTCGTAAGCCGACACCGGATCCTCATAATTCGAGAGTCCGGGCAGGATCGCCGCCATCCTGTGTCCCGGCCTTGCGACGCCGAGATCCGCCATGAGGACCGCGCACTCCTGGGCCTCGAGCGTACCGGCGTAGCGTTCGATCACGAGGCTGAAGAGCTTCAGCGCGGAGGGAACCTGGTCGTTCTGGACATAGCAGTTCCCGAGTGTGACAAGCGCCCCGGGAACGGAGGCCTCCTTCGGATGGAGGCTGAGGTAGCGGCAAAGAAGGGGGATCGCCTGGCGGTACTTGCGGGCGACGTAGTAGTGATAGCCCATATTGAGAAGCAGATCCGGCGGAACCCCGTTCAGATCGGGCCACTTCTTGCGCGCCTCCGTATACCAGAGTTCGGCATTGACCGTCTGCTGCATGCGATAGTAGGAGTCGGCCACCGCAAAGAATGCGGTCTTGGCATTTTCGCCGCCGGGGTTCCTGACCAGATACGCGATGAGCTTCTCCGCGGCCAGTTTGTATTTCCCCGCCCGGTGAAGCATGAGGGCGGAACGGAATTGCGCTTCCTGGCGGAGGGGCGACGCGGGATGTTTCGCAACGAGATTCGCGAAGGCCGCCGAGGCCTCGTAATAGAATTTCAGTTTGTCGTAGGCGCTTCCGAGACGGTAGTACACGAGATCGTCCGCATCGCCCTTCCCTTCGGCCGCGAGGACCGCCTTGTACTGTTCGACCGCATCCAGGTACTTCTGCCGGTCCCCCCTGTCGCCCAGAAGATAGAAGCTGTGTGCCCTGTAGAGCAGGGCCGTTTCCCTCAGGACCGGATCGGCGGCCGGCCCCTTGCTGAGTGCTTCCCCGAAACCGGCGATCGCCTCCTCGTAACGTTCCGCGCGGAAATGGTCCATCGCCGCGGCCAGTGCCCGCGGCGTCGCTTCCGGAGAGAGCGCCGGAGAGGCAGGGCCATTGTCCGCCCTTCCCGCCGGGCCGGTCACGGCCTCTCCTGACGCCGCCGCCGTGGGTATCTTGGGGGGCTTCGGCAGGACCGGATCCTTCGGCGCCGGCGGCCGCCGAACTTCCCCACGTGGCACTGCGGTTGCCGCCGGTTCCCCGGATTTCCCGGCGCCTTTCCGACCGGCACCGGGGTCGGAGCGTTTTTCAGAAAATGCCGCCGCCTTGCGCGCCTGCCGGGCCGCCCCTGTGGTCTGCCTCGCCGGGAGGACCTTTTTCTCCAGGTCCGCCGTCCGCGGCCTTCCTTCGCCCCCCTGCGACGGACGCACCGCCGTGCCCCTTTCTTCGTTCGCGGACCAGGTTTCCCGAACGTCCATGGGCTCCAGCGTGAACGACTGCAGGAGCCCCTCGCTTTGCAGTTTCGCGGCGACGCGGGCACTGTCTTCCCGCGACGGGAACCGGCCGACGTAGACGCGATGCCACGTCCCCTTTTCGGGAAGGTCGACTTTCCGGACGAATGCGGCGTAGCCGGCGGCCTTCCAGATCTGCACCTCCCGCTCCGCGCCTTCCGCAGTCCGGTAGGAAGCAGTATGGATGCTGTGGCGCCGGTCCGGGGCCCTTTCGCCGGACGTCGAATGTCCGGGGAAAAAGAGCGCCCACAGGACGGCAAGGCAAATCATCGAAAAAAACCGCTTTCGCCTCATGCGGAAGACCCCTTGCGGCCGCGCCTCCCCGGTCCGTTCGTTCCGCCGGGGAGGAAAGGCCAAAGCGCAAAAAGCAATTTGCATACCACGCGTCGATCGCCATCCGGAAAGCCGCGGCGGTCCAGCTTTTCCGCGGGCACGCAGACGTGCCGGGGATGAGCCCGGGACCGGACATCGTCCCTGCAGTGCCTTCCTTCTACGTCAACGGATCAGCATCAAAGCCAAATTATTGACGAAAACGGAGGAGCGCTGCCGCGGGGCCGGCGGCGGGCGGCCATCGTCCGCACCGGAGGCATCCGCCGGGGATTGGCGGTTCCGCCTCAAGGCGGCGTGCGGCTCGCCCCGGTGGCACCCGCTTTGCATAATCCCCCTCGGCGGAGAAGATCCGGGGCAACCGCCCTGAGGGGGAGAAACAGGCCATGGAAGAGGAAATACCGTTCTCGGAAAGCAACAAAAGAGAATATTCCCGGGTAGATGCGTATGTAGCCCTGGAATGCCGGCGCCTGGGGCCGGAGGAAATCGACAAGGTCCGCTCCCGCATGTCCGGCGAAGCGTTCCTCGCCGAGTTTGCATCAGCGGCCTGCCGTGCATCCGGCGCGCCTCCGCCGCGACGCCGCGGGGACGACTATCCATGCGATTTCGAAGGCCTTCCGGAAATCGAGGATCCGCGCCTGGCGAACTGGCTGCAGGTCATCAATGCCAAACTCGACGCCGTGATCCGCATGCTGTCCATCCAGCAGGAGGGTTTCCTCCGCCTCCCCTTCCTGCGCATCAACATCGGCGGCGGCGGACTGAAGTTCACGACGCGGGAAGCGTATGCCGTCGGAGACATCCTCGAGATCAAGATGATGCTTTCTCCCTACAGGCCGGTCGCCATGTATGTGTGCGGGGAGGTGACCTCAACAAGAGCGCAGGGCGGCGGCAGCGAAGTCGCCGTGCGGTTCGTCCTGATCGACGATGATGTCCGCGACGAGATCGTCCGGTTCGTCTTCGAAAAGGAACGTGAGATCCTTCGCGAAAAGCGGAAGTAGCCGGGGTTTCGAATGTTCGTCTTCATCGGCATCGGGGTGGTCCTGGCCGCCGTCATCGGCGGCTATCTCATGGAACAGGGGAACCTGTCCGTGCTCTTCCAGCCGGCGGAGGTGGTGATCATCTTCGGCGCGGCAACCGGCGGCTTTCTGATCTCCTCGCCGCAGAAGGTGATCAAGGCCGTCGCCGCCTCCCTGGCCCGGATGTTTTCCTACAGGAACTACAGCAAGGCAGACTATGTGGATGCCCTGATGCTGCTCAACGGCATCTTCTACAAGATCCGTCAGCAGGGGTTGGTCTCCATCGAATCCGACGTGGACGCACCGTCCGAGAGCGCCCTCTTTTCCAAATACCCGAACATCCTGAAGAACCGTCACGCCATCGACCTGATCACCGATACCCTGCGCACCGTCATGACGACGACGATCGCCCCGCACGAGCTGGAGGCGCTCATCGACAGCGAACTGGAAAATCATCATGGGGAGCTCCTGCAGCCCTCGCAGAGCGTCTCCTTCGTGGCCGACGCCCTTCCGGGACTGGGAATCGTCGCCGCCGTTCTGGGGGTCGTCCTCACCATGGGCAAGATCGGTGAACCGCCCGAGGTGCTGGGGCACAGCATCGGCGCCGCCCTCGTCGGGACCTTCCTGGGCGTTCTCCTGTGCTACGGTTTCGTGGGCCCCATGGGAAAGAACCTGGAACACATGGCGGAAGAGGACATCCAGTACCTCAAGGTCCTGAAGGTGGCGATTCTGTCCTTCGTGGGCGGCGCCGCACCCAAGGTCGCCGTCGAATTCGGCAGGCGCGTGGTCCCGGCGAACGTCAAGCCGACCTTTTCGGAACTGGAGGAAGTCTTTCGGCAGACGAAGAAGTGATGAACCTGCACGGAGTCTCCGGCGAGCGCCGCTGAAAATTGCGCCCGCCGGGCTTGATCCTTATGGAAGAACGAAACCAGCAGCCCATCATCATCAAGAAGGTGGTCAAGAAGCACGGCGGGCACCACGGCGGTTCCTGGAAGGTGGCCTATGCCGACTTCGTGACGGCCATGATGGCCTTCTTCCTTCTCCTGTGGCTGATCACCATGGTCTCCCCCGACAAGAGGCAGGCCGTGTCGCAGTACTTCAAGCACTTCAACGTCTTTAAGGAAACGGCCTCCTCCGGCACATCGGTCATGAAAATCTCCGACCGGGACATGAATCTGCAGAAGGTGGGCAAGAGGATCGCCGTGCGCGAGACCGTCGACAGCAACCTGACCCCCGAAAACCTGATGAAACGTCTCAACACGGCCATCGAGGAAAAGCTCAAGGGCCTTCGCAATCACGTTCTCGTGGACATCATCGAAGGAGGCGTCCGCATCCAGATCGTGGATCTGGAGGGAAGCGAGATGTTCTCGTCGGGCGGCACCCAGCTGTCGAACCGCGCCAGGGAGATCCTGGCCCTCGTCGCCGAGAACATCCGGGATATCCCGAATCGCGTCGCCATCGAGGGGCACACCGATTCCGCGCCGTTCCGCGGCGGGCAGATCACGAACTGGGAGCTCTCCTCTTCCCGGGCCTCGGCCGCGCGCCGCGAACTGGAAAACCACGCCATCGAACCCGCCCGGATCGCCAGGGTGGTGGGCTATGCGGACCAGGAGCTTTACGTCAAGCTGAATCCGCGCGACCCCCGCAACCGGCGCATCAGCATCATCCTTCTCGCACCGAACTGAGCTTCTGCGTGGCGGCGGAAATCCCTGCCGCCGGAAACCCGGCGGCACACGCTCCCCGCTTACCTCTTGCCCGGTTCGCTCAGGCAGACGTCGATCACGAAGGGCCCCGTATCGATCTCGAAGGGAATGATGATGCTCGGCCCCCCCAGCACATGGGTGATCGAGTGTTTGCTTCCCGATACGACGGTCGGGATGGCCGCCATGATGGAATATCCCTCGGCTTCGAGCCGCTTGCGCGCGGCGCCCGACACCATGTTCGTCAATTCGCCGACCGCGTCCTTGATGTCGCCGTTCATGTCCTTGATCTCTTCGCCGAGCATATTGGAGACGATCCGCAGGATGGCGCCGCTGCTGAAGCTCAGCGCGACGGAGCCCACCGCCGCCCCCGTCAGACCGATGATCCCCGAAACGTCGCCGTGGGCGGCGCTGTCCCTTTTCAGGAACGGCTTCCCGGCGCGAGGCTCGACAAAGGCCATCGTCTTGATCACGCTGACTGTCCCCTCCAAGAAGGGATTGATGAATTTGACGTTCATGTCCTCTTTCCTTCCCGCGAGCGACGGCTACGGCGTCAGCAGCTTTTCCATGATCTTGCTGATCTTTTCGTTCAATACCTCGGCGGTGAACGGTTTGACGATGTAATTGCTCACGCCGGCCTTCACCGCGGCGACGACGTTGTCCTGAAGGGCTTCGGCCGTCACCATCAGAAAAGGTGTCTTGCCGAGGTCGGCATCGGCCCGGACCGCCTTGAGCAGTTCGAAGCCCGTCATGTTCGGCATGTTCCAGTCCGAGATGATCAGGTCGACCTTCTGCGCCTTCAGGACCCGTAGCGCCGAAACGCCGTCTTCGGCCTCGAGGATGTTTTCGTAGCCGACCTGCTTGAGGAGATTCCGGATCACCTTTCGCATGGTCGCAAAGTCGTCCACTATCAAGATCTTCATGTCTTTCTGCATACGATTCCCCCTGGTTACGACGACCGGCCTAGCTTCTCTCGCCCGACCGGTTCTCGCTCAACTCGAACAACCCTTCGGGATCCAGGATCAGGCCGATCTGCCCGTCGCCGAGGATGGCCCCTCCTGAAACGCCCTTGACCTTCTTCAACTCCGCCCCCAGGCTCTTGATCACCACTTCCGCCTTCCCGATGATCTGGTCGACCAGCAGGCATTTGGATCGGCCTGCACCGTCGACGACGACGACAATCGCATCCCAGGGGTTCTCGTACTGGGGTTGAATCCCGAAATGCTCGTACAGACGCACGATCGGCAGCAGCCGCCCCATCACGTTGATCATTTCCCCTTTTCCCACGACGTTGTTGTAGGCCTCCTTCGCGGGACGCAGGGCCTGCCGGATCGCCGTCGTCGGCAGGATATAACGCTCCCTGCCGACCTTCACGATCATGCCGTCGATGATCGCCATCGTCAGCGGGAAACTCGTGGTGAAGGTGGTCCCCTTGCCCTCCGCCGATTCGATCTCGATCTTCCCGCGCAGCTTCTCGACGGCCTGTTTCACCACATCCATCCCCACGCCCCTGCCCGAGACGTCCGTCACCTTCTCCGCCGTCGACAGGCCGGGCAGGAAGATCAGGCGGTGGATTTCCTGATCGGTCAGCGTGTCGTGTGCGGCGACGACCCCGTTCCTGACGGCCTTGTCGAGGATCTTCTGCCTGCACAGCCCGCGCCCGTCGTCGCCGATTTCGATGACGATGTTGCCGCCCCGGTGGTAGGCCTTCAGCTGGATCAGGCCCCGTTCCGGCTTTCCCGCCCGGACGCGTTCTTCCGGGGTCCCGACGCCGTGGTCGACGGAATTGCGGATCATGTGGACGAGGGGATTGTAGATCTCGTCCACCATGTTCCGGTCGATCTCCGTGTCTTCCCCGACCATCTCCACGTCGATGACCTTGCCGGCGTTCTTCGAGAGGTCCCGCACCAGGCGCGACATCCGCTGGAACGTCTGTTTGATCGGAATCATGCGCAGGCTCGTCGAGGACCGCTGCAGCCCCGCCGTGATGCGGAAGAACTGTGACAGATTGCGGAGGAGGTTCCGGTCCGAGTTGCCCAGAAGGCTCACGTCCTGTTCGATCATGGACTGCGTGATGACGAGCTCGCCCACCATGTCGATCAGGTCGTCCAGCTTGCGGGTGTCGACGCGGATGGTCGACGTGTCCCCCACCTGGTCCGCCTGTTTTCTGAGGGCCTGCGCGACCTGCTTGGGCGTCGCCTTGCCGCCGCTGATGAGCGTCTCACCGATCTTCTTGTTCGACGACCGGCCGGTCTTCAGACCCTCATCGAGGTCCTTCTTGCTGATGACGCCCTCGTTCACCAGGATCTCGCCGAGTTTCCGGGGGGCCTCCTCCGCCTCGCCCTGCTCGATCTTCCCGATCCGGTAATACATGCCGGACAGATCCGTGGCGTCGGGGGCGTTTCGCTTGCCCTCCAGGACCTCCTTCCACTGGCCGATCATCGTCTTGAGCATGTCCGCTCCGTCGAGCACGACATCGATCACGGGCGACGTCACCGCCACCTCCCCGTTCCTGGCCTTGTCCAGCAGATTCTCCAGATTGTGCGCCAGTTCGCGGATCGCCTCGAGGTTGAGGAAACTCGCCACGCCCTTGATCGAATGAAAGGGCCGGAAAATGGCGTTGATGAAGTCCTTGTCGGTCGGATTCTTCTCCAGGTTGAGGATGTTGACCTCGATCTGGTCGATGTACTCCAGCCCTTCCGTGATGAAATCCTTCAGGAGCGCCTCGTCCTGGATCTTCACTTCCTCCTGCTTCGCCGCCGGCGGCGGCGCCGGTTCCGGCGCCTGCAGTCCGCCGCCGGGTTCGGCGGCCGGCGCAGCCGGGGCGTCCGCTTTTGTCCCCGCCGTCGGGACGCCCTCGGGGCAGCCGCCCGTGTTCCTGTAGGAATCGACGATCTCCTGCATCCTGGATATCTCCGCGCCCAGCGACGCCAGTCCCGCCGCCTTGTCCTCCAGGGTGTCCAGGATCAGCATCTCCAGGGTCTTGCCCATGCCCTCGGACACCGCGACAATCTGCGTCATCCCGAGGGTTTTCGCCTCCTGCACGATCTCGTCGAGCGAATTCAGGAACTTCCCGGCGGCGGGGATGTCGAATTCCTTCGCATCCATGAACAGGAATGCGGAGGCCAGTGCGTTGAGCAATTGCAGTATCCGATCGTCGTTCATGATTTCACACCATCCTGATGATTTCGTCCGCAATCTGTTCCAGCGGCACCACCTTGTCCACGGCGTCCAGTTTGATCGCTTCCTTGGGCATCCCGAATACCACGCAGGTCTTTTCGTCCTGGGCGATCGTGCCCGCCCCCATCTGCTTCATCTCGAGAAGACCGTCCGCCCCGTCGGAGCCCATGCCGGTCAGGATGACGCCGATGGCATTGGCGCCGGCGTACTTGGCCGTCGACTTGAACAGGACGTCGACGGCGGGCCGCTGATGATGCACCATGGGGCCTGTCTTGACCTCCACGTAATACCTCGCACCGCTGCGTCGCAGCAGCATGTGAAAATTCCCGGGCGCAACCAGGGCGTTGCCGGGCGTCACCGAATCGTTGTCACGGGCCTCCTTCACCCGGATCTGGCACATGCCGTCGAGCCTTTCCGCAAACGCCGCCGTGAAGTTGGCCGGCATGTGTTGGACGACCAGGATGCCCGGCGAATTCGGCGGCATCCGGGTGAGGACCGCCTTGAGCGCCTCCGTCCCCCCCGTGGAGGCGCCGATGGCGATGACCTTGTACGACGTCTGGGAAAGCGCGCGGATCGGTTCGGCTTCGACGTCCTTGGGCTCCCGCTTCACGACCCGCGCGCGCGCGGCCGCGCGGATCTTGTCCGCCAGCTGCGAGCTCATGTCTCCCACGGTATAGGAGGCTCCCGGTTTGGCGATCACGTCCACCGCTCCGATGTCCAGCGCCTCGAGGGTCATCTTCCCGCCTTTCGGCGTCAGGGAGCTGACGATGATGGTCGGGAGCGGATAGTGCTTCATCAGCTTCCGCAGGAACGTGAGGCCGTCCATCCTGGGCATCTCGATGTCGAGCGTCAGGACCTCCGGCTTCAGCGAGAGGATCTTGTCCCGCGCAACGAAGGGATCGGGAGCGACACCGACCACTTCGATGTCCGGATACTTGGAGAGTTCCTCCGCGAAGATCTTGCGGACGATGGCAGAGTCGTCGACGACCAGCACCTTGATTCGGTTCAACGTCGGACCTCCCTTCCCCTGTCGCCCATCGTGATGTCGGTCCCGCGGCGTGCGCGGCCTTTTTCAGCGGTCCCGGACATAGGGATACCAGTCTCCCCTGCGAAGCGCGTTGACCTTGTAGACGATCGCCTCGTTCTTCAGCGTGTTGAAGACGATTTTCCTGCCCATGCGGCCGCCCGTATCTTCCGAAACGACGGGGACGTTCGCCATGCGCAGCACCTGCCTCGCCTTCGCGACATTCTTCATGGCGATTCCCGTGCATTCCCTCTCCCCTGACGAGGCGCCGCCGAACAGCTGGGCCTTCAGGTGCTTCTTCTTCGATCCTTCCTCCAGGAACATCCGGATCAGAAAATCCACGGCAACGTCTCCGTAGAGGGGCGTCCTTTCCGCATTGCCCGGCGCCGACGGGTAGAGAAAGGCATTCATTCCGCCGTATCCCGCGCTTCCGTCCCACAGCGCCACGGCGATCCCCGAACCGACGACGGTGGAAATCAGCGAAGGGTCGCGGCTCAGGTAGATGTAGCCGGGTGACAGAAAGTACTCAACGAGCCGAACGTCGCCTTTTCCCATGATTCCAAACCGCCGTCCTTCAGGAGCGGTCGAGGAACAGCATCACCCCGAGGGTCTCTCCGTCCGCCACGAATCCGAGCGCCGCCGCCACTTCCTCTCCCGGCGCGGGATCGCGCCGGGCCGTTTCTTCCGCTCCATGAAAAGACGGTATCTGCAGATCGAAGACCCGCGAGGGGTCGTGCTTCCGCAGGAAGTTCCCGCAGATCATGTTGACGGCTTCCTTGAGGCCGTCCTGAAGCATCGCCTCGGAGACCTCACCCTCCCCGATGTTCAGCATGTTCCGGACCATGGCCCGCGAGACCCCCGGCGACGAAAACAGTTCCAGCCGGCCCGATACCGGTCCGCGGAAGCCGATGCCGGCGGAAAACCCCTCAAAGCGGCCCCCGTCGCCGGTCGGTTCGAGGAAGACAAAGAACATCTTCTCCAGCACCTCAAAAATCGACGCCGCCAGTTTTTCCTTCATCTCCCCCGTACCGTCCATCTGCCCCCACCCCCACGACTTGGTATAAGGTCCGCTTCAGGTCTTCCGGCAGAAAGGGCTTCTTGATGAAGCCCTTTGCGCCGCCGGCCATGGCCTCTTCCATGCGCTCCGCGCTGCCCTCCGTCGTGACGATCACCACGGGGATGTCGCGGTAGAGCTGGTTCTCCTTCAATGCCCCGAGCATCTGCAGGCCGTTCATCTCCGGCATGTTGATGTCGGAAATGATGATGTCGACCCAGGCATCCGCCAGGACGGCCAGGGCCTCCTTCCCGTTGCCGGCCTCATAGCAGTTGTCCATATGGAAGCCGGACATGTTCACGATCTTCTTGATCACGGCCCGCATGGAATTCGAGTCATCGACAATGAGGATATTGAATGACATAAGAACCTCGTCTCCTCTTGTTCACAGTATCTGAACCAGCTCCTTTGCCTGTTTCAACTCCTCCAGCAGGAGCACCCAACTTCTTTCCAGGTCCTTTTCGCGGAAATCGAATTTCTGCAGCGTCCCGCTCAAGCCGCGGTAGGCGAGGCCGTCCATTCCGCCTCCGATGCCCATCATCAGGCAGGCCTGATCGGCCAGATAGACGAGCCAGGGAATCGTGGCCGATGCATCGCCGAGGGAATCCGGACGATGGTGACGGGCGATGGCATCGCGGATGTCATCGGGGAAGCGCCAGTGTGCCGCGATCCGTCCGCCGAGGTCCGCATGGTTGATCCCGACGACCTCTTCCTCCGCCTCCAGGAAGGAATATCCGGAATCGGCGACGAGCCCCCGGATGCGCACGGAGGATTCCCGGACGTACTGGCCCAGGATCACCTTGCCGATGTCATGAAGAAGCGCCGCCGTGTAGAGGGCCGCATCGTCCCTCTTCTGGATATGCCTCGAAAGGATCTGGGACATGAGGGCGACGGCGACCGAATGCTCCCACAGTTCGGCGGCGTCGGACACGTAACCGCCCCCGGCCTTCCTGAAGAAGGTCGCCGAGCAGGCCGTTTCCAGGGCGCGGAGCAGATTCTTCTGTCCGAGGCAGATCACCGCGTCCTGAATCGACCGCACCTTGCTCGCCGTGCCGAAGTACGCGGAGTTGCTGATTTTCAGGATATTGGCGGTGATGCCCTGATCGTAGCGGATCGCCTGCGTCACGTCCGCCACCGAATAGTCCTCGTTCCTCAGAAGCGCCATGACCTTCTGGACCGTCTCCGGAAAGGCGGGGATATTCTGCACGGATCTGAGAATGCGATCGATCATCACAGTACCTTCACTTCACCGCCGGAGCTCTTCACGTGGAGCCTCCCGTCCAGGAGATTGAGCCTGACGGTACGGTTGTGGTTGCTGCCCGTATCTTCCGCATCGATGAGAACGTTGTTCCGCCAGAAGATCTTCCGCAGCGCCATGATGTTCTTCTGGCCGATCCGGAAATAATTCGTGTCGTCCAGGATGCTGGCCCCTCCCGCCACCTTGACTTTCATCCGCCTCTTCTCGGCCCCCAGGGCGTAACAGCTCTTGAAGAGAAGGGGAATCGCCGTATCGGCGAACATCCCGGGGCAGTCCTTTGCCTTGTTGGCGTCCAGAGTGGAGTCGGGAAGCATGAAGTGAAGAAGGCCGCCGACGAGCATCTGGGGGTCATAAACCGCCACGGCGATGCAGGAACCGAGCGCATAGGTCACCAACACGTCCGACTTGTTTTTGCTGCACTTGAGGTCGGCGATGCCGACAACGATATCCGCCATATCCCTACTTCCGATAAACGCTGGGTTCCACGTACTTGAACGAATGCTTCAGACCGGTCAGGCTTTCCGAATGCCCGACGAAGAAATATCCCCCCTTGTTCAGACATCGATAGAAGCGGTTCACGAGGAGGGACTGTGTTTCCTTGTCGAAATAGATCATCACGTTCCGGCAGAAGATCACATCGAACCGGAACTCCGCGGGCGCCTCCTCCATGAGATTGAATCTCATGAACTTGACCATCCGCTGGACCTCCGGCTTGACCCGAACGTGTCCGTTCCAGTTCCCGCAACCCCGCTGAAAATGCCGCTTCAGGATCGCCGGCGGCAGGCTGTTCACCTTCTCGATGGGGTAGATCCCGCGGGTCGCCGTTTTCAGGACGCGCGTCGAAATGTCCGTTGCGAGGATCCGCGCATCAAGGGGCCGGCCGTTTTCGCATTCCCGAAGCGTAATGGCCAGCGAATACGGCTCCTCACCCGTGGAGCAGCCGGCGCTCCAGACGGAGAGCCTGTCGACGCCGTCCCGGACGGACGCCGCCGGCCGTTTCGCGATGATCTGGCGGAGCTTCTGAAAATGAATCTCCTCCCGGAAGAAGAAGGTGAGGTTGGTCGATATCGAATCGATCATGCTGACGAGCTCATCGGTGCCGTCTTCCGTGGTCACGAATTTGTAGTAATCGGCAAAGGACCGGAAGTTGCCCTCGCGGAGGCGCTTTCCGAGGCGCGCCTTGACCAGTTCCTTCTTTCCTTCGTGAAGGTTGATGCCGCATTGCCCGTAGATGAGCCTGCTGATCTTTTCGAAATCGATGTCCCGCATTTCCAGACTGTTCATTTTCGCACTTCCCAAGATGGTTCCACGCGCTCCATCTTCAGGAGATCGAGCAGGGACCTGCCCAGTCCGCGTACGTCGCTGCAGATCAGGATGTCGTCACCCTGCCGGACATACTCGCCCGCCGACAGGGCGGAACCATCGTCCGCGCGGAGGAACACCACCCGCGTCTTCCGGTGAACTTTTTGAATTTTCGATGCAATTTCAAGGCCGTGGGGCCCATCGCCCGCTGCAATCCAGACCACGATGTCGGGGGCCTTCCTGCCGATGTCCAGCACCGCCTCGAACGGGTCCGGACAGGTCTCGAACGCCACGGACTGAAGTCCCGGGGTCGACAGCAACAGGCGGCGTACGGCGTTGCGCAGCCTGGCGCCGGCCCCGACCAGCAGCAGGGTCTTTCGCATGAACCTCTCCGCCTCCGGCGCATCGGATCCGCAGAGATTCAGGATCTGCTGCTCCGAAAATCCCGACTCCCGGAAAAAGCGCATCACTTCGGAGCATGGGATCTTCCAATGCTTGCCGATCCCGTACGCCTTGATCCGGCCGTCCTTGATCCAGCGATAGGCGGTAACGCGATTCACGCCCAGCATGCCTGCAACTTCAGAGGTCGAGTAAAAGGTCTTGGCCATTCAACCGCCCCGCATGAAACCGATTCAACGATCTTTACCAACACATCCAATGCAACCGTTGCTGGTAGGGATATCGGCAAGTCGGGAAAAAACTTGAAAAGGACCCCAAACGCTTCGCAACCGCTCCGGATACCGGCCGCGGTCCGCAGGGGCCCGTTTCGTCCCCGCCGCCTCCGTCCGCCGCGCCGCCCTTCCGCCGCGACTCCCCTGCCCCATGTCGTTGTCCGGCAACGATTTTCTTGACACAGGCAGAGGAAACCGTTATGAAGGACCCGCGTCATTATTTTGACTCTGAAAGTCCGGAAAGGAATTTTTCCTGCAGAACCGAGAAAAATTTGACGCCCTTCGACCTGCCATGAAAAACGCCAGCATCCTCATCGCCGAAGACAACGACCTCTCCAGGGAAAATCTCATCGAACTTCTCCGTGAGGAAGGCTATTCCGTGACCGCCGTGCAGGACGGGCGACGGGCGATGGACACTTTCATCGCGGACCGGTTCGATCTCGTCGTCACCGATCTCCGGATGCCGCACATGGACGGCCTGGAGCTGCTCAAGTTCATCCGGGGAATGAACCAGGATACGGTCGTCATCATCGTCACCGGCTACGGCACGATCAACACCGCCGTTGAGGCGATGAAGCTGGGCGCCTTCGACTACGTGACGAAGCCCATCAAGGACGACCTCGTGAAGCTCACCATCGCCCGCGCCCTTTCCTACGCGCGGCTGAAGGAGGAAAACGTTCTCCTGCGGGACCGGCTGAAGGACAAATTCGATGCCGGAAAAATGATCGGCTACAGCGACTGCATGAAGAAGGTCTTCGAGACCATCGAGAAGGTTTCCCAATCGGACAGCACCGTCATCATCTACGGGGAAAGCGGCACGGGAAAGGAACTGGTGGCGCGGGCGATCCATTTCAACAGCGAACGAAAGGACCAGGCCCTCGTACCCGTCAATTGCGGCGCCATTCCCGAGGAACTTCTGGAGAGCGAACTGTTCGGCCACGAAAAGGGCGCCTTCACCGGCGCCATCCGAAACCGCATCGGCCGGTTCGAGCTGGCCCACGGCGGCACCATCTTCCTGGATGAAATCGGCGACATGAGTCCGTCCCTGCAGGTCAAACTGCTGCGCGTTCTGCAGGAGAAGCAATTCGAACGGATCGGCGGCATGAAGACCATCAGCGTGGACGCCAGGATCATCGCCGCCACCAATCAGAATCTCGAGAAGGCGGTCGCCGAAAGGCGGTTCCGCGAGGACCTCTTCTACCGCCTCAATGTCATTCCGATCTATTTGCCGACGCTTCGGGAGCGCGGACCCGACATCGCCATCCTGGCCAATCATTTCCTGGCGCGCTTCAACAAATCGAAAAAGAAGAACGTCGGGCGGTTTTCCCAGGAAGTCGTGCGGCAGCTGATGGGCTACGCTTGGCCGGGGAACGTCCGCGAACTGGAAAACCTGATTGAGATGCTGGTGGTCATGAAAGAAGAAGGGGAAATCGGCCTGGACGATCTCCCCATGAAAGTGCGCCAGAACAACGTCGATGTCGTCTCGCCGGTCTCCGTCGAGTTGACGGAGGACGGAATCGACTTCAACGGCATGGTCGGACAGTTCGAACGGGACCTGATCGTCAAGGCCCTGAAGAAGAGCAGCGGCGTCAAGAACCGCGCCGCGCGGCTGCTCGGTCTCAACCGCACGACGCTCGTCGAGAAGCTCAAGCGGCTGCACATCGCCGACGCCGGCTAGCCGCCTCTTCCCGTGCCGGCTGCAGCGCGGCCATCGCCGCTTCTCTCCTTACAAAAATGGGAGTTCCCGCAAAACGCCCGGCGCCGGAAAAAGCAAACCGGGAAGGCTCTTGCAGACAAACCGTTGACGCAAGAACCCTTCCCGGTCACGCACAGTGCCGCGTCTCTTCCCGACGCGAAACAGGCGACGATACTTCCCTCTATACGGCGACGTACGTCCCGCGCTTTGCCTTCGCGATCTTTCCGAGCTTCTGACCGCGGTAGATGGTCGTCCAGATCTGACGCTGTTTCAATCCGGTCTTTTCCTGCAGCTGCCCCGTCGTCAGACCGTCCGCCGCCGCCTTCAAGGCCGCGACGATCCGGCTCAGCGCACTGTCAGGTCTCTTGCCGGCCTTCTTCACGGCTTTCCCGGCAGCCTTCTTGGCGGCCTTCTTGGCGGCCGTTTTCCTCGCCGGGACCTTCGCCGCTTTCACCTTCTTCGGGGCGGCCGCTCCGCGGACCTTCCGACTCTTCCGCTCCCCCGGTTTCACTTCTTCACCGGCGAGAAGCGCCTGCAGCTTGTTGAAGTAGATCTTCACAAACGCTTCCGACCCCTCGACTTCGATCTCGCGCGATACCGGATTGAACTTGACTCTCGAGTGACCTGCCATACCCATCCTCCTTCGTTCATCATGACCGTGCATTTCGTTCCCGTTGCCACTTCATCATTCGGTTCCGTGCATCATTCACAGGAAGTCCGCTCCGAAATTCATTTCCTGTTGTACGAATTTTTTCTTATACATGCTGTATAGTTCATACATGATCCGCGTTGAAATGAAAAGCATGAATTTCATCTGCGTCGGACGGACTCGTTTCTGCAGAGGACATGATCACTTCTGACGATGTATAAGATGGAAGACCGCACGGGCGTCTCCGCAACGCACCGGGAGCGAGCAATCGCGAAGACGAAGCGTCCGCGGTTCGCGGGGAAAACGCAAGCTCGGGGAGAGAAGTTGAAGCTCTCCGGAGAATCTTCGATCCCCAAGGAAGGGATCTTGAACATCGTTCGCTCGCATCCTCCGCGGCGAGTCCCGGGGAATGCGCTCGCTGCCGGATTCAAGGCGGGAAGAGCCGCTGCCGACTTCCCCTGTCTATTCCTCCCCGATCGGAAAGGTCAGGGTCGCGCCGAACCAGCCCACCACCGAGACGATCGGGATGAGAGCCAGGAGCAGCAGCACGTACAGCATTTCCATTCCGGCGACGGACAGGACCTCAACGGGAAAGAGGAGCCGCAGCAGAAATGCGCACAGAGAAACGGACAGGAGCAGCGTCGAAAAAATCATCTTGATTCGAACCGCCCGCAAAGGCCTGGCCTGGTAGTTGATCCACCAGGTGAGAAACCCGGTCAGTGCACCGGGCACGGTAAAGACAATCCCGGCGCCGAGACAGAAGAAGGAAGTCGTTTCGAAACCTCTCACGCCGGTCAAAAGGTAGAGCAGATAGAAAAGGCCCGGTGACACCGTAAAGGCGATGGGGAAGTGAACGGTCATGGGATGGGGATGCCTGCGCAGAAACGGAAACCGCTTCAGCATCGCCGCCAGGGGTCCGGGCAGGTCGACGGCGGCCTCTTTCCTCATTTGCAGCGTCCCCACCTGCGGGTAGCGGTCCAGCACTTCCACACCATGGGGTGCCGCCTCCATATCGGCCGTGAGGTCGCGGCCGGCCGCGTGACGGTTCATGTGCAGCCCCGCCTTCCAGAGTCTGCTGCCGCTGACGTCGAAGACCCGGCCCCGATGAGCAATGTAGGCGGGCCGTCCTTCCTTTCCGTCAAAGCGGGCGACCGTTTCAGGATCGAATTCCTTCATGAGATCGTTCCCGCGGACTCCTACCGGATCAGTTTCTTCAGAACTTCTTCGTCCAGCTGAAACTCCTGGGCGAGATGCGCCGTCGTCGCGCCGGTGTGCTCCATGACTTCCAGCAGATATTCCTTGAGGCTCGTCTGTCTTTCGCAGGCGTTGAAATAGTTCTTCAGGATCAGCGCGAGCTCTTCGGACGGTATCTTGTAGCCCTTCTTCGTCGCTTCCCTCTCACCCGCCTGTTCCGGGACTCCGAGGATGACGAGTTTATCATCCATGATGCTGAAGCGCAACGTATGGACCATGAGGCAACTGCTGAAGAGAATCTCCGCGCCGGCCTCCGCATACTGGACGGCGATCTGCAGGCGGTCCGGGAACTTCGGCAGGAGGTACTTGATGCGCACCCCCTTCTCGGTCATCCGCTCGATCATCCGGACGATCCCCCGGGTCATCTTGACGTCGTCGCCGGACGGCGCGCTGCCGGTGATGCAGCCGATGATCTCCTTTTTCGCGTCGAGCATGGCCTCCATGAGGTGAAGAAAGTACTCCTGACGCGTGAGGACCCTCGTCGCCCTTCCGACTTCCCTGAGCAGGTTGTCCCGCTGTTTCCCCTCGCGGATGTTGTAGATGAGCAGGAGGACCGTGACGATCAGCAGGATCGATTCGAGCAGGAGAAGCCCCAGTTCGACGGTCATGACGTCTCCTCAGGAGGCTGCAGCCCCGGCGCGGAACTTCGCAGCGCCGCGCTGTCCGCGTTACGCCGCATCTTTCCCGCCTTCCTTTCCTTCCCGCCTCATCTTTTCTTGGTACCACAGGTCGTGGTTCTGCTCCGCCCAGACGGCGTCGACGAAGCCGTTCCACATGCCCTCGAATGCGCCCTCGACGCCGATCGTGCCCATGTAGATATGACCGAAGGAAACCGTCACGAACAGGACTCCCACGGCAGCGTGAATCACATGGGAAATCTGCATCGTGAGGCGGCTCTGCCCCCAGATCGGGAAATCCAGCAGTACGCCCGTGACCCCCACGGCGGTCCCGAAGACGAAGATGGCCCAGAACCACGCCTTCTCCCCGCCGTTGATCCTCCCGATGTGGGGCCGGGGCCCCTTTCCGATCATCCCGCCCATGTTCCGGAACCACTCCAGGTCGATCCGCCCGGGGATGTTGAAGCGGACCCAGACGACAAACTCCAGAACGATTCCGACGAGCAGGAGGGGTCCCAGGTAGTTGTGCAGATCTTTGGCGACCTGCAGATAGGCGGAGACGACGCCGTGCCCGAAGATGGGGATGAGCGCCACCCGTCCCAGGAGAAGGCTGAGACCGGTCATGCCCATGATGATGAAGATCACGGCGGTGTACCAGTGCAGGATCCTCTCCCAGAACGCAAAACGCTCGATCCGGATGCCCGACCGCGGCTTCTCCAGCTTCTCCGGCCCCACGAAGGCATAGAAGAGACCCATCACCAGAAGGGCCATGGCGATGATCCATTGTGAGGCCGGCATGAGCGCGCCGTTCCGGATCCCCCGCCAGTTCTCCCCGGCGGTGATGAGGATCGTGTGTCCCTGCTGCGGCGTGGACGAATAGCCGGGGACGCCCGCCCTGACCGCCCGCCAGAAGTTGGCCCTCGGATTGCTGAGGTCCGCTCCGACGGCCTGCCAGTACACCAGCACTCCGCCGGCGAAGAGAAGAAGCAGCGCGCCAAGCACGAGAGCGCCGACGCGCCTGCGGGTTTGCGTTGCCATAATCCCTCCTATAATCTCAGCGGTCGGTCTGCACCAGTTTGAAGCGATCGATCAGCATCTGCTGCTGTTCCCGCTGCGCCAGCAGGGGATCTTTCGCCCCCTTGTAGACTCCGGGCTCGTGCATCGTCACGGTCCGGGGTTCGGAAGAACATCCGACCAGCCCCGCGAGGACAATCAATCCCGTCAACACACGCGGATACGTTTTCATGGATTCTTCTCCTTCGCCGGCTTGAAATGGTACGCCGTTTCCCATCCCCATGCCTGGGACTTCCCGCCCCGTTTGGTGATGCGCTGGATGTAGATCTCGGATACGATGTTTCCATCACCGCCGAGCAGCGCCTTGGTCGCGCACATCTCCGCGCAGAGAGGCAATTTCCCTTCGGCGATCCTGTTGCGCCCGTACATCCTGTACTCCTCGACGGAATTGTCGGGGAGCGGGCCGCCGGCGCAGAAGGTGCACTTGTCCATCTTCCCGCGCTCGGCGAAGGCATTCCCTTCAGGAAATTGCGGTGCGCCGAACGGGCAGGCGTAGAAACAGTAGCCGCAGCCGATGCACAGATCCTTGTCGTGCAATACAATCCCGTCGGGGGTCGTATAGAAGCAGTCGACGGGACAGACGGCCGCGCAAGGCGCATCGGTGCAGTGCATGCAGGCCACGGAAATCGACTTTTCGCCCGACACCCCGTCATTCAGAGTGACCACATGCCTCCGGTTGATTCCCCAGGGCACGTCATGCTCGTTGTTGCATGCCGTCACGCAGCCGTTGCACTCGATGCAGCGCTCCGCGTCACAGAGAAATTTCATCCTGGCCATACATGCCTCCTTTTACGCCGGCGTGATCCGGCAAAGCGTCGCTTTGGTCTCCTGCATCTGCGTCACCGAATCGTAGCCGTAAGTTGTGGCCGTGTTGCACGCCTCCCCGCGGGTGTAGGGCGCCGTTCCCTGCGGGTACTTTTCGTAGAGATCCTTGCCCTGGAACCAGCCGCCGAAGTGGAAAGGCGTCCAGACCGTTCCGGGGCCGACCCGCTGGGTGACCATAGCGCGCACTTTGATCCGTCCGCCTTCGGCGCCCTCCAGCCATATGTATTGGCCGTCGGAAATCCCGGCGTTGTTCGCGTCCTTCGGATTCACCTCGGCGAACATCTCCGGCTGCAGCTTGGCGAGCCACGCGTCGGAGCGCTGTTCCTCGCCGCCGCCCTCGTATTCGGTCAGCCGGCCGCTGGTGAAGATCAGCGGATATTTCGTGCTGTGGTCGACCGACTGAATCGACGCGTATCGCGTCGGCAGGCGAAAGAAGGCCTTGCGGTCGGGATAGGTGGGGTATTTCTTCACCAGGTCGAATCGCGGCGTGTAGAGAGGCTCGCGGTGGACGGGGATCGGATCGGGATAGGTCCACACATGACAGCGGGCCCTGCCGTTCCCGAAGGGCGCGCATCCGTGCTTGATGACCACGCGCTGGATGCCGCCGGACAAGTCGGTCTTCCAATTCTTCCCTTCCGCCTCCTTCTTCTCCTCCGGCGTCAGGTCGTCCCACCAGCCGAGCTTCTTGAGAATCTCGGCGTCGAATTCCGGGTAGCCGTCCTTGAGCTCCGACCCCTTCGAGTAGACGCCGCCGGCAAGCAGGCTCTGGCCGTTGTAATCCATCCCCCAGTTGGCCCGGAAGACGAGGCCGCCCTCCGCGACGGGCTTGCTGGGATCATAGAGAATCGGCGTTCCCGGGTGCTTCATCTCCGGTTTCCCCCAGCAGGGCCAGGGAAGACCGTAGTAGTCCCCCTTGCAGGGGCCCGCTTCGGCTTTGAGCGTCCGGGGGTCGAATGTCCTCCGGTGCTGGGCATGGAGTTTGAGGCGCTCCGGGCTCTGGCCTGTATAGCCGATTGTCCAGGCGCCGCGGTTGATCTCGCGCAGGAGATCCTCGATGAGCGGCTCGTCATTCGTCACCTTGATGTTTTTGCACAGTTCGTCGGCGAAGCCGAGCTTCTTGGCCAACTTGTAGAGGATGACGTGGTCCGGCAGCGATTCGTAGAGCGGGTCGATGACCTTCTCGCGCCACTGCAGCGAACGGTTCGAGGCCGTAGCCGATCCGTAGGTCTCGTACTGCGTGCACGTCGGCAGGAGGTAGGTGTCGTTCTTCCGGTCGCTCATGACGGCCATGTGCGTCGGAAAGGGATCGGATATGACGAGCAAGTCCAGTTTCTCCAGGGCTTTCTTCATCTCCACCCCGCGCGTCTGGCTGTTGCAGGCCATGCCCTGGAAGATGACGGCGCGGAGATTGTCCCGCTGCGACAGGTTGGCCTTGTCCTCCAGAACGCCGTCGATCCAGCGCGAGACGGGAATGCCCGGCATGTTCATCGTGTACGCCGTCTTGCCGCCGCCGGCATCGTACTGCCGTGTCATGTCGAAGCGCGATTTGACCCATTCGTAGTCAAGGCTCCAGACGCGGCACCAGTGCTTCCAGGATCCTTCCGCCAGCCCGTAGTAGCAGGACAGCGTGTGGCAGTTCGGTCCCACGTCCGTGGCGCCCTGGACGTTGTCGTGTCCCCGGAAGATGTTGGCGCCGCCGCCGGAGACCCCGATGTTGCCCAGGGCGAGCTGCAGGACGCAGAACAGCCGGGTCGTGTGGCTGGCCATATGATGCTGGGTGATGCCCATGCACCAGATGATCGTGCCGGGGCGGTTCTTCGCCATGGTCTGCGCGATTTCGAAAACCTTTTCTTTCGGGACGCCGGTGACGTTTTCGACTTCTTCGGGCGGCCATTTTTCCACTTCCCTGCGGATCTGGTCCATGGCGTAGACCCGCCGTGCGATGTATTCCTTGTCTTCCCAGCCGTTCTTGAAGATATGCCAGAGCAGCCCGTAGATGAACGGGATGTCGGTGCCCGACCGCAGTCGGGCGTAGATATCCGCATGGGCCGCCGTGCGGGTGAAGCGCGGGTCCACGACGATCATCTTCGAGCCGTCTTCTTTGGCGCGGAGGATGTGCTGCATGGCGACGGGGTGCGCTTCGGCGGCGTTGCTTCCCAGAAAGAGCATCGCCTTGCTGTTCCGCATGTCGTTGTAGGAGTTCGTCATGGCGCCGTAGCCCCAGGTGTTCGCGACGCCGTCCACGGTGGTGGAATGGCAGATGCGCGCCTGGTTGTCGACATTGTTGGTTCCCCAGAGGGCTGCAAATTTTCCTTGCAGATAGGCGCCCTCGTTGCTCGCCTTCGACGATCCGCAGAAAAAAAGCGCGTCCGGTCCCGACTCCGCCCGGATCTTCAGGAGCCTGTCGCCGATCTCGTCGATGGCCTGCTCCAGGACAGCCGCACCCAGGCGCCGTTCACCAGCTTCATCGGGAACTTCAGGCGCCGCTCGCCGAGACCGTGACTCCGCGCAGCCGCCCCTTTGCAGCAGTGGGCGCCGAGATTGAGAGGCGAGTCGTAGTCCGGCTCCTGGCCCGTCCAGACGCCGTTCTGCAGTTCGGCGATGATCCCGCACCCGACGGAGCAGTGGGTGCAGATCGTGCGCCGGTATTCCGTCTTCACATCCGGCAGGGGAAAATTCTTCCGCTCCTCTTCCGTAGCCTTGCGCACGCATGACAGAGGCAGCAACCCGAGGACAGCGCCGCTCCCCAATGCCACGGACCCGCGGATCAGAAAGGTCCGACGGCTGAGGCTCTTCGGGGAATGGATCTCGCGCGATGTTCGTTGCAGCCACTTCTTCCTGAACGTCTTCATAGGGTCATCCCTCCGATCCGACTGCGGATCTTTCGTCATCCGGCCGTTTCGTAATATCTCCTCACATGTTCGGTCACCCGATACCTTTTCTTCGACGCTTCACGTTGCGGCGGCGGATCGCTTTGCCGGGCTGCGGCCGTCCCGGCCATGCCCATCGCCGCGGCGAGCCCGCCGAACATCGCCAGGCACTTCATGAAAGATCGCCTGCTTCCGGAAAATTCAAGTTTCATCTCGTCCTCCTCCTCCTTCCGCGGCGGGCAGTTCGTTCCCCGCCCCGTATCGAAAATAATCGCCTTCCGTTTCGAGAAAAGAGCCGCCGAACACCCCCACGGCCCTGTAAAACCCGGCACCCTGCGCCGAGCGGAGATCCTTGAAGAAAGCCGGCATCCAGGTTGCGATGTGCCGCCGGAAGAATTCCCTCTGTTCCGCACGGGAGGCGCCATCCGGCTCTGCGGAAAGAAGCGTCATGACTTCGCAGAGCGCGCCGGCGTGGTCCTCCGAGTCTCCGCGCTCCTCCCGCTTTACGATGCCGAACCGGCGCAAGGCCGACCGCAGGGAAACCAGCGGCAGCGACATCATCTTTCCCTCCCGGTACCATGACGAGTAGGGCACCATCTCGCCGCGTCCCAGGCCCACGAAAAGACGGTGATACTCCTGTTCCAGTTCTCCCGGCTCATGGCCGGGACCGGCCCGGCGGAGAGCGTCCAGGGCGGCGCCGAGTTTTCCGGGCAGGGCATCCTCCCACTCCAGGCTCCCCAGCATCTTCAGGAGGACTGCCGAGGGCGGCTGCGTCAACAGCGCGGCCAGCATCGCATAGCCGTCGGTGCGGATCTTCTCATAGGCGGCAAGCCAGCCCGGCGTGTTCGAGCGATTCATGCTTCGTTTCCCGACATCCTTTCGTGCGACAGAAGCGTGTCACGCGTCCTGCAGACGCGGCACATCCGCAGGCGGCGCATCTGCCTCCCGCTCCGGTACATCCAATGGCCGGCCAGCTTTTCCTGCATGCGCTCCACCATGGCCTGCGACCCGAAAATCAGGCCGCACTCGACGCAGCGGGTCGGCTCCGTCCTGCACAACACCGCCGGCGCTTCGGCTGCATCCGGGTTCAGGAGGATCCGCGGCACCAGACGGATCGATTTTTCAGGGCAAACCTCCCGGCACAGGCCGCACTGATGGCACAGCGATTCGCGGAACAGGAGACGCGGGGCATCTCCGGCCGCCGACAGCGCTCCGGCCGGGCACGCGGAGGCGCAGGCCATGCAGAGTGTGCAGCCGGCGGAAACGGCGACGGCCCCGAACGGAGAACCCTCCGGAAGCGGGATCTCGGTGCGGTCCGCGCCCGACCGCTCCTGAAGCCGGCGCACCGCCAGGCGGACCATCGTCCTCTTGTCGGCGCCGGGAGGCGCCGCTCCGGCCGGAAGCGGCGGCACGGCCGACCGCGCATCGGCAGCGGCCCTGTTCGGCGCACGCGCGCCGCGACCGTCCTCCTCCGGCGGGAAGGAGATCATCCGGATCGTATCCTCCGCCATATCGAGACCGCGCAGGATCGCACACGCCATTTGCATCTGCGATTTCAGGAGACTCCTGATCTTGGGCGGATTCTGGGGCCCGCAGACCACGACAACCCTTCCCGCTCCGCAGGCCAGAGCCCCCAGGAGCGTCTCCAATCCGACTCCGGCGATCTGGTCCACCCGATAGAGGACAATATCCCTTTCTCCTTCCTCCGCGGCCGGAAGATCGCGCCTGTCCGCATCGTCCCGGTCGGAGATCACCACAGTCGGACCGGATGCGTACGCGCCGGCGTGCCTTTCCAGGCTGCCGCGCACGATCTTGAGGAGTTCTTCAGCAGGCGGCTGTTGCATCGGGCGGACGGCGCCGGTGGGGCAGATCACGGCGCATGCGCCGCAGCCTTCGCAGCGGTAAGGATCGATTGAAAGCGCCCCGCCTTCCGACTGAATGGCCGCGAAAGGGCAAAGGTCCAGACAGAGGCGGCAATCCCGGGAACGCGACCGGCCATGGAGGCAGAGGCGTCGGAGAAAGGCAGTGAACCGTGGCTTCTCAAATTCGCCTTTCATCTCCGGCATCTCGGAGACGGCCTCTCCGAGGGCGTCGGGATCCGCGCCGGGAGCGTAGTAGCCCGCGGGCAGCCGATCTCCTGCAAAGGAAGGCGCAGGCTGAAGGTCCAGGACGAGATCAAAGGCCGTGCCGTCGCCGGGCAGATGCCGCTCCTTCCCGTTCACGACCGCCTTCGCGAGAAAGGCGCCGAACGTTCCGGCAATCGACAGTTCATCCACCTTCAGGAAGGACGGCCTGCCGGGCCGCGCTTCCTGAGGATCCGGAGAAGGCGCCTTCGACCTCACGACGACGCTGCAGATCAAACCGCGATTGCCGAGCAGCTTCGCGTATGCGTCTCCGCGCTCGACATCCGTCGCCACGATCAGCGTCCGCCCCTGTGAAACGATGCGAAGGGGACCGGCAGATTCCCTCTCTTCCGACTCGTCCGCTTTCGGCCTCCTCCTTCGCGGCGGCGGGGCGGCGTCCGCAAGACCCGGTTCTTCGGCCTTCCCTGCGCGCAGATTACGCTCCATCCGATGACGCATGTCTGCGGTGACGATGCCCTCAAGAGTCTCGAAGTCGCGGCAGTTCGCCGAAAAATCGTTCAGATCATCGACGCGGCTGGACTCGGGCGAGGGGAAGTCGATTGCGCCGATGCCGGCGGCGGCGCCTCCAGAGGCAACCCCCGCCTCACACCCGTCCGTTCGAGGGGATGTAGAAATCCCCGCTGCCGTCGAGACGTCTCTTTCGGTCATGTCCTGCACAGGCACCGCCCGCTGCCAAAAGGCCTGAGACATCGTCCCGCAGAGGCGGCCTTCACCTCTGCGGATACCCGGTGAAGATGTAATCCCTGTCCTTCACCACGTTGTGGCACCGGAAGCACTCCTGTGCAAAAGAGGCATCCTTGCCCCATGGCGTGAATGTCGCGGTTTTCGCGTCGTAGACAAATCTGGCGTAAGCCCACCCGCCGGTCTGGGGAAAACGTTTCGAATCTTTCACGATGAATTCGACGCGGCGAAGTTCACCGGGCTCATAGGCGACGGGGAAGGACGGGCTCTGTCTTTCCGCCCAGCCGATCTTCACGACAATCGATCCGTCGGAGAACGCTTTGCCGTTTCCGGGGACGCCGCTCTTGTACGAATCGATCATGGCGCTGTTTCCGAGGATGATCCGCAACTCCTTGTTGTCGGTCCTGTAGCTGGGCGCGATCACGTCCCAGGTCTCGTATCCCCGGATCTCGGAAAAGGATATTCCGTTCGGCGCCATCAGGGTGAATTTGTCCTCAGCGTGAGGAACCCCGTTGACCCAGGGAAGGAAGAACGCCGACAGTACCACGATGAAGGAAAGACCCGTCTTCTTCATGCCGAAAAGCCCCTTCTCCTTTTCTTCCTGAGGAAACCCCGCATCCCTCGGCACGCACCGGTCTCCGCGCAGCAGAGCGCCGCCTGTGCGGCCTCCGCGGACGAGCACCGGCCCTGCCGGAACCACCATCGCCTCCGCAGGGGGATCCCGCCTCCTCTGCGGTACAGATCATCGGGATTCTTCATGTTATAGGGATATACAATCGCGGCGGACGTCTCAATGAGGCGTAGACTGATTTGTGCCTTCGAAAACCCTTACGGCGGCATTGTCTGCCGGCGGGAGAGAAAAGAAAAGGCCCGGCGAGGATCTCGCCGGGTCCTTTCTCCGTTCCTCGGGATGGACCGGTCGAATGGTCCGCTGCCGCGGGGCATCGCGTGATGCGGGGCCGATGCCGCGGCGCGCCTTCGGCCTAGGACTTCTTTTCGCGCTTCACGATGTCGTTCAGCACCGGCATGATGTATTTCTTGAACTGCGCCGGATTCTCGCTCATGGGGAAATGCCCGATTCCCTTCATCACTTTGGCTTTTGCGCCGGGAATCGATTTGGCGGTGCGCAGCGTATCCTCCGGCCTGCAGGAGTAGTCGTACTCGCCGGTCAGCAGATAGAGAGGACATGTTTTCGTATTGATTCCGCCCAGTTTTCCGCGCAGGTCGCTGTCCACGTGATAGTAATAGAGGTCGCCGCCGAATACCCCCGGGCCGCTCTGCATGTACTGCCACAGGGTCTCCTGCCGGTGCACCTCCGGACTGGTGGGTGAAAGCAGACCCGAAACGATCGCCGCGGACACCTCGCCGCCGTGCACGTCGCTGCGGTGCAGCCATTTCCTGTCGTACCACGTCGTCTGGTAGTCCGCCGCCTCCAGGCCGATCAGGGCGCGGAATTCCTTACCGTAGAAATTCGCGAGCTGAAGGGTGATCCGGCCGCCGATGGAGCATCCCATGAACACGGGGCGATCCAGGCCCAGGGCAGCCGATACCGACCGGATCGTCTGCATGAAGAGCTCTCCGCTGAGTTTGTATTCACGCTTCTCCCAGCCGACGGGAGGGTAGGATTTTCCGTGCCAGGGCATGTCGAAGGTGATCACGCGGAACTTCTTCGTGATGTCTTCATCGCACATCATGTGACGGAACTGGCGGGTGTCCGAACCGGCCGTCGGAACGCAGAGGAACGGAATCCCCTGGCCGGCTTCCTCGAAATAGATCCGGCAGTCCTCCCCCATGATGGACACGGTGGTGTAACGGCCGACGATGGGCTCTACAGCGGTCTTCTTCATTTTGAACCTCCTTTCCTCGGCAGCTCCATCATGTCCTTGAAATACTGGAGATTCGCGATCAGCGGATGGAGTTTCCCTTCCATCGTCATCTCGCCGCGCTTGATCAGCGCGCCGATGTCGTGCCAGCCCGCCTTGGGAGGATCCTGCCACAGCTCCTCCCACGCGCGCGCCGAGCCGCGGACCGCGAAGTCCCAGGAGCACATCAGCGGCAGGCCCCTGCGGCACTCCTTGATGGCCCCCTGCTCGAAGCGGATCAGATACTGGACGCTCCCGATCTGCAGGAGACAGTCGGCGGTCAGATTCCTGCCGCGCCAGACGAAATGAGAATCGCTGTTGACGCGCTTCGGAACAGCCTGTTCGAAGCGGGTGCACAGCTTCTCCTCCAGCCGCTCCATCGAAGTCTTTGAAGCTCCTGACATGAAATTGCACCTCCTCTTAGATTGTTGGTCGGTTCCTTCAGGACGGTATTCCGGGCTAGCTCCCCGGTCCTGTCCGCTGCATCGCTGCTGGAACAACTCTCTCCGGACCTTCGAAATTCCGCAACCGCGCATCTCCCCCTTCGCTCCTATCAGTTGATAAACCACTGCGGAAGGACCAGGACCAGCTTCGGGAAGAGCATGCAGATCGCCATCACCGCGATCATGATGGGGATATAGGGTATGACGGAATTGTAGATCACCTTGGTGCTGACCTCCTGAGGGATGATCGCCCGCATGTAGAACAGGTTGTACCCGAAGGGTGGGGTGATGTACCCGATGATGATCGCAATCGTGTAGACCACGCCGAACCAGATGGGATCGAAGTTCAGGGTATTGACGATGGGGAAGAAGATCGGTACGGTGATCATGATGATCGCGACGGAATCGATGAACATCCCCATGAGAAGCACGATGAATAGTAATATGCCGATGATGCCCATCGGGGGGATCGGCAGGTCCATCAGCTGCCTGCCCAGATACGCCGACATCCCGGAAGCGCTCATGAAGGCTGCGTAGCAGCTCCCGCCGATGAGAAGCCACATGACCATGGTGCTCGCCTTGAGGGTTCCCGTAACCGATTCCCGGAGGCTCTTGAGGTTCAGCCTGTGTTTAAGCACGGCGCAGATCATGGCCCCGAAGGCCCCGACGCCGGCACCTTCGATGGCCGTCGTGACGCCGGTCCAGATACCGCCGAGAACAGCCAGCACGAGGAGAATAGGCAATGCCACACCCCGCGCGGCGACGAGTTTCTCACGCATGGAAGGACGTTCTTCCACCGGTATGACAGGCGCCAACTCAGGCTTCAGGTAGCACCGAACCAGGATGTAGATGATGAATCCGAGGCTGATCAGGAAGCCGGGAACGAATCCGCCCATGAAAAGCGCGCCCACGGACAGCGAGGCAAAACCGCCCAGAATGATCATGATGTTGCTCGGCGGAATCAACGGTCCCAGAGAACTGGCCGGCGGAATGGGGCCGATCGCGATCGCCTGGTCGTATCCCCGCTTCATCATCTGCGGGTAGGCGATCATGCCGATCGTGAAAATGCCCGTTGCGCCTACGCCGGTCATCGCCGAAAGGATCGTGATCGCAATGACGCTCGCGACGGCCAATCCCCCTCTCACCCCTCCCAGCCACTTCCAGATGGCCTCAAAGAGGTCGTCCGTGATCCCGGACGATTGAAGGACTGCTGCCATGTAAATAAATAAGGGGATGGCGAGAAACGTCGGGTTTGTCATGTTTCCGAAAGTGGACGTGACCAGCACCGTCATCTTTGCCGGACCCCAGAAGAATACCGTGAAGATCAGGGCCGTGCTGATCAGACAAAAGGTGATCGGCAGTCCCAGGAAAAGGAGGATCAGCAGGGTGACCACCATTAAGAATGAAATAAGACCGAGATCCATCAGTTTTCTCCTTCCTGTTCCTTCAATTCACGGTAGCGGATCAGGTCGCTCAGGAACTTGGAAATCGCCTGCAGCAGGAACAACAACCCTCCGATCGGTATCGCAAACCTCAGGGGCCAGATCGGCGGCTCCCAAAGGGAAGTGAATTTTTCATTAAACTGAAACGATTTCCAGGCAGCTTCCCATCCCAGCCAGAAGAGGATGATGAGGGGCAGGATGACAAGGGGAGAGAGGATCAGGTCGAGAAGGGCCCTGTTCTTCGGCTGCCATTTTTCCAACAGGAAATCGACCGTGACGTGGCCCTTGTACAGATGGACGTACGCGGCCCCCATCATCGCCAGCAACCCGCCGAGGTACATGTTGACGTCCCAGGCCCAAAGGGTCGGGGCGTTGAAGACATAGCGCATCATGACTTCGAAAACGACGATCAGTGTGAGGGGAACGACCAGATAACTGATGGCTTCCCCGACGACGTCGTTCACGCGGTCGACGATTTTGATGAATTTTTTTGCTGCCGACATTACCCGCCTCCTTGAATGGGTGGACGGCGGCCGCAGGGAGCGTCTCCCCTCGCCGCCGTCTACCGTTCAATGACAGAACTCCGTTTAGATCTTTCCATAGTGCTTGGCCTGCGCGACGACCATGTCGACCAGCTTCTTGCAGCGCGCGCTCTTAGAGGCCACCTTCGGCCAGAGCTTCTCGATCATGTAGGCCCTGCCCTTATCCACTTCCGCCTTCGGCCAGCGAATGGCCTCGACACCGTATTTCTTGGAGATCTCCGCCAGGCTCCGCTTTTCATCCCATATCAGGGTGGCGGGAAGAGCCAGCGGGAGACTGTATTCTCTTACGATCTTCTTCAGGTCGTCCGGCAGCTTGTTGTACGATTTCATGGAACAGAAGAGGTTCATGGAACAGGTGCCCGTATTGGGTTCGATCAGGAAGTACTTGCACACCTCGCCGATCTTCAGATCCTCCAGTACGGCTGCTCCGTAGTGGACGCCGTCGATCGTCTTCATCTTCAGCGCCATGTACATCTCGCCTGCAGGGAGACTGGTGGGTGAAGCGCCATAGGAGGCCACCCAGTCTGCGGAAAGTCCCAGGTCGCGAATCTTCATCCCCTTCATGTCAGCCGCTTTCCGGATCGGCTTCACCGTGGAGAACCCGTAGATCAGGTTTCCATAGCAGGGGCAGCAGTAGAAGATATTGTGTTCCGCGTAGATCTTGCGGATCTCCTCCAGGAGGCCGCGATTGTAGAATGCGTCGTGCATCTCGAAGGGCGTCTCCCAAGCGAAGGGCAAGCCGGCCTCGATGTCCGTCTCGGGGAAGATCCCCCGGTAGAAGTTCGAGAAGGCCTGGCATGCGTCAATCGTGCCGTCCGCGACGTTCTGGAACGACTCGCCGACGGGGACAATCGCACCCGGCTCGGAATATTCAACCGTCAAACGCCCTCCCGTCAGCTCCGTAATACCTTTCGCCCAGAGGGGGCCGAATTTCCCGGCTGAGGCGGTGCTGGGATAGTATCCCTGAAGCCTCCACCGGATGGGCTTGCTCTGTGCCGTGAGGATTCCCGGGAAACCCAATACCGCCGCCGCTCCGCCAAGCCCCGCAGCAGCGCCCCTGACGAAATCGCGTCTTGTCACTCCATCCTTTTTCTTCTGGTCTGTCATTGAATAACCTCTCTTTCTGAATTTGTTCATCTTGAATGCATACTGACCGAATACCGTTCCGATATCCGACTTTCCCGCCTACACCCTCAAGGTTCCGACGTGTTTCCCCATCAGTATTCGACCCTTTCCACCAAACCGCTGCGCATCGCCCACCGATTATTTCTGGAAATACTTCTGCTTGGCAATAATCATCGCCATCAGCACGAGCCCGATGACATCGGTGATCCACCCCGGTTTGATGAGAAGGAAAGCCGCAGCGATCAGTACGAGCCTGTCCAGCCAGTGCAGCTTCTTCAGAAAATACCCGGTGCATCCGCCGGCAAGACAAAGCGTGCCGATCGTCGCAGTGATGAAAGCAATCACAACGTTGAGCGGTTTGCCGATTAGAAGGAGCTCCCCGCCATAGACGAACATGAAGGGGACGATAAAGCCCGCTGCCGCCAGCCTCAGAGCATAGTAACCGGAAATCCAGACATCGGCCTTGCCGATGGCGGCCGAAAAGTAGATCCCCGGTGCAACGGGGGGCGTGATGGCCGAAATGATCGCGAAGTAGAAGACAAAGAGATGGGCCTGCAGCGGATCGACGCCCATGCGGATCAAGGCCGTGCCGCAGACGGAAACGGCCAGCAGATAAGCCGCCGTCGTGGGTACGCCCATGCCGAGGATGAGGGACACGAACATGGTGATCACCAAGGCGGGAAACAGATTGCCGCCGCTGAAGCTCACGACCAATTCGGAGAACTTGATCCCCAGGCCCGTGGAGTTGATGACTCCAACGATCACGGAAGCGGATGTGCAGATGCAGGCGATGACGAGCAGAGAATGCCCCGCCCCTTCCATGCATTTGAGGAAACTCCGGGCTGCCGCCCTGAGCTCGTCCCAGCCTTTTCTGGTCGCGAAGTAGAGCACCAGACCGGCGCCGACCGCCAACACGCAACTGAACTCCGGCGTCTTTCCGGTGATCAAGAACGCCAGGAACACCAGCACGGGGACGATCAGCGGCAGGCTGCGCTTGATCTTCAGGATCGATTTGAAGGTGGGAATCAGATCGGGTGACACCTTCTCGACGCCGATCTTTTCCGTTTCAAATTGAATGGAGAACCACAGGGCATAGTAGTAAAGGAAAGCCGGGATCGCCGCCGCTGCACAGATCTTCACATAAGGCGTCCCCAGCATTTCTGCCATGATGAAGGCGCCCGCTCCCATGACCGGCGGCGCGAGCTGACCGCCCGTGGAGGCAGTCGCCTCGATGGCCGCCGCCAATTCCTTGCGGTAACCGAATTTCTTCATCATGGGAATCGTGATGGCGCCGTCCACCCCGACGTTGGCCACTGCGCTGCCGGAAATCATGCCGAAGAGACTGCTGGAGACGACCGATATCTTTCCGGCGCCCCCCTTCAGGCGCCCTGCAATCCTCAGGGCAAAATCCAAGAATACCTGCGCACCTCCCGTGAAAGAAAGGGCGGCGCCGAAGATGATGAACATGGCCACGACTGTCGCGGATATCCCCGTGACCATCCCCCAGATGCCACGGTCGGAAAGAAACAGTTCCTGCACCATCTCCTCGATGCCGATGCCCCGGTGCGCCCATAGGCCCGGAAAATAGGGACCGAAGAATCCGTAGAGCAGGAATACCAGCATCAGTATCGGGAAGGTGATACCGAGCGTTCTTCTTCCCGCTTCCAAGAGAAGCGCAATGGTGACCAGGCCCAGGATCACGTCCACCGTGTCCGATTCGGCCGGATGATCGAGAATCCATTCATAGTTCGCGATCACGTAGACGACGGCGATCACGCTGAGAAGCATGAACGTCATGTCCCACCAGGGAATGCGAGTTTCCTTCTTGGCACGCGTCTGGATGGCCGGCACCAGCGCGAAACAGAGGAAAAAGGCGAAGCCGACGTGCACGGCCCGCTGGATGATGTTGGGCAGGGTCCCGAATGCAGCCGTGTAAAACTGAAAAAAGGCGAAAGCGATGCTGACGACCATGATGAGGGTCGCTACGCCGCCCTGCAAGCTGCGCATCGGTGCTTCTTCGAAATCTACGTCGACTTTTTCTACATCTATATTGATCTTCTCTGGCTGAGCGTTGCTTGCCATTGCGACCCCTCCCCCGCACGGACCTGCCGGATTGGACGAACGGGGTGAGCGCGTTTCTGTTCAAGAGCGCGCTCACCCTTCCCCTTTACGGAATCAGTTCCTTCCCGACATTCAGTCCCAGTTCCTTGAAGTACTTGACGGAACCCCGGTGCAGCGGGATCGGTTTGCCGACGGACGTCACTGCTTCCAAGGTCGCCGCCGGGATGTTCAGGCCCTTCATGGCCGGGAACGCAGCGACCTGGATGTCCATGTGCTCGCAAATCGCCTTTACGGCTTTGTATGCGATGTCTTCGGGGATATCCTCGTTCCCCATCACAAAATTCACGTTTGCAACCGTCTTGAATTCACCCATCCCCTTGATCGTTCCCGCCGGTATCGTCAACCAGGAAATCCAGGGCAGCGCTTCGCTGATTTTGGCGATATCCTTGTCCTTGAACTCCAGGGCGCGGACCGGCGTGAACGTCGCGATGTCCATAATGGAGGCGTCGAACTGCTTTCCCATGCCGCTCTTGCACATGGCGGCAATGCGGTTGTCCTTCATCATGTTGACCGCATCTCCCGTGTCGCCCCGATAATAGTCGGGCTCGATGCCGAGGACCTTCATCATCGCCATGGAAGAGGCTTCCGTGGCGGAGCCCCTCATCGCGGGATGAAATTTCTTCTTGTTCAAGTCATAGAGGGTCTTGATTCCGCTGTCTTCCCTCGCGACGAAATGGACGGCTGTCGTCATGTAGAGCCACATCACGCGCTGCTTCTTCATCGGTGCGTCCTTCCAGCTGCCGACCGCATGATAGGCCATGTAGCCCGCGTCCAATGTCACGAGCCCCATGTCCGCCTGGCCTTTGGCGATTCTCTTCAGATTGTCCACCGAGGCTCCGGTGGCGACGACTGTCGCATTCACGCCCGGGACATAGTCGTTGAGGACTTTCGCCACCGCCACGAAATAGGGGTAATGGCTGGACGAGGTCGACGTGCTGCCGATGGTGAGATACTTCGTTGCCGCGGTTCCTTCCGCGGGAGTCAGCACCAGTCCGATGATCGCCAGGGTCAAAATTAGGGCCGCGAGCTTCTTCATACTTTCCTCCTTTGTCCTTTTCATCAGTCCGACGGGGGACAACCTTCTACGCTCTCTCCGCACGCCGTGCCGTCCCCGACCCGCAGTCCGGCGTCGCCGCCCTGCGGATCCCCGGGGGCGGTTCCTCTATTCCGTTTTTCCCCGAACTTCGACGCCGACCAGCTTCTCCAAGATCTGGATCACCGCCGGGTAGTACTGCTTGCTGTAGCCGGCCGCCCTGGCGAATTCGTACGCCTGGTATGCCAGCGAACCGAAATACTGGGGCACGTGGTACTTCTCGGCCGTCACCATCGCCAGGTTCAAGTCCTTCATGATGTAGTCGACCGGGAAAACCCCTTCGGCAAAAT